>Ga0316207_10000009_pt1 | contig 458667 bp, 419 predicted proteins | sample 6weekpyrite_MG_FD_204943 | JGI IMG/M metagenome (GOLD analysis project Ga0316207, IMG submission 204943) | Microbial mat bacterial communities from mineral coupon in-situ incubated in ocean water Damariscotta River, Maine, United States -... | ecosystem: Environmental > Aquatic > Marine >...
CAGGTACTGTTGAGGGTATGAATCGCAAAGTTAATTTGGTCACCAGAAAAGCCTATGGATTTAGACAGTACGAAACGCTGGAAATAGCGTTATTTCATACGATGGGGAAACTTCCAGAGCCGGAATCGACCCATAGATTTTTCTGAAGAGGCAACAATAAAAACTATTGCTCTGTTACTAATAATTATTGAAGATGGAACTTACTAGATGTTTTCTGAGAGATTAAAGATTGGTAATAAGGTTAACAAAAAAGGTACACAAACGAGAAAGCAAAAAAATACGGCAACCCTGGAAGCAATGGATTACCGTATTGCCTTGGAGGAAATCTTCTAAGGAATCTAAATATGCTTATGCGTTTAAGACAAATGTCCGGTAAACATTCTTATATAATCCAAACAAACTTAACAACAATATCCCGCCAATTAATCATCTTCCCATCTTCCAAATCCAGGAACAGAAACGCCGTCATCGTCATACATCCCTTTAATAGCGTCTTTATGACAGGCATCACACGCGCTTAGGGTTTTAACTTGTGTATTTCCCTGAATCATTCTATTGGGAATTTCACGATGTTTTCGCTGAATGTATGGCGTATCTGTTATACGCAACGGCGCCCTATCACGCAGAGATGCCATAATTTTCCGAGATCGTTTATAGTTAGCTTTGTCAGCAGAATTTTTTTGCAAATAATTAGCTAATGCCATGCGAACATCATTTTCAAGCTCTGCGTTATCACCAAAATGACTTTCTAATGCCTTTGGAGCCATGACCTTTTCCCATGATCTTGCAGGCAATAAACCCGGCTGATATGCAAAATGGCAGGCACCGCATTCTTCCTGGTATACTGGGTTATCAACAGCGGCCACATCTTTCTGACGCCAGAAACCATCTGCAAAACCGAGTGCAGGTAAAATTAGAGTCGCTACCGTTATGGCTGTTAAAATCATATTTTTCATCTTAAATTCCTCACATTGAATGATCGTATATTTCTGAATTTTTTTGCTTTCCAAGCGATATTGGCTTCGCTTTGTTACGCCGAAAACTGACTTTTATTGCTCTCTCAAATACATCAGAAAATCACCTTTTTCTTGCGCTGTGCATTGACGCTGAAGAACCCATTTACAATTACGTTTGAACCATTTTTTAATGGTTTTCTTTTTTGTAAACCGCTCACTATTCACTGACAGCGCCAGAGGATCGATGACCTTTCCAGTTTTCGCATGCTTTCCACTTTTGGCCAGATCCTTTCCATGACAGGATGAACAATTTCGCAACTTCCCTGGTTTGTCCGGATCTGGATAATCTGTGAACCACATTTTCTCACCATTTTTTGCATTAAACGGCCCCGCTCCTTGCTCTTTGTAAAGCGTGAGCATATCGTCAAGGGTATTCGCTTGAAGGTTTGGTAGCACCATCACTGAGAGTAATCCGACAACAAATATAGTTTTCAACATAATCTCCTCCACTTATTTTAATTTTGGCAAGCGCATATTTGAATCTTCAAACCAACCATCCTTTGCATCCAAATGACAAGCGCCACAATTATTTTTACTCATAACTTCCTTACTTTTCCAATAGACATCTTCAATGTCTCGATGTTTCTCTTTCCAATATTTTATTTCAGCAATACTAATTGGCGTTTCATTAATAGCAACCGAACGCGAGATTTTATTCGCTGCTTCAGTTAATCCTTTTTCTGCTGAATTATTTATTAAAAACTGTAAAATCTCAGCCACTGTTTCCTCATCCAAATCCAAATCTTCATCAAAATGACTTGTTTGATCTGCCATAATTTTCTGCCACGAACGCTCGGGTAACAGACTCGGATGAAATGCCAAATGGCAATCTCCACATTCTTCCGACCACGTTGCATTTGTTGGCAAGGGTTCGCTAACAAATGGACGAAAGAGATCTTCTTCCGTTTCCAACACGTAGCCCCTGAATGTAAATACTGCTGATACGAGAATAGCAATTACTAAAGCGGCTCCGACCAAATTAAAAACTTTTACGCCTTCACTCTTTTCGCTCGTTTCTTTTTTTCCACTAATCATGCTCCACACAAGATTTTCGTTATGAAAAACACTTTCTACAATTACCCCACTGACATGCAGAAAGACAAGAAGCAGCATAAGTGAAGCAAATATTTCATGTACTTCTTTTGCAAAACTTCCAACTTCATAGCTCACAATGGATTTCAAAATTCCATGCTGCTCTTCACCACCTAATACCATCAACCCTGTAAGCGATATTGCAAGCCCCAGAAACAAAATGGCAAAAATTGCCCAGCTACCAGCAGGATTATGGCCTATATGGCGTGAGGCATCCCCATTCAGTAGGCCTTTTAAATAGGCAGAAACAGATGGCCAATTATAAGCAAAGGCATGAAATCGCGCGTATCGTGATCCCACAACGCCCCATATAAATCGAAACAAGAGCAAAAACAAAAACACATAACCTAAATAAACATGCGTATACAATAATTGATCATTTTCTGAGGTAAGATAGGCACCCATAAATCCAAAAGCCAAGAACCAATGAAATAATCGCGTCGGTAGATCCCAAACAACGACGCGTTTGGTTTCCCTTAATGAATTGTCTGTCATTATTTCAGGCCTATTTATTAAAATTCTCATGTTGTTATACCAGTATAAAAAATTCAATACTCCGACACTCGAAATTAGTCAAACCTTAAAGGTGCTAATCCACAATGTCATCTACCTGACAAAATATCCAAGTACAAATGTATAATTCAATTGATTTTAAGATTGAACTGCATCCGCGTCATTTTTAGAAATGGCACTCGGCAAAATAAAACAATAAGTTATTTATGTTTACTTTACCCATGCAACATTTTTCTGTCTTGTTATTGACAATTATGCGTATACGAACTTACCGAGAGTTTTCCTGAACATTACCATTTGGTAATAATTAAACGTAAGCGAAAATTTAACCAAACTACAATTGAGTTTAATTATTTTCCGTGGAGAAATCGTAAATAAAATAGCGCGCGGATCGAAAAAGAAACGAATTACATTAATGACTAAAGAAATTCATCTATTATTCATTTTCACTCAATGAATAACCTACCCCACGTATAGTGTGCAACAAAGGCTTAGAAAAATCCTTGTCGATTTTATTACGCAATCGGCTTATATGAACGTCTATGACATTGGTTTGCGGATCAAAATTGTAATCCCAAACTTGCTCTAACAACATAGTACGAGAAATGACACGCCCCTTATTCCGCATTAAATACTCCAACAAACGAAATTCTCTGGGTTGCAGAGAAATAGTTTTACCTGCACGAGTCACCTTGTGCTTGGATAAATCCATTTCTAAATCGTGTAAAACTAATTTATTGCTGGTTTGCTCGGGTAGGTGACGACGGCTTAATACATCAATACGTGCCATCAATTCTGAAAAAGCATAGGGCTTTGTTAAATAATCATCACCACCGGCTCTTAAGCCTTCAACACGATCATCCACTTCGCTTAAAGCGCTAAGGATTAAAACTGGCGTATTTATTTTAGCCGCTCTTACTGCAGTAATAATTGATAAACCATCGAGTCCGGGCAACATGCGATCTATCACCATCACATCAAACTCACCAGTTAATGCCTGCCCTAAACCTTCCTTGCCATCGGCGGCATGGACAATAACATGACCACTTTCTGATAGACCTTTAACGATATAACTCGCGGCGTCTTGGTCGTCTTCAATTACTAATATGTGCATACAACAATGATACCCCATTTTAGTTCGCGCAACATTACAAAACGTTAATTTTCCCTCTACCTGTTCGCAAGGTACGAAACTCATAATAGACCTATCAACAGAATTTACCAATATTGGTTTTAAAAAAAGTTGAATTAAATACGGAAAGTAAATGTCCTCACTAAAGGAGATCTATCATGAAAACAACATTCACAACTACACTACTTGTTCCAACACTATTAATAACAACATTGCTAAGCGCATGTAACCTGGATATATATCCGCTTAATAGCACAAACATGAAATCCAGCATCGAAGAATTTTCAAAAAGCCGCACCGGTGTTATTTCAATTAAAGACAATGCACTTATCATTAATGGTGTTTCATACGACTTGAATAACGCTAAAGTTTTTATGGATGGCTTACAAAGTGAGAAATCACAATTACGGCCTGGAATGGTTGCGACGGTCAGTCAAATTGAAAACTCAGATGGCTCAGGCTCAACATTAACTATTTATTATGAAGATGAAGTTGAAGGCACGGTATCCAGCAACTCTGTTTCTATTGACGGTACAGGCCAATTGGTCGTGTTAGGCCAAAAAGTCCACATTGACAATAATACCGTATTTGAAAGCTTTGACGTTTCAGATGTTGGCGTTAGCGATATTGATAGCGGAAATGTCGTAGAAGTCAGCGGATTTTCCTCTGGTGATGGCGAAGTATGGGCGACTCGGGTTGAAGTTAAAAATTCCCAATATAACATTGGCGAAGAAATTGAACTAAAAGGTTATATCTCTGCGTTAAACGAAACCACATTCAACATTGGCGAACTAACAATAGATTTTGAAAATGCGGCTCTCGACAATGATTTCTCTGGAACATTGGCCAACGATTTATATGTCAAAGTCAGTAGCTATCAAGGATATGATGAGAATGGTCTATTACTCGCAGATGAAGTAGAGCTAAAGAGCAATAGTAATGGCACTAAACATATACCGCATTCAGAAGATGACAAGGAAGTTGAATTAGAAGGTATTATAACGGCAGAATTGTCAGACAATGAAATTGAGATCAACGGCTCAAAAGTAACTATCACAAAGGCATTGCAAGAAAAACTTAGCAATCCAAACGCATTTATCGTCGGAACACGAGTAGAAATTGAAGGCTACATTAATAGCAACGGAAAATTTATAGCGGAAAAACTCGAAATTGAATCTGACAGCGAAAGTAGTAACGAAGAGAAAGAAGATGGTAATGACAAAGATGATACTGACGATCACGATGAGCATGAAGATGATCAAGGGGATGATGAAAACGAATCAGAGTCAGAATCCGAAAACCATGACGACGATTGATTAATAATAATCAGTTAGTCTATTCACACTAGAAATTCTAATATCCATCAACAATGTGCGAAGTTGATATGACTTCGCACATTGTAGTTTTACAGAACTTACTAAATCTAATAAAGTACTTCATCTGACACACATCTGCCTTAGCAGGCAACTTTAATAATCAACCCTTCTCAATTTAGACCCACAGGCTATCTCTGCAAAAAATGACAAACCTCCGCCATTTGACATATTAACTTAACTTTTTACTATAGTAATACACCGGGTTTATAAACGCTCAATTTATCGTTGAATGGATAATTCAAATAAGCTCAGCTAGCATACGATCAACAGAAATAAATATATTAATATGGACCAGCATCCTAATGTGAGTTATAAAATAGAGTAGACATTGCATTTTAATCATGCTTAAAGATTTTCAATATAAATCGAAGCTGCGGAGATAAAATGAAAAACTGGTCACAAGAAACGCGTTCAATTGGCATTGAAACTAATCTTGGTAAAGATGTTTTTGTTTTACTCGGCATTAAAGGCAAAGAAGCAATTTCCGAGCTATTTAGTCTGAATGTTGAAATGGCCTCCCAACGAATAAATCTTACGCCAAAAGACGTCATTGGCAGACAGGTTGATGTTTGGCTCAAACTCGACGATGGCAGCAAACGTTATTTAAATGGTTACATCAATCGATTTACACTAGGGCCAATGAAAGCGGAAGGTTATCGCACCTATCACGCCGAAGTTGTTCCCTGGTTATGGTTCCATGATCAAAATAAAGATTGCCGCGTATTTCAAAATCAATCCGTGCTGGAAGTTATTGAGTCGTTATTCAGCGAAAGTAATATTGCGAATATTCAATTCAACTGCCAAAAACAACACGCCAAATTAGATTATTGTGTGCAGTATCGCGAATCAGATTGTACTTTTCTCTCACGTCTGGCAGAACATAACGGATTATTTTTTTATTTTACCCACACACAAAACCAGCATAAATTGGTAATTGCCGATAACGCCAATGCTTATCCAGATTGTATTACGCATTCGGTCACGCAAACCCTTGGCGAACATGTAGGCGAGCATATTAGCACCTGGGATCATCAGTATCAGTTTATCGCAGGCCATTGGACACAAACGGATTTCGATTTTAAATCACCCAGTAAAAACCTACAAACATCTGCGAATACGGTTTTAGATATTCCGGACATGGATCATATTGAACGTTTTGACTATCCAGGCGGTTATAGCACACAAGCTGATGGTCAATCTTTAACAGATATCAACATGATGACTGAAGAAGAACGCTACGATGTAGTTGAAGCCAGAAGTAATTTCCGTGGTTTTTTCGCTGGCGGTAAGTTTCATATCAATCAACACGATTTTGAGCAGGAAAAAGATAAAAGTTATGTCATAACGCATTTATCTTTTGAGGTTAGAGATGATACCTACTCAACTGATAGTAGTGGCCAAAAAGTTTATTGTAATGAATTTTTTGCTATTCCTAGTAGCATGCTTTATATCCACAAAGAACAAAAACAAAAGCCAACAATCTATGGTCCCCAAACGGCTATTGTTGTTGGCCCCGACGGCGAGAAAGTTTATACCGACGAATACGGACGAGTAAAAGTAAAGTTTCACTGGGATCATCACGGCCTCAAAAATGAGAGTAGTTCTTGTTGGGTACGCGTATCTCAAAACTGGGCAGGTAAACAATGGGGCGGTATGTTTTTACCCCATGTAAACCAGGAAGTCATTGTCAGCTTTTTAGAAGGTGATCCTGACAAACCCATAGTGACAGGTCGAGTTTACAACGCGGAAAATATGCCACCACAGGAATTACCGACCAATAAAGATAAAAGCATAATTAGCGACGTATCAGGCAATGAAATTGTCATGGATGCAACTCCCGGGCGAGAACAAATTAAAATTTCGAGCCCAGGTAGTGCCGCATTAATTTTAGGCAATAGCAACTCCAACCCGGAAAATGTGCAAAGTAGCCTTCAGACGGCGCAAACAAGAGCAGCACCAACTCCAACACCACCGGCCAAAGAAGAAGACGAAAATGTCATTAAAAAAGGTAAATTTCTTGCCGACGTTGTCAGTTATACCGTGGGAGATAAACTAGAGATTGCCGGTGGAAGTAATTACGAATTTACGGTAGGAAACGATACCGAAATTCGTGTTGGTACCAACGTTGGGTTATACGGCGGCGCTGAATTGGAAGCAAAATTAGCAATGTCAACCGAGATACATATCGGTGCGCAACATGAGTATTCAGCAGGTGCAAAATTTGAAGCGCATTTTGGCCCCTCTGAAGAGTTCAGTTTTGGCCCCATCGTTCACGAGACAAGCAAGGACATACTCTCAAGAGCGAAAGCAGACCAAGTCATTGCCGCAGGTGATCAACTATGCCTAGCCGCTAATTGTGAGGACGCTAACGCCAATAGCCGAACGTTAATAAATTTAGAAAAAGATGAAATCATTCTGTCGATTGGTAACAGTCCTCAACCCACCAAAAAAATTAGTGGCCACAGCAAGTGGTATGAAAAATCGGGTCTTCAAAGGGACATATCTACCAATCGTGTAATTCAAATCGTTACTTTTCTCTTCTCCATAGTATTCATGCTTTTTTCTCAAGCATCCACCGGATACGTTACCGTTGCAAGGAGAACCATGAAGGAACGAGATGAGGACAGAGATTTCTCAGCGATGGTAGGCCTTGGCGGTACTGGCACAGCGGGCTCGTTGGCGATTATCGCACTGAGTAATATTGTTTCAATTATTTCTAGTGCTGTCTCAAATAAGGATTCAAAAATTGAACCCGTCAAACACAGTGATGACAGCAACCCAGATACAAAAATAAATATCACCAAAAGTAAAGGCGTTGAAATTAGATCTACAACATCATCAATTGGATTGGCATCTGGAAAATTCGGTGAAGACAAGAAAAACGCCATAATGTTTTTAAATAAAAACGGATCTCTTCTTGGTTATAAAGGGTCAAGTGTTGCAATACTCAAAAATAATGATGTTATTATTGATACGACTAAAAGCAAGGCAGCAAGTGCCAAAATAGTATTAGCCTCTAAAACCAGTATTGTTCTGGAGACAAAAAATGAAGTGAAAATAAAAAGTAAAAAAATAGAGAGCAAGTATTTAACTGTGCTTGGCTAACTATATAAATCTAACTTAATAAAAAACACTGACGTTGCTTCAACTCAATATACAAGATAATTATTTGTACAATTAGACTATTATAATAGATACTTTTGAGAGAAGTCTGAGAAACAGATTTATTACAATTTATGGAACTCATTAATACAACTCCCTTTTTGTTTGCTCCTATCACAGGACAAATTAATTTCCCCAAACACTCGTTGACTTTTATTGTTAAGGCCACATTTGATCTCAAAATCAATGGTAAAGTAACAATTGCCGAAGAACAGCTTTTCCCCACAGGAGACGAGCATTACCCTGATGATGAAGAACAAACAGGTAGCATACGTTATGAATCAGACTTTGCTCACTTTAAACCACATGCCGATATCCTGTTAGTGGGCAAGTGTCACACTCCTAACAAAAAACCGATGACTGTTTGCCCCGTCATTTTAAATGTCGGTAACGCAGAAAAAAAACTGGCGGTTTTTGGAAATCGCGTCTGGAAAAACACGGTATTAAATCCTGAAACGACAGAAGCTGTTCCCTTTAGTGAAATGGATCTGCGTTATGAGCGCAGCTTTGGGGGAGCTGACTACAAGTTAAACCCTGTCGGCAGAGGATATTGTAAAGCTGATGTAACTATCGCAGAAAATGCGTTACCAGTCCCCAACATCCAGAATCCCAACGACTTAGTTAGCTTGCCAACTCAAGAAAAACAACCTGCGGGTTTTGGCCCTATTAATCGATCATGGTCTTTACGCCAAGATAAAATGGGCTCCTACAAAGGAACTTACCTCAAAGAACGCTGGCCATGGCTGCCAGAGGATTTCGATTGGAGTTTTTACAATGCCGCGCCCCTCAACCAACAAGTACCAGGTTTTTTAAAGGGTGATGAACGTTTGTATTTGGAAAACTTACATCCAAAGTTTTCTCAGTATCACACGTCATTGCCGAGAATTCGACCACGTTGCTTTACTCGCCGAATTGACCCAGCTAACAAAAAAAAGTTTTTCGATGAAGTGGATCTAAACCTGGATACTTTATGGATTGATATGGAAGCCGAAAAACTGGTCTTGGTTTGGCGTGGCTGGTGCCCGGTAATAGACGATGATTATGAAGAATTACTCAACATATTCCTTATTTCAGAAGCATTAACACAAACACCCGCAAGTTTGGAACAGTGTCACGAACAATTCATTGAAGAACGAAAAAAGCAAGATGAAATGTGGGGCCTAACTCCTGAAGAACCCGAAACAATTGAAGACGATGAATCAATAAACAAAGTAACGCAAATAGATAAAGAGACCAAGAAAGCAAGCTCTCCAAAACTGGACCCGAAGGAACTTGAGTCACAAATTAATGCTTTTCTCGCAAAAATCGGCTTTGACATCACAAACTTGCCTCCCGAAACCCAAGCTCAAATTAAACAGCAACAAGCAGAACTACTGAAAAAACCAACTGAGACAGACACCACAAAAAGTACTGCATCAGAGCAAGAAGCCCAGGATGCGGCATTAACAGGATCATTCGCCGATTTAGGCGTTGACATTAACAACCTGCCTCCACTCAGTGATAAAGCCAAACAAGAACAGTTACGATTTTTTAAGGAAATGGGCCTGGAAGATGTTGACACTGCGCCTGATGCGCAGGGTGAAAAATACGCCATGATGATGGCCGCATTGTTACCCAAGATAGGAATCAACCCAGAAAATCTTGACCCTCTAATCAAACAAGCCAAACCTCAGCTTGCCGAATTAAAATTTGATATGAGCCCAGTATCCAAAACTGCTAACGAAGAGCAGCACAAAACAGATCAAGCTGAAAAAAACCTGGCTGAGAAATTGGTTTTACAACAACGATTAGATAATAATGAGTCTTTGGCTAATGAGGACTTCAGCGGAAAAGATCTCTCTGGATTAAATTTTAATAATGCTAATCTTAACGGTGCAATATTCATTGGCAGCAATTTAAGTAATACAAATCTTGAAAATACAAATTTAACACAAGCAACTCTTAACACAGCCAATTTATCTCATGCTCAGATGAAAGGAGCGGACTGCACGGGCGCCGACTTAAGTCACACACAAATGAATGACGTGATCGCGACTAACGCTGTATTTAGAACTACCCTATTAACAGGCGCCATTCTCAATGCAGCGGATCTTACAGGGGCTGATTTGACTGCTGCCAACTTATCAAACGCAGAATTAAACAAAGTCACATTAAAACAAGCTTGCCTAAATGACGCCGACATGAGTAATACGCAACTGGTAGAAGCACATCTTGATGGTGCTGAGTTAAATGATACCAACTTTGAAAAGTCAAAAGCGCTAGACAGTCACTGGATACAAGTTAGCTCCAAAGACGCCAATTTTTGTGAAGCAGACTTAAGCAATAGTGTGTTTACTGAAGCATCGCTAATTGCTGCCGATTTTTCTCAGTGCCGCCTCAGCGGGGCTAACTTTCAAAGTGCCAATTTAACAGAAGCCAAAATGGAAGGTGTTAATGCGGAAAACAGTACCTTTTTTAAAGCCAATCTAACTAAAATCCGCGCTTCAGATTACAGTAACTTTTCTAACACCAATTTTTCTCGTGCGATTGGTAACGAATCTATTTGGAAACAAGCTAATCTGAATCACGCAGATTTTAGCTACGCACAAATGCATTCCGCCAACTTCGTTAAAGCTAGCCTCTGTGAGGCAAATTTTACTGCAGCTGATTTAAAATTTGCCAGTTTTTTAAAAGCTGATTTAACTCAAGCAAAAATGGTTCAAATGAATTTATTTAAAGGTAGTTTAGAAAAAGCAAATCTTAAACAAGCTGACCTCAGAGGTTCTAACCTGTATGGCGTTGAATTTCTAAATGCGCACCTTGAACAGACTGTGATACTCGGCGCAAACCTAAAATCAAGCAAATTGGAAAATGCAGGTTGAAATCATGGAGATATTAGACTTTGCCAATTTAGACATCAATGAATTTGTAAATTTAAACAAACAACTCAGTGCGGAACAAGTTCGTGAAAAAGCGGCAAATGGTGAATCCATGGCGGGCGCTTATTTATGGGGCCTGGATCTGACAGATTTCGATTTACAAGGCGTCAATCTTGAGGGTGCCAGTATTATGAAATCGAATTTATCTGGCGCGTTACTCAACAATGCCAATATCGCTTCTGCCTCTATAAAAGAGTCTAAACTGATTAAAACAGATTTATCGGGCGCAGATTGTTCTTATGCGCGATTTACTAATTCTCTTTGTAACGGCGCTATTTTTCAGCGTGCTAATCTAACCGGAATATCAGCAAGTATAGAACCCATATTTACCATGGAGCCGGAAGAATTATTCAACTCCTCCAAACTTAAGGCATTCGCCAATATGGATCTCACAAATATTGACCCAGAAGCCGTCAACATTAATTTGGAAGATTTTGGTGTAACAGAGTCAGATTTTTCGCCAGGTGCAACATCATTTAGCGAAACAGACTTTCGACAATGCTTATTAAGCAAAGCCGTTTTCGAAAAAGTTAACTTAACAGCATGTCGGTTTTCAGAGGCTGAAATTTCGGGTGCCACGTTCAACCAATGTGACTTACAAAAAAGTAAGATGGTCTCAAGCCAACTAGATCATACCCAATTCAATGATTGCAACTTAAATTCGGCAAAGTTTATTGGCACTGAAATAAATAGCAGCCAGTTTGACAAATGCCTATTTGAAAGCACAGACCTCAAATCCAGCATTATTCACGACACAACATTCTACAAGTGCGACTTATCCTACTGCAGCAACTTTCCAAACAATCTCCCCAACTGCATACTCAACCAATGCAAGATGCCAATTATTTCCTTTAACAATGGCGACTTGAGTCACTGTCAGCTAATTGAATTGCAACTAAATAATATATCTTTCGCCGACGCTGTCTTAAATGAAGCTATCTTTGACAACACCGATGTTTTGGATTGTGATTTTAGTGGCGCCATATTAGCTGACACCATGATTACTGAAAGTAATTTCACGAATTCGAGTTTGAACGCGGCAAATTTAACAAATGTGCAGATAACCAAGTCTTACTTTGCTGGTATGGTTTTTAGTAGAGCAAAGGTATTCAACGCAATTATTGCAGAGACGAATTTAATACGGGCCAATTTTACTTCAGCCAATTTAAAAGGTAGCCTATTAATCGACTGTGATCTAAACGACTCAACATTTAGGTTTGCAGAATTACAGTGGACACAATTTCGCAATAGCGATTTATCTAAAGCCAATTTTGATGGTTGCTTGTTTGCTACAGAAGACTCAACGCTACTTAAGAACGTAAAAACCAATACTGACGAACACCAGTTTTTTATTAATTTTTCGCATTGTAATTTAAGTGGCTTGGATTTTAGTGAACTTGACTTAACAAATTCAGACTTTGAATCCGCCAAACTGGTTAATACAAAATTCACAAACACTGTATTGGATGACTCTGATTTCAGCCAAGTCGATGCAACCGACGCAGATTTTCGAAAAACAAAAATGAATGGTACGCTATTTACAGGTGCAATATTGGAAAATACTAATTTTGAACAGGCAACTATCGATTATTGCGATATGACCAACATCTCGCTTTCGGGAGTAAATTTAAAATTAGCAGAAATTTTGTCAACAGACTTTGAATCAACGGATTTTTCTAATGCTATCATCCATAAAACCAAGTTTAAACTTTCCAATCTTCAAAAAACCAATTGGCAAAAGATGAATTTGTCAGGCAGTGATTTTGTGGATTGTGATTTTACTGAAGCTAACCTAACAAATAGCACACTGGTGGAAGCAACACTAAAACGAGCTAATTTCACTAAAGCCAACTTAACCGGGGTCAATTTAAGCAAAGCAAATTGTGAAGCGTCAGATTACAAGAAAGCCATACTTAACAACGCAATATTACACTACGCCAATTTAAAATATTGTAATTTTCAAGAAGCAAACTTAGCACAGGCGCAATTCAATAGCGCACAGATGTCAAGAACCATACTAACAAAAGCTAACTGCGAACGATCCAATTTTAAATTTTCTCAAGCATCTTACTCGGATTTTTCACATGCCAATCTAAACTACGCCAATTTCAAGCAGGCGAATTTGACCCAGTGCAAGCTGCATAGAATTCATGATATCGAATGCAACTGGCAAGGCACTAGATTAAAAAATGTAAAATACACGGATGATGACTTGGCTGAAGCCGAAGATTGGGCTCCACCATCACCACCCTCTACTTAAAGGATATTTCGATGAATCAAACAGCAAACGTGTTACCTTTATCAGAGAATTTTTCCTACTTCGGGCCTGCTGTGTTAAAAAGCGATGAGCAACAAGATGGCACTGTTGAACTAAGTTGGTTTATTGCTGGCTTAGAACAAACTGCTATTGCTCAAGTCGCGATATCACGCTTTAGAGCGCTTAAAGCAGGCGAAGAAGTCTTAGTAACGTCACATTCTCCGGAACAAGTTTACGTCACAGGGTTATTATCAAAACCTCAAAACCCTCTCAAATTGGAAATTCCTGGCGCCTATGTCATATTAAATGAAGGACAAGATAGCCAAAAATCCCAATTACAAATGTTTAACTCCGACAACGAACTGCTATTTACCTACAACCCAGACACACAAACGAGCCGAGTAAACATTGTAAAAGGTGATCTAGAACTGCGAACAGAAGATGGCGATATCCGTTTGAATGCCGCAAATAAAGTCTGTCTTCGCAGTCAGTCTTTGGAGATGGAGTCGCATAAACTCAAGCTACACGCCAGTTATGCCAAACTTACTTTTGATCGGCTGGAAACTGCAACTGATACCCTAATTGAAAACGCTAAAAATGTATATCGTAGCGTTAAACAATTAACCCAACTTCGAACCGGACGTATGCGCACCTTAGTCAATGAAACTTATCACTTCAAGTCAAACAAAGCGATGATTAAGGCTGAACAAGACTACAAAGTGAATGCTGAAAAAATACATTTAGGCTAGTTAAGCAAAGGAATACATAACCATGACTGCAATTTTCCCAGGATCGACTAAAGCTGGCGGTACATGTATGGGGGCGCCTGATGTCTGCAAAACCCCCGCACCGCCTTCACCGTCTCCAGTTCCCGTGCCTTATCCAAACACTGGCCAACTCATCCAAGCCAATGATGCCTCAACTAAAGTTAAATTTGTTAACAAAGAAGTAATTACCGTTAAATGTAAAATCCCCATGTCACAAGGTGATGAAGCTGGTGTTGCAGGCGGTTTGGTATCGGGAAAAAATATGGATGAAATCGGCTTTAAAAAAGGCAGTTCAAAAATAAAAATAGAAGGCCAAGAATGCGTACATTTGACCTCTGTGACATCACATAATGGCAGTAATGCGAATGCGCCAGCCGGTGTTCAAATGGTACCTAGTCAAACAAAAGTTATCGTTGCGCCCTAAATTGTTTAATACATTAAATTTAGATTATGTCGAAAAAGTTTTCAATTCGGCTAATACTTGCCTCTTTTACACTTAGCTAAAACCTACCGTTATTTCTAGACAATTTTAATTCTTTCATAAATACAAAGACTTCCTACTCGCCAACACAAATCAAATGCACTTTGGCACTCGTGCTGCAGTACAATAAACAACCGTAAGAAATAGGAAAATATTATGGCTTTTGTATTCTCATTTTGTGTAATTTCTAGCATTTTTATCTATTTTGGCTTGCTTCGTCCGGTACTAAATAAAGCCAACCTAATTTAATCCAACAGTCTATTAATACTATATTAATCTGCTAGTTACCAACTTAATCAGACTCCTGTTTGAGAAGAATGTAACGCATACATCAAATTTGACTCAAATCTATCAGCGGGATTATAATCCCACTCATGGTCACGCTAAAAGAACAAATCACAAAAAGCTGCACTCAAATCTTACGTCCGCTAGTTCGTATATTACTTCGCCATGGCATTTCTCATAGTGAGTTTGTCGAAATCACAAAACGCGCTTATGTGGACGTGGCTTTTAATGACTTCGCCATACCAGATAAACCAAAAACCGTATCACATGCAGCCGTTGTTACAGGCTTGAGTCGCAAAGAAGTATTACGGATTCAAAAAATTTCAGACATTGGACTTTCCCCAGTTACCAACCATATTAATCGCGCATCAAGAGTTGTTGGCGGCTGGCTAAAAGACAGTGAATTTCTTGACGAAAATGAAAAACCGTTAGTATTGCCACTTAAAGGTAAAACAGCGAGCTTCGATGTTTTAGTGAAACGTTATAGCGGTGACATAACATGGGGTGCTGTATTAGATGAGATGATTCGCGTCGAAACAGTTACACTTACCGAAGACAATAAAGTTAAGCTGGTTCAAAATAGTTATATCCCCAACAAAGATGAGCTACAGAAATTTTATCTTATGGGCGAATGTGGGACTGATTTCTTCGAAACTTTTTCACACAATTTAAACGACAAGCTAACATCAACAAGATTACAAAGGTCAGTTGCGTATAACTATATTCCCACAAATAAAGTTAAGAAATTTGAAAAACTTGCCAAAGAACAATCCGATAAGCTGCTTATTAAATTAAATAAATGGTTGGCTCAGGAAAATTGCCCTTTACAAAATCAAGACAAAAACACCAATTATGAACGTGTTGGATTGGGAGTTTATTATTTTAATAATGATGCCAGGGGAGAAAGCACATATGAAACAGAACACAAAAAATAAAATTATCTTCATCATATTTATAACAACGATTATATTAGCTTGCGGAGAAGGCAGCGAGGGAATTGTTGGAACAGGATTCGATGATAAAGATATAGCTGCAAAAACTGGATTTCAATACGACGGCTCCATTCGCATCGTAACAAAATAATTTATAATAATAACGAGGTGTGCTATGAAAAATATTAAAGTAAAAGCCCAGCTAATTTTAGCATTACTTGGATTTTCTTCTCATCTTCATGCGACAGAAGATTTTTTTATCTCTGCACCTATCTTTCCAAAAGTTGAAGTTTTGTATGAATACGAAGACGACCAATACCCTATATCACAGCTTGGAAGAGAAAAAGTTGTCGATACCGCTTTCATGTCCTTTACTGAGGTTTTTGATGCCTGTCTTGCTGATGAAGAGTATGCAAACCGATTACATTCTCTCTCTGCTGACAACACGTTGACCCAGGATCAGCTTGCAGAAAACTACACGGTCATTGCGGAATGCTCATACAACAAGTTCACCAGTAAACCTTACTTTATTCCCAAATTAATTCAAGATGTTGATATATGCTCTCGAATTTTAGATACCAATGATCATAAATGGCGTATGATTTCGGAAACTGACATTCAAACCTGGGGAGATGAAGTTTACACAAGTCTTTCTCAAATTATCAACACCGCCCTGCCAAATGATGCAAATGAAGAAGCCTTTGGTGCATTTTATTTTTCTATGGCGACTTATATTAATACCGACCAAGGCTTAAAAGTCGGAAATTTGTATCCAAACATTAGCTCATCGAATCGAATATCAAATATTTCAGATTACAATGGCTATTGTAGTGGCGATAAGTGTCATACGGGGAGTCGGCGTACTCGATAAAAAATTTGGCCGTCCATGGCCAAATTTCACTGCGTTCACCGACAACCTATTTTGCCCCAGACGTCCACGTCACTCACTTTTGTTCGCTCTCTTATGACTGACGGCCCTAGTATGCGATTGCTACACTTTCTCCGTAAACTACGAAAGCTGTTGCAAGTCGCCCTGGCGCCTACTGGGGGCTTGCAGTACGTTACTCGCTATCGCATCGTTCCTTGTACTGCTGCGATAGAAGGTGGGAATATCATAATAGATGATGTAGGAACCGAAGAATTCGTACCGGTTACGTTAAGATGCATTAGAAATCTATAATGCGAATATTTTTCCTCCTCATTTATGACATTCAAATTTCTCTAAAAACATATTATAAATTTACAAAAGATGAACTGCGTCACACAAGTTTCTCTTTACACTGTCATTCCTTTTTTCACCCTAAATTAGACGGAAAACAATTCGTTTATTGGGCAGCTTACTCAGCTTAAAACATTTGTTTCACATGAAAAATGAAAGGCAATTTAACTGTATTTTTAGCTAACTCCGTCACATTATTTACCGCTATCAACCTCCCTTACCCTAGCATTAATAAATTCACACTATTTTTTGAGCTTCTCCACTAGCAAGACGAAATATCGGGCCGATAACTAAACCCAGATTACAGTGCGCAATTTACTATTGATAAGGTGGACTATTAATGAGCAACTCAAGAGCAGCAAAGTTAACAGATGAAATTGGTAATGCTCGTCGCCTATTTAAAAACGGCATGCTAATTGTCCGAAACTCTATGTTGGAGATATCCGCTGCAAAAACAATTAATATAAAACCACTGTACGAATTGGTAAACGACATAATAAGTTCGTTAAACCGTAATCAAGACGCTCTGTTATTTGCGTGTCGGCACAAACCAAAAGATGATTATACAACTGCGCATGCATTGAGCACTTGCATTTACATTGCTGCGTTTTGTCGCCACCTAAAATTAGATGATAAAAAAGCAAGAGATATCACTATTGGTGCACTTCTTGGCGACGTGGGAAAACTAAGAGTTTCAAAAGAAACCCTGGATAAGCCAGGCTCACTCACAGAAAAAGAATTCTTACACGTTAAGAAACACGCAAAATACACCTATGCACTTTTATATGCGTCTAAAACTTTTAGTGAAACAACCATTCGTGCTGCAACCGAACATCACGAGCGATTGGATGGGACAGGTTATCCTTTTGGGCTTGCTGATTCCGATATTTCACGAGGAGGATTAATGACCGCGATTGCAGATGTCTATGATGCCTTAGTTTCTCCTCGTGTATACCAAAAAGCCAAAGAACACAGCGATGTCTTTAAAATTATGCAAGAAGCAAAAGACTCGCAATTCAAATCTTCAATGCTTAAAAAGTTTATTCAAATGGTCGGAGTATACCCGGTGGGTTCAATGGTTGCCTTGAGTAATGCCAAGATAGCAGTGGTCGTCGATCACGGAGAATCGGATATACATTTACCCAAAGTTAAGACGATTTTCGATTTGCGAAAACAATCCTTGATTCGAGGCGAAGAAAGTATAGAGCTCGAGGAATTAAACGCCAAGGCAGGTTTAAACATTATTCGACCACTGGCCAAAAATGAGATTAATTTGAATCCTATCGCGTTAATCGCCTAAATATTACTTATTTTAGCTTTGAAGCCCATATAGCAAGTTTGTGTCGCATGGTTTTCTGCGACACTTGGTCTTCTGGCACTGGCACAATGACTTTGTCGTGTACCAGCAAACGGTAAATATATTCAATTTTTTCGCTCGCCGAATCTGTGGGTTCAAACTCAACCACGCCGCGCTCCTCGCCGTATTTAACACCGGCAGCAATAGCAGCTTTAACCAACTCCCCTTCATTTTTTAGCTTTTTCATTATTCCTCCCAGTCAATATATCTTCAATAGCCCGCTATTGATCAATCTTTTTCACTATCCAATTCTGGCAGCACCTCGGTTAATACAATAAATTATAACTTGAAATTAATAAAAAATTGCTACAAATACTAACACAAGGATTCGGAATATTATTTGCTCAGCGTTTGTATTATGGTTCAGAAAAAACGTTGTTGATAGTACAATTCTTTAATTAATTTACAATAATCCATTTAATAGTACCACTTACGTTGAGGAAATCATTATGGGCGAGAAAACGATCATCTGGTTCGAAGATTTAACCATTGAAGACGTTAATATCGTAGGAGGCAAAAATGCCTCATTGGGTGAAATGATTGGAAAACTTGCTCATTCGGATGTAAAAGTTCCTAACGGATTTGCTACAACCGCACAAGCTTACCGAGATTTTCTAAGCCAAAATGATCTTGATAAAAAAATTGAAAATCGACTCGCGAAATTGGATACCAACGACGTTACTGCACTTGCCGCTGCAGGATCTGAAATTCGCAGTTGGATTGTTGATACGCCATTACCTGCTCCTCTGGAAGAGGACATTAGATCAGCATTTAAAACCATGGAAGACTCCGCGCAACATGAATTAACCGTGGCAGTTCGATCATCAGCAACCGCAGAAGATCTACCAGATGCATCATTCGCGGGGCAACAGGAGACGTATCTCAATGTCAGTGGTATCAATAATATTTTAATCTACATTAAACAAGTGTTCGCCTCTCTTTATAATGACCGTGCAATTTCTTACCGTGTACACCAGGATTTTGAACATCATGATGTCGCATTGAGTGCTGGCATTCAACAAATGGTTCGCAGTGACATAGGCTCGAGTGGCGTTGCTTTTACTTTGGATACGGAATCTGGGTTTCGTGATGCCATTTTTATTACTGCCGCGTACGGGCTTGGAGAAACTGTGGTTCAAGGCGCCGTGAATCCTGATGAGTACTATTTGTATAAGCCCAATTTAAATAAGAATATTCCTGCCATATTGCGAAAAACGCTGGGAGAGAAAGCCATAAAAATGATTTACAGTGACGCCAAAGATGCCAAGTCACCAGTAGAAACTATTCCTGTCGCAAAACAAGATCAACAAAAATTTTGTCTCAATGATGATCAACTGCATGAGTTAGCCAAAGTCGCTGTTCAAATCGAAAAACATTATGGCAAACCAATGGACATCGAGTGGGCTTTGGATGGCGCAGATCAACAAATATATATCGTTCAAGCCAGACCAGAAACTGTTGAAAGCCGAAATAACGGTGATGTCATCGAAAGATATCAATTAAAGCAAGAAGGCGACATTTTAATCACAGGGCGCGCCATTGGCCAACGCATTGGTAGCGGCGTGGCAAAACTGGTTAAAAACATAAGCGAAATGGATCAGGTTAAGTCAGGTGATGTATTGGTTACTGATATGACCGATCCTGACTGGGAACCCATCATGAAACGCGCTTCAGCCATCGTCACAAATCGGGGGGGTCGAACTTGTCACGCTGCAATTATTGCTCGAGAACTCGGGATACCCGCTGTTGTGGGTTGCGGAAAAGCTACTGAGTTAATTCATAACAATCAAGATGTCACCGTGTCTTGTGCAGAGGGTGATGAAGGAAATGTTTATCAAGGAAAATTAGAATTTGAAGTAACAAAAACAAAAGCCGGTAATATGCCTAAATTGCCGGTTAAAATTATGATGAACATCGGCAATCCAACACGCGCTTTTCAATTTGCCAACATTCCAAACGATGGCGTTGGCCTCGCGCGACTTGAATTCGTCATTAATAACACGATTGGCGTTCACCCAAAAGCCCTGTTGGATTATCAATCCCAATCTCCAGAATTAAAATCGCAAATTGAAACAGTCTGTGCAGGATATACCGATCCAGCAACATTTTATGTCGACAAACTTATTGAAGGCATTTCAACGCTAGCTGCGTCTTTTTATCCAAAACCTGTCATTGTGCGCATGTCAGACTTTAAGTCTAATGAGTATGCAAACTTATTAGCCGGCGATCAGTTTGAACCGGTGGAGGAAAATCCCATGATTGGATTTCGTGGCGCATCCCGTTACATTTCCGAATCATTTCGCCCCTGTTTTGAACTGGAATGTCGTGCGTTAAAATATGTCAGAGATACCATGCAACTCGACAATCTACAAATCATGATACCTTTTGTTCGAACACTCGAGGAAGCCACGCAAGTAATTTCATTATTAGATCAAAACGGATTAAAACGTGGTGAAGATAATCTTAAAATTATCATGATGTGTGAAATACCATCAAACGCAATACTCGCAAGCGAGTTCCTCGAATTGTTTGATGGCTTTTCGATTGGCTCCAACGATCTCACTCAATTAACACTAGGATTAGACCGCGACTCTGGATTAATCGCATCATCATTTGACGAGAGAAATTTGGCAGTTAAAAAATTACTTAAGCTCTCTATTGCCGCAGCACATGATCAAAACAAGTATATTGGTATTTGTGGACAGGGGCCATCGGATTATCCTGATTTTGCAGAATGGTTAATGCAAGAAGATATTTCAAGCATTTCACTCAACCCGGATACCGTTGTTGAAACCTGGCTCCACCTTGCCTCGTTACAATCTCAGTAACTTCTTTAGAACGTAAATATGAAAGCCATTGCTTTTTTTCTGTCGGACGGCACAGGAATTACCGTTGAGACTCTTGGCCACACGCTACTTTCACAATTCGACGCTATTGAATTTCAACGAGTTCGGCGTCCATATTTAAAAACCCCCGAAGATGTTGCAATCATTGTTGATGAGATTAATAACTGCCGTAAAGATGAATCACAACAAGTCCTTGTCTTCAGCACACTGGTTGACTCCGAATCCCGAATATTGCTCCATGAATGCAAATGTATGCTGTTTGATCTCTACGACATTTTCATTAAACCCATGGAAATCAAATTAAACGTTAAGGCTTCAAAAAAAATAGGTCGCGCCCATGGCATGGGTGAATTCAATGAATATCAACCAAGAATTGATGCACTAAATTATACAATGGAAAATGATGATGGGATTACAACCCAAAATTATGCTCAGGCAGATGTGATCATTGTCGGGGTATCACGCACGGGAAAAACACCCACCTCATTGTACCTCGCACTTAACTATGGCATTCGAGCTGCAAATTATCCATTAACAATGGATGACCTAGAGGTAGATCATCTGCCAAAGGTTTTAAACGAATATCACAGCAAGATTTTTGGCTTAACGATTAATCCAACACGACTCCATCATATTCGCCAGCAACGTCGCTCTAAAAGCCGATACGCAGAGCTGGCCCAATGTCAATTCGAAACAAGGAGCACCGAAGTTTTGTATAGAAAAAGTCGTATACCGTTTTTAGATACAAGCACAATGTCCATTGAAGAAATCGCAACATCCATATTACAAACGAAAAAAATTAAACGCCGTATCAACTATTAACAACATTTCGATCTTTAACACTTACAGAAGTAGCACAAACCCCATCAAATCAAAACGTTAAATTTAAAAAAATTGAGCGAGCAACAGTAACTTATTGAAAATCTGAATAATATATTTCACGAAATATTTTAAGAATAACTCTAAAAGTCTAAATAATTTGCCTCATATGCCGTAATAGGTAGAGACACTTTCTTTCTCCAATTGATGGCTTAACATGAAACATAAACCTTTCACCTTGCTATATACGTTACTGATATCCTTCATCATTCTGATACCCGGAATCAGCCACGCCAACGTTGGCACAGCAAAAATGGTGCTTGGAAAGGTAATGCTCCTAACTCAACAAGGTGAGAAAAAACGCCTTAGACGTGGAAATAGCGTTCGCGTCGGCGACACAATCATTACTAATAAGCGGGGCCAAGCACAATTAACCATGATTGATGGAACCAAAATATCGGTTCGGCCTGATAGTAAATTTCAAATAGAGGCATTTGTTGCAGAAGGTAAACCCAAGGATCAAAAAACCTATTACAAATTACTAAAAGGTGGTTTCCGCTCCGTAACCGGTAAAATTGGCAAGCGTAATAAAAGCTCTTTTCGTTTATCCACACCTGTCGCGACCATGGGCATCCGTGGGACTGACTTCACTGGAAAATATTGTGCTGACGATTGTCCCGCTGCAGCCGGTAAAAATGGCTTGTTTGTTGATGTCATTAGTGGCGGCGTATCCATGGCAAACGACGGTGGCACTTTTGATTTAAACAAAGACACCAATGGTTACGTATCAGACCCTACCAATGTCCCAAAACCTATAGCGGAGTTGCCTGATAATTTGCTATCACCTAAAGCCAAAAAATCAAAAAATGGCAAACGTCGTAATAAACCAAAGTACCCTTCACCCGAGGAAGAAATGGTACAGGTTGGACTATATGTCGCGCCTAACGATAAAAAAGCAATATTATCTGAAGCAATGGATGCCGGAGTCCCCCCAGCTGAAATCATGAGTGGAGCAGATACCGCTGGATTAGAAGCAAAAAATTTCCTTCCAGACTTAATAGAGAAAGGTAAGGAAAAAGGCTTAGATCCCAGTGACTTTGTTGAGTCCATTTTAGACTCCGGCATTAATTCAGACACTGCCATAAACAATCTTATGTCTCATAGTCCAGAAGCTGCGTCAGATATTTTAACTGCAGCCATTGCAACAGGCGATTTTGATAATAAAGAACTTAAAAAATCTGCTTCCCGCGCCGGTGTGCCAGCTAAGGATATCGAATCTGCTGACACAGTTGGTAACTTATTTGCTCTACCTCCTGAAGTTAAAAAATTACTAAAAGAAGATAACAACAAAAAAGCAGACGCGGATGATGAGGAAGACGACGAGCCACGTAAAAAAAGAAAAAAACGGGCAAAACCTAAAGAATTGACGCCTTCCAATGACTCAGGTGAAGTGGCAAGCCCATCATAAATGGGCTAAAGGCACTTAAGAAATGGATTGATAATATAAGTTTTGGGGATGATTAGCTTGCGCAAAGAAAAACCATCTCTCAGCTAGCAATCCCACATATTGCACCAATAACGCAATTGAAAACAATATAAAACTTTCTGACGACGATGAAAGTAATAAGATTAAAAACGGCACCACAAAAGCACACATTATAAAAAACCATCTAACTGCGTTAAAAAATTCTGGTGGTTTACCGTGAAAAAATTCACGTGTATTAAAAGAGCCACCCATGGCACCACGGGCAGTTTGTCTAATTTTAGTATGCCTAACGCCTAACGCAGTTTTTATGGTTGATTTATGCTTAAGCCGTTTATTTCTCGCTAACGAAGCTAACCTAAAAATTGTAGCCGTGACAATTAGGATTGCTGCCCAACCTGCAAAAAATTTTGAAAGCTGGGGCGAACTCAAACTGGCATAGACAGCAGCCAAAGTAAAACCCGACATCATACCTAAAAGAATATAATTTATCGGCGTATAGGGAGTGTGCCATTCTTGTAAAAATTTCAAACACGCATAAATCATCCCAGTACAAATGTACAATGCGACACAAAGTATGCTACCCACAATACCTGCAAGTACAGTAGCACGAACCCCATCATGTTCAGCAACCACCGCCACCGTATCTCCTACAGAGTAGTGATATACCATGTATAAAAATAAAAAAAACATAAAGGCCGGTAACATAATAACTTCGCGAGATAACCAGGACGTACGCCACATAGTCGCTGATCGCCATGCGCGCTCAGGCCGACCTAAATGAAAAAATGATGCAAAGAGTCCTAAAACTAAAAACACCAAGGCTAATAAACTTCCTGTAGCGTAAAAGCTACCAGTTTGTTTAGGCAAAATATCAACGATGGAAAGTGACTCAACGATAAACAATGCTAAAAACAAACCTTGTCCGGCACCGATTAAGGTCGTTAAAAAAATAACTGAAAATGCAGGATGCATAATATTTCCTATTTATAATCTCTATAACTCAATATATTCAAAGTCATTATTATTGACTTACCAGCTAGACGCATCTTCCAATGAAGGTTCATCTCTATTCGGTTTAGGAATATCTTCTTTCTTAAGGGGATTATCAACACGAATCAATTCATCTTCGTGAATATGTGTATGCGTTTTACGTCGTGGCAAGTAATGGTTGGCTGGTTGAGTTCCCCATTCTGGCATTAATTGATAGCCGCCAGATTCACGTATTGTCACAGAGACTTCTGATTCAGGATCGTGAACATCACCAAATAAACGCGCATTTGTTGGACAGGCCATGACACATGCTGGTTTGCGCTCCGCTTCTGGCAGTTTTTCATCATAAATTCTATCCACACACAAGGTGCATTTTTTCATGACTTTTTGATGCTCATCAAATTCTCGTACACCATAAGGACAAGCCCATGAACAATACTTGCATCCGATACACTTATCATAATCCACCAAAACGATACCATCACTTTCTCGCTTATGGCTCGCACCGGTTGGACACACCGGAACGCAAGGCGGGTCTTCACAATGTAAACAACTTTTTGGAAAATGAAGTGTTTCCATTTTTGGATATTCACCCACTTCATAAGTTTGTACACGATTGAAAAAGGTACCCGTGGGTTCTGCACCATATGGGTTCTCATCAACCATGGGACCAGCAGTACCGGATGTATTCCATTGTTTACAACTGGTGACACAAGCAGAGCAACCCACGCAAATATTCAAATCAATAATCAATGCAAGTTGTGTCATGACTTACCTCCAGCTCTTCCAGCAAAATACGCCAATATGGATTTTCGCTCTTTTTGCCCGGGAACCGTTTTCATGGGACTAAATTGTGGCCATGTAACTTTATGGTCATCATCACTCGCTTTATACACTTTCACTTGCACATCATACCAACCTGCTTGACCTGTTATTGGATCAGAATTTGATAAATGCTGTCCGTCATCTGTTTCTGGCAATTCTTCAGAGATCAAATGATTCAATAAAAATCCTTTACGCGATTCGTTTGCGTCAGACTCCAAATTCCACGCTCCCGAGGCTTTCCCAATGGCGTTCCAGGTCCAGACAGTATTAGGTTCTACGGCTTCACTAAACGCACACATACAACGGACTTTTCCATGCATGGATTCAACCCAAACCCAATCGCCATCTTTGAAACCACCTTTTTGCCCAAGTGTTGGACTCATGTATAAATAGTTATGGGCGTGTATTTGTCTAAGCCAGGCATTTTGCGAATCCCAGGAGTGATACATTGCCATGGGCCGCTGTGTGATTGCACTCAATGGATATTCTTTTTTATCACTCAACTGCCCTTCTAATGGCTCATAATAAAAAGGCAACGGATCAAAGTAAGTTTGAATACGATCGCGCAAACGCTCCGGTGGGCGCTTACCTGGATATTTCCCTTGCGCCGACAATCTAAATTTTTGCAAAACTTCGGAATAAATATGAATATTGATTGGGTCAACATAACGTGTTAAACGATGATAACGCGCCCACTCTAGGTAACCTTCATTCCAGTTACGCATATATTGATAAGATTTAGGTAACTCATAATGGTAAACACAATTATTTTTTTCGTACATTTCCCATTGTTTTTGGTTCGGCTCACCTTTCATAAATTTTTCGCCGTTTTCACCACGCCAACCTGCTAAAAAACCAATTCCTGAACCCGGCTCGGTTTCAAAATTTGTGACGAATTCTGGATAATTTTTATATTTTCTAGTTCCATCAGGTTTCGCAAACGCGGGCAAGCCCAAACGACTTCCCAACTCAATAATGACTTCTTGAAAAGGTTTACACTCACCAGTTGGTGGTACCACAGGAATTCGCACTGAATCCACAGGGCCGTCATATTCAGAAATTGGTCTATCCAACATCGACATAACATCGTGACGTTCTAGATAGGTTGTGTCTGGTAACACCAAATCCGCATAAGCAACCATCTCAGATTGAAATGCATCCGCAACCACAAGAAACGGAATTTTATAGCCGCCATCATCATTTTTATCATTTAACATATCGCGAACATCAGAGGTATTCATCGTCGAATTCCAGGCCATGTTCGCCATAAATATAAATAAAGTATCAATTGGATACGGATCACCACGCCAGGCATTGGTGATAACATTATGCATCATGCCATGAACCGATAATGGATATTCCCAGGAAAAAGCTTTATCCAGTCGAATGGCTTCCCCATCATCATCCACGAACAAATCATTTGGATCAGCAGGCCAGCCTAATGGCATACCACCCAAAGGTGTTTCTGGCTTCACACCATGAGGCCCGTTCGGGGTTTTAGGACATGGTGGAATCGGACGTGGAAAGGGTGCTTTATGACGAAATCCACCAGGTCTATCAATGGTGCCTAACAATGACATTAAAATTGATAAAGCACGAATTGTTTGAAAGCCGTTTGAATGCGCGGCCAAACCTCGCATAGCGTGGAAAGATACGGGATTACCTGTTACTGCTTCGTGATCTTTACCCCAGCAATCTGTCCAAGCTATGGGTAATTCAATTTTTTCATCCCTCGCAGTTATTCCCATTTCGTGGGCAAGGCTACGAATGGTTTCTGCTGGTATTCCCGTAATTTCAGCGGCCCATTCCGGCGTATTGTCTTTTACGCGATCCACCAACATTTGAAAAGCTGGTTTAACTGGCGTACCGTCTTCTAAATTAAAAGCACCCAAGAGATAAGGATCAGCATCCTCAGTATGTGTTCTGACAGGTTCATTGGTTTTTCTATCCCACCACAATTCATCTTGCGGATGAATTACGCCTTCATCTTGTTTTTCATAAGGGCTACGTATAAACATGCCCATTTCATCTGAATTTTCATCCAGATTAATTAATTGTGCTGAGTTGCTGTATTGCACTAAGAATTCACGATCATATAAACCCTGATTAATAATTTCATGAATTAACGCTAATAGCAGTGCGCCGTCAGTGCCGGGTTTGATTGGAATCCATTCATCTGCAATGGCAGAATAACCTGTACGCACGGGATTGATCGAAATGAAACGACCACCATCATTTTTAAATTGCCCCAATGCGGTTTTTAAGGGATTAGAATGATGATCTTCCGCAGTACCAATCATGATGAACAATTTGGATCGCTCTAAATCCGGGCCACCAAATTCCCAAAAGGATCCTCCAATGGTGTATATCATTCCCGCGGCCATATTGACCGAACAAAAACCACCATGGGCTGCGTAATTTGGTGTTCCGAATTGTTTCGCAAATAAACCCGTCAAGGCCTGCATTTGATCGCGCCCTGTGAACAAGGCAAATTTTTTGGGATCAGTTTTTCTCAAATGAGACAGCCGTTCTTCCAACGTATCAAATGCCTCTTCCCAGGAAATTTCTTCGAAGTCTGCTTCGCCGCGATTACTCCCGGCTTTTCTTTTTAGCGGTTTGGTTATGCGCGCAGGGGAATACTGCTTCATAATGCCGGAAGATCCTTTCGCACAAATGACGCCCTTATTCAAAGGGTGATCAGGATTTCCCTGGATATATCTGACTTCGTCATTTACCAATGTGACACGAATTCCACAACGACAAGCACACATATAACATGTGGTATTTTTCGTTTCGACCTTTGCATCACTCAACAGCGTTGGATCTTGTTGCATATAATTCCCTGTATTTTCTGTAAATTTTTATGTGGCGGTTAAATAATAACCTATATTAATAAATAACGGTATACTGTAATAGATTATAAAGCGGTTTCGCAAATTAAGCTTATTAACCACCTCATAAAAATATACGCTTTGCATGCTTATGCAAATTAAGGGCTAGGTGAAACAAACTAATTATTGCCCAGCTCAAGCTATTTACCCTATTGAATGAGTAAAAATAACCCACCTTCTCCTCGTCGAATATTAATCAACAAACCTCGGCGGCTAATTTTTATGGCTTTCTTTAGCTCTTGAAAATCTCGCACTAAAATTCGATTAACCGAAAGGATAATGTCGTTTTTCCGTAGGCCTGCCTGCCATGCTGCGGAATCCTGCACAATCGAGAGTACTTGTATTCCTGTCACTTTATCTGACAAGGTGCCATCTTCTTCCATAATCGCTAAAACTGAGCCTGCTAAACGTTTTGATATTTTTGCTCCCTCAATCTTTGCCTGTTCCTGCTCGGTGACCACAATAGACAAGTGCTTTTCACGCCCATTGCGGACAATGATTAAATCCACTTTTCTACCAACTCGCAATAATCCAACAATATTTCTTAAATCAGATGAGTTGGAAACATCCCGTCCATTAACCGATGTGATCACATCTCCTGCTTTTAATCCCACTTCTTCAGCAGGTGAGTCAGGCATTATTTGCGAAACAACAACACCTCTTAAATCATCCATGTTAAAAGCTGTGGCCAATTCTCGTGTTAGGTCCTGTATATAGACGCCTAATCGACCCCGTTTTACCACACCAAATTCGATAAGCTGCTGCATAACATCCTGCAAAAGGGCCGTGGGGATAGCAAATCCAATCCCTACATTGCCACCACCACGATCAGAAAGTATTGCGGTGTTTACACCCACCAACTCACCCCGAAGATTTACCAATGCACCACCAGAATTGCCCGGATTAATGGATGCATCCGTTTGAATAAAATCTTCATAACCTTCAATACCCAATCCGCTCCGGCTCAACGCACTTACGATACCTGAAGTCACTGTTTGTCCAAGGCCGAAAGGGTTCCCGATGGCAATCACAAAATCACCCACACGTAATTTGTTTGAATCAGCAATTTTTAATGGCGTTAAATTTTCAGCCTGGATCTGAATTACGGCAATATCCGTTTCTACATCACGCCCTATGAGTTTTGCATTAAATTTGCGCTTGTCACGAAGCGTGACAGTTATTTCATCTGCCTTATCGATTACATGATTGTTGGTAATAATATAACCATTATCTGAATCAACAACGACACCAGATCCCAGGCTCTGTGCTTCGCGATGTCTCGGCTGTTCCGGTAAGTTAAAAAAGTGCCTGAAAAAAGGGTCTTGCAGTAGGGGATTATCTCTTTCCTTAACACGACTGCGAGTTGAAATATTGACTACAGCGGGCGTCACCTTCTCTAACATCGGTGCGAGTGATGGCATACCATCATTGCTCATTTGGCTTAAAACCTGCCCCGGGATCGCAGCAAAAGTCAGCGACTGAAAGAACAAGAAGCAAATAAATAGCGAGATTTTACGTTTCATATTAACCAGGAAATCAAATCTATCAATATATCTTTACACGTTTGAATACGTTATTCTTTAAGCTATACCCAACACAAAAACAATTAAACCATGAAAAGTATTATTCTAGCTTATTCAGCAGCAGTGGTTGGTATTTTACTCGCTGACATTTCAATTTTGGTAGATTTTTTTAACCAAAATGGGCTCGAGTTTCTTAATGAAAAAAAATTTACGTTACCTGTTTTTTTCTTATTTATATTACTAGCAATTAAAAACATATACGAGATATCACTTTATACGGACGAAACCATACCGTTAAAACTTTCAATTTTGGGATTGATATTAGCAATAATCGGCTTATTAGTATTTTTTAGAGTACTTATTTTAGGAATGGTAGCATTAGTGGTAGGTGCTTATTGGAGCCGCGCCATTGTTAGATCGTATTACCCCCGAATAAGAAGCCAATAAACTCAATTTGTAGCAAGGTCTTTTACACAACGAAATCCGATATCTTCTGCCATCGTATCAGGGGGTGCATATTGTCGCGTTGCATTGCGGTAAAAATAGCTGATGGCATAATGCCCCATACCGCCACTACCACCTCGAATAACTTTGTTTTTCGACCCGTATTCAACATCCGAGTAATTTGAACCTGGTATGGCTTGATACCAATCAGATACCCACTCCCATACATTTCCAGACATATCGAATACGCCATACGGCGATGCATTTTTCTTGAAAACACCAACAGCGACAATTCCTTCTTCCTCTTCAGCATCATCACCTGTGTTGGTCAGCTTGGGATCCCAATTATTTCCCCAGGGAAATTCACGGCCATCCGTTCCACGTGCTGCTTTTTCCCATTCTTGCTCCGAAGGTAATCGAGCATTACGCCAACGACAGTACTTATCTGCATCCATCCAGGTAACACCCGCTACTGGTTTTTCATCTTCAATCGTTTGCTGCTTAAGCATTTCAGACATTAAGGCTTCACGTTCCATGACTGTTGTATCCATATCCAGCTTGAAGTGATCGGCGCCAATTGTCCGCAACGTCTCGATAGGCATGCTTTTCATTTGGCTTGGTGCTAAACCATATCCATTTTGACTCCAGGCCACAGGCACCTGCCCCCGGTCCTGACCTTTTGCCTTGAGTAAAAATTCCTTGTATAGGCGATTAGTTGTTTCAAACTCATCAATCTCAAACGCATTTAATGTAACCTTTCTTTCAGGATGTTCGTTTAAATAAAGCGGTGCGGGAAATCCATATCGCTCTTGCATCCCTTCGTTATCAACTTTATTACTGCCCATGGTGAATTCACCTTGCGGCACAAGTTTCATCGAAACCTGTATCGTACCGGGCTTGGAGATTAGGGCTGCGGGTGGCGTAGAACTTGAATTTTTACTACACGCGCCAAGAAAACCCAAAAATGAAATAACGAATATTATTTTTTTCATACTAAATATCTTTTGCACACCGAAATCCGAACGTATCATTTTTTACTTTTTTAGCGAAAAAAGCTCGATTATAAACTGGCGCAGAAATTCCACATTTATAAAAAGAACAATCGAACCAAGATCCACCTTTTAACGTTTTATAACGCTCACCATAACTCTCAGAAAATGTTTTATTACCCGGATATGCCTTGTACCAGGAACTGGTCCATTCCCACACGTTACCTGACATATCATAAATACCATGGGGACTGATGCCACCCTCAAAAAAACCAACCGGCATGGTGTCCCCAAATTTTCCGAGACTTTTCCAACGTAATGGCGTGTTGGCTTTTTCATTTGCGAACTCTTCACCCCAAGGATAAGTTCTTCCATCTGCCCCCCTTGCCGCCTTTTCCCATTCCTGATCCGTTGGCAGACGCTTGCCGACCCATTGGCAATAAGCATTAGCGTCTTCCCAATTCACAAACGTAACGGGATGATCAACTTTTCCCTTAGGATAAGTGCGATTTCGAAAATGAGATGGAGATCTTCTGCCAGTTGCGTCAATAAATTTTTTGTACTGACCATTGGTAACTTCGTAAATATCAATGGCAAAGGCCTTTAAATCAACCTCATGCTGAGGTCCTTCATCGGAAAGCCGTTCATTGCTCCCCATAATAAATTTGCCCGCTGCAATGTTTTTCATTTCATTCGGCTCATCAGCCAGTTTAGACTTTTCATAGTAGACACCCTGACCAACTTTCGATTTTACCTTGCTAGTGATTTTTTCTTTTTTAAAGCTATAGTCACCCTTAGCAAGCTTCTCGGTAAATACCTGAAGCGTGGTAGCATCATGACAATTGGAGCATGACTTATCTTCGGCGATCAAAATGCTCACATCAATTCCATCAACATGACATTGCACACATTGCCCCAACCCATGCAGATGATCGTCTGGCGTAATATCCGCACTTGCCAATTGAAGTGATCCCATTAAAATTAATGAAAATGTTTTTAATATAAATCGCCACATAAATAAATGAAAATTCTTGTTATCTGTCATGAAAATTGGTCTTAACAAAACTTTGCCTAACTGAACCCACTGGATCGCTCGCGATGAAAATGGAAGCTGGTGGGCCTATGAAGTTGAGCCGCATATGCATAGTCGAGGATGGTATGAAAATGAAGTAGGCCGCGTTGAAAAATTACCGCAATTAATTCTTAACGTAGATTGGCAAAAGTCACTCACAGCTATTGACCCGCAGGATTCGGCGGCGCTGCCTCCCAGGCAGAAATAAACTCCTCGGCATGACTGGATGAATGCAAATAAGCAAATCGAGCAACTTGCCGACCTAAACCGTGCAAACGTTGTTGTGCATTTTCATCCTTCACATTTCCTTGCGCGTCAAACACACTGTCAACAAATGGAATAGAGACTTGTTCGGGAACAACCCAGGCATGTAAGGATCTACCGACTGATCGCAAAGAATTGATCGCAGTGTTCGCGCCTAAAGCGCCAGCGGACACACCAACCAGACCCATCATTTTTCCTTCAAATTGCTCACAACCCATGAGATCCAATGCGTTTTTCAATATGCCACTATAACTGGAATGATATTCGGGTGTACCCAATATGATGCCATGTGCTGCTTTAACATGATCACGTAGCGCGAATACATCAGCAGGATAATCCACTTCCTGTCCAGCTTCATCAACATTTGATCCGCAAAACACCAGTTTGTATTCTCTCAGATCCAGCAGTTCAACCTCGGCGCCTGCCTCTTTTGCACCCTCAAGGGCAATGTTTAATGCCATTCGGGTATAACTTGCCGTCCGTAAACTACCGCATATGGCAACAATTTTTATGGGTGACTGCATATCTCTCCCTGGATGTCTTCACGTAAAATGAGCGACTATTGAAATAATTTCGAGAAAGATTCTAACAGTTTTCTAACAAGAAAATTAGCGAGATCATTATTTAAACTTTAGTTTTGGATAAATGATCAGAGGTTAAACGGAGCCAAGCTCAAACACTATATCTTGTGTGCTATCTTTTAATAAAACCCAAGCCCCTAAGTTACTGATTTAATAACGAAGTAATTCTTATCTTATTGTTTTTATAGACATTATTCTTTATCAAGTTTTCCGATTACACGCTTGACAGTCGTCTTTTTTAGACATAGTCTTACCGCCATAACTACTACATGTTGTGTTTAGATCACAATTGATATACAGCTTCTGGGGGGGCTGGAATTCCGTTGACGCCTAGACTTAAAAAGGAAGTTGCATGACCACTACCGCCAATAAAAGATCCGCGCATTTAAAAGCTGTACCCAATCAAGTCACCGATATTGCCTATCAACCCGCATCTCTCGATATTTGGGAGAAAAAATACCGCTTATGTACCAAAGAAGGAACGGCAGTAGACAACACCATAGATGATACTTACAAACGAGTAGCTCAAGCGCTGGCGGAAGTGGAGGAAAGCAAAGAAAAAAGTACAGAATGGGAAGAAAAGTTTCTTTGGGCATTGAGAAAAGGAGTCATTCCCGCGGGTCGTATTATGTCCAATGCAGGTGCATTAGCCTATAAACCTGCAACTTCAACTATCAATTGCACAGTCTCAGGCATCGTTCATGACTCCATGAATGACATCCTGGATAAAGTCCATGAAGCAGGCCTTACCTTGAAAGCCGGTTGTGGCATCGGTTATGAATTTTCCACCTTGCGACCCAAGGGCGCCTACGTTTCCGGCGCAGGTGCTTATACATCTGGTCCGCTGTCGTTTATGGATATCTACGACAAAATGTGTTTCACCGTTTCTTCCGCTGGTGGCAGACGCGGCGCGCAAATGGCAACGTTTGATATTGGCCACCCCGATGTCATGGAATTCATTCGGGCCAAGCGGGAAGATGGTCGCTTACGTCAATTTAATTTATCACTACTGATCACTCAGGAATTTATGGAAGCAGTTAAAAGTGATGACGACTGGGCGCTTGCTTTTCCGTTAACAGCGTCAGAAGCAAAAGCAGATAAGATCGACCTGCGCAGTAAAGACCAGGTAGTTTGGCGTGACTGGCCAGATGCCGCGTCCTATATAAAAAATGATAGCGGTCAAATAGCTTGCAAAATTTATCGTAAAATTAAAGCGCGAAGATTATGGGATATGATCATGTCGTCTACCTATGATTTTGCTGAACCAGGCTTTATTTTGATAGACAAAGTTAATGAGCAAAATAACAATTGGTTTTGTGAAAATATTCGCGCCACCAATCCCTGCGGCGAACAACCCTTGCCACCTTATGGCTCCTGCTTGTTAGGCTCCATTAACTTAACCCGCTTCGTCTGCAAACCTTTTACTGACGCAGCTTATTTTGATTGGGATGAATACCGAAAAGCGGTTGATATATTTACTCGCATGCTTGATAACGTAGTGGAAATAAACGGCTTACCATTAGAAGGTCAGGAAAAAGAAATATTACGCAAGCGCCGCCACGGTATGGGTTATCTAGGATTAGGCTCAACGATTACCATGTTAGGACTAAAGTATGGCTCAGAAGATTCATTGGAATTTACTGAAGATGTGACACGTGAGCTCGCCGTACAAGGTTGGCGCTCCGCTTTATCGTTGGCAAAAGAAAAAACGCCAGCACCCGTTATGGAAGAAGAATTTACTGTCACTTCGGAAATGTTACGCAAACGTCCGGAAATGGCAGATGACGGTTACTCTGCTGGCGATAAAGTACTGGGTAAAGTGTTGCATGCAAAATACAGTCGTTATATGCAAAAAATTGCCGAACTGGAACCTGCATTGGTGGAAGAACTGGCCGAAGTCGGCGCAAGATTCAGTCATCATAGCTCCATCGCACCAACAGGTACAATTTCCCTTTCATTAGCGAATAATGCAAGCAATGGTATTGAACCCAGCTTTGCTCATCACTATTTTCGCAATGTAATTCGGGAAGGTAAAAAAACCAAAGAGAAAGTCGATGTATGTTCTTTTGAATTGCTAGCTTATCGCGAAATGATTAATCCTGACGCAAAACCATATGCCGAAGATGAAAGTAATAAACTGCCCGAATATTTTATTACTGCCGAGGATATTTCACCAAAAGCACATGTAGATATTCAAGCAGCTGCGCAAAAATGGATTGACTCTTCCATTTCCAAAACAGCTAACGTGCCTACAGATTATGATTACAATGATTTTAAAGACATATACCTTTACGCATATGAAGAGGGGCTAAAAGGATGCACTACCTTCCGTTTTAATCCTGAAGCCTTTCAAGGTGTGTTAGTTAAAGAAAAGGATTTAAAAAATACGATTTACAAATTCACGCTTGAGGACGGCAGCACACTTGAAATTGCTGGCGATGAAGAAATTGAATATGACGGCGAGACACACACAGCCGCAAACTTATATGATGCCTTAAAAGAAGGTTATTACGGAAAATTCTAAGCACGTTATAATAACGATGCCCATATTCTTTGGAGAATAAAAATGGGAATACAAATAGAAAAAAAGATCGTTGGCTTCAACATTGCCAACAGCGAAGAAACTGTTGAAAACATCGAGACCGATGATATCAACAGCAAAGAAAATGAATTTGAAGTTGTGCACATGCATGAAAAGGTTGCACGCCCCGAAATGCTCATGGGCTCAACTTACAAATTGAAAACCCCCCTGTCAGAGCATTCGCTATACGTCACAATTAATGACATGGTCCTTAACCAAGGCACCGAGCACGAAATTCGCCGGCCATTTGAAGTATTTATTAATTCAAAAAACATGGATCATTTTCAATGGATTGTTGCGTTAACCCGAATCATTTCTGCTGTATTCCGCAAGGGAGGTGACGTTACTTTTTTAGTGGAAGAGCTCAAAGCTGTATTTGATCCCAGAGGTGGTTATTTTAAAAAGGGCGGTAAGTATATGCCTTCTCTGGTGGCAGAAATTGGTGATGTCATCGAACAGCATCTTATTATGATTGGGCTTATAGAAAGCGATAACTTAGATGATCATCAGAAAAAATTCATTGCCGCAAAAAAAGCAGAAATGAATGCAAACCAAGCGCTAACAGAGCCTGAAGATAGTAGCTTTCCTAGTAACGCTGAGTTATGCAACAAATGCCACACAAAAGCCATGATTAAAATGGATGGCTGCCTAACCTGCTTAAACTGCGGTGACTCCAAATGCGGTTAAACCATTTTTTGTGCATTTAACCTCCTCCCGGGTTAAATGCACCCCCCAAAAACCGCAATAACTTTTTGTTATTGCGGTTTTATTTTTTGCGCTAGCATTTGAACTAACCACACACTCTCTCATCAAACAGTAAAGCTATCTCTTACAGCGAAAAACTGCTGAATAAAGAGTAATATATGGCCGTTTTTCTGAGACCATAATAATCATTCAGGCCACTTATCGGCCAATAACTCAACAATAATTGCAGTTAACACACTTTTTTCACTGCAGAAAGTACATATATTTGAACTTCAGCCGACATAAAATAGGCTTCTCTATGTTAATGAATACGGTGAAAGTGAAGAATTAGTTGATTGATTTATCATGACCTTAAAGAGTATTTTAAAATTTTGGCATTCTCTACGTACACGAATCATCATTAGTGTATTTATCATGGTGCTTCCAGCTGCCATTCTGATGTTCAGCGCCTACCATTCAATTCGATCAAACAGTGAATCTGTTTCAAATATTCTTGATTCCTCACTTGATGAATTGCTGAAAATTCAAAAAGTCCAAAGCAAAATATTAAAAACAGAATTACCCTTTCACCTCTATTTAAATCGAGGTGAGTCAGCAGACAGAGAAGCCTTTATTCGTTTAACCGTTGATATTGATTTGCTCTTTGGACATATCAGTGAACCACATGAAATTCTGAGTCAAAATCAAGACATCATGAAGCTGGCTCAGAGCGAGTGGCAAGAGGCAAAAACTCTGGGCGAAAGTTTACTTACGACAACCAACATACCAGAAAACGACGCACTGATTGCCAAGGTTGATCAATTTGGTCGTCACTTAGAACGCTGCGCTTCTTTACTGGATGAACTGAGTATCAATGCACTTGAAGAGATCGAAAACCAGCGCTTCGCTGCGCAAGAGAGTGAATGGAAATCCATAGGTAAGCTTACAATGGTTTTTGCTTTGGGATTATTACTTGCCGTTCTTGCAGCGCTTTCACTGGGTCAATCCGTGATACAACCAATCAAAAGACTGGAAAAAACAGTTAGTCGTTTTGGTCAAGGCGAAACCGGCACACGCATTGATTTAAAAACCAATGATGAACTCGGTGGACTCGCCTCAGCTTTCAATACACTGGCCGAACGATTTGAGCATATTAAAAATGAATTGGATTATTTATCTGTTCATGACAATTTAACCGGACTTTATGACAGAACCAAATTGCATGAAGAAATTACGTCCGAAATGGAGCGCGCAAAACGCTATGATCGATCATTCTCATTACTCCTCATAGACATTGATAATTTTAAAGAAGTCAATCGAACTTATGGTCGATTAGTTGGTGATTCTGTTCTCTGTTCGGTCGCAAATAAAATTTGCTCTACTGTTCGACCAACAGATGTATCTTCACGTTATGGTGGTGATGAGTTCGCTGTTATCTTGTCGGAAACAGATGCTAGAGGGGCAATGGAAACAGCACAACGCCTATTAGAAGCCATTGAAGATAGTCCATTAAACATTGGCGATGGGAAACAACTAAAAATATCTATATGCGTTGGTTATGCAACCTACCCGCTCGATGCCGATACCGAAGTGAGTTTGTTTGCACAAACTGATCAATCATTACATGATGCAAAAGCAGGCCTCAATCAAAAATACGTGGGCTAACATTCACCAAACGTTACTTATTTAATCATCAAAAAAATAGGCAACTCGTCTTCTATTCTCTTTGCTTAAGACAAAAATAAATTGATTGGCAAATAGAAAAACTTGTGTCATGCCTTACGAAAAATATCCTGTTTAACCTTTGTAGAAGCTAAAATAATTTTTAATTTTTTTCATCTTCATTTCATATCCCTCCACTAAAAAGACTGACTGATTCAATAAGAATAATAAAAGTGAAAATCAAAATAATAATGATTTTCAAAAAAATCTTCCCACTCATGGCTGGCTAATTTTATGCATAGTTAGTGATTTCAATTATTTTTTCGATGGTATATTGACTTCACTTGTGCTTTTAAAATTTAGTAACTATTGTTATTAGGCAGTTCGTAATTAATCCACATGGCAGCATTTTTATCGCCATGAATTACATACCGGTAAAAGCCCATGATGAATCAATTTGAAATATTTTGCGAGGACCTCATGGACAATCAGAATATTGCAATTATTGGTTTAAACAACGCTGGCACTGAATTATTTAAAGCAATGGTTGGTTTAAAAGAGAAAGGCGTGAATGTTCTTGGTGTATCAGAAAGTGTCTTCACCGAAGGCAGTCAACTTGCACAAGAGCTTGGCATTAACAATATGTCGATTAATCAAATTATTGACATGGGGTCAGAAATTGACGTGATCTTTGATCTAACAGGCAGTAGGGAAGTACGCAAAGAATTAAGAACCACATTGTTTAGTTCAAAAAATCAACACACTGTTATCGCGCCAGAATGCGTAGCAAGATTAATGTATACCATGATTGATGACAGGGAATTACCCGAGAGTAATAGCGAATTGATTGGTTATTAATCTGGTCTTTTTCGTTCTGATCCGCATTTCCAACATTGTGTAAATTGAGCATCAATTAGCTCATCACAATCCATGCATTTCCATACACTGTTATACATCTGATCATCTGGCGCTTGAGATTCAAAATTCTTAATACGTAGTTTGGCCTTTTCCAGGTCATTTTCGTTAACTATCCAAACCGTTGGATAACTGTCGGCTGGTATTTCCCCTATTGCACCAACCAATAACTCGCCTTTTACAATCGCTTCAATACCAAACGAAACTAGATAATCTTTGAGCATTTGCGCATTGACTAAATCGGATGCTTCATATACTTGCTTCATTTTGACCTCATGAGACTCTTGAATAAATACTCATCATAATTTGTTTTTCAAATTTGCACTCTCAAATCAAGTAAACCTCAGATGCTCAATTATCACAAACATGACTGTTTGCACATTAATTTCAGCATATACCCCTAAGCGGAATGTTCAAATCTAGCGCACATCCTAAATCTAATAACCGAAAACAAATTTGTATTGAGTATTTTACGGATCAGTTGTTGCTATCATGTATAATTCTTGCCAAATGGTCAAAATTACAATTCACAAATTTTGTTCAGCTCAATGATAACTCTGGTTACTCTGCTTCTAACGCACGGTATTACCCAATAATTACAGTATAGATATGCCTGACAACACACTACAAATGACAGAAACTTCGGAAATAGATCAAAGCACGTCGGAACCGATAGTTGTACTAGAGATTGATGACTGTAAAGTTACCATTCTCGGCACTGCCCATATATCAAAAGCCAGCGCTGACAAAGTTCAGGAACTGATTGCCACCCAACAGTATGACGCGGTTGCGGTAGAACTTTGTCCTAGCCGCCATAATGCCATTGTTAATCCTGATTCCTTGGCAAAAATGGATCTGTTTAAGGTCATTAAAAACGGACAAGCAAGCATGGTTGCTGCCAGTCTCGCGTTGGGTGCATTTCAACAACGCATGGCAGAACAATTTGATATTGAGCCAGGTGCTGAAATGCGTGTAGCAATTAAAGATGCCCAGGAAGCTAAGCTGCCTGTTCTTTTGATTGATCGTGAAATTGGCACTACGCTTAAACGCATCTACCGAAACGTACCGTGGTGGAAACGTTTTCATTTATTTTCAGGTCTTTTCGCCAGCATTGTGAGTAAAGAAAAAGTCAGTGAAGCTGAAATTGAACAACTGAAAGAAGGTGACATGCTGGAAAGCACATTCTCGCAATTCGCCGAAGAAGAAAAAGATTTGTTCCGACCTCTGATCAGTGAACGAGATGAATACATGTCTGCACGTATTCAATCAGAAATCAAACACAATAACTACAAACATGTATTAGCCATCGTTGGCGCAGGCCATATGAATGGCATGCAAGACACGATATCTGAGAAAAAGATTTATAATCCTGATAAAACGATTGAAGAGTTAGATACTATTCCGCCAGGTTCAACCTGGCTTAAATATATTCCCTGGGTCATTGTTGCCTTAATTATCTGTGGCTTTCTAATTGGTTTTTCACGCAGCTCAGACCTCGGTATCGAGCTTATCGTTGATTGGATCATAATTAATGGTGGACTTGCTGCAATTGGCGCATTAATCGCGCTTGCTCATCCACTCACAATTATCACTGCTTTTCTTGCAGCTCCACTAACTTCGCTGAATCCCATGATAGGTGCAGGCATGGTTACTGCGGCAATGGAAATTTACATTCGCAAACCCCATGTGGGTGATTTTAGTCGGTTAAGAAAAGATGCAAGCAGCTTAAAAGGTTGGTGGTCTAATCAAGTAACACGAATTTTGTTAATTTTTCTTCTGAGCTCTTTTGGATCAGCGATTGGAACTTATCTCGCAGGATTTAGAATATATGGCCGGCTAACTGGGGGTTAGTTTCACGTACCCTAAAAAAGTTAGTGGCTAACGAAACTCAACCATTAAACCGCTTTTATAACTATAACCGCCTAGTTGATGCTTCGCCGCATTTCCATTGCCATCAACTGTTTCGACAACCGCATCTGTCCCTTTAACTTCGAAAAATAAATAAGAATTAATCGCCCCATACGAGGCCTTCATGTCATTTTCAGCCGCTATATCTAAAGGGTCTAACAGTAGCTGCAAACCAACACGTGCATGATATCCATTAACTGATCCACGATTGGAATCCTGACCAGCAATTGTCTGATAATAAGCAAAACGCGTGTAACCGCCACCTGCGTATGGCACTATCCATTGATTTTCTGTAAATCGCAATCTCAATAATCCAAACAACTCCACAGGTAACATATGATGTGTCACTTTTCCTGACTCCAAACCACTTAACGGTAGATAACCGTTACCTCGCTCTTGACCATAATTTACACTCATCCCCAAATCAAGAACATTTAACAAACGGTATGCAATGGAACCACCCACCACTGGCATGCGTTTGCTGCCATAGGTTTCTTCCCATCGAGATAAGCGCGGCTCAAATAGCTCGGCATTTAATTCCAATGTCCATCGTGGCTTATCTTTAGCGGCAACAGCGATAGAAGAAAATGCGATTAATAAAATACAGCCGAAAACAGATAAAAAGCGAATCATGTGTAACTTACTCTTTTATAAATTTGAATGATGATAACTCTAATTATTGCCAGAGACAGGAGCAAATAAACTCCCAGAAGCAAGAAAAAGCCCAAAACTGTTTTATTTAAAGTCTCTACAGCAAGAATCAAAGGATATAACAGGACTCTTACTATAGGCTTTAACAATGAATATTCATTGATAATTGAAGCTGCGTAGGGCCCGTAATGATAGTACAGTTTAACAAACACTTGCCCTGGATTATTCGTTAATAAATGTTGATCCCTAAAGTCACGCAAAACTTGGACTTGACTTGAGGAATAATAACCAAACGCAGCCGTTGCTATAAAACAACCTTCGTTGGGTAAATTCGGGTAAGCAACAATTTTTTCTGGTTGCACTGAAATTGAGTTGGATGGATTACTCGATACAGCAGTGCCTATATCTAATTTAATATCATCTTTATGAAAATAACTTTCAACCAGGTCTTCCTCCTCCTGATCTTCATCTTTTTCCACTCGACTAACCACTTGAAAATAATATGACAACTGATTATGAGCAGTAACCGATACATCATACACTTTGTTATTTATCAAACCATCAATAACATACGAAGTAGCATCTTTTGCATCTTCGGTCTGAGGATTTTCATTACCTGCGGCATAAGTAACTGAATATGATGTTGCATTTGCTACTGCATCCCAGCTTAGGGTTATTCTATTATTTCCTGGAACAACATTATCTTTAGACAATGTTGGCGCCACAGGAACTGCAACAACCACATTGGGTCCTGGCAGACTAAGATTCGCAGATAATCCTTCGGTCAATATGGCATTGGGGAATTTCGCCTTTCTTTTAGATGCATCATCCAGACTTTCCGGTGACAGCGAGGAAATTGCCTCTCTACTATAATAAACAGTGTATCCGACAACCTTATGATCTTTATTCTGCGACCAAGTCAGTGTCATGTTTTGCCCTAAGTCGGGTTTGGATGGGTTTGATCTCAGGGTATCAGTCATGGATTCCGGTGCTTGATCATAAGCTTCTCCACCATAAGCGCCGGCATCTGTTTCAGTTACCTCATCATCATTACGGCCAACATCAATACATGACGAATCTTCGATAAGATGAAAGTCATACTTCTTGTCCTCATCATCTTCGTCAGCTTCGATATCAACAAAATTATCACCAACAAGCAGTTTATTACCATCCGACTCTTTTGCGATTTCCAAATCGCTCTCTATACAATTGTTTTTTATAATTCCGGGAGCAGCATCATCAAACAACACATCATATTCTTGAAATATATTATTGCTCACCAAAACGGATGATCGTCGACTATCTATGTTTATCCCATTGTCATAAAAAGTATTATTAGTAATCTCAACGGATGTCTCAACAAATGCCGAACTCCCCATCTCAATGGCGATATTTTCCTTTCCCATCTGAAAAATATTATTGGTAATTTCCAAGTTATCTCTATTATCGTTTATAACAATTGCTTTGTTAGAGTCGAGGAAAGTAAATCCCTTTATGGTGACTTTGCTTGATTGATCAAATTCAATAATTGGCTTATCTGAATCATTACTTGATAGTATCGTATTTTTTGTGTCTACACCTTCTAATGTAATCTTTTTGTCTGTATTCAGAATAATGTTCAGCTCATAGGTATTTGGAAAAAATTTAAACACATCATCATCTGAGGCTTCACTAATTTCTTTAATTATTTCTGAGATCTCTGTGCGCTCAGTAAAAATTACCGTCTCCGCAGCGTAAATGTTAGATGCGTTAAATAGAAACAGGAGACAGAATAAAAGGTATGACTGATTTTTCATTAACGGTAGTATTCTTTTAATTTTTCGATTTCTTTCAGATGCCATTGCTCGGCCGATGTTCCACTGCTTTGCCCGTGATAGAGATTTAATTGGCTCAATTGCTGAAAAAATCCTTGTCGAGGAATTCTGGGCAAACCTTGCTGGACAACTAAAGCCGCAAGCATCGGTTGTTGCGCATCCGCGTCTTGCCGCATAATTGTTTCAAGAATCTTTGTACAGGCCGCGATGACTGGTGCTTTGCTTATTCCTAAAGCAGCTGCAAACTCTCTATAGGATAAGATCCTTCCAATTGGCGCATTTTGTTCTAATAATTCTCGAGCCAGGTTAACTTTGGTGACAAGCATACATACACTAGATCATTAAATAAACAAGCCACTTCCGATGACTTTCAACTGTGTCTCTACTATACAGTGACTTAAACGCAATATCATTCAAAAATAGCGCTAGCGAACACCAACTTCAGGCTAGTATAATTTCAGTTAATTAAACTATAAAAATTTACACTAATTATTTGTGCTATAACAACGATATTAATAAAATATTAAAAGTCCCGTTTGAGCAGTTCACCAGTATGCGTTTTAAGCCCTTATTATTAACTTTTCTAATATCCCTTTGCATTCTCAATAACCCAGCATTTTGTGCTTCAAGTCGGGCCTTTGAGTCGCTGAAACATGCAGCGGAAGACCTAAAATCTGCTAGCGCTCAATTCCTACTCGGTAGGATGTACGAGAACGGACAAGGCACTGAAAAGAACGAGAACAAAGCATACGATTGGTACCTTTCCGCCGCTAATCAACATTTTGCAAAAGCTCAGTTAAGATTGGGAGAAATATTCGAATCAGGCCTATTAGGTAAATCCAAAAACCGAAATGAAGCATTAAAGTGGTACAAATTAGCAGCTAACCAAAACTCTGTGAATGCTCAATACCAATTCGGTAATTTATTATTAGCGGAAAAAAAACCAAATACAGCGATTCAAAAAAGCGCAACTGAGTGGCTATTAAGAGCTGCAAGTAAAGGCCACCCTGATGCACAAACCACGATAGGGGATATTTTTTTACAAGGCCGAGGGGTACCTGTATCTGCATTAGATGCCGCTCATTGGTACGAAGAAGCTGCCAATCAAGACCACATTGAAGCCACTATGAAATTGGCTTCTCTTTATGAAACCGGCAAAGGCGTCACGCAAAATATTAAAAAGGCGATTGCACTTTATTCTTGGGCTGCGGAGCAAGACAATAAAAAAGCCATACTCAAGCTTACAAGCATTCGACTCAACAAAAAGCACGTTCCTAAAAATTCTGAGGCTGCCATAAAATGGTATCGCAAAGCTGCTACGAGTAATAATGTTGAAGCTCAACATGAATTAGCTAAATTGTTACTTGCTCAACCAAATATTACCGAAAAACGTGAAAGTGTAAAATGGTTTAAGAAAGTTGCAAACCGCAACGTATTACCAGCTCAAATCACACTTGCAAAAATATACGAAGAAGGCGAGTTGGTAACACAAGACAAACAAAAAGCCTTTTTTTGGTACGAAAAAGCCACTCAAAAAAGTGATCCACTATCGCAATATAAAGTCAGCAAAATGTATTTTAATGGCCACGGCACAGAAAAAAATCTAAAGAAAAGCGTTCTATTGCTGGAAAAAGCCGCCAATCAAAACATCCCCGAAGCACAGTATGATATGAGCGTTCGCTACTACAAGGGAATTGGTGTAGCGAGAAATACTCAAACTGCTTTTAAATGGTTAAAACAAGCCAGTGACAACAATAATCCCAAAGCGACCTTACAACTTGGTAACTTATATATAAAAGGTATTGGCATCGACCAAAACATTAACTACGGCATTCAACTGATGCGGCGAGCAGCTGATCAAGACTATGTTGCAGCTCAACTCAATCTAGCTCGAATATATGAAGAAGGAATATTTCTGGATGCTGATTTGATAAAGGCGGAAAGCTGGTATTTAAAAGCGGCTGAAAACGGTAATGCATTTGCTCTGAGTCGTCTAGAGTAGCAACTCTTGAATACGAAAATTAATAAACAGAGCTGACCTCATAACCCTTTTTCTGCAGTAATTTAATAATCCCATCATCACCCGGCAAATGTAAGGCTCCAACGGCGATGAAGCTATCCCCGTCTATTAATAACGGCAACATTCGATCCACCATTCTTTGATTTCTATTTGTAACAAGACGCTTCGAAAACTCCTTTGCCACTTCCTCATCGATCAATTTTTCATATTTATTATTCAGTGCCATCACTTTTTCCAAATCTCTGGTTAGATAAATATCAATAACTTGATCGAGTAACTTATTCATATCAGCTAAATTATCGAGAGTATTTTTTAACAACTCTTTTTGTGATGATAGCGCCATTTCATCAAAAACAGCAGTTTGTTCTTCTTGTGTTTCTAACCCAATGATTTTCTTTTTTTGTTCCTTGGCTTTTTCAAATAAAATCGCGTCTAAGAACAAACCTGTTTTTTGTTCTGGCATATTGAGTATAGTAAAAACTGCCCAGGGTTTCATCAACCCAACAATGTTAGCGGGTAATCCTTTTTTTTCCATCGCATCAACAGATCGTTTAAATAAGTCATTACCCACAGCTTGCTGCAAGGTGCGACCGTCTGAAAAATACATTTTTTTTAATACTTCGCGGGTAGTTTTTTTATCAAGAATCATTTCCAACGCAAAGGTTTTTGCGCTGTTAAACGCCTTGCTAACAGGTTTGGGTAATTGTGTAACACGTTCATCTTCAGAATGAATAGTGCCGAAAAGAAAACTGGGCTTTGAGTCAGGTTTCTTGACTTCCCACAATATCCCAATAGTTGAATCATTGTCTTGAAAGCCGGCTGTTGGATTGCTTGCGCAACCCAGAGAAGTAAGAAAAAAAAGAAATAACAGTAAAACAAGAGAGATTCGTTTATTGAGGTTCATATCATCCTGTTTGTTTTAAGTGATTGTATAGCGTAATTTATGATTCACTACGTGGACTGCCTAGAACATAATGCTCCATATTTTCGAAACTCGTATGGCGTACATCCTTGCCTTTAACAAGATACATAACATATTCACAAATATTTGTCGCTCGATCGCCGATACGCTCAAGCGCGCGTACAGACCATAGCAAATCCAACACACTGGGAATTGAACGAGCATCTTCCATCATATAAGTCATTAACTGACGAACAATACCTTCGTATTCTTTATCAACTTTTCGATCCTCATGCCAAACCTTTAACGCGGCTTCCGCATCCATTCTCGCAAACGAATCCAACGCATCTTGAACCATATGTCTCACATGATTCCCCATATGACCAATCGCTGCAACGGATGAGTTTACAACCTCAATATTTTTTAATTCCAGCGTCATTTTACTGATGCGTTCAGCTTCATCACCAATTCGTTCCAAATCAGTAATGGTTTTTATCACCGTCATAATAAGTCGAAGATCGCCTGCGGCTGGTTGGCGACGAGCGAGAATTTGCACACACTCTTCATCAATTTCAACTTCAAGAGCGTTTACTTTAACATCCCCAAGCACAACTGAATCAGCCAGCTCAGTATCATATTCAACTAATGCGGTAACGGCATTATGGAGTTGAAGTTCGACCAACCCTCCCATTTCCATTACTTTTGTTCGAATATCTTCCAACTCTTCATTATATTGTCTTGATATATGATGACCGATACCTTCAATATCCATAATCATTCCTCATTATTAGCTGTTGGGCACTAAAATTATTCATCATCCATACCGGCCAGTTATATAGTCTTCCGTTTTTTTCTTGGCGGGATTCGTAAAAATTGTATTTGTGTTATCAAATTCAATCAAATCACCCATGTATAGGAAGGCCGTATAATCGGAAACACGGGCTGCTTGTTGCATATTATGTGTGACAATAACAATAGTATAGCGATCTTTTAACTCATAGATTAATTCTTCAATCTTTAAAGTAGAAATCGGATCAAGCGCCGATGCTGGTTCATCGAGTAATAATACTTCTGGCTCAATCGCGATGGCTCTTGCTATCACTAAACGTTGCTGTTGTCCGCCTGATAAGCCCATCGCACTTTCGTTTAAACGATCTTTCACTTCCTCCCACAATGCGGCCCCTTTTAGCGCTTTTTCAACCACTTCGTCGAGGGATCGGCGACTTTTTACACCCTGCAATCGCAAGCCATAAGCGACATTCTCATAAATGGATTTTGGAAAAGGATTAGGCTTCTGAAATACCATACCTACTCTGCGACGCAAATCCGCAACGTTAACTCGAGTATCATAGATATTTTCACCATCTATCAGAATTTCTCCCGTAATATTCGCATTATCAACCAAATCGTTCATACGATTGAAACAGCGCAATAAAGTCGATTTTCCGCAACCTGATGGGCCAATAAATGCCGAAACTTTATGCCGTGGAATTTCCAGATTTATTCCATGCAACGCCTCTGCTTCACCATAACTTAGCTTCAAATCGTTAACAGTTATGCAAGTATCATTATTTTGTGTATTTACTTCGTTCATGTTTATCGCTTCTTAATTATCAAGACCTTTGTATTTCTCTCGCAAACGATTCCTGATTGAAATAGCTGTAAGATTTAAAAATATGATGACAACGATCAGTAACAATGCTGTCGCGTATACCAAAGGCCGCGCAGCCTCCACATTCGGGCTTTGAAAACCCACATCATAAATATGAAATCCCAAATGCATAAATTTTCGATCAAGATGCAAGTAAGGAAAGTCTCCATCTAAAGGTAAAGATGGCGCTAATTTTACAACACCCACTAACATTAGTGGTGCCACCTCGCCCGCTGCACGCGCAACTGCGAGTATTAGGCCGGTCATCATTGCTGGACTTGCCATGGGCAATACTGTTTTCCACAAGGTTTCCCATTTAGTCGCACCCAAAGCCAAACTTCCCTCTCTAATGGCCTTTGGAACTCGCGACAAACCTTCTTCGGTAGCAACAATAACTACCGGCACAGTCAGAATAGCTAATGTTAGTGATGCCCATAATATACCTGGTGTACCAAACGTGGGCGCTGGCAACGCTTCCGGAAAAAATAACTGATCAATATTGCCGCCAAGAAAATAGATAAAAAACCCTAAGCCAAATACACCATAAACAATTGAAGGCACACCAGCCAAATTATTTACAGCAATACGGACAATTCGTGTTAGGAATCCTTGGCTTGCATACTCGCGCAAATAAACCGCTGCAATTATGCCAAATGGTGTAACGATTACAGACATAATCAAGACCATCATCACGGTCCCAAATATTGCGGGGAATATTCCGCCCTCAGTATTTGCTTCCCTTGGCTCATCAGAAACAAATAACCAAATACTTTCAATATAGAAAAAAACTTTCTGGAATAACCCCATATCGTTCGGCTTGTACGAACGTACAATATTCGCAAGGGATACATCAACCAATTCTCCACCTGCAATTTTAACAACAACCGAATCGCGTTTAATAGACGAATATAATTTATTTAATTCAGATTGATGAGACGCATATTCTTGCTGTAACTTCTGCTCTTGTTGTAAAAATTGACTAGCTGCACTTTCCGTTAACTCTTCGTCCAATTGTAACTTTTTACGCTTAAGTCGAATCCGTTCAATTTCGTAATTAATACTTCCAATCTTATTTTTTTCAATGTCTCTGATAGTTTCGTGTAATTCTTCAACATGAGATAAACGCGTTTGTAATTCTTGCCAACTCAAGCTATCCCCAACTTTGAAACCGTTTTCCTTAATAGCTTCAAGCGAACCATATAAATTACCCCATTCGCGACGGACAAATGCAGCCAATTCCTTTGGTTGGGATACGCGGGAAGCTTCTTTTTCTATTATCCAACGAAAATCAGAACCATATATGTCTCTATTGCCTGTCTTTAGCAGAATGCGCGAAATCCATTCTTCACTTCCTTCAATGGAAACACCACTATCTTTTAAACGTTCCCGACTGACTAATTCTGTATCGTATATTTCGCCACTAACAACAATTTGATTGCCATCATCTGAGTCGAATTCGTATTGATGTAACGTGGCTGGCCAATAAACGCCAAGTCCTCGCACCGCAATCAGCCCAACCAGACCAACCACCATAATCAAGCTAACTGTTACGCTCGCACCAGAGAGCCAGATCCAGGGCGCGCCGCTTTTAAACCAAGTTTTCATTTGTGATATTTATCTTTTTCATATTAGTATTACAAAGAACTATATTTTGCTCGCAAACGCTGTCGTACTAGCTCGGCAATGGTATTAAACATAAAGGTAAACACAAACAATATAAGTGCTGCTAAAAATAAAACACGATAATGTGTACTACCCACTTCAGACTCTGGCATTTCCACTGCAATGTTGGCTGACAAAGTCCGCATACCTTCGAAAATGCTAAAATCCAACACCGGTGTATTACCGGTTGCCATTAAAACAATCATGGTTTCACCCACCGCTCGACCAAACCCAATCATAACCGCGGTGAATATACCGGGACTCGCTGTTAACAAGATGACTCGCGTTAAGGTTTGCCACTGAGTCGCACCCAGCGCCAATGATCCATTGGTTAGGTGTTTTGGTACACTAAAAATAGCGTCTTCTGCAATGGAGAATATTGTAGGTATTACTGCAAATCCCATGGCAAAACCAACTACCATGGCGTTACGCTGATCATAACCAATACCCAATTCTTGATTTAACCAAATTGGCATATTACCGCCAAAGAACCAAAGCTCTATCATTGGACTTACTGCGAGAGCGAACCAACTTAATAGAATAATTACCGGCAATAACAAGATAGGTTGCCAGCCATCAGGAATCCGATCAGTGATTGCTCGAGGCGCTATGTGCCATAGATAAGCAAATCCAATTACGCCTGCTGGCAAGAGTAGGCTAAGTGCAAATACACCTGGCATGTGTAATTCAAGAAAAGGCGCAAACCAAAGCCCTGCAAGAAAACCCAATATGACCGTGGGCAGTGCTTCCATTATTTCAATTGCCGGCTTTACTGTCTGTCGCAGTTTTGAAGACATAAAATATGCGGTGTATATTGCCCCAAAGATTGCTAGTGGCATTGCGATCAGCATGGCGTAAAACGCTGCTTTTATAGTTCCAAAAGATAGTGGAACTAAACTGAACTTTGGCTCGAAGTCATTGCTTGCTGACGATGACTGCCAAATATAATCAGGCTCTTGATAACCTTCGTACCACACTTCACCCCAAAGCGAGCTTAGTGAAATTTCTGGATACTCGTTAACAATCTTCCAGATGTTAATTTTACCGTCGCTTTCTTCCGCTAGAATATAATCCGCCCGTGGGGATACAACTAGTTGGGAGACATCACGCAGACCAACATTTTCCAATAACAAGTTTTGATGAGCAGTTAGGTGAAAAACACCCAGTTCACCGCCCTCGTTAATGCTTAAAAAGCCTTTACGCGAATGCTCACTGGCAATATTAGTAACTGCCGATTTATTATGATCAAATTCACGCGCTTTTGATAATGTGTAACGATTATTATCATCTCGCACGGGAAACCACTGAGAGATTCGCCCGTTGCTCTGCGCTATTAAAATAGAGATACCGCCTGCTGCTAGTTGAATATCACTAATAGGATCGCTGGCGTTAGCTACTTCAACTCTCTCTATTAACTCGGCATTTTCTTTATCACTAATATCGTAAAAATGGATAAAACCTGTTTTATCCACGATGTACAACAAGCGTTGGACATTGTCCATTAACAAATGCGATATCGAATCATGCGATGCATCTATTTGGTATTTCTCAACTTCAAATGCCGTTTCATCGTCAAACAATGATTCTTCTAATAAAAATTGCGTTATGCTCAACTTATTATCAGTATTCAAAGAAACAACACTGTAACTTTCTTCATTTCCTTGAATCGCGAGTTTAGTTAATGGCAAACCATCATTGTCAACTTGCGTTGTCTCCTCACCAAATATGTATTCCAGTTTCGGCGTAATTATTTTACCGCTCTCTTGATAACTTACATCAAATCCGAGTTTGATCGATATTATCGAACCATCCTCAAAACCGAGTGCGATTACACCTGAACTGGATTCAGCTTTAGCAAAGCTGGTAATTTTTTTATCCGAAAGCTGCTGAGTACTAATAACCTGACCACTATCCGTTTTAAAACTAACGATACTGCCATCGTCGCCAACACGAATTGCTATTTTCCCTTGTTCATCAATTACATAATGTAATGATTGACTTTTTTGCTCAGTTGATAATTGATAACTTGTTAATTTTTCAATTTCAGCAGATTCAAATAAAGGGAGGACCACCATCAGGAGATAGAAAAAAATCAGCGTAATAGCAACGATAACCCCCATACCGCCAATTTTTACTGCAATCGCCGCTATCTTGTCATTGAGCAATCGCCAAGTATTTCGTTTGGAACGCTGATCGCTAATTAACTTTTGTTTTTTTGATTGGATTGTCATAAGGGATAGTGTCTGGTGATTTGATTTATAAAGAATCGTGAAATAGACACAATTTATGTCAAATCTTTGAGAAGGTTTTTAACCCGCTCTTTAACTTCATCACGAACAGTACGAAATGCAGCAGTAACCTCATCTTCATTTCCCTCTGCTTTTGCGGGATCAGTTAAAGGCCAGTGAAGACGATTTATTGGTTTAGTCACAGTTGGGCAATGTTCATCAGCATGCCCACAAACCGTTACCAACAAATCAGCCCAATCTAACATTTCATCTGTTACTACAGTTGATTCTTGGTTTGATATATCTACACCCTCTTCAGCCATGATAGCGATGGCTCGAGGATTCTTTCCATGGGCCTCAATACCTGCAGATTTAGCCTCTATTTGATTCTCGCCCAATAAATTTCCATAGCCTTCAGCCATTTGAGATCGGCACGAATTTCCTGTACAGAGAAACAAAACGTGGATGGTATTTGAATTCATTTATTACTCTTATTTAATAAAAATTCCTGAAACAATAATTTGCAACAGGAATTTTGCACAAAAAACCGATTAATTAGTCCAATTTCTTCAAGTATTTTTTTGCAACTTTTGCTGGTAATGGGATGTAGCCATCTTTTACTACCACTTTTTGTCCTTCTTTGGAGAGAACTAACTTAAAGAACTCCCTTACAAGCGGTGACAAGGATTTGTTTGGCTGCTTATTAACATAAACATATAAAAATCGAGATAAAGGATAGCTTCCTTTAATTGCATTGCTTGCAGAGGCCTCAACAAAAGCTTTACCAGCTTTCTTAGCTAAAGGCACAGCACGGACACCAGACGTTTTATATCCAATACCGGAATAACCAACGCCATTTAGGGATGTTGATACCGATTGAACGACAGAAGCCGATCCTGGTTGTTCGTTCACATTATTTTTATAGTCACCTTTACATAGGGCTTTTTTCTTAAAATACCCATAGGTACCAGACACAGAATTACGTCCAAACAACTGAACACTGCGGCTACTCCACGCCCCGCTTAAACCAACATCTTTCCAGGTTGTAATATTTTTATCGAAATTACACTTTCGAGTAGAAGAAAAGATAGCGTCAACTTGCGGAATGGTTAAACCTTTGATTGGATTATCTTTATGAACATAAACTGCCAGTGCATCAATTGCCACAGGTATAGCAGTGGGTTTGTATCCATGACGTCTTTCAAACGCTTCCAGTTCTTTACTCTTCATTTTTCGACTCATAGGCCCGAGACTGGACGTACCTTCAGTCAATGCTGGCGGGGCGGTTGAAGAACCCGCTGCTTGAATTTGCACATTAACATTTGGGTAGGCCCGCTTAAATGCTTCTGCCCATAAAGTCATTAGATTTGCCAAGGTATCCGATCCAACACTGGATAGATTACCCGATACACCACTAGCGGGTTTGTAATCAGCTAAATCCGCATCAACTTGGGTTACTGCCATACTGTTTGCTGAAAATCCCAACAAACTAAATAATAAAACTGATTTAATTTTCATTTACTCACTCCTAAATTTGCCTTTGCGACATAAAATCGCGCTCATTGCATAGTGCGAGTTTGATTACATCTCCTGTCAGTTTTATTACAGTTTTGTTACAGTTTTGTTACAACCATAAGCATTTGATTTTAAACAGGTATTCATTAAAGAAAAGTTTGGATTTAGTATAGGAGGGGTATTAATTGTAACAAAAGCACAACTATTGAGCTGATTGTTACATTTATTACGCGCTGTCTTTTATCTCAGATTGACCACTATTGGGTGCTTTTAAAGCCCGCTCTGCAGGAAAAATACACGAGAATCGACTCCCTTGTCCGAGCGTACTTTCAATACTTAACTCGCCACCATGACTATTGAGTACATGTTTAACGATAGCTAGGCCTAAGCCTGTTCCACCTGTTTCTCGAGACCTAGCTTCATCAACACGAAAGAAACGCTCTGTTAAACGTGGGATATCCATCTGTGATATCCCAACACCGGAATCCTCAACACTAAACTGCACACTCTTTTCGTCTTGGAACCATTTCATATGAATCTTGCCGCCTTTAGGCGTGTAACGAACCGCATTACTCACCAAATTGGAAAAAGCGCTTTGGATGTCTTCCTGCTTGCCACGAAGTTTTAATCGAGCATCATAGTCAGCGGTGAGTGCTTGCTTTTTATCAAAACCTAACATGCGAGCTTCTTCCAATAACATTTCAATGAGCTGAGGAACATCGACCTCATCGCCATTTATTGATTCTTGATAATTTTCTAACCGGGTTAAAAGTAATAGGTCTTTTACAATGCCCTGCATTCGCGCAGTTTGAGAATGCATTTGTTTCATGGGTTTATGCCAGGCGTTTTCTGGCGACTTTTCATTTTGAAGTAGGGTTTCAATATATCCCGTTAATACGGTTAATGGTGTCCGTAATTCGTGTGAAATATTTGCCACAAAATGTCGACGCACAGTTTCCAGTTGACTCACTCGGGTTACGTCACGCGCTACCATCAACATTTTACCTTTACCATAAGGCACTATTCTTATTTGTAAAATCAACCCCTCATTAATCGGTGAAACGATTTCGATACCGTCTTCGTCATGTTCTTCTGATTCTACATAAGTTTTAAATGAAGGATATCTAACGAGGTTTGTAATATTTTGTTCAATATCTTGGGGAGATTTTAATCCGAGCAATCGTTTGGCTGCTTGATTAAACCATTCCAGCTTACCGTCTTGCGTCAAAATTAACATTGCATCAGGCATTGCTGATGCTGCGTCTTGAAATCGAGTTAATGCCGCTGCGAGCTTAACTTTCTGACTTTTATTACGTTTTTGTAAAGCATATATACGATTAAAAATTTCGAACCATACGCCGGTACCTTCGGGTGGTTCCGCTGATTTTTTTGAAGTTGCTAACCATGTGCTGAGATTGCGAATATTTTTTAAATGACGAAACAAATAAAAACTCAATCCGATCAACACACCAAGCAGCGCTTGGTCAAACGCTAGACCAATCAATGCTCCCAATGCACAGCTAATTAATAGACGCCAATATTCAACCGCAAACATATCATTTTTCTTTATTAAACGTTAATTTGTCGGAACAGCTCCAATGGAATCATTCTACTGAAAACCGGTAGCCAGCACCACGCACAGTTTGAATCAAATGATCGTGATGTGTTTCTTCCAGCGACTTTCTTAACCGCCGGACGTGTACATCAACGGTACGTTCTTCAACGTATACATTATCACCCCAAACATTATTTAAGAGTTGCTCGCGAGTAAACACTCTTTCGGCATTACGCATTAAAAACCGCAACAATCGATATTCTGTAGGCCCAAGCACTACATTTTTTCGGTTTGCAGTGACACGATGCGATTTCTCATTAAGTATTAAACCTTCACACTCAAATGTATTATCAATCACCTTATTACTGCTAACCCGCCTTAAAACGGCATTCATTCGAGCAATAAGCTCTCGAGGGGAAAATGGCTTGGTTAAATAATCATCTGCCCCAGCGTTTAAACCACTAATCTTGTCTTCTTCTTCAGCCTTAGCGGTTAACATAATAATTGGTATATCTTTGAATTTATTATTCTTTTTCAAACGATTACAAAAATCAACACCGCTAAGGCCCGGTAACATCCAATCTAATAAAATCAAATCTATTTCACTATGTGCCAATAGGTCCGTGGCTTGCTGAGCATTTTCAGCGGCCAACACCTCGAAGTTTGCTTGTTCTAAGCTAAAACACAACATATCTCGGATAGCCGCTTCGTCTTCAACCACTAATACTTGCTGAGGCATACACAAAAACTCATCTATTTTTATTTAAACACCACAATTATCCACAGATTTATTACAGTTTGATGACTAAAACTCCTACAACCCCTTCCGACAAAGCCATTTAAATACCAGTTTCAGAAGAATAATGTCACAAAACACGATAAAATCTGAAACCGCTATGAGGATGGAACGAGAAAAGTTGTAAGTCATGGACATATTTTCCCCTCTTTCCCATTTGATTCAAATAAACTCCGGATTACATTGGACATATTATGAAACTTTTTCAAAATCTCTTTAAGCCTAAATGGAAGCACAAAGATCCGAGCATCCGTAAACAAGCAATAATTGAATTAGACAAGGATGATAGTCAAACCATTTTACAAGAAATTGTTAACCTGGATGAAAATATCGAAATTCAACAATTGGCGCTAAAACGCATTAATGATTTGAGTTTTATTCATCAAATTGCACAATCTACTAAAACTGCAAAAGTAAAAGAATTGGCGAGTAAAATGGTTGGCCAAATCTTATCTGGTGAAAATAAGTCCGCTCTTGACGATCAACAAAAAATTGCAAAACTCCAACAAATTAATGATCAAAAATTATATGAGTATATTGCTGAAAACAGTAAAACAACAGCACTCAGAAAATCCGCAATTGAGAACATTTCCAGAGAGGCATTATTAGGCAGCCTTGCTATCTCCGACAATGGTGCGGATATTCGTCAAATAGCTGCAAATAAACTTTCGCAAAAATCAACGCTTGAACGTGTGTATCGCGCCACAAAAACCCGTGATAAAAGTGTTAGCCGAATTGTTAAAGACAAACTTGACCAACTCATTGCACTAGCAGAAAAACCTGCAAAATTGTTAGCAGATCAAAAACTAATATGCACAAGTATAGAAAACTTGGGTAACAAAGGTTTATGGGAACGCGACAAAATCCAGTTTGATAACTATCTTAAGCAGTGGTCCGAGCTTGATAGTAACCAAGAACTTGAATTACAGGCAAGATTTGATAATGCTAAAACGACTTTTAACAATGCCTATGATGCCTATTTATCCCGACATGAAGAGAGATTAAAAGAAGAGGCTGCCTTCCTACCCATTAAAGAGGAAAAGCAAGCAATCATCAATCAGCTGCATGAACTCATGCCGCAAATCGATTCTTTAACAGAGAATGATGAAAAAGAATTATCTCTAATTGCCCAAACCAGCAAACAACTCGAAACGAATTGGAAAAAGCTGGCAACGTTACCAACCGATATTGAAAGCGAAATTGCGGCTCAATTTAATGATATTTTAAAACCAATAAAACAAGCCGTTCAGCAACATGAACAAGCAGGAAAAGTAAATAAAGCATTGGCAGCGCTGAAAAAAGATCTCGCACACCACATAAAAAATCCTTTTAAGATAAAAGAAAAATCACTAAACCGATTCAATGCCAGCTTTAGTGAACTTGCAATTAAAAGCGGTAATGAAGCAACCAATGCCTTAAAACAAGAAATTAAGGCCTTGATAAATCAAACATCGACGCTTTTCAGTCAACAAAATACCAAAATAGAAAAATTACGCAGTGAATTAAGTTCGCAGCTGGAAACGTTAGAAAATCATTTAAGCAGCGGCAATTTAAAAGACGCGATTAGTATTCGCAAGACTGCACAAAACAATTTGAACGAGCTTGAGAAATATGGGGCTGCTCAATTAAAAAACTTTCAAAACAAATTGGCAAATGCATCATCTCGGATCAATGAGCTCAGTAACTGGCGATCTTGGGCAAACACCCCTCAAAAAGAACTCCTTATACAAAAAGTAGAATCATTAATTGACTCTGACGAAAGCCCCAAGGAAATCGCTTTTCTAATTAGTCAAGCTCGAAATGACTGGAAAAAACTTGGCCCTTCTGAAAAAGAGAGTTCCCAGGAATTGTGGGAAAAGTTTTCTACAGTTTGTGATAAAGCCTTCGAGCCTTGCAAGCAATTTTTTGCTGAGGAAGCAAAGCTTCATGAAGAAAATCAGAAAAAACGCCTAGCGTTCCTTGAAAATCTTGAATCTTTTTTGAATCAAGCCGACTGGGATAATATTGATTGGAAAAAAGTTGAGACATTATTCAAGCATGCCCGAAAAGAATGGCAGGAGCTGGGTATTACCGATAAAGACATTCGCAAGCAACTGAATAAGCGATTCTATGCCTCCTATGACAAATTAAAAGGTATTTTAAATGATGAGTGGGAAAAAAACGCTCAGGCAAAAAACCAATTAATTCTTGAGACAGAAGCATTATCCCAGGAAGAGGATTTATCAAAGGCCATTAGTGCAGCCAAGTCACTCCAGCAACGCTGGAAAGTTGCAGGCAGAGTTCCCCATAGCAAAGAACGAGAATTATGGACAAAATTTAAAACATTGTGTGACGCCGTTTTTACAAGACGAGAAGATCTCATTAAACAAAAAGAAGAAGCTGATAAAAATCTGTTGCAAGCAAAAGACGACCTGGTAACTCAGATAGAAGATTTTTGTAATAAGCCTATCTCAGAAATTGGTAAAACAAAAAATCAACTAAATGACTTGCAGAAAGAATTAAAGGCCTTCACACCAACAAATCAAGATGCAGACAAACAATTCAATAAACGCTTGTCGGCAGCACTTCATATCTACGAACGAAAACTGGAATCCCTGGAAAAACATGAAATCGTAACTGAATTACGACAATTGAAAGACTTAGCCACATTGTGTGAAAAACTGGAACAATCCATTGAATCAGACGGCAAATCTGACGTGGACATCATCACATCCCAAATAGAAGATATTGGGAAACCTAAACAGCAAGAGTGGGCTAATCGTATTCAACAGCGCTTCCAGACTTCTTTGGAATTGGCGCAAAAAGACAACGCAGCGGTTTTATTGTCTCAAAAAGCAAGGGAATTACTCGAGCATAAAAACCTCGCTACTGTACAACTTGAGATTATTGCTGACATAGAAACACCTGAGAATGCATCAGATGAGCGACTAAAAGCCCAAATGCAACGTTTATCTGACAAACTACAAAACCATTCGGAAGAAAGTCGCTGGGATTCTTTTCTCTCTGCAGAGGTAAATTGGCTGACAACTGGACCTGTTCTAAATAAAGACCTGGAAAGCTTGGCACAACGCCATAACAATGCAATTAATGCCTTAAAGTCGGATTACCCTGAAGAACTTGGGGATTATTGAGCGGCCTTTGGAAAAATATAAATATTTTTACTTTGGCTTAGTGAACAAATGCACTCGATTAATTTAAAACAATATAACCATCATTTGAAAAATGATGGTTCCACAATAAATATTGATATCAATCTTTTTCCCACAATTTAAATCTAACCCCGCACAATAACTAATGTGAAATTTATTTGGTTGCTTAACTGTAGCTGACTAATTACTTTAAACCAATTATCCTAATGATTTCCACGATGAATTAAATCTGAAAGGAAAAAAGTCACAAGTTATGGATAATATTTTTTATTGTCTATTTATACATTCTATTACACCAAGTAAGTCCGCAATTAGACACAACATTTCTTGCATCAAATTAGTAGACAAAAATGCAAAATTTTCATAACGAATTTTTCGCTAAAAAACTATTTTCAGCCTGCATTCAGATAAAAATAATTAAACCCTAATCTCATTGACTTTCAGATTATTCTTTACAAAACTGTAAATAGGGATTCGGAGAAATACTTCTCTTTCTCAGCATTAAAACCGCTGTTCTCTACGTTGAAAAATAGGCGCGACAGGGACGTTGCATACAACTCGAATTAAGAACTTCGTAAGAAATAAATTTTACCAAACAGATTGACTGAAGAGTTTTTTAACCCACTTAAATTGTTTAAAAATCCGTTCAGTTTTGGTTAATCTTTACCACCTAATGTTGCGATTAGTATTTGTTTTTTTGTACTAGCTGGACCTTAGAAAATTTTACTTTCCTACTGCTCCTGGCTCTCAATTATCGCAACAATGATTTTCTGTAATTGAATAAAAATTAGAAACTCAATTACGCTCTTCATAAAAAACAATACAAATAAACAAAATAATAAAAATATTATTGTGAAAGGAATCTAGCTCTTATTTCGTTGCAAATGTGGGAAGCATATGAGTAAATTGCAGCAATCAAATTCTTGTGCCGACAGTTTGAAAGGGCACACAAACGCAAACAACGTTAAGTTGCACTCTTTGTTTCTATTATTGATTGCCTTCTGCTTAATTTCAGTTTCGGCTCCCAGTTTCGCAAATTCAACACTTCCCATTGGACACTTTGCAACGACTGATTCCTGCGAAACTTGTCACACCAACACCGAATTACAAATTTCGAATACATCGCAAATATCATCACGAGCTTTGCGTGTCTTATTCGATCACACTGGGATTTCTACTAATTGTACACAGTGTCACGATGGAGTAGCCGCATCGTCCATCCCTATTAACCATATGGCTACAACACTACAATGTGAAGCATGTCATAACGTTGCAACTTGGCGACCCGTCGTCCGTGTCGATCATAATGAAGTAATGGGTGAGTGTGAATCTTGTCATAACGATGTGACTGCGAAAGGGCGCTCCGCGCTACATCCTGCAACTTCAATAGTGTGTGGTGCATGTCATTCATCGTTAGCGTTTAAACCAATTCAGCGTATTGATCATACCGAGGTTATTGGGAGCTGCGTGAGTTGTCACAACAACACTATATATACTGGAAAATCAAGCAGCCATATTAACAGCAGCGATATCTGTTCAGCATGTCACAATACTGTATCGTGGCTTGCCGGTACCACTACCAACCATCAGGAAATTTTAGGCACTTGCGACTCTTGCCATGATGGAGTTAAGGCAAGTGGCTTTCCAAGTTATCATATTTCTAGCACACTACAATGCGCAGCTTGTCATAGCACAGTTACTTGGTCTCCAATAATAACGCTTGATCACAATGAAGTTACCGGCTCTTGTACAGGTTGTCATGCAGGCGCTAAGACGGCAACCCATATTGGCTCAAGCAACAATTGCGATACTTGTCATAGCAACACGGCTTGGGTACCAATTTTATTTATCGATCACAATGAAGTACTGGGAAATTGTCAAACCTGCCATGACGGCGTTCAGGCCACGGGAAAATCGGCAAATCATATACCTGTCAGTGCTGATTGTTCAGCCTGTCACTCCACAACACAATGGTTAACGGGCACTACGCTATTTGACCATACCGGGATTACTGGTGACTGCGTGAGTTGTCACAATGGTGTATCAGCCACAGGACTTCCACCAGCACATATAACAAGTACTGATGTTTGCGAAGCATGTCATTTAACAAACGCTTGGTTAATCATTGCAACTGTGGATCATGCTCAAGTCTTAGGTGCATGTGTAGATTGTCACTCTGGAGGTATTGCAACAGGTAAATCTCAAGCACACATAGCGAGTAGCGATCTTTGTGAAACTTGCCATTCAACCCTAGCCTGGAGACCTGTACCTAAAGTAGACCATACAAATGTAGCCGGTGACTGTATTGATTGTCACAATAATTCCACTGCGGTAGGTAGAAGCATTACCCATATACCAACGACCGATACGTGCAGCGCTTGCCACTCATCAGTTTCCTGGACACCGGTTCAATTTGTTGATCATGCACAAATTACTGAAGGCTGCATCGTCTGCCATGATGGAATAATTTATGCTGGAAAAAATCAAGGTCATATAAATTCAACGGATGAATGTGGAGCATGTCATTCAAAACTTACCTGGTTACCTGTTCAAACCGTTGAACATACTGAACTCGTTGGCACTTGTGATAGCTGTCATAACGGCGTAATTGTGGTTGGCAAATCTAATGCGCATATTTCCACAACCAACCAATGTGAATTTTGTCACTCAACAACAGTCTGGACAGCTGCAATTACATTTGACCATTCACAAGTTACCGGTATGTGCATTGACTGTCATAACAATGTAATCACTGTTGGAAAACCCTCTTTTCACATTCCTGTCACAGATGCTTGCGATGCCTGCCATAGCAACACAGCTTGGCGCCCTGTGCCCAATAACGATCATGCAGAGGTTTTAGGACCCTGTGGAGATTGTCACAATGGAAGTAAAATTTCAGGAAAGTCTTCTCGCCATGTACCATCAACGCGAATGTGTGAAGCATGTCATTCATCCAGTGCATGGGTACCTGCAATTGCAATCGACCATACTCAAGCCCTGGGCAGTTGTGGTGTCTGTCATAATGGGTTGAATGCCACAGGAAAAAGCACGAGACATGTGAGTACCACTGAAGTATGCGAAGCATGTCATGACTCATCAGGTTGGGTACCTGCGTTATTAATGGATCATAATGAAGTACTCGGGCCTTGTTCAACTTGTCACACGAAATCAAGAAGTCATATTGTCAGCTCGAATGCCTGCGAAGCATGCCATAGCACCACCTCATGGTTATCTATAATAGCGGTAGATCACAGCGCGGTTACCGGGGATTGCTTATCCTGCCACAATAATATCGTCGCAATCGGTTTACCCTTAACCCATATCAGCTCGTCCAATATTTGTGATGCCTGTCATTCCACTTTTTCCTGGAGCCCCGTTATTACCGTAGACCATACTCAAGCATTTGGCGCATGTATCGACTGCCATAACCGCGTTGTAGCAACAGGTAAAAGTACAACACACATAACAACAAGCGATCGATGCGAGGCTTGTCACGCAAGCCGTGGCTGGGCACCAGCAATTCGTACTGACCACAACGAAGTGGTTGGTACTTGCCAATTTTGCCACAATGGTGCTTTGGCTCCTGGAAAATCTATACAGCACATTGCAACCAGCGAGGTTTGTGACACTTGCCATTTAGTTCAAACCTGGTCACCGGTATTTACCGTTGATCACACACAAATATTTGGAGCCTGCGATAATTGCCACTTTATGCCAACGGGACATATTCGTTCGACAACAAATTGTGAAGCTTGCCATACCACAAGATATTTTGCCCCTGCTGCGCTCATGGATCACAACGAAGTTCTTGGACAATGTTCAAGCTGCCATAATATGCCAGCTTTTCATATTGCTACTAATTTGAGTTGCGACCTGTGTCACTCAACAACCACCTGGATTGTTGCTTCAGTTAATCATGCATTGTTTGGGAATCAGTCCTGCTCAACATGCCATACTCAATCTCTTCGACACCCGGTTACTTCGCAAGTCTGTGAAGCATGTCATACGTCTATTGGCTGGCTTTCAGTCACGATGGATCACAACCAAGTGACATTGTGCAATGACTGTCATATGGCCCTCGCACACGGCGAACCAGGGGATTGTAGTGCATGCCATGTCTTTCCAACATGGTAGTGAGTTAATACTTGGGGAAATTGGTTGAGCGAGTTTTATATTTTGCTTAGAACTAAATATGTTGTCTTAAATGGATTTATATGCCCAAAGAGGAACTAAAGTGTGAGATTGATTGAGTGCCTTTTCATAGTCACGAAACTTAGGCTCAAAAGACTCTACTAACGACCAGAATCTGTGTGAATGATTTGGCTGAACGATGTGACATAATTCATGCAACATTAGATAACTAACCAATTCAGGCGGCAAGAATAATAAATTTCGATTTAGATTAATATTACCCAACGTCGAGCAACTTCCCCATCGGGTTTTTTGCCCTCTAATAGACACTTTATTAAACTTAATTTGGTATAAATTAGAACTCTGCTGTAATGTTGGTACTAAGATAGATTTCGCTTTTGTATGCAACCAATTACGTAACAGCTCTCGTGATTTATTTTCACACTTTGAGAATAGTTGCAAAGTTCTGTTATTTTCTAATAAGGCAGGCTTTTGAACAATATCTAAAGTATTTACTTTATAGCTTATGGGAATGGCTTTTAAATCTATTTGACCGGGAATATTGAGTCCAAGATTTGGATCAGATAGACGTTGATCTCGCAACTTACTTTTTGATTGCTCAATCCATGGTAAATTCTGATCAACAAATTCCTTTATTTCTCTAGGTGAAGCATATACAGGTGCAACAACTTCAACTTTACCAAGTCCATTGACTTTAATTCTGATATTTCTAACACGTGACCGATGAGTGACAAAATACTCTAACGTCTCGTTCAATTTGAAAGGCCGGTTAAATTAACCAATTTAAAAATAGAATTGTCGAAAAAATCAGTCTGAGGCACAGTTTCCGGTTGGTCAGCAGAACTAATCATTATGTTTACTTGAGTATCATCTTCATCAACTGCCAAGTTCGCTGTTTCTGAGTTCATTGCATTGAGCTCCAAATTTCCAGACGTTAATTTTGCGGTTACTGCCGGATTGATCAAGTCGAGATCATATTCAAACATTAAAGGCTCAGTGGTAATGATATCCACATAACCATTAATCGTTTCGCTTGAATCAAAATAGCGACTATCAATCTCTAGTTCCAACGTATCATTGTCTTCATTTGCCGTAAGGTCCAATGCATTTATCTCAAACATATATACATCATCGCCTGATTTCACGCCCATTTTTGATCCCGACTTAACACTTAATCGAGTGATTTCATTTGAATCAACCACTTCACGATTAAACACGATTTTGGTTTGATCCAAATAGACAGAATTACCGTTGCGAAAATCTATCTGCGTATCAAAGCTATATTGATAGTTTGAAAATGCAACCTCGTCATTGAGGTTTCCAAGTTTATTAAAGGGATCTACCATGCCAGTAAACGACATTACACCCGTCAATACCGAGCTATTAGCATCACTCTCACACCCCTCCCAAATATAAAACCACTCGTCTCCTTTGGAAGGCAAATTATTATTATCTTCGTCATTCCAAATTAGTGATTGCGTGTTTGTAGCATCCGTCTCAGGGTTTATGCAGCCCTCAGTCGAAGCTTCTACAATCTTGAATTCTCTTGCCATGGGCTTGAATACAGGATCAGGTTGGCTACCTTCAGCAATTTCATCCGCTAAATGATTTCCAATTTCGACAACATTCATCAACCTAACCAAGGAGTCTTGCAAAATTTTCTGTGCATTTTCAGCATCTAATTCAACGGCAGATAAGGTTTGAGCGGCCTCAAAGTCGCTTTTTGCAGCTAACGGTGGGTAGTCTATTTTCGCTTCAACGGGTTCAACATCGTCGTGATAACAAGCAGATAAAGGAAGCAACAAAACAGGGTAAAGTAGGTATTTTTTCATGGCTCTATTTCAATCGTAAATTCCCGTCAATTTAACGAAAAAGTCTTAGATACAACTGAATGAAGGCAAACTTAACTGGCTTGCCTATCTAATTGTAATTTACCAAAATTTTCGAGAATTGCTTCCGCGACGACATTGGAAAACAAACGATTTTCAGTATTTAACAGGACCTGATTGATTTTCTCCACCGCTTCGGTGTAGTCCTCCACTGCTAATTCGTCCACTTTACCTTCATTGGATTTGGCTAAGGCCTTTTTGGTATCAGTATCCTCAATACCTATGACATCCATTAACGGTGAAAATTTCCAGAGCAGGCCGCCATTTTTTTCCAACTCACTCATGTAATTCAATATGTCCTGACGAATCGGATATTCCATACGATTTTTTGAAATTTGCCAGGCAGTTACACCGACTATGGTCACTGGAATTAGAATAATCCAGCTGAGTTTTGCAAACTCTTCTAGTGGTAAAATATTTTTTTCCATTGCAACGAAGGCTAATGCAAAACCAATTGCGTATAAGACACTCGCCGCACCTATGCCGATAAGCAGAGACTTAGGCTTTGTTGATAAGCTACGTTTTTTGTAATTGAGTTTATTTAAATCAAATGACCGTTCAAATAAACGTGTCACCTCTTTTTTTATATTGCGTTTTGATTTTTGTTTTCCCGCCATTTTCCATTCTCCCGCATCTATAAATCATATGTGTATAGATGATAATTCTTAACCCAATTTAGGACGACTGTGGATACAGCCCTGGAAGCGATTTTACCGTGTTATCGCTGTGACTCCGAGGCATTTTCAGCCTTGGACTGACAATATCCCAAAACTTCTTACCATCCCAATTTTTCTTTTCAGTTGCATACAGAACATCATTTAGTTCTCTAAGCGATTGATTTAATGTTGAATCTTGCAACTTCCCGGCAATAAACGATAAGCTGGGAGACGCTGAATTTGGCCAAGCAGCCTGCGCCCAAGCAACCAGTGCCTGTTTAGCTTCTGAGGCATCGTTATTTTGGCAAGCCTTTTTAAATTGCTTGTTTATTGCGCTCACTGAGACAGACGTATCTGCCGCGAAGGTTGTTTTGCTGTCTATCGGCATGCGTTTAACCTTTCGCCAATACATTATCCATCCCAATAATGTAATAAACCAGGCAGCAGCTGCGGCGATTGCCAATATCTTCCAATGCCCAGCATTAGTGGCCGTATTAATGGGAATGTCACTTCCTATAGCCGAACTCTCCGGGACATTTGGCTGTTGGTTCTGAGCAGGAACCGGGATATTATTATTTGGTGAAGTAATCTCCCCAGGGGCAACATCAATAACTTTTGGCGGAATAGTGATAACTTCTTGTTTGTTCATTTCCGTATCCCACCAATACAACCTCAACTCCGGTAAAATTATTTTGCCACTTTGTGTTGGCACGATGGCAAATTTTTCTTCTCTCACTCCAACCAACATACCGTCTTGCATCCCTGTTTTTACCATTGGTTGATCGGCATATTGTTTCAAACCACTCGATGATAATGGCTTCAACTCTGGCAATTGTGCGGCGGTCAAGCCAAACGCTTCCATTCGTAAAGTACGTGTCACAGGCTCACCCACTTTAAACTGCGGCGGCTCCGGCGACCAACTTTCAGTTAGAATTATTCGTTTTGCAGGCAACCAGAAATCGCCTTCTGCATCATCCGGCTGTGGATTGACATTTATTTCTACTGCATCACTTTTTACTCGCACGCGTTTTGTTCGTTGATTTTGAAAGAAACGATCAAAAGGATCATTTGAACGACGATTACTGTTTCGGTTATCAACTACCTGGCCCTGAAAAACGGTAGAAGCAATAGGGAATGTACCGCTCTTCTGTGGAAAAATCGCAAACCGTCTCTCTGTTACTTGATACAAACGGCCATCTCGTCGCGTTTGAAACGTTACATCCTCACCAAGCCTTTCTACCACAGCATCTGACAAATCCGGCTCGGTTAAAGAGCCTTCTCTTATTTCTACTGCACGATAAAGCCGTACCGTATAAATGACTTGAGACTGAACATACACTGACTGCATATCAACTTTCGCTTCGAGAAATATATCTGCTCCTTGGCTTGATGCAGCAAAACTGGGTTTATTCACTTGTACTCTTATCGGTGCTGATGCCTGGTTACCTGCACGTATCGGAGGAATTACAAAAGTACCAATACGTTTTGGTGCAAGGCTTATTATCCATTCTTTAACACTATTGACTGAACCATTGATAATACTTACTTTGCTGCTTTGAGACGTACCCAATATTTGAAAGTCTCGATTTAACAAATTAATGTCAGGCTCCCCATCATCAGACTGAATGATCAATTGCAGAGTTTCACCTTCTTCAATAACATTTCTATCAACCGTTGCTGTTACTTTTGCCATACTCAACACGGGAAAAAATAACAAAATCAAACTGAATAATACTTTCAATCGCTGCACTACCATGGATTTTCCACCTGCTGTCTTTGACGTTGCCGCTGATGCTGCCTAGAGAATTTTTCCCTCAGCAATCCTCCTGGATCATCGGGAATTCGTCGAAGCCACTGCTGCGTTGCTTGTTGGATTTCTTTTTGTTCCTGCAACTCTTCTTCAGATTGCTCAGGCTTCTGTTGCTCCTGCTCTTCATCACCTTTAGCTATTTGTTCCTGTTGCTCAGCTTTATCTTGGTCTTCTTTATTTTCATCATTTTCATTCTGCTGAGCTTGCTGTTGTTCTGATTCCTGATCTTGCTCTTCATTTTCTTGGTTCGATTGTGATTGGTTTTGTTGCTCTTGCTCGTCAGATTCGGACTGATCAGCATTGGATTGTTGTTGCTGTTTGCTTTCCTGTTCTTGCTGATCCTCTCCTTCACCATTTTGATCTTTCGGATTTTTCTCATCGCCGGCTGGTTTTTGCTTTTGGTTATCCAATATATTTTTCACTAATTCTTTATTAAACGTAGCATCTTCATGTTCTGACTGAACCTTTAAGACTTCATCATAAGCTTCAATTGCTTCTTCTAATCGGCCCTGCCGAGCCAACGCATTTGCTCGATTGTAATTGGACTGAAATGAACTAGACTCGGCAAAGGCGTCTGCCGCTTGCTCAAAGTTACCATTCTTATACAGTGCTGCCCCTTTCCAATTCTGATTTTCATATAATTGTGCAGCTTGCTCAAAATCACCTGATTTCATTCGTTCTTGAGCTTGCTGATCTTTTGTTTGCCACATATCCTTCCACTCAAATGCATATAAATCGCCCTGAGGCAAGTAACAAACAGAAAATACCACAACTGTTAACCAGCCACGCCGAAAACCCAAAGCGGCAAACGGTAATGCAAATATTAAAAACCAATGACCTTCATCCTGCCAAAGATCAACTTCACGGGTCAGGGGATTATCTTGGCTCACCTGAGTATTCAATGTATCCTGTATCATCACCTCAACATCTGAATCATCCACAGCTAAATCAATGTAACGTCCACTACCCGCAAGTGCCAGCTCTTTTAATCCAGAGCGATTTAGTTTGGGGATGACTATTGCGCCTGATTTATCCTTTAAAAAGCCACCGCTGCGAACAGGTATAGGCGAGCCTTGCTCAGTACCAACACCCATGACATGAAAGCTATAACCACCTTGAGCAACTTTTTCTGCCGCTTCAATTGCTTTAGCGCCATTACTACCATCACCCAATAAAATTATTTCCCCATCGAAACTACCCGCTTGTGTTAACAATTGCGCCGCTTTAAGAATCGCGCGATCAGTACGACTTCCTTGAGCTGGCATAATGGCTGTTGATAAGCTTGGAATCATGGCTGCGATGGTTTCTGAGTCATCTGTTAACGGCGAAACAATATGAGGCTCGGCCGCATAAACAATTAATGCCACTTGCCCTTCGTTGCTCGCTTTTAGTAAATCAATCAATTTTAGTTTTGCTCGGCTTGCTCGATTAGGTTGAACATCCGTCGCATCCATAGAACGAGACAAATCCAATATAAAAACCCGTGCAGCTTCTTTTTTGTAAACCGCTTGTGGCAATTTCTTCCATGTCGGCCCTGCCATCGCAACCACAATCAAGACACCAACAATAAACATCAATAATAGGGGAATTTTACTGGCTTTTTTTTCAGTGCCTACTAATAGGAAGGACAATAACTGCGGATCACAAAAATCCGACCAGGCATTATTTTTTTGCGTGTGTTTGTACAAAACCCACATTAATCCGATAACGACAAAAAGTAACAGTAAGAAATAGGGCCGAATGAAATGAAAATGCTCGATCATTTTAGTGCTTACCTCTAGCAAGAGGTGAAAACAAACTTGACCTTAAAAGGGCAAACAAAATCGCCAAGAGTAACGCAAAACCCAATGGCCAATAAAACAGTGCGATTTGAGGACGCAATGTTTCGACTTCTTTAGCAGCAGGCTCTAATACGTCAAGTTGGCTGTAAATATTTTCCAAGCCTTTTGTATCTTTCGCTCGAAAGTAAGACCCACCTGTTAGAGCTGCTATTTTAGTTAAGGTTGCTTCATCCAAATCTGCGGATGGATTAACAACCCTCGAACCAAAAAACGATTGTACTTCCATAGCGTCAGCGCCAACACCAATTGTGTAAATTTTTAATCCCAACTCTTTGGCCAATTCAGCTGCTTTAATCGGCTCAATTTCTCCCGCCGTATTTGCACCATCTGTCAACAAGACGACAACTCGACTTTCTTCCGGACGATCCTGCAAACGCTTGGCAGCTAATCCTATACCATCACCAATAGCTGTCTCCTTGCCTGCCAAACCAATCTCAGCTTCTCGCAACATATATTTCACGGTTTCACGATCGAATGTCAAAGGCGTTTGTACATAGGCACGTTTTCCAAACAAAATTAATCCAATTCGATCTCCCTCTCGACGAGAAATGAAATCACCCGCAACTTGTTTTACAACAGTTAAACGATCGACCTTTTCACCATTTAAAAGGAAATCCGGATTTTCCATACTGCCCGATAAATCAATAGCTAACATCAAGTCGCGCCCACTTACTGGCAAGCTCACAGGATCGCCTATCCACATAGGTTTGGCAGCAGCAACAATTAACAATAACCAAGCCAAGTACAATATTGCAGTAGACTTTCGTTTCGAGACATAAGTTTTTCCGAGAGATTTTTGCAGATCTAACCATTGTCGAAATTGCGGCATTCGTAAAGCAGCACTTGCAACTTCACTATTAGGCAATAACACACTAACCGCCCAAGGCAAGGGGAAAAATAAAAACATCCAAATCCACTCAAATTCAAACATGCTTAATCAACACCTTAGTTGCATCGACTAAACCATTTATGTCTGCATCAAACTCTTTTTGATATATTGCTGTAGTTAATATTTTCCCGGGACCTTCAGTAAATAAATGACTTCTGCTTACTTCATCAAGGTACGATAACCATTCGTTATCGATTAATCCTGCCACTTTATGATTTGTATCACGCGCAACCAACAATTTTCGTATTAACGTAGCAATTTCAAGACAGGTTTTTTGTGTATCTTTTTGTACTTCGTAATTGGTAATAATATTCTTAAGTTCTTGATTGGCGAGTTTTTTAAATCCTGGTGATTTTCGCTTTTTCAACCACCAGCGTAAAAATAAAATGCCGACTACAAGTAGTGCTAATAGCAACCACCAGCCAGGCGCCAATGGCCAGAGCGAAATCGGATTAGGATCATGAATATCTCGTAAGTCTTTTAATGCTTCTTCTAACGAATCCATATTATTTTTGGGCCAACTGTAAACGAAGGACATGCTGCAAATCGTCAGTTGTACAAACCGTGAAAAATCTAATTGCGTTTCTAATACAAAACGACTTTAAAGCTTTCTCAGACTTCTCAAATTGATCATGAATTTCGTTAGAAAATAAAGAACTACCGATGGATAATTTTTCGAAATTTTGACCATCCGTCATCATGTAATTTCCGGGAGGTGGGGATTGTTTTTCGAGGGGATCAAATATTTTTATCATTACCAGTTCACAGTGTTTTGCAATCATAGAAAAATAGAGCTCAGATTTTTCATCAACGTGCGCGAAATCACTTATGATATAAACAACACTTCCGGGTTTAGCTACCCTTTTAAGTCGGGTTGCCACATCAAAAAAATCAGAAGATCGCGATACGTTTTCAGCATTGAGACTATTCTGGTTCCATTCAACAAGTTTTTTAAAAAATGTTAATATGCCTTGCTTGCTTCCACTTGGTTTAATTTCTTCATGAGATTCGCCAGAAAATAATATACCACCCACACGATCGCCATGTGTCTTTGCAGACCACGCTAATATACCTGCTAACTTTGAAGCAATAACTGACTTAAAAGCTTGCTTGGTGCCAAACTGCATACTTGGCCCTGTATCTACTACAAAAAATACAGGTCTTTCTCGTTCTTCAGTAAATAGTTTGGTATGTGCTTTTCCTGTTCGGGCCGTCACACGCCAATCAATACTTCGAATATCGTCACCAGGTTGATACAAACGCACTTCTGAAAAATCCATACCTCTTCCTCTAATGGGGGAGGCATAATTACCCGCCGTAATAGCAGTAGATTTTTTTCGAGCTTTTGACGCGTGTTTTCCCGCTTGCAATCGAAGCGCAATCAAACTATCTAACGAAAAAAGGATATTTTCTGGAATACCTGAACTCATAGTAATTATTCGTTTTGCGGATTATGGAACAGGAACTCTATTGATTAATTCTTGGATGAATTGATCTGAGGTGACACCTTCGGCTTCAGCTTCGAATGATAGAAGCACTCGGTGTCGCAACACATTAGGTGCGACCTCATGTATATCTTCCGGTGCGACATAATCCCTACCGCTGATCCATGCATGAGCTCGTGAACACCGATCCAAAGCTATTGTGCCCCGCGGGCTCGCACCATACATGACCCACCGCGCCATATCATCACCATAAGCTGAAGCATTTCTGGTCGCCGCAATAAGTTGAACAATATATTCCTCAATCGCTTCGCTCATATGAATATCCAACACCTCATCTCTGGCATTGAATAACATTTCCTGTGTTAGTTGTTGTGGCAACATTACGTCTTCTTGAGTATTTAAATGCGCGCGATCTCTCACTAATTTTAGTATTTCTTTTTCAGCTTCAACACTTGGATAATCAATATTAATGTGCATAAGGAATCGATCCAACTGCGCTTCAGGTAAAGGATATGTGCCTTCTTGTTCAATTGGATTTTGCGTTGCCATAACCAAAAACAGTTTTGGAAGCTGATAAGTTGTTCTACCAACCGTAATTTGTCTTTCACCCATAGCTTCCAACAATGCGGACTGGACTTTGGCTGGGGCACGATTAATTTCATCCGCCAACAAAAGATTATGAAATAAGGGACCTTGCTGAAAGTGAAAAGAGCCGTCTTGAGGTCGATATATTTCGGTGCCAGTTAAGTCTGCAGGCAATAAATCAGGTGTGAACTGGACTCGATGGAAGTCTCCTTCCATACCTTCTGCTAAAACTTTTATAGCCGTGGTTTTTGCTAAACCTGGCGCACCTTCAACAATTAAATGACCATCAGCCAGTAGAGCAATGAACAGACGTTTTGTCATGTCAGATTGACCAATAATACATTGGTCCAAATATTTTAAAAAGTTACTAATCGTTTGATATGGCAAACTCATTTTTAATTAATCCACTCTTTTGTTTTTTCGCTAAACTCAAATTACTACACTTTTTCTATATCAAATCTATGAGATTCACAATTGAGCTGTGAGTAAAATAGACAAATAGATAAAAAATCGGTTCCGACAAATTAGCACGGTTATTTTAATAACATCATCGTTGTAGCGAGGCTTCCACTTTTGCACTATTTTCCTTACCAATCAAAAGCGTAATTAATGACAACGCAAAATCCATTGCTGTGCCCGGGCCTCGTGACGTTACAACATTACCATCGATTACCACTGCATCAGATACGTAATGCATACCAGGCACGTCAATGCCCTTTAGGCTTCCAGGGAAACTCGTCACTTTCTTATTTTCTAACAAACCCGCCGTCGCTAATACTTTTGGTGCGGCACAGATTGCTGCAAGCCATCGGTTATTTTGATTCATGTATGTAATCAAATTGTGAATTCGAGGATCAGCGTTTAAGTTATCCGCCCCTGGTAAACCACCCGGAAGAACAAGCATATCAAACTCTTGCTCTAACACCTGATCCAATGTGGCGTCAGGAATCAGCTTGGTGCCACGACTTGCCGTTACTACTTGATCATCTAATCCGACAGTGACAACATTTATATTTGCACGGCGCAATAAATCACTTATCGTAATTGCCTCTAACTCTTCACACCCTTGAGCGAGAGGAATGATAACGCTAGTCATAAAGCTATCCCTTTTATTTCTGTTAGACACACTTGACTACTCATCTTAAACCGATAGATCAACGATAACCCTAAGCTATTGCTTACGATACGACCGAAATTGATTATTGACCTGGAATTGATCGGCTGATCTAGTCGAAAGGAATTATGCCACTTAATGAAATTATATTAAAACAGGAAATATTTTTTGCATAAAAAAACGCCCTCGAAAAGGCGCTTTTTTGATTTATCTTTATGATTACTTATTTAAGTAAACTTGATATTTGTATAGCTTTCAACGTATTTAAGGCTTCATAAAGCTGATAATCTGTATTTGCTAGGTCAGATTTATCATCTTTATCTTTATCTTTTCCTCCGGCTTCTTTTTCGCCTTTACCGTTGTCTAAATGCCCTGATAAATCAGCCTCTTTAATACGTTTGAATTCAGAAGTTACTTTAGACACCTCTAAACGCTCCAATTCAATATGGGGCACAATTCCTTCAGCCTGGATAGAACGGCCTGAAGGCGTGTAGTAACGGGCAGTGGTTAATTTTAGTGCAGCATTACTATTCATTGGCAGAATTGTTTGCACCGAGCCTTTACCGAATGTTTTATTCCCCATAATTATTGCACGACTGTGATCCTGCAAAGCGCCCGCAACAATCTCTGATGCTGAAGCAGAGCCACCATTAACCAGCACTACAATAGGAGATTTTTCCAACACATCATTGGGGGTTGCGCTAAATTTTAATCGTGATTCAGAATCGCGGCCTTCTGTGTATACAATAAGTCCTTTGGTTAAAAATGCATCCGAAACTTCTACCGCTGCACTCAATACACCACCAGGATTGTTTCGCAAATCGAGTATTAATCCTTTAAGTCCTTCTTTTGAACCTTTTTTCAGCTTTTCAACTTCTTCCAATAAGGTTTCCCCAGTTTTTGATTGAAAACTGGTTATTCTCAAATAGCCGAAATTATCATCTAACATCCGTGCTTTAACCGATTTAACTCGTATAATATCTCGTGTAATCGTGATTTTTAACGGCTTATCTGCACCTTCTCTTACAACGGTTAAGATGATGTCGGATCCTGGTTTACCGCGCATAATCTTTACCGCGTCACTTAACGTCAATCCTTTTACCGGCGTATCATCCAGGCGAACTATTAAATCCCCTGGCATCATGCCAGCCCGTTTAGCCGGCGTATCATCAATGGGAGAAATGACTTTGACAAAGCCGTCTTCCATGCCTACCTCAATACCTAAACCACCAAAACGACCGGTAGTCCCAACCTGTAACTCTTTGTATCCATCGGGATCCAGATAAGTAGAATGAGGATCTAGACCAGACAGCATGCCGCGTATGGCATTTTCTAATAGTGTTTTATCATCCACTGCTTCCACATAATCGTTTTTGATTTTGGCAAACACTTCAGTGAAAGTCCGTAGTTCATCCACAGGCAACGTAAATGTTGAAGGCGCGTTACGCTCAGCAAAAACGCCTTGAGCAATGGCGAGTGTTAATCCCAACACCAATCCTATGCTCAGTACAAATATGTTTCTTAAAGTTGGTTTCATTTTACGCTCCCCGGAATGAACCGGTTAATCTGTTAATAATATTTCCGGAAACTCTGATGTCCGTGTTTTCATCAGCAAAGACACAATATCGCGTTGTTACACTTCTATTAGTATGGATCACGCAACAATGATTAAACTGTAACAAATAAAATTCTCGAGTCAATCTTGAGACGAGTCATAACTTGTTAATAAAGATAAATAATTCAAACATATTGATTATAGACAATGTTTTAATCTATTTGGTTTAACAACTTTTAGCATCAATACGTGTAACTAAGAAAACCCGTTTGGTCGTTTTATCTACCCTTTCTAGCAACGATCCATTTACGTGGATTTATCGGTTTGCCATTTTGCCGAATTTCGAAATATAAACCTGGTTTATCTAAACGGCCACTACTCCCAACTTCGGCTATTATTTCACCGACTTTAACAAAATCACCAACTGCCTTAAGTAGTTGTTGATTATGTCCATATAAACTCATAAATCCTTTGTTATGTTCGATAATTAAAACAAAACCGTAACCTATCAACCAATCAGCAAAAACCACGGTACCTGCTTCAATTGCGCTAACTTCTGCCCCCCGTTTAGCACCGATCATTACACCGCGCCATTTCAACCGACTATTTAACCGTTGTTGCCCGTAACGGTGTTGAATTTTTCCGTTAACTGGCCAGGGAAACTGACCCTTTTTCTTTGCGAAAGACATGCCGGATTTTCGAGCCATTTCCTCTGCATGCTTACGTTTTTTAAACGCTTTTAAAAGTTTTTCCAACGCTTGACGACTGGTTTTCAAGGCCTTAACTTTTTGTTTTTTTTGTTTGATTTCTTTGCCAAGCTTTGCAAGAAAAGATTTTTTTACTTTACGTTTTTTTTCGAGCGCTTTACTTTGTTTTTTCAAATTTTTTATTAATATTTTGTATTCTTGATTTTTATCGACAAGCGATTTATTAAACGCAGCGAGTTGTTCTGATTCCTCAATCAATGATTTATGCGTATTTTGGATTTCTCGGTGCATGTATCGATAATATACGCGCAACCGATCTTGCATGTGGCCATCAGCTTGGTTCAACATTAGCTTAAGGTAATTTTCTCCCCCGAGTCGATAAATTGCTTGGGCTAATGCAATGAAACTATTTTTGTTTTTATCAATAGTCGCACTAAGTTGTTTCGATTTAATTCTCAGCTCATCAATTTCACGAGTAACAGATTTATGCTTTAACTTAATCTTGCGCGCATCACGACTTAGACTGGCAATTTCAATATCAAATTTTTCAATTTTTTTTAAATGTTGACTCTTGAGCGATCGCTTTTTTTTGAGTTGTTGATTAATACTAATCAACTCTTTTTTCACATTTTGTAATTTCTGACTAGGATCTTTCGATTTGTCTGCAAAAACAGGAGGAATGATAAATAGGGTGGTAAGTAAAAGACTCGTTTTATAAAAACCAGGCAAAATTTATTTCCCGTTTTAGTTCTGCAACATCATTTTACTTCTACTAATGACTGCCCACCCATTTCGCTTGGTATTTCTAAATCCATTAAATATAACATTGTCGGTGTAACATCTGACAAAGCACCTGTCGATGCCATTTCAGCATCACGACCGATATATAAAAATGGCACAGGATTAGTTGTGTGCGCTGTATGTGCTTGCCCTGTAGTATGATCTGCCATCATTTCAGCATTACCATGATCAGCAGTAATTATCATCTCACCACCAACTTTCAAAATCGATTCTACAACTCGTCCTAAACACACATCCAATGCTTCCAACGCTTGAACCGTTGCCTCAAAGTTACCCGTATGTCCAACCATATCAGGATTGGCATAGTTGCAAATAATCGCATCATACTTTTCACTTTCGATTGCATTAATTAGTTTTTCAGTTAGGGCTGGCGCATTCATTTCCGGTTGGAGGTCATACGTTGAAACATCTGGTGAAGGAACTAAAATTCGATCCTCACCCACCATTGGCTCCTCTACGCCACCATTGAGAAAAAAAGTCACATGCGCATATTTTTCAGTTTCTGCAATACGCAATTGTCGTAATCCTAAATTTGAGATGTACTCTCCGAATACATTGCGTAAACGTTCGGGCGGAAACGCAACTTGCGCATCAAAATCGGATTTGTATTCTGTCAAACTAACAAAAGCACCCAACTCTGGCCGACTTGTTAAATCAAATTCACTAAACTCTGGCTCCACAAAAGGACGGGTAATTTGTCGAGCGCGATCAGATCGAAAATTCATAAAAATTAACGTATCACCATCTTCAATAACAACCGCCGGTTTATTTGCGGGATGAATCGCCGTTGCTTGCACGAATTCATCTTTTTCACCACGCTCATAGGCTGCCAAAACACCTTGAATCGCATTTTCTGCCTGGTAGTCAGCTTTGCCTGTTGTTATCAAGTCATATGCTGCTTTAATTCTGGGCCATCGGTGATCTCTATCCATCGCATAATAACGACCAATAATCGTGGCAATTTCGCCACCACCAACTTCCTGAAAAGCTTTTTCTAAATCGTTTATATATTTTTCAGCACTTTTTGGAGCCGTATCTCTACCATCAAGAAACGCATGGACATAAACTTTTTTTGCGCCACGCTCGACAGCTAATTTCACCATAGAATGCACATGTGCATCATGGCTATGCACACCGCCATCAGACAGCAGTGCCATAATATGCACAGCTTTGTTGCTCTCGATGGCCTTATCTACACCATCTGTTAAAACACGATTTGTAAAAAATGAACCTGATTTAATGGCATGCGCTATACGCGAGATTTCCTGGTACACGACCCTGCCAGCACCAAGATTGAGATGGCCTACTTCTGAATTACCCATTTGATCAGCTGGAAGACCAACTGCCGCCTCGGATGCCCGAATTAAGGTGTGGGGATATTTCTCCCAGAAACCGTCCCAATTAGGGGTATCAGCTGCTAATACTGCATTGTCTTCCCGTTCTTCTCGATAACCCCACCCATCGAGTATGGTTAATAAAATAGGGCGTTTTCGTTTACTCATATCTTCTCAAATCAATACATCAATTTATTCAAATAGCGATTCAATTCCCCAAAAATGCCATATTTTTTGCGAATTGCACTACAAAAACCTTTTATTCAAGAGTATTATTGTATAATGTTTTAGTAATAAAGGCATTTATTATAAAAACAAGAAGCCAACTCTCAGGATAAAAATATGACCGACGGCGACGATATAACAGTTCTTATCACACGCAATGAAGATATTGAGCGGGCCGCCCAGTCTATGAAGGCGATGGCTCATCCATTACGATTAAAAATTCTATGTACACTGGGTGGTCAAGAAGTTAGCGTTCAGGAAATCGTAGAACTTGTAGGCACATCTCAAAGCAATATTTCCCAACATCTCGCAATTTTACGTGACAAAGGCATTTTAAGTTCTCGTAAAGACGCTAACCGTGTTTATTATAAGGTTGGCGATGACAGAACATTGCGTTTGATCGGTATGATGCGCGAAGTCTTTTGCTCCACCGATACCTAACTTATTGTTTATTAAGCTAATACTTCCTAATAAACCCATTTCAAAGGTCATTTTTCGGAGCGGATTCTACCACTTCACTACTTCAGCGACCAGCCCAAATCGTGGATGAAGATAAAAGACACAACAGATGCCTTAGTAAACATGTGAGAATCTCAGCCACAACATCACATATTCACTAGCTGTAAGCTCCAAGGTGTGCATTTTGTCGATATTTAGAGGTGGAATACGGTAGAATATGCCGCGCTATAATCAATCAAAACAATTACTCTTACGTTGCTAGGAAATCGAAAAACAAATGGAAGAATTTACTAATTTTTTATTTGACGAGTGGCCATTAACACTCGCTTTAATATTCATCATAATTTTAATCGGCCGAAGCTTTCTCGAGCCTATATTGTCCAGTGTTAAAAATATCAAGCCACAGGATGCTGTACGCTTAATGAATGATGAGGATACTACTGTGTTGGATGTACGCCTGGAAAAAGAATTTAAGGAAGGCCATATACTTGACTCACTACACATTCCGGTTGGTGCCCTCGAATCTCGCATACGAGAGCTGGATGAGGCTAAAGATAATGCGCTAATTATTAACTGCCAAACAGGTATGCGCTCCAAACAAGCCGGAAGCATTTTAAAAAAACACGGTTTTAACACCATGTACTGTATCGACGGTGGTATGAACGCTTGGGTTAATGCCAATTTTCCCGTTAGCAAATCAGGCAAACGTAAGCAGAAATAAAGCCATGAGCCACGTTGTCATTTACACTACAGCAACCTGTCCTTACTGCATTCGTGCAAAATTACTATTGGATAAAAAAGAAATTACATACACTGAATTGCGCGTAGATCAAGATTTGCAATTACGTGAAGAAATGCATCAACGCGCAAAACAAATCACCGTTCCACAAATATTTATCGGTGAAATTCATGTAGGCGGATTTGATCAAATGTATATGCTTGATTTGGATGACAAACTTGATCCACTTCTATTTCCTTCGCAAGATTAGATCAAACATATGACAGAATCTCTAATCATCGCTTGTCCACAGTGCAATCAACTCAATAGAGTACCTAAATCTAAAATATCTGCTGATGGTAAGTGTGGCAGTTGTGGCAAACCGCTGATAAACGAACAGGTTATCAATTTGAATCAGGATTCATTTCAACGTCATATTGATAAGAGTGAATTACCAATTCTTGTTGACTTTTGGGCTCCCTGGTGTGGCCCGTGTAAAATGATGGCACCCGTTTTGGATGAAGCTGCGATAAAACTTTCGCCGAATGTCCGCGTTGCAAAAGTGAACACGGAAGTAGAACAAACATTAGCCGCTCGTTTTAATATTCGCAGCATCCCAACATTAGCTATTTTTTTCAAAGGCAAAGAATTAGATCGAATGGCTGGCGCACTACCCTTGCCACAAGTATTACAATGGACAAATCAAACTCTTACTAGATAATGAAAAAGGCATAAATAATGACCGAAGCTAATCAAACCAATGCACAAAATGACAATTCAAAAGAATTTGTCATTCAAAAAATTTACTTAAAAGACGTATCATTTGAAACGCCAAATACACCTGGAATATTTCAACAAAAGTGGGAACCCGAAGTCAGTCTTCAACTTGGCAATTCCGCCGTAACTCTGGGGGAAGATGTTCACGAGATAATTCTAACAGTGACAGTGACAGCTAAATTGAAAGACGACACCGCTTATCTTTGTGAAATAAAACAAGCAGGAATTTTTACTATTAAGGGATACTCTGATCAAGACATGGGATTAATGGCAGGATCATATTGTCCAAACATTTTATTTCCCTATGCGCGAGAAGCTGTTTCTGACCTTGTTGTAAAAGGTGGCTTTCCTCAAATGTTATTAGCACCGGTTAACTTCGATGCACTTTACCAACAGCATATGCAACAACAATCACAAGAAGCAGCACCAGCAACAACTCACTAGTGTAGAGATACTCCTTGTTGAATCTAATTATTAATAATCGGATAAAGATGTGATGCGGGCAGAACAGTCTATTGCAGTAATTGGAGCGGGCTCATGGGGAACTGCCCTTGCAATATTGCTTGCGGGAAATAATCAACAGGTAAATCTCTGGGGCTGGGATGATGATCAGCTTAAAATCATGCATAAACAACGGTGTAATCACCGATATTTACCTTATATTCCTTTCCCCGACTCCTTAAACGTTTGTTTTGATGCAAAATCAACACTAGAAGACGTGAATGATATTTTGATCGCCGTCCCCGCAATCGGTGTTAAAGAAACACTTCAACAATTAAAACCATTCATTCATGAAAAAACACGCGTTGTTCTTGCCAGCAAAGGACTTGAACAAAATAACTTGCAACTGCTTCATGAGGTAGTTCAATCTGAGTTTGGTGTTGAAGTTCCTATCTGCATTCTATCTGGGCCGACATTTGCTATTGAGGTTGCGCGAGGGTTACCGACTGCTGTAACCATAGCGTCTTATGACGAATATTACGCCCAAGAATTTAGTGCTTACTTACAAAACGACGTGTTCCGAGTCTACACTAGCTCCGATGTAATAGGGGTTGAGATTGGCGGTTTAGTAAAAAACGTTATGGCTATCGCCGCTGGTACGGCTGATGGAATGGGCTTTGGTGCAAATACGCGAGCTGCCCTCATTACTCGTGGTTTACATGAAATGACTCAACTTGGGATGAAACTTGGTGGTAAAGCGGAAACGTTTATGGGCCTCGCCGGGCTCGGTGATCTTGTTTTAACCTGCACCGACGATAAATCTCGTAACCGTCGTGTTGGTCTTGGTCTTGCTGAAGGCAAGTCTATTGATGATATTCTGGACGAGCTTGGGCAAGTTGCTGAGGGTGTTTACACAGCTAAAAATGTTTATTTATTAACAAAACAACTAAAACTGGAAATGCCCATTGTTGATCAAGTTTACGAAGTCCTTTATAACAATAAAAGTCCTGTTAAAGCTGTTGAAGACTTGTTAAACCGAGTTCCCCGTGCAGAAGTCAATTCCTAATTTTTTACCTATCGAATAGAAATTTTCAAATTTTAACATTCTAAAAATGGATACCTACAAACAATTTTTTCGTAATCGACTATAATAGTTTTGTTATTAATAATGATTATCTATGCCATCATTTTTGGAGTCGGATTAATATGCGTAAAAATGTAGTAGCAACAAAATCTTTCCTGGGCTTTTTTTTCTTAATCGTTACCCTTTTACTCTCTGCATGTGGTGGTGGCCGACTGGAGGGTGATGAAGTCATTGTTAATACAGAACCTGAACCAGAGTTGAAAGAATTTACCTCTGGCGTATATTCGGGAAAAGTGAAAATTGACATTACTGCCGACCCAGAACTTAGAGTCACCAACAAACAATCCACAGAAATCATTTTACAATTTATTCCCAGAAATAAGGATAATCTCCCGCTTTCTTCCGAACATGTAAAAGTAACTATGTTAGTTGACGATAGTCAGATAACTGATGAATCACATATTGAGAGCAGCGAGGAACAACTTGCATTTAATGTTAATTTTGGTTTAGTGCTTGATAGTAGTTATTCAATGCTAGTATCTCACGGAGATAATGAAGCATTTACGCCCATGCTAAATTCTGCCAAAGACGCCGTTCAAAAAGGGATTGATATATGGAGTGGCCAAAAAGGGAATTTCTCCTTCCACACCACCTGGTTCAGCACCTCCATTTACTCCAGTATCGATACAACAAACCATCAATGGACGCCCAACGATTTAACGTTTATACCTAGACCTAAATCCGGAGATTTCACTCGTTTATTTGCAGCAACTGATTATGCTGTGGAGAAAATGTCACTAGACACACCTGAAGACCAAATGGGACCAAGGGATCAAAATATTATCCTGGTATTTTCTGATGGCGTAGATACCTATAGTTACAGTACCCTCGACAAGGATACTGCACCATTACACCTTAACACTGATAATAATGCTGAGTATTTAAAACTTGGACGGGATACAACGACGTTAGAGGACCTTGTGTCGAGAATTAATAGTAAGAACAAGTTATCAGTTCATGTTATTGGAATGGGAAATAATATCAATATCACCGATCTTCAAGCTATAGCTACTGCGGGTAATGGATTATATTTGCAAAATCCTAATGCAGATGAAATTGACAAACCATTTCAACGAATTATCCAAGAATTTACAACCTTACAAACCCATGGTGCTGACATTCCACTAGCGGATGGAGAATACAAGTTTACATTACATGTTGAAAATGCTGCGGGAACCGACTTCGCTGACTACACGTTTAGTTTTAAAACACTAGAAGGTGTAGCTGAGATAATACCCTAAAATACCAAGACATGATTTTATAAAGACGCACCGGAAAAGCCAATTTGTCGCCATGCTTCATACAATATGATTGACGTGGCATTAGAGAGATTTAGACTTCTGCTATTAGCCAACATGGGCAACTTAATTTTTCGGTCTTCATCCATGGCGTCAAGCATTGGCTTAGGCAAACCTCTTGTTTCTGGCCCAAAGAGAAATGCATCACCTTCTTGATAACTCACATCGGCGTAATTTTTTGTGCCCCGTGTTGAACAAGCAAACATTCTTGTGGGGTTTTCAGAGGACAAAAAAGACTGGAGATTTTCGTGTATTTTAATATCAACAAATTCTCGATAATCCAAACCAGCACGACGAAGTTTCTTATCCTCCAATTCAAAACCCAACGGTTTTATCAAGTGCAATTTGGCGCCGATGTTCGCACACAATCGAATGATGTTTCCTGTATTTGGTGGGATTTCTGGTTCGAATAATACAACGAGAAACATATTTTGTGCGTCCAGTAAAATGAAGAGGATACCTTAAATCCAGTTCCTTTACTTTGCAACTCCATAGAGCATTAATTATGCGGTTTTACTGGTTTGTTCTATGATTTGCAATTCTTTAATTTTTCTCGTTAGTGTATTTCGACCCAGGCCCAATAATGTTGCAGCTTCCTGGCGCCGACCACCAGTATGTATTAAAGCAACCTCTATCATCATTTTTTCAAATCTTGGTGCCGCTTTCTCAAGGATGCCAGTTTCGCCCCTGTTTAGTCGGATTTTAGCCCAGCGTTTTAATGCGCCTTCCCAATCATCCGTGGAACTAACTGCTTTGTTAGTCTCTTTTAATTCATTAGGCAAATCATCCACGTGAATTTCGGGCCCAGGCGCCATCACTGTTAACCAACGACACACGTTTTCTATTTGCCGAACGTTGCCCGGCCAAGATAGGTCACTTAAAAATTCTGCGGCCTCCGGACGTAAAGTTTTTACGTCCACACTCAACTCTTTCGCCGCTGAATTCAAAAAATGTGTTAGCAGCAAAGGAATGTCTTCTTTTCGATCTCGAACTGGAGGTAAATGAATGCGTATTACATTTAATCGATGAAATAAATCCTCCCTAAATTTTCCTTCTTTCACCCTTTGCTCTAAGTCTTGATGAGTCGCCGCAATTATTCGCACATCAACTTTAACAGGATCGTGTCCGCCCACGCGATAAAATTCACCTGACGCCAATACACGGAGCAACCGTGTTTGTAACTCTGCTGGCATATCACCAATTTCATCCAAAAATAATGTGCCACCATCCGCTTGTTCGAATCGCCCTCTTCGAGTAGATTGCGCGCCTGTGAAAGCGCCTCTTTCGTGGCCAAACAATTCAGACTCTAATAAATCTTTTGGAATTGCTGCTGTATTTAATGCAATAAAAGGCTGTGCTGATCTAGGGCTATGTCGATGTAACGCACTGGCGACCAACTCTTTGCCCGTGCCGGATTCACCATTAATCATTACGGTTATATTCGAACGAGATAGTCGACCAATTCCTCGAAATACTTCTTGCATAGCAGGAGCTTCACCAATAATATCCATATTACTCGATGGTGATGGCGTTGAAGTTTCAGAGACAGAATGACGCCTATGCTCCACAGCCCGTCGAACTAAATCAATAGCGTCATCAACATCAAAAGGTTTTGGCAAATATTCAAATGCACCACCTTCATAAGCAGAAACTGCACTGTCTAAATCCGAATGAGCCGTCATGATTATCACGGGCAGTTCTGGATATTGGTGATTTATTTCCGCCAACAAATCCAATCCATCTACCTCCGGCATACGAATATCAGAAATGATCGCATCGGGTTTTTCAACGGAGAGTTTTTGCATAATATTCACCGCCGATTCGAAACATTCCACCGTCATATCGGCTTTAGATAAGGCTCTTTCTAATACCCAACGAATAGAACGATCATCATCAATCACCCAAACATATTCTTTATTCGACATATTTTTACTTACTTTCCTCATTTTCCAACGGAAGTAACATCGTAAACACAGTTTTACCTGGCTGGCTTTCGCACTCTATTAAACCTCCATGCTGCGCCACCAAGGTTTGTGCTATTGAAAGGCCCAATCCTGTGCCCTCTGCTCTTCCAGTTACCATTGGATAAAATATATGTTCAATTAACTCTGAATCTATACCTGGCCCGTCATCAATAACGTCTATTCTCAATACATATCGATGAAATTGATGATTAATCGTCACCTGTCTCTCAGGACGGGTTTTTAAAATAATATTACCTTTACCTCGTAATGCTTGCTTTGCATTACGCACAATATTTAATAACGCTTGGATCAACTGATTTTTGTCCGCGTAGACTTCTGGCAAACTGGGATCATAATCTCGAACTATGTTTAACTCATCGGAGGATTCAACTGTGACCAACTGAGCAACACGCTCTAAAACACCATGTATATTGATCGATTCTTTTCGCAAAGGCCTGTTCGGCCCTAACATATCATCAACTAATTTCTGTAATCGGTCAGTCTCTCCAATAATTACTTCGGTATATTCCTTTAAGGATTCTGATGGTAATTCACGTTCTAATAACTGCGCTGCGCCTCGAATTCCGCCCAGAGGATTTTTAACTTCATGCGCCAATCCTCTAACCAGAACTTTCAACACATTTTGTTGTGAGACAATATTTTCTTCTTTCGCAATTTTTAATTTCTGATCAATCTGATTCAGTTCAATAATTGAATACGAAGACTCCAATACTGGCGTAAAACTACAATCCACTGTTACAGTTTTTAAAATTGAGGGTATATTTAATTCAATTTCACTCTTATAACAGGTAAAACCCAAATTTAACGCTTGTTCCAATCCAGTAATGAAACTCGAAGATCCTGAAAAAAATTCAGTTATGGGCTGATTTTCCATTCTTCTAGCACTGCTACTCAACATATTTTCTGCCGCAGGGTTTGCGCTTAATATTTCTCCTCGTGAATTAACGACCAAGACCGCTGTCGCCAAGTGCTCAAATAAATTCTCTTTTGAAATCGTGCTCTTCAAATTATTTTTTTTCATCACCATTAATGTACTTTAGCAAGATACAAACCACTAAATTTAAATAGAATGGAAATTTTATATTCAATAATATCAATAGGATAGAGAGTTAAAATAAACTCAATCCAGGTATTCGCCAAATACTAACGCAAATCTGCAAGCATGTGCACCAATATAGTGCGCAGATAAAAAAATATCAAAAGCCTAATAAATTGCGCTAACTCAATACTTAGCGAAAAAGACGTGAAAAACGGTGCAAATGGAAGCTTATAGAACTGCTTTGCTTCAATACCTTACCCTGTTTATCAACAATAGAAGCGCGAATGGTATGAGTACCACGATCAATATTGTTAAGAAGAATTGATGCGCTAGTCCATGTAGTATTTTGAATTTTACCATCCAAGGTAACTTTAAATTTGTGGCCAAATTTTGTCTGAAGGTCCGGTGAAACCTTGAGAATTAATTCAACATTACCAATGTTATTTCTAATGGCTTTATCATGTTTAGGTGAAACAATTGAAAATTGTTTATAAGGTTTGGGTTTTTTCTCTTCAACCTTGATTTTCCCTAAACCTTTTACTGGCTCTTTGGATTTTTCTCCGGCGGGATTTTTCTTAATTTTTAATACTGGCGGTTGTGCCAATTTTTTCTCATGACTCGCGCCATCGGAACGGTCTGAGAACGTTACGTTTCCTTCTTCGTCCACTGTTTGAAAAACTGCGGCTACACAATTAAATGTGATGAATAAAGAGCATAGTCCGGCTGCAATTCTAATCAATGTCTTTGCTCCATTATTACAATTGACACCGTAAGTTTAGCGCGAATATCTTTTAATAGCACCCAAGATTGATATTATTTGGATAGATAAAAAAAACGCCCCATAAGGGGCGTTTTTTTCTTTTAATTACTCTTTAACAACTGTAGTACATATCAAACTCAACTGGGTGAGTTGTCATGCGTAAACGTGTCACTTCTTCCATCTTAAGATCAATATATGCATCAATCATTTCGTCAGTGAATACACCACCAGCTGTCAGGAAGGCACGATCAGTATCCAAAGCTTCCAATGCTTGATCTAAAGAGCTACAAACTGTTGGAATCGTTTTTTCTTCTTCAGGTGGCAGATCATACAAATCTTTATCCATTGCTTCACCAGGATGGATTTTGTTTTGGATCCCATCAATACCAGCCATCAGCATACTCGCAAATGCCAGATAAGGATTAGCAGTAGAATCAGGAAAGCGCACTTCGATACGACGACCCTTAGGATTCGTTACATATGGAATACGTATAGAGGCAGAACGGTTACGAGCGGAATAAGCTAACATAACTGGTGCCTCAAAACCTGGCACTAAACGTTTATAACTATTGGAAGACGCGTTTGCAAAAGCATTTATTGCACGCGCATGTTTTATAATGCCACCAATATAATAAAGTGCTGTTTCAGATAGACCGCCGTATTCATCACCTGCGAAAAGATTGTTGCCATCTTTCGATATACTTTGATGAACATGCATACCATTACCATTATCACCAACAATAGGTTTTGGCATAAAGGTCGCTGTCTTTCCATAAGCATGTGCAACATTGTGCACAGCATATTTTAACGTTTGAACTTCATCGGCTTTTTTAACCAGGGTATTAAACATAACACCAATTTCACATTGGCCAGCTGTTGCAACCTCATGGTGATGAACTTCTACTGTTAAGCCCATGTCTTCCATCGCACCACACATTGCGCAACGCATGTCATATAAAGAATCAACTGGAGGAACTGGAAAATAACCACCTTTTGTTCCTGGTCGATGACCCATATTGCCGTCTTCGTAAACTTTTTCTGAGTTCCATTCCGCTTCTTCTGAATCGACTTTACAAAAACTACCTGACATATCTGAGCCCCAACGAACATCATCAAGAACAAAAAATTCATTCTCAGGACCAAAGTAAGCAGTGTCTGCAATACCGGTAGATTTTAAATATTCTTCTGCACGATTTGCAACAGAACGTGGATCACGCTCATAACCAGACATCGTCGCAGGCTCAACTACATTACAAGCAATGTTTAGTGTGCAATCCTCGGTGAATGGATCGATCATCGCGGTAGATGTATCCGGCATTAAAATCATGTCAGACTCATTGATACCTTTCCAACCATTGATAGAAGATCCATCAAACATAAAACCTTCACTAAGACTATCTGCATCAATCTGAGATGCAGGAAAAGTCAAATGCATTTGTTTACCACGTGTATCCGTAAAGCGAAAATCGACATATTTCACTTCATTTTCTTTCATCATATCTAAAACGTTAGAAGACATTTCCTCACCCTTTTTTATCTAATTAACCGCTTCCTGGTAGAAGCCCGCCCATTTTTTGAATAAAAATTCAATCTAGCATGTGATATGCCAGCCCTAAAAACTGTAAACAAAACATAAGGTTTCGTCATTTTCACCATCAGATGGCGATTAAAATACATGGATCTGCACCTAAAGGGTGCAAAACTGGAGGGGTGCGCACTAAAAAAGAGCATCCTAGCCATCTCAATGCGATTCTAGACTACCATCAGACCTCTAACCAAATACAATCTTTATGTCCGCTATGTTGTTTACGTTTTCGAAATCAGAAAACGAGTCAACAATAGCATTAAGGTCGTACCCATCATTGTCGAGCAGTTCAATTGGCAAAACTAGCTCAACGAAAATTTTTCCATCCAAGTAATGTAACGTAATATTTTTATTTTTAGCGAAGTAAGGATTATCTTTATAAAAGGTAGACAACTCTGCTATCACTTCGTCTCTAAGAGGCAAATGACCGCAAGGTGCGTTATCTTCATCATCCTCTGGATCAATGTGAACCGTAACATCGGAAATTTCATCAACTTCAGCAATTAAGTTACGCATGACACGTTCACTTATCTGATGTCCTTCCGAAACGCTAATTCTCGAATTTACCACTAATATATGAGCATCTACAAGCGCATTTGCGCCCACACTTCTGGTGCGCAAAGAGTGAACAGCTTTTACGCCATCTACCGATAAAATTATTCGCCGAATTTGGTCTACTTTTGTTGCATCTAACGCCGTATCAATTAACTCTCTTAAACTACGCCAAGATATATCCCAACCCACTTTCGATATGAGCAAACTTACACCAATTGCTGCTACCGCATCGAGAATTGCAACGCCCAGCATTGAGCCCACAATGCCAATGAGTGCAACAACAGAAGAGATAGCATCCGTTCGATGATGCCATGCATTAGCAGATAATAATTGAGATTTTATTCTCTTTGCCGCTTTTATCGTGTATTGAAAAAGCGCTTCATTAGCTAAAATAGAAATCGCAGCGGCGACTAAAGCAAACCAGGTTGGTGATAACAGTTTTTCCGGCTCAATAATTCTCGTGGCAGCATCTATAAGTATTCCGAGCGCCACAACAATGAGAAAAATTCCCAGACCAACTTCAACAACCGTTTCGATTCTGCCATGACCGTAAGGGTGGTCATCATCAGCTTCTCGGCTTCCGTGTTTTGCAGCCGCAACAACGATAACATCACTGACCAAATCTGCCAAAGAATGCACGCCATCAGCAATTAGCGCTTGGGATTGACCAATAAATCCAAGACTGATTTTTGAGATGGCTAAAAAAACATTAGTGACAACACCAACGATGGTTACTTTTTTTATTTCTTGATAACGAGCTTCAGATTCCGAAACGTTATCTATTTGACTCAAGTTCCGCCAACCTCGATGTTTATAATGATTTCATTGTTATTTTCTTCGATATCAATGAATCGATGACCATTGATTCTACACCAGGCAGGAATATCTTGTTTTGCACCAGGGTCTGTACAAAATACTTTAAGGGTATCTCCTGCTTGTAACGTTTTTACCTTATCTTGCGTTCGAATGACTGGCATGGGACAAAGCATTCGACGTGCATCTAATTCATGGTTACTCAAACTTGCCACTCCTCGTGCATTTCGTGAGCGCGTAACGGCGTCACATTTAAAGATTTTGAGACACCATCAAGTCCGGTTATCTCAACAGTTACTGAATCAGACATTTTATCTTTACTAAATCGCCCCGTTATTTGTGCAGCTAATTTTAGATCATCCTCGCTCATCTTACCATCCAACAAAACCAATGGTCCGACACAACTCGTGCTATGCATATGAACGAACTGTCGACGATAACCTTCTAAATATTTATTTTCGCCATCTTCCCGCCCAATAATCATTTTAAAATGCGGCCGTGGACGAATGTGTCTCCCCACTTTAAGCAACATGATATCATCCATGTCGTAATCCTTTTGATCGTTACGTCCATGCCACATATCTACCAATCGGTCTGAATATGACTTGTCTGTCAAAAAACAGCAGCCTCCCGCTGGTTGTGCATAATCGACAAAACCAAAAGCTTTGGCTAGCGCCATCTGTGGCTTTCGGCTGCGACCACTAAAGTCATAAAGCTTTTCTCTATCTACCCAACCTTCTCTTTCCGGTTTCGTTTCCGGCAAGTGTTTCGCGCACAATGGTCGAAGTAACAAATCATTCGCACCAGACTCCTTTGCGATAACAGGCATAGTATCCTTGCGTTGCGACATAGGACGCTGCCCCATTACTTCGCCGGTGACAATAAAATCAAAATTATTTTCTTGAATCCATTGCAACGCCTTTTTCACCATAAAACCTTTACAATCCAAACAGGGATTCATATTTGCGCCATATCCATGTTTCGGATTGATAAGTACATTTTTGTATTCGTCTATTACATCCACTATATGAAGTTTTATTCCCAGTTGTTCCGCAGACCATAGGGCATTGTTGCGCTTTGGTTTAGATTTGTCTTTTTTACGGATAGCATGAGTGTGGCCCTCAACACAAAATCCCGTGTAAAAGTTAATGCCTTCTACATGGACACCTTGATCCAGTAAAATTTTTGCGGCCAATAAGCTATCCAAACCACCAGATATCAAAGCGATTGCTTTGGCTTGAGTTTTCATGACGTGGAGAATCTCTTCAAAAAGAAAACCTCAAAAAATTGAGGTTGGTTTAAAACCGATATTTTAACTCGGAATCTTGAGGGATGGCGAATAATTATTTGAGTTGAGGAACAGCTTCTTCACTCGTTGCGGTGGGGTAAATATTATTTAAAGAAGCTGCTCCTGTTACGAAACCAATCAAATCCCGAAAACGACTGGAATAATGACAAACATTAAAAGTGCTAATCCTAGAAAAACGGCTGGGGCGGTTGCATTACCCATTATTCAATTCCTCCTATATTTTGCTTACCCAATTGGTGATTAAACCTTAGCATTAACAGGGAAAATTATATAGCATGTTTACCACAAATTTTTTATGGGATAGATATAAACATTATTTATTATATGGTTTTGTTGGATATCATAAGAGAAGTTGTCTTAGTGTTTGTGCCCAGAGCCATCAATGAATGGATTCGCCGAAGTCGCTAGTCGTAAAGATTTTAGTGCTTGCTCACTTTGTGTATCGCCCCATAACTCTAATGCTTCGAGTGGTGACAATATCTGGGATTGCTGATCAAATCCTCTAATCACATGCAAAATATCCATTAAATGCACAAAACATTCAGCAAGTTGGTGGTAAAATTCATTAAGTTGTGTTTTACAAGTATCTGCGAGATGGTGATAAGCGGTTTTCCCCATACCGACATAATAGCTTATTTGTACTTGACGCCGTTCGGCGATTTTAGGGAACAATCCAGAAAATAGCAGACAATGATCACCAACATCGCGTAACTTTTCCTGCTGAACCTGGCCATTTGCAAGAAAACTGTGCAAATAATCCATTGCCATTATTTTGGAAGTAAATTCCGGCTTCTCTAGAAATCGCATCAACAAAAAAACGAGATAACTTTCCATATCTTCGTTCAATTGAAGATCACAAGCTGCTTCGGCTTCGTGGACTAACTTCTGCCATTGGGCAGTGCTACTTGATTCTACGATTATGCGAGACATTGAACATCCTCTTCCAACTTCCTTAACTACTGTTTCGGCCACAGATTTTATATCTTAACTTTATAAGTATCTGTTATCGTTCAGTAATTTAGTCTCAATATAGACCTCTGCCATGAATTCCAGTTTAATTTAGTGTTTTTGATCAAGGGCATGGGTATACTTACGTTTTTTCCAAAAACCCTAATAAATCATGCATCAAACGTCACTAGAAACTGATATTTCCACATTTCAGGGTTTAATTTTAGCCCTACAACATTATTGGGCTAATAAAGGCTGCGTTATCATTCAACCACTTGACCTGGAAGTGGGTGCCGGCACTTTTCATCCAGCAACATTTCTCAGATCGATTGGACCAGAACCCTGGAACGCTGCTTATGTACAACCATCGCGAAGACCCACTGATGGACGTTATGGGGAAAACCCAAACCGTTTGCAGCATTATTACCAGTTTCAGGTAGCCCTCAAACCGTCACCGGACAACATACAAGAGCTGTATCTCGACTCGCTGCGAATGCTCGGCTTTGATCCTTTGGAACATGATATTCGATTCGTCGAAGATGACTGGGAATCACCAACATTGGGTGCTTGGGGACTTGGTTGGGAAGTATGGCTTAACGGAATGGAAGTCACTCAATTTACTTATTTTCAACAAGTCGGCGCACTCGACTGTAAACCTGTCACCGGTGAAATCACTTACGGGCTTGAACGTTTGGCAATGTATATTCAAGGTGTGCCAAGCGTTTATGATTTAACTTGGGCAAATGGCCCCATGGGTAAAGTAAGTTATGGCGATGTCTTTCACCAAAATGAAGTTGAGATGTCAACGTATAATTTTGAACATGCAGATACAGAGATTTTGTTCCAACAATTTGACAACTACGAATCTGAAAGCAAACGCTTAATTGAACTTAATCTCGCATTACCAGCATACGAAATGGTTCTCAAGGCATCCCACACGTTTAATTTACTCGATGCGAGGCATGCCATATCAGTAACGGAACGCGCGCGATTTATTGGTCGTGTCAGAACGTTATCTCGCGCTGTTGCGCAAAACTATTATGATAGTCGCGAAGCCCTTGGTTTCCCAATGTTAGGGGAGAGCCAAAAATGATTTCAAAAGCTGATTTTTTAGTAGAACTCGGTACCGAAGAATTACCGCCAAAAGCACTCAAGAAACTTTCTGCAGCTTTTTCAAAAAATATTGAACAGGCACTCGCAAAAGCTGATTTGGCTTTTGACTCTAGTGAACAATATGCAACACCCCGACGTTTAGCGGTTAAAATAAATCAATTGCAATTGCAACAATTAGATAAAGCAGTAGAACGAAAAGGACCTGCCCTAAAAGCAGCGTTTAAAGAAGATGGCTGCCCCACACCCGCTGCTGAAGGTTTCGCTCGTTCCTGCAACGTGAGCGTTGACGAGTTAGAGAAAAAAGAAACAGACAAAGGTGCATGGTTAGTTTATCGCACAACTTCTCAAGGTGTCGAAGCAAAAACACTGTTGCCAGAAATTGTTGAAAATGCTTTGGCGCAACTACCGATTCCTAAACGTATGCGATGGGGAAATCGACAGGCACAATTTGTACGTCCTGTTCATTGGTTATTGATGTTGTTGGGTAATGACGTCGTGGATTGCATGATCATGGAACATATCGCGGGTCGCGCATCATACGGGCATCGTTTTCATCACCCTGAAAGAATTGATATTCCAAATCCTTCAGATTACGAGTCACTACTGGAAACACAAGGGCATATCATCCCTGATTTTAATAAACGTCTCGCGGCCATTAAAGCACAAGTAGAACAAGCAGCACTGGATGTAAACGGCGTGGCTGTAATCGACGAAGCACTTTTAAACGAAGTTACCGGTTTAGTTGAATGGCCACTCGCTGTATTAGGGAACTTTGATGAAAAATTTCTGGATATCCCTGCGGAAGCTTTGGTATCAGCAATGAAGGGGCACCAAAAATATTTTCACGTTGTTAAAAATCAAAACCTTTTACCCAACTTTATCACCGTATCAAACATTAATAGTTCAAATATAAATACCGTTAAGCAAGGTAACGAGCGTGTTATAAGACCTCGGTTGGCAGACGCAGACTTTTTCTGGAATACTGACCGCAAAACATCTTTACATAGCGAGTTACAAAAGCTCAAAACCGTTGTATTCCAGAACAAACTTGGCAGTGTTTATCATAAAACTCAGCGTGTGATACAGCTCAACGAGTCAATGGCACAGATACTCGACCTCAATACCACGCAATGTCGTCGTGCTGCAGAATTGTCAAAATGTGATTTGATGACTGAAATGGTGGGTGAATTCCCTGACTTGCAAGGATTAATGGGCCGCTACTACGCTTTGCATGACGGGGAGGATTCGGAGGTTGCTGAAGCAATCGTTGAACATTATCAACCTCGATTCGCTGGTGATGCATTACCTGCATCGCCAATGGGCCAATTAACATCTATTGCTGACAAAATAGATACCTTGGTGGGCATATTTTCAATTGGAGAAATTCCAACGGGTGATAAAGACCCTTTTGCGTTACGTCGATCTGCTTTAGGTGTATTAAGAATAATATTGGAGAAGCGTTTAAATATAGATTTGTATAATATTCTAAACTTGGCCGCTAGCAACCTTGATAGTGCAACAGAAGAAACCTGCACAGCTGTCTTTGATTTTATGATGGATAGGTTGAAGGGTTATTATTTGGATCTTGGCTTCAATCCACAAGTTTTTGAAGCTGTGTTAGCAACACGCCCAACGGCTCCATTGGATTTTGACTCTCGCATCAAATCAATTGCAGAATTTGAAAAAAGTGATGCTGCTGAGAGTCTTTCCGCGGCTAATAAACGCATCAAAAATATTTTGAAAAAATCGCAAGACTCGATTCCAAACCGTATTAACACTGAATTATTTGAAAATCAGGTAGAACACGAGTTATATGAAAGCTTTCATACCCTGGAAAGCCAGTTAAAATCTTTCAATGATGCAAAAGATTATCGAGCTGCTTTAAAATTGTTGTCACAATTAAAAGATCCAGTTGATAAATTTTTTGACAACGTTATGGTAATGGCAGATGACCCTAATATTAAAGCCAATCGACTTGCTTTGCTTTCATCAATTAATAATGAATTTAGCTTGATTGCGGATATCTCTAAACTATCGATTTAACACCCACGTAAATTAATTTGAATTCACATTAGAAATCCCACATTGAGCGAAATTGATTTGCCTCGCCTCCAATAGTGGTATTCAGATCGAATTGTGGAATAACCGCGTCGTAACAACGTCAAGCCAAGCACAATGGCATACGGATCTGTGCTATTTACTCGGAAGTCATCTTCTATATAAAAAACGCCTCCACCTCGTTCTTTCGTTTCCATTTTAATTGAATCCATCATTTCACTTGTCATAGTGGAATGTTCAACACCTACATAAGGAAAAAACTTATTGTTGCCTTTAAAATTTATCTCTGTCCCAAAAAATAGCCCGTAAGCAAAATAATTTATCCGACTCTCAAAGATCGCGCTATACAAATAGGGCAACCGCTTTTCAAATATTTCATACTGATAAGTTTTAGTTTGATAATATTTTACATAGGGTACAATTTTAAGTGGTGATTTCCTTAGCAAACTAATTTTTGCCAAACCACCCATGAACGATGGCTCTCGAAAAGTCGTCTCTAAATCATTATACAAACCATATTCAAAAGATAATGATAAGCCTTGCCTAAAGTACAACGATGATCTTAATGATAAAATGTGAATTCGGGTTTCTGCCACAAGAGGGTAAATCCCATTTTCTTTAAGAATTGCATTTTGTTGACTACCGGATACCTCAATTTTTCGGTTATATTCCTGACTAACAACTTCCAAGTTAAGCTGCTTTTCCTTTGGCGGCGTAATGTACCCCCCAACATCAAATCCAAAACACGCATTATCCATACAACTCACTAGTACAATGAACAGAATAACCATCTTAAAGTTATTGAATTTTGATGTTTTTTGTCTTGTTGGTTTAATAAACATTGCTTTGTACCCGCTTTGATAACCAATGCTGGCTTCAAATTGTTATACAACAACACTAACAATGTTTAACATTTAACGCAAACAAATATGATAACTGATGATTTTATCTAATAAATCAGGGGTATATACATCATAAAAATATAACCTATTGTATTTTCAATAGTATATTTACAGCCGTCACTTAAATATATTGTAGGTTTAGAATATGTAGGCCTCCCAAATCTTGTAATGTTACTGCCCAACCGCCGATGTGTTCAACATAGTATAACAATCGTATTTTAAGACCAAAAGATAAACCTTGGATATCATCTTAAAACTGGACAAGACGTTGATTTAACTGCGTTCTTATTAAAGGGATTACTAATTATGGACGCTACAAATATATCCAATTCTATCCGGTTACCTCGCCATAATATGATCCCCCGCCCAAAAACATTACGTGGCCAACTAAGTCTGATGATTGCTATCATGAGTGGTGTTGGATTAGTCTGTTCCATTTTTGTCGTAAATATTTTTTTAGACCAAATTCTCAAAGATCAAAAACTTGCGACACTCGAGCTGGTTCAACATGAAACCCTGACTCAAACCGAACAGCATAAAAAAATGATGGAAACGTTAGGTCTTCGCGTCCAGAAAAACGAAGTATTCCGCAAAGCAATTCTTAATCGAAATCAATCAGAAATACAAAATTTACTAAATGAAGAGTTTTCCCAAGATTATGTTGGTTTTAGAGCTGTAAATCTCAATAAGATATACGTTTTTGATCTTAGTTTTAATCAGATTGCGGAATCTACAGAAGGAGATATTAATGGTGCTAACAAAACTATTTGTGATCAGCTACCAACTACTGCAAAGAATCGAAAGGGTATTGATCGTATAAAAACAATTTCAAGTTTTTGTTTCCATCAATCCCACTCTTTTCAATCTGTGATTGTACCCATAGGAACATTGTTACCAATTGGCTATATTCAAATTATTTCTGAACCCTATAATTTCTTTTCCAGCATGGAAAATAAATTGGCTATGCCTTTACAAATTACGTCTGCGTCAAACCAACTGAATTACCAATCAGAAAATTGGATACCTCATACAGATTCTAATTTCTTGAAAATCAAACATGTGCTCAATGATATTACGCACCAACCTTCCATATCTATCCTATTTCAAAAAGATATTAGTCAAACACGACAGTCATTTTCACAAACCAGAACATTAATTATTATTTTTATTGTAGCCATAACCTGTATCGCCGTATTTTTGTTTTTATTCATTTTCGAAAAATCTTTGTTGATACCCCTAAATCGTTTGGGAAAACAGTTAAACATTGTAAAAAATGATAAAAAGAACTTCGGAAAAGAATTACAATTAACGGGTAGTCCAGAAATAGTTGCTTTAACGGAAAATTTTAATGGCTTAACCAACAAACTATCCAAACTATATAATAAAATGGAAGATCTCGCTTTCAAGGATCAATTAACCTCGCTACCCAATAGATCTCGATTACAAGAAATTCTACAGTTTCATACTTTACTTAATCAAAAAAAGGGAACTCCATTTGCGCTATTTATGATGGATCTCGATCGATTTAAATCTGTTAACGACACGTTAGGACACAAAGCTGGTGACTTATTGTTACTACAGGTGAGTGATCGACTGGAAGCGATTTTACGCAAAAGTGATTATTTTTCAAAAGTAACGGATTACGATGCATCGTATTACCATACTGATATCGTTGCACGATTAGGAGGTGATGAATTTGCAGCCGTATTACCTGCTATGGGTAACGTTGAAGATGCAGAAAAACTCTCTCTCAAAATTTTGGACGCAATGAAAGATCCATTCATTGTCGATGATTTTAGTTTTAGTGTGGGCGTATCCATTGGTATTGCTATGTGTCCGATGCATGGAACAAATGCTGAAGTGTTGATGCAACATGCAGATGTTGCTATGTATCAAGCTAAAGACACGCATAAAGGATATTCTTTTTATAATTCAAAGTTAGATAAATTTCATGTGAATGCGCTAACCTTGGACGCGGATTTACGAACTGCTATAAAAAACGATACTCTCAGTCTTGCCTATCAACCAAAAATTGATTTACGTGCAAATCGAGTCGTTGGTGTAGAAGCTTTATTACGTTGGGTTCACGAAAAGCATGGTTTTATACCGCCAGACAAATTTATTCCAGTTGCGGAGCAAAGCGGCCTAATAAATGATATTACTGAATGGGTAATTGAAAAAAGTTTGTATCAAAAGTCGCTATGGGAAAAACAAGGAATAGATTTATCCATGGCAATTAATTTGTCTGCCAAAAACTTATTGGATAAATGTTTGGTTTCATCTATTCGAAACCAACTACAAAAGACCAGCGTTGATCCTGAATCATTCTATTTGGAACTCACAGAAACAGCCGTTATGTCTGATCCCACTCATGCAATTATCGTTTTACGGCAACTTTATGATATGGGTGTTCGTATATCAATAGATGACTTCGGTACTGGTTATTCTTCCCTCAGTTACTTAAAACAATTACCTGTTGACGAAATTAAGATCGACCGGTCTTTTGTGATGGATATGGAGCATGATGGAAATGACGCAATAATTGTTCAATCGACAATAGATTTAGCTCATAATATGGGGTTACGAGTAATCGCAGAGGGTGTAGAAAGCCAATTCGTTCTCGAAGAATTGAGTGGGCGCTCCTGCGATTTAGCCCAGGGTTATTTTATGGCAAAACCCATGAGCGCTGTAGATTTACTTCGATGGATGGAACATTCTCCGTGGGGCATTAAACAGCGTAAAAAAGCCTAAATACTTTTTTAAGGGCACGTACAATACAAGCTGGGGTCTAAATGAAACATTTAGAATAATAAATGGCTTTTCCTGTATTATGAAAACAATCAAATATTTCGCAATAATCGCACTACTACTTTTTGCTCATAGTCGGGTAAATGCGGACTATTTTGCTTATGTTCCAGACATTTCAGCAAATCAAAGCCAAAAATTGGTTCATATCTATAACACCACATTAAAACGTAAAGTAAAAAGCCTGGTTATTTTAGGAGATCCTCAAGACGTTCTTGTGAGTCACAGTGGTAAATTTGTTTTTGTTAGTGCCATCATCAATGACGGCGTCCTAATCCAGCCGGTAATAAATGTTGTTAATGCCTTTACCAACAGTCTTAACCTAAGCAACGTCGTAAGAATTGATGGTACTTTTGTTAGAGGCATGGCCTTGAGTAAGGATGAAAACAAACTCTTCGTAATCCATGACGACACCATTAGTATTATCAATGGTCCTGGATTTGCGAATAGCGTCACCAAGACTGATTTATCACTAACCTATAATGGTATGAAAGCCATAATTACCGATGATGATAAATATCTTTTTATTGTCGGCAAAGACACCGCAGAAAATGACGGCATTTCGGTGGTTGAAGTATCGAGCATGACCGAGATACGGCATTATCCCATCGGTACTGGTAAAGGTGCCTCTGAAATCGTTTTTGACAACATCAATAAACGACTATTTGTCGCGCTAAGTCAAAGCAATGAAGTGGTTGCTGTTAGGATTGAAAATTACAACAATGCCCAAGCCTTATCCTTGGATACGTATCAAACCCGTAATCTACCATTCAATTCTAGTCCTGCCGATATACATCTCTACAAAAATAATACAGAGTTATTAGTCTCTCTAAGTTACATTAAAAATCAACTAGGCACCGGTGATGGCAATATCTTGATCTTGAAAACAGACGATATTTCAGCCAATAATATCAGTAACGACTTTACTATTTTTCTCAGCAAAGAAAATTCTGCCTACACCCTGGAAGGTGGAGCCATTCATCCTCGGGCAGTTAATGTAGATGACCAAGGTATAATCCATGTCTTAAAACAAATATGGAGTGATACCAACGGTCTTTATTTGGTTAAACTCAAAGACAGTACGAACACGACCACTGGCGAACGTACAATTTCAGAATTTGAAAGTTTTAATTTGGGCGGTCAAGTCTCAACCTTAGCCAATGGTCGCTTTATCGGCCCAGATTGTAAGGAATGCCCCAAGGGAGAAGGGCAACCAGAGGTTAAGATTGGAGAAAGGCCCGCTAGTTTAAGCTTTCTTATCATACTTGTTTTATTTAGTACGTTAGTACTTACTCGCCAATTAAGATCTAGAATTTAACGATCAATTGCGATTTGCGGCTATTCCCGGTTTTTAGGATAATACGGGTCCTTTAAACATATTCTAAAAAACATGCAAACATTTCGTTCAGCAATTTTCTTTGCTCTCATGGTTTTATCTGCCATTGTTATCGCAATTCCAGCCGTTTTGACTTATCCATTACCTTTTGAAAAAAGATATGGATTTATACGTCAATTTGCTCGATTCAATATTTGGTCTTTGGCCAAAATATGTGGATTAAGCTTTGAAATTAAGGGAAAAGAGAATATACCTAAACAAGCCTCCATTATTTTGTGTAAGCACCAATCAACTTGGGAAACCTTTGCATTACAAATTGTGTTTCCGCCCCAAATTTGGGTATTGAAAAAGGCCTTATTATTTGTCCCGTTTTTTGGCTGGGGATTGGCATTATTGGAACCCATCGCAATAAACCGGTCAGCTAAAAAGCAAGCAATGCAACAAATAATTGATCAAGGCTCTCAAAGGTTAGATCGAGGAAGATGGGTAGTACTTTTTCCAGAGGGTACACGAATTGCCCCCGGAGTCCCCACCCGTTTTATGTCTGGAGGTGCGAGACTTGCGGAACACACAAAAAAGCTCGTTGTACCTGTCGCTCATAATGCGGGTGAATTTTGGGCAAAACACAGTTTTACTAAAAAGCCGGGGATAATCACAATCTCGGTGTTACCAGCAATTGATCCAAACGGTAAAAGTGCGCCAGAAATTAATCGCTTAGCTCAAAATGCAGTAGAACAAGAAATGCAAAACATCACCACACTAAAAACGACTTAGTAGTTTCTCTAGATCTTCGCGGGTGCGATTTGCCAAATTACAATTTGCTAATCTTGGTCAAACCTCAGTAGCAAATCTCGATTTCTAGCTTTGGGAACCGAGAAATCGTGCATTTTATAATGTATTTGGGTTAAAATGCGCTCCAAATTTTATAGATAAATATTTTAAATAAGGAAAGACAATGGAAAATGCCGTAACCCTAAAACAATACCTCGTTAGCGTTTTACATGATGGGGAACATACTGAGCATCACTTGGTTGATTTATTAACCGATATTGAATCAGCCTGCAGAGAAATTCATGAAGCTGTGAATAATGGTGCTTTATTAGGCGTATTGGGTTCGGCAGAATCTGAAAACATACAAGGCGAAACACAAAAGAAACTAGATGTCATGTCGAATGAAATGTTCATACGTCGAACCGAACGTAGTGGAAATCTCGCTGGTATGGCTTCTGAAGAGGAAGACGATGTTTATGACATCCCGTCTGAATATCCAAGAGGCCCATACCTCATGTATTTTGATCCTTTAGATGGCTCATCAAACATTGATGTCAATCTATCTGTAGGTTCAATATTTTCCATTGTTAAATGCCCCGAAGGTGTTGATATCCCTAAAATGAACGATTATCTCATTCCTGGAACAGAACAGGTATGTGGAGGTTTTTGTTTATACGGTCCCTCAACCATGATGGTTCTAACAATCGGTGACGGCGTTCAAGGATTCACTTTGGATCCACACACAGATGAATTTAAATTAACGCATCAAAATATGATGATTCCGCAAGACACAGCAGAATTCGCCATCAACATGTCTAACCAACGATTTTGGGAAGCACCAGTTCAACAATACGTTCAAGAGTGTTTGGATGGCGTAACAGGTTCTCGAGACAAAAATTTTAATATGCGGTGGGTTGCTTCCATGGTTGCCGAAGTTTATCGAATTCTGACTCGTGGTGGTATTTTTATGTACCCTTACGACACCAAAGAGGCTGGCAAACCAGGAAAATTACGTTTGATGTATGAGGCAAATCCTATGTCCTTCATCGTAGAACAAGCTGGTGGCATTAGTTCAACAGGTCGTGAAAGAATAATGGATATTAATCCTGAAGATATACATCAACGTGTTCCTGTTATTTTAGGCTCTAAGAATGAAGTTGAACGAGTTGTCTCATATCACAAGTAGATTTGTTTTAGTTAATGAATAAAACAAAAACCCGGCTTTCAAAGCCGGGTTTTTTTATTGAGGAAATTTTTATGAAACATTTACTGTTTTTTCTATTATTTGTTTTTTCCAGTCTTACACTCGCTATTGATCCCGCCATTGTTCAAATGACTGATGATTATTACAGCATTTTAAAACGTGTGGAAACAATAAAAAATAAGTCTGCATCACAAATGGAACGTGAAAACGCGTTTGCAAATTTTGCGAACGAGTTTGGTGACCCAGGTGCAAATTGGCAGACTTTAAAAACAAGTGTCTTAGAAATCATCGCTGCAGATGTTGGATTTTGGGCAAATCAAATTACAGCTTATCCAGCCGTACAAGAAAAATTAATTAATGACTTCGAAATGGATTGGTACTTTGAGACAACCTCGAACTACCCGGAAAAAATAAATTCAGCAAAAGTAGAACTGAAAAAAGAAATCGAAAATATTCAACTGCAAAAAGCGTCTCTTGAAGCAATGTTGAAAAAACTTGAATCTGTAAAACCCACATCACTTAACTAATGATTTAGGGTAAACATTAATCAAAGCTGGTAACGTTTTAGTTTAATTTGCGTCGAGCTCAACAGTCTGCTATCAATTATTAGAAAACTAATTAATTCAAAGGATTGTGTTATGGCAAAAACAAAAAAATTCAAATATAGACTGTTATATTTCTGCGCAATAATTCTACTTCCCCTTAGTTTAAATGCCGCAAATTTAAGCTTTAGCAAGAATGTAAAAGATAATGAAACCCGTAACCTGATGCAGGATGTTCAATTAATGTTAATTGAAATTGGGTACGATCCAGGCATTCCAGATGGTCATAGTGGATTACGAACGGAGGCAGCAATTCGATCTTTTCAGCGTGATGCAGATTTGGAAACCGATGGTAAGGTTGGAGCTAAGACATTGAGAGCATTAAAAAAAGCCTTAGCTAGTGACAATTAGCTGTAAAACAATCAATTTATTGCCTCTGTAGAATTGAACAGAGGCAATATTAATTGAATCAAATATCTAAATTATTTACCGAGGAAGCATGTTGTTCTATGAAATTGCGCCTGGGTTCAACCTGATCTCCCATCAATGTGGTAAATATCTCATCAGCAGATATGGCATCTTCAATCCGAACTTGTAATAAGGTTCGAGTATCAGCGTTCATGGTAGTTTCCCACAACTGGTCAGGATTCATTTCTCCCAGGCCTTTATAGCGTTGAATATGTTGCCCTTTTTTTGCTTCCTCATACAACCAACTCAATGCTTCACTGAAAGAATTGACGACTTGTTGCTTCTCACCTCGTTGAATGTAAGAACCTTCTACAATCAATCCCTCCAAACTGCTGCCCAGCTTTACTAAGTTTTTATATTCTGTCGATGAGAATAATTCTTCATCAAAACTGCTACTGGTAACTAAATTATGTTTGCTCACATTCACACTGAAGAAAGATTTATCTTCTTCACTCGACATGATTACTTTATACTCACTGATATCTTTACCCGCATTTAACAATAACTCTAGTTGATTTAACCAACTTTCAAATTGACCTTGATCCTCTCTTAATTCAGGTGTAAGCTCTTGAATATTAAGCAATTTTTCCAACGTGGCCTGATTATAACGATTAGATAATCGTTGAATTGTTGACATTGCAGCCTGATATTCATAGGCCAAAGTCTCTAAAGCCTGTCCTGAAATAGGTGGTGAACTCTCATCAATAATCAATCCTGAGTTTTGAAGTGCTAACTGAAGTAGATAGTTATTTAATTCATTGTCATCTTTAACATAAGATTCCTGTTTGCCTTTTTTAACTTTATACAAAGGAGGCTGCGCAATATAAATATGACCTCGTTCCACAATTTCAGGCATTTGTCTGTAAAAAAAGGTCAACAACAATGTGCGTATATGTGAACCATCGACATCTGCATCCGTCATGATGATTATTCGATGATAACGTAACTTGTCTATGTTAAATTCTTCTCTGCCTATTCCACATCCCAAGGCTGTAATTAATGTGCCTACTTCCGCAGAGCTGAGCATTTTATCAAAGCGAGCTTTTTCTACATTTAGAATTTTACCTTTTAGCGGTAATATCGCTTGATTCTTACGATCTCGCCCTTGCTTAGCAGACCCTCCCGCAGAATCCCCTTCCACTAAATAGAGTTCTGATAATGCTGGATCTTTTTCCTGACAATCGGCCAATTTTCCGGGTAATCCTGCAATATCCAATGCACCTTTTCGTCGTGTCATTTCTCGAGCTTTTCTTGCAGCTTCTCTCGCTCTTGCCGCATCAATAATTTTAGCAGTAACAGCTTTTGCATCCTGGGGAAACTCAAGTAGGAAAGCCTGTAAATATTCAGACATAACAGACTCCACGATTCCTTTTACTTCGGAAGAAACTAATTTGTCTTTGGTTTGAGAGCTGAACTTCGGATCCGGGACTTTAACACTTAAAACAGCTGTTAATCCCTCACGAGAATCATCACCAGAGACATTAACCTTTGCTTTCTTTGCTACACCTTCTTTTTCTATGTATTGATTAAGTGATCGAGTTAACGCACTACGAAAACCGGCCAGATGACTGCCGCCATCTCTTTGGGGAATGTTGTTGGTATAACAGAATATATTTTCTTGATATGAATCATTCCATTGAAGCGCGATTTCAATGCCGACATCATCCTTTTCTGCTTCAATATAGATAACGTTTTGATGTAAAGGCGTTTTTGCTTTATTTAAGTGCTCGACAAAAGCTTTAATACCTCCCTCATATTCAAATAAATCGTTCTTTCCAGTGGTTTTTTCAAGAAGCTTTATACGCACGCCTGAATTAAGAAAACTCAATTCGCGTAATCGCTTTGATAACATATCGTAATGGAATTCAATGTCCGAAAATATGTCGGCGCTTGGCTTAAATTGGATTTTTGTGCCCGTTTCTTCAGTATCACCAATTACTTTCAATGGCTCGACAGGTTCACCCAAGCGATACTCTTGATAGTGTTTTTTACCGCTTCGACATACTGTAATGGCCAACGTTTCTGACAAGGCATTTACCACAGATACGCCTACTCCATGAAGACCGCCAGAAACTTTATAGGAATTATCATCAAACTTTCCGCCAGCATGCAGAACCGTCATAATCACTTCTGTCGCTGATATGCCCTCTTCAGGATGAATATCGGTAGGAATTCCTCTTCCATTATCTGCAACTGTGACACTGCCATCCGCTTCAATACTTACAGAAATGTCATCACAGTGACCTGCTAACGCTTCATCGATGGAATTATCAACTACTTCAAATACCATATGATGAAGACCAGTCCCATCATCAGTATCTCCAATATACATCCCAGGTCGCTTTCTTACGGCATCCAAACCCTTTAAAACTTTGATATTAGACGAGCTGTATTCGTTTTCTTCCATATTTCCACCAATATTGAGATTTCAGAATGTAGGGAGCCTGCTTATCTCTGTCAAATGTGATATTAACTCACTGATTCAATCGTTCCATGTTTCACGTGGAACATCTTTATGTTCTTAAACTTACCCAATGGTAATGACTCTATATTCGCTGTCGTAATGCACACCTGTGAAAAGTGTGATGAAATCAAGGACAATAATTTCTCTGAATGTTCCAAATCCAATTCAGACCCGAGATCATCCAACAATAACAACGTTTCCTTTTCAGACAACTGTTTAATATATGCAATTTGAGCAAGGTTTAACGCATAAACAAGTAATTTTTGCTGCCCTCGAGATACATGATCCTTAGCATCTCTTTGATCGACTAATAATATGAAATCAGCTCGATGAGGACCGAATTCAGTTCTTCCTGAAAACCTGTCTCTTTCATAATTGTTTTGTAAACATGACAACAGAGAAATATCTAGACTCCAACCCCTTTTATATTGAAGTTCATAATCCCCTTTACCAAGTAGTTCAGTCGCGAAATTCTCAAAATAAGGAGAAAGAGATTTAATGTACTCCGTTCTAAGTTCAGAATACGTTTCTCCATATGAAGCCAATCCTTCATTCCAAGCATCTATTTCTGCAATAGAGGCTTGTTGAGATAGAGCTAAATTCCTATTTTTAAGCAATTTACGATAATTACCCCAAATTGCATGAAACTCATGTTTCACGTGAAACAATCCCCAATCAACAAACTGACGTCGCCATTGTGGCCCTGCTTCAAGTAATTTATGACTGTCTTGAGTTACAACAAGTACTGGTAAGCACTTAGCCAATTCAGAGATTCTATTAATCTTCTCGGAGTTAATATGAATAATATGGCCTGAACGTGATTTCTCTAACCCTAAAGTGGTGGACGTTCCCGAACCGGATATTTTACCAAAAAGCGTTAATTTTTTCTTATTTTCTTGAATAATTTTAGTAATTTGGGTGCTTCTAAACGATTTACCGCTGGACAACAGGTAGATTGATTCAAGTACACTACTCTTCCCACTTCCATTTTCACCAAACAGTATGTTCAGGTGTTTTCCAAATTCTAACTTAGCTTCTGATATATTTCTTACATCATGGATTCTTATTTCATCGAGAATCATCACCCAATCTTCTACAAGCGCATAGGCATAACCACATACAAGCAAGAATCTTCGGCAGGCATTTTAATCAATGTACTTCCATTGGAGTCCGTGATGTTAAGTTCTACATTTTCCGAATCTAAAGCAGTGATGGCATCAATCAAATAATTTACGTTAAAGCCCATTTCAATTTTATTGCCATCGTATTCAATAGGGATTTCATCTTCTGCTTCCTCTTGATCTGGATTATTAGCAGACGCCTTTAAACTATCTTCACTAATTTCCAGCTTTATACCCCGGTATTTTTCATTGGATAAAATCGATGTCCTAATCAGGCATTGTTTGATTGCATATTTGTCTACGACAATTTGTTTATCACAATTCTTAGGGATAACACTGTCATAATTTGGATACTGACCATCCACTAACTTTGATGTAAATGTTACCTCACCTAAAATCAAGCGGATGTAATTTTCACCAATGATAATTTCTACTTCTTCATCACTGTCTTCTAATATACGAGAAATTTCCAATACTGCTTTACGCGGTATGATGACACTTTTTGTCTCTGACTGTCCCGTATCCAAGAGAGCACTACAAATTGCCAATCTATGTCCATCTGTAGCAACTGCTTTTAGGGAATCTGTATTTATTTCTAACAACAATCCATTTAAATAATACCTTACATCTTGTAAGGCCATGGCAAAGCTGGTTTTTTCGATTAACCGTTTCAAAGTTGCTTGCGGTACAAGCAAATTAAACAATTTAGACTTGCTATCAATGACCGGAAAATCTTTAGCAGGTAATGTGGTTAAACTGAATCGAGTTTTATTACTGGTTAATACGGCCTTCTCCTTAGCCATGGAGAATTTAACATTTGAGCCTTCATTCAAGGTTTTACAGGTATCAAGAAATTTTCTAACAGGAACAGTAACAGAAGTTTTATCATTGGAATCAACAGCAACACTAGCTATGACTTCCATTTCTAGATCCGTGGCTGTTAATGTGAGTTTATTCGGTTGCAAATCCAACAAAATATTAGAAAGTATGGGCTGTGTCTGTTTTTTCTCAACAATACCACTGACCATTTGTAAAGGTTTAAGAATTGTTTCCCTCTGGACCTCAAACTTCATTTTTAGACCTTCCTGTTGAAATAAAATAAATCGACATATTGCAAATATTTTATTATTTTAAATAGATCTGTTTTATTTTTTCGCTCCCCATTTTATACTGCAATTTCAAGTAGTTACTAGAATATCACCTTTTAAAGCGAGACATTGCTTGTGGAAAAGCTGTGGATTAATTATTGTAAACCTGTTGGGGGAAATTAATCTACCTTTGTTTGATAAAAATCTAGAAAAATCCGTCAATTAGCAAGAATTATGTCGTTAAAATCCGCAACAAGTTATTAAAATCTTCATCTATTCGACTATCCGAGCCTCTCAATTCTTCAATCTTCTTACAGGCATGCAATACGGTAGTGTGATCACGGCCTCCAAAGGCATTTCCTATCTCGGGTAAACTGTGATTCGTAAGGGTTTTTGCAAGCGCCATGGCAAACTGGCGCGGTCTAGCAATCGATCTTGAACGTTTCTTTGATAACAGATCTGATGTTCGTAGTTTAAAATAATCGCAAACCGTTTTTTGTATATTATCAATCGTTACGAGTTTATCTTGCACTGATAACAGATCTTTTAACGTAGATTTTGTAAAATCAACATTTATCGCCTGCCCTTTAAATTGAGAATTTGCTTTTAAAAGCTTTAAAGTACCCTCTAACTCCCGGATATTGGAGCGAACACGTTTAGCAATAAAAAAAGCAACATCATCAGGTATTTCTACCCCAAACTGAGCTGCTTTGTTCATCAATATTGCTACTCGTGTTTCTAACTCTGGTGCTTCCACCGCAACGGTTAAACCCCAACCAAAGCGAGACTTTAGACGTTCTTCTAAGCCATCAACTTCCTTAGGATAACGATCACAAGTGAGTACAATTTGTTGATTTCCTTCTAACAAGGCATTAAACGTGTGGAAAAACTCTTCTTGCGAACGTTCTTTTCCAGCAAAAAATTGGATATCATCGATCAAAAGAACATTTAATGATCGATAATAGGATTGAAATCGATTGATCATGTTATGTTGCAATGCTTTGACCATATCTTGAACAAATTTTTGAGAATGTAAATACGCTATTTTGGCTCGTGGATTTTCCTTTAATACATAGTTTCCAATAGCATGCATCAAATGTGTTTTACCCAATCCGACACCACCGTAGACAAACAATGGGTTGTACGCAGGGCCAGGATTTTCTGCAACTTGCATTGCTGCAGCTCTTGCCAATTGGTTTGATTTGCCTTCGATGAAACGATCAAACGTAAAATTGGGATTTAAACGACTTTCCTCAAGTACACTTGGCGCATCTTCCTTACGGCGAGTTTTATCAGGTTTTTGCTTTAATTTTGTAACTGTCTCTTGAAGATTAGTTTCCCGTGGAAAATCAGGAATAGTATCTAAGCTTTCAAACAGGATTTTCGGAGACGTATGAAGAAGATCGCGACAAATATCGGTAATTCGAGACTCAAACTTACTAGTCACCCAATCTAAAACAAATTTATTTGGAGCAATTATCGTGAGTTTATTTTCTTGTTGTTCGGCTTTTAGCGGCCGAATCCACGTGTTGAACTGTTGCGGGGTCAGTTCATCCGCCAACCGATTGGTACAAGTCTTCCAAAGCGTATGAGACACAATATTTAACCGTAATTGAAGGTAAAACTACCGAAGTGACTTTGTCTTAAATCGACGTATCCAAACGATTCACTAATTTATGCGCATTAATTTTTTGGGTGGTAATTTTGCAGGCAAAACCAGTATATGAATCATTTGGTCAAAGGAGTATAGCTCAAGGCAAAAGCTTACCAAAGCCCTAATTTTTCTTTTTTTCTAATCAAAATTTTTCGGTCTTACAGATGTGAATAATATAAGTATATATATATTTATTTTTAATTATTGTTATTATTGAGTGACTGTAAATTTGTGGATATCTACCATAATAATGTTATTTTTCAATTATTTAAATTCAATTGCGTCGGCTAATAACAAGCGTACTATTATCCTGATAGCCTGTGGATAAGTTGTTGATGAAAAGCCCAATTTTTCGATTCCTTAGTGTATTCACAACTTATCCACAGAATTTATATAGAGTTGTATACAACTTATCAAAAGTAAAATTTTTTAAAAAGAATTAGAAATCCCGGGAAATTCATATCGGATAGGGCTTTTTATTGACATAACAGATACAAATGCGTATCTTTGTGCGCCCTTGTTTCAGACATATTGAATAGAATTTAATCGGCGGTTAACTATGAAAAGAACTTTTCAACCTAGCAAAATTAAACGAGCTCGGAATCATGGATTTCGCGCAAGAATGGCAACAAAATCTGGCCGTAAAATTATTAATGCCAGACGCGCTAAAGGTCGTGTTCGATTAAGTGCGTAAAACATTTTTCTAGTTTATATAAATTGAAATTTAGTTGTTGCAACACGTAAAGTGTTCAGAGGGAACGAGCATAAAAATAAAGCTAATGTGAGCGCTAGTTCTACTACTTTCCCCAAGGCAGTTCGCTTAAAATCAGCAAAATCGTTTGCAGCTGTGTTCAAACAGGCGAAAAAGCTCCATTTTCGAGAGTTCCGAGTGTATTTAAAGGCCAATGGGTTGAATTACCCTCGCTTGGGCTTAGCTGTATCAAAAAAAAACGCAAAAAAAGCGGTGACTCGCAATTTGATTAAACGTATTATTCGCGAGAATTTTCGTGAAAATCAGGAAAAACTAAAAGGTTGGGATATTGTGTTCGTGGCAAAATATGCAGCATCACAATGTACTCGCGAGCAATTGCATGTAGCCACCAGGTCAGTATGGAAACGATTAGAAAAATAATACGCAAGTTGATTACGGGGCCAATTTGGGCGTATCGATATTTTTTAAGCCCATTTTTAGGATCAAATTGTCGATATCATCCAACTTGTTCGGCATATGCAATGGAGTCCGTGGAAAAACATGGGGCTTTCAAGGGAGGCTGGATGGCAATAAAACGTATTACGAGTTGTCATCCCTGGCACGAAGGTGGATTTGATCCCGTGCCTGAAAAATTAAACAAACAAAATAAGATAATGTAGAAATGGAAAATCAAAGAATTATATTATTTATGGCTCTCGCCATCGTCGTATTATTTATGTGGGAGGCATGGCAAGATAAAAATGGTCCTCCGATACAACAAGTCGTTCAATCTCCTACACCTAGAGAAGTTGTCACACCAGCTTCGGATACTGTTAGTAATACAACGCCCCAAGAAACAGCAATTATAAAAAGTGAAGACGCTCCAAAAGTTGAGGTCAGTACAGCAGCACCAAAGATTGGGACGGTTAGTAGTGTTAAAGATTCAAAACGTATTCGAGTTATTACTGATGTATTAGATATTGATCTTGACAGTGTAGGTGGCGATTTACGAAGAGCTTTTTTACTGGATTATCCAATCTCATTAGAAAAGCCAGATGAAGCCTTTCCATTTATGGATGATAATTTACCAAGACTTTTTATCGCCCAGTCGGGATTATTATCAAATACTGTCGCACCAGATCATCACGCCAACTACACGTTTGAAAAGGATAATTATCGTTTAGATCCAGGTACTGATGAGTTACGAGTCCCATTTACCTGGACGAGTGATGATGGAAAAATCAGTGTACGAAAAACTTACATTTTCAAGCGTAATAATTATCTTGTCGATGTAATCCATGAAATTACAAACAATAGCGATCAAGAATGGCGTGGTCGATATTATCAACAACTACAACGAACAGAATATGACGAACCTGGTAAATCCCGTTTACTGTACACCTTTACCGGAGCAGCCATATCCACACCTCTGGAGCAGTACGAGAAAATAGAATTTTCTGAAATGGCAGAGTGGAAATCCGCCCAGAGTTATACGCAAGGTGGCTGGGTTGGTATGTTGCAACATTATTTTGTGACTGCTTGGGTGCCAGGCAAAGATGCTTTAAATCATTTTTATACCAGAGTAGTAAACGATACTCGGTATATCGTGGGTATGTCAGGGGAAGAAAAAGCGGTACCTGCACAAGGTACAATCTCGTTTTCGTCAAACCTCTACGTAGGTCCTAAAGATCAAGATCGATTAGAAGAAGTAGCCGAACATTTAAAATTAACGGTTGATTACGGAATTTTAACCTTTTTAGCGCAGCCGTTATTCTGGTTATTGCAATGGTTACATAGTTTTCTTGGAAACTGGGGCGTCGCAATTATATTGGTGACCGTAATTATTAAGTTAGTCTTTTATCGCTTATCAGCTGCTAGTTATCGATCCATGGCTAACATGCGCAAATTGGCACCCAAATTTCAAATGATTCGTGATCGATTTGGTGATGATCGCCAAAAGATGAGCCAAGCGATGATGGAGCTGTACAAAAAAGAAAAGGTCAATCCCATGAGTGGTTGTTGGCCAATGTTAGTGCAAATTCCAGTGTTTATCGCATTGTACTGGATGCTTCTAGAATCTGTTGAGTTGCGGCAGGCGCCATTTATTTTGTGGATCGAAGATTTGTCGACTAAAGATCCCTATTACATATTGCCATTGCTCATGGGTGCTTCCATGTTTGTCCAACAAAAATTGAGCCACAATCCTGGCATGGACCCCATGCAGCAGAAAATAATGCAATTTTTACCCATTATTTTTACTTTCTTTTTTATGCTGTTCCCGGCGGGTCTTGTTTTATATTGGGTGGTCAATTCCATTTTGTCTATTCTTCAACAATGGTATATCACTCGCCAAATCGAAAACGCTGACGGCTAATACTGTGACTTATGTTATCCGGGCAATCTGATATTATTATTGCCCAAGCAACACCTCCTGGTAAGGGGGGTGTTGGAATACTGCGGATTTCAGGGCCTTCATTAAAAAATATTTCTCAACAGCTGCTCAATAAAATTCCTCGTCCTCGTTTAGCGGAATATTTACCTTTTTTGGATGAAAACCAAAACGCCATCGATATCGGGTTAGCTATCTATTTTCCCGCGCCAAATTCTTTTACTGGCGAAGATGTGTTAGAGCTTCACGGTCATGGTGGTCAAGTTATTCTAGACTTATTGCTGAAAAGAATATTGGCCTGTGGTGCTCGAATGGCAGAACCTGGTGAATTTTCCTATCGAGCATACCTCAACGATAAAATGGATTTAGCGCAAGCCGAAGCTGTTGCTGATTTAATTAATTGTTCAACGGAAGCAGCAGCAAAATCTGCAGTCAGGTCGCTTAAAGGAGATTTCTCCTTAGAAATTTCCAAGTTATTGGAACAACTCATTAAAACTCGCATGTACGTTGAGTCAGCCATTGATTTTCCTGAAGAAGAAATAGATTTTCTAGCGGACGATTCATTGATGCAACAATTAGAAAGTGTGCTTGAAAATATTCAAACAGTTTTCAAATCTGCTCAACAAGGTTATGTGTTGAACGAAGGCATGACTGTGGTTATTGTCGGTCAACCAAACGCAGGTAAATCAAGTTTACTCAATCGTCTTGCGGGATTTGATGCAGCAATAGTAACAGACATTGCTGGAACCACACGAGATGTCCTTCGTGAAAGTATAAATATCGATGGCATGCCGTTACATATTGTCGATACAGCAGGATTGAGGGAAAACGCAGATGTTGTTGAGAAAGAAGGTATCAAACGCGCTTGGCAGGAAATTGTGAATGCAGATCATGTGTTGTTGATTATTGATGACGTCAAAGGGTATTTGCAAACTGATAAAGATATTTTGGCAAAACTGCCAAAACACCTATCAAGCACAGTAATTCACAATAAAATTGATGTCCAGAATAAGAAGCCTTACATAAAAATCGAGGATAACCAGGCGCATATATATCTATCTGTTAAAAACAATCAAGGACTTGAACTTTTATTTGAGTACTTGAAATCTGTTATGGGATATGAAGGTGAGTCGGAAGGGATTTTCATGGCGAGGCGACGACACCTTAATGCATTGGAGCGGGCAAAAGACTCGGTGGAAACCGGTTATGATCAAATAAGAATTCATCAAGCAGGTGAATTACTTGCTGAAGACTTGCGTCAGGCTCAGTTAGCACTAAATGAAATTACAGGCGAATTTGACAACGAGGATCTACTGGGCGAGATTTTTTCTAATTTTTGTATTGGTAAGTAATGGTTAGAGACTAGAATTAAGGCAATCGTTAATCTTTTACGCTAAAATCACACTTTTTATTATGAGTTAATCCATGTTCTATCAAGATTCGTTTGACGTTATCGTTATTGGTGGCGGACATGCCGGTACTGAAGCGGCTCTCGCGGCATCGCGCGTGGGTGTAAAAACGCTTTTATTGACTCATAACATTGATACATTAGGGCAAATGAGTTGCAATCCAGCTGTTGGAGGAATTGGAAAAGGCCATCTGGTAAAAGAAGTTGACGCTTTAGGTGGCGTCATGGCGACTGCGACTGATCAAGCAGGAATCCAGTTTCGCATCTTGAATTATCGCAAAGGGCCGGCTGTTCGTGCGACAAGAGCGCAATGTGATCGTGTTCTTTATAAAAATGCTATTCGCCAGGTTTTAGAAAATCAGAAAAATCTGACTTTATTTCAGCAAGCTGTAAATGACTTGGTTATTGAAAATAATGAAGTCGTTGGCGTTGAAACAGAAATGGGATTGAAGTTTCGCGCAAAAGCAGTTGTTTTAACGGTAGGTACTTTCCTTGGTGGTCGAATTCATATTGGATTGTCCAATTATCAAGGGGGTCGTGCAGGAGATCCTCCGGCTAACGCTTTGGCAAAACGTCTAAGGGAATTACCTTTTAATGTGGAGCGCTTAAAAACTGGAACTCCTCCACGAATTGATGGGCGAACAATTAATTACAATAAACTGTTGGCTCAACCGGGAGATAAACCACTACCAGTATTTTCTTTTATGGGAAATATCAGCGACCATCCAAATCAAATAAATTGTTACATCACCGATACCACAGAAAAAACACATGACATCATTCGAGACGGGCTCTCGCGCTCACCGATGTATACCGGTGTTATAGAAGGAGTCGGACCACGTTATTGTCCTTCGATTGAAGATAAAATCGTGCGGTTTGCTGATAAAAATTCTCATCAGATTTTTGTTGAGCCAGAAGGTTTACAAACTAACGAAGTTTATCCCAATGGAATATCCACTAGCTTACCGTTTGATGTGCAGTACGAATTTGTTCGCAGTATTATTGGTTTTGAAAACGCTCAAATTATTCGACCGGGATACGCAATCGAATACGATTTTTTTGATCCACGAGATTTGAAACCCTCGTTAGAAACTAAGTTTATTCAAGGTTTGTATTTTGCCGGTCAAATTAATGGAACAACAGGTTATGAAGAGGCGGCTGCCCAAGGATTATTGGGTGGTTTAAATGCAGCTCGCCAAGTGCAAGAAAAAGAACCATGGACTGTTGGCAGAGACCAAGCTTACATGGGCGTTTTAGTTGATGATTTAATTACTCGTGGTACTTTAGAACCCTACCGTATGTTCACCAGTAGAGCGGAATATCGACTATTATTGCGAGAAGATAATGCAGATGCAAGGCTGACTGAAATTGGTCGTGAATTTGGCTTGGTCGATGATACTCGTTGGCAATGTTTTAGTGAAAAACAAGAAGCCATCAGTGTAGAAGAACAGCGTTTGCGATCAACCTGGTTACAACCGGGTAAATTAACAGAAGAACAATCGATTGAAGCGTTGGGACAAACTTTAAATCGAGAAGCTAACTTATTGGATTTAATGCGACGTCCAGAAGTGACGTATGAAAATTTGATGCGTATTGAGGGTATAGGTCCTGGAGTAGCTGATGCAAAAATAGCAGAACAATTAGAAATAAAAGCAAAATATTCAGGTTACATTGAACGACAAAAAGACGAAATTAAAAAAGCTAAATTGCAGGAAGATGTCAGGATTCCGGAAGACTTTGAGTATGAGAACATCTCGGGTTTATCAAATGAAATCGTGCAGAAGTTAAACAAAGCGAGGCCGGTAAGCATCGGTCAAGCAGCTCGTATACCGGGTGTTACACCCGCAGCGATTTCTTTGCTTTTAGTGTTTATTAAGCGAAAAAAATCCTTACAATCAAGCAAAAAGCTAGCGTAATAAAAACTTCTAATGCAAAGTGAGTATTTACTATGAATCTTTCTTTGTCAGAAAGTTTATTGCAAATGAACATCGACTTTTCTGATGATCAGTTGCAGAGCCTGACCAGCTTTATTGAGTTATTGCATAAATGGAATAAGGTATACAATTTAACCGCCATCCGAGACAAAAATGAGATGGTAAACACTCACTTGCTTGATAGTTTAAGTATTTTACCTTTCTTAAATCCCGCACAAAGGATTCTCGATGTGGGTAGTGGTGCGGGTTTACCTGGTATTCCATTGGCCATTTTCTTACCGCAGAAACAATTTGTTTTATTGGACAGTAATGTTAAAAAAACGCGTTTCATTCAACAGGCAATTGTTGAGTTAAGAATAAGAAATGTTCAGGTAGTTCATAGTCGAGTAGAAAAATATCACCCAAACGAATTGTTTGACTGCATAACTACGCGAGCTTTTGCTACCATTGCGAATACGCTAGAGCTGGTTGATCATTTGTTGGAAAAACATGGGAAACTGTTATTCATGAAATCCAATACTGCTGAAGCTGAGTTAGAGCAAGCTAAATTCGCATATAACCATGAATTGATCGATTTATTTGTACCAGGTATTGATGCAAACCGTTGCTTAGTGGTTTTATCTCGTTAATCCAAAAGGATTCAGAATATGTTGCGCGTTATTGCAGTAGCGAATCAAAAAGGGGGTGTTGGAAAAACCACAACCTCAGTGAATCTAGCCGCCTCTTTAGCTGCCACTAAAAGACGAGTGTTATTAATCGATCTTGATCCTCAAGGTAATGCTAGCATGGGCAGTGGTGTTGATAAAAATGACGTTGAATCATCGGTTTATGACATTTTGGTTGAAGGCATGTCGATTCAGGAAGCAGCAATAAAACCGCCTGATATTAATTACCATGTACTTGCCAGTAATATTGATCTAACAGGAGCCGAAGTCCATCTGCTTCAAACCGAAAACCGAGAACGGGTGTTAAAGCAAGCACTGGCCAAAGTAGAAACTGAATTTGATTTCGTTTTGATAGATTGTCCTCCTTCTTTGAACATGCTCACGGTTAATGCATTAGTTGCTGCACAATCAGTGTTAATACCCATGCAATGTGAATACTATGCTTTGGAGGGATTGTCAGCTTTAATGGATACTATCAATAAGATACGTTCTGTATTAAATCCCAATTTGGTAATCGAAGGTTTATTGCGCACCATGTATGATCCGCGTAATAAATTGTCCCAGCAAGTAACAGAACAGTTACATAAATATTTTGGTGACAAGGTATACCGAACTGTTATTCCGAGAAACGTGCGTTTAGCAGAGGCACCCAGTTTTGGTATGCCTGTTTTACAATACGACAAAATGTCTAAGGGCGCGCAGGCTTATCTGGCGTTGGCGGGAGAAATGTTGCGGCGCGAAGAAACACCAGAGCAAACAGAATTAGCTGAACCAGCTTAAAATTTTAATTACTGTCCAAAGGACAAACAATGTCGAAAAAAGCGAGAGGTCTTGGTCGCGGGTTAGATGCATTATTGGGCGCTACGCGTACATCGAGCGTCGATGAATCATCAAGCGAAGATACAAATTCACCAGTAACAGCAAGTGAAAACGCTAATTTTCGAGAATTTCCGGTGGATATTATTCAGCGCGGTAAATATCAGCCACGAGTCGACATGAAGCAAGATGCGTTGGAAGAATTGGCCGATTCTATTAAAGCACAAGGCGTTGTGCAGCCCATCGTGATCCGACCGATTGGTGAAAATCGGTATGAAATCATTGCTGGTGAACGACGTTGGCGAGCGAGTCAAATCGCTGGGTTAGATACCATTCCGGCTATTGTTCGAGATGTTTCCGACGAAGACGCCGTAGCAATGGCATTAATTGAAAATATCCAACGTGAAGAATTAAATCCCATTGAAGAAGCAAATGCCCTGCAGCGATTGATTGACGAATTTGACATGACGCATTTACAAGCGGCTGAAGCGGTTGGGCGATCGCGTGTGGCGGTGAGTAATTTGTTGCGTTTACTGTCGCTTACTGATGATGTAAAACGCATGTTAGCGAATGGCGATTTGGAAATGGGCCATGCACGTGCACTGTTAGCATTGGAAAGTGGTGATCAAATTCAAGCCGCGCATCAAGTTGCGAGTAAAGGTTTATCGGTTAGGGAAACCGAAAAGTTGGTCAAGCGGATTTTGCAAGGTGTGATCCCAAGCAAGGCCAAAGATCAAAAACAAAATCCGGACGTCCTTAAATTGCAGGATAATTTATCTGAAAAACTGGGCGCAAAAGTAAAGATTTCTCACAAGAATAGCGGCAGTGGTTCATTGCAAATTCGCTACAACACGCTTGACGAGCTTGACGGCATTCTTGCTCATATAAAATAAAAAGCCTGAGTACAATCGTCGACCAGAGTGCGGTTCGGTCAATTCAAGCATATGTAATATCCCTACAGTGATATTGTAATCTGAGTGAAAACTCATCTCATAAATCTTTTTTAGTATTGCCTAAAACTATCGGATTAAACCCTTGCGGCGTTCTCATGGGCTGGGCTATAATTGCGCGCCTTTTTTAGGGGGGCGACATGAAGCAACGTGAGAAAGAGCCTCTCCAATTACTGCAAGTCGGAGTCGGCACAATTGTGAGTTCGATGACAGTTGCTGGTTTTATGCTCGGTTTTGTGACAGATAGTTACTTCGAGACCACACCAATTTTTTTACTGTCCTTTGGTTTTCTCGGCTTGTTAGGTGGAATTATGAAGGCCCACCGTTTATTGATAAACGTCCCGGAACAGAAAATTGAAAAAACCAACCAGCGAGGTCGTCGCTAATACTCGGCGACTAATGCTAAACCAACTCATTATTGGTTTGATTTTAGTAGGTTTTTTCGGGTTAAGCAGGAGTGGCTTTGAAGCTGCGTCTGCATTGTATGGAATGTGTTCTAGCTTGTGTATAGCAGCAGCACTCGGATACGGTGTGATGCGCGCAAACAGAATCGCCTCGACAAACCCACAGCGTAGTATGGGCATCATTTATTTTGGTGCCGTGCAAAGATTTGTCTTAGTGCTTGGCCTGTTTGTATTTGGGCTGGCAGTGTTAAAACTCGATCCATTGGCCACTGCGGCCACGTTCGGTTTAACACAAGTAGCGTACGCTATTAATTTGAAACATCAGGCAAAAGTATAACGAGAGTACCGAATTCACCAATTGATTTCGGGCTTGAAAAGAATTTTAACATGCTTTAAGGAGAATGAGCTTGAGCGAGTCAGCAAACTCATCAGGTAGCGGTACTGTTGAGTATATTCAACATCATTTGACTAATCTCTGTGTCGGCAATTGTGACCCTGTTACTCATAAAGCCGCAGGATTTTGGGCGCTTCATCTTGATACGATATTTTTTAGTTTTTTATTAGCAGCATTAATTATAATAGTTGCTACGCGTTTAGGTAAAAATCTTGATCCTGATAAGCCAAGTGGATTTCAAAATTTTGTCGAAACGATTATAGATTTCGTTTCTCAGCAAGTCAGAGACACATTTCCAGGTCACAATCCCATGATTGCACCATTAGCATTGACCATTTTTCTTTGGGTTTGGCTAATGAATTTTATGGATCTGATACCAGTCGACTTATTACCTGTGATTGGTAGTATGTTTGGTATTGAGTACCTCAAAGTTGTACCAACTACAGATATCAATACAACGATGGCAATGTCGTTGACAGTGTTTGGATTAATCCTGTATTACAGCTTCAAAATCAAAGGCCCACTGGGTTATGCGAAGATGTTCTTGTTTCACCCATTTGGCAAATTTGCGGTTCCAGTAAACATCGTAATGACAGCCATTGAAGAATTGGCAAAACCATTAAGTCTTGGTTTGCGATTGTTCGGAAACCTGTTTGCAGGCGAGCTGGTCTTTTTATTGATCGCATTGATTGGTGGATCTGCTGCAATCGGAGCAGGTTTGTTTTTTATATTGCCATTGCAAGTTCTACTCGATTTGGCTTGGTTAATCTTCCATTTGCTCGTTATCACACTTCAAGCATTCATTTTTATGGTGCTAACAATCGTGTATTTGGGTATGGCGCATACTGAAGCTGAAGATCACTAGTTTTTTGTTTTTTATATTTTAATCATTAAGTTAAGGAGATAATTATGACACCTGATATGATAGCTACAATTTATGCGTACACAGCGGTAGGTGTAGGTGTAATTTTGGCGGCAGCAGGTTTGGGTTCTGCAATTGGTTGGGGTTTGATTTGTGCGAAAACTTTGGAAGGTATTGCACGTCAACCTGAAATGAAACCTGCCCTTATGACTAACATGTTCATTTTTGCTGGTTTGATGGAATCTTTCCCATTTATCATTCTAGCTTTCTCAATGTGGTTCTTGTTTGCAAATCCTTTCATTGGTGCTGCACAGTCTGCAATCGGCGGTTAATAACGCGAAGACTGGTAAAACCTAAAGAGGAAATAAGCAATGAATATTACTCTGACCCTAGTTGCTCAAATGGCAGCATTCGTTACGCTAATTTACTTTGTGAATAAAGTGTTGTGGGGGCCAATGTCTGAGATGTTGGAAGCTCGCCAAAAACGAATTGCTGATGGTTTAGCAGCGGCAGAAAAAGGCAAAGAAGAACAAGCCTTGGCAGAGAAAAATGCTATGCAAAAAATCAGTGAAGCTAAAACTCAAGCTGCAGAAATTGTCGCTCAAGCACAAAAACGTAGTAACGAAATTGTGGATGAAGCGAAAAATACAGCCCGAGAAGAAGCCGAAAGAATCCTGGTTGCAGCAAATGCAGAAATTGAGCAGGAAGTGAATCGCGCAAAAGAAAAATTGCGTAAAGATGTTTCTGCTATTGCATTAGCTGGCGCGAGCAAAGTTCTCAAGAAAGAAGTTGATGCCAAAGCACATAATGCGCTTCTCAATGACCTTGCGGCACAAATATAAAGGGGTGATTCTATGGCAGAAGCATCCACAATAGCACGTCCTTACGCACAAGCTGTTTTTGAAATAGCGACGAGCACGAAGAAATTATCTGAGTGGTCCAAGCAATTAGAAGCATTATCAGCCATCGTTAGTGATGAACAAATTGGCGGCTTAGTCGTTAATCCGAGTATTGAATCGGAGCAAATAGTCGATTTACTCATTAGCATTGCGAAGGATAATCTGGATCAAGAAGGCAAGAATTTTGTGAAAGTACTTGCCGAGAATGACCGATTGAGTGTGATTAGCGATATCGCTAAGATTTTTGAAGACCTTAAGCACGAAGCTGAAAAAGTTGTTCAAGCTGAAGTTGTTACGGCTTATACGTTGAAAGATGATCAAAAATCAAAATTACAAGCTGCGTTAAAAAAGCGTCTGGGATGCGAGGTAGAAATTTCCAGTCGTGTAGATAAATCTATTATAGGCGGCGCAATTATTCGTGCTGGCGATATGATTATTGATGGCACAGTTACAGCTCAACTCGATCGTTTGACTAGTGAGTTATCTCACTGATCGGTTTTTAAGAGGAAAACCCTATGCAACTGAATCCTGCAGAAATCAGTGAACTGATTAAGCAAAAAATTCAAAATTTTGATGCTACCACAGAAGCCCGAACAGAAGGCTCTGTTGTTAGTTTAACAGACGGTATAGCACGTGTTCATGGCTTATCCGACGTAATGTCTGGTGAAATGTTAGAATTTCCAGGCAACGTTTATGGCTTAGCACTGAACTTGGAGCGTGACTCTGTCGGCGCCGTTATTCTTGGTGATTATCAAGGTATAAAAGAAGGCGACAGTGTTAAATGTACTGGTCGTATTTTAGAAGTCCCTGTTGGTAACGAACTAATGGGTCGCGTTGTTGACTCTTTAGGTAATCCAATTGACGGTAAAGGTCCTGTCGGATCGACAGAAAGTTCACCAATTGAAAAGATTGCACCTGGTGTAATCGCGCGTCAATCAGTTGATGAGCCAGTTCAAACTGGTTTGAAATCAATTGATGCCATGGTACCGATTGGTCGTGGTCAGCGTGAGTTGATTATCGGAGACCGTCAAACAGGTAAAACAGCTGTTGCTATCGATGCGATTATTAATCAAAAGGGTAAAGGCATTAAATGCATTTACGTTGCGATTGGTCAAAAAGCATCTTCGATTGCTGCTGTTGTACGTAAACTTGAAGAGCACGGCGCGTTAGATCATACAATTATCGTAGCAGCTGCAGCATCTGACTCTGCCGCTATGCAATACATTGCACCATACTCAGGTTGTGCAATGGGTGAATACTTCCGTGATCGCGGCGAAGACGCACTGATCGTTTATGATGACTTAACGAAACAAGCTTGGGCTTATCGCCAAGTTTCGTTGTTACTACGTCGTCCACCGGGTCGTGAAGCGTATCCTGGTGACGTTTTCTACTTGCATTCACGTTTGCTTGAAAGAGCATCTCGGGTAAATGCGGATTACGTAGAAAAGTTCACTAACGGAAAAGTTAAAGGTAAAACTGGTTCATTGACAGCTTTGCCTATCATTGAAACTCAAGCTGGTGACGTATCTGCTTTCGTACCAACCAACGTAATTTCGATCACTGATGGGCAGATCTTTTTAGAAACTGATTTGTTTAATTCAGGTATCCGTCCAGCGATTAATGCGGGTTTATCAGTATCTCGTGTTGGTGGTGCTGCTCAAACGAAAATCATTAAAAAACTTGGTGGTGGTGTTCGTCTTGATTTAGCGCAATATCGTGAATTAGCCGCGTTTGCGCAGTTTGCATCTGATCTTGATGAGTCAACTCGTAAACAGATCGAACGTGGTCAACGTGTTACTGAATTGATGAAGCAAAAACAATATACACCACTTAGCATCGCTGAGATGGGTATATCGTTATATGCTGCCAATGAAGGTTTTCTTGATGATGTCCCTGTAGAGAAAATCGTTGATTTTGAAGAAGCGTTACATTCTTACGCTAACTCAAATTCAGCTGACCTGATGAAAGAAATTAATGATTCAGGAAATTACAGTGACGATATCGCAGGTAAAATGCGCGATACCATCGAAAAATTCAAATCAACGAGCACTTGGTAACTATCAAGTAATACGGAGAGTTTGAAATGGCCGTCGGTAAAGAGATACGTACTCAAATAAAGAGTATCCAGAACACGCAAAAGATCACGCGTGCGATGGAAATGGTTGCTGCAAGTAAAATGCGTAAAGCTCAAGCTCGTATGCAAGCCTCAAAGCCATATGCTGCAAAAATGCGTAATGTTATTGCTCATCTTGCACACGCACATCCAGAATATAAACATCCCTATCTTGAAGTTAGAGATGTGAAACGCGTCGGATACATTATTATTACTTCCGATCGTGGATTGTGTGGCGGATTGAACACAAACTTGTTGAAAGCAGCAGTTGTCAGCATGCGTGAAAACGATGACAAAGGTCTTAAAGCAGATGTTTGCGTCATCGGATCTAAAGGTGCCAGTTTTATGAACCGCATGGGTGCCAACATCAAATCTTCTGTGTCTCACTTAGGTGATGCACCGGGTATTAATGATTTGATTGGTACCGTTAAAGTTATGCTAGATGCTTTTGATAATGGCGAAATTGATCGTTTGTATTTAGTCAGCAATGAATTCGTAAATACTATGACTCAAACACCGCAAGTTGAGCAATTATTGCCTATTGCTGTAGAAGAGCCAGAACAAGAAATGAAACATCATTGGGATTATATTTACGAACCAGAAGCCAAGACTGTACTAGATAAACTCATGATGCGGTATATCGAGTCTCTTGTGTATCAAGGTGTTGTTGAAAACATAGCAAGTGAACAAGCGGCGCGAATGGTGGCTATGAAAAGCGCCTCTGATAACGCAGGTGATCTTATTAGCGATTTGCAACTGGTTTATAACAAAGCACGTCAAGCAGCAATTACTCAGGAAATCTCTGAAATTGTGTCTGGCGCAGCAGCGGTTTAGATTTTAAATATATGTAAGAGGAAAGAGACATGAGCACAGGTAAAGTTGTTCAAGTCATCGGCGCGGTAGTAGACGTGGAATTTCCACGAGCTGATGTACCAAAAGTATATAACGCGCTAAGTGTTGGTGAACTGAATTTAACGATGGAAGTTCAACAACAATTAGGTGACGGAATTGTTCGTTGTGTAGCGATGGGGTCAAGTGATGGTTTGAAACGGGGTTTAGATGTTTCAAATACCGGTAAAGCGATTTCAGTTCCTGTTGGAACAAAAACACTGGGTCGTATCATGGACGTTCTTGGCGATCCAATTGATGAAAAAGGTGATATTGGTGAAGAAGCACGTTGGGAAATCCATCGTAAAGCACCTGCCTACGACGAATTGGCTGCATCAGCAGAGTTATTGGAAACGGGTATCAAAGTAATCGATTTAGTTTGTCCGTTCGCCAAAGGTGGTAAAGTTGGTTTGTTCGGTGGCGCCGGTGTTGGTAAAACCGTAAACATGATGGAATTGATTCGTAACATTGCGATCGAGCACAGTGGTTACTCAGTATTTGCGGGTGTTGGTGAGCGTACTCGTGAAGGAAACGATTTCTATCACGAAATGACGGACTCAAACGTAATCGATAAAGTATCCTTGGTTTATGGTCAGATGAATGAGCCACCAGGAAACAGACTTCGTGTTGCTTTGACTGGTTTGACGATGGCGGAATATTTCCGTGATGAAGGTCGTGATGTACTATTTTTTGTTGATAACATCTACCGTTATACATTAGCTGGAACCGAAGTATCAGCACTATTAGGTCGTATGCCATCAGCGGTAGGTTATCAGCCTACACTTGCTGAAGAAATGGGTGTGCTTCAAGAACGTATTACATCAACCAAAACCGGATCGATCACTTCCATTCAAGCGGTTTATGTACCTGCGGATGATTTAACGGATCCCTCTCCAGCAACAACATTTGCTCACTTGGATGCAACGGTAGTACTTTCTCGTGCAATTGCTGAGCAAGGTATTTATCCAGCGATTGATCCATTGGATTCTACTTCGCGTCAATTAGATCCATTGGTTATCGGTAATGAGCATTATGAAGTTGCTCGTGGTGTTCAAGGGACTTTACAGCGATATAAAGAACTAAAAGACATCATTGCGATTTTGGGTATGGATGAATTATCTGAAGACGATAAATTAATCGTTTCTCGTGCTCGTAAAATTCAGCGGTTCTTGTCTCAGCCTTTCTTTGTTGCAGAGGTATTTACTGGTTCACCTGGAAAATACGTTTCTTTGGCTGACACGATTCGTGGTTTTAAAGGCATTTTAGCGGGTGAATATGATTCGTTACCTGAAATGGCATTTTATATGGTTGGATCTATCGAAGAAGCGGTAGAAAAAGCCAAGAGTATGAACTAAGCGTAAGGGCATTATTATGGCTATGACATTTCATGTTGACGTAGTGAGTGCTGAAGAAGAAATCTATTCGGGTGTGGTCGAAATGCTATTTGCACCCGGAGAGATGGGAGAACTTGGTATTATGGCGCGCCATACTCCCTTGTTAACTGGTTTAAAACCTGGTGAGCTACGCCTACAATTGCCTGATGGTGAAGAGCAATCGATTTACGTCTCTGGCGGCATGTTGGAAATTCAACCACATGTGGTAACCGTACTTTCAGATACAGCTGTTCGAGCCAAAGATATTGATGAAGCCGCTGCACTTGAAGCTAAGGAACGAGCAGAAGCTGCATTAAATGATAAGCAAGCAGATATCGATTATGCATTAGCTGAAGCGCAATTAGCAGAAGCTGTGGCGCAACTGCATATGTTGCAAAAATTGAAAAATGCTGGGCGCCATTAAGTCGAGTTTTTAGCCTCTCAGTTAAAACACAAAAAGGGCTACAAGCCCTTTTTGTGTTTTAATACATTGGTTTTATTTCCATATTTGTTGATAATCTGAAATTGACATTCAGCAAATAGTGTCTTGCAAAGGATTAGAGGCAATGAATCTAAAAGTCATTATTCTAGCGGCGGGTAAAGGCACTCGCATGCGATCTTCCATTCCAAAAGTCCTACATAAACTCGCACATAAATCACTCGTTGAACATGTCATTGACACAGCTCAGCAGCTATCACCTGCGCAGATTGTTGTTGTATATGGACATGGTGGCGACATTGTACCTGAGAGTTTGAGCCATCTATCCGTTGATTGGGCCGAACAAGCGGAACAATTAGGCACTGGGCACGCTGTTGAACAAGGCATGACTAAGCTTGATCAGGACGGATTAGTTCTCGTTTTGTACGGCGATGTCCCGCTCACGCAGTTGGCTACTTTAAAAGAGCTGTTGTTGGTTGGTAGTCAGGAAAAATCATTAGGACTATTAACCGCTGAACTCGATGATCCAACGGGTTACGGTCGCATCGTGCGAAATGAGCAAGGTGATGTTTTAAAAATCGTTGAACAAAAAGATGCCACAGAACAAGAAAAGCAAATTAGTGAGATTAATTCCGGGATTTTATGCGCAGGGAATCAAGTCCTAAGAAGTTGGTTGGAAAAACTGGAAAATGCCAATGCACAGGGGGAATTTTATCTTACCGATATTATCGGTATGGCAGTTGAGGATGGCTTTCAGGTTAATACGGTTAAATCAGTAGATCACTGGGAAATTGATGGCATTAATAATAAATCACAATTAGCAAATCTTGAACGGGTCTATCAGCTTAATATTGCAAACAAATTGATGGAAAAAGGGGTCATTTTACGTGATCCTGCAAGAATTGACGTCAGAGGTAATCTTCACATAGGTGAGGATACTTTAATAGATGTCAATGTCATCTTTGAAGGCGACGTGGATATTGGTACGGGCGCAACCATTGGGGCAAACTGCATTATTAAAAATTGTAAGATTGGTGATGAGACAGTAATTCATCCAAACAGTGTTTTAGAAAACTCCAAACTTGGTAACAAGTGTGAAATTGGACCCTTTGCTCGATTACGGCCAGACACTTGCTTGGCAGACAGAGTCAAAGTAGGAAACTTTGTAGAAATCAAAAAATCGAACATCGCCGAGGGTTCAAAGGTGAATCATTTAAGTTATGTTGGCGATACTCAAATGGGCAAGAATGTGAACGTCGGCGCCGGGACTATTACTTGTAATTATGATGGTGCTAATAAGTACGTAACTGAGATTGGCGATGCTGTGTTCATCGGTTCTGATACGCAACTTATCGCACCGGTAATTATCGGCAATGGTGCGACAATAGGCGCTGGTTCCACCATTACGAAAGATGTTCCAGCTCAAGAATTGACATTAAGTCGGGCGAAACAAACGACGATCGCTGGTTGGAGTAGGCCAGCGAAGAAAACCAAGTAAACATATCTAAGGAAAATATTTCATGTGTGGAATAGTTGGTGCTGTAGCAGAAAGGGATGTTGTTCCTATATTACTCGAAGGTCTGCGTCGGCTTGAATATCGAGGTTACGATTCGGCGGGAATAGCCACGGTAGATCAGCAGCAGCAAATTGGAAGGGTTCGTGCTTTGGGCAAAGTCAAAGAGTTGGAGCCACTCATTGCAGAAACCGGTATAAAAGGTGGTTTAGGTATTGCTCATACGCGGTGGGCAACGCATGGTAAACCCAGTGAGGCAAATGCTCATCCACATATTTGCAACAATACCGTTACATTAGTTCACAACGGTATTATTGAAAACCACGAAGAACTCCGGGCAAAACAAACAGCGCAAGGTTACGCGTTTACGTCGGAAACGGACACAGAAACCGTTGTACACGAGGTTTATCATCAATACGAAATCGAAAATGATTTACGTGCAGCGGTTTCAAACGCTGTTACTTCCTTAGAAGGTGCTTTTGCACTCGCTGTTGCACACAAAGCTGAGCCGGAGCGTTTGGTGGTTGCGCGTCGTGGCAGTCCATTGGTGATTGGAATTGGGATTGGCGAGCATTTTATTGCATCTGATGTGGCTGCGTTGTTGCCAGTAACCAATCGGTTTGTGTATCTGGAAGACGGCGACATCGCTGATATCTCTCGAAACGAACTAATCATTTATGATGAAAATGGTGAACGTGTTAGTCGAGAAATAAAACACTCCAAATTAACCGCAGACTCAACAGATAAAGGCCCGTACCGGCATTATATGTTGAAAGAAATATTTGAACAGCCACAAGCATTATCTGACACGTTAGAAGGACGAATTTCGAATCACAAAGTCATCGAAGAGTCTTTCGGCATCAAAGCTAAAGAAATATTTGACCAAGTAGAAGGCGTGCATATCATAGCCTGTGGTACCAGTTTTCATGCGGGAATGGTGGGAAAATATTGGCTGGAAAGTATTGCAGGTATTCCTTGCAGTGTCGAAATTGCCAGTGAGTTTCGTTATCGAAAACCAGTCGTTCGCAGGAATAGTTTGGTTGTTACATTATCGCAGTCAGGAGAAACAGCTGATACGCTAGCCGCTTTGGAAGAATCTAAAAGACTGGGTTTCGGATTTAGTTTAAGTATTTGTAATGTGCCGGAAAGCGCGTTAGTTCGAGCGTCTGATTTATGTTTAATGACACGTGCTGGTCCAGAAGTTGGTGTTGCATCAACCAAAGCGTTTACAACACAATTGGTTGCTATGATGCTTTTAGTTGTAGCACTTGGCCGCAGGAAAAATTTATCAGAAGACGATGAAGTTAAAATCGTTAATGAATTAACAAAGTTGCCGGGTAAAATTGAAGAAATATTAAAGTCCACAGATGAAAAAATAAAAGAGTTATCTGAAGATTTTAATGAAAAATTTCACTCATTGTTTTTAGGTCGTGGCACTATGTACCCCATTGCGATGGAAGGTGCACTAAAACTCAAAGAAATTTCATACATTCATGCAGAGGCCTATCCTGCCGGCGAGCTAAAACATGGACCTTTGGCGTTAGTGGATGCAGAAATGCCAGTAATTACCATTGCGCCAAATGATGAACTTTTGGAAAAGTTGAAATCTAACATGCAAGAGGTATACGCACGAGGTGGACAACTCATTGTATTTGCAGACCCAGCTTCTCAGGTAGAGGAGTCTGAGGGAATGCAAGTGATAGAAATTGTTTCATCACATGAGTGGGTAGCACCCATATTATTTACCATTCCTATGCAGCTTTTGTCGTACCATGTTGCGGTTTTAAAAGGTACTGATGTTGATCAGCCTAGAAACTTGGCGAAATCAGTTACGGTTGAATAATAAAAATTACATCTCGAGCTGTTAGTAAATAGAATTATTTTAGAAGTACTGCCGGATTTCAAAAATATTAAAACGGAGCAATTAACAAAATGCTACATTGGTTACATTTTTATGTTCGCTTGTGTTTTTTAAAAGAAGTCCCACAGGACGCTCCATATTCAAAGTCTTTACTCTACACTGGTATATTTGCTTTTTATTGTGTTGGCGTCGCTTTTACTTCACTAAGTCAGGCATTTATCGTTGGCCTAATAATGCCAATTTTACAAATTGCATTATTGATATTTCTCACAAACTTAATTCTTTGGATTCGTAAAACACCTGAACGTTACGAACAAACAATAACAGCGTTGAGCTTTTGTGGTGCAATTATTGGTGTAATTACTGTCGTTATATTGTCATATGTTGTTTCCTTGGGTGACAGCGGCGAGTCAATAATGACGGTCCTTGGCTCGATTTTAATCTTATGGGTAACCGTTGTATTCGGACACATTTTTTATCATGCAATGGAAGTCACTTTTTTTGGTGGGTTAGGTGTCTCGATGATTTACATGTATTTATCTTTTGCTGTCATTCTTCGATTAATGAAAATTATTGCGGCACCTTTCTAAGATTATGCATATTCATGTCCTTGGTATTTGCGGTACATTCATGGGTGGCTTAGCGGTATTAGCGCGAGAAATGGGTATGACAGTTTCTGGTGCGGATGCAGGTGTCTATCCTCCCATGAGTACCCAGCTAGAAGCTGCTGGAATAAAATTAATCGAAGGATATGATGCAGAGTATCTAAAAAAAAATACGCCTGATCTTGTGGTAATTGGCAATGCCATGTCACGTGGTAATGCATCTGTTGAGTATTGTCTAAATCAACAACTGGATTATTGTTCAGGACCTGAATTTATTGCGAACCATATTTTAAAAAATCGCTGGGTATTAGCGGTTGCAGGCACCCATGGTAAGACAACCACCAGTAGTATGCTAGCCTGGATTTTAGAGTACGCTAAGATGAATCCAGGGTTTCTCATCGGAGGAATACCTCAGAATTTTGGGTTATCGGCACGAATGGGTAAAACACCCTTTTTTGTGATTGAAGCCGATGAATATGACACAGCTTTTTTTGATAAGCGATCTAAATTTGTTCATTATCACCCTAAGACTTTAGTTATTAACAATCTTGAATTTGATCATGCCGATATTTTTGAAAACCTCGATGCAATTAAGCGTCAATTTCATCATCTGATCAGAACGGTACCTGAAGTTGGAAAAATTATTTATCCTTCCGAAGAAAGTAACATCTGTGATGTTATGAATATGGGTTGTTGGTCTCCAACCGAAGTCATAGATTCTTCAAACCGGCAAGGTTGGTGGGCAGAATTAAAACAGCCCGATGGTAGTGAATTTGATGTGGGTTTTAAACAAGAAAAGTTTGGAACAGTAAAATGGGATTTAATTGGAAATCACAATGTTAGCAATGGATTAGCTGCTATTGCTGCGTCTCGTCATGTTGGTGTTGCTCCACCCTATGCTATTGATGCGTTAGCAGAATATGTGAATACGAAACGTCGATTGGAAATTCGTGGTGTAGTAAACAAAATTACCATCTATGATGACTTTGCTCATCATCCAACCGCTATATCCTCAACATTAAATGGCTTGCGACATAAAGTAGGTGACGCTAGAGTCTTTGCGGTATTGGAACCTCGATCCAATACGATGAAATTAGGTGTGCATAAAAGTGAATTGGCCAACTCATTGGCGGAAGCAAATTTTATAACGGTGTTTGAGCCATCCGGTCTCAAATGGTCACTAAAAGACTGTTTATCTTCGTTGAGCGGCAAGCTTAATATATTGGAAGATATCGATAAAATCATTCAGTTGTTACTAGATCAACTACAACCGGGTGATCATGTCCTCATTATGAGTAATGGTGGCTTTGAAAATATTCATGAACGTTTGTTGAAAGCATTAACAGAACGATATGGCTAAAACGCCTAACGTCATTTCACTGGCAATAACAGGCGCATCAGGTGCCTGTTACGGTATACGTTTGCTGGAGTGTCTGTTAAAAGCTGACATAAAAGTTTACTTAATGATTTCGTCACCCGCGAAAGTTGTTATTGCGACAGAAACAGATTGGCAACTTCCCAGTCGTAACGATCAGATAAAAACTTATCTCTCTCAACAGTTTGCAACAAATCCAGACAAGTTGGAAATTTTTACTCGGGATCAATGGATGGCGCCTGTCGCCAGCGGTTCGAATGCGCCTGATGCAATGGTGGTGTGTCCTTGTTCTACCGGCACACTTTCTGCAATTTCTTGCGGAACCAGTCGTACCTTAATCGAACGTGCTGCCGATGTGATGTTAAAAGAGCAACGACAATTGATACTAGTACCCCGAGAAGCGCCGTTATCTGTGATTCATTTAGAGAATATGCTGAAATTGGCGAAAATAGGTGTAACCGTTTTACCCGCAAGTCCGGCGTTTTATCATAAACCGGAAACAATATCTGATATGGTGGATTTTGTTGTGGCTAGAATTCTAGATCATTTAGGAGTTGAGCAGCATCTTGCGCCCCGCTGGGGAGACTGATCTTGAGTGTTGTACGAATACCCATTTTCCCCTTGCACACGGTACTCTTTCCCGATGGCCCGCTACCACTAAGAATTTTTGAACCTCGTTATACTGATATGATAAGTCAGTGCCTAAAATCCAATATGGGTTTTGGTGTATGTCTAATTACTGAAGGCAAAGAAGTAGGTGGCATAGCAACTACTCACGAAATAGGTACTTTAGCTAATATCACCGATTGGCATATGCGCAAAGATGGCTTGTTGGGAATTACGGTAATTGGTGAAAAGCGATTTCGTGTTTTAAAGCAAAATATCGAAGGAAATAACTTGATGTTTGCAGAGGTGGAATATTTTGAGGATGATTTAGAAAAATCTATTCCAGAAGAGTACGAAAGCCTAGTAGAAATCTTGGAAGAGAGACTATCTCAATCGAATACTCGATATGCTGATCTTAATATTAATTTTGATGATGCGACTTGGGTCGGATTTCGGTTGGCAGAATTGTTGCCGTTACGTTTGTCGCAAAAACAATATTTTTTACAGTTAAGTGATCCATTGCAACGTCTCGAAAGACTGGATGACGTCTTACAACATATTGATATGAATGTTAACAACTAAGCAAGGTTGTTAAATCCCATTTGGCCACATTTTTTTCCCGCTAGCCGACAGGAAAATTCCAAAGACGCTTGCCAGCTTTTCTTAGTTAATCGGCTATGAATTAATCCTGCATTGAAAGTATCACCAGCACCTATCGTATCAACGGTATTTTTTGTTAGGTATGCATTTGAGTGAATTAGTTGATCACTTTTCAATAATGCGCTTGCACCTGCTTTTCCCCAAGTGCAGACTAGGTCGGCATTGGGTGAAACTAATTTTTGTGATTGCAAAAATGCTTCAGGGTTTTTAAATCCGCAGGAGTTTGCATAGGCTTTTGAATAGATAAATAAATCAGCCAGGGTAAATATTTTTTCCAGATGTTTACGAGGCTTTTCGATTTCAACCGAAACCGGAATTGATGGAAAGTTAGATTTTATCAATTGTAACATTCCAAATACTTCGTCTATTGCTCGAGCCTCGAAGTGAATCCAATTAAAATTTTCTAAATCTAACATTTTAAAATAAGAAAAATCAAGTTCAGGCAAATCTCGATAATGAACGATAGTTCTGGAGCCATTAGTTTTATTCAAAGTGATGTATGATGTAGGCTGTTTGCTATTAGTGATTTTTTTTGCAAGCGAATAATTGATTTTATGTTTATTTAAATCAGAAACAATAAAGTCAGTGGAAAGATCTTCTGCAATTGTACCTGCCCAAAAGCATGAATGATTAAACTGGGATAAAACTGTGAGTGTGTTTGCGGTGTTTCCACCGCGACGTATAACTTGTGATTCAGCTCTTAGTTCCTCGTCTTCTACTGGATAGTGATCGACGAGGTTTATAATGTCTAGTGTAACAATGCCTACACCAAGAATTTGCATTTATTCAGAGCTGGGTTTTGGTGATTCTTTTGCTCGCAATCGAGTGAGTGGGATGTAATACATGAACGTTTCAACCAATAGCCATCCGGAAAAAAACAATATTGGAAAAACTATGCCGTCTTCGCGAACCGTTAAATATCCGAAATAAATGAAGTTCCAGGTTAATGCAAACCACATTAATGCCAATATGAGTGGTTGTGCGCAAAACCTGGCGCCACAATTTGAGCAATAAATATCAACCCATTTATTGGCCAATATTTTTTGTTTGAATGTAATGGTTTCTTTGTTGCAGCTAGGGCATTCGATATTCGACATATTTCTTTCCTGATCTATTTTTTGATCTAATCATACCGGAAAATCCTTTAAAAAACATTGTATAAGCTTCTATTAGCTAAGCGATTGTAATACTTAGATTATTTTATTTTTATTCATTTGCTTGCCTCAAGTGAAGGTCAGTCAGATATAACGGAAATTTAATTCACCCGAAAAAGCTGTGGACTACTGCGCATAATCTAACAAATTGTTTGTATTGGTTAAAGAACCGATGGCTTGTGGCCGAATTATGGGGAAGTTCGAAGAAATTCCCTCTCATAAGTCGGACCATTAATTGTGTTTATGCATCAGTATATAAGGAAGTAAAATATGAAGCGCCTCCTGCTAACCCTTGGCATCTTCGCTGCCAGTTTTTCAATTTACGCTGATTCAGCGTTTCATCCATCAGCAGAAAATTTAACCTATGGAGCGGTTTCTAATCATCAAAGCTCTATTTCGTACACTAATAATCCGGCGATGGGATCGTCCTCATTGGATACGAGCGATTGGTACTTTGGTTTTGGATTAGTGACTTCCGTTGGATTTGGCGCAGAAGTCGGGCCGGTTGATAATTTTACAGAGCAAATTGATAGCTTGGTTTCAACATTAGACACATTTGAAGGCGACTCAATTGATGCAGTAGAAGAAATTAAGAATCAATTCGACAGTTTTTTAATTAATGCAGGAGATAACGGTAGCGCACAGGTTAACTTAGCCATCCATCCGTTGTTTCCACTGATTTGGAGTTCTCGAGGCACTCTCAGTGGTAGTATGGTACTAGACGCAAATGTTGCAGCTTTAGCACAACTTAGAGTGCTGGATCGCCCTATTGAATACAATCCATTAGAACAAGGGACCAATATTTTGCAGACTAACACTGCGGCTTATATAAAAGTCGGTGCAGTTGCTGAGGGTTCATTAGCTTACAGTCGACCGGTACTAGAGCTTAACGAAGGTACTTTACATGCAGGACTTCGCGGTAAGTATTATCAAGTTGGATTGAGTAAAACGTTAATCGGTATATCAACCATGCAGGATGGTGCTGATACGGTATTAGAAGATGAATTGAATGATGCAAAGGATACATCATTACAATCGGGCTTTGGTGTTGATCTTGGTGTTTTATGGACGACCCGTAATTACCGTTTAGGCGCTTGGGTGAAAAATGCGAATTCCCCTAGCTTTAACTATGACGGCATCGGAACAAATTGTGAAAGTATTGAACCAGGAGCTAGTCAGGATTCTTGTTTCATTGCCAAGTCATTTGCTGATGAAATTGATCTCGAAGAATCTTACGTGATGGATGCGCAAATTAGCGTGGAAGGAGCCGTGTATAACAATAGCCGAAATTTCGTCGCTTCATTTTCTGCCGACAGCTCACCGGTTAATGATCCAGTGGGAAATCAGATTCAATGGGTAACAGTTAGTGCAGGTTATGCAACCTCGAGCTGGATCATTCCTGGTATTCGAGTGGGTTATCGAAAAAATTTGGCAGGTTCTGAGTTGAGTGCTGTTAGTGCAGGATTCACACTATTTAAATCAGTGCACGTCGATGCCCTATATGGACTTGAAAGTATCGATGTGGATGGAACGTCTGCGCCAAGAATGGCGCAATTAAACGTTGGCGTTAACCTGTTATTCTAAAGATTGCAAAGGAAAAATCATGAACATTAAGCAAAAAATTCTAAGCCTTTCTGTCTTCAGTTTCGTGTTAACGATGACAGGATGTGGTGTGACTTCTCAAGATAAAGGAACTGGAGAAGCTGGCGCTGGCGCGGTCAGTGGAGTAGCGATTGATGGCTATGTTGCTTTCGCTGTTGTGTACGTGGATACAAATGAAAATAATAAATTAGATGTTTGGGAAACGCGGGCATTAACGGATGGCCAAGGTTATTTTACTTATAATCCACATAATGCCGAGGGTTCGAGAAATTACTGTGAGTTGGAGAAAACGCATAAAGATTATAAACATTGCCTAAAAATACCCGCTGGTTATGATGAGGTTATGATTCGTATGACCCAAGGTTACGACCTAACAACAGTAGAACCGTTCACTGGTACACTTTCCATGAGGGTTAGTTCAAATGCCGAAAACTTAGAAAATGTTATTGTTGGAACGCCGATTACCGGCTTGCTAGCTGAAATGGATTCGACACAAAAAACTAATTTTTATAATCTAGAAACGGATTTAGACACTTCTATTTCTGGTTTGGATTTTCTTGATTTTACCACTGCTGATTTAATGACAAATGAGCAGCGAGCAATTCTTTTAACAGTGGCATTACGGATTCATAAGATTGCGGATTCGATGGCCGGTGTTTTAGATGCAGCACTCGACCAAGCATTAATTGCAGATGCAACAGCGACTGCTGATGGGGGCTTTTTTAATGTTAAAGCGGGAATACCCACTGATGCATCAATTTACGTTTATCAAGCCTTTGCGGAGTCCATTACGGCCAGTAAGGGATTAAGTGCCAATTTAACAAGTCAGACAGAAATGGAAGGTATCGTGACAAACGCTTGGGGGAAAATGAAAGCTGTCATTTCTGAATACAATGCTGATCCAGACAATGCATCAAGCCAATATCAAATTCCAGCCACAGATCCAGATTACACAGCTATCGCGACTAACATGGTTAGCTTAGCAGATGTGATAGGAACAGTATTTACCGCGCCATTAGAAGCGACTGGCACTTATACTGATAGTGAAGGTGCAACACAAACTTATACAATTGCTGATGATGTAAAATCACGTATTCGAGCTGTTGACATAGTTGCATCCTTGATTCGTGATAGAGCCGCTGCGGCGGCAATTGCTAATGCTATTGATCTCGCTAGCACGGCAGCGGATGCAGCAGACTATCTCTCTAACTTAAAATCAGCCAAAGTGGATTTAGCTGGGTTAAAGAAAAAATTTAAAGATGCAGCAAATGCAGATCCTGTTGAAACTTTGGATGCAACGGCTGCAAATTATGATGCTAGAAAGAGTTTTGCTGAGTTGTTTGGGGATACAACATCAGTAACAGGACTAACGGGTGCCGATGGTGGAGCTGCAAATGAAGAGGGATTTGCTGGAAATTCACTGAATATGGGTGAAGGCGATGATAGTGTGGGAATTGCTTTCGACGGTGCAACCGATGACGCGACAAGCGGCACAATGAAAATCGATGCATCTTTCGCTACTGGAGATTTTGCCAGTGAAGATGGTAGCCCTACGGAACTAGAAGGAACCTGGGAGCAATTGGATGAGTATACAATGTTAATGAATGTTGAGGTCGCTGGTGTTGTGCAGCCTGTCATTGTAAAACCCACATTAGATGATCAAGGAAATCCTGCATATTATTATGATATGGGTGGTGAGCAGCAAGTGTGGACTCCACCATCTGAGTCAAACCCATAAAGGTCTATCTTCTTGTAGTGAAAAAAACAACAAGGTTACGAGGTGGTTTCTCGTAGCCTTGTATTATAGTAATTTGTCTAATGTTTCCTATCTCGAAACATGTCATAACAACGATATATTTTTTTGAATTTGTCTCAAATTCCAGACACATTTTTCGTATATAATCAAGCGTTTATAAACACTCTCAATCCAAATTTTTACAATTTTTTTATTGTTTTCAATATTCCTTAGATTTATCCATATAAACAACAGCTTAGTTGTGCAAATCAGAGGTAGAATTATTCTAAAGTACTAGATGTACAAGCATTTTTTAGTGGAAACTAAGTGAGATGCTTGACATGTATTATGCACCGTGGCATAAAAGGCCATCCCTTTGGCTGGGACTAATTCTGTAAGCCAAACTGGTTTATTTTTACTCAACTCTTGCGTTTTACAACGACAAAAATGTGGAGTGGGGAAATTGTTTAATTTTATTCGGGAGGATAATTTATGAAAAAATTATTAGTATTGCCTGCTGCGGCAATGTTAGCTATGGGTATTTCTACTGCGTCAAATGCTGCTGATATGCCACCTTTGGCTAAAAAAAGCGGTTGTACTGCTTGCCACGCGATTGACAAGAAAGTTGTTGGTCCAGCTTGGGGCGAAGTTAGTAAGCATTACAAAGGTAAAGATGCTAAAGCTGACTTGATCACGAAAGTTAAAAAAGGTGGTAAAGGTAACTGGACTGCTGTAACTAAAGGCGTTCCAATGCCTCCTTACTCTCCACGAGTTGCTGATGCAGATATCGAAAAATTAGTTGATTTCGTATTAGGCATTGCTAAGTAAGTAATTACTTAATCTGTATTATAAAAAAGCCAGTTTTATAAACTGGCTTTTTTATTTGTGTTAATCCATCTAATATATTTCTACCAACTAAATAATACCCAGCTAGGAATCAGTAAATTAGGTTGTAAATCATTTCGGCGAGTATCAAAATCACCATCGCCATCCGCATCAACAAGATAATACGGGCGGCCTTTTTTCGGCTTAACCTTTATCATGTATACCTTGCCATTGGATCGAAACTCTTCAATATCTGCTGTTTTATCTCGAAGTATTCGCACATCCGGGCCGAGATCTTTTTCGTCCACATTACTGGTTTCTGCAAACGTGGGCAGTGCAAGCGAGGCGATACTAAAGCTGAGTATTATATGTTTCATAACTTTATTATAAACTGCTCAATGGTATTAATCTAATGAGTTAGGCTCATTTAAAAATGTTTTGTCAATGCTATGCTACAAATCCAACATGACTTCCTTCTCTTCAAGTGAAGGTTCAAAGCCGTGTTTTTCGTAGTGATTAAAAATTGCCTCTGCTATTTCTTTTGGTTCATCAATGATTCGGAATAAATTTACGTCATCCTGGTCGATCATTTTTTCTTTAACTAAGGTTTCTTCAAACCAATCTATTAAACCATCCCAAAATGGTTTGTGTACCAAAATAATGGGGATGTGGCGTGTCTTGTTGGTTTGAATTAAGGTCAGTATTTCTGCGAGTTCATCCAGAGTGCCAAAGCCACCGGGCATAACGACATAAGCCGCTGCATATTTAACAAACATTACTTTACGTGAAAAAAAGTGACGGAAGCTTAGGGAAATATCCTGGTAAGGATTGCCTGTTTGTTCGTGGGGTAATTGGATGTTTAATCCAATACTTGGCGATTTTCCAGCAAAGGCACCCTTATTTCCGGCTTCCATTATGCCGGGACCACCGCCAGTAACCACGCTGAAACCCGCATCAGATAATTCTCGGGCAATTTCTTCTGTTAGTTTATAATACGGATGATCATCAGGTGTGCGAGCAGAACCAAAAATACTCACCGAAGGTTTGATTTGGGCCAAGCGTTCAAACCCCTCAACAAATTCTGCCATTATTTGAAAAATTTTCCATGACTCTCGCGACAACATAGAGTCATTGATGGGAGCCATGCTAGGGTGAGAAATTTTATTTTGATCAGCCATTTTGGCAGTCCTTTTTATAATCGATATTAAACCATATTTTTTGAGTAACCAATCAATGCAAAAAAATCAAAAATTAATCTTAGTCGACGGGTCTTCGTATTTGTTTCGAGCCTATCATGCAATGCCTGAATTTAGTAACTCAAAAGGTGAAGCTTGTGGTGCAATCTATGGCGTTATTAATATGATTAAGCGATTGCAGCAAGATTTTGCGGGCGACCAAATAGTATTAGTTTTTGATGCGAAGGGAAAAACATTTCGCAATGATTTATATAAAGAATATAAAGCTAATCGGCCGCCAATGCCTGAAGAGCTTGCTGCACAGATTATGCCGCTGCATGATATTTTATCAGCGATGGGATTCCCCCTATTGGTTGTGCCTGGCGTAGAGGCAGACGATGTTATTGGTACACTCGCGATGCAAGCAACCAGTTTAAAAGTAGATACGATTATCTCCACAGGTGATAAGGATATGGCTCAACTTGTCAATGAGCATGTGTCTTTAGTAAATACAATGACAGAAACTGTTTCGGATGAAGCAGGGGTTTTAGATAAATTCGGCGTTCGCCCAGATCGTATTATTGATTATTTAGCATTAATTGGTGACAAAGCTGACAACATTCCGGGCGTACCAAAAGTTGGCCCTAAGACAGCGGTTAAGTGGTTAACCGAGTATGGTTCCATGAAAAATATTATGGAGCATGCCGATAAAATAAAAGGCAAAGTAGGAGAAAACTTACGTGCAAGCCTTGATCAGCTACCCTTGTCTTACGAGCTTGCCACGATAAAATGTGATGTTGAGTTAGAGTGTGATCTAGAAGACCTAAAATCAAAACCTGCAGATCAACAAACGTTAATTGAGTTTTTTCAGCATTATGAATTTAGAACATGGTTGCGGGAAGCCATGTCGAGTGATTCGAGTGATATTCCAGAAGATAATCAAGCAGAAATAAGTGATGCAAATTATCAAATCATTCTAACTGAAAAAGAATTCGAGAAATGGTTTGCCCAATTAAATCAAGCAAAATTAATTTCATTTGATACTGAGACTAATAGCTTGGATTATATTAATGCAGATGTAGTGGGTGTTTCATTTTCTGTAGAAGTAGGTGAAGCTGCTTACGTTCCCTTTGCTCATGATTATCTCGATGCGCCCGTGCAATTAGATCGAGACACCATTTTAAATAAATTAAAGCCATTGTTAGAGGACAAAACGAAACTCAAAGTGGGGCAAAATTTAAAATATGATATGAGTGTGTTGAAACGGTATGGGATTTTCATGCAAGGCATCAAGTTTGATACTATGCTGGAATCTTACGTAGTAGATAGTGTGGCTAGTCGCCATGACATGGATTCATTGGCTGTAAAGTATCTTAATTACAATACAGTGCATTTTGAAGATATTGCAGGCAAAGGTGTTAAACAAAAAACGTTTAATGAATTGGATTTGGAAGTTGCTGGTCCTTATGCGGCTGAAGATGCGGATATTACACTGCAATTGCATGAGGTACTGTGGCCAAAATTATTAGGCTCTGAAGGTCAGAAGGCGATATTTGAAAATATTGAAATACCATTATTGCCGGTTCTTTCTAAAGTTGAATGTAATGGTGTATTAATTGATGCGGACATGCTGAAGCAGCAAACCGAAGAGATATCTAAAACATTAGAAAATTTGGAAAGCCAAGCATTCGAAGTCGCTGGTGAAGAATTTAATTTAAATTCACCAAAGCAAATACAGAAAATATTCTTTGAAAAACTTGAATTACCCATCATTAAAAAAACCCCTAAGGGGCAGCCATCGACTGCGGAAGCAGTGCTGCAGGAATTGGCGGAAGATTATGAGCTCCCAAAATTGATATTAGATCACCGTGGATTAAGTAAATTAAGGTCCACCTACACAGACAAGTTGCCCGACGAAATAAATGCATCAACTGGTAGAGTGCATACGTCTTACCATCAAGCAGTCGCAGCAACCGGTCGCCTATCGTCGTCTTCACCAAACCTGCAAAACATACCCGTTCGTAGTAAAGAAGGCCGACGCATCCGACAAGCTTTTATTGCTCCTTCGGATTGTCTATTGGTTGCGGCAGATTATTCACAAATCGAGTTAAGAATCATGGCGCATTTGTCGGATGATGAAGGATTGTTGGCAGCGTTTAAAGCTGGTAAGGATATTCACAGAGCGACAGCTTCAGATATTTTCAATGTGGAAATGGATGAGGTAAGTAGTGAACAACGACGCCATGCAAAAGCAATAAACTTTGGGCTAATATATGGCATGTCTGCTTTTGGTTTAGCTAAACAAATTAATGTGGGCAGAAACGAAGCACAAAACTATATGGATGAATATTTTCACCGTTACCCAGGCGTGAAAAATTATATGGATGAGACACGAGAAATTGCAAAGCAGCAAGGCTACGTAGAAACCTTATTTGGAAGGCGTCTTTATTTGCCAGAAATAAATGCGAAAAATGCCATGCGGAGGCAATATGCGGAACGAACAGCAATAAATGCCCCGATGCAAGGGACCGCAGCGGATATTATCAAACTCGCGATGATTGCTGCAGATAACTGGATTGAAGAAAAATTACCGAGTATCAAGATGATCATGCAAGTTCACGATGAGCTTGTATTTGAAGTGCCGGAAAGGTTATTAGAGGAAGCTAAAAATGGAATAAAGCACTGCATGGAGTCAGCAGCCGATCTCAAGGTTCCCCTGTTAGTGGATATTGGCGAGGGTAACAATTGGGAGGAAGCTCATTAGTTAATGTGTGTCGAATAAATATGACGTGCAATATTTGATCTATTCTAATTAGCGCTTGTAAGTTATATCTGAAAGTCATATTTAGCTGCTAAATCTGGCTTTTCTTTTCAGAACTTTTGGACTAAGCTCCTGTCTATGTATGTGAGTAGGGTAACCCGCTCGCCCACTCTCCCTCCCTGAGTGGGTAATGCTAAAACCCGATTTCCCAGAGTCGGGAACGTTTTGAACCCCGGCCATTTGGCCGGGGTTTTTTATTGTGTGGGGATAAATATTTTGGTGGGGATTAAGTTTTTTAGAGGTCAGTAGTGTTTATTAGAGGTTCTGGTTCCGCTTAGAAACTTTTCGAGCTTTGTGAAGTACTTTCTGAATTCACGTTTGTTTGTTCTGGTCGCACTTTAGAATCCCTGCGGGCTTGCCACATTTATTTTGATCATGATTAGAATTCTGTAGGATTTGAATAAGTACTTACTACGGTTTTTTGTTAAGGATTCTGGTCGTACTTAGAACCCCTGCGGGTTTCATTAAGTACTTCCTGAACTCACTTTTGTTCGTTCTGGTCGCACTTAGAATCTCTTCGAGCTTCATTAAGTACTTCCTGCACTCGTGTTACTCGTTCTGGTCGTATTCAAGCCACTGGTCTAGTTTTTCTAGGACTTTTTCTGAGCCGCTGCGTTTTAATGATGAAAATGTTTGCACTGAAACATCGAAGTATTCATCAGACTTGAGTCGTTTTTTAACTTGCAGCATTACGCTGGATGCGGCTCCTTTGCTTAGTTTGTCTGCTTTTGTTAATAGGATGTGTGCGGGTGTTGAGGTGTGATGACACCAATATAACATTTGTTCGTCGAACTCTCGCATGGGGTGGCGTATATCCATTACTAAAACTAAACCTTTCAAAGTTGGCCGGTCTTGAAAGTAACCTTCCATTAATTTTTGCCAGTGTTGTTTAACTTTTGCTGGGACTTTTGCAAATCCATATCCGGGTAAATCGACCAATGCATGTTCATCATCTAAAGTGAAATATACGATTTGCTGTGTGCGACCGGGTGTTTTACTTGTACGAGCAAGCGAATGTATCCCAGTTATGGTATTGATCGCGCTGGATTTGCCTGCGTTAGAGCGGCCGGCAAATCCAACTTCGTATGACAAGTGTTGTGGTAGCTGATTGAGGTTTTGTACAGCGAGTAGAAATTTTGCTTTCCGATAAGCTGGATTCATCTTAATGTTTAAGCGAAAAAGCCTTAGTGCTTACCTTTTCCATATAAAAATTGTGAATACGTTGCGACCTCCGAACTCACCTGCCTAAATAAGTGATCAAGGCTAACGATGGCATGTTCTAATAAATTAACCGCAATAAAAGGGTGTTCAATTCGCATTCGGTTATACATCGTGCGAGAAAGTTTTAATAGTTTTGTATTTTTTTCGATAGCTTTTAAACGTACGGATCGAGGTTCTCTATCAAAAAACGACATTTCACCCATTAATTCACCCGTTGTGACCCGGCCTACTTCCGTTTCCGTACCTGATTCATCATGAAATAAAGCAGTGGCTCCTTCCAATACAAAATATAAGGCTTCACCTACTTCGCCGATATCGGCAATAACTTCATCTTTGTTGCAGGTAACCACTTCCGTATAGTCCACAAATAGTTGAACTTCCTTTACTGTTAAGGCTTCTGATAGTTTTTGTTGGTTTATAAATTGTACAAGATTAATTTGTTCAGATGTCATTCAGTTCCACTCCTGGAATATTGTTATTTAGTTTTTTAATGAATTAAGGACGTTAGGATAGATAATAACAAACTTTAATTGTCATGTTACATGATTTTAGTTAATCTTTGTGCAAATCAAAGGAGGTAATAAATGCTCAATATGTTTAAAAAAATAACGGCTTCAATTGTAGCGAGTTTGTTAGTTTGCTCCATGGCGATAGCTGCCGATGAATATGAAGAAGGGGTGCATTACGAACGAATCGTACCAGCTCAGCCAACGAGCACGGTTAATAAAGTCGAAGTATTGGAAATTTTTTGGTATGGATGCCCACATTGTTTTCGATTCGAACCCTATGTGGAACGTTGGCTGAAAAAAATGCCCGCCGAAGCACAGTTTGTGCGTTTGCCTGGCGTGTTTCGACCAAGTTGGGAAGTTGGTGCCAGAGCGTATTACACCGCAGAATTATTGGGTGTGTTTGAAAAAGTTCACAAGCCATTGTTCAATGCATTACATTTACAAAAACGCAAATTAAATACCGAAGATGCAATGCGAGATTTTTTTGCGGAGCAAGGTGTGGATAAAAAAGAATTTATAAAAACTTATAAATCTTTTGCTGTTGAAACCAGATTAAGACGCGCAAAAACTATGACTTCTCGATATGGTATTGACGGTGTGCCTGCGGTAATCGTTAATGGAAAATATCGGCTTTCTGCTAAATCAGCAGGCAGTAATGCTGAAATGTTAAAAGTGATTAATTTCTTGGTTAAGAAAGAAAGTAAAAGTTAAATTCGATGTTAACTAATCCGGTGATTGGCGAATCCCGGATTAGTTAATGTAACCAGCTGTTAATTTGTTCTAGGTCATCAATTGATAATAACCCCACCGCAACCTTTAATTTAAGCATATTAATCACGTATTCATAACGTGCAAGTGCATAGTCACGTTGACTTCGAAATAATTCACGTCGCGCGTTTAAAACTTCAATAGCAGATCGTGTTCCTACTTCAAATCCCGCATCGGTTGCTTGTAAAGCCTGACCGCTTGATTTTAACGCTTGCGACAAAGCTTTAACGTAACTCATACCCGCCAATACACCAAGGTAAGCATTTCTCGTCTGCTGTAAAACTTCTCGTTCTTTGGCATCGATCAGTTGAATGGTTTGATCAAAGCGATGCTTTTTTTCATTAATGCGACTTGAAGATATATTGCCTTCGAAAATTGTCATATTGAGGTCAAGTGAGGCCAAGCCATCGAGAGTTTCTTGGCCGTAGGCACCACCGTAGTTGTTGTACCCATAGGAAACATTAAAATCTAACGTGGGAAAATTACTGGCTCTTAATACGTTCATTTCCTGACGTAAAATATCAGCCTGGAGTTTTTTTTCAGCAATTTCGAAATTAGAACCAAGTGCCGCTTCTGTCCAGTCTTTCATGCTGGTTGGAGATGGCGGAATCAAGGGTGTATCATCTTTTAACATCATTAGATTGTTGTGAGTTGCGCCGGTAATACGAGCCAGAGATTCTTTTTGATTTGCTAATTGAGTTTCTGCTTTAATTTCATTGGCAACAGCCAAATCATGTCTTGCTTGAGATTCATGAACGTCGGTAACCGCGGTTAAACCGACTTGAAATCGATTTTTGGTTTGCTCGAGTTGTTTAGCGATGGCATTTTTTTCGGCTCGTGCAAAATTGAGTGAATCTACCGCGGACAAAACGCTAAAATAGCGCTCTGCGACGCGTAACAATAATGCTTGTTGAGCAATGCGATAATTCAGCTCAGCACGCGTGAGTTGAATATCTGCAACTTTAAGCGTTCTTATATGGGATAAGTTAAAAATGGGTTGTTTAAGATTTAAGGTCAAACTGGCTTGTTTGTGAATTGAAAGCCCTAAATAATCATTAACATTATCCCCATTAGTGTCGATTTCGGCCCAAGTATCTTGCACGTCTTGCGACGCAATGCCTGCATTTGAATTGATATCAATTTTGGGAAACAGCTTGGCTAATGCTTTTGGGCGACTTTCCTGGTCAGCCTTTTTAGCATACTGCGCAGCTTTTAATTCGGGATCATTAGCTAATGATAATTGAAAAATATCGATTAAATTTTCTGCCGCAGACAAACTGGGCAATAGGATTCCAACTAGCGCCAAGAGTCCATGTGGCACTTTTTTCAGCATTATGACGTCTCGTTAATAGGTTGCCATGGCTGAGTCAACTTCTTTAGCCCAGGCATCAACTCCACCAGTAAGATTGATAACGTTTTTAAAGCCATTACCTTCGAGAAAAGTAGCGACATTAAAACTGCGTCTCCCATGATGACAGATGACCACGATCGGTAATTCATTATCAATTTGTGTAAGCTTACTGGGTATCTCACCCATGGGAATCAAAACGGAGCCATCAATATGGCATGTTTCAAATTCCCAAGTTTCCCTGACATCAAGTAATGTAAGCGCTTGCTCACCGGATTCTAGATGTTCTGCCAACTGTGTCGGTGTAAAGTGCAGCATACTTTAAATATGAGTTTGATTAGTGTGGGACAGCATGTCTTTAATAGTTAGGAACTTCAAAAAACAAACGATTCTGGTTTTTCTGAATTTATCAAGGCAGGCACTTCAGTTTCAAATAGACTTTTTTGTTCCCACTTGTCGCCATGAGTGCGATGAATTGCAATGGCTTGCATGGTCAATCCTTCGCCAATGATGGAAAATAATCTACCATCAATTGCCATAGCTTTTACGAATTGGTCAGGTAGCTCAGGTAGAGATCCGGTAATGGCAATGACATCGTATTGGTCTGGATTGCCCCACCCTTTTGAGGCATCACCTTCAATCATGGTGACATTATTAATGCCTAACGCATTCAGTTGTGATTTAGCTTGTTTTTGAAGCTCAGGAAAAATATCAACGCTATCTACGTGTGCACCCAATCTTGCTAGCATTGCCGTTAAACTACCTGAGCCGGTTCCAATTTCTAATATAGTATCAGTTGGTTTTATATCCAAGGCTTGCAATGCATGCGCTTCAAGTTTGGGGTGCATCATTTCTTGCCCATTATCCAAGGGAATGGCAATGTCACAGTAGGCCATGTTGATATATTTGGCTGGAACAAATTTATCACGTGGATGTGCTTCTATCGTTTCAAGAACACGGCTATCCAAAACTGTCCAGGTGCGTATTTGTTGCTCAACCATATTGTGTCGAGCTTCGTTAAAATTCATTTCAGTCATTATAGAGTCCTGTAACTCGTTGTTTTTATGCTTTAGTATCCCACAAACAATGTCGCTGTACCTTTATTGAACAAATTGGTACGTGGGGATAAGCCGAATCAGAAATACTACCAGTATTTAATAGATTGTAGAAACATCCACGGTAATAATTTTACTACCAGTCAAATATTTTGCTTTCTAGTATCCTGGGTTTTCGTTTTGTGTTATTTTTCTGCGGTATTAACCTAGAAACAACAATAATCTACAGAAAGATCAAGCCGAAGTGTTGTGCTCATCTGTGCGATGACGTTTGATTCTGGAATCTTGTAGGGGTGTCGTAGATAAATGCTGCGGCTGAGAAATACCCTTTGAACCTGTCAGGGCAATGCCGACGTAGGGAACAATTATTCTATACGATCATGCTGCCATCAAACCAAGGAACACATATGAGTGCTGTGCCAGAAGATTTTCTAAGCCAAAACGCTAAAATCAACGACGCGTCAATTCAACCTTTCCCCAATTCTCGAAAAATCTATGTACAAGGCAGCAGAAGCGATATTTCTGTACCAATGCGCGAAATTAAATTAACCGATACGCACACCAGCGAAGGTATTGAAAAGAATCCTGCACTAACCGTTTACGACACATCCGGTCCCTACTCCGATCCCAATGTTGAAATTGATATACGTAAGGGATTAAGTGAAGTTCGTACTCCATGGATTCTTGATCGTAATGATACTGAAGAATTAGACGCCTTGGGTTCGGCATATGGTCGTTCTCGAGCCGCCGACGCCTCTCTTGCTCATTTGCGTTTTGATCTCAAGCACAAACCTCGCAAGGCAAAAGCAGGTAAGAACGTCAGTCAAATGCATTATGCACGACAAGGTATAATTACGCCGGAAATGGAGTACGTCGCAATTCGTGAAAACTTGCGTTTAGAAGAATATAAAATTGCCATGCAAAATCAACATGCGGGTCATGCATGGGGTGCGAATTTACCAAAAGCCATTACTGCTGAATTTGTGCGAGAAGAAATTGCGCGCGGGCGTGCCATTATTCCTGCGAATATAAATCACACAGAATTAGAGCCCATGATTATTGGCCGAAACTTTTTGGTTAAAATTAATGGCAATCTGGGCAACTCTGCCGTTACGTCTTCTATCGAAGAAGAGGTGGATAAAATGACCTGGGGTATCCGCTGGGGTTCTGACACTATCATGGATTTATCAACAGGAAAAAATATTCATGAAACCCGTGAGTGGATAATTCGAAACTCGCCCGTGCCCATTGGGACAGTGCCTATCTACCAAGCGCTGGAAAAAGTGAATGGCAAGGCGGAAGACCTTAGTTGGGAAATTTTTCGCGATACATTAATAGAACAAGCAGAGCAGGGAGTAGATTACTTTACTATTCATGCCGGCGTGTTGCTGCGACATGTGCCACTAACTGCAAAAAGAGTAACCGGAATAGTATCGCGTGGTGGCTCAATAATGGCGAAGTGGTGTTTGGCGCATCATCAAGAAAATTTCTTGTACACACATTTCGAAGATATTTGTGAAATTATGAAAGCTTACGACGTGAGTTTTTCGTTGGGTGATGGCTTGCGTCCTGGGTCTATTGCAGATGCAAATGACGAAGCGCAATTTGGCGAATTAGAAGCACTGGGTGAATTAACCAAAATTGCTTGGAAGCATGATGTGCAAACCATGATAGAAGGCCCCGGTCATGTGCCTATGCATTTGATAAAAGAAAACATGGATAAACAATTAAAAGAATGCGATGAAGCACCGTTTTATACTTTGGGGCCGTTAACCACGGATATCGCTCCAGGTTATGACCATATCACATCGGGCATTGGTGCAGCGATGATAGGGTGGTACGGCTGTGCAATGTTATGTTATGTGACACCTAAGGAGCACTTAGGATTGCCTAATCGGGATGATGTAAAGGAAGGTATTATTACCTACAAAATTTCAGCACACGCGGCGGATTTGGCAAAGGGTCATCCAGGTGCGCAGATTCGGGATGACGCAATGTCAAAAGCGCGTTTCGAATTTCGTTGGCAAGATCAATTCAATATTGGCTTGGATCCCGATCGGGCAAAATCTTATCATGATGAAACTTTGCCAAAAGAAGCACACAAAGTTGCCCATTTTTGTTCTATGTGCGGTCCAAATTTTTGCTCCATGAAGATCACGCAAGATGTCCGTGATTATGCGAAAAGCCAAGGAATTGGGGTAGACGTGGTCGTAGATGAAGGCTTGAAAGCAAAGTCCAAAGAATTTCTCAATCAAGGTGTTGAAATTTATAATAAGGTCTAAATCCTTTTAATTTATCTGGATGTGAATGCATATCAACAACTGACGGTATTTAGCATCCAGATAAATAATTCCGAGTTTTTTCAATCTGATTTATTGATTCAATTCCCACTATCTAACTAAATTTCTCAGTTACTGCTTCCGATAAAATTAATATCCATTGGCTGTCTCATTTCATAGTAATTTTAGATCCAGTTTAGGAGGTTTGCCAAATGTCCGTACATCCGTTAAAACGTATTTTAATTGTTGACGATGACCCTGATATACGTCAATTGTTAAAAATGATGCTACGTATTGAAGGCTACGATGTTGTTGGTGAAGCATCCAATGGAATGGATGTCATGAAAAAAATAGAAAAAACCATGCCTGGAATAGTCTTACTAGACATCTGTATGCCAGGTAGTAGTGGTTTTGAAGTATTAGAACAAGTGTTAGATAAACACAAAGAGTTAAAAGTTATAATGATAAGTGGTTCCTCAACTTCGGAAGACGTGGCGAGGGCGATAAAAAAAGGTGCGGCTGGTTATATTGTAAAACCATTTAATACAAAGAATGTGGTGCAAAATATACAACGGGCTATTCAATCTGCAGTCACTGAAATTAAAAGCCAAAAAGCAAGCTAGTTATTAATAACGTAAGTAATACCAGGTTCTGCCTAACATCTCGTGTAAGGCGTAATAGGATTTTTCTAAGCCTTTTGCATGGGGTAAAAAATCAAAAAAATTGAGTTCAATATGGTTAGGTTTAAATCCTTCAAATCCTGTTGGTGCAGGAATAACATGAAACCCGACTTGTTCGAAAATGGCGACAGAACGCGGCATATGCCAAGCACTCGTGACAAGAAATATGTGGTCGATTTTTTCTTGATCAAGCATTTGTTTGCTAAATAAGGCATTTTCTGCCGTATTCCGACTTCTATTTTCTTGCCAATTTGCTGTGGTTTTATAATCTTGTTGCAGACTGTTTGTCATGAGTTTGCCTTCCGGTGTATCACCCTCACGTATGAATCCACCGGTAACCAATATGGGCAAATTTGTTTTAGATTGCAGGAAAGCGCCATAACGCAATCGTAAAAAGGTATTTTCTGATACGGTATCGCCACCAAATTCCAGTGCATTTCTTTCTCGTCCCCCACCTAACACAACAATGGCTTTCGCTTTTGAATCGATCAGCTGATCCTGACTCAAGGCGGGGTATTTTTCGAGACTGGTCATCAGCAGCGATCCCATAAGTGGGGTACAAAAAAGATAAAGCAGTACAAGTGTAAATAGAAATAACTTTTGCGCAATTCGTTGTCCATATTTTGCCAGGATAATACAGATAACAAAAAGGAGGACGATATTGCCGGGTGGTAAAATCAAGTTTCGAATAAAGTGAGTTAAAAAGTATTCCATTATTGTCTAACATGCCATGTTGGTATTTTTTGTTCAGTGATAAGTTCGTATTGAAGCAACCAGTCTAACGTTGATTCCGCATCTTCTTGAAACCAACGAGCTGCGGAACCGAGTCGAAAAGTATAACCCCACGTGTCCATATCAGCACACAATTGTTGCTGACCCACGTTAGGTAGATAGTCGGCCAACAGGATTTGCAAAAAACACACGGCATTCTCTTCATCATAGTCGCCACCTGTATCGGTGTGTAGTTGCTGGCGTCGTTCTTGGTCCATGCAGACATAATGACAAGACTCATGCAGCGCGGAATGAACCGGGGTGTCATCGCGTATATATAACCTGTTTTGGATAATTCCAGCCTCGGGCGCCCCCCAATAGCTACCTGGTATATTTTCTGATAATGTTACATGCTTAACGTCAATATTAAAGCGGGCAAGCAGTTGTTGAAAGTGGCCTAAATTTATGTCGGCAATAGTTTTCATGTAAAAAAATGATTTTATTATTTCAACGGTGATACTATCATGACTGTTGGATTATTTCTCACACCCAGGTTAGAAAATTCAAATGGCAAAACGTAAAAGGAAAAAGAAGGTAACTCAGGCTGACGAAGCAAATCGTCATCTACTGTATCAAGAAGCGGTTCAAAGTACTGAGTTTGAAATTGAGTTTTTCGAAGAGCGTTTTCGGGATTTACGTGGCAAACGTCGAAAACCCTATAGCATGCGAGAGGATTTTTGTGGAACGGCGCTATTTGCTTCCGAGTGGTGCAAATCTAACCCAAAACGACAGGCCATCGGTGTAGATTTGTGTTCAGATACACTGAAATGGGGTATGGAAAATATCATTAAGCCGGCCGGGAACTCAGTTAATAATCGAGTGACTTTGCTCAACGATAATGTATTGGATGTGGTAACCGAAAAAGTCGATTTTGTCTGTGCCATGAATTTTAGTTATTGCGTGTTTAAAGACAGGGCTTTGTTGCGCAGTTATTTTGAAAACGCTTTGCGTGGACTAAAAAGCGATGGTCTTTTCTTTCTAGATCTCATGGGTGGAACTACCACTATTGATCAAAATATAGAATACAAATATCTTGAAGAAAATGATGCGATGTATGTTTGGGAGCATGAATCCTTCAATCCAATTAATCACGAAATAATTTGCCACATTCATTTTGAATTTGATGATGGTAGTCGCATTGATAAAGCTTTTACCTACGATTGGCGCTTATGGACATTGCCGGAATTAAGGGAAATTTTATTGGAAGCAGGATTTTCAAGTGTACACGTTTTCTGGGAAGAATTTGTGGAAAGTGATGACCCTAATGATGATTATTTAGAAGGCTCGGGAAATTATCGGGAAGTCACTGTTGTGGACCAACAAGAATCCTGGTTGGCATACATAGCTGCAGCCGTTTAAATTTTTGTTGCGATTCTTTAGCTAGTGTTAGACCATGATTCCACTTGATATTTGTCGCCAGGGAATTGAGCTACCCTCGCCCATTCAATTGTTAGATTCTCCTCTTCTCAGGTCCAAACAAATAACCCTTTATGTAAAAAGAGAAGATTTGATCCACCCTGTCATTGGTGGCAACAAATGGCGGAAACTGAACTACAATATTCAATCGATCAATAAAAATAAACCCAATCAGGTTCTGTCGTTTGGAGGGGCTTACTCAAATCATATCTATGCTTTGTCAGGTGCGGGCCTAATTTTTGGTTTTAGCACTATTGGGATAATACGTGGAGAAAAATACGAACCAGTTAATTTAACTCTGGATTTTGCCGAACGCGCGGGTATGAAATTACATTATATTTCCAGGCAAGCTTACCGAAAAAAGGAAACACCTGAACTAATGCATGAGTTGAAGTCAAAGTTTGGAGATTTTTACCTGATTCCAGAAGGTGGCAGCAACCATTTAGCGCTACCAGGGTGTGCTGAGATTATTGCAGAACTGGATTCTCAACTAGGTGACGATTATGATTGTGTTTGTGTGCCGTGTGGGACTGCAGGTACCTTGGCGGGATTAGTTTCGTCAAACACGCAAAAAAAAATATTGGGATTTTCGGTCTTGAAAGGAGCTGCTTTTTTGCATGAAAATGTCAAAACTCTCATTGGTGACTTAGATAATAATAACTGGGAAATAAACCTGGATTATCACTTTAACGGGTATGCGAAACATAACTCAGAATTATTAGACTTCATTAATACGTTTCATCAGCAATTTGGTATTAGACTCGAGCCTGTCTATAGTGGAAAAATGTTTTATGGATTATTTGATTTGATAAAAAAAAATTACTTTTCGCCAGGATCGACAATTGTAGCTTTACACACAGGTGGTTTGCAGAATGAATACATTCAATGATGCCGTGGAAGCGTTTCAACAAGGCGATTGTCAGCTTGCTGTATCGATTTGGACTAAGCTGGCGGAGCAAGGTGATGCGCAATCACAGTTTAATCTTGGCGTGTTGTTCGATTCAGGTGATTGCGTTGAGCAAAATGATTGGGAAGCGGTATTTTGGTTTCGTAAAGCTGCAGAAAATCAATTCGTTCAAGCACAGTTTAATTTAGCGTTGATGTTGTTAAATGGGCAAGGTACAGCAATAAACCAAGAGGAAGCCGCGTTTTGGTTTGCGGCTGCTGCCAAAACGGGCCATTCAGATGCGGCATTCAATTTGGCGAAAACCTATGCTGATGGTGATGGGGTGGATAAAGATTTAAAAAAAGCATTTTATTGGTATCAGCAGGCTGCAGAAAAAGGCCATGTCCAAGCGGCTAATAATTTGGCGATATTTTACGCAATGGGGCATGGAACGACGAGAGATGATAACAAAGCTTATGCCTGGTTTAATATTGCCGCTGAACTGGGGGATTTTGTTGCTGTCAGACACCGGGAGCGTGTGGCTAATGAATTGACTGCAGATCAAATTATTCATGCGGGCAAATTGTCACAAGCTATCTTAGGGAGAATAAATCAGCAAAAATAAGTTTTATTGGTATAAAGCTTTAGCAGTAGATAGCGTTTATCCGAATAATGAATAGCCTTTCATTGACAGAAATTTAAAAATAATGATAATTATCCCACCAAAAATATTGACTAAAAATTAATTTTTTTAACATTAGGTAAGTGACAACAATGATCGAAGTCCAAAATTTGTGCAAACAATTTGGTGTCTTTACTGCGGTTGATGACATCTCATTTAACGTGAACAAAGGCGAGGTTCTTGGGTTTCTTGGGCCAAATGGCGCGGGAAAGTCAACAACCATGAAAATGATTACGGGATTTTTGGCGCCCACGGAAGGCAAAGTTACCGTATGTGGAGCTGATGTTTCTAAAGAACCAATTGAAGTTAAAAAATCAATTGGTTATTTGCCAGAAGGCGCGCCGGCTTATGATGATATGACGGTGGATAGCTTTTTGAAGTTCATTGCCAATATTCGTGGTTATCACGGCGCAGAAAAAGATAAGCGAATCGAAAATGCCATTCAAAAAGCCAATCTCGAAAGTGTGATTCATAAAACTATTGAAACCCTATCCAAGGGTTTTAAACGTCGAGTGGGTTTAGCTCAGGCAATATTACATGATCCCCCAGTGCTTGTTATGGATGAGCCCACTGATGGTCTTGATCCCAATCAAAAACATGAAGTTCGGTTGTTAATAAAGGAAATGGCAACGGAAAAAGCCATCATAATTTCGACTCATATTTTAGAAGAAGTGGATGCCATTTGTGATCGCGCGATTATCATTTCCCAAGGTAAGGTGAAATTTGACGGCACACCCAAAGAACTGGAGTCCATGTCGGAGTATCACAATGCTATTCGTTTGACGTTGGATGGTTATCCTTCTTTAAATGCTGAAAAATTAATTGCAGAACTTTCACATGTAAATCGTGTGGAATATGACAAAAGTGGTGACGAGAAAACCGTGTATGAGGTATTTGCTGAAAACGCCACGGAAGCAGCAAAAGAAATCAGTCATTTAGCTCAAGAGCAGGAATGGCTAGTTGATGAATTAGTTGTTCAGAAGGGTCGATTAGAAGATGTGTTTCGCCGATTGACCACAGGTGAGGCAGAGGGTCTAACTCATGAATAGTGTGATTTCAATTTATAAAAGAGAACTGAGCAGTTATTTTGCTACGCCAGTTGCTTATGTTTTTATCATTATTTTTCTCATGCTTGCTGGTGTTTTTACTTTTTATCTTGGTGGGATGTATGAGCGAGGTCAGGCAGACCTGCAGGCATTTTTCAGTTATTTACCCTGGTTATATCTATTTCTCATTCCTGCTTTGTCCATGCGCTTATGGGCAGAGGAAAGAAAATCGGGATCAATAGAGTTATTAATGACTTTACCCATATCCATAACACATGCCGTAGTGGGAAAATTTTTGGCAGTATGGTTATTTATTGGAATAGCGTTGCTTTTGACATTTCCGCTTTGGATTACCGTGAATTATTTGGGAGAGCCCGATAATCCTGTGATTTTTTCTGGATATCTTGGGGCATTCCTGATGGCTGGCGCGTATTTGGCAATTGGGTCGTGTATCTCTGCTATCACTCGCAACCAAGTTATTGCATTTGTCATTGCCGTGGTTGTTTGTTTTGGTTTTATTCTGAGTGGATTTCCTCTGGTGTTAGATTTCTTTAAAGATTGGCTGCCGCAAATTATCGTAAATGCCATTAGCTCCATGAGTTTCCTTACGCATTTTAACTCCATTATTAAAGGAGTTATTGATTTGCGGGATATAATTTATTTTGTTTCTTTCATAGGGTGTTGGTTAGCAGCCAACGTCATCTTAGTAGACATGAAAAAATCGGATTAAAGTGGAGGCATTATGAAAGCAAAAAAATTACTGTCCACTACTGGATTATTAATCATTGCGGGTTTGTTGCTAACAATTAACCTATTTGCTGGTTTGGTTTTCAAATCTTCTCGGTTGGATTTAACGGACAATCAGCTTTATACATTATCTGCTGGAACAGAAAATATTCTTAAAAACATTGATGAGCCAGTGACGTTGAGATTCTTTTTTTCGGAAAAGTTTTTTACAGGTCTGCCAGGTGTGATGAGTTATGGCCAGCGTGTACGTGACTTATTGGAAGAATATGTCACATTGTCTAATGGTAAGTTGAAATTGATTGTTGCCGACCCAGAGCCATTTTCTGAAACGGAAGATCAAGCCGTACAATATGGCTTACAAGGTGTGCCAGTGGATCAGACAGGCAATCAAGCTTATTTTGGTTTGGTGGGTGCAAACGCGACAGACGATGAAGAAGTCATCGCCTTTTTCCAGCCAGATAAAGAAGAGTCTCTGGAATATGATGTGACTCGGTTGGTTTATAAACTGGCAAACCCCAAACAGCGAGTTGTTGGATTAATCAGTGGCTTACCAATGGAAGGATCACCGCAAATGAATCCATTCGCTGCGCCTGCCGCAGGCGGGCAAGCCTGGTATATATTAAACCAATTAAAACAAAGCTTTGATGTTCGAAGTTTAGAGACGACGGTTGAGATAATACCTAAAGATGTGGATGTATTAATGTTGGTTCATCCAAAGGCATTAAGTGAAAAAACCTTGTTTGCAATTGATCAATTTGTTTTAAGTGGCGGTCGTCTCATGGCATTTGTTGACCCTTTTTCTGAAGCGGATCAGCCTCCAGCCGATCCACAAAATCCTATGGCAGCCATGCAAGCACCACGAAACTCAAGTTTGGACCCGCTATTTAAAGCATGGGGTGTTGAATTAGTGGCAGGCAAAGTTGTTGGTGATCGATTGAGTGCACAACGTGTTCAGGCACAAATGGGTAGCCGAGTACAGCCCGTTGATTATGTTGCCTGGTTAGCGCTAAAAAGTAAAAATTTCAATTCGACAGACTTTATTACGCGTGATCTAGAAAAGGTTGGTATGGCAACCGCCGGTTATCTTAAAAAAGCTGACGGCGCCGAAACAGAGTTTAGTGCCTTGATTGAAACCAGCAGTGAATCCATGGCAATTAATGCTATGCAATTTCAATTTGGTGCAAATCCAGCGGGGCTTTTACGTCAGTATGCGCCTGGTGGAGAAAAATTAATTGTTGCTGGCAGGGTGACTGGTAAAATAAAATCGGCTTACCCTGATGGGGTGAAAGATGCCGACGCTATTAAAGATGTTGTTGCAGAATCCAGTGATTCAGTAAATATTATTATCGTTGCCGATACTGATATGTTGGAAGATAAACATTGGGTTAGAGTGCAAAATTTCTTTGGCAATAAAATCGCTTTGCCACTCGCGAATAATGATGTTTTTATATTGAATGCCATCGAAAATTTGAGTGGCAGTAATGACCTCATTAGTTTGCGTAGCCGTAGTAAGTCTGCAAGACCTTTTTTGAAAGTGGAAGAATTGAAGCGTGATGCAGAAAAACGTTTTCAAGACCAAGAAAAAGAGCTGCAAAACAAGCTTAAAGAAGCAGAACGTAAACTGGCCGAGTTGCAACGCAAGCAAGATGGAAATAGCAGTATGATTCTGTCATCAGCACAGAAGCAGGAAATTGCGAAATTCCGTCAAGAACAAGTGGAAACGCGAAAAGCTTTACGTAATGTTCAGCATGAGTTGGTCAAAAGCATTGAAAGTTTAGGTGTGACCTTAAAGGTGCTAAATATCGGACTCATGCCACTTATCGTTATTATTTTCGCAATTTTTGTGGCTATGCGACGCACGCGTCGTTTGAAGCAATTAATGGTGTAAGGGCAAAGATATGAAGTTAGATAAACTAGCACTTGTATTTATGTTAACGCTGCTTATTGGTGGCGCGGCGTTTTATTTTTCTGGTCAACAAAGTGAGAAAGTTGAAGATCAGGAAAGTGGCGTTGTTTTCCTTCCTGGTTTGATGAATAAGATAAACCAAGTAACGCAAGTCGTCATAACCGATGAAAAAGCCTCGACCCATTTAACATTGAAAGAAGACCAGTGGGTTGTTGAAGAAAAAGCGGGTTATGGCGCAGATTTTTCAAAGGTTAAGTCCTTGCTACTTGGTCTGGTTGATTTAAAAACTGTGGAGTCAAAAACATCCAAACCTGAAAACTATGGTCGTTTGGGTGTGCAGGATATTGGTCAACCGGGTGAGGAATCGCCGAGCAAACTAACCTTGTTAGATAAAGCGGATAATGTTATGCACACGCTGATCGTTGGCAAAAGTAAAAGCGCCAAAGGTCCGAGTTCTAAGGGTGCTGTTTATGTGCGAAAGCAAAATGAAACGCAAAGTTGGTTGGTATCCGGTAAAATTGACTTACCTGCAAAGCAGACGGATTGGTTAGATAAAACGATTATTGACTTACCTGCTAGTCGAATTCAATCTGTTACGATAGTGCAATCAGATGGTAGTAAATTATCAGTCAGCAAAAATGAAAAAACTGATAAGAACTACACAGTCGAAGATCTGCCGCCAAAAGCGGAATTGAAATCTGAAAGCGTCGCCAATAGCTTGGCAAACGCGTTACAAAAATTATCGTTTGAGGATGTTCTGAATCGTGGAAAGTTTAAGATAGATGAAAAGACTATTGTAGAAACCACATTTAAAACTTATGATGATCTACAAATTACAGCTAAAGTTTCTGAAAAGGATGATAAGCATTATTTATGGTTTGATACCAAAACCACTTCATCTGAGCAAAAGCTGGTAGATGAATCCAGTCAATTAAATTCAAACTTTGCATTATGGGTGTATGAAATTCAGAGCTTCAAAGCAGAGTCATTTAAGAAAAAACTGGAAGACTTGATTAAAACGTCAGAATAAAAAAATAGGGCAATACCGTGTTGAGAGTGTCATTAATATCCGTCCTTGTATTGTCCGTCATAGCTTGGTTTGCTTTACAGGCGAAACAAAAAAATCAGCAGCTGTTATTAATTGGTTTAATAACAACAGCTGCTGTTGTTGTGCTGATACTTATTGGTGGTTTCGCTGGCATAATTGGTGGCTAAGTTAGTTTGCTTTAACCAATTACGATGAAAAATAGGCTTTAGTGCCATGTGCGGTGACGGCAGAGCTTAATCGTTCTAATGCGTGCACATAGGCAGCAGTTCGCATATCAATTCCTTTTTCCAATGACAAATCCCAAACTCGACGTGCTTCTGGCTCAATTCGTTTCTGCAATCGGGCATGGACGTCTGCAACATCCCAGTAAAATCCCGCTTTATTTTGAGCCCACTCAAAATAGGAAACTATAACTCCGCCGGAATTTGCCAGAATATCAGGAATAACTATTTTTTTGTTTTCGTTTAGGATCTTATCGCCACCAGGATTAATTGGGCCATTAGCGAGTTCACAGATAATTTTGGCTTGAATGTTTGTCGCATTTTTTTCGGTGATTTGGTTTTCTAGTGCTGCAGGTATTAATATGTCACAGTCTTGCAGTAGCAATTCTGCATTGGTCATAATTTGCAGAGTACTATTCGAAGGAGCACCTTCCAAGGTGCCATTATCTCGTTTGTGGTTGTATACAGTCAGGGGGTCCATGCCATCAGGATCGTAAATGGCGTTCTTGGAATCGGATATGCCAACCACCTTATAGCCATCTGAATGTAATAAACGCGCGCAATAATAACCAACATTACCAAACCCTTGTAAAATCACTCGAGTTTTTTCTGGATCAATTTGAAAGTCTTTCTCGAGACTTCGAATAATAAAATAACCGCCGCGTCCCGTAGCGTCTATTCTACCGGCAGATCCGCCAAGTTCTAATGGTTTGCCGGTGATAACTGCGGGACTTGGTCGGTCGACAATAGCGCTGTATTCATCGGCCATCCAGCCCATAACCATGGCGTTGGTGTACATGTCTGGTGCGGGAATATCGCGATCAGGGCCGATAAAATGGCTGAAGGCTTTAACATAAGCGCGAGATAGTCGCTCGAGCTCTGCCTTAGATAACTTGTTGGCGTCCACGGCAACGCCACCTTTACCACCGCCGTATGGCAAGTTAACCACGGCACATTTAAACGTCATCCAAAAAGCCAATGCCATTACTTCATCAAGCCGAACGCTTGGATGAAATCGAATGCCGCCTTTGGTCGGGCCACGCGTATCATCGTAACGGCAGCGCCAGGCTTTAAAAGAACGGCGTGAACCGTCATCCATTCGGACTAATAAGCTGGCCGCAAGTGTTTCTTTTGGGTATTTAAATTTTTCCATGACATCTGGGTCAATTTTCATGTGGCTTGCTGCTAATCTCAATCGCCGCTTTGCTTCAGTAAAAAGTCTTGCCATAAACTTCATGCTCCGTTTGATTGTTTATTATTACTAATTAGTGACGTCCGTAGAACTCGAATGTATCAGTTAATTTTTTGTTCCCACTAGCTTGTTCGGTGTAATCGCGAAAAAAGAATGGATCATGGGAAACTCATCTATATCTCTAGGTGGTTTATGACTCGAGGGTTTTTGAATTGTGTATAAGTAACGAATTCCGAACTGTTGTGCAGATCGTAATACCGACAAACTATCATCAATAAATAGTGTTTTTTCAGGATCAAAAAAATGTGCGTCTACGAGTCGATGCCAAAACTCGGGATTTTCTTTGGGTAAATCAAATTCATGTGATGTAATCAATCGATCGAATTTATGTGCCAACTGAGTCTTTTCCATTTTAATATTCAGAACTTTTTCGTGGGCATTGGTTACCAAGTAAACCTCTTTATTACTCTTATGCATAACATCCAGGAAGTGGATGACACCATCATGAATTCCAATGAGATGGGAGACTTCCGCTTTTAGCTCGGGAATGTTCATTTGTAATTCCTGGCTCCAATAATCCACACAATACCACTCGAGGGTTCCTTCCATTTCACGAAATTTTGGAACCAATATCTCTTTAGCGGCAGCAACAGAAATTCGATTAAACTCGGCATACCGTTTTGGAACATGTTCTTGCCAGAAGTGATCATCATAATGCAAGTCAAGCAATGTGCCGTCCATGTCCAACAGAATGGTATCTATTTGCTCAAATGGTATGTCAATTTTATTCATGTGATGTTTTTGCTTTAATTTTCTGCATGTGAGGAGAGTTTCTTGCTGAGATTGCCAACATATATCCTAACATGTGACTAAAATGTGTAAACTAGGGATCATTTGTATAACAGAGAGACAAACGTGACAGAAAATTACGCCACACCTATTGTAATGTGTTTTTCAGGAAATGATCCCACCGGCGGTGCTGGTATGCAAGCGGATATTGAAACACTGTCGAGTATGGGGTGTCATGCGTGCCCCGTCATCACATCGTTGACTGTGCAGGATACACAAAATGTAAAAGGTTATTATCCGTTAGACGCATCTATGATTATTGAGCAAGCCCGCTCTGTGTTGGAAGACATGCCTGTAGCAGCATTTAAAATTGGGATGTTAGGTAGTGTTGAGGCAGTTGAAGCAGTTTATGGAATTTTAGTGGATTATCCTGATGTGCCTGTTGTGCTTGATCCCGTGCTGGCGGCGGGTGGCGGAGCATCGCTTGCTGATGATGAAATGATTGGCGCCATGTGTAGATTGCTTATCCCACAAACGACCATTATTGTACCAAACAGCGAAGAAGCTCGTGCATTAGCCAAAGAAGCAGATGTGCTTGAAGCATGTGCACAGGAAATTATGGATATGGGGGCTGAATATGTGCTCATTACTGGCGGACATGAGCCCACTGAAAAAGTAGAGAATATGTTTTTTGGTAATAATCGATTGTTGGATTCATTTGAGTGGGATCGATTACCGGGTGCATTTCATGGGTCAGGTTGTACATTGGCTGCTGGCGTTGCAGGATTATTGAGCCACGGATTGGATCCTTTGTCGGCGGTATTTGAGGCGCAAGAATTTTCTGGCAAGTCGCTCAAATTCGCGAGCCGTATGGGCATGGGGCAGCTGATGCCGAATCGATTTTTTTGGGCTCAGCTTGAAACTGAATCAGAAGAAAGTGAGTAAAATTAAAGGCTTGTATGGAATTACGAGTAATGATACAGAGAATATTGAAGCTCAGGTAGAAGCGGCATTAGTAGGTGGTGCTAAGGTAATTCAATTCAGAAATAAATCCAGCAATACTGAAGATAGCGTCCAGCTTGGTAAAAAAATAGCGGAATTATGCCGTAAATTTGGTTCCACTTTCATCGTAAATGATAATGTCGAATTAGTGCTTGCCTTAGACGCCGATGGGATTCATTTGGGTAAAAATGATACGACTATCGAAATCGCAAGAGAAAAAATTGGTAATAAAATTATTGGCGTTTCTTGCTACAATAATCTGAATTTAGCGATTGATGCGGAAAAGCGTGGTGCTAACTATGTTGCGTTTGGCCGTTTTTTCCCGTCTTTAACAAAACCTAATGCAGTAGAAGCGGACGTTAAATTATTAAAAAACGCGCGGCAACAATTGAGCATTCCCATTGTTGCGATTGGTGGAATTACACTCGATAATGCAGCAATACTAATTAGAGCGGGTGTGGACTCTATTGCAGTTATCAATGGCTTGTTTAATCAAACACATATTAAAGATACCGCGCAAAAGTTTTCTCATTTATTTTAATTACAAGAGTTGAAAGGCTTAGCATGACACATTCTCATGATTTATTTGATGCTGCAAAGCAGCATATACCAGGCGGGGTGAATTCACCGGTCCGCGCATTTAATGGTGTTGGTGGTGATCCTGTTTTTTTTAAGAAAGGTGCTGGTCCATATTTATGGGATGAAGATGAAAATCGTTACATAGATTATGTTGCATCTTGGGGGCCGATGATTGCTGGGCATGCCCACCCCGATGTAATTTCTGCAGTGCAGGATACAGTGGCAAATAGTCTGGGTTTTGGTGCCCCGACCCGTATTGAAACCGTGATGGCAGATAAAGTTTGTGAATTGGTAGGATCTATTGAGCTCGTACGTATGGTGAGTTCCGGCACGGAAGCAACCATGTCGGCGATTCGCTTAGCGCGAGGTTTTACCGGTCGCGATAAAATTGTAAAGTTTGAAGGCTGTTATCATGGGCATTCTGATTCCTTGCTAGTAAAAGCAGGATCGGGTGCTTTAACCATGGGTGTCCCTACATCACCAGGTGTACCTGCTGCATTGGCTGATCACACAATAACGTTAACCTACAACGATATTGATAGCGTCAAACAGGCTTTTTCAGAAGTGGGAGAGCAAATTGCTTGCATCATTGTAGAGCCTGTCGCTGGAAATATGAATTGTATTCCACCCGAGCCAGGTTTTCTTGAAGGGCTGCGAGAAGTATGTGATCAATTCGGTGCTGTGCTTTTATTTGACGAAGTGATGACAGGATTTCGTGTTGCCCTCGGTGGAGCTCAGGCTCACTATGGCGTCACACCCGATATGACCACGCTTGGAAAAGTTATTGGTGGTGGTATGCCGGTTGGCGCATTTGGTGGAAAGCGAGAGATTATGGAAAAAATTGCACCGCTTGGGCCGGTTTATCAGGCGGGTACACTGTCTGGTAATCCTGTTTCCATGTCGGCTGGTTTGGCTACTTTAACACTTGCGTCCGTCCCTGGTTTTCATGATGGCCTTGCGCAGAAAGCGTCACGATTATGTGATGGTTTAAAGGAAGTTGCTAACGCAAAAAATATTGCTCTTACTACCAATCAAGTGGGTGGAATGTTTGGGTTCTTTTTTACTGATGCGCAAAAAGTTTCTCGTTTTCAGCAGGTGACGGAATGCGATATAGAACGATTTAAAACGTTTTATCATGCTATGTTGCAAAAAGGTGTTTATCTTGCACCATCAGCGTACGAAGCAGGATTTGTTTCTTCTACACATACTGATGCAGATATTGATGCAACCATTCAGGCAGCTGAGGAAGTATTTGCAACGTTGTAACTTATCTATGCCGAGGGTTCTTTCCCTCGGCAATTCAATGAAGGCTATTGTTTTCTAATGGATTGGCAGTCCATTCAACCTTTGTTCACCTGGTTATCTGAGCACCCCGCTTGGTCAGGCTTGTTTGTTTTTCTTATCGCTTTATCCGAATCACTTTTTATCATTGGTTTATTGGTGCCAGGCACAGTTTTAATGTTTGGTGTTGGTGCTCTTGTCGGTACTGGTGTGCTTGGCTTCCAAGAAACTCTCATTGTTGCATTTGTAGGTGCAGTCTTAGGCGATAGCATTAGTTTTTGGATTGGATCGCGATACCATCAACAGCTATCAAGCGTATGGCCCATAAAAAACAATCCTGGTTATCTAGATGGTGGAAAACGATTTTTTACAAAACATGGGGGTAAAAGTGTTCTGTTTGGTCGATTTGTTGGGCCTATTCGACCTGTTATCCCTGCTGTTGCTGGCATGATGGGCATGTCAGGAAAATTTTTTCTTTTTGTGAATGTGCTATCAGCAGCAGCTTGGGCCCCGTTTTATTTATTGCCAGGGATAGTATTTGGTACATCAGTCGGGCTTGCTTCAATTGTTGGTACGAGATTGGTTATCTTGTTGTTGATTCTTTTTATCAGTGTTTTACTTTTAGTATGGTTAATTCGAAAAATTATAAATGCTGCGTCACCAATAACTACTAGATTTTACTTAAAGTGTTATCGGCTCGCCAGTGAGCATCCAAATTTTGGCAAGGTAATTAAGGCGATTATAGATGCCGAAACTGCTGAAAAGCATGGTTTGTATTTGTTTTCGATCTTGATAGTTGCCGTACTTTCGATGTTGACCCTAATCATTTTCCAATTCTCAGGAACTTGGTTGTCACATATTAATAATACTGTCGCAAATTTTATGTTACTGATTCGAATTCCTGTGGGAGACCAGCTAATGTTGGTTTTTTGGGAATTTGTATCCTCACCTGTGTTGGCGATTACATTAAGCATGGGTGTTGGTTTATTGCTAATTCACCGATATATATTTGCTGTTAAACATTTTTTGTTATTGATAGTTATGGTTTTGCTATCGTCATTATTATTAGCATGGATAGTTGAAAAAAGTACGCAGCATGGCGGTGAATTTTCTGATCTTATATTTCTAGCGTTTTTATCTAGTCTCGTATTTTTAGCGGCCGTAGTCACTCAAGGGCGTAATATTGTGTGGCGCTGGTCTGTACTTTCAGTGATGGGTTTGGTTATTTTATTGGACATGGTGACTGAGCTCTATTTTAATCAGGTGATGTTGTCTCAACTGCTGGCTTCAATTTCGATTGCTTGTGTATGGTGTTTGTTAGTAATTACGGCGTACCGGCGGCACTCAAAACCAATACAGCATGGAAATTCAATTGTTATAAGCATGTTATTGATTTTTATTGTGGTTGGAGCCTTCTGGACAAACAGTCACTATGAAACGGATCTTGAGCTACTTGCAGTTAAGCATGAAAAAATCTCGATTAAAAAACAGGTTTGGGAATCAGAAAATTTTAGTGAGCAAGTGATCAAGAGAAAAGATTTATTTGGTAATCAAAAACAGACTATGAACATTCAATGGGTTGGCGAAATTAGTGATATAAAGCGATCATTGATCGAATCTAATTGGCGAGAGCCTCTTGCTGCGAATTATCGATCTATTTTATTTTGGTTAAAACCTGATGTTACCATTCATGAGTTGCCACATATTCCGCAAACGCATAACGGACAAGTTGAAGCGCTGACCATGATTCAATTTGAGTCATCAATTGACTATGTTTATATTTTGCAATTGTGGCCGAGCAAGTACACAATAGAAGAAAGTAATGATTCTTTATGGACTGGGTCCATTGCGAAACAAAAAATCTCAGATGATTCCAAGTGGTTGCCATTTTTGGTATATGAGTCATTAACTTCATCAGAGCTGATTGAATTCCAAAATGCTATGTCGGATTCTGACGTGCGGTATTTGGAAAAGTTTAATAGTTTGAAAATATATAATGAATGACAATTTGAAAAACAAACATTTGTTTGCGCGCATGGGATTTGCTACATCTGGCTTTTTTCATGCGTTTCTAAATGAAAAAAGTGTTCGCTTTCATTTAATAGCTGCATTGCTAGTTTTTTTATTTTTACTTTTTGTGCGGCCGCCCTTGATTTGGTGGGCATTGGTAATAATTGTGGTTGCAATGGTGATTTCTGCAGAACTTTTTAATACTGCGATCGAAGTGTTATGTGATTTTGTGCAGCCTGATCATAGCGAAAAAATTAAGATCATTAAAGATGTTGCTGCAGGCGCGGTGCTGGTGGCAAGTATTGGAGCAGTACTTGTTGCGTTAGTGTTTCTATTGGAGTTTTTTATATTTACAGATTAAGCGGTTTTTTGGATTGAGCTCCGTCGCTCGGCCAATTCGTCCATGGTTACCGTTTCTGTATTTTGATCCAATATGGGTTTAATTGATTCCACAGGCTTGTCTGCTATTGATACAGCCACTTCACAATTGAGAATTGCGCCTTCTTCAATGTTCATTTCTGGAGCTGCAATTTTTCCTGTAATCTTTGCTTTGGAGGTGATTTGAAGTTTTTTTCGGGCAATTACGTGACCTTCGATAGTGCCTTCAACAATAACGCTGTCGGCTATTATTTTTCCTACCCATACGCACGAGTCGGAAATAAGAAGGACTCCATTAATGTTGCCCTCGCCTTCTATTCGTGCGTCAACGCGTGTTGCGCCGTCACAACGCAATTCCCCAATAATAGTAGTGGTTTTTGGTATGCGAATCATAGCCTACCCTCGATATATCCCCAAATTAATTAGTTGTTGTTTTTAAAGTATTTTTTTAAGATTGCGTGGTTAACATCTTAATTATTATTGTGAAAGTATAGCGTAAAAAAAGTGTATACACGCAAGTTGCTATTTAACAGCGAATTTCGCTGATGAGCAAATTATTTGTGATTGCGCTTAAGTAACAATTATTTGAAATCGAGATGCAGCATGCGGCCGCCGGTTTTATCTGCGATTTCCTGATAATTGCGATTTGTTTCTGGGTCCGAACGACCAAGGGGTAAAGTAAATACGGGACTTGGAATGTCTGAGTAGCCAATTTTATCATCGGATGGTTCATCACCTACTAATAAATAAGCACCGGGTGCCGCAGCTTTTCGTTTTGCTACGCGAAAGGCTTTGCCCACTGTCTCTAGGTTTCCACCAAATGGCGCGCCTGTCATAAGATTATCAAACATTGAGCCCATGGTTCCGGTATAGGTTTCCGCTTCATTATCAGAATACCAGGTTAGTGCAGATAGCTGTTTACCTGAGCGAACTACGATAGTCCGTAATACAGGAATCAAAAAAGAAGTTAAGCCGTGCATTGATCCAGAAGCGTCTATTACAAGGTGTAAATCTCTGCCAGGAAGTTTTTGCAAATCTTTGATGAATACATCAAAATCTTTTCTACCAAACGTGGCACTTTCAATAATGCGTTGCATGGGATTACTTTCAGACATGAGTGACATTTCATTCATGTGGCCAGCAATGCGTTGTTTATCTAACATGGCAGAAGCCAGTTCGTTTTTTAGCTCTTGTATTTCTTTTTTGAGTTTGGGAACTTCGTACTCCTGAGCGATCCGAGATGTAATTAATATGGTGACCATTAAAAAAATGAACGTGGCAAGCATTAATAGCGAAACATCAGAAAAACTTTCATAGATATTCGTGTATGTGGGCCGACGTTTTTTTGCCATCTGGATTCTTAGCTAAAATATTTTAAGCTTTATCTGAGTCGGAATCAGAGACAAAAGAATGTTTTAATCTCGCCCACCATGAGCGATTAAGTTTGTTCATTAAAGTGAGTTCTTGCCGAATTAGTACCCGATAATACTTCTGCATTCGTAATGTTTCACGTAATGTGTAAACGCCTTCCTCGGGGCTTTCAGTTTCAGTATGAAGTTTTTTAATGACTTCGTGAAAATCATTAATGGATTCTTTTGATTCGTCAAATGCTAGACGCAAGTTTGCAACTTTGTCGCCCAACGCATCAATTTCTACATTCAGGAATCGCACGTCGCGTTCAACGGTAGGTTTGAAGTCTGGAGATAAATGAACCATGCAGGTTTTGGTGATGTAATCCTGCAAACCGCCAATTCCGTTCTCTGTTATCAGTGCAAATATCCGCAATAAAACGCCACCTAATACAGCGCCAAGTAATGTGGTGTAAAACGCAGTGCCCATGCCGCCCATTGCTGTACGCAACCCAGCCAGTAACATGTCTTGATCGGTACCCAAAGCATCTAATGATGATGTTAAGCCAGATAATGTTAAGGTTAAGCCCATAACAGTTCCGATTAGGCCTAACGTGATTAACAGGTTACCAAGAATTTCTATTGCGTGACTGCGGCGCATTAGCCCGGAATATTCCATATCCAGCAAGGCTTCTATATTTGGAGAGTCGTTATTCATGGCAACAATTTTTAGCGACTGGTAAAAATGGTTTATAGTTCTTGGTTTTTTACCGGTTTTTTCTAAGCCCATCAGGCCTTTTTCTGCCGCCAGTTCTTGTTGGTTGACTGCTTCAATGAATTCGCTGGTTATCGAGGTCGTAATAAAAAAGCTGGCAAATACTCCAACCAAGAATAATGACATGATAATCCAAGTAATCTTACTTCGATCATTGCTCAGGAAATCCAGAATATCAGTATCTAGATATAAGCCAAGGTAAATTGTTGTGGCCGCAGAACCCCAGATTAGCCATAAGATAAAGGTGCGATACGCACTGTTCATTAAATTTTTCCCTAATTAGAACTTTGCAATTGTGCTGAAAAATCTTACAAAAGGGATGAAAGCTGGATGAGTAATATCCAGCATCAACAATTTGTTGTGCTTGCAGCTTTCTTGAGGTTAGCAATTCGCGAATTAACAATGGTTTTTAGTTTACGTTTTTCAAAAACACGGTGTGCGTAACCAATATTCCTGCGAAGAGTTTCCGTATAAGAAAACCCTCCTCCCTCGCAGACCTTGTAAACTATAGCGTGAGCCAGCGTGAGTCAAGCTAAATAGAGGCGTTGCTAGGTTTTGAATTTATTATTGATTATCAGCTTTTGGCGGGTTTTTATCCGCACTGTCATCGCCTGTTTTTTCTTGTAAGGCCAATCTTTGTTGAGTTGTGAGTTCAACATGATGATTTCTTACCACGACGATTGCGCCGCCTTTTAGTAAAGCGAGAGTTTCAGTTTCTCCTCCCAGGTTTCCAATCGCTTCAGCGAGTGGTTTGTTTTGTTCGGCAAATGGATCAAACGTTAGGTGAGTGACACTTTTCAATGCGGTTAGCATTTTCTCCGAGTCGTCAAATCCCGGTGGTAATGGAAATGCATCGCGTTTGGTGGCGATCATTGTTCGACCTGGCCACTGAGAAGCCACGATGAAGGGTTTTGTATTGTCGGCTGCTTCAATCATTAAGCTTTGAATTAATTCGTCGACCGGTGATAGTAGAGCGTGTTTAATAGTAAGCGCGTGATTTTTGTCTTGTAACATGAAGTAAGTAGAAAATATGAGTGCGACGGTAAAAACCAGCCCACGTTGCCCAATTAAACTGTTGCTATCTCGGCCTTGATTAAACTCAATAAGATGATGAATTCCTCGGTAAAGCAGGTAGACCATAGCGATTAATGCCCAGTTCTTATCGGGTAATGCCAGGCCGATAAAAATACTTAAAAGCAATGTTTGTCCAAGCAAATCGCCTTTAAGTGGTTTTATATCTATGGCAACTAGGATTGCTAATAACGCACCTGCAATAATGCCTGGCCACCAATTGATATCTTCAAGGCTCCAAATCACTGAACCCTGCAGTGAAATCGCAAGTGTCTCTATCGGATTTCCGAAAAAACTAATGTCTCTCCATATGCCGTGTATAAGCATTGCGAGCACAAAGCTAATAGCCAGGCCGACATAAACGTGTCTGCTCTTTTTAGTTTCATGTGGATTTTTATACCATGACCAAGCTATGGCTAATGGGTATGCTAGTGCTATTGGGTGCAATGTAGTAAGGATTGCTACCCACAGTAGCTGGGTAAAATACCAGCCACCAAAATATTTATCATTTTTGCGATAAGCCGTATCAAGCCAGACGCCAAGAGTGAAGCCGAGTATGATATACGGTCCTGCGCTAAGAGAATCAACCTGTTGTATTAGCAAAGGTGATATTATAATCAATGCAGATGCAATGAGCGCGGTTTCTCCTCTGCATGTTCTGCGTGCCCAGCGATACAGCATTGAGATTGCAAGAAATGCGATTACTAAATTCATAATTTTTGCGGCGAGCAGATTTCCCGGCCAGTACGCACCAATGGGCGCGTAAAGTAATGCGCGAAAATCAGGAACGCCAAATATTACGATAGGGTTTACGACGTTGTCTGCGATTGTCCATGTGTATAATAAGCCTCGAGCGGCTTCTTCATCCAAGCCAAATGGGCTTGTGCGGACTAAGTCGAATATGATTGCTATTCCTATCCAAGCAAATAATGCAATGTATCCCCAGTAGTTTTGTAAAATTATTTTTGTCTGATTCATAATACCCGTACTTTTTTGTGTATCCCCAGCTTTTCGTTGAAAAGAGATTCTCCATTAAGAGTTGTGTTTAATACAAGTGTTGTATTGAAAAAATTATTTTTTTTAATTGTATTAACCAATAAAAGTACTTGGTTATTGGGGAATTAAATTCTATGACCTAAGTTTTTTTGATGACATCATGTGAATATATAGCTATGATCCATGCTCGAGAAATTTTTTTAATTAATATTGTGAAATGCCAGATTACAAGTTGACAGCATTTTTCAATAGTGGTTGAATGACGCGATAAGTAGTGATGATTATCGCTGACTTTTTCGGCTTTTTTAAATAACAAGAGAGGGAGATAGCCGTGTTAGATACTGGATCTATTGCAACACTTTATGCTATTTGGTTTGTTGGCGCTTTTGTTTTAGCGTGGGCAATGCTTAAACTGAATTCTTGATTTAGAATTTTATATTGGGATTCCGGGAGAGCTTGATAGCAAACTTCTCGGAAATTCTGGGAATCTGAGGGGCTAATAATTGGGAGGGCTTCTTAACATGCGACGTCTTATTACTGCCGTATCCGCGGCTGCTTTTATAGTAAGTGTGGTTGTGCCAACAATCGCATCTGCTTCGCCTATGTATCCAAAAGGCAAGGGCAACATTGCAAATGGCAAATCAATTTTTGAAAACGGTAAAGGTTCTGTTCCGGCCTGTTCATCTTGTCACGGTGCTGATGGTAACGGTGATGACAATATGGGTACGCCACGTATTGCAGGACAATTTGCGGTATTTTTAGTAAAACAGTTAGAAGATTTTGCAACTGACAAACGTAAAGATACAACGATGTTTGTTATGAATGACAATGCAAAAGGTTTAAGTGCGCAAGATCGTAAAGATGTTTCTACGTACTTGGAATCTATCGAGCCAGGTAAGCTTGGTAAAATGCGTTTTGGTGGTTCTGACTTAAAAGAACTCGCTGCTAACGGAACTGTAGTTGGTGCTAGTCATAAAGGTAAGAGTCTTGTTGAATGGGGTGAAGGTAGCCCAGGTGACGCTAGATCATTATCTGCATGTCGTTCTTGTCATGGCTATAATGGCCGTGGTGCACCACCAATTTACCCACGAATTGGCGGTCAACGTTATGTTTATCTCGTTAACCAGCTGAAGAAATGGAGAGATGGTACACGTACTAACGATCCAATGGGTCAAATGCAAGCAATCGCGAAGCAAATGACTGATGACGAAATTAATAATGCAGCTGCATATTTAACTAATGCATCTGACTATTCTGATGGCAACTTCTACACGCCATACGATAGATAATTTAGTTTATCAACTTTAAAAAAAGGCGGGATTTTCCCGCCTTTTTTTTTTGTATGTAATATTTGGCTGTAAATTCTGTATAATAAGTTTTTAAAATATTCTTCAAATGGTGACTGTAAAAAATGAAAAAATCACAGCCATTAAAATCAGGTGAAAAGATTTTATTTATTGTTTTTGGTGTCTTCTTTGTGTTGGCGCTGATTGCTTATGTTTCTTTGGAGTCGATTAGACTGACTTCTGAAGAGCCAATGTTTAAACCAACGACTTTCTTTGATTTTTCTGAAGAAGGTAAAGAGGGTTCTGCGATTTATCGAAAGGCTAGATGTAATTCTTGTCATCGAGCGTTAAGAGCCGGTACTAGTATGGGTTTGTCATTAGATGGCATTGGTTCGAAGCGTTCAGTGCAATGGCTCGAAGATTTTTTGGCTAACCCAGAGAAAATGTATGGTAAAACATTGGATCATGGCTTTCCGCCAAAAGAAGCTGCATATGCATCGCAGATGGCTAAAGAAGATCGTCATCTAATTGCGGTGTTTCTATCAGAATTAAGGGCTGATCCAGGTTCTTCAGTTGCAAAACGCCCCCCGCCTGAGCATTCCGCATTTATTGATAATATGGTAAAAATGTTTGCTCCTGCCGAATGGAAAGAAAAATATACTGATATTAGAGATCGCCCAGATCCGGCTGTAGATGCGGTGCCAGAAAAAGGTTTAGAAAAATAATGAATGCTGATTTAAATGTGGCTTGGCGTCACGAAAACGAAATTACATATCGTAAATATACATTATGGTTTATCTACGCTTGTATCATTTATAGCTTAATTGGATTTTCATGGGGTGCGATAATGGGCGGTATATCAGAATTGCGCCATTTTGTTGATCATCGTCTTCACGGCAATTTAATTGTACGCGGCCATACCCATATAAATTTACTTGGCTGGGTTGAGATGGCAATTTTTGGCGCTGTTTATTACATTATTCCTAGATTGGTTAATAGGCCTATCTATAGTTTAAAGTTGGTCATTGTGCATTTTTGGATACATAATATTGGATTAATTGGAATGGTTGTATTCTTTGTTATGGCTGGGATTATGGGTGGTATGGCAAGTGTGCACTCAACGCCTGAAGAAGTTGAATTGATAGTTAAGCCTTTGTTGGCAACTATGGGGATTTTTGGCACTCTGGTGTTGTTGGCTAATTGCATTTGGGCTTACAATCTATTTCGCACTTGCTCCGGTTGGGAGAAAAATTATGAAGCATAAAAGCCTTTTTATTTTGGGATTTCTTGTAGCGTTTGTGTTATCTGGCTGTGGTATGGAGGCGCCAGAGGGTGTGCTTCAGGTTGGCTTAAAGGCGCCAAGTATAGAAACAAGAACTTTACAGGATGTGGATGGTGATATGTCTAGATTGACGTCTTATCGATATCCAGACGAACGTATGTATCAGTATTCTATTGATGATGCCTTGTCATTAAATAAAACAATTTTAGTGGAATTTGCAACACCTGGCCACTGCACTGTTTGTGATAAACAATTACAGATGTTGAAAGCGATGATTTCAAAATACAGTCAAGATGTAGTGTTTCTTCATATGGATCAGTACAAAAATCCTCAGGCATTTACCGCATTTCGTGTGAAAGGTGACCCGTGGACTTTTATTTTAGACGACACTGGCGTCGTGCAGTTTAAACAGGCTGGCAGAATTTTGTATGGTGAATTAGACCACCACTTGGATCGGATAGTAAATAAGAAAGGTTAGTTTCGCATGGGCCAAAAAACTAAATATGATCTTGTTCAGGACAAGCGAGGCGCGGTTTGGGATTTATTGCTGTATGTACCAACACTTGCTGTGCTCATTTTGATTGCATCGCAGCTATGGTTTAGCGGAAATCAGGGTTTTACGTATTTGCTTGTTTTTATGACCTCTATCATTTTTTTCATTGCTTTTAATCGCATTGCAAAAACTCGGCTTATGATTTTGCCGTCGGCGCCTGTTGCATTTTCTGTGTCAAAGAAAGGCGTTAATTTAACGTTAAAGAGTGGTAAGTCGATTGATCTAGTTAAAGATTTACGTTTTTTTGCGGATTTGGCTGGCAAGAGCATTGGGCTTACTGGGGTAGATTTAGCTGGATCTAAGCATCAATTTGTTTTTCATAAGGGGCAATTTTCTGACGCAACTGACTTTGATGGCTCAAAAGCGCAACTTCGCATGTTTAAGTAATAAATTTTCTGTCATTTTCTAATTACTTAGAATTTATTGTTTTAGTCTTTTAATCCTTTTCTTTTTCGGACGATGTCTACGCCTAGGGCGCATAACCCTATCGCCCATCCTATGGTTACTATGATCTGTACATTGTCTTCTGTCTCTTGGCTGACATAGCCGTTGAGAAACATATGGGGCATATAAGAAATCATCAATAATGACGTGATTGCTATCATTAAATAAATTGCTATTTCTACTTTCATTTTGGCTTTCCATTTATTTTAAATGCACTGCATTAGCATAATTTAATCACAAATTTTCAGCAAGAACTTCTAAGTTCGTAGTATATCTAGCCATCAATAACATACTAAAATAGTAGTGTATGCGAGCGCATTTATTAATTTATATAATTGATTTGGTAAAGCAAAATCTCCTAACGTTTTATTGTGTAAACCAGCTGAATATTTTCTAGATTTACCTTGACCTAAAGTTTGTCGTATGTCACTCTTTCATGGTTTCTAATTGTCACTTCAGTCGCTTGTTTTTGCTTTAGATTGAAGATGTCAAACAGAGAAGAAACTATAAGGGTTGTGAGTTTTTACTCGCTTAGGAGGGAAATATGAAAAATAAACTTACTGTTAGTAAAACGTTTTGGGTTTTAGTTGTGGCTGCATTTACAACTGGAATGGGAAACGGCAGCGTTTTTGGAGCCGCAGTGATGTGTGCGATAGGACGCGGGCCATATGAAAGTTGGGGTGGTTGGGGTATGGAATCCTACGATCCATCGACTTTTTCTGGTTTTGTAGATGCTGTAATGCTTGCTTTTGGTCTTGCCTTCGCAATAATTGTTGGCTTGGCTATGGGTAAACATGGCGAAATAGAATCTAGAGGTGATAACACAGTCTGGTAAAGATCAGGTTGTGTTTTATTACATTTTAAAGGGGGAATTATGGCTACATTTGCAGGAGCTTGCGGTATTTTACTAGCATTCTCAAGTATGTGGTTTTCTTGGTACCTAATGAATAAGATGAAAGAATGATTCATATCTTTAATTTTTTCTGGGGTTAATTATAAACTGGGAGGTTAAGTTTCATGCTGATGAAATATCTCTTTGCCAAAAATGAAGAAATTCCGGCTGGGTCGGCAACTATCTTCTTTGGCTTTTCTTCAATATTTTGGTTTGTGGTTGGGACAGGTTTAGGTTCCTTTAATGCTGCAAAACTTGCATTTCCAGACTGGGTCACCGGTACTGAATTGTTTGCGTTTGGCCATATGCGTCAAGTGCATGTTTTAGCTGTTATATTAGGTTGGATTTCCATGGCGTTTGGTATGACTATGATGTACATGACGCCAGCATTAGGTAACACCAAGCTATGGTCAGAAAAACTTGGACTTTGGAATGTATTCCTATGGAATGTAGGTCTGAGTTTAGGTCTTATCTTATTGTGGATGGGTATCACTTCAGGTCGTGAATACAGTGACTTGATTTGGCCAATCGATTTGGTTGTTATATTCGGCGTATTGGTCCCACTAGGTATAAACGTGTGGATGACCATTGCTCATCGTAAAACCCAAGGTATCTATATTACTAACTGGTTTTTTGGTGCATGTATCTGGATGACAATCATTGTATTTTTGGTGGGTAACTCTCCAGAGTTATTTAACCTGACTGGATTGACCGAGGCGTACCTAACGTTCTGGTTCGCTCATAATGTACTGGGTTTATGGATCACACCTGTTGCTGCTGGTATTGCTTATTATACAATTCCAAAGTTGACTGGTAATCCACTATACTCGCATCGTATTGGTCATTTACATTTCTGGTCTATTGTTGCTTTCTACTCAACTCCTGCTTCTCATCACTTAATGTCAGCTCCTCTTCCAGAGTGGTTAAAATCTTTTGCATCTGTTGAAGGTGTATTGATTTTGATTCCTGCGGTTGCATTCGTAGCTAACATTTTGTTAACAATGAAGGGCAAGTGGAGTTTGTTTGTTGAGAACTTAGAGACTAAGTTTTCTATTACAGGTGTTTTACTAGCAATTCCTCTTAACATGCAAGGTGGTTTCCAACAAACTCGTGCGATTAACTGGTATGTACATGGTACTGGCTGGATAGTTGCGCATGCTCACTTAGCATTGTTAGGTATGTCTAGTTTCTTAGAAGCTGCAGCGGTTTACTTCGGTTTACAGCAAATGCTACGTAGAAAATTATATTCCTTAACCTTAGGTAACTTGCACTACTGGTTCTTCATCATTGGTTTCTGCATCTACTGGATTTCAATGACGATTGCTGGATTAATGCAAGGTTCTGGTAAAATCTTTGAAGTACCTTACATCGACGTTGTGGTTGCTGAGCATCCATATATGATCGCTCGATGGGCTGGTGGTACTATGGTTTTCACTGGTAACGTCATTTGGTTATACAACATGTGGATGACAGCACGTGAGGGTACAATTGTACCAGCTGGCCGTTACGCACATGAATTGGCATACGAACGATAAGTTGGTATTGCTTTAATTAACTTTGCTTCTGAGGTGAGACCCTCACCTCAGAAGATTCCTGAAAGTTAGGGAGGAGGATTACAAAGTGGGCTTTCAAAAATATAGATTCGGCGCTGCTGGCGTCGGCTTAATGTACGGCTTCTCAATGTGTATTACTTTGTTTGGTCCGTCAAATGATTTTCGATCTGGTATCTCTACTTGGGTCGGGTTAGATAAGCAATTATCTCTCGGTCGAGTTATTGGTTTCAGTTATGAAGATCCTTTGGTTGTTGGAGCAGGTAAGCCAATCACAGTTATTTTGGACAAAGATCCTAAAACTGGTGCGGCCATTGATCCGCCACAACGTGCTTATGTTTATAAAGCAGGCACAAAATTTTCACCTGGTGTTAATCATCCGGAGATGTTGGGCCCCGGTGTTCAAGAGCTTAGTGAGTCGACTGGTAAAATTGGTCAAGCTAACACAAGTTCTGGCGCGGTGTTTACTATTGCTCAAGGTGAGTTCAACGGTGAAGAAGTTAACTACATCATAAATGCTTCAGCTGTTAGCGGCTGGTCTCCTGATGAAGTTTTAAGAGCTGCAGGCGACGAAAACAGTCGTTATGTTGGTGAAGGTAAAACAATTTATGTTACTGAAGGTTGCTGGTGGTGTCATACGTTGCTTCCTGAAGAAACACAAGATTGGCAGGCTTTCGGTACGCCTCCATTTTTGGGTGACATGAATGGTGAAATGCCAACTGCATTTGGTTCTGACCGAAAAGGTCCAGACATTTTGCATGTAGCTGCTAGAAATTCATCTCGTGAATGGATGACCATGCATTTCTTCAATCCACGATTGGTTCAGCCTAACTCAATTATGCCACGGTTTGATTACCTGTTCGGTAAGACTGACATAAACGGAAATACCATTGATTATGATAAATGGCGTTCTGATTATTTGGCATATGTTAACGGGGAACGAATTTACCCACCTGAGGTACCAGAGCCAGCTAGAGACTCTGAAGTTCGTGCTTTGATTGACTGGGTTCTAACGAGTTTAAGATAGGAGAAAGATTATGGCTTGGAAGTTTGATCAACCATTTTACTGTCTTTCCGATGAGCAAGAGCAAAAAGAAATTCTCGAGCTTTGGGAGAAAGAAAAGCATGGTGGCTTGTGGATGGCTAATAATAAATTGCCATTCCCTTGTGTATTGTTAATGGGTTTAATTATTTTAACTGCGTTTATGATTACCCAACCTATTTGGGGTCAACGTCCTAATGCTGCGATTTATGTAGACGTTATTGCTGCAATGGACTCTCCAGAAGTTCAACGCCTAGCTACACCAGCCGAAAAATCGAAAGAAGCTTTTCGTCAAGGTATAGCTAAAGCGACTGGAAGAACAGTTGGTGATTTAGAAAGACATCCTTTAGAGTGGGATGACCTTTTAAACATAGCGCCTCAAATCAAAGAGCTTCAGGCTCAAGGTGGCAGCGCTCGTTACGCACTTGATAATTACAACATCGTTGGTGATAAAGTTGCTTTAGCAAATTTCGAAGGCAATTTCATGGATAACGGTTTTCGTGAAAGAAAACAACCATGGTGGGATAAAGGATACGGTATCGACGTATTCTATGTATCTTACTTTTGTATAACCATGGTTATCGTTATTAAGCAATTACCTCATTACACTCGTAAGCCAGATATGTCTAAAGCGGGTTAAAGGAGAGTATATTATGATTGATTTAGATTACGGTCCTGGCGTTTTTGCTTTGTGGATTGTCGTAGCAGCTGTCTTTCCAATTCTGTATGGTACGTTTGTTATTGACGCTCACTGGAAAAAGCATCAGCAAGAAGGTGACACCGAGGACGCATTTAACTAAACCAAAAGGCTTATTAAATGTAAGAAAAAGCCGCTCTTCATGAGCGGTTTTTTTTTGTAATTGTTTAATACTGGTTGAATATTTAATCGTATTAAGCGATATTATAGAGCTTAATTGCCAATTTTATTTTATATGAGGGGCATAGATGAGTTTTTATCTACACCATATTTTAGAACAATTATTTTTTATGCTTAACAACAATTTATTCCGTTTGTTGTCGAACGAAAATAGCGTTGTTGGTATTGATATGAGTATAGAAAGTCTTCGCTCAAAAGGATTTAGTGAATACATATTTTGGTTTTTAATAATGTCACTTATATTATTTTGTTTCATTATTTATCTCTATCTACCAAAAAAACTGAGTCATTTAAAAACAGGTGAAAAAATTATGTTTGGCTCTATTATCATGGGTGTAATATTGGCTGTAATTATCGGGTATGTTCAACTTATTGAAGGATACCTGTTGTAAGGAGAATGTATGAGTGACTTTGTAGAAAATTTACCAGATGGTTGGACAATTTACTTATGGCTGGTTGTCGCTGCAGGTATTTTAATTTTAGCTGGTTTTATGTTGCGTTGGGCGGCAAAAAACGAACAATTTGATGAGGACATTAAATACGTTATATTTGATGAAGATGATAAAGATAAAATGTCTGATGAAGAGTTCTCAAAATATCAAGATGTTATGAAAGAGCAACATGATTCAAGAGAGCGTTTTATAGAAGAAAAGAAAGAAGAAGAAAAGCGCAAGCGCTTGAGTAAATCTGGTGATTAACGTTAAGCATGCGTAAAGGTGAAAAAATTATTGTGGGTGCAATGCTAGTATCGGTAGCTATACTGAGCATTGTTAAAATTACAAAAAGTAATAAAGATGAGGGTGAAGACCCAGGAATCCCTTATTATTCGGATGCATCTAACGAAATTACTAAGTCTGCAGCGAAAACGATGCACTTATTCGACTGTAGGAAATGCCATAGTTTATGGGGGACCAAAGCATTTACACAGTCTGTGCCAGCCCCTTCTCTTGATGGGATGGGTATGTTTAGATCGGAAGAATGGCTTTACGCTTATTTTTCTGCTGAAAATCCCCAAGAGATATTGCCGTCTCGACTTAAAGAAGAATATCGTATGCCTTCTTTAAATAGTGCGACAGATGAAGAAAGAAAAGATTTGGCTAAATATATTGCCAGTTTGAAGGTTGAGGATTGGTATTTAGAAGAAACAAAAAAAGCTCGATATGAAAAACTAACGGGAAAGAAATACAAAGCTAATGAACCTGAGATTTAATTATACACCGCGGCATTTTTTTTGGGCGTTTATTGCATTATCAGTAGGTTCTGCAATCATTTATTTTGGTGATCGCTACCTAAATGTAAGTCTCGAGATCTATTTTGGGCCGCATACATACAGTCCGATGTGGGTGCTCGATTTGATTCTAGTCCCTTTTCTAGCCGGAATGGCTGTGTCTTTTATTTATGGATTAGGTGGGAAGATATTGGCTCATTTTGCACCCATATTTATTCGTGTTTTTGAATATTACACGCTAGATAGTGCAGTTTTACCGGACGGTGTAGCATTACTGCCATTGGGTTTTTGGCTCTTGATTTTAATTGTCGTTGTTGAAGCCGCTGGCGCAGGAGGATTTGTGGGAGAAGTCGTAATGAAAAAAACCTATGGACGTCGCCCTAAGCATCTAATCCATAAACGTTATCAAACAAAAGATTTAGAAAAAGCTGATTGAAATGAAAGTTGAGAGAAAAAAACCTACGGCCCTGTCTCTAGAAGAAATTGCAATTCGTAAAAGATATATTGGCGCAACATTTGTTACTTGTGTTGTATTAGCCTTGGTTGGGGGAACCATTCATGTTGTTCAGCTTGGGGCAAATAGAATGGCTGATATGAGAGCAAATGCGGGATATGATTTGGTAGATGAAGATAAACATATTCGTGCTGCGGGTGAAGATTTATTTAAGAATCAATTACATGAGCATAAAGTTACTCACAAGACTACTTATTCGATAGAGGAAGCTCAGGGTTTATTGCCAGCTAAACAGTGGCTTACGTTGGAGGATAGCGTTCTCATTGAAGACGGTATTTTCACCATGGGTACGAATAATATAAAAACTGATGCCCAAAATCGCCCAGCGCATAAAGTTTTCGTACCTGCTTATCGAATCGATAAATATCCGGTAACAAATGCTCAATACGCACAGTTTGTCGCGCAGAGCGGACGACGTGTTCCTTTGAGCTGGGCAAAAGGTAAATTTTCCCCCAAAGAAGTGCTGCACCCGGTGACTATGGTTACGTGGTTTGACGCTAAAGCCTATTGTGAATGGGCAGGCAAGAGATTGCCTACAGAAGCAGAGTGGGAAAAAGCTGCTAGAGGTGATGATGAAAGACGGTGGCCGTGGGGAAATATAATGGACACGAAGCGTCTTAATAATTATTACAATGTTGGCTCCACTACTTCTGTTTTTAAGTACAAGAATGGGGTTAGCCCCTATGGTGTGATGGATATGTCTGGTAATGTTCAAGAGTGGGTCTATGATAGCTTTGAGAAGTATAATGACTCTGATGCACCTTCTGTGATCTTTGTTGCGAAAAAACAAGTCGCTTCTACCGACAAGCAAGACCGCAAAACTAAAATGGGTAGTTTCGTTAACACAGATAAAAAATATAAGGTAATGAGAGGTGGCTCTTGGAAAGGAGACCCATTTTCATCATCTGCCTATCACCGAGGCTACGCTTGGCCGAATTCAACTTCTAATTTTTTTGGCTTTCGCTGTGCTAGTGATTTGTCATCTAACAAGCTGGAGGTATCTAGCAATGATTCTTCAAATGGCTAAGTTCGTATTTTTTTCGATATTAGTTTTGTTTTCTTCTCAAACAATTGCAGCGACAGATAGTTATCGATGGTTGCATGTAACAATTGATACTCCTTGGGCGATATTTATATTTTTGTTGCCAATGGTATTATTGCCAGCAATCCTGATGGCCATTTTGTACTGGCGTTTTTCAGGAAAAAAAACACCTGCAGCAACTAAAAAATAACTATTCTAATAAATATATAAAAGGGAACTTTGAGTTGGTGAGTAAGTATTACATTCGTGTTTTATATCTTCTTTTAGTCGTTGGGAATTTGTTTTTTTTAAATCCAAGCTTTGCTGAAACCGATGGCACCGCTACTGCGTCGGAAGACAATAATAGTAGCCAAGTTTTATCTACCTTTATTGGTAATGAGCGAGGTGACCTAGTAGAGTCATTTGACGAGCGGCGAGAGCAACATAAAATTTTATTTTATATGGGTGTTGTTTTGCTCGTTTTTATATTGCTTACAGCTGGATTTGGCATTTCCATGGCTATGTTGGGTAAAGAGGTTTTTGTTCCTCATATGATATGTGCTGGTATTTCTGTCTTTCTCTCAATTGCCCACGCTGTAGTTGCTATGGTCTGGTTTTTCCCTTTTTAACTTACTTGTAAATTCTTAGTAGAACATCATGCCCCAAAATAATTCTGGTCAAACCGCGTATTGGCCTTGGATTATCTGCGCCATTTATTTTTTCACTGGTGTAACAGCGTTAGGTTATGAAGTGCTGTGGGCACGTATGCTCTCAACGTTATTTGGGGTGAGTATATTTGGTGTTGTTATAACAGTGTCAGCATTTATGGCTGGACTGGGTGTTGGTAGTCTGGTGGGTGGCAAACTACAGCATTTGCTTAAATCCCCGCTTTTATACTTCGCTTTAGCAGAATTTGTAGTCGCATTATTTGCTTTCAATTTACCTATCATACTGGCAGAAGTTGATGCTTTTATTAGCGCGGTAACACTCGAATCCAGTTTTTCGGTCTGGTTTTCTTATCAAAGTGTTTTCACTTTTCTGCTAATGATGTTACCCGCGTTTATTTTGGGATTAGGTTTTCCCATGGTCTTAGGCGCATTAGGTAATACATCAGTACCCTTGGCAGTAATATATGGTGCAAATACCGTAGGTGGTATGTTGGGAGCTTTACTGCCATTAGTTCTTTTGCCCTTCGCCGGTTGGATTGTTGCTGATAGACTTCTTGCAATTCTAGGCATGTTTTTGTCATTTTGTGTTGTACTAGTCCATTTTATTATTAAGAAACGTGTCAGTTGGTCACCAGTGCCGAAGGCAAGTGTTGGTAGGGCTAATGCTAGGCCATTACTTGCGTATGCGGCTGTTGGTGCTAGCGCAATCATTCTCCAAATCGCTTGGACGCGAATGTATGGAATGGTGTTGCTTAGAACAGAATATGTTATGGCAATTATACTGGCAACTTTCTTGGCCGGGATTGGTATTGGCAGTTTATTGGCAGCAAAAATTAGATTCAAACACAGTCTATTGTTTATTTCTTTGCTTATATCAATTACTGCTGTGATGAGTGTTTATGCTTTACCGTGGGTGTCAGCGTGGGCAGAAAGTGTTGAATATGGTTCGTTAGTTGATTCCATGTTTTGGCAATCGATTGTTATAGCGTGTTGCACCCTGCCCGCTACGTTAGCGTTCGGTGCGTGGTTTCCCGTGATAGCTTCGAGTTATCAAAGCGAGCCTAAAATGAGCGCTTACTTGTATGGGGCAAACTCAATTGGCGCCGCATTAGGTGGGCTGGTTGTTGGCTTTATCATATTTCCAATCTTCGGTACCACTACCTCAATATTGTTTGCTGTTTTATTGTTACTGATATCCAGCAATATGTGGATAAAACATGGCTGGTATAAATTTTCCCCCATTGTTTTTGCATTGCTTTTTTTGCCCGTTTTGAGTATGCCAAATGTTAGTGCGCTGCTTCCTGTTTCGCAGCCAGATTCTAAAAATCTAAGTATCTATGAAGATGCAATTTCTCTAACACATGTGGTTGAAGATAAGTTTGGGCAGCGTATGTTGTTATCTGACTTACAGCGAATGGATGCGTCTACTGATCCCACGGCGATTACGGTTCAGAAAAATCAGGCTAGGTTGCCCTTGTTGCTTCATCACAAACCACAGAGTGTGCTCTTTCTGGGGTTGGGCACAGGTATTACGGCTTCTGGCTCATTACCCTATCCAAAACTTGATCGGACTGCGGTGGAGTTGTCACAGGGCGCGATTAATGCTGCGGGTACATTTTTCTCACAGAGTAATGGTGAAGTGGTCTCTAAGCTCAAAATCGTTCAGGATGATGCTAGAAGGTATCTGAAGAGTGTTAATAATAACTATGATGTTATTGTGGGAGATTTGTTTCATCCTGACCTAGTGGGACGCAGCAACTTACTTTCTTTGCAGCAATTTAAACGAGCAAAAAATCGCTTAAAGCAAGATGGCATATTTGTGCAATGGGTGGCTTTGAATCAATTTGACCTTAAAACTTTAAAAGTTGTGTTAGAGACTTTTCGAAGTGTATTTCCTGTCAATATGATCTTTATGGATGGATTTCGACTCGGTTTAGTGGGATTTAATGGAGAATTCCATGGCATTAGCGGCATTAAAGAAAATTTACAGCGATTGGGAGTTTCTGGGCAGAAAGATATCACGGGAGGTGAGGGTGTTTGGACATGGCTCGGACGATATTGGGGTGCAATCCCTCAGCTTAATAGCAGTATTCAAGATGAATGGGCGCCGGTGATTGAATTCCAGTTGCCTAAGGCAAAATTTGATCGACAGATTGATTTAAGTGAGCTACTTGCATTTTTGTCGCGAAATCGGCCAAGGGCTGATGTTGCTGTGCTTGACCTGATGATAGGTAAAAGCGATTCTGACTATTTTAAGCAAGCTTATATGGCCAGCGAAATGTATGTAGAGAGTTGGTCTGCATATTTCCGAGGTCAATCAGAAGAGAGTCAAAAATTATTATCGATGGCATATTCAGCCAATCCGGATGATCAGTGGATAGGTTTTGGGTTAGCGGATGCTATGTTTGGTTCTGTGGAGCAGGCAACAAACCAAGGATACAGCGAGCAGGAGATATTAGAGAAAATTCTTTCCATCCGGCCCGATCACATTGACGCACTGAAGGCATCTATGCATTTGCATAAAAATAAAGGTGATAGCGGAAAAGTGAAACAATTGGTCGAGCGGTTGCGGGAATTATCGCCATTTGATAAAGGAGTGAGAGAAGGTTTGTATCTAAGCGGAGAGTAGGTCGAATTATCGACACGAAAATCGAGCACCCATAAAAAAAGCCCTTTCGGGCCTTTTTTATGAAGCACTGCGAGGTTTGACTTATTCGCTTTTGTTTCTACGATCAATAACGTCGCCAAACGCCCAGTTAGACATCATGTATGCACCAACGATGATGAAACCAAAAGTAATAATTGGTACTAACATGTTAATTCCTAATTCTGTAACCATTCTATAATCCCCCTCAGATTTTTTTAAAAAAATTAGATTAGCCGTTTTGTTGTTTCTTGGCACAATCTAGAATGCTTAGTTTTCCCAGAAAGCGTACAGGTGACTATAACGAACCATCTTTAAAAAGACAAGTCTTTTCAGGGTGTTTTATTTGTTATAGAAAGTAGATCTTTGCTTCATAAAAGCAACAAAATTGTAGTAACTACAACTAAGTAACCGAAGTTCAAGATTTGCACAAAATACACTCTATTATCGCTCTTCTGATTCTAGATTATGGTAACATTGACGAATGAAAGCAAATGAAGCCTTATCTAAAATTCCTGTTGTTTCAAGTAATACTGCTTTTCGAGGACATAAGCTAGAAAGATTACAGTTCTTGTCAAAATACGGTATTTTAATCGTACTGCTACTTATTCCTGTTTTGGGTATTTTCCGAATTGATGTTTCATCAGGCTTTATCGTATTAGATCGACAAATTTGGTTCTCCGATTTCTATATTGTCTTTGGATTTTGGCTAACGTTTGCTTGTTGTGCAATTATGTTTTACTCAACCGTTGGTACGGCTTTTTGTGGGTGGGTATGTCCACAAAATACGTTTTCAAATCTGATGGATAGTTTAACGAAAAAACTATTGGGTAAACGTGCCGTAGTTGATTGGGAAAATTTAAAATCTAAAGTAGCAACTAACAAAAATAACGTGACAAATTGGCTCCTACTCATAATCGGGGTTGTCATTTCTGCCATGTTAGTTTCCCTCCTTCCGCTGATGTATTTTATTCCGCCGGATGCAATATGGGCGTTTGTAACGCTGTCACCCACTGAAAGTTTTACAAATTCGCTTTACTGGATTTATGGCGTTTTCGTTGCACTTGCCGCAGTAAATTTGGCAGTGGTGAGACATTATGTCTGCCGATTTATGTGTATTTATCGGATGTGGCAATATTTATTTAAAACTTCAGATGCTTTACATATAGACTATGACGAAAGTCGAAAACAAGATTGTGAAAAATGCAATTATTGTGTTAAAGCCTGTATGGTTGAAATAGATCCGCGAAGTACGGTTACTTTTGATAGTTGCACCAATTGTGGGGCCTGCATTACCGCTTGTGATGTCTTACATGAGAAAAAAAATGAGCCAGGGTTGCTGAAGTTCAAGTTTGGCAAGAGACGAAATAAGGAAATAATGGGGCAACATTCGATATCAACGCTTCGACAAAGAAGTAAGTGGGTATTATCAGTAATGGCATTGGGAATATTTCTATTTGTTTATGGGTTGATAAATTATGAACCGTATCATCTCGCAGTTTATAAATCTGATAAGCATCAAGGCAGCCAAATTCATGAGTACCGTGTAAATGTTGCCAATAAAATTTATCAGCCTGGTGAGGTTTCGATAGTAGTTGAAGGATTAGCCCCGTCTGAATATCGATTGAGTGATAATCGTATAGTATTTGATAATGTTGGTCGTTCAGATGTTTTTGTTGATGTCAGTAGTGTGGTAGAACCTGGTTTACATTCTTTTATAATTCGAGTGGAATCCAAAAACGGCTGGAAAGATCAGGTTCGATTGCAGCATTTTGTTACGAGTGGATAATGTTATGAGTGATGAGAAAAACAATAGCAATTTAAAGGACAAGCCAAACGCAGTAGATGAGTTGGGCTGGGGAGAAGAGTCAGAAAATAATTATGGCTATTCAAACGAACAAGAGCGCAGGGATAAACGGGGATTGGAGGATTGGGAAATGGTTTCCTCTATGGAAAAAACCGAAGCTTCAATTCCTTATTGGTTTCTTGCGTTATTTGCTGTTCTATTGATTGTTGCGGTAGGGTTAACATTTCCGTTTTGGGGGAACCGCCCCGGTTTTGAACGACCTTGGTTTGACTGGGGTATACCGCTAGGGGTTTTATGGGTGGTTGGGATCAGTATTGTTATTTACTATTTTGTAGATTTGCGGCATATTTTGGAAAAGAAAAAGGCTGAAAAAAAACAAAAGCAACAAGAGACCAATAGTCGCAACGATGAAAATTAAAGTATGGTTTGCGGTAGTGACGAGTGCTGTGTTTCTGTGTGCATGTGAAAGTGAAACTGCAAGAACCAGTGTGAACCTGCCGGATGCAAATTCAGAAGGTGGGAAATTGTTTAAAAAATATTGTAGTGCCTGCCATGCTCCACCACGCCCCTCTTCGCATCAAGCTGATGAGTGGAATAATATTGTGGATCGTATGCAGAATCATCGGATAAAAAAGGCCTACAACCCTTTGAGTGACCTAGAGAAAGCAACCTTAGTACAATATTTGGAAAAACATTCGGCGAAAAACTCATGAATAAGTTAATACTACTTTGTGCACTACTATTTATTACTTCCTGCACGACAGAAATACCAACATCCCCCACAACTAAGTGGGGTGACTATACCTTCCGTTTAGAGGCTCGACCGCCGGTCATTGTTGAAGGCATGATCGAGATGCTGACTATTGTAAATTATAAGGAAAAACTACGCGGTTGGGACTTAATTCTTTACTATAGAATTGGGCCTACTGGTAAATGGGTGCAAGCTATACAAGATGGTCACACTGGTGTTTATCGTCGGGCAATGAAAATAAATGACCCAGCATCAGATGTGCTTCACGTCCATGTTAAGCGAAATCAAACACCAGAAGAAAAAGAAAAAAATGAAGCAAGGAAAGAGACGGTAATTGAATTCCCATTAGACTATTCGACAGCAGCAGCTTCTAAGTCTGGGTCGTAGTTTTTAGTGCTGTATTGACTAATTCGATTTCGCCCTTTTTCTTTAGATCGATATAACGCTTCATCAGCCGCTTTTAGTACATCTTGAGTTGTTGTTAGGTCAGGCCCATTGTGTGCCACGCCGATACTGATAGTCACATGAACTTCCTGCCATGGAATTTTTCTGGGCGGAATTTTTTCGGGTTTGTTAGATGGGCGATCTTGATTCCGTAGAATTAGCCGAGTGTCATCAATATTCTCTCTCAGGGTGGAGAGAAATGGAAAAGAATTTTTGCTATCCTTGCCGGCGAATACAATGGCAAATTCTTCACCGCCATAGCGAAAAGGTTTGCCGCCCCCGTGTATTTCGGCAATTTTACTAGCCACCATTCTTAATACTTGGTCACCGACATCATGACCATAAGTGTCGTTAAACTTTTTGAAATGATCAATATCAAGCATAGCAATGGCATAATTGCCTCGTAACCGAGCCATTTCTTCATTCATTGCTCTTCTACCTGGCAACTCTGTTAATTCATCGATGTAAGCAATTAAATAGGAATTTTGGACGAGAGCCCAAATCAGTATTAAACCTGACAAGTTCATATATATCGAATTGGAGGGATAGCCGACGCTTGTTTGTAAGAATAAGCCACTTGCTAGTAATGCACCTAAAAACCCGATTTCGAAAACGGATCCTTTTTTCGAAACGTGGTAGATCATCCCAATAGTACCCAATCCATAAGCGATGGCGACAGGCAAAGGAAAGGATGTTGGTAAGATTTGGGATAGCGAGCTTGGACTGTAGTTCAACCAAGCAAAGAGTGATTCAACATGGTTTTGAGATAACCAAAAACAAATGATTACTTGAAGGAATATGACGGCTGTAGCAAAAAAACCGTGAAACGATAGGATTTGTTGATCACGGATCCCTGTTAAAAACGCGATATTTAACGGTAACAAAACCCCAACCATACTCAATACTACCCAATGATGAGTGGTAAGTTCAGCTGCCGTATACACATTGTGAGTTGCAATATAGGCGATTCCCAAGCAACCAGCGATTAACGCCACACGATGTCTCTTGAAAAAAATACCCAAGAATATTGCACCAGCGAATATTAGGTATGGGGTGTATGGTAGTTTTTCGACGATCTCGGTAGGAAATCGATCAACATAGGGCATGCCGAGATATGTTAGCAAGATTCCAAAAACTGGAATTATACCTAAAACCAATTTGTTGCCAGATGTTTTCACGTATATGCCTTATTAAGTGAATAAAAATAGGGGCTTAGCTCAAGTTGAGTAGCTCTCGCGCAATTAAGTAAGGTTGATAATTAACCTATCGAAAGGCCGAGAGTATTCTCTAACTGCTGTAGGTTATATCGTGAAAGCATGCAGCATCTTTAGTGATAAATAGCTGATTTAACATCTGTGTACTAAGAATGAGCATAAGCGCCCATTCCAGCTGCATAGTGCGGTAATAAGTGTTCATATCACTTGGCGAAGGCATTTGAATTAATTCGTTCATATATGCTTGTACAGTATCTGGATTAAAAATATTAAGTTCCTCAAGTCTTTGTTTTGAAAGATAAAACTGAAGATTGTCGACATGCTTTTCCGAAAAAAACCATTCTTTTATGGGCGTATAGAAGCCGCGCTTCTTATAATGACCGGGTACTTCAGGTAAATGAGGGCCGACCCACTTTTTAAGAATGTATTTTTCATCCATATCATTGAGTTTGAAATTTGGAGGTATTCGTGCTGCTAATTCAACCAGTGGATGATCCAAAAAAGGCACTCTTGCTTCGACACCATGTGCCATGCTCAATCGATCGCTTTTCCATAAAATCCAACCTGGTAACCGTGTCTTGGTTTCCAGGTAAAGTGATTGGTTTAGTGCATGTCGATTCTGCATTTTTGGTTTTAGCTGAGACATAAAATCAGGCATTTGAGAATTTTGTTGAGTTGTTTGATCGCTAATAAATAAGTTATCCATGCGCTCATCTAACACATGCCACATATCAAACCAAACGGGATAACAGCCGAATTCACGAACGACAGATTGTTGGTTATCAGGGTGGTGCAAATTAAGAAGCATTTGCATATACGGCTCGGAAAAATATTTGGTGAACTCGGAAAAATAAAGTGACTCTCGGCCTTTTTCAGAATCCTGTGCGTTTCCTTGTATACGTATATTGTCCTGTCGAAAACAGTCATAACCTGCCAGGATTTCATCGGCACCGTCTCCGGTGTAAACCACTTTGCAATTTTTATCTCGAACAAACTCTGACAGTAAATAGTGTGGGATATCTACCGCCATACGCTGTGGTTGTTCTAAGTGATAAAGACAGTTTTTTAACAAATCGAAATAACCGGTTTCTCGATCATCGTCCATGGTTAGCTCGTAATTGTCTAATTCCAGGTGTTGCGCCACGGGTTTGTAGGCATAGGATTCATCGGAATTAGGGTTTGTAAAATGTATGGAAAATGTGTCGGGATCCTTAGGATAGTGTTGTTTTAGAAGGTAAGCAGTAGTTGACGAATCAAGCCCTCCTGATAAATAAGCGCCGATGGGGACTTCACCAATTAAATGACTGTCTGCTGCATCATGCATTGCATCTTCAAATTGTTTTTCCCAATAATTGATATCATCAGTTTCATAGTGCCCATCTTCGGGGAACTCCAAATCCCAGTATTGAGAAATGCGAAGTTCACTATTTGGTGAAATTACTGCGAAGTGTCCGGGAGGCAACTCCAAAATATTTTCAAATGCTGTGTGAGGACATATGGAGAACTGATAACGAAAATGATTTTGAATGGTTTGTTTATTTAAACTGGGAGTAACTAATCCTGAAGCTAGAATCGCTTTCATTTCTGATGCGCCTAAAAATGATGTTCCATCCCAATAATAATAAAGGGGCTTAATGCCCAATCGGTCTCGCGCAACAAATAATTCGCGAGAATGTTTATTAAAAATGGCGAAGCTGAACATGCCGCGGAGTTTGTTAACGCAATCCTTACCATGTAAACGGTAGAGTTCGATGATGACTTCGGTGTCCGAATGGGTGGAAAATTGCGCACCGTTACTGATAAGTTGTTTTCGCAACAGCTCGAAATTGTAAATCTCACCGTTGAAAATTATGGTGAATTGGCCATCACACGAATGCATGGGTTGAGCACCACTTTTTATATCCACTATGCTCAATCGCGTGTGGGCCAGGCCGATATTTTGGTTGACAAACGTACCAGCTGCATCAGGGCCCCGATGATTCAAGGCCTTACCCATTTTTGAAACGATTTCTTTTTGCACTGGCTTTTCGTCAGTATGAAAAATCATCGCAATTCCACACATGAAAAGATCCCCTTTCAATTCCCGTTATTATATAAACGTTACAGATTATCTGTGAAAAAACAAGCAATTGGCTAAAAAAAACAGATTTAGTTAAAGCTCATAAGAATACTGTCGATGTGTACTTTATTAATGCTCATTCAATGAAAATCGAGGGAAAGCAATGCGCACAATCATGGTACTCAATGCCAAAGGTGGTAGTGGAAAAACCACGCTAGTCACTAATATTGCGGGCTATTATGCATCACAAGGTAAAACGACTGTTATCAAAGATTATGACCCCCAAGGATCGAGTACTGATTGGCTGGAGCAGCGGGGTTATTCATTGCCGAAGATACATGGCTTGACTGCTTTTAAACCTGCTTCGCAATACAGAACTCGCGCTTGGCAAATGCGATTACCGACGAACACTGATAGGGTAATTATAGATACACCAGCGGCGGTTGATTTAAAACGGTTTGTTAGCACATTTCGTGACGTGGATAAAATACTTATCCCGGTATCCAATTCAGCAATAGAGATCAGAGCGACTGCCAAATTTATTCAAGAATTAAAAACGTTCTTTAAGCTATACCCATGTAAAGCCCAGATTGGCATTGTCGCAAATCGAGTAGATACTGATTCCAGTGAGTACCATTCAATGGTGAGCATTTTTAAAAATTTGGAATTGAACTTTATCGCCAGCCTTTCTAGAAACAGTAAATACTTAAAAGGCGCTGAACGTGGTGTCAGTTTGTTAGAGCTAGAGCATCCACAACTCGCGCGCGATAAATTTGAATGGGCCCCAATGATAAACTGGCTTGAAGATGAATGGGTTATGGTTGAAAGCGCAGAGGAAACTAAACTCTACGCTGTTACCGATTAATTAAAATAATAAACTGATTAACCAAGAAACAAATCATAAGCTGGATTATTGCTTTCTTCCCAAAAGGGATAATCCAGTTTAACCAGAAAATCCTCAAAATCCTTTTTCTCAGTAGGCGGTACTTGTACTCCGATTAACACTCGTCCATAGGCAGCGCCATGATTTCGATAATGAAACATACTGATATTCCAACGTTCGCTCATGTGTGTCAGAAATCGTAATAAAGCTCCGGGCCTTTCTGGAAAAATAAATCGATAAACCTCTTCATTTTCAGCTTTGCTTGCGTGTCCACCGACCATATATCTGATATGGGACTTAGCCATTTCGTTTTGACTCAAATCTAAAACACGATAGTCTTTTTTATGCAATCGTGTGACTAAATCATCTTTTTCAGTAGCGGTAGGTTTTAATTGAATGCCCGCAAATATATGCGCGTCGCATTCATCTGAATATCGATAGTTGAACTCAGTGATGTTTCGCTGTCCTATTGCATGACAAAAGGTTTTAAAGCTACCAGGTTTTTCAGGAATTGTTACAGCAAGTAAAGTTTCACGATTTTCACCCAGTTCAGCACGCTCGGAAACATATCGTAACCTATCAAAATTCATATTTGCGCCGCTATTGATCGCCACAAAATGTTTATTTTTAACCTTGTTTTTTGCAACATATTTTTTTAACCCAGCCACGGCTAATGCCCCAGCTGGTTCGGTGATGGCTCGCGTATCATCAAAAATATCTTTAATCGCAGCGCAAATTTCATCAGTGTTTGCAGTGATAACTTCATCTACATATTGTTGGCAGATTGGAAATGTTGTTTCGCCAATTTGTCTTACGGCGACGCCATCGGCAAAAATCCCAACGGTTTCTAGCGTGACTCGATCATTAGCTTTCATCGCCTCATAGAGACAAGCCGCATCTTCTGGTTCAACGCCAATAATTTTTGTTTCTGGGCGTAAACGTTTTACATAGCTTGCAATGCCGGCAATTAATCCACCACCACCAACAGGGACGAAAAAAGCTTCAATGGGATCGGCATGTTGATTTAAGACTTCTTTTGCAACAGTACCCTGACCAGCAATAACATCCGGATCGTCGTATGGGTGAACAAAGGTCATTCCATTTGTGGTAGCAAGTTCTCTAGCGTGCGCGTAGGCTTCGTCATACGTACTACCATGTAGAATAACTTCACTACCATAGGATTTAACAGAGTTAATTTTAATTTGAGGTGTGGTTTTTGGCATTACGATGATGGATTGAATATTCAAACGCTGCGTTGCCAAGGCCACACCTTGTGCGTGATTACCTGCTGAGGCAGCAATAACACCGACTGCCTTTGCGCTATCGCTTAGTTGGATAATTTTGTTATAGGCGCCCCGCAATTTAAAGGAAAATACGGGTTGTAGATCCTCTCGCTTTAGATAAATCTGATTCTCTAAACGTTTGCTAAGACCGGCAGCATGATCTAACGAAGTTTCAGTTGCCACATCATAAACGCGGGCATTAATTATATTTTCAAGATAGGGGTAGTCTTTCATGTTGGATTATTCAGCAATTTATGTCAAAAAGCAGTGAATCTCACTTAATAAAGTTTACATTGGGCTAAAATATTAGCAATCTACTGCAATTTTATCCTGAGAATTGGGTAAAATATAGGAAATCTTTTATTTAGTAATAGTTGGGTGTCTTCTAACGGCGCCAGATTCAGTTATTAGGAGAAAATAATGACACAAGATGAAATGAAAAAAGCCGCTGCGGAGGCTGCGCTAGAGTATATAAAACCCGGCGATGTGGTGGGTGTTGGAACCGGCTCTACTGTTAATTACTTTATTGATGCCTTGGCGACAATAAAGCATAAAATCGAAGGTGCTGTATCATCATCAGAAGCCTCTACCGATCGTCTAAAAGCTCATGGAATTACAGTATTTGATTTAAACGATGCAAACGAATTATCGGTTTATGTGGATGGCGCTGACGAAATCACAAAGCACTTGGCGATGATAAAAGGTGGCGGAGGTGCGCTAACTCGAGAAAAAATAGTTGCAGCTGTGGCCGAGCAATTTATTTGTATCGCTGATGATACGAAATTGGTGGACGTTATGGGCAAATTTCCATTGCCGGTTGAAGTGATTCCCATGGCGCGTAGTTATGTGGCGAGAAAAATCGTTCAAATGGGTGGTACCCCCGTTTATCGTGAAGGTTTTGTAACTGACAATGGTAATCAGATTCTTGATGTCCATAATCTATCAATTGTCGACCCTAATAAATTAGAAACTGAGTTGAATCAGGTTGTCGGTGTTGTTACCAATGGATTGTTTGCCCATCGTGGTGCAAATGTCTTGCTAATGGGAACGCCAGAAGGTGTTGAAACAATACGTTAGGTTCGTTAGCGTTCAATGGAAGTTTCGTTCGAGGCATTTGAATTTCATCAAGACGAAGTCTTCCGAAAAGCTTCTTATCGATATGTGGGGTCAGTCGATTCTGGTTGGAAAATATTCCGTAACGAGGAATTATTTGAATCGTTGGGCCCAGGTTACGAGCTTGTCAAAACGCTTTATTGTGGAATTTGCTCCACAGATATTGCGCGAGCACATTTACCTTTTCCCCTGCCTCAGATTACCGGTCATGAAATAATAGGGATTTATCACGATAAACCGGTAGCGATAGAAATAAATGCTTCTCATCGCGCGCGAGGATTGCAATCCTCGCATTGTCCTTATTGCCAGAATGATATGGCCATTCATTGTCCCGAGCGTAAAACGGTAGGAATTGACCGATTACCGGGCGGATTTGCGCCTTATTTGTTGGCGCCTAAAAATTCAATAAGTCCTTTACCCGCTGAAATTGCACCAGAGTTATTATCGATTATTGAGCCTTTTGCCGCCGCATTGCATGCAGTCGAAACAATGCAAATTCAAAATGAAATGCAAATTGCCGTTGTTGGTCCAAAGCGATTAGGCTTGCTACTTTTATTGGCGTTGAATTTCTATCGGCAACAAAAAAATCTTATTTTCACGATCACGGCAATCATCAGGCATTTTGAACTAAAAGAGATGTGTTTATTGTTTGGCGCCGATAATGTGAAATCTGTCGATGAAAACCTCTCATCTAAATTCGATATTGTTTTTGACACTAGCGGTTCGGTGAGTGGTTTTTTTCTATCAGCAGACGTTTCGAAAAACATTGTCCATCTTAAATCAACGAATGGTCAGCCGGTGGATGGCTTTAATTATATGACCCAGTTAGTCATTGATGAGTTGTCACTGTTTCCTATTATTAAAACTAAAGACGCGAGTTTGATAAAGTCACTAGATAACGAAAGCAATGAAGCTATTTTGTTGGACACAAAAATAGCGACAGAAATGAAGTTGTTTATACAGAAGCAATATCCACAAAAATCACTGATATTATGTGACTTGGAAAACATAACGTCGAAAAAAATGAATTCTTTACTTGCCGATTTGAAGTTTGGGAAGTTTGATATTGTTATGTTGACTTCTATGGGTCAACTAAATCGAGTTGTGGGTTTTCCGGATTTAGGATCGCTGGTTAGGCCCCAAGGAGACATATTTTGGATGGATGGAAAGGTTAAATCTGGCGTTTGGGATACGTTCTTAGAGAAAGGCTTGGTGCTTAAAACCAGTCGATGTGGGAAGTTTTCGAATGCAATTAAATTGATTGGTGAGAATGTGGATCAGTTTAATGAAATTATTCCGAAGTATATTTCAGGTTATTACAGTTTGGGTCAAATAAATAAGGCATTTGATCTTGCACGAAAAGATAAAACTTTGGTTAAGTTAGTGATGAAACATTAGTATGGCCACATGTCGCCATAATCTAAGTCAAAATGGATTTCGCTAACAGGAAGTGTTTCGGTGATGGCGTAGTTTTTTTCACTCGTGTGTCGACGAACTTTCTGCGCATTTGGGCGAGTGTCTTTGGGTGAGATGATGTGAACTATTGGTGTATCAATTCTATCACCACGTTTAACAACAATGCCGACTTCCAAGTTTTGTAACCTTACAATGCAGCCGGGAGGATACAAACCAAGTATTTTAACAAAGATTTCAATCAATGTGCCCTTGTTTGCATTGTCTTTTTCCAGAAAAATGTCTCTGGTTGCGACGTTTGCGTATATGGGTTTGCGATAACTTCTGCCGGATACCTTTGCACAATAGATATCGCTGAGCTTAATTAAGAGTGCGCCCAGTGGGATATCCTTTTCGATATGGCCTTTAGGGTAACCGGATCCATCAATAGCTTCGTGATGCTTTTCCACAAATTCCAGCCAATCGATGTTCTGAATTCCCATACCTTTTAAGATTTCAACGGATGCGGTTGGGTGATTGTTAATAACTTCTTGTTGTTCAATAGTCAGCGGTTGAGGTTGATCCAATAAAATATCTTGCATGAAACCCATTGATACATTCATGGTTAATGCCGCACCAAGTAGGTTTCTTTTTTCTTCTATAGACCAGTCGAGGTGCGTAGAGGTAAGTTCACACAAGATGGCTGTGTGTAGGGCATGCCGTACCGCATAATTTTCAGTACTATCTGTGATAATTTTTGCGATCGCCGCGTCAGGTGATTTATCGCAAATGCCTTGTAAACGATTAATGAGAGTTAATACTTTAGACATGGCGGTGCTGGAGTGCGGATTGCTATAAACCTCCTCCAATATTTTTTCAATACTTGTTAATCGCTCCATAGGTGGTGGTAATCTAAATGCACTGTCTTTGTCGTCTTGCCCTTTGCCGTTTGCTGCGGCAGAAAGTAATGCGCGGTTTAAAGTGAAAACCTCCGTCACCTTATCCAGTTTTTGAACTTGTGCTAACGAGAGTTCTGTGCCTTTTTCTGCGAGCAGGGTGCCTTGTGAATTGTATACAGGGAATAATAAAGGCTGATCTGGCTGAATGGCAGATTTAGATAATGGAACGTATTTACTTCGTAACATGTAAAATCATAGCCTCTCAAGTAAATCTTTCACGCCAAACCCCAAAAGGTCATGATCAAAGTTTTTTGATAGACCCAAAACCTTAAAAAGTTCACCCATTTCATCTGGCAGGATTAAAACTTTTACGGGTTGTGTTTCAATTATGAATTGCTTGGTATCATTAATATCAATATCGCCAAGTAAGTGTTCCAGGCCGCAAGCGAGTAAAAAGTATGTTTGATTAGTATAGCCTGCTATCGTAAGTTCCTGAGCGAATGCAACTTCTGCAATAGCAGTAAAATTTACGTGGGATGTAATATCTTGCATCCCCACATGGGTTAACGGATTTGAATGGGCGCAGTGCTTATAGTGACACATTAATGAGCCTTCATGGCGCTCAGGTCGATAGAATTCTTCTTCTGAAAAGCCATAGTCAATAAGAATTATGACACCTTCTTGCAGTGCGGTTGCAATGTTTTCTAACCAGTGGAAACTGGCGAGGTTAACTTCCGTTTCATAATGATCTGGGAGTTTATTGCCGACTTTTTTGTAAATACGATTCATCTCGTCACGGAGTTCTTCTGAGTCAGGTTTATCTGCTTTCCAGTTAAAACTTTGCTTTTCGTAACTCACAAATAACTCTTCATGATTACCATCATGATTTAAGCGAACACGCCGGGTCGGAATGGCATCAAGAATTTCATTGCCCAACATGATGCCGCGAAAATTCTTGGGAACTTCATCTATCCATGTAACGAGGTTTAATAAATGAGGCGCGTAAGTTGAAATCCGAGATTTTTGGCGTTGCCTTAAATTCTCACTAAGTTCTGAAATATAATAGTGATTGGGCAGAGAATTGAGTAAATCCAGTTCCATTAATACATCACAGGCCATCGTGCCAGCGCCCGCCCCAAACTCCAGAACGTCGCCTCCACCTTCCAATTTTTCCAGAACGTCTTGAACCTGGCGAGCAACGCAACGTGAAAAGACAGGTGACAATTCTGGTGCCGTGACGAAATCGCCCTGCTCTCCAAAAATGGCTTTATTAGATGCATAGTAGCCGAGATCCGGTGTATAAAGTGCCATATCCATAAAGCTTGCAAAATCCAACTTATTATCTCGTTTTCCGATTTCGTCACAAATCAGGTTTAATAAGGGTTGAACTTGTTTCCGTTCTTCATCGCTAGGTGGTGGTAAAGAGCGGCTTGGGTTCTGTAGTTTCATAATTATCTATTTGTCGACTATGTGAGTGATTTACTTTAAGTGTTTGGTTAATTGGAAATTTCTGGCTGAACGATTATATCGCAGACTGTGATTTGGTGTGGTGCTGAAACATTGAAAAGCCATAATCGATTCTTTAACATATTGAAATTGCGCAAATTTTGGGGGCTGTATGAAGGGAAAAGCGGTGTTGGTAACTGGGGCAGCACATCGTGTGGGTGCCCAAGTTGTGAAATTACTCCATGAAAATGGCGCAAACGTCATATTACATTATCGAAGTTCGGACAGTGCAGCGAAAGCAATAGCTGATGAGTTGAACAATAAAAGGGCAAGTTCGGTGGCGCTGCTTTATGCAGACTTATCGGATATTCAAGCATGTGAATCATTAATTGAATCTGCGGCTAAGTGTTTCGGTCGATTAGATGCGCTGATCAATAATGCATCAAGTTTTTATCCAACACCTATTGCATCAGCAACAGAAGATCAATGGAACGATTTGATGGCGAGCAATTTAAAAGCCCCCTTTTTTATATCAAAAGCGGCGATCCCTCATTTGTCAGAAAACAAAGGCTGTATTGTAAATATTGTCGATATTCATGCTGATAAACCGTTAAAAGATCATTCGATTTATTGTATGGCAAAAGCGGGTTTGGTGATGATGACCAAATCGTTGGCAAAAGAATTGGGCCCTGATATCAGGGTTAATGCCGTTGCCCCAGGCGCAATACTTTGGCCTGAAGGTATGGAAGACGATGTTAAAAATGAAATTCTAAGTCGAACCGCGTTGAAGCAAAAAGGTAATCCCATGGATATTGCAAAAACACTATTATTTTTAATTCGCGATGCAGACTATATCACTGGGCAGATAATACCGGTCGATGGTGGCCGGTCGTTGAACCTATAAAATGGATTTCGTGTACTCAGATAGTTTCAAGACCAACTCTGGTACCTGTTCATAGCTTTCGTCGTTACAGTGATCGTTAATTTGAGAGCATAATTTAGTGAGTTCAGGAAAACCCATGGTGGTGCCCAAGCCTTTTAGTTTGTGAGTTTCCATTTTTAGGTCTCGCCAATTTTCTTGATCTTTGGAGTCGTTTATCAATACTATTCGATTGGGTAGTTCGTCAAGAAATCGATTGACTAATTTTTCCATTTTTTGGGATCGTTTTTTCTGTTTGTTTTCTATGATGTTTGGTGTCATTTCTTTTGGATTTGGTACTTCGGCAGGCTTTAAATATTTTGAAAGTACTTGATTGAATTTGTTGACGTCAATGGGTTTGGAGAGAAAATCATTAGCGCCAGCATTCATGCATTTGTCTACATCGGATTTCAAAGCATTTGCAGTTAATGAAACAATGGGTGTTTTAACCCCTAAAGCGCGAATTTTGGTAATTGCCTCGACGCCATCCATAACAGGCATTTGCATATCCATAAAAATCAAATCAAAACTTGATTGCTCGCACGCTTTCACTGCGAGTTTTCCATTGTCTGCAATGGTAATGCTTGCACCAGTGTCTTCGACATACATTTGAATCAGGTCTTGATTATCTATCAAGTCTTCGCCTAACAATACATTGCCAGTTAAGTGCTCGAAAAAAGTGTCAATTTGAGATGATATTTCCGCATCAAAACTTTCCTGGTCATGGATCATGTCCAAGTTTTGGTTATCGCCAATATCAATAAAAAAGGAAAAGCAGCTGCCTTTTTCGGGAGTGCTAGAACAGCTGATCTCTCCCCCCAGTTTTTCTACCAATTGTTTTGATATACTTAAACCTAAGCCTGTCCCGCCAAACTTACGCGTGGTGCTAGTGTCTGCTTGTGAGAAAGCAGAAAATACATTTTTTGCTTGCTCATCTGTCATGCCTATGCCTGTATCGCTTACGGAAAAATGTAACTTTTTGTTGATGGGTTCGTAAGACACGGCAACTGTGATATTTCCATGTTGAGTGAATTTTAATGCATTATTGCTAAGGTTCACTAAAACTTGTTTTAAACGTGTCGGATCAGTATCGATGATTTCTGGCAAGGGGAATTCATAGTTAACATGGAACTCCAACCCTTTGCGACTAGTTTGTAACTCCACCATGCTGGTTAATTCGCTAAACAGTTCCCTTACGGGTGTTGAAATAATTTCTAATTCCAGTTGGCCTGCTTCGATTTTGGAAATATCTAAGATGTCATTAATTATTTGATGTAAATGTTTGCTGTTTTTTACGATACTTCGATTAAGCTCCTTCTTTTTTTCCTCCGTTAGATTTCGATTAAGAATGGAATCTGAGAAACCTATGATTGCAGTTAACGGTGAGCGAATTTCATGGCTCATATTAGCGAGGAACATACTCTTAGCTTCGCTCGCTTGTTCAGCCAACATTTTTTGTTCAATGAAATCATTTTCGGAGCGAACTGTATGCCGAGTTACATAGATTGTAATGATAATGCCGAGCATTAGGGCTGCACTGCCTAAAATTGCAATCAGCATGATGGAAAATTTATTTTTTGAAGACAAATCGTTAATGGATACATCAATGCTATCTTTAACAGCATTAAGTAAATTGGTTAGCTCTCTCATAACGCCTGTTTGAACAGGTAACATTTCGTCATTAAGCATTCTGATTGCAGTGGTGGTATCGTCGTCTTCAATGAGTAAAGCAGCGACTTTATTTTGGATTCGAGAGCCTGGTCCAGATGACTCCAGGGCATCGTTAAGGTGCTGCTTTACGTTTTTATCGAAATCTGTGGCTTGTAGTGCATCTTTGGCGATAATATATTTCTCTGCATTTGATTTAAAATCCATCCAGATATCATCACGATCAAATGCATCTTCTACTGCCGTCATGTGGAATAAAAGCAGTGTGCGTTTTTGAGCGGCATCCCTCATGTTATTAACATGAGTTTCGATTTCGCTATTCTGCTCCAAGCGAATAACTTGTCGTTGATTATCAGAAATACTTTTAACCGCAATTGCCACCAGCGCAACCAAAAGAAGTAGCACTATGGAAAAGCTGATTAAGATAACCCATTTTGTATTCGATTTTTCGATCACAAACTAATTATTCTAAGTTGAATGTTATGGTTATCGGTACGCCATCGTACAACTTAATATAGGATGTTAATTGTGTAGTTAAAATGTAACTTCAAGCGTTAATTCTTGCAAAATTAATAACTTACAAACGGCGAGTTGATTGCCGGTGGTTGGGGGGTTATGAGTAAACTGCTAAGGATATTGGCCAGAGTTTTTGCTGCTTGGTTTGCTTAAACATCGACCAGAGAGTGGAATAAGTGTCTTTTCTGACAGGATCAATAAAATCACCTGAAATATCGGCTAAGGGTTTGAGAACAAAAGCATTTTGATATATTTCTGGTCGTGGAAGTGTGATGGGTGAGTTAATAACCAAGTCACCATAAAGTAAAAGATCGAGATCCAGTGTTCTGGGTCCGAATTTAGGACCTGAACGATCCCTGCCATTGTTATCTTCGATAGTTGATAATGTTTTGCAAACCGCATCTAAGGCATCTGAGGTAGAAAATGAAACAACTAAATTGTAGAAATTTTCACCTTCAAAACCAACCGCCACACTTTCATAAATTGGCGAACAAAGAATAGGTGAATATTTGCTCTTTAGCGCTTCAATGCCAGCTGATATGTTTTCATCACGATTGATGTTGCTGCCGATGCTGATAAAAACGGTAGGCATTTTAATTTTTCGATCCGCGTTCAATGATAATACCAACGTCAGTGGCGCCACGTATTGCGCCGGGTTTGGATAATTTCAGCCTGACCCATGGGACGTTAAATTCGTTTATCACAATTTCCGTAATTTGTTCAGCCATGGTTTCAACCAATTGAAAGCTTGATTCTTCTACAAAATGAATCAATCGTTTGGCCACATTTTTATAATTTAGGGTGTAATCGATATGATCATGTGCTGCTGCTTTGCGTATATCGGTTGCCATTTCAAGGTCAATACTTATGATTTGTTTTGTTTCCCGTTCCCAATCATAAATACCAATAATGGTTTCGATTTTAAGGTCAGATAAGTAAATGATATCCATGTTATGTCTTGTGTTGAGAAAAGCGGCTATTTTAACTGAGTGAGGTAAAAAAATCCGGTTTAAAATTGGCGCCATGTGGCAGAATTTTCCACAATTTTTCGTTTTACCTTAGGGTATAATTACTCATTTTTAAGGATAACAACAGAAATCCATGATTTTAAGCGGTATCATAATTATCTCGGCCTATTTAATCGGGTCGATATCCTCTGCGATCATCGTCTGTAAATTGATGGGTTTACCGGATCCGCGATCTGAGGGTTCTGGCAATCCTGGCGCTACCAATGTATTGAGAGTTGGCAATAAAAAGGCTGCAGCCATTACATTGATAGGCGATATTCTGAAAGGTTTGGTGCCGGTATTAATTGCTAGAACAGTTACTGATGACTCCAATGTAATTGCATTGACTGCAATCGCCGCATTTTACGGGCATTTATATCCTGTGTTTTTTGGCTTTAAGGGTGGAAAAGGAGTCGCAACAGCAGCGGGTGTATTTTTTGGTATATCATTTCCCGTTGGTGCGATGGTGGCGGTTACTTGGTTGTTGGTCGCAGCTGTGACAAAAATATCATCAATATCCGCGCTTATCGCAGCAAGCCTTTCCCCCGTATATTTTTCTTTTATCTATGGTAACAATGTTTATACTTACACAGCCGGATTTCTGGCTGTTGTATTAATTATTCGTCACCGTACAAATATTCGGGATTTGTGGCTTGGTAAAGAAGATAAATTTTCCGACAAAGAGTAGTTTAGGACCTTCGATTGAAAATCCAAATTAAACAATTAATCACGCTAGCCTTAGAGCAACTTTATGCGAATGGTGATCTTGCCCCTGATGTCACAGGGGAAATCGTTATTGAAAGAACACGTGATAAAAGCCATGGTGATTTCGCTTGCAACATTGCCATGCGGTTAGCCAAGGCTGCTAAATGTAAACCACGTGATTTAGCAGAGTTGTTAGTGCAGCAAATGGAAAACAGCGAGATAGTAAAAAAAATTGATGTGGCAGGACCCGGGTTTATAAATTTCACATTAGATGATTCTGCTTTTCATACCATCGTTCATCATATACTAGACCAAAAAGAAAATTACGGACATTCAAAATTAGGTGCTGGGAAAAAAGTACAAGTCGAATTTGTTTCTGCCAATCCTACCGGCCCATTACATGTCGGTCATGGGCGTGGCGCGGCTTATGGCGCCGTGGTTGCAAATTTGTTATCTGCAGTTGGCTACAACGTCAGTCGTGAATATTATGTGAATGACGCCGGTCGACAAATGGATATCCTTGCGGTAAGCGTCTGGTTGAGGTATCTCGAATTTTGTGGTGAGTCAGTCGTATTTCCAAGTAACGGATATAAGGGTGATTATATTGCGGAAATAGCTAAACAATTATTTGACACGCATGCCAGTGAGTTTCATAAATGTTTTTTTGATGTCGTGGAAGATGTGCCCGCGGATGAAGGCGTGGAGTCGGGGGATAAAGAAGCACACATCGATGGATTGATCAATAAAGCGAAACAATTATTGGGGCACTCTCATTATCGCGCAGTTTTTGGTTCAGGTTTAAATAGTATTATCAAAGACATTAGAGAAGATCTCGCCGAGTTTGGTGTGGTGTTTGATGAATGGTTTTCAGAAAGAAGTTTAATGGAAAGCAACGCCATTGATATAGCGATGGATAAGCTTAAAGACAATAATTATATCTACGAGCAAAACGGTGCGTTGTGGTTTCGATCTACAGACTTTGGTGATGAAAAAGATCGTGTTGTGGTGCGAGATAACGGGCAGTCGACATATTTTGCGTCTGATATTGCGTATCACCTCAACAAATTTGATCGTGGATTTGAAAAGTGCCTTGATGTCTGGGGTGCGGATCATCATGGGTATGTGCCTCGAGTAAAAGCATCGATTAAAGCGATGGGTGAAAACTCGGAGCAACTTGATGTTTTGTTGGTCCAGTTTGCGGTTTTATATAGCGGTGGACAAAAATTGCAAATGTCTACACGTAGTGGGCAATTTGTTACTTTGCGTGAGTTAAGAGACGATGTGGGCAATGATGCTGCTCGGTTCTTTTATGTTATGAGAAAGTGTGAGCAGCATTTGGATTTCGATTTGGATTTAGCTAAATCTAAGAGTAATGAAAATCCCGTGTATTACATTCAATACGCGCATGCTCGTATATGCAGTGTTTTTAGAGAACTTAAAGAAAAGAATTTTCAATTTGATGTTTCGGTTGGGCAATCGTCTGTTCGCCTTCTGGAAAATTCTCATGAAAAGGCTTTGTTATCAACGTTATCTCGTTATTCCAGTGTTGTTGAGGCAGCGGCTGTCAATTATGAACCACACCAACTGCCGCATTATCTCCGCGAGTTGGCCAATGATTTTCATACCTACTATAACGCGCATAAATTTATAGTTGATGATGAAAGTATGCGAAACGCACGACTTTATTTGATCAGCGCTACAAGGCAAGTTATTAAAAATGGTTTGGCTTTGATTGGTGTTGGTGCGCCGGAGGCCATGTAGTGACCCGAGATTACAAACATGTTTCTGAGGCTAAACAAAAACACGCGAAAGCATCAGGGACATCAAAAACATCTGAGGCAGCAGAGTCTTTGCCGGTTTGGTTTTGGCTGGTTTCAGGCGTTGTAATTGGCTCATTTGTTTCATTTTTGGTTTACTTGAAGCTAAATGTTAGTGTCACAGATACTAAATTTGAAAATGCTAAATTAGAAATGCCTCGTACTGATTCAAGGTCGTCAGAACGAGAAAAAGTTAAACCAAATGAGGAAACTAATCGGTTTGAGTTTTATGATATTTTGCCCGAACGAAAAATGGAATTACCTGCTAAGGAAGAAAAAGAAACAGTAACACAGGAGAAAATTCGTTCAGAAGACAAGCTAAAAGAGCGAAAGAAAATCGAAAATGTGAGCCGTAAGAAAGAGGCCGTTCAACGAAATTATGTATTACAGGTTGGTTCATTTAGTCGGTTTAAGGATGCAGATAAGAGAAAGGCAAATTTGGCATTTATGGGAGTTGAATCTAAAATACATGCAATTTCAAAAAGCCAAAAAACGATGTTTCGAGTACAGGTGGGGCCCTATAAAAGCCTGGATAAAATTAATGAAATATCATCGTTGTTAAAACAGAATAATATTCCATCATTGTTGATGAAAGTGAAAGGATAATAAATATGAGAACATTTGTAAAAATATGCTATGTGGGGATGATTTGTATCATTTTGAGTGCATGCCAAGGGAATGTGGCAAGTAAACAAGAGGGTAATGATCTTGCTGTTAAATACCTGAATGCGACGATTGCAGGCAATTATGATGAAGCCTTCAGTCTCGTGTCTGAAGATTTTTTTCAAATGCGTGGAAAAGACACATGGACCGAGTACCTTAACGAGGTTCAAAAAATTATGGGTCCGGTTATTTCAATTAAGCTATCTAGAAGTTTGGTTGACGATAGATTTAGTGGTCGCTTCTACATGTTCCAATTCTCTGTTAAACATGAAAATGGATTTACAACTGAAATGATCACTATGCTACAAAAAATCAATTCTAAAGACCCTTTGAAAGTATTTGGGCACAAGATTGATTCGAGTAAGTTAAAGAAATTAAACGCCCGATATTAGTTGGATTTTATGAAAAATAAAAATTTGCCAATCATTGTTGTTGTTCTCGGATTATTATTGTTAATCCCAACATTTTTTATGGGTGGCGAGCCAAAGCCGCCCGTTATGCCAAAAGAGTTGGTGGGAGTTTTTATTGATTCTCCCGCAGTACAACTGCCCGATTTTACCTTCGTTGATCATAACGAGCAGGAATTTAAAAAAGAGAATTTCTTAGGTAAGTGGTCACTGGTGTTTTTTGGTTATACCAACTGCCCTGATGTTTGCCCTACCAGCTTATCGATTTTGGATAAGGTTGCTAGAGATAAGAATACACCCGACGATGTTCAGTATATCTTTGCTTCAGTTGACCCGAAGCGTGATACGCCTAAAATTCTAAAAGAATATGTTGATTATTTTAATGAGAAATTCATTGGCGTGACAGGAGAGTCAGAGGAGCTAAACAAATTTAAAGAACCTTTGGGCGTTATCTACGATTATGAGGGTGATACTAATTCTGATGATTATATTGTCAATCATTTTGCGGCAATTTACATTATTGATCCATCGGGGAAACAACGGGCCTACATTTTGCCACCACATAAGGTCTCACAAGTTGGGAAGGCGTTTAGATTGATATATGATCACTATAACTAACATTTCTAGGTTTTCGATGTGCAAATATGTACTTTTAATTGTGGTAATGACAAGCTGCGGAAATGTTTATTCCGCTGGCAAATTAACCATAAAAAATGCCTGGGTTCGTGAGGCGCCACCTGTCGCAAAAAATATCGCTGCTTATGCTGAATTAAGGAATATTGGTGATGAGGCACTTACCATCGTTTCTGTTAAAAGTGAGTTATTTGAAAAGGTCGAGATGCATATAACAGCGTTTTCGAACGGTATGATGCGTATGAAAGAAGTTAAAGCCTTAAAGATTGTTCCGGGGGAAACAAGTTTTTTTGAACCTGGTGGTAAACATTTTATGCTTAAAAAGCCTAAACAGCCTATTAAAGCAGGACTTAGCATACCCATGAAATTTATAATGCAATCTGGAGAAACACGTTCCTTTAAACTTATCGTTCGAAAGTAAAATTCATCATTAAGTTATTGCTTGGTATGTGAGCAGTAAATTCAATATTTTCTTCATGTTTCTAATATTTATCCTCGTTGCAACCGATAAACACTAAGTTGGTTCGAATACGTTCAAGCTTATGCTGCTCAATGTTTGTTATTTGAGTCGAGATGTAATATAAGGTTTTGATTGATATGGATAATATTTAAGTCTAGTTTGCCGTGAAAAAGATCTACGCCTCTCAAGTATCCGTAGGAATGTATCTTTCTTGTGATATCTATAATGACAAGGGCGTGTTGCTGTGGGCGGCCGGCTCTGAAGTTAGAACAGAGCAGCAAGTCAAAAAATTAGTAAATGAAGGTTTTCGATCTGATCTCCAAGAGTGGGTTCCAGCAAATGTTTCATCGCGTGTTTTGGATGAGCCGGAGTCCGAAGATAAGGTTGAGGTTAAAAAGGTCTATGTTTATAACACAGTACTTGATGCCTTATTGGAAATACAACTGCCGTTAAATTATATATTTGACGTATTTAAAGCGGATGCTTTCCATAAAGACAAAAGAAACTTAACGCCTCAAATCAATTCTGTTGTCGACGTCATTTTAGATGTTTGCGAAAAACATCCGGAAGAGAGTCTGGCGACGATTCAAATGTATACTCAGGGCAAATATACCATCATGCATGCGATTGCAAAAAGCGTGTTGAGTTGCTTAATGTGCCATATGTTGGATGTGCCAGAGGAAAAGATTAAAATCACTGTTGCTGCTGCATTAACGTCAAATGGTGCCATTATTAAATTGATGGAAACCATGTGTAAACAAAAAGTCGCAATGACTACTGAACAGACATTGGAGTACGAGGGACACCCCTTTAATACATTAACACTATTGACCCGTGCGGGTGTAAGGGACGAGGAATTATTGGATACGGTTTTAATGCATCATGAGTTTTTAGACGGTAGTGGGTTTCCTCGTGGATTGGAGGCTGATGCTATTCCGCAATTAGCAAGAATTGTTGCGATTGCTGATACCTACGTCGAGCTATTTTTACCTAAACAAGTCATGCAGCAAGCCATGGATCCGCCTACAGTCATTAAACGTTTGTATAAGAAATACAGAAAACGTTTGGATTCAGCGATCATTGCTGACATAGTTAAACGTTATGGCATTATCCCGCCCGGTACGTTTGTACGTCTGAAAGATGGTAAAGTTGGTGTTGTTATTAAGAGCACTGACGATAACTCAAAGCCATTGGTTACAAAAGTTGGTGATAATACCACAAAATTTTACGCTGATTTTAATCTGACACTTCAATATCCCATTGTTGAAGTTCTCCGGCCACCTTCTAATATTCCCAAGCGCTTGTTCAAATTATGGGAAGGCCATTCAGATGAGGAGATAGAAAAAGAAGAGGATTCAAGTCGAGATTCATAAAAGTCTCGTTTGGATTTGACGCTAAACTTGCAGTTTATGTTATATATTCTATATTTATCAGGGTGTCGTTGCTTTTGTGAGGTAATGGGTGCATGAAAATAGAAATGAATGATGAAGGTGGCATTGATCTTATAAACATCGATGTTGATCAAGTGAGTTTGTTGGTCCAATCATTACAGGATTCTCCAAATCAGGTTTTTATGGACGATCCAGAGCTCAATAAAATGATTAAGCTATTATCCATACTGCAATCTGAAGTGTTTCAAGATGTTGCATCCGGTAAGATTGACTTTACTCAATTCAAAACAACCTAGCACCGCTTAAAACTTGCCGCAGCACTTTTTGTATTTTAAGCCACTATTGCATGGGCAAGGGTCATTTCGACCGACTTTTTCACGATTTTCTGCGGTGGTTGACAATTTGGTTTCACCATTTACATATCGCCATAACTCGCCCTCTTTCGCAAAAAAGCTTCGTTCTGTTAAATAATGCGTTTGTCCATTTAAACGATGGCTTGCTGAGAATGTCACGATCCCTTTGTTATCCTCTATGCCGCCTTCTTCCGTTTCAATAATCTTAAGCCCCAGCCATTCAATGTGGTCAGATTGTTCCTCAATTGCAGCGAGTGTGAAATGTTGGCGAGTTTCGCTAGAGTAAGTGTCATACACATAAGGGAAAGCTTGTTTTACATAGGCGCTATAACGAGAGCGCATCAGTGCTTCTGCAGTTGGAGCATGTTGCTGGCCTGAAATATAAAGGCCGCAGCATTGGTCGTATAATTTTTGAGAGCCGCAAGGGCAATTTTCTATATTCATTTTTCTAATCTACGTTTTAATTTTTCGTTTAAAAAGGTCGTTATTACGACTTACAAGCCGATCAAGAAACAACAGTCCATCAAGATGATCGATTTCGTGTTGAACCGCCCTCGCCTCATATCCTTCCATTTCAAATGTAATTGTTTCGCTAAATTGATTTTGTGCAGATAGCGAAATTTTTTCTGCTCTAATAACATTACCTGTGTAATCGGGTATTGATAAGCACCCTTCACGTCCGATTTTAAGGCCTTCCCATTGAGTGATTTCTGGATTTATCAAAATGAGGTGACCGTGCTGTTTTATCTTTTTTTTGGCGGATACGTCTACAATAAGGGCTCTAATGTTATTCCCAATTTGCGGAGCGGCGATTCCAACCGCGCCCGGTCCAACAGACATGGTATCTTCCAGGTCCTGAATGAAATCTAATAATGATTTATCAAAGTTTTCGACAGCAGTTGAAATTCGTTTTAAATTTAAGTCAGGGTAACAGAGAATTTCTCTTACAGCCATCGTTATCCAACTAAGGTGTCAATTGATTGAACGCTAACATCAATGTTATTTTCTTTTAGCGGTTGAAGCGCTCGTTCCAAGTCGCTTGTTTCCTTATTTGTAACACCTTCAATTTGCATAATATAAATGGGTTTGCTTTCTGTGCCTGCGACATCGGAGCTTAAATTAAGAATATCCAAGCCGTTTTCAAATAATGTGTTAGTAACTTGAGAGACAATGCCTGATCTATCGGCGCCACTCACAGTTATCAGGGTAGTTGGTACGTGGTGATCGTGTAATTTGCCTTGGATGTCATCAATGTGAAACCTTAAATTTAAGGTTTCACAAATGGGCGCTAACAAATCATGCAATTTTGTTTTGTCGTCGTTGGACGATATCATTAACATAGTAGTAAAATTACCGCCCAACCGATTCATAGATGCCTCACCTAAATTGCAGTTGTTAGAATAAAGTGTATAAGTAATTTTAGCGACGATGCCTGGCTTGTCTTCGCCGACGATGGTTAGCATATGCCAATTATTCATGTTTGTTACCTTGCAATTTCGATTATTTATCCGATTCGAAGATGATGTGACTCTATTTATTATTTGAAAGATTTTCCAGTCGATCGATTAATGCATCAATTTTTGTTTCCAGTGTTTTATTATGTGCCAATAAATCTTCATTTTGTTTTCTCAGTTCGCGATTTCGTACGTTGGTATTTGCAAAGCCAACAATCTTATCCGCGACTAGCGCACCAATAAAACCGACAAGTCCAACACCAATATAAAACATGAGCGCCACTACAAATCGGCCACCAAATGATATGGGGTAATGATCACCAAAACCAATGGTGCTTGCGCTCATTTGTAAGGTCCAAAACGCGTCATTGTAATTGGTAATATTTGCGCCTGCCACTTGTTGTTCGAAATGGAGTAACAAAAATGAAAATAAAGCGATTATGCCATATAGGCTGCCAATTGCGATGAAGGCAAGGAATTTAGCGCTATAGTTCTGAATGCCGTATTCATCAACACTAAGAATTCTATCCATAATTTTCATATGTGTTGCCTATGATTTGTTGGCGTTGCTTGTTGTAGCGTATTCGATGAGTTCTTGCATTACATGACGTTTTATTTCCAATGAGTCATCGGGATTAAGACTGTATCGTTGAGCTAATAATTCGTAATCATCTGGGTTTAATGTTGCGGTTAATCTGGGGCGTTTTGGTGGTGCGGATACTGGAAGCTGTGTGATTTGTCGAATTAGGTCGGATGGGCTAATACCTTGTAAACATGCATTCTGTCGGATAATTGTTTGAATTTGGTCATCTACATAAAATGCAACTTGAACAGCGCGTACTGCCTTGCTGGATGCTTGCCATTTTTTAGGTAACTCTTTCTGTTTTTTTGCCATAATTTGAAAATTTGACTAACCATTGTTTGGGGTTTTACCAGGCCACATTTCTTCGATGTCTGAAATAGGTCGGCGTATTGTAACAATAACATCTGTTTCACCGCCATCATAGACTTCGGCTTCAATCACAAACGACCTACTATCATCAATCGCAAGGTAATATTCAAATTCATCACCTTCATTTTCGCTCATAGGGACGGTTTTACCACGGTAGTCGCCCTTATGATAATAACCGCCTTCGGCGTAAATTTCTTGTCTGTATTGCTTTGCTGTCCAGGCTGTTAAGCTGTCAGGCTCATTTTGACGATGTAGCAAAGTATGATCTTCTGAGTCAAAAATTTCAGCAAACTCATCCAGGCTAAATAGATTTTCGACTTCCGGGCGGCTAATTTTACGAGAAATTGACAGAAACGTGTCATCATCATTGTCATCAACGATGAGAAACAGTTTGTTCGTTGTGTCTCCTGACAATGCAAACTCTGTTTGCTTCCTGTCTTCGAAATCATAAGTATTGATTGATGCTATCTGAAATTGTTTGTTGCTTAGTTCTGGTTGGGCCAGGTAACGAAATTTAATTATATCGCCGAGATTAAGATCCCGTGGATGCTCTAAAGTACGCGGCTCGACCACTTCGTCTTTGCTAAACATCGCTTTAAATAAATTTTTCATATCTATCCATTATAGTCGAAAACCCAAAAAAAATGCCGTGTCAAATTATCTGACACGGCAACCTGGGAGGGTGGAGCATTGTAAATCTGATGGGAGGGAGGGGGTTCAGACTTACGCTCCTTTTTTTGCTTTTATTCGATCTAGCACACTATTGGCGCTACTTGTTTTTGGTCCAATGCCAGCTTGCTTCATTTTTGCATCTAGTGATGTATCTGCATTTTCACTATCCAAAATTTCTGCTGCTTTTAACTTGTCATCAAAATCGCGTTGCTTTTTCTTGATACGCTCTAAAGATTCTGTGGCACTCATCATTTTTGAATTGCTGTTAGTAAAGTTGTCACTGATAGCAGAAGTGGCTTTTTGTACACTGTCAGTGGTCTTTACCATGGTTAATTGTCTTTTATATTCACCAAGTTGACGCTCAGTCTTTTTTACTAAATCACGTAAGCGGTCTGCATGGGCAGAAAAACTGATTTTCGTTTCTTCTTGCATGGCTAACTCAGGTTCAATTGACGCAATTTTTTCGGCAATTTCTGTTGCCAACGCTTCGTCACCTTTGTTCAGCGCGTCCATTGTGTAACCTTCGTACTCTCCAATCTGTTTTTTCAAGCTTTCGATTTCACGATTGGCTTGCATTTCTTTCGCCATTACGCTTGTTAAATCTTGTTTAGCTTTGGCAATATGTCCTTCAGCATCTTTAATCTCTTGCTCAAGGATGCGAATGCTGTTGGCATCAACAATGGCTTCGCCTGCTTCTCTTGCGCCGCCTCGAACAGCTGTAAAAATCTTTTTTAATAAACTCATCTTTTATCCTTTATCTTAAAAACTCAGACATTACGTCAATGGCGTCAAGCGCATTGTCACTCAGTGTTACGATTTCATGTGCTATGTCTTCAATGCTTGAATTTAATGACAATGCACCAAATACCGCATATTTATCGCCAATCCGGGAAAACGATGAAAGTGGCATTGGGATATTCATATCTAACATCATTTCAACCATTTCAGTTTTACCTGCGGGATCAACTTCGCTTTCGTCCCAAAGGTAAGCTATGCATAATAGCTGGGTGTCAGTTTCTGTGAGATAGACAGGAATCTCTTCTCTGCCTTGCAAGCTAATTTGTAAAACCTCTTCGTCACCAGGAATAATTTGATATTCAAAATCAAATCCTTCCCTGCTTTCTGCATCTAATCCTTCAAGTGCTTGAGCAATGTTTTTAATGTTCATTGTTTTCCTCTGACATATTATGTCTGTAACTTTAGTTGAGCCGACATAATATGTCAAGACATAATATGTCGGGTGAGTCGCGATTCATTTAAGTTTGTTAAATCAAGGAGATACAAAACTATTTCGTTTTCTATAATGGTTTTTATTGTTCTTTGTTTGATATGCTGTACATTCCTTGTTCTATCTGCCAGGCTTTTTGGTGATACTGGTATAAGTTATGGCTACCCAAACTGTTAATTTCAACCTCTTGTGCATTGCTGAAATAGTTTTTTGGAAATTGGAATGCACTTTTAACTAAGCCAATTGTTAACCACTTCAAATCTATATCGATTTCCGTTTTTTCTCCAAGTCGTATTAGAGGCGATTGTCCATGCTTAGTGCCGATAGTCCATCCCCATTCACCAAAGCTTGGCACATTCGCATGATATTGTTCTACGTGTTGTAATCCCGCCGCTTTTAGTGTTTTACCTATAGAAATAAACGCATCTTTGGCGTGATAAGGTGAAGTGGATTGAATAACGAGTGCACCATCGCCTGCTAACAGGAAAGAAACTTTTTGGTAAAAGCGATTAGTATAAAGTTTATTTAAATCAGGATGGCTGGGGTCAGGTAAATCAATAATAATGGTGTCATATATCAGTTGTTCCTGAAGCAAATCGTCAACAGAATTGAATGCATCGCCTATTATAATTTTTAACCGATCATCTGATAGCGCATGTCGATTTAATTCGAGTAAAGGTGAGTTGATGATTACGCCTCGTTCTTCATCAAATCTTTCCTGCTTGAAAAAATCAATTATTGTCGGATCTAACTCGAGCAATGTCACCGAATCAGGATTCCATTTCAAAACTTCTCTCACCGCGAGGCCATCTCCGCCGCCAATGACTAATATATTTTTATGATTAGCTGATGCTAGCATAGCGGGATGGACTAACATCTCATGATAGATCGCTTCATCAATGCTGGAGAACTGTGTTCGCCCGTTGATGAACAATGAATATACTGGAGGTTTGGATGGATGCATTATCCTTTCTGTAATAGTGACATGTTGGTATTGCGTGTGTGCGCTGTAGATAACATTATCTTTATAAAGTGTATTTTCCAAAGACATTTCCCACTTGTGTCCAAACTGAAAAACTATCAGTGTCGAAGCAATCAGAATCAACTGACACAGGAGATAAAGCTGGTTGAAGCGTATTTTTTTCAAATAACGAAAATAAAATATGAGTCCTGCGACTAGGTTTGCCGATGCGGTCGCGGCAGCGGCTGTACTAATTTCCATAGAAAGCATAAAGAACACCCAGATCGCTGCTCCAATGCCCGCGCCAATATAATCTGCCCCATAAACAGTACCTGCATTGTTAGTAATGTGAGCTTGATAAATGTGTTCACGAATTCGCGCGATTAAGGGAATTTCTATACCAATGAGAAATCCGAGTAAAAATCCAAAAACATAGGGTGAGGCTGACGCGAAAGCTTGCGCTAGATTAAATAAACCACCTTGAGGTTGAAGGTCAGGGGGTAGTTGGTAGGTAGTTGCAATTATTTGTGGGAGAGTATTCGCAAGGGTGAAGCTAAGCGCAATTAAAAACACAGAACTCAAACCAATGAGTGCGATAGCAAGTTCTAACCACGCAAAGCTATTGAAAGGATCTTTGAACTTTTTTGCGGCAAATGAGCCTAGCCCCATGGCCACGATCATTAAGCCGATCATAGCGAAAATTGTATTTTCTACCGTACCTAAAACTCTAGCGGCATAATGGGAAAGCAAATATTCATATATTAATCCACAACCGGCCAATACAGCCATGATGCAAATGATGAGGGCATCGTCCAGCTTGGCTTTATGTTTTTCATAAAAAGACGATGCGAGTTGAGGCATCCAAAATAATTACGCAATTAAGCCGGAAAGTAAGAGCCCAATTGATATGTAAATCATGGCTTCTATATAAGCAATACCCAGGTTTTTCTGAGTATCAACTTCTTCAACAACGTCGATTTTTGCGAGAATAATATGTCGCGCAGCCATGGCAATTAAGGAAAGTGTGATTGTCAATATAATGGAAAATAATCCCCAAACCAGGCAGGCCATAAATATGCGTTCGTCGTTGTAGGGGACAAAACCTGAAGCAGCAGTAACCGCGAGGGCAACACCGAGTTTGTGGCCAAGGTATCGAATGGCTAAGGCCTGATTGCCCTGTTCAAAAGCGCGTTGCAAGCTTTCACCGTTGTGACGTTTTGCGTACACGCTAGTGCGATATTGGGTTACCAAAATTAAAACCATTTGAGAAACAATAAAGCCGATCACAACAGCAATGAGTCCAAATAAACTAGTGTCGTCAATCCAAACCATAACAGCGCGGACAATAATAGCGGTGGCAATAAGATTTCCCACGTCAACTATAGCAGCAGCCATGTTGCCTTTCATGACTTGATCATGAATATTGATATCGGGTAAAGCAAAGCTGTCTAAGATTTTTCGAGCCAGTGTCATTAAAACAATACCGAGTACGCCATAAGTCACAACTAACACAATTTCATAAAATAAGTTGCTGCCTGGTTCGCCTGATATAGCTCCGGTAAGCACAATAGCGAGTGCGGTCATGCCGCCAGCAAAAACAAGCCCAAAAGCGAAGTTATCTTTTTCAGCAAGTTCCTCAGTCGAGCTAACGTTACTGATCAATCCTGCGATTTTTCGATAAGCAGTTAGCAATACGATTGCGATAACAAGATCGACAAAAAGCACAATCAGTAAATCGGGATAGAAATTAACTAGAGAAGAATTATCCATGTATTGCCTCGTTTATTAAAATTCTGATTATTTACCGCCAAAACGACTTCGAGAATAAGTGCTTTTGTTGCGGAAACTGCCGCCGACATTTGATGACTTTTTAGAAAAACTACTAGACCTGCTGCTCGATGAAGATTTGCTATAGGTACTAGCACGTCGTTCAGCGCTACTACTACCGTAGCTTTTTTGACTCGTCCCATAATCTCGTTTGTTGCCATACCGTTTGGTTTTGGGTGCATTCGTTGTTTTGGTGCGTGCATTGCCATATCTGTTACGGCCGACGTCATTGTAATAGCTATAATCACGATTGCGATCCCAGTAGTTGTAGCCATAACTTCTGCCGCCGACCAAATCACGAAACATGGCGTACATCCCATACCACTCCCACACCGAGGTGCCACCGTGGTTGTTCCATTGACCATAAGCTGGATTACCAATTAACTGGCTGCCTGCCCCCATATCCTCAGCACGGTTGTTGGTTAAAGAATCTTGTTTGGCTAATGCTTCCATTCTTGGCAAACTGCCATCAGACATATCTGCCAACACGTTTACGATATCGGTTAGTGCGAGATTATAGGTTTGTGGTTGAGATGCTTCGACTAATGCATTTGCTTCTTGATATCGAGCTATTGGTGTTTCAAAAAATTTGGGATTGGACTTTAAGGTTTCCAAGCGATTACTTAAATTACTGAAAGTTGCTCCCTTTGCTGTTGCATCTTGGCCTAAGTTCTCAGTGAGTGAAGCCAATGCTGGTTTTTGCGTAGCCAGAATTCGAGCATATTCCTTAATCATTAAGGCATTGCGTACTAAACCGGAATTTAAAGCATTTTCCAGTTTTTTAAGTGAAGTTTCTGCTGCTTCAATGCGCTGAGGGATTTTGGTTTCAGCTTGTTTGCTGTTTATTGGCGCGCCGCCGTCCCCGCCTGATCCACCACAATTTATTAAAAGTAGACACAATGTACAGATGAGTAGTATTTGTTTTAGGCAATTTATCAAACCGATTTCCTAATATTCTGTAAGTCGCTAAGTTTAATTTATCCAACTAGACGCGTAAACAAAGAAAAATTTCTCTCTACAGGTTACAATAGGCGCAAAAGTAGGCAATTAATAGGTGTATTTTGTTTTATGAAAAAAACCACATCAAAAATTGGTTTTGTTAGTTTGGGTTGCCCTAAGGCACTGGTTGATTCTGAGCAAATCATAACGCAGCTACGGGTAGAAGGTTATGATATTGCACCTGATTATCAGGGTGCTGATTTGGTTGTAATAAATACCTGTGGTTTCGTGGATGATGCGATCGAAGAATCATTGGAAGCTATCGGTGAAGCCATGGAACAAAATGGTAAAGTAATTGTTACTGGTTGTTTAGGCGCTAAAGGTAAAATTGTTGAGGAAAATTTTCCGAATGTTTTGGCAGTATCAGGACCTCATGCTAAACAGGAAGTGATGGATGCCGTTCATGAAAATTTACCTCCGGCGCAACATACGTTTTCCAGTTTAATCCCGGAAACGGGAATTAAACTTACACCACGGCATTATGCTTATTTAAAAATTTCTGAGGGTTGTAATCATCGATGTCGTTTTTGCATCATTCCCGATTTGCGCGGGGATTTGGTTAGTCGACCTGTGAGGGATGTATTAACCGAAGCTGAGGGTTTGGTGAAAGCCGGGGTAAAAGAGTTACTGGTAATTTCGCAGGACACGTCGGCATATGGTGTTGATACAAAATATAAGTTGGATTTTTGGGGTGGAAAACCCGTTAAAACGCGATTCTATGATTTAACAAAACAATTAAATAGTTTGGGTATATGGGTGCGATTGCATTATGTTTATCCTTATCCGCATGTTGATGATGTTATTGAATTAATGCAAGAAGGAAATGTATTGCCCTACCTTGATATTCCATTTCAACATGCAAGCCCCAAAATATTAAAATCCATGCGGCGTCCGGCAAGTACAGAAAATAATTTAAAGCGAATTGAGAAGTGGCGCGCGATGAAACCGGATATTACACTTCGTAGTACTTTTATTGTTGGCTTTCCTGGAGAAACAGATCAGGACTTCGAAGAATTATTGGGTTTCCTTAAGCAAGCCCAGTTAGATCGTGTGGGATGTTTTGCATATTCAGCGGTTGAAGGAGCCAAGGCAAATGAGTTACCTAATTCAGTGTCGGAAGATGTAAAGCAAGAGCGACTTTATGAATTTATGAAGCTGCAGGCAGAGATCAGTACAGAAAAATTAAAACGACGGGTGGGTAATGTTGAAAAAGTGCTGATTGATGAGATTACGGATTTTGGCTTTATTGCGCGTAGCCAATCTGATGCCCCAGGAATCGATGGCGTTGTTATTGTTGAAACTGAGAGCAAATTGAACGTGGGAGACTTTGCGCAGGTAGAATTGATTGGTTCCAGTGAGCACGATTTATATGGCAAATATATTGATAACTAGAATCTAATAAAATAGTGGTGATGTTGGGAGGAAACATCACCGCTAGTAGTGAGGGAGGTTTCTTTAGTTCATCTAGTGTTTGTTGTTAATGTTTGCTAGATTAAAGACAGTCTATCGAAGTTTGAGATGGATCTATGTGAGCTAGGACACAGTAGGAAAATTTATTCCAATGAGGCGAGCGTCGATTTTATAATTTCAATGGCGGTATCTAATTCGCTTTCGGTAATAATTAAGGGAGGTGCAAATCTAACGACAGTTTCATGTGTTTCCTTGGTTAATATACCTTTGATCATCAAACTCTCACACACTTTTCTCGCAGTTGTTTTATTTTCATTAATTTCTACTCCAATAAGTAAACCCTTGCCGCGCACTTCTTTTATGAGCGGGCTATTGAGGGCCTTGAGCGCATCCATAAAATAATTGCCCAAGCGATAAGCAACCTCTGGCAATGTTTTTTCTACTGTCATGTTAAGGGCTTCGAGTCCGACTGCAGATGACAAAGGATTACCGCCAAAAGTACTGCCATGATCACCCGGCGTGAATACATCCATGACTTCTTTTTTGCTTAGAAACAATGATACGGGCAACAAGCCGCCGCCTAGGGCTTTCCCTAAAATAAGTCCATCAGGAATGACTTCTTCATAGTCACAGGCAAGTAATTTCCCTGTTCGACCAAGACCGGTCTGAATTTCATCGCAAATTAAAAGCACATTGTGTTGTCTGCAAATGTTGGCGCATTCTCGCAAATAGCCTTCTGGTGGAACGATGATGCCACCCTCGCCTTGAATTGGCTCGACTAAGAATGCAGCGGTATTGGGTGTGATCGCTTTTTCTAAAGCAGACGCATCACCATATGGAATATTTTTGAAACCATGTGGGAAAGGTCCAAAACCTTCTTTGTATTGTTCTTCAGTTGAAAAACCAACAATGCTTATTGTTCGCCCATGAAAGTTGCCATCACAAGTAATAATTTCAGCTTTATCGTTTTCAACACCTTTTACTTTGTATGCCCATTTGCGCGCAGCTTTAATGGCAGTTTCAACTGCTTCGGCGCCAGTGTTCATCGGTAGGGCTTTGTCTTGCCTGGTCAATTCGCAAGCTTTTTGTAAGAATGGTGCAAGTTTATCGGTATAAAACGCACGAGATACCACAGTGAGCTGGGTGAGTTGAGTGTTTAATGCGCTTACCAAGCGTGGGTGCAGATGACCGTGGCTTACAGCAGAGTAGGCGCTCATCATGTCAAAATAGCGTTTGCCCTGATCATCCCAAACATGAACACCTCGACCGCGCACCAGAACAATGGGCAATGGGTGGTAATTATGGGCGCAAAATTGATCTTCCTGTTCGATTATGCTCATATCTTCTCAATTTTGGTTATTTAACGTGGAATCCATTATTCACACAGCTAAGGGTCGGTTGATTTCTAGTCCTTATGGAAGCAAGCTTGGATTATCTCGATTGCCAGCTTCGCAGTTATATCGTCACGATCTTTGTCAGAGTTGAGCTCGGCGATTTCAATACCTAAAAAATTCTTTGATTTATCAAGTTTTTTTAAGCAAGTGATCAATTCTTCCCCGCTTAGGCCATGTTTTTCAGGTGAACCTACACCCGGAGCTTGCATTGGATCAATTGCATCAAGGTCAATCGATATCCCATAGTGAGACGTGCTTTGGCACACATGATCTTGAGCCATTTGTAAAACGGTTTGCAGCCCAAGTTTTTCCACATCAGCCATATAAAAAATCTTCACGCCTGAATTTTGGAGAAGCTCAGCTTCTTTTTGTTCAAAGCTTCTGATGCCCACCAAACAGAGATTTTCTGGTTTCAGCTTTTTCTCTGGCGCTATTAAGCTGGAAAATGCCTCATCGCCATAACCCATAAGACTCGCGAGTGGCATGCCGTGAATCGCGCCGCTGGGAGAGCTGTCCGGTGTATGACTATCCATATGCGCATCTATCCAAATAAGACCGAAATCCTGATTTTTCCTCAAGCCAGCAAAAACACCACTCCAGGTCCCGATTGCGCATGAATGATCACCGCCAACTACAACGAATTGCTCGTTGTTACCAATAATTTTTTGCAGTTGCTCGGCTAAATCATGACAAACGTCATAAACAAGTCTGGTATTTGCTTCTTTATTGTTGGGTGCATATTCTGGATAAATGTTTTTCATCCACTGAACCGCTAAGTTTTGTTTTTCAAGCAGCTGTTGTAAGTGAAGCTCTTTGAGAATTAATGGTCCATTCGCACAACGCATATCTTGCGCTCCGTAACAGGAGGCGAAACCGACTATGCTAACTTTATTTAGAATTTGAGCCATAATTTGTAGTGTAGTAAAGAATCCTTTTTTATATCGTCCATAGGAAACCGAAGCTTGATTGAGATATGAGCATAGAAAATAGTGGTTTAACTGAGCATCATTTCGAGGTGCTTCAGCGCCTACGTGACAATATAAACGATGAGTATCTGCGTGATGAAGCTGAGGCTGTTAGAGAATTGTTGGATTTGGCAAAGAATGATCAAGCCACGGACTTTAGGATTGAAATCCGGGCTCGAAATTTAGTCGATTGGGTTAGGGATAGGCGGAATAAACAAGGTACCTTGGAGGCTTTTATTCATGAGTACAGCTTATCCAGTGAAGAAGGTGTGGTTTTAATGTGCTTGGCCGAAGCCTTGTTGCGCATACCGGACAATGAAACGGTCGATCGATTAATTCGTGACAAAATTGCTCCTGCAGAATGGCAAAAACATAAAGGCGTTAGCCGTTCACTTTTTGTCAATGCCTCAACGTGGGGATTGATGTTAACGGGTAGCTTAGTCAATGTTGGTCAGGCAGTACCGGAAAAAATGGCAATTTTTTCAAAACTCGTATCTCGAATTGGGGAGCCGGTGGTGAGAACGGTGCTGCGTCAAGCCATGAAACTCATGGGCTCGCAGTATGTCATGGGCACCAGCATTGAAACTGCGGTTGAGCGAAGTCAAAAAGAATTTCAGTGCAATTACCGTTTTTCATTCGATATGTTAGGCGAAGCGGCTTTGTCATCAAAAGATGCGGATGTTTATTATGACGCTTACCTAATGGCTATTCGATATTTAGGTAATCATTCCAGTGAAGCTGAATCTTTTGTGGATTTCCCGAGTATCTCTATAAAATTGTCTGCTTTACATCCTCGTTATGAAATTTGGCAAAAGCAGAGAGTATTGAAAGAATTAGTGCCGAGAATGTTGCACTTGGTTGAAGTGGCACGTGAAAAAAATGTAGCGATTACTATTGATGCGGAAGAATCAGATCGGTTGGATTTATCGCTAGAAATTTTTCAGCAAATAAAGTTAAGTGAGAAAATTAGAAATTGGGATGGATTTGGGCTGGCAGTGCAAGCGTATCAAAAACGCGCCTACAAGGTGTTACAGTACCTTCTCGAATTATCCAAAATTTCACAAAGTAGAATTCCCATAAGACTGGTAAAAGGCGCTTATTGGGATACTGAAATAAAACGTGCTCAGGAGTCTGGCCTTGAATCGTATCCCGTCTTTACTCGAAAAAGCTGTACGGATGTTTCCTATTTAGCGTGTGCGAAGTTTTTGTTGTCTTCACGGGATAATTTCTACCCGCAGTTTGCTACGCATAATGCACATACGATTGCGTCGGTGGTGGAATTAGCGAACGGGAATCAGAACTACGAATTTCAACGATTACATGGTATGGGGGAAAATTTATATGCAAGTGTTATCGATGAAGTAAATTGTCGTGTTTATGCGCCGGTAGGCAGCTATGAAGATTTATTACCTTACCTGGTTCGCAGATTACTTGAAAATGGTGCTAACTCGTCATTTGTTCATAATATCGAAGATGAAAGTTTGTCAGTAGATCATATTGTGCAGCATCCAGTAGCAAAAGTTTTGTCGTTTGAAAGCATATCGAATCCTTCGATTCCTATACCAAAAAATTTATTCAGAGAGCGAGTTAATTCCTTGGGGGAAAATTTCGCTGATCAAGTGGTAACAAAAACCTTACTGTCTGAAATTTCGGCTTTTTCATCTAAGCAATGGCGTGCTTTAGTGGCGGGTTCGAGTGTTGATTACCTCGAAAAAATAGAAGTGCTTAATCCAGCAAACAAAAAACATATTGTTGGTCACGTTGGAATGTATTCAGCAGATAAAGTAAAACAGTGTTTATCAAATGCCGTCGAACAAAGTGAAGGATGGAAAAAAAGCAATGTAACTTTTCGAATCTCAACTATAAAAAACTTTGCGAATATTTTGCAGGAGCATGCCACTGAGTTATACGCGTTAATGATTTTTGAGGCTGGGAAAACAGTAAAAGATGCGGCGAGTGAACTTAGAGAAGCAATTGACTTTTGTCACTACTATTCGGAAAAAGCCAATCACCTGTTTATTGAAGATGAGGTTTTGCCTGGTCCAACGGGCGAAAAAAACTGTTTTCAGATGCATGGCCGAGGTTTGTTCGTTTGTATAAGTCCATGGAACTTTCCCTTAGCGATTTTTACCGGGCAAATTGTTGCGGCGTTGCTGTCGGGTAATGTTGTCATCGCAAAACCCTCGACAAATACCATGCTTATTGCGTGGAGAGTGATTGAGCTGTTGCATAAGGCTGGTATTCCCGAAAACGTACTCCAATTTCTACCCTGTTCTGGGTCTGAATTGAATCAGACAGTGTTGAATCAATCTGCAGTGGATGGTGTGGTTTTTACGGGTTCTTTTAATACAGCATCTTTGATTAATCAAACATTAGCATCCCGAAAGTCGGCTATTGTTCCTTTTATTGCAGAAACTGGTGGATTGAACGCCATGATTGTTGATAGTTCAGCACTGCCGGAGCAAGTGGTAAAAGACGTTATTACCTCCGCATTTAATAGTGCAGGTCAACGTTGCTCGGCGTTGAGAGTTTTGATTCTACAAAAAGATATTCATGCCCGTATGTTGGAGTTATTGATGGAAGCAATGTTGGAATTAAAAGTAGGGAATCCATTAGATTTAGATACAGATGTTCCATCTGTAATTGATGCCAACGCCCAAGCAAACCTAAATGAATACAAAAAGCAGTTAACGAAAAAAGGAAAGCTGATATTTGAATTGGATGTGGATAAAGAATTATTGAGCAATGGTTATTATGTCACTCCAGCGATATTTGAAATTGATCACTTGAGTGAATTAATGGAAGAGCAATTTGGCCCAATATTGCATGTCATGTCATTTGAATCAGATAATTTGATGCAGTTAGTGGAAGATATAAATCAATTGGGTTATGGATTAACATTGGGCGTTCATAGTCGAATTAACGAAACCATAAATTTCATAACTGAACACGCTAATGTTGGTAATTTGTATGTTAACCGTAATATCGTTGGCGCTGTTGTTGGTGTACAACCATTCGGCGGTGAAGGTTTATCGGGCACGGGACCTAAAGCGGGTGGGCCGAATTATTTGCAACGATTTTGTGGCGAAAAAACAATTTCAATTAATACTGCTGCTGTCGGAGGTAATGCCAGTTTGTTGGCACTCAATGATGATTAGTTTTGAATGACTTCAATGGTATTGCCATCAAGATCGCGGAAGAAACATGCTTTCCGACCAGAGCGACTTACTGTGAATTCTATGTTGTTTGCTTCTAGTGCCGCAGTCACTTTATCGAGTGAGTTGGTTTCAAGTGCAACGTGACGATCGCGACCACCATGTTGTGGGCGATTATCGATGGGATCAGGATTTGGCACTTCCAGTAAGTGAATTTGTTGTATTCCCACATTTAGCCAAGCGCCAGGGTACCCAAGGTCGGGTCGAGAATGATCGATTTCCAATCCTAATATATGGTGGTAGAAATGTAGGGCATTTTTAATATCGCTAACGATAACGCTGCTATGTAATATTGAATTAAACATTAGAGGATAATAACCATAATTGCGCAAAATGAAAAACTGAATTTAGTCATTGATCAAGGCGGACATGCTACTAGGGCATTGGTGTTTGACGAAAGCCAATCCATCGTGTGTCGAGTTGAATCAGAAATCGATACTTATGAAAAGCTGGGTCACGTTGTTGAGCACGATCCAGTTCAGTTGATTGATTCGGTTTTTGACGTATTGAAAAAATGTCAAAATCATTTGGGTGGTCACTTTTTCAATATATGTGCAGCGGGCTTAGCGACTCAGCGCAGCTCTTTTGTATGCTGGGACAAATTAACTGGGGATGCATTTATGCCGATTATTAGTTGGCAAGATCGTCGGACCGTTAATGATTTAGCGCAATACAATAATAGTGTTGAGTATATTCATGAAACAACCGGTCTTTATTTAAATCCTCATTATGGTGCCTCAAAAATTAGCTGGTGTTTACAAAATGAAAAACTGCTTGAGCAACCACTAAAAGACAATCGACTATGCATTGCGCCGCTTGCCAGTTTTATTTTATTTCATTTATTGGAGGGTAGGCCTTACAAAGTAGATCCTGCAAACGCGTCCAGAACATTGCTCATGGATAGTAAGTCTTTGGAATGGGATACCAAGTTGTTAGAGGTATTTGGTATTCCTCAGACTGTTTTGCCTGAAATTGTTGATACCCAGTGTGAATTTGGCAACATTAACTATGATAATCACAGAATCCCATTAACCATCTGTACCGGTGACCAATCCGCTGCCATTTATGCGAGCGGAAAGCCGAGTGCTGATTCTTTGTATGTAAATATCGGTACTGGGGCTTTTGTGCAGAAATATTCAGATAAAAAACCTGAAGTTCAACAAACTAAATTGCTCTCGAGTGTTATTTTTAGTTCGTGTAATACAAATTCTTATGTTATTGAGGGCACGGTTAATGGTGCTGCAAGAGCATTGGATTGGTTGTCGCACAAATATCAACAATCAAATGTTGAAAAAGATTTGGATGAATGGGCCATACATTGCCAAAATCCATCTATTTTCATCAATGGCATATCAGGTGTCGGATCTCCTTATTGGATCCCAGATTTGAAGAGTTATTTTTTGCAGCAGGGCAGTCTCGAAGAAGAATTCGTGGGAGTCTTAGAAAGTATTGTTTTTCTTATCTTTAGTAATATAAAAGCCATGGGGAAATTAGGGGAGAATCAATCTAAAGTTATAGTAACTGGCGGTTTGTCAAAAAGTGATGCTTTGTGCCAAAAGCTGTCAGATTTATCAAATAATGTGGTTAAAAGGAATTTGGAATCAGAAGCAACAACATTAGGCGTCTACTTTTTAATGACAGGAAAAAAAGTAGACGTTACTAAATCAAAATTTAAAGAATTTTTCCCTACTAAAAACAGCCTCTTGGCTTCGCGATATGAGCGATGGTCAAAAAAAATGGACCTGCTAGCAGAGCAATAAACAGCGTTTATCACAGTATATTCAAATACTTATCTTTAAGAGTGTGCTTGAAGTTTGGAGCATAATTGAATATGCTTGAGTCATCGGATTGGTCATGTTGTCTCATGATTAATTAAATAATAAGGTAGTGCTATTAATATTAATTAGATGAATTCAATCTTAAAGCACATGCCAAGCAAAAAGACACCTTGAGGAGAGGGGTATGACTCATAAAAGTGTAACAAAATGGCTGTGTGCGTTAATTTTACCAGGCATCATTTCTACGGCTGCAAATGCAGAAATCATTTACCAAGACAATTTTGATACAGTCGGCGTTGAAACTGTCCCGTTTTGGCCACGATTTGGCGCCCCTGATCCTAATGCAGACTGGATTACAATCTATCAAAATTTAGCATCACGTACGACAAATGTTGAAAAAGGTGATGGTAGTTTGGTGATTAAAACCGAAGCTAAGAATTCTGGTGTTGTTTCACATGTTTCAGATGTTTTTAATTTCTTTAATCAAGAGCTGACTTATACATTTGACGGAATCAATATCGAAATACTTGGTGAAAGCCATCTTGCTGAGCAGTGGGTTAAGTTTGGTGTCGTGGCTAATTCTAATAAAGATGTTTGGCCTTCCTTTCCGCTTTTTTTAGTGAGCTATAGTGGTGTGGGTCAGTTCTCGTTTCAGGTAAAACAACCCTTAGTTGGTGCGCCTGGTTTTGATGTTGAGCCTAGAAAGGATTTTCGATCAAGAATATTTAATTTTGATGTATCCAAGTTGTCAAAAGTCCAATTAACAATGGATAGTGTAAATTACAGGGTAGTATTTGTTTTTGAAACTGAATTAGATCAATTGTCTTTTGCTGGGCCGCACAATCTGAATAGGGATTTATGGTTTATTGATCGAGCCGAGTTAGGATTAACCGGGGCGAGAAATGCGTTGGCAACCGGAGAGAGTGCTGTGTCAATTCGCCAGGGTCAGTTGGAGACTGCGCAGGCTTCCGGTATTCAGGCTGATATAGACGCAGCTCAAGCGGCGTTGGATTCAGCGGTTGCATCTAGAGACAATTTGCAACAAGTTTACGATGCCAAGCTTATTGAAGCAGAGGCCTTCAAAGGAGATTCTGCATTAATGATAACGGCCTCTAGTGATGTTCAGTCGTTATATAATTCAGCGACCGCTGAGCAAAGAGCGACACTTGATAGTACGGAAAATGGTGCCCGTGTAACTATTAATTCGGTTACCGTTGAAACCACAAATGTACTTCAAAATTTCTGACGCTGAAAAATTTATTTGTGTTAGTTAGGAGTAAAGAAATGAAGATAATTAGAAATATAAAAATAGGTTTTTACGCCTGGCTATGTTTTTTTAGTTTAAACGCATCTGCAATGGATGTTGATGCGTTTACTAAAATTGCAAATGACACGATTAAGCAAATGAATTATGGCGTGGTTGGAGATATCGATGCTCTAATTGCTCAGCAGGAACAGTTAATGGTTCTCGGAATGGAAGGTGGCATTGAGTATTTGCAGAGTAATCCAGAGGGTGGTCAAGCTTTGGTGTACGTTATCGAAAATGCCGAGGCGATGAAATCACTTTCGTTGGACGAAATTGAAGAGCTTTGGCATGGTGGCGGATTTTTAAGATCTAAAGGAATCGATACTGAAAAGATTGATCACTTTGGCCAGGCTAATAGTTTGATGGATGCTGTAATTCATCCAGCCACTTCATATTTATTGATTAAGAAATACAAAGAAACAGGAAATACTGAATTCTTGGCGCGTGTGAAGGGTGAGATTTTCGAAGTTTTAGAGCATCTCAAACACGTTAAAACAGAGCCGGCTAGTTCAGTACAAGTAACTCTAGATCATTAAATATCAATTTAGTATTATATGAGCTTAATAAAACGCGCACTTTGTGCGCGTTTTTGTATTTGAGCTGCCCACCAAGGTCTTATCTTATTAATTCATGTCTTCTTATATTCATTCCTCAATGAAATATCGCGCATAGCGTGTTATATTTTCTCCGAGTTTTTTTGCCTAATTTTGGTGTATTTTGTTATGCGAGTTATTTTTCTGTTATGTGTTGTGTTAATTGTATCCGCCTGCGACGGTAATACGCCGTTAATGGAAGCCAGCATTGATGGCAGCCAAGAGCGAATAAGCAGTCTGTTAGAAAGTGGAACAGATGTAAACCAGAAGAATAATTATGGCTGGACTGCATTATCACATGCTGCGAGAAATGGTCGATTCGAGGTTGCAAAGTTTTTGATAGAAAAAGGCGCCGATGTTAATGCAGTTGATGAAACTGGGTGGACGCCGCTAATAAGGGCCGCTCAAAAGGGGCAAACGAAAGTTGTAAAACTACTCATTGAAAGTGGCGCAGATGTGAATGCGGCGAATCATGATGGTTGGACAGCGCTTATGTGGGCTTCATTGCGCGAGAAGCTAAAAACTGTCAAATATTTAGTGACAGTAAAGGGAATTAATTTAAATCATCAATCAAAAGATGGCCGTTCAGCGATAATGATTTCCATCACAGAAAACAACAACGATATATTGATTGTGTTGCAGGATGCTGGAGCCAAACCCTGAAACTTAGTTTTTGAGGATGTAGTTCGTTCAGTGTAGTTGGAAAGAGTAAATCGAGCATAGCTAGAGAAGTAGTTATGTTAGGGAAATCAAGGCACGGGAGGGGTGCAATGAGATTCTTGAAGTTAGCGCACGGGATAGTTATTGTTTTTTCAATAGTTGTGTTGATTAGCGCATGTACAAATCGGCAAGGTGCGGATTACACCGTTATTGGAAACACAAGTGTGTATGAAGAAGCGGATACCCGTGTGTTTGTAAATAAACCTGTTATTGTTTCATTAAAAGATGATGGCTTGCATGATTTGGGTAATGATGCCCTTACAGCGTTGCAAGAACCCGAAATATCAATGCAAGAGTTTCCAATTGACCGACGAGGTGGAATTAATTGGGTAAAAGCGCTTGCTGACGGCACAATTAATCCGAGGGAAAGCCGTACGGGCGAGACAGGAATGAACATAATGGATATGGATATTTTATTTAAAGATACAGGGCAAATGCCTTGGGTTAGATTTCCTCATTTAGCACATACTCGATGGTTAGACTGTTCCAATTGTCACCCGGCGATTTTTGTACCGCAAAAGGGTGGTAATCCTGAAATTGGAATGGATGCCATTATTGCTGGAAATTATTGTGGACGTTGTCATGACAAGGTGGCTTTCCCTCTTTGGACTTGCGAGCGTTGTCACAGCGTTGCACACAAAGACTCGCCTGAAGTCTGGTTTAAGGATGATAATATTCCCTGGCCTGCGTCAGAGGCCGAGAAGCAGCGACTTAAAGCGGAATATGAATCGAAATAAACTAGGGAACCTCTGATTAAGTTAGATAGCGAGATGGGAGCAAGGCATATTGAAACGAATACCAACCGGCACAAGAAAGCGCAGTTTACTCGAGTAAATGAGCATTTCAGTGTGCCCTTTGGGTATGAGTTTTCAATATAACGAAGTTAACACTCGCTAGATGACTTAATCAGAGACTCCCTAGTTGCTTAAATGCATCATAATTTCTCGACATCCACCGTGATGTCGATGTTCCCACAAATAAATACCCTGCCATGTTCCCAATCCAAGTTTACCGTTGCAGAATGGAATGGATAAGCTTGTTGCGGTCAATATGGACTTGATGTGTGCGGGCATGTCATCTGGCCCTTCTAGCGTATGAGTATAAAGAGGGTCGTTTTCTTTGACCAAATGATTTAACCAAACTTCTAAATCTCTTTTTGCCGAAGGATCTGCATTTTCTTGGATAATTAAACTTGCAGATGTATGACGGATAAATAAGGTGCATAAGCCGTCAGTGGGTGATGTGTTGTTAAAAAGATTAGTTACATCACGCGTAATGTTGATTAAACCTTGTGAAGACGTATTGATGGTAAAACGGCTGACCATAATATTTAGTTGGATTTACCCAGCAACGCTATAATATCCGTATTACCTTTGTCTTTTGCGATCATTTTAATAGATTCGCCATCGGTGTCTTTTACATTAGGGTCTGCTTGATTTTTTAATAACAGTTTGACTGTGTTTAAATGATTAAACTCCACTGCAGCCATTAAAGCTGTTCGGCCATTTTTACCTTTTGCGTTCACATCAACGCCGTAGTCTAGAAGTAGTGAAATAACTTTTTCCAATCCCAATCCTGCGGCAATGAGCAATGCGTTTTCATTAGTGTCAGTGTTCACTTTTTGCGAACTTGCTAAAATAGCTTTTAATGATTCCGGGTGATTAAAAAAGGCTGCATTGGTGATTGCAGTTGCGCCGTAATTATTAGTGATATTTACGTTTGCGCCTTGTTGGACTAACAAGCTAACAGTCTCGGTTTTTCCATCTGATGCGGCCATCATTAATGCGGTCATGCCGTCAATATCTTGTGCATCTATTGTGGCTTTGTTTTCGAGTAACAATTTAGTAACTTCAAGTCTGCCATTGCCCGCAGCGAGCATTAAAGCGGTCTTGTTGTGTTTGTTGGTTTCATTGATATCTGCGCCTTGGGCCAATATCTCTTTGGTAAGCTCGACTTCACCGCGAGAGGAGGCAAGTTGTAGTTGTGTGTAAGCGTCTCCAGTGCAAGCACTGAGTAGCCAGATAAATGTGATAAATATAATTAAGTTTTTGATTTTCATGTTATTTATTTATAGGTGAGTAATTATATTGGCCATTTTACCTGAAGCAAAGTAATACACCAAATTCGCATTCCACTAGAGAAGCTTTAGTCTATCAATTGAACATTATTGGAGCAGTGGATCTAGTTTCTCAATGCCAAATTAATTCTACAGTGATAAACTTCGGCTTTTCAGTTTTCGGAACATATGCATGTTATTAATGATTGATAACTATGATTCATTCACTTACAACCTTGTGCAATATTTAGGGGAGTTAGGTGCGGAGGTGTCTGTACGTCGAAATGATCAAATAACAATTAGTGATATCGAGCAAATACACCCTGAGCGTATCGTGATTTCTCCGGGCCCATGCACACCTGATAAAGCGGGTGTTTCCATAGAAGCGATTAAACACTTTTCGGGTAAGTTACCGATTCTTGGTGTGTGTCTTGGGCATCAGAGTATCGGGCAAGCATTTGGTGGTGAAATTGTGCATGCAAATGAAATCATGCATGGCAAGACGTCAATGATGTATCACAATGATAAAGGGGTTTTTCATGGTTTATCTAATCCATTTGAGGCGACCCGGTATCATTCTTTAGTTATCAATAAAAATAAACTTCCGGATTGTTTAGAAATTACAGCATGGACTGAAAATGAAAATGGGGAGCTGGATGAAATCATGGGCGTTAGACATAAGGTCATGGCCATCGAAGGTGTGCAGTTTCATCCCGAATCGATTTTATCTGAACTTGGTCATGAATTACTTAAAAACTTTCTGGAAATGAAGGTGTAGAAAAATGAATTTACCACAAGCAATTGCAGCAGTAATCGAAAAACGAAATTTATCTGAAGACGAAATGACAGAGGTCATGCAATTAATCATGACGGGTGAAGCAACCCCATCTCAAATTGGTGGTTTTCTCGTGGGATTGCGAATGAAAGGTGAAACCGTAGATGAAATTACGGCTGCCGTAAAGGTGATGCGAAGCTTAGCTGCAAAAGTCAATGTGAGCGGGCCGCATTTGGTGGATACTTGCGGAACCGGTGGCGATGGTGCTAATACTTTTAATATATCAACTTGTTGTGCCATGGTAGCAGCAGCTGCAGGTGCTAAGGTGGCAAAACACGGAAACCGATCAATTTCAAGTAAGTCAGGTAGTGCTGATGTCCTGGAGGCTGCAGGAGTTAATTTGGAATTGGATGCAGCTCAAGTAGCTGATTGTGTCGATAATGTTGGTGTCGGCTTTATGTTTGCGCCTAAACATCATGGTGCGATGAGGCATGCGATTGGGCCTCGCCGGGAAATGGCGGTACGGACAATATTTAACGTGCTTGGACCACTAACTAATCCTGCGGGTGCGCCCAACCAAGTTATTGGAGTTTTTGATGCAGCATGGGTTGAGCCACTCGCTCAAGTGCTAAAAAAATTAGGCAGCGAGCATGTTATGGTGGTTCATTCAAAGGATGGTATGGATGAAATTAGTGTTAGTGCTGAAACAGCGGTTGCTGAATTAATCAATGGTGAAGTAAAAACCTATGACATCAGCCCTGCACAATTTGGTATAAAGATGTCTGATATTAAAGAGCTTGCTGTTGATGGGGCAGAGCAAAGTTTGGCAACTATCCGAGCTGTGTTAAATAATGCGGAAGGCGCTGCGAAAGATATTGTCATTCTAAATTCCGGAGCCGCAATATATGCTGCAGGTGTTGTTGATTCGTTGGAAAACGGTGTGAAGAAAGCTCAGGAAGTGATTGCGAGCGGTGCAGCAAATGAAAAATTCGATCAGTTGATTAAATATTCTCAAAATATATAGCAGGATTCTCTATGGCTAACCCGCCAGATATACTAAAAAAAATATTAGACCGTAAAGCGGAAGAAGTTGCTGAGCGCTCAAAAAAAATTGATATTAACCAGTTGATGGATCTGTCAAGTCAAGTAGGTGTAGCTCGTGGTTTCACGAGAGCAATTGAAGATGCTGTGCTCAATAATAAAAACGCGGTTATTGCAGAAATAAAAAAAGCATCTCCTAGTAAAGGCGTAATGCGAGAGAATTTTGTGCCGGCTGAAATTGCTAGGTCTTATGAACGAGGTGGAGCGACTTGCCTGTCAGTTTTAACAGACATCGACTTCTTTCAGGGGGCTGACGATTATTTAAAACAAGCGCGAGCTGCATGTCAGTTGCCTGTACTTCGTAAAGATTTTATGATTGAGTCTTATCAGGTTTATGAAGCTAAGGTAATGAATGCGGATTGTATCTTGTTGATCGTTTCGGCTTTGAATGATGATAAATTAAGTGAGTTGTCTGATTTGGCATCTAAACTTGATTTAGATGTGTTAGTTGAGGTGCATGATGAAGCCGAGTTTAATCGCGCATTAAAATTAGATACAAAGCTGTTGGGTATCAATAATCGTAATTTGAGAACGTTTGAAACGAGTTTAGATACGACGATAGACTTGTTGGCGCAGGTACCTGAAAATAAAATTGTAGTTACCGAGAGTGGGATTCATGCTGTTGAAGATGTGCAAAAAATGAATGCACATGATGTGCATTCATTTTTAGTGGGCGAAGCATTTATGCGTGTAGCTGATCCTGGCGAGGAACTAAAACGATTGTTTTTTTAGTGTTTACCGCGTTCCAAAGACAACAATAGTTTTACCCGCCGCAGAAATTAAGTGGCGTTCTTCGAGTTCTTTTAAGACTCGCCCCGCCATTTCGCGAGAACAACCCACTATTTTTCCAATTTCCTGACGAGTAATTCTAATTTGCATGCCATCCGGATGAGTTAGCGCATCAGGTTCTTTCGCAAGGTCCAGTAGTGTGCGAGCGATACGGCCGGTTACATCCATAAAGGCCAAATCTCCAACTTTACGACTCGTCTTTCGTAAACGAGATGCCATTTGACCGGCAAGGGCGTAAAGCAGGTCTGGTTCAGTTTGCGTAAGTTGGCGAAATTTTCCGTAGCTGATTTCTGATAAGGAGCATTCCGTGCGAGCTTTGACCCAAGCGCTACGGCCACAGCTTTCATCGAATAGTCCCATTTCCCCAAAAAAGTCACCCGGATTTAAATAGGCTAAGACGATCTCGTGACCATTATCGTCGTTCATTAGCACCGCCACTGAGCCTTCATTAATATAGTAAAGCGCATCGGGTTTATCACCTGCGTAAATGATGAGTGATTTTGCCGGGTAACGACGTTTATGGCTGTGGCTCAAGAATTGATCTATTATTTTTGGATCTTGAACTGGAGCATTTTGGTTTGTTTCAAAACTATCGAGTTTCGGTAATGCCTGTGACATGTAACTTCCTTACGTTTATGAGATTTTTGTCTGTATCCGAAAAATTATCTAAAAAATCGTCTACCCTCTAGTCAGAAAAATGCTAAAGATCGCACATTCCTGTATGCTAATATATCGTCCTTCAAGAGGCTTGCTTAAGTTACATTGTTTGAAGTACATCACCAATTTAAGCCAATAAATTAATGATTTCTGTAAATTTTTGTCAAGTAATCGATTAACAAATGTGTGGAGTATTATGCAAGGTAGAGTGAAATGGGTTGAAAATGCCACGTTCCTTGGGCAATCTGGCAGTGGCCACTCCATTGTTATGGATGGTCCTCCAGAGAACGGTGGGCAAAATCTCGGTATAAGGCCGATGGAAATGTTACTGCTCGGAGTTGGGGGCTGTTCTGCGTTTGATGTAGTCGCTATATTAAAAAAATCCCGACAGCCGGTACTTGATTGTGATGTCGCATTAAGTGCTGAGCGAGCGGAATCAGTACCGAAAGTATTTACAAAGATTAATATGCATTTTGTGATAACAGGGCGGGAAGGCATTAAAGAGTCACAAATAGAACGTGCGGTTAAGTTATCTGCCGAAAAATACTGCTCTGCGTCCATCATGCTTGCGCATTCTGTCGAAATCAGCCATTCCTTTGAGTTAAAAATAGAAGACAAATAATGATTAAAAAACCTGAACCTACTTGTGGAATGCGCCATGTTGCTTTGTTTGTTAGTAACTTCGAAGCTTGCGAAAAATTTTATGTTGATTTGTTGGGGATGCAAGTGGAATGGCGCCCGGATGTTGATAATGTATATTTGTGTGGCGGTAATGATAATTTGGCGCTGCATCGAGCCGCGCCTGATGCATCCACGGCTGGTTTTCAAAAACTTGATCATATTGGTTTTATTATTAAAACACCGGAGCAGGTGGATGAATGGTTCGAGTTCTTAAAATCGAACAAAGTTGAAATTCGTAATGCGCCAAGAACACACCGTGATGGCGCCAGAAGTTTTTATTGTTACGACCCTGATGGGGTTGTTGTGCAAATAATTTTTCATCCACCGATTAGTGGGAAATTATAATGAAAAAAAAATTGAAGCTTCATGGTTTTAATAATCTCACTAAGTCTCTGAGTTTTAATATCTATGATATTAGTTATACCAAAAGTGCCCAACAGAAACGGGAATATTTGGCTTATATTGATGAAGAATATAACTCCATACGTTTAACGCGTATATTAAAAGAAGTCGCCTCAATAATAGGTGCAAACGTTTTAAATATTGCTCATCAGGATTATGATCCTGAAGGCGCAAGTGTAACAATGTTGATTTCAGAAGAGCCAGTTTTATCCGAGCAAGTGCTTGAAGAGAGTAAGCACGAAGAGCCCGGCCCACTACCTGATACGGTAGTGGCGCACTTGGATAAAAGCCATATAACAGTGCACACCTATCCAGAAAGCCATCCCCATGAAGGTATTAGTACGTTTAGAGCGGATATAGATGTGGCAACTTGCGGATTAATCTCACCGCTTCGCGCATTGAATTTTCTAATCCATAGTTTTGATTCAGATATTGTTATTGCGGATTACAGAGTGCGAGGTTTTACGCGGGATGTCGAGGGTAATAAGATATACATTGATCATGAAATTAATTCGATTCAAAATTTTATGTCAGAAGATACTCGCGAACGTTATCAAATGATGGATGTTAATATTTATCAGGAAAATATCTTTCACACTAAAATGATTTTAAAAGATTTCGAATTGGATAATTATTTGTATGGTATATCGGACTCGGATCTTGGAGAAGATGAAGCCGATGAAGTGAGGCAAAAATTAAGTCGAGAGATGCAGGAAATATTTTCTGGCCGAAATATTTGTTAAGTGGCTGTCAAAGTATAAGTTTTTGGAAATATGTAACATTAAATACGAAATGCCGTTTTCGTCATTATTTTAGACGTAAGCTTCATAGCTGCTTTCACGGGCTCGGGTAATCTTGCGGCCCCTGCATTTTTTGCTGTTTCAGCATGTTCTGCTTCATCAATATCCATTTGTTCCAGCACAGCGTGACTTTTCTTGTCTGACTCCGGTAGGCGGTTTAAATGCTCTTGCAAATGTTTACCAACTTGTTTCTCGGTTTCCACCACAAATCCCAGACTCCACTTGTCGCCGATAGCGCCAGCCAGTGCGCCGATGGACAACGAACCAGCGTACCAAAGCGGGTTCAAAACACTGGTGTGGCTTCCTAAGGCTTTAACGCGCTTTTCACACCAATCTAAATGATCGTATTCTTCTTGTGCTGAGCGCTGCATTTGTGATTTTACCGAGTTGCTTCGTGCTGTTAATGCTTGGCCTTGATATAAAGCTTGGGCGGCAACCTCACCAGCATGATTCACTCGCATTAGTCCGGCAGAAAGTTTTTTGTCAGCTTCAGTCATATCATTTTCAACAATATCTTCAGCAGGATCTGGCCTTTCCGTAATGTCGGGTTTACCAAAAACGGTTCTTAGGCCTTGGTCGAAATTAAGAATTAAGTTATCAATAGGTGACAAATCTCGATTGGACATAATACACTCTTTAAACAATAAGCTGATCAAAAAGCAACTCTATCGGATGTAATACTGGGATGTCTAGGCCTTTTTCCTTTAAACCTGCTTGAATATGTAAGCTGCAAGGGTAATTTGGGCTTATGATGAGGTCAGGTGAAAGAGTCGAGATATTTGCCAATAAAGGTTGTAGGAATTGCTCAGCTTGTTCTTTGTGCGTGATGAGATGGGTTCCACTCGCACCACAGCAGCCAGTATTCTTAGGTAGGTTTAGAATGGTTAATTCGGGAATATTGGAAATCAATTGCGGTACGACATCTGTTTGTTTTAATACGTTGCGTTCGCTGCATGGGTTGAAGACTAATACATTTTTGTTTAGCGGGGAAAATGTTAAGTTCTGAAAAGACTTGCTGAGCGTTAAAAAATGGTTAATGTCTTCAGCTCTGTCTGCCAATGACGTATTCTCTGAGTCGTGTTCGGAATATTCTTTTAGCTTGCCACCACAGCCGGTTGTAAAAAAAAGAATGGGTCGGTTTTCTTTGTCTGAAAATGCATTAATGTTATCAAGCTGGCATTTGGTTTCAATTTTCGAGAAACCCTCTCGAATAGCAATGGCGCCACAGCAGGTTTGATTGCTAGGTATGACGACCGAATAACCGCATCTTTCCAATAGCGCTTTTGCGTATTTAATGGTTCGTGTTTCAAATAAGTGAGCGGTACATCCCGTAAATAAGAAAATTGTTTGATTCAAGTTGTTGTCGTGGGTGATGTGTAACAGCTTATTTATATCAATCGGTTTTCGTTGCAGGAAGGGAGTGATTTGTTTTCCTAAAGTCGATATGCGAATAAGCTGGAATAATCCTGTTCGTAATGCACCATTGTAAAGTTTTCCGATAATTTTCCAGTTATTGTGTGTCAGACGAGAAACAAATGACGTCAAATTTGTTTTTTTTGATTTTTGATCAGGTGCTATTAGTTGCGACACTCGATTAATCAAGTTTCCATATTCTACCTGTGATGGGCACACAGCTTCACAACGCCGACATTGCAGGCAATTATTTAAATGTGCTTTTGCTTTGTCGTCTAATTTAATGGCGTCTAGCGCAATTGCCTGAGCGAGTGAAACTCTTCCGCGTGGTGACTCATTTTCATCTTGGTTCAACACGTACGTGGGGCAATGCGTTGAGCACAAACCGCATTTAACGCAATGATCCGCGAGTTGAAGAATTTCTTTTTTTAAGATTGTGGTATCAGGCATATCCGTAAAAACATTGTTAAACTATCAGGAATGATTGTATATGGAGTCGTAAGCAATGGGTAAACCGTATTATAAGTATCATGTGTTTTTTTGTACTAATCAACGCGAGAACGGTTCGCAATGCTGTCAGGATTATAATGCATTGGCAAATCGTGCTTATGCAAAAGATAAAGTGAAAGCGGCAGGATTGGCTGTAGAAGGTGGTGTAAGAATTAACGCAGCGGGTTGTTTGAATCGCTGTAAAGAAGGTCCGGTGATGGTGGTCTACCCAGAAGGTGTCTGGTACAACTATGTCGATTTTGAAGATATCGATGAAATAGTAGACAGACATTTGACAAATGGCGAAATTGTAGATCGGTTAAAGATGGCTGATTAGAAATGTGTGGTTGCACTGGCGTAAAAATTGACTTCTTTTGGGCGCCGGATTACTACTTTGTTGTGCTTCGATAACTCTTTGTATTTATTTAGGAAATATTTGCCAAGATTTGTACTCAACAGCGAGCAAGCTTCAAGGTAAGTGAAGTCGACTTTTTTGTTCAACACATGTGAGCAAACTATTGACAATATAAGGAAGATTCAATAGTATTGCCGGCCTTTTCAAGCGCGTCTTACAGTAGGACTAAGAATGAAAACCTTTAATGCAAAACCAGAAACCGTTAAGCGCGACTGGTACGTGGTAGATGCCACGGATAAAACACTGGGCCGATTGGCGAGTGAGATTGCACTCCGTTTGCGGGGCAAGCATAAGCCAGAATACACACCGCATGTTGATACAGGCGATTATATCGTCGTTATTAATGCTGAAAATATTGCGGTTACTGGCAATAAAGAAGCCGCCAAAGTGTATCATCGACACACAGGTTATCCTGGTGGTTTGAAATCCATGACCTTGGAGAAACTACGCGGCCGAGCGCCAGAGCGTATTTTAGAGAAAGCGGTTAAAGGCATGTTGCCCAAAAACCCCTTAGGTCGTGCAATGTTTCGTAAATTAAAAGTATATACAGGTGCAGAGCATGCGCATGCAGCTCAGCAACCACAAACCTTAGATATTTAATCTCAGATTAGAGTAGAAAAAATGGCAGATCAACAATATTACGGCACCGGGCGACGAAAAAGCTCTACAGCTAGAGTGTTTTTAACCAAAGGCACAGGGCAAGTTAAAATCAACAACCGGTCATTAGAGCAGTACTTCGGTCGTGAGACGGCGCGTATGGTAGTAAACCAGCCTATGGAACGTGTTGAAGCTGTTGGTCAGTTTGATATTTATTGCACAGTCAAAGGCGGCGGCATTTCAGGTCAAGCCGGAGCTATTCGCCACGGCATTACCCGCGCGTTAATGCAATATGATGAAAGTTTACGTGGCACATTGCGTAAAGCAGGTTATGTGACTCGAGATTCTCGAGAAGTTGAACGGAAAAAGATCGGCCTGCACAAGGCGCGAAGAGCAACTCAGTTCTCAAAACGTTAATCAGAAAAAAAGCCTCGTTTATCGAGGCTTTTTCTTTTCCTACCGTAAAAATATTGTTAGACTGCGTTGCGAAATTTACATCCTTTTGTCGCTCAAAAATGCGCGATACGATTTTTTATTCCTTCCAATTTTTTCGAAAACAAGTGTAATAAAAACCGTTAGTTGTGGTTCGAAGTTAAATTGAAAACTTGCCTGTTAATGGAAAATAAGATCAAAATCCAAGCAAATTTTGGTTAAATTCTAATTAATTCCCTAAATTCTTCAAATTTCAGGAAAATATAGTTGCACTATAGTGGAAAAGTACTATATAACTGAGCAGTTACCGTGTTTTTTCAAATTTTGTCCTAGAGGAGAGAGGGATGAACAAGAAGTTAATCGTAGTAGCAGTAGCGGGTGCATTGGCGCTGCCAATGGCAGCTAATGCAGGTGGTAAAGTAAAAACTTATGGCGCTATGCATGTAGCAGTCGAACGCATAAGCGTAGGTGATGGAGATGCCCAACTTAGCATGAATTCATCTTCACGCAAGGGTAATAGATTGGGTATTAAGGGCTCTAAAGATACCAACGTTGCTGACTTTAAAGCTGTTTTTCAATTTGAAGCTGGTTTAAACATGGAAGATACCCATGCAAAAACTGGAATAAACAGTGGAAAACCCACTACCGGTCTCTATTTTCAACGTGATTCATGGGTAGGTCTTTCCAGCAAATCTATGGGTACAGTCCGTGCTGGTACCATGGCAACTTCCTACAAGCAGTCAGGTGCTAAACTTGATCCATTGTTTACCACAGGTGCTGAAGGGCGTGGTGCGATAAACATCATGTCAGCTACTATGCATGCTGGTGTGGGTGACGGTCGTGGTCGTTCTGCGCATACTGTTCGTTATGATTCACCTTCAATTGCCGGTGCTAAAGTTATCGTAGACTATAATATTGTAGCTGGTGGTGCGGGCGATAATTTTGGCGCAGGTGTCCATTGGAAAAACGGTCCAGCTAAAGCTTTCTTTGATTATCAGTCTATCCATGCAGATACTTTCGGGACTGGAGATGATGTTAATGCTATGAAGTTTGGTGGCGCCTACACTGTAGCGGGCTTTACTATTGGCGCTCAGTATGAGATTGATGGCGGTGCAATTAGTAAGAATAAAGATGGCACGCAAAATATGTTGTTTGTAACCGCATCTTATAAGATGGGATCAACTACCTTTATTGTAAACGGTGGTATGGCTGACGAAAAAACTGATGGTGCAAAAAATGACAACACCAGTTATGTCGTCGCGGTAAGTCAAGCTGTTGCCAAGAAAACAGGCATCTATGTTGGCTATGCGGGTACATCAGGTGGTGATAAGCACAACGAAGTTAGTGCACTTATTGCTGGTATGACAGCTAAGTTCTAATTTTTTTAGATTCGTGCAAAAAAAACGGGGCTTGTGCTCCGTTTTTTTTTGCGTGGTGTTTTTCATCTTGTCGTTTGTTAAGTCCTCGCGTACATACTTTCTAATGGCATTTTCTTGCCTAGTAATCCGGTAGAGTTTCAATCGATCCGTGAGTAATTCCGATTTTGAAAAACTGGTTTGATTTTAATATTAAGTCCATTTGGTTTATGATGTGCTGCTATTTATTTGTAATGTAACACATGATAATGTCAAAAAAATTAATGGCTTCTGGGAGAGATATTGAAAATGGATAAGGTTGAAAAAAAATTGAAATGTCAGCTAATTATTGCGGTTGTCACTGTGTTGTTTTGTGGATTAGCACAAGCAAAAGATTTAACCGTTTATGGAAAAATTCATTTATCAGGTGACATTATTGATAATGGCAGTAATAAAGATTATGCCATTGGTAGTAATTCTACTCGCATCGGCTTTAAGGGTGATAAAGGAATAAAATACGGCTTAAAAGCAATCTGGAAACTGGAAAGCGACATTGATGCATCGGGTGAGAGACACTTTTTAAAAGCACGTAATCGCTATCTCGGATTAAAGCATAAATTTGGAACAATGATTGTTGGTTATCATGATACGCCGTTTAAATCTTTAGGCGGTAAAGCGGGGGTTTTTCATGACACTATTGGAGAGCGACGAGGAATCTTGGGTGCAGGTAATGGCAGTAACAAATTTAATACACGAGGCCGAAACAGTGTTTTGTATATTTCACCCAATATAAGTGGTGTTGAGATTAGAGCAATGCGATCCACGGGCGATGATGAGAATGATACTACGCAAGATGAAAATCCAATTACGAGTGCTAGTGCAGTTTTTAAAAATAAAATGTTTTATGCCGGTGTTGCCTATGAGGATCAGCAAAAATTAGATGCGAGTGGGCTTCGAGTGGGTGCTGGAATTAAAATTGGTAACACTAAAGTTAATGCGGTTTTTGAAAAATTAATGTCCGATTCGGATAAAAAGTTTGATCGACCTGCTTATGGTGGAAGCGTGTCTCATGCAATCGGCGATACAATAGTAAAGGCGCAATTGTTTATGTTGGGTGACTATACCGATACGAAAGACTCGGGTGCAATGCTTTATGCTGTTGGTGTTGATCATAAACTTGACAAGAAATTTTCAATTTATGCAGTCATCGCTGCCGCCAATAATGAAGCAAATGCTAAAGTCCCCTTGGCTGGATCAGGCCACGGCGAAAAATATACACCAGCGGTTGCGGGCAAAGATCCTAAAGGTGCGTCAGTGGGTATGATTTTTAAATTTTAATTGGTAGGCAAATTTTGTTTGATGATTATGCTGACTGATAATTTACGGAATTTTGCTGAGTGAAAGTTAGCTAAAAAATTTAATATTGTTCAGCAAGCCATTGTAAGGATTAAAGCACGCACAACGCGTGCTTTTTCTTTGTCCCGCTATTATGGTGATATCGGTGCGGCTATTTTTTAGGCTGACAAATTCTGTTCAATTTGTTAGACTTCCAGCTCATTTTTTCTTAGATAGATTTAACATGTTTAATCCAAAACTCGTCCTAATTGATTTAGATGGAACCTTGGTAGACTCGGTACCTGACTTAGCCTTTGCTGCAGACGCCATGATGCGGGATTTAGGTCAACCTGAGCATGGTGAAGATGTGGTTCGAAATTGGGTTGGTAACGGCGTAGAGCGTTTAGTAAAGCGAGCGCTTACTTGTGAGTTACATGCTGAGCCAGATCCGGAGCTGTTCGAAAAAGCTTATCCCATTTATTACGAACATTATTTGGCGTCGAATGGTAAATACAGTCGGTTGTATCCTGGCGTCGAGGAAGGATTGGCGTATCTCAAAAAAAATAATTATTTTATCGGTTGCGTTACCAATAAAGCAGAAAGCTTTACCCTGCCCTTGCTTGAAGCTAAAGGCATTTTAGATAATTTTGGAATTGTGGTGAGTGGTGATACCTTGCCCCAGAAAAAACCTGATCCTGCCCCATTGTTACATGCGGCAAAGCACTTTAATGTTTCTGCCGAAGAAAGTTTAATGTTGGGTGATTCGCAGCATGATGTAAAGGCGGCGAGAAACGCGGGATTTCAAGTTATCGCAGTCAGCTATGGTTACAACCATGGTGAAGATATCAGAGATGCGAATCCTGATGCGGTCATCGACAGTTTTGTAGAGCTTGAAAAACTGTTAGGGTAATTTCCTCATGTTAGAAGCAGAGTTTCAACAATTTGCAGATCAAGGATTTAACAGAATCCCTTTGCAATATGAAATGTTAGCTGACCTGGATACTCCCCTAAGTACCTTTTTGAAAATCGCAAACCTTCCCTACTCTTACCTTTTTGAATCCGTCCAAGGTGGTGAAAAATGGGGGCGTTACTCCATCATTGGTTTACCGTGCTCCACGCGATTGGAAGTGTATGGAAACGACGTTGTGATGCTTCAGAATCATCAAGTGTTAAGTAAAGAAACGGTCGCTGATCCTTTAGCGTATATTGATAACTATCGCCAGACGTTCAAAACGCCAGACATTGATGGTTTGCCGCGTTTTACAGGTGGTTTAGTTGGGTATTTTGGTTATGATACGGTGCGTTATATCGAGCCGAAATTGGGTGAGTGCCCCAACCCTGACCCACTAGGGACGCCCGATATTTTGTTAATGTTATCAGAAGAAGTTTTGGTATTTGATAACTTGCGTGGAAAACTGTCTCTGTTTGTTTATGTCGATCCGACAGTTGGCAATTCATATAAAAATGGCAAGCAACGTCTTCGAGAACTAGCAGAACAGTTACGTGAACCTTTAAAGCTTGCAACTACTCAACAAACTAAACATGCGACGGTGGATGAGAAAGATTTTGTATCCGGTTTTACCGAGCAAGGTTTTAAAGACGCCGTTATAAAATCTCGAGAATACATCACAGATGGTGATGTTATGCAGGTAGTTTTATCACAACGCTTATCAGTGCCCTACTATGCTGATCCATTAGATCTATATCGAGCGCTTCGTAGTTTAAATCCCTCGCCGTATATGTATTATCTGAACATGGGAGACTTTTATATTGTTGGTTCGTCTCCAGAGATTCTTGTTCGTGAGGAAGATGATGAAATTACTGTACGACCAATAGCTGGAACGCGACCACGTGGCAAAACTGACGCTGAAGATCAAGCGTTAGAGAAAGATCTCTTATCTGATCCAAAAGAATTGGCAGAACATCTCATGCTAATTGACTTGGGACGAAATGATATTGGACGTGTATCAAAAACGGGAACGGTTAAGCTTACGGAAAAAATGCAAATTGAACGGTATTCGCATGTTATGCACATTGTCTCCAATGTGACTGGGGAAATTAAAGATAATATGACTGCCATGGATTCGTTAAGGGCTACCTTTCCCGCGGGCACTGTATCGGGTGCGCCAAAGATACGGGCGATGGAAATCATTGATGAGCTTGAGCCCGTTAAACGTGGTGTGTATTCAGGTGCAGTGGGTTACATTGGTTGGAATGGAAATATGGATACAGCCATTGCAATTCGAACAGCGGTAATTAAAGATGATACGTTATTTCTTCAGGCGGGTGCGGGTATCGTCTATGATTCTATTCCACAAAATGAGTGGGATGAAACCATGAATAAAGGTCGAGCGGTATTTCGTGCGGCTCGATTAGCGGCCAAGGGATTGGATGACAACGATCCTGAGCATCGATAAATGATGGTAAATGTAGGGTGAATAAACCTGAGTATATCCACCCTACCCAACTAATCTGATTGACGAGCAAACTCTGTTTTATGGCATTTGGGGCAAGGTGGAATATGCCCGGTTTTTTTGAAATGTAAAACCTCACCACATTCTTTACACACCAAAGTGCCAATCCCTGTAATTTCTCCTGTATGCCAACTAGTGGCTCGCTCTGCATTTTGGCGAATATTCTCTAAAGCGAGTGCTGTTTCATCGACCATATTTGAAAACATTTCAAGTAAACGGTCTTCAATATAGAGAGCGTCAATTCGTAACCAGTCACCTAATTCGCGTTCACCGACAGCAATATATTCGGCTGCATCATGTAAGTCGCGCATGACATAGTCACTGACTTTTTCAATTTCTTCGCCCGTTAATTCAGTTGCTTCTGCTAATTTTTCTTTGCCTTTGTCGATGGCGTCAAGAAAAGCAGGTTCAGCTTCTCTTTTAGTGACATCAATCACTTCTTTTGCAGTTTCCAGCATTTGGTTGTAGCCATCGATCAGTTTTTCGACCATTGGGTTATGTGAGTCATTCATAAGTCACCTCCTCTACTCTCTACCGTTATTATATTCCTATGAGGTTTTTGGTGATAGCTTTCGAGCCCAGAAATAGTGTTCCAGCCGATTAATCTCGATTGGACATAAATTCGTATTCAATAGTCCTCTAGGTGTTTATAATAGCCGGATTTTTAAGCTTACCCGTAGGTAGAAGATGGACCAAAATTACAATCCAAAAGATGTAGAGCAACAAGCACAGCAATATTGGGAAGAAAATCAAAGTTTCCAAGTAACTGAAGATCCCGACAAAGAGAAATATTATTGTCTGTCCATGTTTCCCTATCCGTCCGGTCGGTTACACATGGGTCATGTTCGAAACTACACCATTGGCGACGTATTCAGTCGATTTCAGCGCATGTTAGGTAAAAATGTGATGCAACCTATGGGTTGGGATGCGTTTGGTTTGCCAGCAGAAAATGCGGCTATTAAGAATAATGTGCCTCCCGCTAAATGGACTTATGAAAATGTCTCCTATATGCGAACTCAGCTTAAACGTTTGGGTTTTGCGTATGATTGGGGTCGAGAGCTTGCGACCTGCACGCCAGATTATTATCACTGGGAACAATGGTTATTCACCAAATTGTATGAAAAAGGTTTGGTTTATAAAAAAACCGCACCCGTGAACTGGTGCCCTAACGACCTAACGGTATTGGCTAATGAGCAAGTGGTTGATGGTTGTTGCTGGCGTTGTGATACGCCGGTTGAGCGCAAAGAGATTCCTCAGTGGTTTATGAAAATCACCCAGTATGCAGAAGAATTATTGGATGAATTAGATAATTTGCCGGGATGGCCAGAACAAGTTCGTACCATGCAACGCAATTGGATTGGTCGCTCTGAGGGTGTTGAAATTCACTTTGATATTCAGGGCTCAGATGAAAAATTAAAAGTGTATACCACTCGTCCAGATACGCTTATGGGTGTCACCTATGTTGCGGTTGCTGCTGAACATCCATTGGCGCTTGCTGTAGCAGAAAATAATTCTGTTTTACATGAGTTCATCAAGGAATGTGAATCGCATGGTACTGCAGAGGCAGTTGTTGAAACCTTAGAGAAAAAAGGCATGGATACTGGTATTAAAGCCATTCACCCTTTGAACGGTGAAGTGGTGCCAGTCTATATCGCAAACTTTGTATTGATGGGTTATGGCGAAGGCGCTGTAATGTCCGTGCCTGCACATGACCAACGTGATTGGGAGTTTGCGAAGAAATATAATTTACCAATTAAACAAGTTATAAGTTCCGTAGACGATTCGATTGTTGATATTGATCAGGAAGCGTTTACTGAAAAAGGTGTGTTAATCAATTCTGGCGAATTTGATGCGCTTACATCAGCAGACGCATTTGATAATATTGCCGCTGCATTAAAAGGGAAAAACGCAGGTGAGAAGCAAACCAACTATCGTTTGCGAGACTGGGGAGTTTCCAGGCAACGCTATTGGGGCACGCCAATTCCTATTGTTAACTGTGATACTTGTGGCTCAGTAGTTGTACCGGAAGATCAGCTTCCGGTGGTATTACCTGAAGATATTGACTTTGATGGCGTCGGTTCTCCCATAAAGAAAATGCCATCGTTTTACGAAACGACCTGCCCTGCATGTGGCAAAAAAGCAGAACGAGAAACAGATACCTTTGATACCTTTATGGAATCATCCTGGTATTTTGCCCGTTATACAGGCGTTGATAACCATCAGTCGATGTTGGACGAGCGAGCCAATTACTGGCTGCCAGTAGATCACTACATTGGAGGAATTGAGCACGCGATATTGCATTTATTGTATGCCCGATTTTTCACAAAACTCATGCGTGATGTGGGCCTGATAAAAGCCGATGAACCTTTTAAAAACTTACTTACTCAAGGTATGGTTTTAAAAGATGGCGCCAAAATGTCAAAGTCAAAGGGCAACACAGTTGATCCTCAAGAGTTGATTGAGCAGTACGGCGCTGATACTGCGCGATTGTTTATGATGTTTGCAGCACCGCCAGAACAAAGTTTGGAATGGTCTGATGCTGGTGTTGATGGTGCTTTTCGATTCTTGAAAAAACTGTGGCGGTTGGTTAGTGAGTTTGTTGAGGCTGGATCAGTTGAAGATTTGGATGTAAGCGGACTTGATAAAAACCAAAAAGCGCTAAGGAAAGTAACCCATCAAACCATTAGTAAAGTCTCTGATGACGTCAAGCGTCGTCATACTTTTAATACCGCAATTGCTGCAGTGATGGAAATGTTAAATGCTGTTGGAAAATTTGAAGATAACAGTGCTCAAGGTAGGGCGGTGAAACACGAAGCCATTCAAGCTGCTGTGTTGTTGCTTTCCCCTATCGTGCCTCATATGTGTCACCGGTTATGGCTGGATTTAGGCAACACTGTAGCTGTGATCGATAGTCCATGGCCAGATGCTGATGAATCAGCAATGGTTTCGGATCGCATAGAATTGATTGTTCAGGTAAATGGAAAATTGCGTTCACGAATTGAAGTGGCATCAGATGCGGCGCAGGATGCCATTAAGGGGGAAGCGCTTGCGGAAGAAAATGTGCAAAAGTTTGTGCAAGACAAAGAAGTAAAACGTGTCATTGTTGTTCCTGGTCGATTAGTGAATATAGTCGTTAAATAGTTGGTGTAGCACTCGTCAATTGTTTCCCTTTCGAGCCAAGCGCAGTCTTGGTTCTTTTTTGCTCTCATGAAATGCAATCTTTTTAAATTAACAGCTTAGTTTGATTTTTTTATATATATATTACATTTAAGAAATATTTTTTGAAGTCGCTAAATTAACCTAGGATTGGGGAATTTTTTAAATTAACTCTACAAATAATGAGTTTTGAGTGATTAAGGAGTGCTCAATGGGATCTCTCAGTATAAAAAAATTAATGTTTGCTACCGGTTTACTCTTGGTGCCCGTCGTAGGTGCCATTGTTGCTATAAACGTCTATACATCGATGAAATATGATCAATTACGACAAGAAGAAAGTCGTTTGATTAATGCGCAATTTATGTTTAAAGACGTCCGCTATCATGTTGTTCAAATCCAACAGTTTTTAACTGATGTGGGTGCAACGGCAGATTTGGGAGCAATGGCTGAAGCCAAAGAAAACCTTGTTAACGCAACCGATAAATTACAGAAACTCGAAACATTATTGCCCAAATATGCGAAAGAAATTAGTGGTTTAATTCCACAGGTGGCCGGGTTATATGGCACTGGCGAAAAGATGGCTAAAACCTATATAGACAAAGGGCGGGAAGCAGGTAATGCAATAATGCAGGCACCTACTATTGGCTTCGATGCGGTTTCTTCACGATTGGCTGATGCTGCAAATAATATTTCTGTGGCATTAGTAGACGAAGTGAATCAGCAAAAAACGGTAATGTCCGAAGCAAATTCAAGAAACTCCCAACTGAGTATTGGTTTAAGTGTGTTGGCGTTGTCCGTTGCTATCGGCATTTTTTTTATTCTTTATGGCAAAATAATCCGCCCCATTTCTTCATTGCAGGTCTCATTAGAAAACCTTAACAGTGGTGAGGGCGACTTAAGTCGCCGTTTGCCTTCTGGTGGGAACGATGAATTTGGAAAAATCATATCCCAATTTAACCAGTTTATTGATGGTTTTCAGCAGCTGATTGAAAAAATCGATAAATCCATTAATCCGGTAGTAGAAGTAGCTGGAATTGTCTCAACCAATGGTGAGAAAACCCGTGAAGGTGCGAATACCCAGGCGAGGGAGACCGATCAGGTAGCAACGGCTGTAACTGAAATGACAGCTGCTGTTAGTGAAGTTGCCAATAATGCTTCAACAACGATGGAAGCGACTAAAGAAGCGGAAGACAAAGCGGAAGATGGTCGAGGTGTTGTAACCGAAACAGTGAAAAGTATTAATGCATTAGCAAGTGAAATGAATCATGCTTCAGAAGTGATTAAAAAACTCGAAGGATTCAGTGAAGAAATTGGTAGTGTACTTGATGTTATTAAGGAAATCGCAGAGCAAACCAATTTGTTAGCACTTAATGCGGCGATTGAGGCTGCAAGAGCAGGCGAGCAGGGCAGAGGGTTTGCTGTAGTAGCGGATGAAGTTAGAACCCTCGCGGGTCGTACGCAAAATTCCACTGACGAAATTCAGAAAATGATTGATCAGCTTCAGGGGGCTGCGCGTGAAGCGGTATCTGTGATGGAGCGCGGACACGAAAAAGTAGAAGTCAGTGTCGATAACGCATCAAAAGCAGGGGAAGCATTAAAGGCCATAACAGAATCTGTGACAACCATTGCAAATATGACTGCTCAAATAGCGAGTTCTGCAGAAGAGCAGAGTCACGTCTCTGAGGAGATAAATCAAAATGTCGTCAGTATCAGTCAGGTAACAGAAAAAACCGTTCAACGAGCTCAAGATACGTCAGTTGAGAGTGAGAAGTTGGTGGGCTTAGCAAATAACCTGGATAAGCTTGTTAGCGCCTATCGCCGCTAGTTTTCCTTCGAATTATTAGAAACCCTGTTAATCTATTGATTAACAGGGTTTTTTTACGTTTGCCATTTGGTTTTGCACGCTTTCTATTCAGCCTGGATCGCGTCATTCGCTTGTGCAAATATGTTGATTGCTAAGGTACAATAACCTGCATATTCATATGAGCCTTTACCGAAATGCGATTAAAACCGGAAACTCTTATCCACGATTTAAAGAAAAAACTGCGCGCGGTATATTTGTTGTCTGGTGATGAGCCATTACAATTAATGGAGACAGCAGATTCCATTCGTAGTGTAGCGAGAGTAGCGGGTTTTACCGAACGTCAGGTGTTTCATGTTGATCGGAGTTTTGACTGGGGTCAATTGTTACTGGAAGCAAATAGTTTATCTTTGTTTGCGGAGAAGAAAATTCTTGAGTTGCGATTAACGTCCGCAAAACCTGGAGATATTGGAAGTAAAACATTGGCCGAATATTGTCAGCGTTTGTCTGATGATAATATTTTAATTATATCTATGCCCAAGATTGATAAAAGATCACAATCCACGAAATGGTTCAAAGCACTTGACCAAGCAGGAGCAGTCATTCAAGTTTGGCCGGTAGAGTCTAGTCAGCTGCCGAGATGGATTCATCAGCGTATGCAAAGTAAGGGCTTGTCAGTATCTAAAGATGCTGCAGCGTTACTTGCTGAAAAAGTAGAAGGGAATTTGTTAGCTGCGGCACAGGAAGTTGAAAAGTTATCATTAAAAGCGCCTGCGACAATTAATATTGAAGATATATTGGCAGAAGCCAGTGACGAAGCAAAATATGATGTGTTTAAGCTCGTGGATGCCGCAATTTCGGGGAAACATGAGCGGGTGGCAAAAATACTCTTTGGATTGAAAGCGAGTGGAGAAGTGCCATCTATGGTATTGTGGGCACTAACACGAGAAGTACGTACGTTGATTTCTATTTCATATGAAATAGAAAAGGGTGCACCGATAAGCCAGGCTTTTAGAAATAACCAGATTTGGGATTCTCGTGCTTCGGTAGTGCAAATGGCAATTAAGCGATACACTCATAAGCAATGGTTAGCGTTGTTGTCGCAAGCGATAAAAGTTGACCACACGATAAAGGGAATGCAAAAAGGCAATGTGTGGGATGAATTGCTGGATTTAGGTTTTTCAATTTCCGGTAGTAATATTTTAAATAAGCACGCTGTAGCATGAAATTTTTTTAAAAAGGTTCAGTCAGGAATATGAGCATGAAAGACATCAAGACATACATGAAGGAATTGGGTCAACAAGCGAGGATTGCGTCGTTGGCTTTAATCAAAGCAAGCACTAATGAAAAAAATGCGGTTTTAGAAAATATCGCAAATGCATTGGAAGCAAGCAAAACTGAAATATTAAAAGCAAATAAAATGGATTTAGAAGCTGGTGCGAAAAATGGTCTTGATGCTGCGCTGCTCGACAGGTTGGAGCTTAATAAATCTCGCATGGCTAGCATGATCGAAGGCGTTCGTCAGGTTGCCAGTTTGCCTGATCCTATTGGTGAAATCACGGATTTAAAATATCAACCATCCGGGATTCAAGTTGGTAAAATGCGAGTACCATTAGGTGTGGTGGGAATAATTTATGAGTCTCGCCCTAATGTTACTGCTGATGCTGCTGCACTTTGTTTGAAGTCAGGCAATGCTGCCATTTTGCGTGGTGGTTCCGAAGCAATTAATTCAAATCAGGCCATTGCAAAGTGTATTCAGCAAGGGCTTGCCGAAGCAGAATTTCCAGTAGAAGCCGTGCAGGTTGTGGCGACAATTGATCGGGCGGCAGTTGCTGAAATGATTACGATGCCTGAGTTTGTTGATGTCATTATTCCGCGTGGTGGTAAGGGATTAATTGAGCGGGTGAGTAAAGAAGCTAGCGTACCTGTAATTAAACATCTGGATGGTATTTGTCATGTATTTATTGATGAGTACGCAGATTTTTACAAAGCAATTAATATTGCCTTTAATTCTAAAACTCAACGATATGGAACATGTAATACAATGGAGACATTGCTGGTAGCGAAAGCGATTGCTGGCGAGTTTCTGCCAGAAATTGCCAGGCAATACGAGGAAGAAGGTGTTGAGTTACGAGGTTGCTCCATCACGAGAGATTATATTCCACAAGCCACATCAGCGACGGAGGAAGACTGGGCAACTGAGTATCTTGCGCCAATATTATCTATTAGAGTGGTAGATGGCGTTGATGAGGCGATAGCGCACATTCAAAAATACAGTTCTCAACACACTGATGCAATTGTTACAGAATACTATACAAATGCTCGGCGTTTCATGACAGAAATTGATTCCAGTTCAGTGATGGTAAATGCATCCACACGTTTTGCTGATGGTTTTGAATATGGTTTAGGTGCGGAAATTGGTATCAGTACTGACAAATTTCATGTTCGTGGTCCAGTGGGTTTGGAAGGCTTAACATCACAGAAGTTTATTGTGCTGGGTGACGGTCAGATTCGGGAATAATTCGATTGCAACGAATAGGTATTATCGGTGGTATGTTTGATCCTGTTCATAATGGTCACTTGCGTATTGCTGTAGAATGTAAAGAAGCCTTGGAGTTGGATGAATTGCGCATGGTTCCGTGTGCAGTGCCACCGCATCGCGATGCCCCCAGTGTTAGCCCAAAATATCGTGTGGCAATGCTGCAAGTTGCTTTGGATAACGTTGAAGGTATATCTGTGGATGATCGCGAGTTGCAGCGAGAAGGCTCGTCCTACACAGTTGATACCCTACGCTCTTTGAAGCAGGAATTTCCGCATGTTAGCTTTCAGCTCATCATCGGCTCTGACGCGTTTCAATATCTTAATTGCTGGCATGAATGGGAAGAGTTGTTAAAACTTGCTAATATTGTTGTTGCTAAGCGCCCTGATTATCAGGAATCTAAAGATAGCGAAGTAGGGAAGTTGTTAAAACAATATTTCGTGTCGGATTTAAGTGAATTTAAAAAAAGCATGGCAGGATCCATCTTTTTTTTAAGAGTAAGTCAGTTGGAAATTTCCTCCACACGAATTCGTAAGTTATTAAAGCATCAGCGACCTGCAAAATTTTTGGTGCCAGATAACGTGTTAAATTATATAAAAAAGAACAAACTTTATTGTTGAATAGTAGATGAGTATGAATGCAGAAGAATTAAAAGATATTGCTGTTAATGCGCTAGACGATCTAAAGGCAAAAGATGTTGTTGTCATAGATGTTCGAGACAAAAGCAGCATCACTGATATTATGATTGTGGCCACAGGCACCTCGCAGCGGCAAGTTAAAAGCTTGGCTGATAATGTTTCGGTAAAATCAAAAGCCGTTGGTGTTATACCAATCGGTATTGAAGGTGCTGATGTCGGTGAGTGGGTATTGGTAGACTTGGGTGATGTTGTTGTGCATGTCATGTTGGACCAAGTCAGGCGTTTTTATCAGTTAGAGCGATTGTGGTCGGTCGAGGAAAATAATGACGAGCAGCAGGATGATTAATATCATTTATGCTAATTAACTTTATTTGTGTTGGAACTAAAATGCCTGTTTGGGTTGAGCAGGGTTATGTTGAATATACAAAAAGACTAAATAAAGATATCAAGTTAAACTTGATTGAAGTGGAAGCAAGCAAGCGATCAAAATCTTCATCGGCTCATAAGTTAAAATCAGAAGAAGCCAATAGAATTCTAAAGGTTTTACCAAAATCGAATCATATTGTAACACTGGATGTTAAAGGTAAACCGCACAACACAGAAAGTTTGGCTGAGTTGCTTGAGCATTGGTTACATTTGGGAAAAGATGTCAGTCTAATAACTGGTGGACCTGATGGCTTGGATGATTCAATTTTAAAGTCGGCTAATGAAAGTTGGTCTTTATCAAACCTTACCTTCCCCCATCCAATTGTTCGCGTTGTTGTTGCTGAACAAATATATCGAGCATGGTCATTATTGAATAATCATCCCTATCATCGTGCGTAGTTATTTCAATCATCTAGGGAACCTCTGATTAAGTCATCTAGCGAGTGTTAACGTCGTTATATTGAAACTCAAAATGCTCATTTACTCGAGTAAACTGCGCTTTTTCGTTTCAATATGCCTTGTTCCCATCTCACTATCTAACTTAATCAGAGGTTCCCTAGCAGTTCTCTCTCCCCTTAGAAAAGTTCGAATTTGTAATAAGCTCCATCACATGTATTGTTATTCTTTCATCAGTTGAATTGTATCCAATAAATAGCATAGTATTTACAGCCCTTATCCATAAAAATAAAATAGTTAAAAAATGAGCATGTCGACTGCTGCCGAACATAAATCGAGCTATTCTCCCCATTGGTCTGCAACGTTAAATGTGGAATTTAGTGCAAAGTCGGTCAAAACCGTGCCTTCAAGTATTAAGCACTTTGGACCACTTCGCGTTCAAAGGCCTTTTTATCCCGAGAATGATGGTTGTTGTCATTTGTATTTGTTGCATCCACCCGGTGGTGTTGCAGGAGGGGATGTTCTTGAGATTGATATTTCCTCAAACGATAATGCCAATAGTTTAATTACCACACCTGGTGCCACAAAAATATATCGCAGCAATACTAAGAGTTCTATCAATCAACATTTGCGATTGGGATCAAACGCTGTACTTGAATGGATGCCGCAAGAAACGATATTGTTTAATGAAGCAAAAACTGAAATAAACACCAGGATCGATTTGCTTGATTCGAGTCAGTTATTTTATTGGGATATATTGTGTTTTGGAATGCCTGTGAATAATGCCAGATTCGACTCTGGACAATGTAGACAATCTTTGCAGTTTTGGAAAAATGATATTCCCTTATTGATTGAAAAAATGGATATCGAAGGTGATGGAGACATATTACATTCATCATGGGGTATGCGTAATCATTACGTTAATGCAATTGCGGTGATGACTAACAATGGAGCGGAAGTAGTTAAGGGAATCAGAGAGTCTGTAAACTGTAATAATTCAAGTCTATTTGCAGTGACTAAAAAACAAAACATTGTTATCTGCCGTTATTTGGGTGACTCAGTGGATGAGGCAAAACACTATTTCATACAAGCTTGGGAAATTTGGCGTCAAGTCGAATTGAAAAAACATGCTGTGTCACCAAGAATTTGGAATACCTAAATCTAAATAATATCGCGAGGAAGCCATGGAATTATCACCAAGAGAAAAGGATAAATTATTAATATTTTCTGCAGGTCTGCTGGCAGAGCGCAGAAAAGAACGGGGAATAAAGCTTAATTATCCTGAATCTATTGCTTACATATCTTCCGCCATTCTCGAAGGTGCTCGAGAAGGAAAAACGGTTGCTGAATTAATGCATTATGGAACAACGTTGTTGGCAAAAGAAGAAGTGATGGAGGGCATCGCAGAAATGATTCCCGAAATTCAAGTAGAGGCGACATTTCCTGATGGTACCAAGTTGGTAACTGTGCATAATCCAATTATTTAAAAGCAAGGAAGAAAATATGATACCTGGTGAACTTCTAATAGAAGATGGCGACATTGAGCTCAATGTTGGGCGAGAGACAGTTAGCATAACAGTTGCGAACACCGGGGATCGGCCGGTACAAGTTGGCTCACATTACCATTTTTATGAAACGAATTCAGCATTAGAGTTCGATCGAGAAAAATCGAGAGGGTTTCGATTGAATATTGCTGCAGGTACTGCCGTCAGGTTTGAGCCAGGCCAAAGTCGAGAAGTAGAGCTGGTGGCTCTAGCGGGCAATCGTATTGTATTCGGCTTTAATCAAAAAATAATGGGTTCACTGGAGGCTAAATAACAATGAAAATATCAAAACAAGCCTATGCAGAAATGTTCGGGCCAACCACGGGTGATAGAGTTCGTCTTGGTGACACAAGTTTGGTGATAGAGGTAGAAAAAGATTTTACGAATTACGGCGAAGAAGTGAAATTTGGTGGTGGTAAAGTTATTCGCGATGGTATGGGGCAAAGCCAGGCTGGTCACAAAGAGGTGGTGGACACTGTCATAACAAATGCACTTATTCTCGATCATTGGGGGATAGTTAAAGCCGACATTGGTTTAAAAGATGGAAAAATCGCGGGCATAGGCAAAGCGGGTAATCCAGATATTCAACCAGATGTAGACATTGTTATTGGGCCGGGTACGGAAGCGATAGCCGGAGAAGGTCAAATTATTACTGCGGGTGGTATTGATGCGCATATTCACTTTATTTGTCCACAACAAATAGATGATGCATTAATGTCGGGTGTGACTACTATGATTGGTGGCGGCACTGGGCCGGCAGCGGGTACCAATGCAACAACCTGTACGCCCGGACCTTGGCATATTCGCTCCATGTATCAAGCGGCAGAAGGTTTGCCTATGAATCTCGGTTTTTTGGGTAAAGGAAATGCAAGTTTGCCAGATGCACTCAACGAACAAGTCAAAGCTGGTGTCATGGGTCTGAAGTTACATGAGGATTGGGGAACGACACCTGCTGCCATTGATAATTGTTTAAATGTTGCCGAGCATTTTGATATTCAAGTCGCGATTCATACAGACACCTTAAACGAAACCGGCTTTGTGGAAAATACTTTGGCAGCATTTAAAGGCCGGACGATTCATACGTATCATACAGAAGGTGCTGGTGGTGGACACGCGCCAGACATTATTAAAGCCTGTGCCGAAGCCAATGTTTTGCCATCATCAACTAATCCAACACGACCCTATACAGTGAATACCATTGACGAACACCTGGACATGCTGATGGTCTGTCATCATCTGGATCCCAGTATTGCCGAAGATGTCGCGTTTGCAGAGTCGCGCATTAGAAAAGAAACTATTGCTGCAGAAGATATTTTGCATGATCTCGGCGCCTTTAGCATGATAGCGTCCGACTCACAAGCGATGGGTCGCGTAGGTGAGGTGGTCACACGAACTTGGCAAACCGCGCATAAAATGAAAGTGCAGCGTGGAAGTTTGGCTGAAGACAATGCGCGAAACGATAATTTTCGGGCAAAGCGTTACATTGCAAAATACACTGTTAATCCCGCTATCGCTCATGGCATTAATCATGTCGTTGGCTCTATTGAGGTGGGTAAGATGGCAGATTTGGTGTTGTGGAAGCCAGCATTTTTTGCGGCCAAGCCATCAATGATTATTAAAGGTGGAATGATTGCAGCAGCGCCCATGGGTGATCCAAATGCCTCGATTCCTACACCACAACCTGTGCATTACCGCCCTATGTTTGGTGCGTTTGGGAAGTCGATTACCGAAACCAGTGTAAGTTTCGTGTCCGGCGCAGCGTTGGAAGACGGCGTTCGAGATAAATATGGATTGAGCAAACCCGCGATGGCCGTTAAGAATACGCGTAGCATTAAAAAGAGCGATATGATTCACAATGCCTATCAGCCTACGATTGAAGTAGATTCGCAAACCTATGAAGTGCGAGCTGATGGTGAATTGTTAACATGTGAGCCCATGGCCGAATTACCGCTGGCGCAGCGATATTTCCTTTTTTAGGATTTCCAAAAAAATATAACCATGCAAATATTTAATGAAATAATTTCAACTACGAAAGAAGTTAATACCACACTAACGTTACCTTTTGATTTAAGGCAGAAAAGTCGAATGAAAGTGACGTTGGACAGCGGTCAAGATGCGTCACTAATTTTGCCTAGAGGGCAGGTATTGCGTGATGGGGTTGTTTTGCGTGCAGAGTCGGGTTTTGTTGTTCGAATTGTTGCAGCTGAAGAGGATGTCAGTTCAGTTTATTCTGATGATAAATTTTCTCTGATGTTGGTTTGTTATCATTTGGGGAATCGACACGTCCCTCTTGAAATTGCGGAGAGTTATGTTCGTTACCGAAAAGATCATGTATTGGATGATATGGTAAAAGGTCTTGGTTTAAATGTAAAACATGAGCAAGCTATGTTTGAGCCCGAGTCTGGGGCCTACGCGCCTCATTAATATGCAATCTAACGATTCACTTTCTCTCATGCGCTTAATGCAATTGGTAAGTCCGGCGTTGCCCGTTGGCGCTTATGCATATTCTCAAGGTTTGGAATTCGCGGTTCATTCAAGCTGGGTCTCCAACGAAGATTCTGCGCGGGATTGGATGCGCGGTATATTAATCAATAATCTTGCAAAAACCGATTTAGTTATCATTGATAGATTACATGTTGCGTGGAGTGATGATGACATTGATGCGGTTATTCATTGGAATCACTATTTGTTATCTCTGAGAGAAACAGCTGAACTGGAAGCTGAAGATAGTCAAATGGGGCAAGCACTACGAAAATTATTAACCGATTTAAATATTGAAAAAACGGATTTGCTGAATACGATTTCTTCATGCACTTTTGCCACAGCTTTTACATTGGCTTGTGTGCAATGGGGTATATCAAGCAGGAATTCTCGAATCGCATACGCTTATTCCTGGGTGGAAAATCAAATTGCCGCCGCAATAAAGTTGATTCCACTGGGTCAGACATCTGGCCAACGCCTAATATCAATCTTGCTTCACGATATAGAACAGGCTGTTGCCCATAGTGAAATGTTAGAAGATGAGAGCATAGGTTCAAGTTTGCCGGCCCTAAGTCTCGCCAGCAGCTTGCATGAAACACAATACTCACGATTATTTAGGTCTTAAAATTTATGAACAAACAAGCATTACGTGTTGGAATCGGTGGTCCAGTAGGATCGGGAAAAACAGCTTTGGTCGCAACACTCTGCCAGCAATTGCGAGATAAATATGAATTGGCCGTTGTTACCAATGATATTTACACACAAGAAGATGCGCAATTTCTCACACGTAATGAAGCGCTCGAGCCATCTCGAATTGTTGGAGTAGAAACGGGTGGCTGCCCACATACGGCGATTCGAGAAGATGCGTCAATGAATTTATCAGCAATTGATGACTTGCAGGCAAAATTTCCTGAGTTGGATATTATATTTGTTGAAAGTGGCGGGGATAATTTGAGCGCAACATTTAGTCCTGAGCTTTCAGATTTTACTATTTATGTCATTGATGTTTCTGCGGGAGATAAAATCCCTCGCAAAGGTGGGCCGGGGATAACGAAATCTGATTTGTTAGTCATTAACAAAATAGACCTCGCACCATATGTGGGCGCTGATTTGGATGTAATGGATCGAGACGCAAAAAAAATGCGCGCTGAGAAGCCCTTTGTGTTTTGTAATATCAAAAATAATCACGGTACCAGTCAGGTAATAGAGTACATCACTCATCATTTGTAGCATTTTTCGTGTATTAAATACGCAGTATTTGAATAACGCATCCCACTCATAAATCTTAAAAATATTTATTCTTATTGAAAATAAGCATAACAAGTCATTTATCCCGCCATTTTTAAAAACGCGCACCATTATGAGTCGGGGGTACTCTGAATGCGCACAATCGAAGTGCGCAACTTTTCCATTTTTTGGTTGAAAAGACAGAAAGCTAATCTAAGTTGTTGTAATTTCTAAGTATTGCCAATGGGCACGTGCTATGCAATGCTTGTATGAGCAAGTATACGCTTGGTGCAAAGAAGTCTTTTTATTTGTTTTGCACTGCACATAATTAATTTGTTTACAAAATCGCAAACGTGTTGAAAGAAATTTTGAGCAAACGAAATAACTACGGGAGTTGTGAAATATGAAACCATTGGTAAAATTTTTCGGGGCAACGATTGCCTCAGCAGTACTATCGATTACAGTAGCTCAGTCCGCTGTCGCAGACAGCATTAAAGTGGGAATCTTGCATTCTTTGTCAGGAACCATGGCAATTAGTGAAACAACATTAAAAGACACCATGTTAATGTTGATTGAAGAACAAAATAAAAAAGGTGGTTTGTTAGGTAAAAAATTAGAGCCCGTTGTTGTTGATCCTGCATCAAATTGGCCACTATTTGCTGAAAAAGCGCGAGAGTTAATTTCTAAAGATAAAGTCGCTGCAACCTTTGGGTGTTGGACATCTGTTTCACGTAAATCGGTGTTACCTGTTTTCGAAGAATTAAACAGTTTACTCTTCTACCCCGTACAGTATGAAGGTGAAGAGTCTTCAAAAAATGTTTTTTACACGGGTGCAGCGCCTAATCAACAAGCCATACCTGCCGTTGATTATTTGATGAATGAATTAAATGTTAAACGTTGGGTATTAGCAGGTACAGATTATGTTTATCCACGTACAACCAACAAAATTCTTGAAGCCTATTTAAAAGCGAAAGGCGTTAAAGACTCTGACATCATGATCAATTACACGCCCTTCGGTCATTCTGATTGGCAAAGTATCGTAGCTGATGTGAAAAAATTTGGTTCAGCAGGAATGAAAACAGCGGTTGTTTCTACTATCAATGGTGATGCAAACGTTCCTTTTTACAAAGAGCTAGGTAATCAAGGTATTTCATCTGGTGATATTCCTGTTGTCGCTTTTTCTGTAGGTGAAGAAGAGTTATCAGGTATTGATACAAAACCATTAGTTGGTCACTTAGCAGCTTGGAATTACTTCATGAGTAATGAATCAGAAGAAAACGAAGCATTTATTGATTCATGGCACAAATTCATTAAGGATAAAAAACGTGTAACGAACGATCCTATGGAAGCACATTATATTGGTTTCAAAATGTGGGTAAAAGCAGTTGAAAAAGCGGGCACCACAGATACTGATGCAGTAGAAGCTGCAATGATTGGTATAACTGCACCAAATTTAACAGGTGGGATTGCTGTTATGAACCAAAATCATCATTTGTCTAAACCTGTACTAATTGGCGAAATTCAAGAAGATGGTCAATTCGAAACAGTATGGGAAACCGCAGATACCGTTATTGGTGATGCGTGGTCAAATTATTTGCCAGGTAGTAAAAATCTGGTTGCATCTTGGTTAGCACCGATCAAATGTGGAAACTTCAACATTAAAACGGGTAAGTGCTCAGGCCAAAACTTCTAGTCTCTCCTCTGGGGTGGGGTGACTTTAGTATTCGCTATAATTTATGTAATAAAATCATAAATAGCATAAATATAAGTTAAGAATCGGAAGTTACTTCACCCTAGTTTTAAGGATTGTAAACATCACGCCACGCGAATAAACGTGGTCTCAAATACTAAACAATAATACAAAGCGTATCTTCAGGCTAATCATGAACAACAATAGCAATGCTAGTCGGATTAATAAAATTCTCCTGCTGCTGGCATTTATTCCCTTTCTTTTATTTTCCACGCCACTTTTTGCAGAATCTGTAAGTGATTCAGAGTTTAAGGTGTTGCTGGATGGCTTGGCACAGAAGAACTTCAGAAAAAAACAAGCAGCCATTGAGAAAATTCAGAAAATTTCTCATCCGAAATTAAAACAAGTATTCCAGGCCATGCTGGATAACAAGCTATTTTATGTAAAGAAAACGAAACAGGTGGGTTTTGCAACAAAAACTGACGAAGGGTATTCCATGGCTGATGTGTTGTCTGGCGAAAGCATGGGTCAATTTGGAAAACGCAAAGTTAAAAAAATTAGTGTAAATAATAAAATTCGTAATCTAATTAATGCCAGTATCGCTAGCCTTGATTTAAGTGATCCCGATGCCAATGTTCGATTGGCAGCGGTTGGTAATATGATGAAAGAAATGTCTGACTTGACTGTGTCAGCGATGAAGAAACAGTTAGAGAGTGAAGCAGATAAAGATGTCATTAACGCTATCACGGTAGCAATAGCGCTAGTAGATCTCTCAAGTGATGATAAACAAACAAAATTAAGCGCTATAAAAAATGTTTCAAATAGCCTAAATCCTGCAATAAAAGGTGCGCTCAATCGCTTATTGGAAAAAGATTCAAATAACAAATACAAAGAAGATGCAGACGTTCGAGCTGCAACAAAAAAAGCTCTGGACTCCATTTCGACACGGCTAAAAGTCTACGGTTTTGCTGAAACACTCTTTTTTGGTTTAAGCCTCGGCTCAGTACTATTATTGTCGGCAATCGGTTTGGCTATAACTTTTGGTGTTATGGGTGTCATCAACATGGCACACGGTGAATTGATGATGCTGGGTGCATATACTACCTACGTTATCCAATTGATAATGCCAAATAGTATCGAGTATTCATTATTTGTTGCTGTACCTGCGGCGTTTTTGGTTGCAGGTTGTGTCGGTATATTGATTGAAAGGGGTTGTTTGAAGTTTTTATATGGGCGGCCTTTAGAAACATTATTGGCAACATTTGGTATTAGTTTGATACTTCAGCAAACCGTGAGAAGTATTTTTTCTCCTTTAAATCGAGCTGTCGAATCGCCGGAATGGATGAGTGGTGCCTGGCAAATTAACGAAGTGTTGTCACTTACTTATAATCGTTTTTATATCATTATTTTTAGCCTGATAATTTTTTCCATTTTAATTCTGATATTGAAAAAAACTTCGCTTGGTTTGAATATACGGGCGGTTTCTCAAAATCGATCAATGGCTAAAGCCATGGGTGTACGCAGTGAATGGGTTGACGCATTAACGTTTGGCTTAGGATCTGGTATTGCAGGTGTTGCGGGTGTCGCATTAAGTCAGCTGACAAATGTTGGTCCAAATCTTGGTCAATCCTACATTATCGATTCTTTCATGGTCGTGGTCTTTGGTGGGGTGGGCAATTTATGGGGAACCTTTGTTGGTGCCATGTCGCTTGGCGTTGTTAACAAGTTTTTAGAGCCTTGGTCCGGTGCCGTACTCGCTAAAATTATCGTCTTAATATTTATTATTCTCTTTATACAAAAGCGACCTCGTGGATTGTTTCCACAAAAAGGTCGAGCGGCGGAGCATTAACATGGAAAGAAAAAGTGTGTTTGTTTCTATGTTAGCCAACGATCGCGGTGGAAGAATCTTTTTGGCCATATTGGCAGTCGTAGCGATTTTAGTTCCCGTTTTAAATTTGATGACTGCGGAAACGTCAGCCATACATGTGCCGACTTATTTAGTTACTTTGCTGGGAAAATATTTGTGTTACGCCTTGCTGGCGATTGCGCTTGATCTGGTTTGGGGTTATTGCGGGATTTTAAGTTTAGGTCATGGGGCATTTTTCGCATTAGGCGGATATGCCATGGGGATGTACCTAATGCGTCAGGTTGGTGATCGTGGCGTGTATGGCAATCCTGAGTTGCCAGACTTTATGGTGTTTTTAGATTGGAAAGAGTTGCCCTGGTATTGGTTTGGCTTCGATCAGTTTTGGTTTGCAGCCATTATGATTATGTTTGTGCCTGGCTTGCTCGCCTTTGTTTTTGGTTGGTTGGCTTTTCGTTCTCGTGTTACGGGTGTTTATCTTTCAATTATCACTCAAGCATTAACCTACGCGCTGATGTTGGCATTTTTCAGAAACGAAATGGGTTTTGGTGGCAACAACGGATTAACAGATTTTAAAGATATATTGGGCTTCAATCTACAAAGTGATGGTACACGCGTTGGGCTCTTCCTGTTGTCAGCATTCGCCCTGGCCGCTGGTTATTTGATTTCCCGATATATTGTCAATTCCAAATTAGGTCGAGTGACCGTTGCCATTCGAGACGCAGAAGATCGTGCACGGTTTGTGGGATACAAAGTTGAAAGTTATAAGCTTTGGGTTTTTACATTTTCCGCAGTATTAGCCGGTATTGCCGGTGCTTTGTATGTGCCGCAAGTTGGCATAATTAATCCTGGCGAATTTTCTCCTCTCATTTCAATAGAACTAGTGGTTTGGGTAGCAGTCGGTGGTCGTGGTTTTCTTTATGGCGCGGTGATGGGTGCCATTATTGTGAATTTCGCAAAATCCTATTTTACTGCAGCGTTGCCAGAAGTCTGGTTATTTGCTTTGGGTGCATTGTTTGTTGTTGTTACGGTATTTTTACCGAGAGGTATTGTTGGTTTGCTTGAGAGTCTTAAGCAAAAGAAAAAACAACAAACTGAGAAACAAAACACTGAGGAGCCAGCAACGTGAAGTCCGTGGATACAATACGAGAAACCATGCGTCGCGATCGCGTGTTTAATTTTCTCGCACCCGGAAAGCACGCGGCAGATTCAAAATCGCTAGATATTTCGCATGATGTCATTCTATATGTTGAAGGAATTACGGTAAGTTTTGATGGCTTTAAAGCACTTAACGACCTCAATTTACATATTTCCAACGGCGAGTTACGTTGCATCATAGGTCCCAATGGTGCCGGTAAAACTACCATGATGGATGTGATTACCGGGAAAACGCGTCCTGATGAAGGCCTGGCTTATTTCGGTCAAACCATGGATCTGACAAAACTTACAGAATACGAAATCGCCTCTGCGGGAATTGGTCGAAAATTTCAAAAACCAACTGTTTTCCCCGAACATACGGTTTTTGAAAATTTAGAATTGGCCATGCACACAAATAAAAACGTATGGTCTAGTTTATTTGCTCGTTTGAACAGCGAACAATATGATCGAATTCTAGAAGTCATGCAAATTATCATGTTGATGAGCGAAGAAAAAACTGCAGCGAAAAATTTATCGCATGGGCAAAAGCAATGGTTAGAAATAGGAATGTTGCTTATGCAAGAACCTAAGGTCCTGTTGGTGGACGAACCCATTGCTGGAATGACTCATCAGGAAACTGAACGTACAGCAGAATTGCTGACAAGTTTAGCCGGGGAGCATTCTGTCATCGTGGTTGAGCACGATATGGAGTTTGTTCGCTCCATTGCTAAAACTGTGACAGTTTTGCATGAAGGGCATGTACTTGCAGAAGGTAGTATGGACGAAGTACAAAATGATCCTCGTGTTATAGAGGTATATTTAGGTGAGTAATATTCTTGAAATAAACAGATTGAACCAGTTTTATGGCGAAAGTCATACGCTGTGGGATGTTGATCTCGACATCGCAGAGGGGGAATGCGTTTGTTTGATGGGGCGAAATGGTGTTGGTAAAACAACGCTGTTAAAAAGTATCATGGGTTTATTGCCAAGCAAGTCAGGTAGTATTGCATTTGATGGCGCTGATATTACAAAACAAAAAGCAGAAAAGCGGGCAAAAATTGGCGTGGGATACGTGCCTCAAGGGAGAGAGATATTTCCACAAATGACGGTTGAAGAGAATTTGCGAATTGGTTTGTCATCTCGTCGAGACAAAATTAAACAAATTCCTGACAGTATTTACGAAACGTTTCCTGTATTAAAAGAAATGTTACATCGTCGTGGTGGTGATTTATCCGGTGGGCAGCAACAACAACTAGCGATTGGTAGGGCGCTGGTGCTCGATCCAAAAATGCTGATTCTTGATGAGCCGACTGAAGGAATTCAGCCAAACATAGTTCATGATATTGGTAGTATTATTCTTAAATTAAACAAAGAACAAGGAATAACTATTTTGATTGTTGAACAAAAATTACCGTTTGCTCGACGCATTGGTAATAAGTTTGTGTTGATGGATCGTGGTAGAAAAGTTTCTGAAGGGGAGATGGGTGAGTTGAATGATAAACTTATTCAACAATATTTAACTGTGTGACATGTGGAGGATTATGTGTTTGTGCTCAGTTGATTAACGAGGAATCCTGAGAATGAATACGCATGATACAGAGAAGGAGGAAATAACATTTGATCGAAACATTATAAATTAGACGTTGTTTCTGAATGATCGATTTTTTTAGGAAGTACTATTTAAATAAGTTCTATTTACAAACTAAATGAGGGAAATGAAATGAAATTTAGAAAATCAATATTGGCTTTGTCAATTGGGTTGTGTTCGACATCTTTGATGGCCGGTTCAATTAAAGTATCGAAAGATATTAATGTAACAGGTGATTTTGCTGCTGGTACTTTTTATATGGTAAATGATGGTGGAGCAGGTAATGAGGCAATCGAGGTCAACGATTTTGGTTTAGCTGTTGATACTGGTGATACCAAAACCGGTGAAATTGGATTTATCGGCGTTTTAGGTAGTCGAACTGGTCATGTGGTCTCTGATGCTACACCTGCGGCTAGTGTTGGCCTGGGTGGGGAAAGTTTTGCGTTGGATTTTGGTTATATCACTTATAAACCAACGGACATGATTACTCTGGATGCAGGTGTGTTGTTAACAACAATTGGCGCTGAAGGTTCTGCATCAGTGTTTCAAGCTAATATTACACGTGGCATGATGTGGAATTCAGAACCTGCTGCTTACGCCGGCGTTAGAGCGTCTTTTGATGTTGGTGGTACCACAGTTTCTGCAGAAGTGAATCGAGATCCTTCGCAAGGCGGTGGCAAAACAAATTGGCAGGTTAATGCCGGTGGTTCTGCTGGTCCCGTCGATTATGGTGTGACATATTATGATGGTAAAGACTCAAGAAATATCATTGATGCTTTGCTTAGCGCAAAAGTTGCGAAAATGGATTTAACTGCCTACATGGATTACTACATGATTGATGATGCAGCTGCTGGACAGGACGATTCGGCAATGGGGTTTGGGCTATTGGTTTCTCCGAATTTAGGTAAGTTTGATGTGCCTGTTCGGATTGAATATGTGAAAGATGGTACTGCAGGTGTGTATACTAATAATGATGGTGCGGGTCCAGGCGGTTCAAGCACGTCGGTTGATAGCGCGACTTCAATTACTCTTACGCCAACCTATCATGTGTCTGATAACTCGTTTGTTAGGGCAGAAGTGAGTTATGTTATGGCGGATAAAAAAGTATTTACTGATACCGATGGTAAAGCCACCGACTCACAAATAATCGGCGCATTCCAAATTGGTTACACTTTCTAAGCATTAACTTAGTGTATTGATTAAGAAGGAGGCATATAGCCTCCTTTTTATTTTGTTAGTATCAATTTTTGATTTATAGTCTCCCGCTGATCCCACTAAATAAGTTATTAAAATGAGCGCGTCTAATTTCAGTCAATGGTTTTGGAAATTTGGATATTTGCTGCTGATTCCAGCGGTAATACTGTTGTTTTGGTTAAGTAATAGCGACGAGCGAGAAAACCAAAATAATGTTAATCCTGAAGTTTTTGAGGTATTTAAAGAAATTGAACAAAATTGCCGCGCAGAGCCGTTTAATGAGCAGTCTGATAAATGCACTCAAGTCTTTAAATATCAACAAGATTGTAAACAGCTGAGTTCCAGCTGTAATTCGAAGACGTTTTACGATCGTTTGAAGGGTTTAGGGTATACGCTTCCTAATTATTACAAAGAAAACTATTCACCAAAGTAACTGTTTACTTACAATTCTCGGCACTATTTTTCGTGCATGCATGAATTAGCAGAATATTTGTCCTATCTGTTGTTTTAAATCACTTTTTTTAAAGAATTCCACTTTTTTGTCGAATTAATGTCTAGGTTTCACTAGCTGTTATTTTCAGGTGCATTCAGAATTCCCATGGGATATAAAAACTCCAAAACAATAATTACGATTGGTTTTTCAACCATTTTTGCCATCATTGTTGTATTGTTGGTTGTGTGGAGTAGTAGTGTCTCAGAAAATCAAAAATACCTGGAAAACATCAAAAAGAATCACATCGAAATATATTTACTTAGCTCTTTGGTTGAGCAGCTAAATTTAAAAACAAATGCCGCGCATATTCTCATTGAAGAGAAAGAAAATAGCGCAGAGGCAAAAAAACAATTAAAGACGATTGATGAAGCGGGAGCCGAAATTATAACGTTGACTGATCAGCTCGGACGACTTGCGCGAGAAATGCAAGGTTCGGATTCTTGGTTAAACACGCGTGAACATATTCAGCAATATTTGCAGTCAATGAATGATGTTGTTCAATTGCAGAAAACGAATCGAGTCGAAGCAGAAGATTTATTGCTTCACTATATCAGCCCAGTTCATAACAAAATTACAAAAGAGCTTCAAAACTTACTAGCGATTTATAAAACGAATGCTTCAGAAGGGGTGGTGGCAGCATTGCGACGCAATGAATCCATCTACTTCATGATTTTTATGTTAGGTGCCGCAGCAATCCTGCTTGGTTTCTTGAATACTTTTGTCATTCGTAATGCGGGTAATTCCGAAGCTGCATTGCTTGAGCAAGGCATGCGTATTAGAAAACTCTATGAAAAAACTTCAAAACCCGGTCTTAATACAGAAGAGCAAATTCGGGAAATTTTAAAATTAGGTTGCAATTTGTTGGACATGCAAATTGGTAAAGTTTGTAAGATTGATCAAGAGGAAAATACCAATAGCTTTCTTAATGTTTACGCACCCAGAGGATACAGCGTGTGTGCGGGTACTGTAATGCCGTTGGATAAAACATTTTGCAGCATAACGTCAACGGTTGATGAACCTGTGGCATTATACGATGTTTCCCAATCAGAATATGCTGAACGTTTTAGTCATTTAGCGGCATACATTGCAACAGTCATCACTGTTAATGGAGAAGCCTGGGGATCTGTCAATTTTTCGAGTAATACCCCGGCTAAAAAACCATTTACAGAAACCGACATTGATTTACTTAAATTAATTGGCGCATGGGTTAGCTCGACTTTGGAGCGACGTTTTGCGCAGGAAGCACTGTTGATTGCAAAAAATGAAGCGGAGGCCGCAAGTAGAACCAAAAGTTCCTTTCTTGCTAGCATGAGTCATGAATTGAGAACGCCGTTAAACGCGATAATAGGATACAGCGAGCTTATCAAGGAAGAAGCGGAAATTAACGAGCACTTAATGTATGAGCAGGATTTACATAAAATCAATTCTTCGGCACTGCATCTGTTGGCGTTAATTGATGACATACTTGACTTGTCCAAAATAGAAGCGGGTAAGATGGAGTTTTATTTGGAAGATGTTTCTGTGGAAGCAATGGTTAAAGAAGTGCAAGCAACTGTACTGCCTATGATTAAAAAGAAAAACAATACATTTAAAGTAAATATGGGTGATAATCTGGGAGAATTATATGCGGATCGCATTAAAGTAAAACAAGTTATGCTTAACCTTTTAAGTAATGCGAGTAAATTTACAGAAGATGGCGAAATATCTTTTGATATTAAACGGGAAACGCGTGGTAATGCTCAAAATGAAACATCACATGATTGGTTAGTCTTCAGTGTCATTGATAGTGGTATTGGTATTAGTCCCGAGCAAGTTTCAAAAATATTTCAAGCTTTTTCGCAAGCAGATGCATCAACTACCTCAAAATTTGGCGGCACAGGTTTGGGCCTGGCGATCAGTCGACATATCTGTGAAATGATGGGTGGGGATATTATTGTCAAAGGAGCTATTGGTCAGGGTGCAACATTTACTGTGAGTTTACCTTATCGATCAAAATAGGGTCAGACGATCGTCTTTGCCTACATTGCTCTATTTTATACTTTTACCTTTTTGATCGTCCTATCCCTTTCGTTGTAAAATCCAGTCATGTTTACAAAAAAATCCCACCTTACTATCAGAATAAAACCTAACAATTTTCGATAGTCATGATCAAACCTAATTCAACAATCTATTTGGCATCTAGTTCTCCTCAGCGTGTCGCGTTGTTAAAGCAAATTGGCATAATATTTGAGCAAGTTAATGTGGACGTACCAGAAGTCTTGGGAGCAAATGAAGCGTGCGATGATTATATTTGCCGTTTAGCGGTGGATAAAGCGCAAGCAGCCATGGTCGGCCGTGTTGATTCGGATGCTGTATTCATAGGTGCGGATACCGTGATACTCATTAAAGGGCAGATTCTTGAGAAGCCGACAGATGAATTAGACGCGAGGAATATGTTATTGCAGTTATCCGGAAAAACACACAATGTGAAAACGGCTGTTGCGGTTTGTAACAATAAAAACTGTGAGGTGATAGTTCAATCTAATCAGGTTGTAATGGGCAAAATCGATAATCATGACATAACGGCGTATTGGCAAACCGGCGAGCCGCATAATAAAGCTGGAGCCTATGGTATTCAAGGTATCGGCGCACAGTTTATAACACATATAGAGGGCAGTTATTCGGGTATAATGGGTTTGCCAATTTATGAAACTGTACAGTTATTAAAACATTTTGGTGTGAAATGTTTATAAATTGTTGCAAAGAATTAAGTTTCGTACTTCAAGTCAGTTGGTTAATTGAATCAGTTATTGCGTCGAACACCCTCAAAATTAAATCAGGAAATTTATGAGCGAAGAAATACTCGTCAACGTCACACCGCAAGAAACCCGAGTTGCTGTTATTGAAAATGGTGTTCTCCAGGAAGTTTATATTGAGAGGGCGCGAAAGCGAGGTATTGTCGGAAATATTTATAAAGGCAAAGTATGTCGAGTATTGCCGGGAATGCAAGCTGCGTTTGTGGAAATTGGTTTGCAGCGTGCTGCATTTTTACATGCGTCAGACATTTGGGTTGATCAACGTGTGCCAGAATCTGATGAGAGTGATGAAAAACCGGAAACACCTCCAATTAACGATTTGGTAGTTGAAGGCCAGGAGTTACTTGTTCAGGTAATCAAAGATCCATTGGGGACCAAAGGCGCAAGATTAACAACACATATCACCATTCCTGCTCGATTTTTAGTGTATATGCCGCATACCAATCATGTCGGGATTTCTCAAAAAATAGAAGAAGATAATGAGCGGGAGCGTCTTAAGACCATTGTCGAATCACTGCGTGGCGAAGATGAGAAGGGTGGATTTATCATTCGTACTGTTGCTGAAGGTGTGGATGAAGCGGCGTTGTCTTCAGATGTTAAATTTTTAAAGAAAGTCTGGCAATCTGTTTCTGAAAAACGTCCAACTGTTGCAGCGGGCAATTTGGTGCATGAAGATTTGCCACTCTCTATGCGAGCTATTCGCGATATGGTAAGTGGTGAAGTTGAAAAAATAAGAATTGATTCGAAAGAGCATTTTCAAAAAGCACAAAAGTTTGTAACGCGGTTTATTCCAGAGTTGGTTGTGGGCATTGATTATTATTCTGGCCCGAGACCGATTTTTGATTTGTATTCTGTAGAAGATGAGATTCAAAAGGCCTTGCAGTCCAAAGTGCAACTAAAATCGGGCGGCCATTTGGTAATAGACCAAACGGAAGCGATGACAACTGTTGATGTGAATACGGGTGCTTTTGTCGGGCATCGAAATCTTGAGGAGACTATATTTAAAACTAACCTGGAAGCAACCGTGGCTATTGCGCGACAACTTCGCTTAAGGAACTTGGGTGGTATAATCATTATTGATTTTATTGACATGGAAAGTGATGACCACAAATCTCAGGTCCTTCGTGCATTAGAGAGAGCGTTGGAAAAAGATCACACGAAAAGCCACATAAGTGAGGTTTCATCATTGGGTCTGGTGCAAATGACAAGAAAACGCACACGTGAAAGTTTGGGTCATGTGTTATGTGAGCCGTGTCCAACTTGCAGTGGTCGAGGTGCAGTGAAAACGCCCGAAACAGTTGCGTTTGAAATTTTTCGCGAGATCTTACGTGAAGCGCGGCAGTTTGAAGCGCAAACATTTCTCGTGTTAGCTTCGCAAGAAGTGGTTGATTTGCTCATTGATGAAGAATCAGCCGGTGTTGCTGAGTTGGAGGCTTTTATTGGTAAACCGATAAAATTTCAAATAGAAGCTCAATATTCACAAGAGTTATATGATGTTGTTCTGATGTAATTGCCGTGACTTCTGCTACCAAAATATTTCGCGCTTGTTCAAACTCCCTTATTTATATCGTTGTTACACTTCTGGTATTGGCAGCGGTTTCATTAAGTTTAGTTCGAGTCTTGTTGCCGAGCATTGTTGATTATAAATCTGATATTGAAATTTGGGTAAGCGAACTCATTGGGCAACAAATCGAAATTGCAACGCTGGATGCGGCGTGGTATGGCTTGGAGCCTCAGCTTGTACTCAAGGGTGTACAGTTATTATCTGAAGATCGTATGCAAACACACGGGTACTTTCAGCAGGCTCGGCTGGGAATTGATCTGATATCAAGTGCAATGGAAGGAAGGGTGAGGCCGGGTGCATTCACCTTGGAGGGTGCCCGGTTTGTTTTGATTCGTCACGAAGATGGAAATATCACCCTTGAAGGATTTGGCGACCCGAATTCAACAACGAGCGATGCAGAAAAAAATCGTTTGTTAGAGGAGTGGTTTTTTCAGCAGCGTTTGCTGGATGTAAAAGGCAGTGAAATTGTATGGCAAGACCTTACAAAAAGTAAAAAACAATGGGTTTTTAGTGGTGTAAATTTACGTTTTAGAAATGATGGGCAGCGTCACTGGATTGATGGCTCGGTTGAATTACCACACACTCTTGGTAATCGATTGGAGATAGCCATAGATGCTCGAGGCAGTTTATTCTCCGCTAACGCATGGGCAGGGAACGCATATCTTGAAGGTGAGCGATTAAATCTTGCCGAATTATCGCGAAATTTTTCGTTAGAGAATTTGAATATAACCGAGGGCGAGATGAATCTTCGGTTATGGACGCAGTGGCGTAATGCTAAACTTCGTTCGGTACACGGCACGGCTAAAGTCAATAAAGTTCAATTGGCAGCGCAAAACGCACCAAAAATTCGTGTTATCAATAGTATATCTACCAATTTTGTTGCCCATAAAAATGCGACAGATTGGGAGTCAACTTTTGACAAAGTTTTGATTGCCAGCGGTAGAAGCCAATGGCCGCAGTCACGTGTTGATATTAAATATAACCCTGTTAGTAAAAGTCTGTTGTCAGAGATAACTTATTTGGACTTGGGTGAGGTTTTGCCTGTTGCTGCGTTTTTTATGCACAAAAATAAAGAGGTGTCAGAAACTATATCAAGACTTAAAGCTAAAGGCGTGGTAAGCAATTTAAAAATTTCTGTTAATGATGTTGATGGTGAGAATCAGTTTCTCACGAGAGGGGTTTTTAGTAATTTTAGTAATAGAGCTTGGAAAGAATATCCCGGTATTTCTCAACTTGATGGTCAATTTGATGTAAGTAATCATGCAATTAAAGTCACCTTGCCGAAACAAAGTTTTAGCCTGGATTATCGGCAGAATTTTTCACATAAACACGATGTCGAAAACTTTAAGTCATTGCTTTTCGCAACATTTAATGAAGAAGGATTGCAGTTTGCTGCCAAAGAAACGGCATTAAAATTCAAAAAAGTGAATGTTGCTGGGTCGTTTTCTTTCAAAAACTTAGCTAATGAAAATCCGCACTTGGATCTGGCCTATTATTTCAAGGGTGGTTTGGTGAGTGATGTTAAGTATTATATTCCATCCAAATTAATGCCAGATCCCACTGTTGAGTGGCTGGAAGAATCACTACGCAGTGGGAACGTTAACCATGGTGGTCTGAGTTACTTTGGTGACGTCTCAAAATTTCCTTTTTGGAACGCGGAAGGTGTGTTTAATGTCAATCTGGACATTAAAAATGGAAACTTGAGATTTTCAGAAAACTGGCCGCGAATTACATCAATAAATGGTGTTTTTGATTTGCAGGCAAATAGTCTTTCATTTTTTGGCTTGTCGGGAAAAACAAAAAATTCTGTACTGGAAAATGTGGAAGTGAAATTGCCAGATTATCGAGCGACAGATAATGTTTTGACCATTGTCGGTAAGGCTTTCGGCGCAACATCGGATAAATTGTCCTACTTGCTTTCGAGTCCCATGGGGGAGGATTTTGCGAAACAAGTGGAGCCATTGACACTTGAAGGTGATAGTGACCTTGATCTTGATTTGAGTATTCCACTAAATCATCCTGAAAACGTAAAAGTATTTGGCGAGCTTTCGTTGAAGGAAAATCATTTATTAGCAAATGAATGGAAGTTAGATATAAGTCAGGTTGCGGCGAATTTACGATTTAATAATGATGGTATATGGAGTGATGATTTAAAAGGAAAAATTAAGCAAACAGAGCTGGCCGGAAGGATTGAAACTGTTCGAGATGATAATGGCGTTAGGCTATTAATACATAGCTCAAGTTTGGTTTCTCAAGAAGAGATATCTGAGTTGTTAGCGTACTTTATAGATAAGGGTTATTGGGCGAACTATTTTGAAGGTGAAGCTGAAGTCGATACCAATTTAATCGTGCCACTCAGCGGTGTTGATAAGAAGTTGCAGTTTACTTTACGATCCTCGCTTGAGGGTATGCAAGTTAACTTGCCATATCCTTTGAGAAAAGAAGAGGAAGATAGCAAGAACTTGTTACTGTTTACAGAATTGACAGGCAAAAAAAGGCTGTTAAAAATAGAATATGGTAGCACCCAAAGTCTGTTTGAAATAGTTGCTACTAAAGCAGATCAGCAGATTCGCCGAGGAGCGATTGGTTTTCAACAAGTCGTTGAATTACCCGCTGAGATTGGCTACCGGTTTTCTGGAAAATTGAAAGAATTTAACTGGAAAGAGTGGGAGCCTTTGCTGGTTCCCAATCAAGACCAAAAAGCCCTGGTGGAGGGCGATGGAAGTTTCGGTTCAATTTATTTTGATGTTGCAGTTGATGAGTTTTCATTGTTTGGCAGCAAGTTTGGTCCCACTACCATACAGGCGTCACAAACATCTCAGTTATGGTCTATGCATTTGGCGGGTAACGAGCTAGAGGGCCAGATATTTATTCCTGTCGTGCTTTCAAGTGCGCCTTTGGTTATGGATATGCGGCGTTTGCACATTAGCCCCGGAAAAAGTCTGGCGGGAGAAACGGCGGTCAGTCCGAAGATAATGCCAGAAATAAAATTGGATGTGGATGATTTTAGATATGAAAATATCCAATTTGGAAAGTTAAAGGTAGTAGCAGAAAAAATTCCAACAGGCTTACGTTTGGCCGAATTTAGTATGGTAACCAGTAATACATCGATTACTGCACTTGGGGATTGGGTAACCGAAGATGAAAAGCAAAAATCGAATTTCAATATAAAGATAAACAGTGAAAACATGGGGAAGGCGATTAAAAACTGGGGTTACGCTGGCGCGATTGGTGGCGGAAGCGGTGAGGTAAATTTAGAAGTTAACTGGCCAGGTAAGCCAACTGATTTTAGTTTCAAAACAGCGAGTGGTAATGTCGATTTAAGTATTAAAGATGCGAGCATGTTAGATTTCGAATTAGGTGCAACTAAGATGTTTGGTTTGCTATTGCCTAGGCGTTTGATTCTTGATTTTCGCGATGTGTTTAAGAGAGGTATGCACTTTGACGAGATCAAAGGCAAATATAAAATTCAAGCGGGCGATTCATTTACCTCTGGGTTGTTTTTAAATGGGCCCGTTGCGGATATTCATATGGCGGGTCGAATTGGTTTAAACAAACGAGACTACGATCAAGTTGTTACAGTAAATCGGCGAATTTTGGGCGATAGTATGCCTGTGCTGGCTGCACTTACCGCGAATCCATTGATTGCCGCCCAGGTTTTTATCTTTAAGAAGATGTTTGAAAAACAAATCGATGATATTTTGTCAATTCAATACACAATTGTTGGTAGCTGGGAAGATCCAGTGATTACGCCGGTGATAAAAAATCCGGCGACAGGTGAAGATTTGACGGAAGATATTCTTGGGGAATAGCTAATTACGTATAAATAATCACTAGTAACGAGTTAGGTACTTTTCTGCTGAGAAGAATAAAACGTTGTATAATGCGTGATTAATTGATATCACTCCTAAAATTACGTTGAAATTGTTTAGTTCGTAGGCATTAGTGAGTCTTAGTGAAGGAGATGCTTCTATGAAGCGGGTTGCAGCTATTCAAATGGCATCAGGGCCAAATATTGATGCAAATTTAATTGAGGCTGGACGCAGTATTCAGGCTGCAGCTGTTGCGGGTGCTCGCTTAATAGTGCTACCAGAAAATTTTGCTTTAATGGCCATAGCAGAATCAGACAATGTGAAATTTGCGGAGCAAGATGGCGCTGGAAAAATCCAGGAGTTTTTAGCTGAACAAGCTGAAAAAAATTCAGTTTGGATAGTGGGAGGGACTGCTCCAATCATTGCTAAACAAGCTGATAAAATTCGTGCCGCATGTTTAGTGTTTAATGATAAAGGCGAACGTGTTGCGCGTTACGACAAGATACATTTGTTTGATGTTGAAATCGTAGATTCTAACGAAAACTACACCGAGTCATTGACTATTGAACCTGGCGAAGAAGCTGTTGTGGTAGATTCTCCTTTTGGTAAATTGGGTTTGGCAATTTGTTATGACTTGCGATTTCCTGAATTATTTCGCACATTATTGGATAAGGGCGCCGAGATATTTGTTGTGCCTTCGGCCTTCACAGCGATAACTGGAAGAGCGCATTGGGAAACCATTGTTCGAGCGCGAGCCATAGAAAATTTATCATTTGTTATTGCGGCAGCGCAAGGCGGTTATCACGTAAACGGCCGCGAAACACATGGTGATAGCATGATTGTTGATCCATGGGGTACAGTGCTGGATCGTTTGCCGCGTGGTTCTGGTTTTGTTATTGCAGATATTGACGAAGAAAGACTACACAGTATACGTCGAAATTTTCCCGCGATAGAACATAGAAAACTCTAATATGAGCCAATCACTCGTTGAATCAATTTTTCTAAAACCGGCAAGCATTAAAGAAGCAGACCTCAATACCGTTTTGGGTAAACTCATGTCCCACGGTAACATTGATTACGCAGATTTATATTTTCAAAATAGTCAATTTGAATCATGGTCCCTGGAAGATAGTATTGTTAAGCAGGGAAATTACAGTATAGAAAATGGTGTGGGAGTTCGCGCTGTTAGCGATACTAAAACAGGCTTCGCCTATTCCGATGATATTTCATTGGAAGCTCTAACCAGTGCAAGAAAAACCGTGAGTGCCATTTCTCGACGCGGTAAAAGTCAGTCTGTAAAAGTGTTCGGGAATCATCTTTCTGGCCGTAAATTATATGACTATGTTAATCCACTTGAATCCTTCAGTGCAGAAGAAAAAGTAAAATTGTTGGAAAGTGTAGACAAGGAAGCACGGCAGCTTGATAAGCGTGTTAAGCAGGTAATGGTAAGCATAGCAGGCGGTAGAGATATTATATTACTTGCTGCTTCAGATGGTGATTTAGCTTCAGACGTTCGTCCGTTGGTCCGGTTAAGTGTCAGCGTTATCGTAGAAGATAATGGGCAACGTGAACAAGCATCTGCTGGTGGTGGGGCAAGAGTTGGTTATGGTTATTTCCTGGAAAATGAACGAGCTCTGGATTTTGCTAGAGAGGCGGTCAGGCAAGCTATTACCAAGCTTGATGCTGTTGACGCGCCTGCTGGCGCCATGCCTGTTGTGCTTGGTGCGGGTTGGCCTGGTGTGTTATTGCATGAAGCCATTGGTCATGGTCTTGAAGGTGATTTTAATCGAAAGGGAAGTTCAGCCTTTTCCGATCGTATTGGCGAGCGCGTAGCATCGTCAGTATGTACTATTGTTGATGATGGAACACTACCGAATCGTCGTGGGTCATTGAACATAGATGATGAAGGCACAACAACGCAATGTACAACGTTAATAGAGAATGGGGTTCTTAAAGGCTATTTGCAAGATAAGTTGAATGCTCGATTAATGGGGATGGCAGCAACTGGAAACGGTCGTAGAGAATCCTATGCGCATTTACCGATGCCACGTATGACAAATACTTATATGCTTGCAGGCGAAAGTGCGCCAGAAGAAATTATCGCATCGGTTGATAAGGGTTTGTATGCCGTTAATTTTGGCGGTGGGCAAGTCGATATTACCTCGGGTAAGTTTGTGTTTTCAGCGAGCGAGGCTTATTTGATTGAAAACGGAAAAGTAACTCGACCCGTTCGCGGCGCGACGCTCATTGGTAATGGTCCAGATGTATTAACCAAAGTGAGTATGGTTGGAAATGATCTAAAATTAGATGAAGGAGTTGGTACTTGTGGAAAAGAAGGGCAAAGTGTTCCGGTTGGTGTCGGGCAGCCGACTTTAAAAGTTGATGAGCTAACCGTCGGTGGAACCAGTGCATAATTACCACCTAAATACTGATAACGATTAATTGTAAAATGAACACACAGTGATTATTAATAAAAAGAATTCCGAAAAACTAGAACAAGCTGTTAGCCAGGCGCTAAAAGTTGCCAAGCGATGTGGTGCTGATCAGGCAGAAGTTTCTTTGTCTGTTGACTCAGGCTTATCTGTTGCTGTGAGAAATGGGGAAACAGAAACATTAGAATATCACAAAGATAAAGGCCTTTCGGTAACCGTTTTTAAAGATCAATGTAAAGGTTCTGCAAGCACTTCTGATCTTTCAGAAAAAGCAATTAGTCAATCTGTAAAAACGGCATTTGATATTGCTCGGTTTACGGCAAAAGATGTCTATTCCGGACTTGCGCCAGAAGAAGAAATGGCCTGGCAATACCCGGATTTGAGTTTATATTTTCCCTGGGATGTGTCTGCCGAAGATGCTGTAGAGCTGGCCGTCAATTGTGAGAGTGCCGCACTGAAGTACGATAAAAGAATTGTAAATTCTGAGGGTGCTTCAGTTTCTAGTCATGAGGCTTTTCATGTTTATGGAAACTCACATGGATTCTTGGCTTCGTATCCTTCGTCAATGCACAGTTTAAGTTGTGCTGTTATTGGCAAAGATGGTGAAGTGATGCAGCGAGATTATTGGTATAGTCACGCAAGAGATAGTGATTTTCTTGAATCAGCATCCGCTATCGGTAAACAAGCGGCAAAGCGTACTTTGGCTCGTTTAAACGGTAAGAAATTATCAACCGCAAAAGTCCCTGTGCTTTTTTCACCAGAAATGGCCGCGGGAATATTCAGTCATTTTGTTTCCGCAATTAGTGGTGGCAGTTTGTATCGCAAAGCATCATTCTTAGTTGATGGAATAGACAAGATGATATTTCCAGACTGGATGCATATACTAGAACAACCACATATTGTTTCAGGCCTGGGTAGTTGTCCTTATGACAGCGAGGGTGTGCGGACGCGTTCTAGAGATATTGTGGCCGATGGGAATTTGCAGAGTTATGTGCTTGATAGTTATGCTGCACGAAAACTCGATATGACAACCACGGGAAATTCGGGTGGGGTGCATAATTTAACTGTAGTACCTAATCATTCCAATTTTAAAGCTATGTTGAAGCTAATGGATAAAGGCTTGTTGGTAACCGAACTAATGGGACAGGGAATCAATATAGTAACGGGTGATTATTCACGTGGCGCAGCAGGATTCTGGGTAGAAAATGGAAAAATTCAATATCCTGTTGAAGAAATCACAATAGCAGGAAACCTGTCGGATATGTTTAATAAACTTGTCGCTGTTGGTAATGATTTAGATTTACGGCGAAATATTCGTACAGGATCAATACTTGTTGAAGAAATGATGATTGCCGGCAGTTAATAGGTCTTAAGTCTAAATTTCATATTTTAAGTTGTTTCATTTTCTTTAGCATTCGCAAAATGGATCGCTCTTGAGAGTAATTCTCTACCTCTTCTAGTGGCACCCACTTAATTTCGTGAGATTCATCGCTTATCTTCAGGGGTTGATTCATGTCTGCTTCTAAAATAAAACGAATATCATAATGAAAGTGTTCTGGTTCATCTTTGCGAGCGGGGATAGTGTGAATATCAATATCAAAAATGCGATCAAAATAAGGCTGAATAAAAACGTCTTCAATACCGGATTCTTCGCTCGCTTCGCGCATGGCGACTGCTAATGTATTGGCATCATTGTCAGAATGACCACCGGGTTGAAACCATTGGTTGAGCTTTTTGTGATGCGTTAGGAATACATGGTTCAATGATTTGTCAACCAACCATGCTGAACCTGTAATATGTCCTGCTGTCAGGTTTCGATCAAAGCATCGCTCATTCTCTTCAACAAATTGAATCATATCAATCAACATTTGTTTTTCGATAGGATCAGTCGGAATGTGGGAATTTAAATGATTGAGAATGAATTTTCGATGCATGTGGCGAAAAACAATTCTTTAAAAAGGGATGCTCAGTTTATAAGGATTTAAAGATCAAGTCACGATAAAGTGTTTATCTTACGAGTAGGATCAAATACGGAAAATATTTTTCGTGATTATATCCAACTACCCGCCCACCTTTTATGTAAAATTTCCCATAGTTTGCTAGTGTCTTGAGTAAACAGCTGATCTGTGGATGCTGGAGCGAGTAACCAATCACCTTTTTCAATTTCTCGACTTAACTGATCGGGTCCCCAACTCATAAAACCGGCATAGGTACGAATTTTATCTCTTTTATTTTCTGAGCGTAATCTCATAGTGACTTCTTCACCAGCGCCAAAATATATATCTTTCTTGATTGAATGTAGGCCATGGCTGAATTGAGTTTCTGTTAACATGAACAAATATTTTGTGTGTAATGGTCCACCAAAAAATAACAGATTGTTGGTACTTTTAGTTGCGTGAGTCTCGGGAAAAGCTTGGTTGATTTGTAAATCCGTTGGTCGATTAACAATAAAACCTGAAGAGCCAGCGTTATCATGCTGGGTTAGATAAATAACGGTATTGGCTAAGGCACTGTATCCCATTTGGTCACTGGCGACTAGAAATACACCTTTACCAAGGTTTTTAAGTTTATCGCTTTTGTTTGATTCCGAATAAACATTAGCGGAAATAGAAAATAGAAGAAATAAACTTAAAATAAATTTGTTGAAAGTTGAGATGTTGAGCATAGTGATAGCTCCGATTTAAACTACTTACATTTTATATGGGATCAATCTATTAATTTGCAATACTTAAACCGGAAAATTTTTAAGGCCTTGAGTTTTGAGCGTTAAATCCGAATTTGTACTTAAAATAGCTGTTTTTTTAACTAATTCCGATGAGTTATTGTTATCAGTCTCAAAACGTTTGAGCTTGCCAGTGGTGACCGAGTACTCAGACGAATATGACTTCTATTTGTTAAAAATTGAAGATCGTTTAAATCTGTTGTACTGCAAAAAAACTGAAAAAAAACCAATGCATATTACCGTTGATTTTTTATCGGGCGGTGTGAATTATCGACGAGAAAAAGGCGGTGGGAAAAACCAGCCTATTGCGCGGGCAGTTGGTTTGGGTAAAACAAGTCAGCTAACAGTGCTTGATGCCACGGCAGGTCTTGGAGGAGATGCGTTTGTATTAGCATCTTTGGGGTGTGAAATGATTTTACTGGAGCGTTCTGCAATCATAGCAGAGTTATTGTCGGATGGAATTCGACGGGCGTTGGACGATGAAAATGTTTTTCCGATTGTTTCACGTATGAAACTTATTGTGTCAGATGCAGTTGAATATATGTCTCGGCTATCAGAGCAGCCTGATGTTGTTTACTTGGACCCCATGTATCCGGAAAGGAAAAAATCTGCCAAAGTGAAAAAAGAAATGCAGATTTTACAGGTATTGTTAGAACATGATGAAAGTAATAATTTATTAGATCAAGCCATGAAAGTAGCAAGACGACGGGTTGTTGTTAAGCGGCCTAAATCAGCTGCTTTTTTAAATAACCAGTCGCCAAGCCATTCAATTGAAAGTAAAAATACGCGTTTTGATGTTTATCTATCAGAGCAAGATTAGTTATTCATCCACTGGTAAATCTTTGCTATGGCCGCTGATGATATTCAATGCAAGCTGACCGAACAAATTGAATCCTCTTAATGCTTCTGGTGGATAACCGGCTACACATACAATCGGTTTGTTATTTGCCATGCCCATGATGAGTGGACGTCCCGAACGCATGGGCACGCCATCAATGACGAGTTCACCTAGTTCTTTTACTAAATCCGAAATAAAATCTCGCCCACCAACGGCTGTCCCACCAGAAATAAGTAACATATCAGATGATGTGAGGGCAGCTTTAGCTGCATCAACAAATTGATCAAAATCATCAGATTGAATGCCGCCATTGTTAACACATCCGCCAGCACTTTCAACGGCGGCAGATAACATTGGCAAGTTACTATCGAAGATATATCCTGTTTTAAAATTGTCAGTGTGAGGTAAAACCTCATTGCCTGATGAAAATATGGTGACAACAGGTTTTTTAGTTACGGCAACGGTATTCAAACCCATGCTTGCCATAACACCAATGTTATCAGGTGTGATTCGTGCGCCAGCCGCCACGAGTAAGTCATTCTTTTTGACTTCACAGCCTTGTTCTTCAATGAAAAATCGTGGTGGGAAAGGGCGACTAACTAAAATATTCTTATCCTGTTTCTTGGCTTCCCACATGCGTACAGCGGAAAAATTTCCTTCAGGGATGATGCTTCCAGTGGCGACTTCGATGGCCTCTCCGGATTTTGGTATTAGTGCGGTTTCATCGCCTGGGCGTATTTCGCCGGCAATCTGAAAGCTTATAGGTGCATCTTCTTCTGCCCCTTTAGTTTCCTCGGTATTAACAAGAAATCCTTCAACGATCGCGCGCGCATAGGGGGGGGAATCCATTGTTGCTTTTACATCTGAATAACAAATGCGATCTAAGGCAGAACTGATGGCACATTGTTCTGAATTTAATGAACGAAAATTAATTTTGCTAGCGAAATCGCTTTGTGCCTTAGGGAGTGGGGATTCGTCTTGCACGATGTATCCTTTGGATTATGTTATTCGGAATCCAAGATCATAACGTAGATTTGACCATAAAAAAAAGCGCGGTCATAAACCAGCGCTTTTAAAAGTTGATATAGAAAAGAGAATTTAGGCGTGCGTATTGACGTTGTTGCCTAAATGCGACTCAGTTGCAACGGGTTTTGCTACCGAGCTAATTAATTGTGCCGCATTAGTTGCTTGAATATCCAACGCTTTATTGGCGACTTTAATGCCAACAGTGTCACCCACTTTTTGTTGCATATTCGCACTAATCGCACCGCTAGAAATGCTATTAATATCCACGTTGTGCTCCTTCATGATCGTGCAATTGTGTAATCGGCCGGAGACAAATTATTTAGATGGGGAAAGTAAAAAGTAGAATGGAACTGTGACCGCTTTGGCGATAATGAGGGAGAGGTAACATATTGATAAATAGTAAAAAACCCCAGCTTGTCCAAGCTGGGGTTGGGCAATACTAATTTAGAAAGTCACACCAACTGCGTTTAGAGCGCCTTCATCATTTTCTTCGTAATTTACCATGATACGGCCACTTGCAGATTTGACTTCACTCATTATATCTGCACTTGCATTGAACGTGATTGGGCTATTGGTTTCAGCATCGCGTATGGTGAAAGAAGAATTGTTCACCTTCATGACGCTGCCGATATGTTTGCCTGACGCTTCACCGCCACAGGCCCAGATCGATGTTGATGCGATCAAAAGTGCTGAGGCTAAGGTACTGATAACAAGGGGTTTAATTGACATCGAAAATCTCCTTCAAAGAACGAACTCTTATCGTATTGTAGTTCTAATCCAATTTAAATCAATATTAGAAAATGCTGATTTTTTAGAGGATGTGATTATGAATAGGTTCCCAATTAATGGTATCTCACAGCTGTTAGATTTGACGCCTAGAAATTGATTTTATTACAGGCAATAAAAAACCCCGATTGCCGGGGTTAATGCTTCTTTTTATCGGTATACGATATCAAGAAGTGGTAAATATTATTGTTATTTTGTTATTTATTGTTGCTTTTTAGTGTCTGCAATTGAAAAGTCAGGAGAGTTACTTTTCGCTTGCTGTGCCTGTTTGATGAAGTATATTAAAACACTCAGGTATTAAATTTGTCTTAATCAGGCTGAAATTGATCGCGGAGGGGGATTTTGTAACACTTTGAAATATAGAGAAAAACTACCTAGTCACGTAGACCTGGAACAAACACCATGCTAAGTCTCTGTTTCCAGATCCATAAAATCAATGACTTCTTGCTTACGTTCCATGGTGTCGCCATAACCCAGTGAAATAAGCTCTCGGCAGAACGCTTTTTCAAACAGTAAATAACTAATCAGGTTGGAGCCGTGCTCACGGGAAGCTCCCAATCCCCGCATGAAAATGCGTACTGTTTTTGGCATCAGGTCGTAGTGCTTTTGTGTCATAGCGCTAATGTCCTGACTGGGCGAAATAAATAACATTTCGACTTTTCGCATACTCACACTGTCGTCAGGGTGGTGTTTGTCAGGAATTTGACTGAAGGTTTTGTTAATCCGCTCCAATCGTTCCAGGTCCATGCTGACATTATCGAGAAATATACTATCGAGAACATGACCGGCGATTTCACCCAGTGAGGGAGCTGAAATCATACGCTTTTGTAATGCGCTATAAGGGTCTTCGTGTTTTACGCCAATGATGAGTAACTTATCTGCGCCTAGGTGCAAAGCAGGGCTCGTTGGCGCATTTTGTCGCATGGTACCATCGCCGTAATAATCATCACCTAGCGATACGGGAGCAAATAATAAAGGGATGGCAGATGACGCCATGAGGTGATGAATATTAATATTCGCGCGGACACCGACGCGATTCGTTCGTACCCAGGGCTCAATGGTTTCCTGACCTTGATAGAAAGATACAGAATTTCCAGTTGAATAATTCGAGGCGTTAATACATAAAGAGTGCAGATAACCTTCATTAAGCGAACGCTGAATATTTTCAAAGGGCAAATAATATTCTAATAATCGGTGTAATGGCGTTCGATCGAGCAATCCATTTGATTTGCGATTGTTTGAAGCACTTCTTGCCATTGTGCCTACCCAGCGAATTGCGCTCTTGCTCATACCGGTCAGATCAGCACGAAATACTTGATCCATGTGAAAGTTGCCCCAAACATGGACTAATCGCCAAACGGCTTCTCGAAATTGTTCGGCATAGATGGCGAGCGCTGCAGCATTAATTGCCCCTGCCGAGGTGCCGCAAATAATGGGAAAAGGATTAGGTGCGTGTTTAGGTGAAAGATCTGCAATAGCTTTAAGCACACCAACTTGATAAGCAGCGCGTGCACCACCGCCAGACAATATTAATGCTGTTTTTTCGGAGCTTCCTTTGCTATTTTTTTTCCAAAACATAGATTAATTGCTTAATAAGGAGTCAGTGAATCATCGAGTGCTATGTTCCTGTATCATCTTTTCTAGTTAATGCAATATACAGTCTCGTTAAACTTAATTGTTTGATATATCCATTACACCATCCATTTCCACTTGTGCCCCTTTGGGCAAGGATGCAACGCCTATTGCTGCTCGCGCAGGGTAGGGTTGTTGAAAGTATGTCGCCATAATTTCGTTCACTAGCGGGAAGTGGCTCAAATCTGTTAAGAATATGTTGAGTTTAACGATATCCTGCAACTCGCCACCAGCGGCTTGACATACAGCAGTTAAGTTATCAAATACGCGCTGAATTTGAGCTTTAATATCACCTTCAACTAATTCCATGGATTCTGGGATTAACGGAATTTGTCCGGATAGATAAACGGTTTGTCCTACCTTTATCGCCTGAGAGTAAGTGCCAATGGCTTGTGGCGCTTTATCGGTAGAAATGATTTCTCGTGACATGATTGTTATCCTTTAGTGCGAGTAATTTTTTTAACCTGATCGAGTAATTTTATTTGGCGCATCACATTGGCCAAATGTAACCTGTTATTGACGTTAATGGTGAAAACTAATTCTGTGTGTTTTGAGTCGCTATCATCGATATTGATATTTTCAATATTTGACTCTTGGGCAGAAATAACCGATGCAACGTTTGCAAGCACACCTTTGTTATTTGCCACTTGAACGCGGATTTCAACCGGAAAGTCGTTATCTACATTGTCTTCCCAGGCTAATTCCAAAATATTTTCCGGGTGTTTTTTGTAATCTCTGACATTGCTGCAAGATTTGCTGTGAATCACAATTCCTTTGCCGGCACTAAAAATCCCGGTAATTGGGTCTCCAGGAATTGGTCGACAACATTTGGCATAGTTAACCACAATGCCTTCAGTGCCTTTGATTGCTAATGGCTTCGGTTGGTGGCCGCCTGACCTTAACCAGGATGGAACGTAGCGATGTAAAATTCCTTTAATGCCAAATTGTCGTGCGCTGACAGTTTTTTTCTCGGCTGGTTTTTCTTTCTCAGGCATGATTTCTATGATTTGTTTTGCAACCAATAATGGCATTCGATTCCCCAAACCAATGTCTGACAAAAGCTCGTCTAAGGAATCCAGTTTAAACTTATTAAGTACTCTTTCAACATGATTTGCTGGGACACGATCGATTGATAAGGAATAGGTATTTAAGTTTCTATCCAATAAACGTTTGCCCAGGGAAATCGCTTCATTGGTTTGCAGATTTTTTAAATAGTGTCGAATGTGAGTTCTGGCTTTGCCCGTGACAACGAAATTTAGCCAGGCCGGGTTGGGTTTGGCGCCTGGGGCAGTGATAACTTCCACGGTTTGTCCGGTTTCTAATTGCGTACGTAGTGGGGATAAGTGGCGATCAATTTTAATGGCGACACAGGCATTGCCAATGTCAGTATGCACCGCATAAGCAAAATCAACTGCAGTAGAGCCGCGAGGTAACTCCATGATTTCACCATTGGGTGTGAAAACGTAAACTGCATCGGGGAATAAATCGATTTTTACGTTTTCCAAAAATTCCATAGAATTGCCAGATGATTTTTGCAATTCTAATAAACCACGTAACCATTCGTTTGCCCCGGTTTTACTTGTCGTGGCATTCGTGTCAGCTTGTTTATAAAGCCAATGGGCGGCAATGCCTGCTTCTGCTACTTTATCCATTTCATCGGTACGAATTTGAACTTCAATTGGTACACCATATGGGCCGAACAAAACAGTGTGTAAACTTTGGTAACCATTGTTTTTAGGGATGGCAATGTAATCTTTAAACCGTCCCGGTAGTGGTTTATATAAGTTGTGTAACATGCCGAGGACACGGTAGCAGGTATCAACTTTATCAACGACAATTCTGAAAGCATAAACATCAAACACTTCAGAAAAGGATAACCGTTTGGTTCGCATTTTTGAATAAATACTATAAAGATGTTTTTCGCGACCAATTATCTGACATGGTAAATCTTCCTCACCCAAACGATTTTGAATATCTTCTTCAATTTTATTGATGATTTCTTTGCGATTGCCTCGTGCTTTTAAAACAGCGTCTTGAATAACGCGGTAACGGATCGGGTGTAACGCTTCAAAACCAAGTTCTTGCAATTCTTGACGCATATTATTGATGCCGAGGCGATGTGCGATTGGAACGTAGATATCCAGGGTTTCTTTTGCAATACGGCGTTGTTTCTCAGGACGCATAATGCCAATCGTCCGCATATTATGAACGCGATCAGCCAGCTTGATGAGAATGACCCTCACATCTTTGGCCATGGCTAGGATCAATTTCCGAAAATTTTCAGCTTGGGCTTCTGCTTTAGATTCAAATTTAATTTGTGTTAACTTACTAACACCGTCGACGAGTTCTGCGACTTCCTCATCAAATTCTGTCGCTAATTGATCTTTTGCAGTTTCGGTATCTTCAATTACATCATGAAGAATGGCGGCCATAATGGTTTTGTGGTCTAGTTTTAGGCTAGCAAGAATTCGGGCAACGGCCAACGGGTGATAAATATATGGCTCACCACTTAAACGTTTTTGACCTTCGTGTGCTTCTGCACCAAACAAATAGGCACGATAAACTTCTTGAACATCATCTTTTTCAACATAAGTTTCCAGTAATGTACAAAGGTCGCTGATCAAAAACATAATATTAAGGTCACAAAATTAATGGATTGGTTCTGGGTTTTGTACCAGACAGTTAGTTTTTCTTAAAAGTGATCGTTAACTATAAGGAAGGGTGGTTGGGGGTGCAATACTAAATAACCCCGATAATGAAATTATCGGGGTTTGGAAATGGAAGCTGCTTACTCTGGATTTTGTGTGGGCTGTTCTTCGAGGATTTCTTCCTCTACTTCTTCTTCCACAATGTTTTGTTGTTCTACAGTTTGTTCATCGACTAAACCTTTGGCAATTTCTCTTAACGCAAGAACAGTGGGTTTATCGTTCTCCCATTCGAGCATTGGCTCTTTGCCGTTCGCAAGTTGACGGGCGCGTTTAGTGGCCAACAACACAAGCTCAAAACGATTATCAACATTTTCAAGGCAGTCTTCTACGGTTATGCGTGCCATTAAAGGGCTCCAATGTTTGCAAAACCCGAAATTATAGTCGAATCTCGGGGATTAATCCAGCAATTCAGTTAAGAGTTCCGGTTGCTTATTATACTGGCGATCGGTTTTTAATCTAAAGCTTGTGATAATTGAGCAGACCTCTTGTATTGCCACGTCGAGGTCTTTATTTATTACCAGGTAGTCAAATTCATTGTAGTGGGACATTTCGATAACGGCTTCAGCGGTTCGTTTTGCTATCACATCTTCACTATCTGTCCCTCGACCTCGCAGTCGATCTAATAAGATAGACTTAGATGGAGGGATAATGAATATACCGGTAGAATCAGGAAAGATCTTTCTGACTTGTTGCGCGCCTTGCCAGTCTATTTCCAGAATGACATCGTCGCCGGACGAGATGCGTTGATTTAACCAGCTTTTTGATGTGCCATAGAAATTGGTGAACACTTCTGCATGTTCCACAAAATCATCCGCATCCCGCATAGCAATAAAGGTGTTGCGATCGACAAAATGATAATCAATACCGTCTTGCTCACCTTCGCGTTTAGGGCGAGTGGTATGAGATATGGACGTGGCGATGGCGCTTAATTTCTGGGTAACGGCTTTTACGATGGTTGTTTTGCCCGCACCCGAGGGGGCAGCGATAACAAACAAATGTCCATTACTCATGAGTTACTAATCTCCGTCTCTATATAAAGGCATCAACCAATTTTTTAAGTGCCTGACCCCGATGGCTGAGTTGGTTTTTCAATTCTGGTGCCAGTTCTGCAGAAGTGCACTGGTGCTCCGGCACATAAAATAGCGGGTCGTAACCAAATCCTTGTTTACCACTGCTTTCTAATGTTATGTAGCCCTCCCATGTGCCTTGGCAAATAACAGGTGTTGGATCGAGTTCATGTTGCATGTAAACAATGAGGCATTGAAAACGTGCAGACCGTTTAGTTTTTTCCACGCCGTCTAATTCTTTGAGGAGTTTCAAATTATTTGCTTCGTTGCCGGCGTTCTCTCCGGCATAACGGGCTGAATAAATGCCTGGCTGTCCATTCAGATAATCGACTTCAATTCCTGAATCATCTGCTATCGCAGGCAATCCAGTGAGTTTGCTTGCATGTCGTGCTTTGATTATTGCATTCTCGACAAAGCTTAAACCATCTTCAATAGCGTCTGGGATTGAAAAATCGGATTGAGGCCGAATCGTAAAGTGTGACTCTGCGAGCAACGCCTGAATTTCTTTGACTTTTCCAGGGTTGCTGCTCGCTAATACAACTTGCGTCGACATATTAATTTTCGAGTGCGTCTTTTTGGTGGCTTATCAATTCTTCAATGCCTTTTTTAGCGAGTGCTAACATGGCATTGAGTTCTTCGGTGCCAAAACATGCGCCTTCTGCTGTACCTTGAATCTCAATAAATTCGTTTTTTTCGTTCATCACAACATTCATATCAGTTTCTGCACTAGAGTCTTCTGGATAATCCAGATCTAATACAGGCGTACCGTTGTATATGCCCACTGAGATGGAGGCAACTTGGTGTTGAAGCGCATTTATTACTGAAGGGTCAGTTTTCGCTATGTGAGATATTGCATCATATAACGCAACATAACCGCCGGTAATAGATGCTGTACGCGTACCGCCATCTGCTTGAATTACGTCACAGTCTACGGTGATTTGGCGTTCGCCCAACTTAGTTAAATCAACAACTGCACGTAATGATCGGCCAATCAATCGTTGAATTTCCAAGGTGCGCCCACCTTGTTTTCCGCGTGCTGCTTCGCGTCCCATGCGGTCACCGGTTGAACGAGGTAACATACCGTACTCTGCTGTGATCCAACCAGAGTTTTTGCCTTTTAAAAAACGTGGGACTTTTTCGTCAACACTTGCGTTACATAACACTTTGGTATCACCAAATTCCACAAGTACGGAACCTTCTGCATGTTTTGTGTAATCGCGAGTTATTATGATATTTCTTAAATCATCTGGATTTCGACCACTTGGACGCATATTTTCTACCCTATTACTTTTTTAATGTGGGCGAGATTATACGCAGCTTTTTCTAGGCTAGCTCAAATTTTTCATGGGAGGAAAAGAAAGTCGAATTAATCCTTAAAGACGCGCAGGAATTCTTCAATGGATTGTGGGCGTTTAGCTGGATCGAGTTCCATCGTCCAGTCGATGGCTTTCAATAATCGTTTGGAGTATTTAGATGAAAAAGCCGCTGCTGCAGGTGTCATATTGTTCTTTTTAATCCGATCTTTTGCTGATGGTGGTGGTTTTGCCTCAATGCAACTGCGCATAGTTGCGCCGATAGCATACATATCTGACCAGGGCCCCAATTGCGCATTGCGTTTGGATTGTTCAGGGGGAGAAAACCCGTGTGATACCACAGGAAACATGCGGCTGTCTGCCGACAAGGCTAGTTTGTGGGCAGCGCCAAAATCAAGCAATATCGGTTCTGCCGATTGACGTAAATAGATGTTACCGGGTTTTATATCCAAGTGTAATAAACCCGCTTCGTGTACTGCCTGTAGACCTTGTAACACAGGGGTAAAAATGGATTGGATAAATTGTTCGCTACGGCCCTTGCCCTGTTTTTTTAGATAAGCTTGGAGGCTTAAACCACGGTGGTAATGCATTGCCGTGTAAATTGTGCCATAGGCCTGGCAGAATCCTACGATGCCAACGATGTTTTCGTGCTCAAGGGAGGCAAGTATACTTGCCTCTTGAAAAAACAGTTTTCGGCCTTGGCGAAAATATTTTTCGCTTTTTTCATCTCGGGCAACGACTTCCATCTTCTCATTGCGTTTGGCGAGTTTTGCGGGGTAGTACTCTTTTAGGACAATTGACTCCCCGGTTTCAAGGTGAGTACCAAGATAAACGATGCTGAAACCGCCGCCACCGATAACGTGATTAATTTTAAACCTATCTAGTATGGTGTCGTTGGGTAAATAGTCAGTGGGTTTTGACATAAACTTGTTTAACGGTTTTACACATCAGATAATGCGGACCAATATTCTCGTTGTAATGACACATTAACATATCGCCATATAAGCCAAAAATATTGAGGAAAGCTAATGATTAAAAGTATGACTGCATTCGCTCGCGAAGAGAGCAAGCAGCAAGATGGGGTTTTGAATTGGGAATTACGTTCAGTGAACCATCGGCATTTAGAGCCATTTGTTCGTTTACCAGAAGCTTTTCGCAGTTTAGAGTCCGATGTTAGAACCGCTTTAAAACACTATCTGTTTCGCGGTAAGGTGGAATGTGTTTTTAACTTTACCATTGCAACAGGTGAAGCCAATGGCTCAGTGGTTAATGCGGATGTCGTTTCTCAATTGGCGGATCTAAGTCAGCAGGTTAAGGGGCAGTTTCCTTCCTTACGTGAAGTATCACCTTTGGAAATACTGAAATGGCCCGGTGTATTGGAACCATCTGAAATTGATACCGAGGCAGTCTCAAAGCAAGCTATAGAGCTGCTGAATTCCACTTTGGAAGATTTAGTGGTTAGTCGAGAACGTGAAGGCCAAAAATTAAAAGAAGCGTTGCAGCAGAGACTGGAGGCCATGCAAGTCATCGTAGTTCAAGTTCGCGAACGCATGCCGGTTATTTTAACTATGGTAAGGCAACGTCTTTGTGATCGATTTGAAGAGCTGAAATTGCAGCTGGATAATGATCGCCTTGAGCAAGAGATGGTATTAATAACTCAAAAATCTGATGTTGAAGAAGAATTAACTCGCTTAGAGACACATATCGATGAAGTGCACCGAATATTAGATAGCCCGGAAGCAAAACCCGTCGGCAGGAGGCTAGATTTTCTCATGCAGGAATTGAATCGAGAGGCAAATACCCTTTGTTCAAAATCCATGGATTCTGAGAGTACCAAAGCAGGGATTGATTTAAAGGTTTTCATTGAGCAGATGCGAGAACAAGTACAGAATATTGAGTAATAAATTATTAGGGTTCTGTAAAAAAACTGGTGTTATTGACTGATACGGTTCCAATCAAATGTGACTTTTAGTATTTGCTAATATTCTTCTTGAGCTCAGCAAATGTATTTGGCCCGATTTGATCGTTTTTGTTAAAAGCTATGGTTTAAGGTAGCTGTAGCCTTGTTTTTGTAATTCAACAGCTCTAACTGTGCCGTTGCTGACATGTACGGCGGCGTCTAGTAAAGGTATTGGATTTCCGCTTTTTTTCATTCGGTTGAGCGTTGTACCGCAAACAGACAATCTAACGCCATGGCCCAATAGCGAAGATACTTTTTTGCTCATGCTGTTTTTTGAATGGGCAATGCCGACACCTGCGCCATTGGCTACAATTTCCACGGCGATATTTTCTTTTCCATAATGCTGAATCAATGCATTTGCGTTGTTGATAGCACTTTGGTGTAACGATTTGTTACTAGACGTGACATATATCATCACTTTCGTCATTTCAGTTGCAGCGACAGGCGTCAATACACATGAGAATAGGACTAATAATACTAATTGAGTTTGAGTGAATAGTGGGCGCATATCGATTCTCGAAATCACAAAAAATTAACTTAATTATCATATCGGCAATTTTGGGAATTAATTAACTGCCCAATCCCATTATTCTGGTAGGCAATCCTGGAGTATTTCGTTAAGAAATTGCTTACCTCTATCTGTTGTGCGAACAAGGTTCTTTTGCTCATCCCACGAAACGAGATTTTGATGTATCGATTTGTTTAATCGCTCTCTCAATTGATTTTCTAGGAGGCCTGTACGAAGGCAAAAAGCGTCAAGTGTGAATCCAGCGTTTAAGCGTAATGCGTTCATGAGGAATTCAAATACGAGCTCGTTACCTGTCACTTCACGTGAACCTGCAACGGGTGAGATAGCAGATTGGGTAAGGTAATCTTTTGGGTGTTTGAGTTTCCAGTATCGGGTGATGGATTGTTTATTTGCATCGGTTATTTTGGCATGTGCGCCAGCGCCAATTCCCAAGTAATCACCAAATTGCCAATAATTCATATTATGCCTGCATTGTTGGTTCTTTTTTGCATATGCTGAAACTTCATATTGGGCGTAACCGTTTTCTAATAAGATTGCTAGTCCGTTTTGATAGATACTCCAGCAATTCTCATCGTCAGGCAGCACAGGTGGAGAGTTATAGAAAGCGGTATTGGGCTCAATGGTAAGTTGATAATAGGACAAATGATTAGGAGAAAACGAAATAGCTTTTTCAATGTCATATTTTGCTTGTTCTAGAGATTGTCCAGGTAAACCAAACATTAGGTCTATGTTAAAGCTGTCAAAATTAGCCTGCTTGGCTTTTTCGATTGCGTTAATAGCAGTTTCTGAGTTATGGATTCGTCCTAGTTTTTCCAGATATTCATCGTGAAAGCTTTGTACCCCTAAAGATACTCGATTGATGCCAATTTCCCTGTATTCAAAAAGTCGTTCATTCTCTAATGTGCCGGGGTTAGCTTCCAAACTAATTTCTGCGTTGGGTAATAACGGAATACGTGCGCGAATGCCCGCAAGTAATGTATCGAGTGAATTTGCTGAAAACAAACTTGGGGTGCCTCCACCCATAAATATTGAGGAAATTTTACGACCCCATATTAAGGGTAAGTCGAGTTCGAGATCATTGAGCAAAGCATCAATATATTGGTTTTCAGGTAGTGTTGTTTTTTGTTGATGGGAGTTAAAGTCGCAATAAGGGCATTTTTGCACACACCAGGGAAAGTGAATATACAGTGATAATGGTGGTAGTTGAGAGAATGAAGACATAAAGGACAGGCTATTCCGCGTTGGGTAGGTTTGTATTCAAGTGTTGGATGAATTGTTCAGCTCTCTTTTTATTAATGCCCAAATCACCAGTGCCGACTCGAGATGCGGATCGAAAGTGAAGCAGATATTCGTTTGGATCCAGCCTAATTTCGAAATCATCAACAAACCCAAATACGTTAGATGTGAATGTGGCGGCTATATAGCGCTTATTTTGAAAAACAATAGTGCCTCCCATGCTGTTAATCGCTCGTTGGGCAGTAGGCATTACAACATCAAAATCCTTTTCAGCAAACCGTATGGGTTGCAGATAATGAGCTGTATCAGTCTTAAACTCGGTACATATGCAATTTGGTTTGTCAGGGCAAGAACTGAGTCTATTCTCATGCAGGCCAGGTGGGATTTTCGACTTCGATTTGAACCCTAAGGCAAAAAAATAAGCTGCTAAGCTAATGCTTAACAAGAGAAATACAATGACAATGATTTTCATGATTAATACTTCGGTTTGATTTTAGGTCTGGAATTATTTCAAATACACCGAGGGTGTCAAGCTAAGCATGAAGACATGACCTGTTATCTTCCTTAATGTTTCGTTAATGCTAATAAATGTGGGGGGTTCATATTGGCTTAAAGTCTGGCTGATATTGTCCTGTCACGTTCTTAAAGCTGAAAAGCTATTTACACAATTGATGAACATCACTCTACCCACATTTTATTTAATTCAGCTGTCTCAACATTTTTTCAAGAAATAAAAGATTTACTATTTGTAAAAATTCCGTCGACTTATCCCAAATACTCTTTGAATACTATGAACCCAAAAACTTATTTATTAAATATCAGTTGGAGCATATTTTTCTTAGTGCTCTTGTCAGCCTGCACAAAAGAGGTAGATGATGAGATCTATACATTAGATAAGCGGGAATCACTTTCGTTTGAGGAATCGGTTCAGAAAAACAATATCGAAAATGTCGAAATTGAAAGTGTGCTAACAATTGACGGTTTAAAGAATTTAGAAGTTGTTGCTAACGCGAAGTTTATGCAGCTTGAGTTGGGCTTGCCTATTGTGCAGGGAGCTGTCGGCAGTTTTCAAATTACCAATAATGCGCCAAAGGATGGTTTTGAAGTTGGCAAGACTTATATAACCTGGATGGTTGTCGATAGCGAAAATAATAAATCAACCAGTGTGCAAACGGTTGTGGTATTAGCTCAAAGCAATGAAGAATCAGTAATAGCACCGGTTAGTGCGTCAAATAATCAAAATACAACTGATCCTGCTAGCATGGTAAATCCATCAATCGACCCTGTTGTGTCGCAGGAGAATCAAAATAATCCAACGACGCCGGTAGTAAATAATCCAGGAACAACTGTTTCTGTGTTGCCCGTTGAGGATCCTACGCCACCCGTCGTTATGACGCAGCCATTAACCGCGGAAGATTTACAAGATTTGACGATCGAGTTAACAGGCGAGTTTACAATACCGGTGTTGCCACCTCCAAAAATTCTCGGTGGTGTGTCGCCCATTAGTATAAGTAACGATGTGCCTGAATCTGGTTTTGCAGTGGGAAGCCACAATGTTACGTGGCAGGTCATTGATGCAAAGGGAGCTACTCTCTCTTTAGTTCAGGTGATTCACTTGCTTTCTAAGTGTGATGCAAATGCAAGATTTTTTAAAGAGAATGTTTGGCCGGTGCTAAATAACAAATGCATTATGTGTCATAACCTCGAAGGAAGTCGAACGCCATTTAACTTGTTACCCGAAATCGATCCGGATTTTGCTGCAACAAATTATTCTATGTTTGAGATGATTAGTAAAAAGAAAGATTTAGCGGGTTTATCCATGTTTTTGGTTAAACCAACGAATATTAATAATGATCATGGTGGCGGAACAGTCCTCAAGCCGGATTCTGTAGAGATTTCTCATATTTCGACTATGGTTGATCGGTTGCAGTCTTGTGCGGCTCCAGAGCCGGTCATTGAAGTAAATCCCTTGGTTCTATTGACGCTGGAACAAACTTTAAGAAAAGCGAGTTTGGTATTAGTGGGGCGAATTCCCAGTGAGCAAGAATTGGTTGCGTTAAACGGGGAAGTAGAGCCTGCGCAAAAGCAGCAAGTTTTTCTTCAGCTAATTGATAATATGATGACAGAGTCGGCATTTATCGAAAATGTAAAAATAATATTTAACGACAAATTGCTAACGAATACTTATGCAAGTGGCGCACGTGGATTAGGTTTGGCGCTAAATGCATTTGATAACAAAAAATACTTTGATAATGCTACGTTAGAAACGCAGGGGTATGATAAGGCTGATCGAGGTTTGATTCGGTCAAATGCGGGTTATGGTGTAGCGATGTCAGCAATTGAGTTGATTGCTTATATTGTTGAAAATGACAAGCCATTCACAGAAATTCTGACAGCTGATTATGTGATGGTAAATCCCTATTCGGCTACAATCTTTGGTGCAAATATAGTAGATAATCCCGACTTTTCTTTCACTTATGGTGATGTGGCAGGTAGTAAGGAAAAAACCAGCTTCATTCCAACGACACTAATTGATAAAGATCTCAGGGCTATTCCTCACGCGGGTGTTTTGAGTACATTGCCATTTCTATCACGATTTCCATCCACATCAACTAACCTCAATCGTAAAAGAGCTGCGACAATTTTTAAAATATTTCTTGATACGGATATTGAAGGCCTTGCGAGCAGAACTGCTTTGGATCTAGATAATGTGATAGGCGAGTTTCCCACGCTGGAAGATCCTCAATGTAAAGCTTGTCATGATGTGATGGATCCGGTTGCTGGTTTATTAAAAAATTGGACTAATGGTGGTGAGTATCGTGGGGATTATGCAAAATGGGGCGATACAAAATTGCCTCCCGAAATGTTGTCGCCAGGTTTCAGTAAAGTGCTGGAAGATGCCTTGCCGTCAGAATTTTCAGATAAGGCTTTGGTCTGGCTTGCACAACGGATAGCGGCTGATAATCGTTTTGCGATTTCTATTACCAAATTAGCGCTTTCTGCTTTAGTTGGGCAAAAGGAACTTAATGATGTTGAGTTACTGGAGCGGTTGAAAAGTACATTTATTGATAGTAATTATAATTTTAAAGAGCTTGTTAAGTCTGTCGTGTTAACCGAATATTTTCGTGCGGACGCTTATGTACCTAGTGTTAATTTGGTGAATCTTGACCAATTAGGGAGCGCACACTTATTAACACCAGAGCAGCTCAATGCCAAAGTTATTTCGGTAACAGGCGGTTATGAGTGGAAGTCGCCGAGTAATAAGAAATTAACTGATCGAGACACGTACAATATACTTTATGGTGGTATTGATTCTCAAAATATTATTACGAGAACAGCGGCGCCGACCGGAATTATGGCTGCGATACAAGAGCGATTAGCATTCCAGACGAGCTGTGAAACAACGCCTCTAGATTTTTCCAAACCTGCGATTGAGCGAGTTTATTACAAGCTTGTTGAAATTACGGATTTGCCTGCTGATCCGGCATCCGCATTAAAAATTAAAGAAAATATTCAATTTTTGTTTTCTCACATATTGGGTGAGTTACACGCAATAGATTCCGTTGAAGTCTTAGAAGTCTTTAATTTATTTGCGGCGGCGATTGAAGGTTCAAGCGGCGACGCAATTCCTTCTAAATGCCGAGCTGGGCTGAGTGCGAGTGATCCGATAATCGTTGATGAAAATAAAACAGTGCGCGCTTGGATGGCAGTTTTAAGTTATCTGTATTTGGATTATAAGTTTTTATATCAATAGTGAGTTAGCATGAAAAGAAGAAATTTTCTAAAGTACGCATCGCTAATGGGTGGCATGGCTGCGCTTTCTGGTCTCCCCAGGAGTCAAGCGCTTGCGGCAGGTGCGGATTATTCTGGGCCACTATGGATTACGATTCATGCGGAGGGAGGTTGGGATCCAACAAGTTTTTGTGACCCCAAAGGTTATGATGGGATTGCCAATAAAGATGATCCTGCAAGAATAAATAATTATGACAAAAATAGTATTCAACAGATAGGCAATTTTAATATTGCACCGCCGCCGGACAGTTTTCTTGCTGATGGCGTAAATTATGACGCGACTCTTTATGATTCGGCGAGTTTTTTCACCAAATATCTGGATAAACTTTTGGTGATCAACGGTATTGATGTCCAAACAAATTCTCACAGTAACGGTAAATTGCACACCTGGGCTGGACGTTTGCGTTCTGGGTTTCCAAGTTTTGCGGCACTGGCGTCGGGGACGCTTGCGCCTACATTACCACTTTCCTATCTGGTAAATGGTGGCTATTCTTATCCAGCGGATTTGATTGTACCAACCCGAATGGATTCTCGCGGATTAGCTGCATTGTATGAGATTGCTTTCCCAAATCGTAGTGTGTCGCCAAAAAATAGCGGTAGTGCCTTATATTTTTCAGACACGGTAAAACAATTGATTGCTGAAGCGAATACTGCGCGAAATGCTCGATTGCAAGTGACAGAGACTTTGCCACGAGTGCTTGATGCAATTCGAGGTTTGGAAAATGCGCGACAAGAGACAGGGAGATTGGCTGATTTTACCACGTCACTTGATACCTTTGCCTCGAAAACTGTTGATGATTTTAATGGGAGAAATAATGCCTTTAAACTTTATCAGCAAGGCCGTTTAGTATTGTCTGGATTTGAGTCAGGTGTCACGTGTTCAGCTAATATTACAATGGGTGGTTTTGATACCCATGGGCAGCACGATGAAAAACATTATCCCCGTTTAATGGATTTGTTATTGGGTATTGATGGAATTATTCAGGAAGCCGAATTGCGAGGTTTGTCTGATAGGATTGTATTGGCAATAGGCTCTGAATTTGGTCGAACCAATAAGTACAACAAAAATAATGGCAAAGACCACTGGCCGGTGACAAGTATGATGCTCATGGGTAATTCAGTGCAGAAGATTGGTGGTAATCGTGTGATAGGTGCGACTGATGATTTGCAAAAGTCAGTGAAAATCGACCCTAATACTTTGTTGCCGGATTTTGATGGTTTAAATGATCTCGCTATTAAGTTAACCCCCGCACCTATTCATCACGCCTTGCGCCAATTGTCAGGTGTTGATCAAACGCTTGAGGCGCTTCGTTTTCCTTTGCTGGGTAGTAATTTAAGGATATTTTGAATCGAATAGTATGTTCAGGATAATGCTAGTCTAGCAGTGCTAAACGCTGTTGATTTGTCAATCGTAAAATAAATTTCGCAATATTCATTAAGTTCATCCACAGGTGATGGGTCGTCAGCACATTGACATCCGCTAATCGCGCTGGTGAAAAAGATCCCCGCTTTAATTTCTATTCGGAACTCATTTTCGTTGGTAGATAAAATTGTTACACCCAGGTTGTTTGTTGTGGTGTAGTTTCCATGGGTTTGCGCTTTTTGTAATAGCAATTCTTCAGCAGAGAGGTTTCCGATTTCCAGTTTAAATGATTCTGTAAAATTGGGTTGCCCCCAGGACTCAAGGGTTTTTTGAAGATAAAACATTATAATGGTATTGCCGTATAAAATAAAAAGCCCCGCATAAGCTTATGCGGGGCTTTTTTGGTTAGCTTAGGAAAGCTGGGTTTACATCATGCCGCCCATGCCGCCCATACCACCCATGCCGCCCATGTCTGGCATGCCGCCAGCAGCAGCACCAGCGTCATCTTGTGGAGCATCTGCAACCATTGCTTCGGTGGTAATCATTAATCCAGCAACAGAGGCTGCGTTTTGTAGCGCAGAGCGAGTTACTTTTGTTGGATCAAGAATTCCCATTTCAACCATATCGCCATAAGCTTCACTTGCTGCGTTAAAACCGTAGTTGCCAGTGCCTTCTGCAACTTTATTCAATACAACAGACGCTTCGCCGCCAGCGTTTGAAACGATTTGACGTAGCGGCTCTTCCATCGCACGACGGGCAATATCGATCCCGACGTTTTGATCATGGTTGTCGCCTTGTAAGTCTTTCAAAGAAGCTTCAGCTCTAACCAGTGCAACACCGCCACCAGCAACCACGCCTTCTTCCACTGCAGCGCGAGTCGCATGTAATGCGTCTTCAACACGTGCCTTTTTCTCTTTCATTTCAACTTCAGTAGCTGCGCCAACTTTAATGACGGCAACACCGCCAGCTAATTTAGCAACGCGTTCTTGAAGTTTTTCTTTATCGTAATCAGAAGAGGCTTCTTCAATTTGTGTGCGAATTTGAGTAACACGTGCTTCAATTTCGCTGTGTTCACCTGCGCCATCAATAACGGTGGTGTTTTCTTTAGAAATTAAGATTTTCTTAGCAGTACCCATGTCTTCCATGGTTGCTTTTTCCAAGCTCATGCCAACTTCTTCAGAAATGACTTGTCCGCCAGTTAAGATAGCGATGTCTTGTAGCATGGCTTTACGACGATCACCAAAGCCAGGCGCTTTAACAGCGCAAACTTTTACGATGCCGCGGATACTGTTAACAACCAAAGTAGCTAACGCTTCGCCGTCAATATCTTCAGCAATCATCAACAATGGTTTGCCAGCTTTTGCAACACCTTCCAAAATTGGAAGTAATTCGCGAATGTTTGAGATTTTTTTGTCGTACAACAAAACAAAAGGATCTTCTAATTCAGCAGTCATATTATTTTGGTTGTTAACAAAATAAGGTGACAAGTAGCCACGATCGAACTGCATACCTTCAACAACTTCTAGTTCGTTATCAAAGCCAGAGCCTTCTTCAACTGTGATAACGCCTTCTTTGCCAACTTTGCCCATGGCTTCAGCGATTATTCCGCCGATGTTAGTGTCGGAGTTTGCTGAGATGGTACCAACTTGTGAAATTGCGTTGTCATCTGCGCAAGGCGTTGACATTTTTTCAAGCTCTGCAACAGCTGCAATAGTCGCTTTATCGATGCCGCGTTTTAAATCCATAGGATTCATGCCAGCTGCAACTGCTTTCATGCCTTCACTTAGAATGCATTGTGCTAATACTGTCGCAGTAGTTGTGCCGTCACCAGCAACATCAGAAGTTTGTGAAGAAACTTCTTTAACCATTTGCGCGCCCATGTTTTCGAATTTATCTTCTAATTCGATTTCTTTGGCAACCGATACACCGTCTTTGGTGATGGTTGGTGCGCCAAAACTTTTATCCAAAACAACATTTCGACCTTTAGGGCCAAGTGTTACTTTTACTGCGTTTGCTAAGATATTAACACCGGCGATCATGCGGTGGCGTGCGTCGTCGCTGAAGCGTACTTCTTTAGCTGACATAGATATTTACCTCTGTATTTAAATTAATGAATTCTACTGAAAGAAAGAGTGATTATTAGCCAATGACTGCAAGAATGTCGTCTTCTCGCATAACCATTAATTCTTCACCGTCAACCTTTACGGTTGAGCCGGCATATTTGCCAAAAAGAACTCTGTCACCAACTTTAACTTCTAAAGCGCGTGAGTCACCATTATCTAATGGCTTGCCTCGTCCAACGGCAAGAATTTCGCCTTGCTCAGGTTTTTCCGCAGCTGCATCTGGAATAATAATTCCACCAGCTGATGTTTTTTCTTCCTCTACACGGCGAACAATTACACGATCGTGCAATGGGCGAATATTCATATAATTCAATCTCCTCTAGGTTTAACTTTTCTAATCGAGCAACGATTAGGGTTCTATTGGTTTTCTATCTGAGTGCAGATGAGGGGTACTCTTAGCACTCGGTCTTGATGAGTGCTAATAATAGGGATGAATGACTGAGAATCAAGGGGAATCAGTTAATTTTTCTCAAAATTAACTGGTGGGGCAATTTGGCTTATTTGCTCTGCGGGTAACTCATTGAATATATTGGGTTTATGTCAATACCCATAAGATGTTTTTGCATTTTGTTAATCCATCTAGGTTGAGTGGGCAGTAGAATTATTTATCTTCTTTTTTAAATTCGCCTTCAATCACAATATTTTCACGACGTTCGTGATGTTCGTAGCCTTGGCTTTGGTAGGCTTGCTGAGATTGCATGGTTTGAATGATATTTGAGTGTTTCAGAGCCCATATGACAAATGCGCGTCGAATTCCTGGGATAAGGGCGACAAAACCTATCGCATCGGTGAAAAAACCAGGTGTGAGCAATAATGCACCACAAATCAATAATATCAGCCCTTCAAACATTTCTATTGCGGGTACTTCTCCATTCCGAATACTTGTTTGCACTCGGTTTAGTGTGGAAATGCCCTGGTAGCGCAAGAGGAACGCGCCTAAAGCGGCTGTGCCAACAATGGCTAGTATTGTTGGAATAGCGCCGATGACTGAGCCCACTTTTATCAATAAATAGATTTCGATAATGGGGATGATTAAAAATACGAGGAAAAGCGATCTAAATATATTCATTATTATTTATGTAATTTCCGTGTGGTTTAACCTACTAATTGTTATGGGTTAGTAAATATTGAAAAAAAGGCGATTAAATCCGATATAGTAGCAGCCTTTCTTTCTACTAATGTAAGGCTTTTGGATGCAAAATCAAGTGGATTATTTGTTGGTGGTTAGCACTTGTCCAGATCACCTGATAGCAAAGGATTTAGCTAGTAATATTGTTGAGAGGCGTTTGGCTGCTTGTGTCAATATATTGCCCAATATTATATCGGTGTATCAGTGGCAAGGCAGACAAGAACAAAGCGATGAATGTCTGATGTTGATGAAGACTACAAAGCAGCAATATGCTGATTTGCAACGGTTCATAGTTGATAAACATCCCTATGAACTTCCCGAAGTGATCGCAGTCCCTATTAGCGATGGTTTACCTGACTATTTGGCGTGGATTGGTAACGCAATTAATGAGAAGCAGTAAGAATTTATGAAACTAATGATGAATAAAATAATTTTCGTTCTCCTCACAATGTTGCTGAGTTTTAATGCTTTTGCATTGTTCGAAGAAGATGAGCCTTTAATGCCTGAAGAGGCGTTTAAGCTTAAAGCTTACGCTGTTGAGCCAAATTTAATTCGTGCTGAATGGGATGTGGTTGAAGGTTATTATCTTTACAAACAAAAATTCAAATTTTCCACTGACTCCAAGGGTATTACACTTGGCGAGCCAATTTATCCCAAGGGTAAAATTAAAGAAGACGAATTTTTTGGCAAAGTTGAATCGTTTAGAAACAAAGTCAGTATTGATATTCCTATTACACGTGCTGCAAATGCCTCTCAAGATTTAAACCTTAAAACCGTGTCGCAAGGTTGTGCTGACATCGGAATTTGTTATCCACCGCAAAAACAGGATGTTGCCTTCGCCTTAATTCCAGAAGACGATACCAGTATGCTCAAACCAAAAAGTAGTGGTTTGGCAACTCTGAGTAGTCTCAGTAAAAGTTTAGGTGTGAATGCCGATCTCGAGGAATTCTTGCCAGCTGAAAAAGCCTTTTCATTTAGTTCCGAAGTCATTGATGGCAACTTGATTTTGCTGCAATGGGATATCGCTGATGGTTATTATCTTTATCGGGATAAGTTTGAGTTTTCCATTGAAGAAGGTGATGGTGTAACGCTGGGCAAACCAAAATATCCAAAAGGAAAATCAATTATTGATGAAACTTTTGGGAAAATGATTGTTTTTTACAAAAATGTCGGCGTAAAAGTACCACTTGGACGTGCCAAAACGGATGCAACTAATCTGTCTCTGCGCATCAAGTATCAAGGTTGTGCCGATGCGGGATTTTGCTATCCACCAGAAATAATTACAACTTCCTTGATGTTGCCAGAAGGTGATGCAAGTGTTAGTGCGAAGCCAGTCGTTAAAGAGGAAGTTAAACCTTCAGTTGCGCTATCGGAGCAAGACAGTATTGCGAATTCTTTGGAGAACGATGGGTTTTTAATGATCGTACTCACTTTTTTTGGTTTTGGTTTATTGCTGGCGTTTACGCCCTGCGTGTTTCCAATGATACCCATACTTTCAAGTATTATTGTTGGTCAAGGTGAAAGTGTCACAACTCGCCATGCTTTTAAATTATCGTTGGTTTATGTGTTGGCAATGGCATTGACCTATACGGTAGCAGGCATTATTGCGGGACTGTTTGGCGCGAATTTACAAGCTGCATTTCAGAATCCCTGGATCTTGGGTTCGTTTAGCATAGTTTTTGTTTTGTTATCTTTCTCTATGTTTGGTTTTTATGAGTTACAGCTTCCTGCATCCCTGCAAAGCAAACTAACTGAAATAAGCAATAAGCAACAAGGTGGCACAACAGCGGGCGTTGCGATTATGGGATTTTTGTCTGCATTAATAGTGGGGCCTTGTGTTGCAGCACCGCTAATGGGTGCTTTGATTTATATTGGTCAAACAGGTGATGCGGTATTAGGAGGTGTGGCACTTTTTGCGTTGAGTATGGGCATGGGGGCACCATTGATTGCTATCGGTACATCAGCAGGTAAGCTTATGCCAAAAGCCGGAGCATGGATGGATTCCATCAAGGCGATCTTCGGTGTCATGCTTCTAGCTGTTGCCATCTGGATGTTAGAACGCATCATACCTGCGCCTGTTGCCATGTTGCTATGGGCAGCACTGCTTATCGTATCCGGCGTATTTATGGGTGCACTTCTGCAAATGGAAAGCACAGTGAGCGGTTGGCGCAAGTTGTGGAAAGGTTTGGGCTTAATCTTGGTGATTTATGGTGGACTACTGCTTATCGGTGTTGCGAGTAACGCAACAGATCCACTTCAACCACTACGTGGCTTGACCATGGGTGCGAGCTCTGGTGGTGTTTCTGCATCTCATCAAGAAGTTGAATTTAAAAAAATTAAATCTCTGGATGATTTGGATCGAGAGCTCAAAGCAGCAAGTGCGCAAAACAAACCAGTGATGTTGGACTTTTATGCTGACTGGTGTGTCTCATGTAAAGAAATGGAACGTTACACCTTTTCAGATCCTGGTGTTATTAATGAATTGTCAAAAGGAATTTTGTTGCAAGCTGATGTTACTGCCAATGATGAAATTGACAAAGCATTGCTGAAGAAATTTCGATTGATTGGCCCACCCTCCATGATTTTTTGGGATAAAAGTGGCAAAGAATTGAGGAGTATGCGCTTGGTTGGTTTTCTGGAAGCAGATCCGTTTCTCCAGCATGTAAAGCGGGCTTTTAACTAATGAATCCGAAATTTGTTAAATACGGACTAATGATGTTAGCGCTGGTTGTCGCGTTTTATGCGGGTGACGGTATTATGAAAGCTTATTTAGAAACCACTCCTGCCGTAAAAGAAGCAAAAGCCGTTGAATCATTGGAACGGCCAGGTTTCGTTCTACCCGATTTAGATGGAAATATGCAAAATATGGATCAGTGGGATGGTCGGGTGGTCGTGTTAAATTTCTGGGCCACTTGGTGTCCGCCTTGTCGTAAAGAGATGCCGGCATTTCTAGAGCTGCAAGAGCAATATGCGGCGAAAGGCCTACAATTTGTTGGTGTTGCCTTGGATGAGCCAGGAAAAGTAGAAGATTTTGTTGATACAATGGGTGTTGATTACCCAATTTTATTTGGTGAGGATGAGGCAGTTCGCGTCTCTGGTTCATATGGCAATCGGCTTGGCGCATTGCCTTATACAGCAGTAATTGGTCGTGATAAAAAGATTATAAAAACCTACCGTGGTGAAGTTACAAAAAATTCTCTTGAGAAAGTCATTAAACGCGCTTTGTAAATAATAAACTGCATTGATCTGGCATCGAACTGCCGTGAATGTCTTTAATTATCTGGACATCTTATCTGATCTCGTGCAAAATTTCCCGTTCTACCTATTTCATACTTATTGGTGAGTGTAATCTGAGCAATGGCTGGCATATTAGTAATAAATGGCCCTAACTTGAATTTATTAGGTGAGCGCGAACCTGATCATTATGGTCAGCAAACACTTGATAAAATCGTTGAAAACCTCGAAAAAGAGGCAAAACAGGCTGGTCATAATTTAAACGCGACGCAAAGCAATGCTGAACATGAGTTGATTGATAGTGTGCATCAAGCACAAAAAGATAAAGTCGAGTTTATTATTATTAATCCTGCAGCTTTTACACACACAAGTGTCGCGCTTAGAGATGCGATTTTAGCAGTTGGTATACCATTTATTGAAGTGCATCTTTCAAATGTGCACGCAAGAGAATCTTTTCGGCATCACTCCTATTTCTCTGATATAGCAGTGGGTGTTATTTGTGGGTTGGGTGCAAAAGGTTACGATCTTGCGCTTCAAGCTGCGATTTCTATTTTGGATACGAGGGTTAAGTCTACGTAATGGACATTCGAAAAATTAAAAAACTCATTGAGTTGTTGGAAGAGTCAGGGGTTGCGGAAATTGAAATTCACGAGGGTGAGGAATCAGTTCGCATTAGTCGATATGGTCAATCCGCGCCAGTTGCTGCGGCGGCTCCGGTTGCTTATGCTGCTGCGCCAATGCCAGCACCGATGGCTGAAACGCCGGTTGCACCAGTAGCTGCAGCGGTTGCCGAAGAGCCGAAAGCGCCAGTCGTGACTGGCCACCAAGTGGTGTCACCCATGGTTGGAACGTTTTATACATCACCTACACCAGGCGCAAAAGCTTTTGTTGAAGTGGGGCAGCGAGTTAATGTGGGTGACACATTGTGTATTATCGAGGCCATGAAAATTTTAAATCAAATTGAAGCGGATAAAGCGGGTGTTATCGTTAGTGTGAATGCCGAAAACGGACAACCCGTAGAGTATGGAGAAACATTGTTTGTTATCGAATAATGTTTCTACTGATGATTTCATTCAAAACTATAAACAAAAATTGAAAATTCTATGTTGAGTAAAATTGTAATAGCTAATCGGGGCGAAATCGCTCTGCGTATTTTGCGTGCTTGTCGTGAGCTTGGAATAAAGACCGTTGCTGTTCATTCGGCTGCAGATAGGGACTTGAAGCATGTAAGATTTGCAGATGAGTCTGTTTGTATTGGTGCAGCGCCATCAATAGAAAGTTATTTGAATATTCCAGCAATTATAAGTGCTGCTGAGATCACGGACGCCGTAGGTATTCATCCAGGTTATGGATTTCTATCTGAAAATGCTGACTTCGCAGAGCGTGTTGAAAGTAGTGGTTTTACGTTTATTGGGCCAAAACCCGAAACAATTCGACTCATGGGTGACAAAGTTTCAGCAATTGATGCCATGAAAAAATCAGGTGTACCCTGTGTGCCAGGATCGGGTGGACCTTTGAGTGATGATGTTGAAGAGAATGTCCGCATCGCTCGTGATATTGGTTATCCCATTATTATAAAGGCTGCTGGCGGCGGCGGTGGAAGAGGAATGAGAGTTGTTCGAAGTGAGGCGGCGCTATTAAACGCAATTTCACTTACCAAAACAGAAGCCAAACAGTTTTTTGCAAACGATATGGTTTACATGGAAAAATTTCTGGAAAATCCACGTCACGTTGAATTTCAGGTGCTTGCAGATACTCATGGAAACGCGATTCACCTGGGTGAGCGTGATTGTTCTATGCAACGTCGGCATCAAAAAGTTGTAGAAGAAGCGCCGGCTCCTGGAATTACTGAGGAAGTTCGGCGTGAAATCGGCGAGCGATGTGCGGATGCATGTCGCCAAATAGGTTATCGTGGTGCTGGTACATTTGAGTTTCTTTATGAAAATGGTGAATTTTATTTCATCGAAATGAATACACGGCTTCAGGTGGAGCATCCAGTAACAGAATTGGTTACGGGTGTTGATCTGGTGGCAGAGCAACTCAAAGTCGCCGGTGGAGAATCGCTTACATATAAACAGCATGACATAAAATTGCGTGGTCATTCAGTTGAATGTCGCATAAATGCAGAAGATGCAAAGACTTTTTTGCCATCACCCGGCAAAATCACCCGCTTTCACCCTCCCGGTGGACCGGGAATTCGATGGGAATCCCACATATACGACGGATATGTTGTCCCTCCTTATTATGATTCAATGATTGGCAAATTAATTGCTTTTGGTAACACCAGGGACAGTGCTTTGGCGCGAATGCGTACAGCATTGAGTGAGTTAGCTATCGATGGTATCAAAACAAATATCGCATTGCATGAAGATATCTTGAAAGATGGCGGCTTTAAAGCCGGTGGAACCAACATCCATTATCTCGAGAAAAAACTCGAGAGTTGATGTAATCAACATTGAATGTCAGATGTGAAACATCTGTAACAATTTAAATGGCCTGGAATCAACTCACTCTTTTCGCCACACAAATCCTGGCGGAACAATTATCAGATTTAATGCATGAGCTTGGTGCAGTTGCGGTAACACTCAAGGAAGGCGGCAAAGAGCAAATACTAGAGCCTTTGCCGGGCGAGACACCTTTATGGAGTGATACACAAGTTGTTGGATTATTCGAGCTTGATCAAGACATTCAGCAAATTTTGCAAGATTTGAAACAGATGCTTGGGCAAATAGAATTTCCTGATTATTCTATTGAAGCTATTCCTGATAAAGATTGGGAGCGAGCGTGGCTTAATGACTTTAAACCCATGCGCTTCGGAAAAAAGTTGTGGATTGTTCCAAGTGCATTTAAACCAGTGGAAGACGATGCGATCAACATATTTTTAGATCCTGGTCTTGCCTTTGGTACTGGAACTCATGCGACAACCGCATTGTGTTTGCGGTGGTTAGATCAACATGGTGCACGAGGTAACAAAGTCGTTGACTTCGGTTGTGGCTCGGGAATTTTAGCAATCGCTGCTGCCAAATTAGGTGCAATTGAAGTTGCTGCGGTGGACATTGATCCGCAAGCAGTAGAGGCAACAAACGTAAATGCAAAGAATAATGGCGTTGAAAATGTAATTCATACGTCACTTTCAGATGGTTTTGAGTATAAAGCGGCTGATATATTGCTTGCAAATATACTTGCTAATCCATTAATGGAGTTAGCGGAGGTATTTAACAAAATGTTAAAACCGAATGCGAAGATTGTTCTATCAGGTATTTTGAATGAACAATCGGATAATGTGTTGTCGAAATATCAAGAATGGTTTGATATGGATACACCAGTTGTGCAGGATGATTGGGTATTGCTCAGCGGTAAAAAGTAAGTAGCGGAATTGAATTAACATTAATGGATTAATATGTACACGGAATGTCCTAGTTGTCACACATACTTCAAAATAACGCCAGAGCAATTAAAAATTGCAGAAGGCAAAGTACGATGCGGAAGCTGTGATCATGTGTTTAATGCCCTCAGTAGCTTAGCTGAAAAAGTCCCCCCCACCAAAACTTCGGAAAAAGAAGTTTCAGAACCGATCGCTGCCAGTGAATTTGAGAATACACAGAGTATTGCTGCCTTTCAGGTAGATGACCCCGAGTCAGAGGCTGCATTAGCCGACATATCATTACCTTTAGGTGCCGATGCGGAATCAACCGTAGAATCCAAGGGTGAAGAATCGGGATTAGAAAGTGTTACTGGTTTATCTGCGCTGATGGAGCAAGCTGATGAGGTTTCATCAATTCCAGAAGCAAATAGTAAACTTGAAAACGCCACTTCGGAGAAAGCAGAGCCTATGGTGTCAGAATTGATGACACAATTCGAAGAGCCGGTAACCGCAAATATAAATGGTGATGATAAAGAGAGTGTTTCAGGTTTTTCTGGCTTGGTATCCAATGCTGAAACAAGTGAACCTGTTTCAGAGAAACGTGAACTGGAGTCTCATCTATCCCAGTTGGAAATGGCGGAAGAGCCGGTATCATTTGCCGATGTGGAAGTACCGGGATTATCAGAAGAATCTGTATCTCAAGTTTCCGCTTCCGTTGCCCCCGAATCCACGCCTGATGAATTAGATGAGATCAACAAAGATATTGATAACGCACTTAACAATTTATTTGACGATGAGTCTCAAATCGAAAACCCAGATTCATTAAAGTTGGAAGATCCCTTATCAAAAGAAACACCTTTGTCAGAGATGGAAAATATTCCTGGTCTCGAAGATTCGCCACAAAAAAGTGATTTTTTACAACAAGGCAATCCGGTTGAGAATATTTCAGAAGTGGATTTAAGTGATCAGTTTGGTGATACCAAACCATCGAGAGAAAAGCCCAGTAAAGAGCATCCTCCAACAGAAGTAACTGAAATTGATTTAAGCGATTCATTTTTGTCGAGCGAGCCCATTGCTATGGACGGGGATGAATGGGAGCCGTTGAGTAAATCGCGAATCGAAACAGAAACAGAAACTGAAAATACGGGCACTGATAATTTTAAATTAGAAGAAATAAGGGATGATAAAGAAGAATCCAGTGGCGCTGGTTCTCGAGCTGTTTGGGTTGTGTTAATTGTTATATTGCTTTTTGTGTTAGTAGGCCAATTCACATATTTAAAGCGAGAGGAATTGGCAAAATATGCTGCTGTGCGACCTGTGCTTGATCAGGTTTGCGCAATAATTAATACGTTTTCCACCTGCGAAGTACCTGATCCAAGAGAAGTTGAATCGATTGTTATAATAGAGCGAAATGTAGTAAGCCATCCTAATGCAAAAAATGCCTTATTAATTACGTCGAAAATAAATAATGAGGCAGGTTTTGTTCAGCAATATCCTCAACTGGTATTGACCTTTTCAGACATCAATCAAAGTGTTCTTGCGCGGCGATCTTTCAGTCCTGAAGAGTATCTGGCAAAAGGCGTAGACATAGAAGCGGGTATGGAGCCTCATAAACCCATTAAAATTATGTTGGAAATTGTGGACCCAGGTGAAGCAGCGGTAAATTTTGAGTTTGAGTTTCGATAGTCAATGGAATTACGCTTAATTTGCTCGATTCTACAGCGCCGATTTGAATGCTCTTCGTGTTGGTGAAATACTGCCCAAATGTTTGTTCAATTCCCGAGTAAAGTAATTGGTTAATTGTCAGACTAATTAACTCTCCGCTAAATTGCTAACAATTAGCTAAAAAAACACCAAAAACGATAAAAGTTTTTGTTAAATTGTACAAAAACTAGTTCCATATTAAATTCGAAATGGGTATGATTGATGGCGGTTTCAGCATGCAGTGTGGGTGGTTCTTGATTCGCATTGGTTCTTACAAATTGTCCAGTCAAGCATTACTTGCACCCATGGCGGGAGTAACTGACAAGCCTTTTCGTGATCTTTGCCGTCGTTTTGGCGCAGGCCTCACGACGAGCGAAATGGTTACATCAGAGGCTAGGTTGTGGAAATCAGAAAAGACCAAACAACGATTGTTATTTTCTGATGACGAACTACCTCGAAGTGTGCAAATTGTTGGTTCAGATCCTATAAAGTTAGCTGAGGCGGCCCAGTTCAATGTTGATAATGGCGCACATATTATTGATATTAATATGGGGTGTCCTGCCAAGAAGGTTTGCAATGTTGCAGCTGGATCGGCGTTAATGAGAAATGAACGCTTAGTTGCTGAAATACTAAAAACGGTAACCAATGCGGTGTCTGTTCCAGTAACTCTTAAGACACGCACTGGATGGAATATCGAAAATAAAAACGGTGTGAGAATTGCAAAAATTGCACAAGACTGTGGTATAAGTGCAATAGCAATTCATGGTAGAACACGAGAGTGTTTATACCGTGGTGAAGCTGAATATGACGTTATTGCCAAGGTAAAAAACAGTGTATCCATCCCTGTAATTGTTAATGGTGATATTGATTCACCTGACAAAGCTAAGCAGGTTCTTGATATCACAAATGCCGACGCTGTTATGGTGGGTAGAGGGGCTCAAGGTAATCCTTGGATATTTAGAGAAATTAATGCCTTATTAGAGAAAGGTGAGATTTTAAGTCCACCAACTTTGTCAGAGAAAGCATTAGTTTTATCTGAGCATTTAAAAAATATATATGATTTTTATGGGGAGTATAGGGGATTGCGTATAGCACGCAAGCACATAAATTGGTATTGTAGCGCAATTGAGGGGTATACTTCATTTAGAAAAGTTATTAACAAAATTGAATCTGCCAATGAACAGTTGGAGCGTGTAAATCTTTTTTTTCAACAATCAATTATTCAAGGGGACAAAGCGGCATGACCGGTATTCCAACAGAAAATACAACTGATAATGAAATTGCTCAACCACAAGCAACTGAATCTACATCTGGGATTCAAGAGTGTGTACAAGAGTCTATGGAAACTTATTTTTCAAATCTTGATGGTCAAGGTACCAACGAGCTTTATAAAATGGTGATCAGTGAAGTTGAGCAACCTTTACTTCGCGTTGTATTAAAACACACACGTGGTAATCAAACACGAGCTGCTGAGATTCTTGGCATTAATCGTGGAACATTACGTAAAAAATTAAAAATGTATGATTTAGGCTAAATCCTACAATTTTTAGTTCTTCAAGTATGGCCGAAAGTCTCTGATTTTCGGCCATACTCATTTCTGGCTGTAAAAAAATAATTTTAAAAGATTTTGGATGAAAAAAATGGTGAAGATCAAGCGCGCTCTAATTAGTGTTTCAAATAAAGACGGGATTGTAGAGTTTGCAGAATTTTTACAATCACTTGATATTGAAATTTTATCAACGGGTGGAACTGCGAAATTGCTAGCGAGTAATGGGGTGGTTGTAACTGAAGTCTCCCAATATACCGGATATCCTGAAATGATGGATGGACGAGTAAAAACACTTCATCCAAAGGTGCATGGAGGTATTCTTGGCCGTCGCGGTGTTGATGAATCAGTTATGCAGGCTAATGAGATCTCTGCAATTGATTTGGTTGTTGTTAATTTATATCCCTTTGAGGAGGCGGTTAGTCAGCCAGGATGTACTTTTGCGAATGCCATTGAGAATATTGATATTGGTGGCCCCACAATGGTCAGGTCAGCGGCAAAAAACCATGAATCGGTATCGATTGTAGTGAATCCTGCTGATTACCAAAACTTAATGTCAGAGTTGAGCGTAAATAACGGCGCTTTATCTAAAGAGCGGCGATTTGCACTGGCCGTAAAAGCATTTGAGCATACTGCCGCCTATGATGGAGCCATTGCTAATTATCTTGGTGCAATCGATCAAGATCAAGCAAGTCAAAAATTTCCACAAACCTTTAATCGGCAATACAGAAAAGTCCAGGATTTACGATATGGAGAAAATCCACATCAAAGCGCAGCGTTTTATGTGGAAAAAACATTGCTTGAGACATCTGTTAGTTCTTCAACTCAGTTGCAAGGTAAGGAGCTCTCATTCAATAATATTGCAGACACAGATGCTGCATTGGAGTGTGTTAAACAATTTGGCGAGCCAGCTTGTGTTGTTGTGAAACATGCTAATCCCTGTGGTGTTGCAATTGCTGATTCAGTTCTACAAGCATATGAACTGGCTTTTGAAACTGACCCTACCTCCGCGTTTGGAGGAATCATCGCATTTAATCGTGAGTTGGATGCTGTCACAGCGAAAACGATTATTGGAAAACAATTTGTTGAAGTAATAATTGCGCCGAGTATTCATGAGGATGCGAAAGTTGAATTGGCTGCGAAACCAAATGTACGTGTGCTCTCTTGTGGTCAATGGAATAAAGAGTGTGTTGAGGCGTTAGATTTTAAGCGTGTAAGTGGCGGCTTGTTAATTCAGGACCGTGACAACGGACAGATTACGCAGGATGAATTAAAAGTGGTAAGCGATCGTCAGCCGAGTAAACAGGAGTTAAATGATTTACTTTTTGCTTGGCGAGTTGCGAAGTTCGTGAAATCAAATGCAATTGTCTATACCAAAAATGGACAAACAATTGGTGTTGGTGCTGGGCAGATGAGTCGGGTATATAGTGCAAAAATTGCTGGAATAAAAGCAAGTGATGAAAACCTCGAAGTGAATGGGTCTGTAATGGCATCAGATGCATTTTTTCCCTTTAGAGATGGTATCGACGCTGCGGCAAGTGTTGGAATAACCGCTGTTATTCAACCCGGTGGTTCTATGAGAGACCAAGAAGTAATTGATGCGGCGAATGAACATGGTATAGCGATGGTATTCACCGGAATACGTCATTTCAGACACTAAATTGATTAGTTTAAAAAAATAAAATACATCGATTGACAAATAACTAAGCGGGCTATTGCCGGCTTAGTTATTTATAATTAAAACCTAACTCAAAACAAGTCATAAGCATATTTAAGTCCGATGCTTGTGTTAAGCCCATTGAAAATGTCATTATCGTGCGCGACGATAAATCCGGATTCTAAATTGATTTTAAAATTCTTGGAGACTGGTGTGTCGACGTCTACTGAAATAAACATATTTAACGCAGTGCCACCGATATACATCAAATCCATTCCAATAAATACATGATCGCTGTTTCCCATGCTCTGCATAACGCCTCCGGAGGCATATATCTCAGTGCCAGTGCCCACGCCCGCTTTTAAACGGTAGACTAGATTTACATTGATTAATGAATCTCGTTGATATAAAAAAGTTGAAATTTTTCCACTTGTCGTAGCATTTACATTAGTCATGGTTTGATTAAAACCCCACATGTTTTTTCGAGGGGATTCAACCTCTTCAACGCGATCACCTTTGGTTATGGTGTATTTGCTTAGATCATAAGTGTCAGAAATTGATAGTTCTCCTTTGGAGAAATTTTCATAAACCTCATTTACTTTAATGTGGCCAACAGGCTGCCTAAATGCTTCTTTTTCATTGATAGCTTTAATGTCTCTAAATACTGCGTAATAAGTACCTTCTTCAACACCCGCATTTTTGCCAATATTAATAGCAACCTGATTTTCAAGTACCGACAAAATTTTACTATCAAATGCATTGTCTGATTTCTCCGTGGTACGTTTGACCCAGTGTTCAGTGTCGATAGATAGTTGTCCTACAATAATCTCGGCAATGGAATAAACAGCAGTGACTTTTTTTACTCTAACAATTCCTGTGGTAATCTCGAGATTACCGTAGGAGTTGCCATCTTCATCTTCAATGGTGTCGCCTTCTTCGTAGACTCGATAGGTTTCGTCTACCTTGATCCCGGCTGTTTCTCCTAAATCAAAATATACCAGCCGTTTATCCTTTTTGATGATGCGCCCTAGTTCAAGGAATTTGGTTTTTAGGATCAATGGCATACTGTATTCAAGCTGCGCGAGAAACGCTTTCACACTCTTAACGTCAAACTTATCTTGCCATCGAAAAATAAGTTCGCCATTGTTACGAAAGATTTGAAAATCCAATTTTGCCGTTTTCTTTTCTGTATCTAGAATGACATCTGAAACCCAGGGAACGTTATCTTTTGCTGCAGCACGAAATCGATCTTTCAAGGGTTTACTGCCGGAGATTGTGCCTTTGATTCCCTTGATGACTTTAAACTTATTTAGGTTATCGAGACTTTTTTTGACAATTGCTCGAAAATCGGCAGATATAGCAGTGTGATGTCCTTTTAGATCTGTGTACACAACAATGCTTTCGTTCTTAGCTTGCACAGCTGTGTTAATGAAAAATAGTAGTGCTATGCAAAACAAGCACGATTTTGTGACGTGCAAATAGAGATTTCGATCAGTCATTTATTATCCTGCTACAACATCCGTGTTTTGAGTATTTAATACTCGTTTGGGTGAAAATTAAACTTGTGTACGGTGATATCGGCAGTTTTTTGCAAAAGCTTGAAATTAAGGGAGAAAAAGTGGAGAAACTACGTGTTTTTTTCAGTGGATTCGATTTGTTCCATCAATACGAAACATTCATCTTCGGTAGCACTGATAGTTTTTAATAATTCGGTTTGCTGCTCGAGAAGGTTTTTTAGTGTCTCTTTGTTCTGCGCTTCATAAAGTTGGCTGTCAGCAAGCTGCTCTTCAATATTTAGTTTTTCAATGTTGAATTTGGCTAAGGACTCTTCAAGTTTCTTTAGCTTGTTATTAATTGGTTGCAATAGTTTGCGACGTTCAGCGTCTATTCGTTTTTGCTCTTTACGAGAAATTTCAGGTTTATCTAGGACTTTTGGAGTCGATGATTCTTTATTAAGTAAGCTTCGATAATCATCTAAGGCACCGTCATAAGGCAATACTTGACGATTTTTTACTAGTAAGAAACTATCACAAACGGTGTCTAGCAAGTGACGATCATGAGAAACAAGAATCATCGCACCTTCATAGCTTTGTAAGGCAAGCGTTAGCGCATCTCGCATATCCATGTCTAAATGGTTTGTGGGTTCATCAAGTAACAGTAAATTAGGTTTGTCATAGACTAGACATGCGAGTACTAGCCTCGCTTTTTCACCACCGGATAAAGTATTGATAGTTTGTTTGATTTTCTCATTCTTAAAGTTAAAACGTCCCAAAAAGTCACGTAAGTTTTGTTCGCTATCAAGTGTATTGATTCGAGTCATATGGCTTATGGGCGTATCGTTAAGGTCCAGTTGTTCAATTTGATGTTGTGCAAAATACGAAATCTTTACGTGTTTGTGTCGATCACAAGTGCCAGCTAAGTTCTTTAACTCCCCAGCAATGAATTTTATGAGAGTAGATTTTCCTTCACCATTTGCCCCTAATATTCCGATCCGATCATTGATAAATAGATCCAGTGAAATATCTTCCAATATGCACAAATTGTTATAACCCAAATTTAGATCCGACATTTTTATAAGGGTATGGGGTTTATGATCCGGCGGAGAAAATTCGAAGTGAAATGTTGAGTTAATGTGCGCAGGCGCGATTAGCTCAAGTTTTTGTAAGGATTTAATTCTGCTCTGTGCTTGTTTTGCTTTTGTCGCTTTGGCTTTAAATCGAGTGATAAAAGATTGAATGTGCTTAATTTGTTTTTGTTGTTTATCGTATCCAGCTTGTTGTAATGCGAGTTGAGCAGCTCGCTGCTTTTCATAATTAGAAAAATTACCTTTGTACATTATTGCTTTGTGTTCAGTTATATGAATTGTATTATTTATGATGTTGTCTAGAAAATTACGGTCGTGAGATATTATGAGTAACGTTCCCGAATAGTGATTTAAATAATCCTCTAGCCAAAACACAGTTTCTAAGTCGAGATGATTTGTGGGTTCATCCAGCAGTAAGAGATCAGAGCGGCACATCAAGGCGCGAGCCAAATTGAGTCGCATTTGCCAGCCGCCAGAAAATGTTGCGACAGCATTTTCAAACTCGATTTGTTTAAATCCGAGACCTGCTAATAGCTTGGAAGCCTTGCTTTTAGCTGTATATCCATCAAGCTGGTCCATGGATTGATTAAGTGATGTGATTTCACTATTGCTTAGATCGGGGTGGTTTTTTTCCAATTTTTTCAATACGCTAAAAAGTTCTTCATCTCCTGATAAAACATAATCTAACGCAGAGAAATCCAGGTTTCTTATTTCTTGCTCAACATGTGAAATCGTCCATTTTTCTGGAAAATTAATGTTGCCAGTATCTAGTTCTAGCTGTTTTAAGATGAGCGCAAAGAGACTCGACTTACCGCAGCCATTTACACCAGTAATGCCCACGCGCTGGCCTGGATAAATTACAAGGTTGGCTTTTTCGAATAAGGACTGTGTGCCTCGCCTTAGCGTCGCATTTTTAAGTTCAAGCATAAAGAAATAGTCTGTCCGTTATTGGTTGGAATACTTAAAAATTTGATTTTCGTCGGATTATAAGTTGAAAGGGAGTGGTGTGAATTATACACAAATTTAAATAAAGGTTGTGATACTTTCGTGACTTTTGGGTGAGTATTCTGTGAAGTTTCCCCAGTAGTCTATCTGTGTTTAACGATGATAAAACGAAAAGGAAACCGATATGCGACACATACTAAAAACTAATATGATGGCCTTGGGGATTACTCTGGCGACTGGTTCGGCTGCAATGGCGGCGACTTGGGAGGTCACGTTGACTAACCTTACCCATGGAAATCATTTCACGCCATTATTGGTCACTGCTCACGATCAAAATACACACTTGTTCGAAGTTGGTGCAGCTGCTTCAGCGGCAATTGAAGACATGGCAGAGTGCGGCAGTTTAGCAGCATTGGAAGCAATAGTGGTTACAGCTGATACGGTTTCAAATCCAAATTCTGGTTTTTTAGATCCGGGTGATAACACTTCGGCGATGCTAACTGATCCAGCCGGAACGCATTTATCGATAGTCGCGATGGTGCTACCAACGAATGATGCATTTATGGGCTTGGAATCTCAACTCATCCCAACGGACGCCGGCACGTATACTTATTGGGTAAATGCCTATGATGCAGGTACTGAACAAAACGATGAAATTCTTTCTACATCAGGAACGTGTGCTGCTTCTGACTCCGGCATGATGCCGGGTGCTCCAGGGGGCAATGCTGGGTCAGGTGCGACCGGAGTAACGTCAACTGAAGATGCAAATACAATGATTCATATTCACCGGGGTGTATTGGGTGATGACAATGACTCAGGAGGTAAGAGTGATTTGGACAATACGATTCATCGTTGGCAGAATCCCGTTGCAAAAATTACCGTAAAAGTGACGCCATAAGGGGAGTTTTTATAATGAAACCTATAAAACAATTCCATAAGATTATTTTTGCTTGCATACTGCCTGGGTCATTGGTGCTTTCCGGGTGTTTTCATGAAGACGATACCGAAAATATGACACCCACTGCAACAGCAACTACCGCGGCAAGCGCGGCAGAAGCGAGTGTGGTGACATTGAACGGCAGTGGTACCGGCGATGGTGCATTGAGTTATGCCTGGTCTCAAAAAAGTGGAACACTTGCTGTGTTGAAAAATACTGATTCGGCAGATGCTTCATTTATTGCACCTGTATTGGATTTAACAAATACAACAGAAACCTTGGTTTTTGAATTAACTGTTACGGATGCTGATGCTGAAACAGCAACAGCAGAAGTCTCAATCATGGTTGATTTGGATACAACAATTTCCAAATATAAAGTGACGACAACAAATATTACTAATGGCCAACCACTAACACCAATCGCTGCAGTGTTGCATGATTCGACATTCAGGCCATGGGCTGTGGGGTCGGCTGCAAGTACAGGTTTGGAAATTTTGGCAGAATCGGGTTCGCCTCGTGAATTTGTCACAGAAAGTGTTAACGATAACTCAGGAGCAATTGCTGCTGGTGCAGCGGATGGTATTGCAATACCAGGAGCCAGTAAAACCGTGCTCGTAGGTGCGACAGCTTCAGCAAGCCATATGTTGTCCATAGCATCTATGCTAGCAAATACAAATGACGCATTTTCAGGTGTGCAACAATTGGCGGTAGGTGGATTGGCTGTTGATGAAACTGAGACTAGATTTGCACATGTTTATGACGCGGGTACGGAGAAAAATACGGAGTCTTCAGGAACGGTTGCGGGCCCGGCGGATGCCTCTACTGCCGCTGATAAAGGATTTAGTGCAACGCGCGATGATCCTTCGAGTTTTGTTAGTTTGCATGGTGGCGTGGTAACCGTAGACGACGGTTTGTCAACTTCGGTATTAGATGAATCCCACCGATGGATGACCTATGCGGCAAAAATTGAAGTAACACGAATACAATAAGTTTGTTCATAATTCCTAACTGAATTCCAATCGCATGGCTCTCTGATCATGCGATTGGAATCACAAATTTGTTCGATTCTGTTTTTCCCAATTTAAAAGTTTGTTCAGGCAATCTCTGTAAAATGCCAGAGCTTCTCGCTGTCCAGTAAATTGGAGGCGATTGCTGATTTCTTTCCAAGAGTCTCCATAAATGGTCTTGTAAAGAAGTAGTGTAAGCTCTTTTTGAGAAAGCAGATCATGAATCGTTTCATTGCATAAAGCATTTAGCGAAAATTCATAAATAGAATAAATATTATCTTCATATGAGTGATTGTGATTTGCGACAAGAAAAATTTTATTATAATCGACATCTGCTAATGGCTTTTTTTCTGACGAAAGATACCACTTGAAAATGGTTAAGGTGAGTTTAGTCTCGAGGCCGGTTAGTTTTTCAGGTAACAGTAATGGGAAGTTACGATGAAAACTCGCCTTTGCTTCAGCATTGATAAATTCAAATCGGTTTTGCAGGGGTTTAAGCATAAAAGCAGCGAATGCATTGGTTTTTGCTTTTTTGTGATGCCCTAATCGAACCAGAGAAAATTCTTGTTTTTTCCAAAAATTGAGTAACTCAGCGCTAGCGCCATACGAGCATGATAAAGCGTCAAACTCTCGTTTTTTCGCATCTGCCTCTATGTGTTTACATAGTGTTGAGCCAATATTCTGACTTTGTAGATCTGTTCTGACAGCAATGCGCATGAGGCGCAAATAGCGAAATTCTCCCGCATTTTTAATGCCTAAATGTGTAATGAGTGTTTGTGGTGTAATGTGCCCCTTGGGTCGTCGATTCCCATAATAAATTTCAGTCGATAAGTTTTCATCTAACTCACCCTCACGCATGGTAATCGCTGTAGCAATCAGTACTGAATTACTAATAACAAGATATATTTCAATGTTCTCATTATTGATGATTTGTTGTAGGTCTGATGGTTGTGTTCGATAATGAGCCGTGCTGAGTAGGTCGTAAAAATTATTTAGTAAACTTTCATTGCAGATTAACTCTTGGGTGGAAATTTTACTGATTTTAAGAGTCTTTAAATCAATGGGTTTTGGTTCTGTGTAATTGTCAGGCGAAAAAAGAAATAATTTGTTAGTGAGCTTTTCCAGTGGGTCATTGTCATTCCATCTTATGGGAGAGTGAAGCGCTAATTTTTTCCAATTTGGTGTTTCCTGATCTAAAATTTTAAAAAATTTAATTGGAAAACACTGTCCGGTACCTTCGTATCCATGGAGCGTGGTGGCAAAGACAATTCTTGAGTAATGTTTTAGTAAATTCTGTAACATTGGCGTTGGGATTCCCGCGGCTTCATCGATGATGAGTAAAGGGGCTGGCGGTTTGTTTCGTATTAGTTCGTCAGGTGGAATGTACTTAAAATAATTGTCATTTTTAAATTCAGGATCAACTGACAGTTGGTAGTGTTTGAAAGCTACTTCGCATGCCTGAATTGACGGCGCGGTAATAATAATTTCCTTAATACCTGATGAAATCAGCTTTGCACTGGCAAGGCCAAGTGATGCGGATTTTCCTCTGCCTCTATTCGCGAGAAGCACCAAAGGCCTATTTCTGTGGCCACTAGTGGTGTGAATAATATGATTCACTGCCTCCTCTTGTTGAACATGGCAGTCTTTTGTCCTAGAAACAGCTGACTGCGGGAGTTCCTCAATGAGTGAATAATTTTTGCGAGAGGCTTTTGAGAGAACATATAAATTATTTTCCAATAATAATTCGCATATCCGCCATAAGTATTTATCAGTTTCATATAATGCTTTTTTCCACTGATCCAAAGGCGGGCACAAAATAAAAAATAATCCACCCCCACGTAGTGTACCGCTGAGTGCTGAAAATAAATTGGGCGAGAAGTGGTTTTCTATATCGTAAAATATAGTTTGATACTCGCTGCCAATAACGTTTTCGGCTTTTGATTGCGTCTTATTGTTAATTTCATTCTTTGGCGTATTTTCACTGACCCAAGCAACCTCTTGAGGGAAAAATTTTAATTGCAGTGATGAGGCAACTTGATGGCGCCAGGCAGAATCTCCAGAAATAACGACAGGAATTCTATGATGTGTGTTGCGAGCAAGTTTAATTAAAGCATCAACGTGTTGAAAGCATAGTTCAGTGGTAGCGCTATCAAGGTACAAGGCCATAGTAAACAATTTATTGAATAAAGGGAGGAATCATAACATGGTTTCATGTGTGGGTTATAAAATAGCCACCCTTGTTAGCGTAGGATATTTATTACCAGAGATCTTTCGGTGCTAGTTCTCTTAAATGTGGAATCGCTCATTATTCATTCGCTAGTATTTCTGTAGATACTTTAAAGATGTTAGACCGTTGTTTACAGGGCAGGACTAAAGACACAATTAGTTCTTTGTTGAATAAAAATTGATTTAAAAAAACTGTTTTTGTGTCGATACTTTATAAGTGTTGCACCAAGGTAAAGCTTCAATAAATTCTTTAGACTGAAACTAACAATTGCCTAAGAGTAATGTGTCTTGCTTACTAAAATAATAGTCTTTTTTGCTGTTGGTAGTTCAATCATAGTATTGAATCAATGGGATTTAATTATTGAAAACTCAATGGTTTCTTGGCAAAACGCATTTTTGACTTACATCTTATTAAGCCCATTATTATTTTTAGCATCAGCAGCAAACCAATCAAAATCTCGAATAAATTCTGGTATTCAATCCTTAAATGATGAAATCAGCAATGCGGATGGTTTGTATGCAGCTATGAGTAATTTGCAAAAATTATCGGGACAGGTTCATGAAAATGCTTCGCGTGTTAATAAAGCGTCAAGTTCACGCATCGAATTTGCAGAAAATGCGGTTGATCTCTCTCAGCATATTGTGCGATCTGCAGATGAGATTGCTGAAAGCAGCCAGCAGTGTGAAGTCAATCTGAACAATGCGATTAATTGTAATGCGGTAATTTCTGAACAAGTTAACGAACTTAACACGTTACTGCGTGATGCAGCCTCCTCTGTTGCGGACTCAATGACATTGATTGGTGATTTTCATGATTCCTTCGATAAAATCAATGGAATGGCAGATACTATTTCTGCCATTTCGAGTCAAACAAATCTATTGGCATTAAATGCAGCCATTGAGGCAGCACGTGCTGGTGAGTCAGGCAGGGGTTTTGCGATTGTCGCAGAAGAAGTTAAAGAGTTGGCGTCGCGCTCTGGAAAATCCGCAACCGAAATTTCGTCGTTGCTTGAGCAGATGTCTGACTCTGTAGAAGCGTTAGTCGGACAACTTTCTACATTGAATGGCACGATGGATAATGCTGTTGGAGAAGAAGATGTGGGAATTAATGTAATCAATGAAGAAATAGAAAGAATGGCTATTGCTATGTCCGAGGTGACTAAGTTTTCCACCCATACAACAAAACTTGCTGTTGTTCAAAAAGATGAATTAACTTCTGTGGTCGAAAAAATGGAATCACTTGCCGGAGATGCGCGAAAATCCATGGAAGGTTCAGCGGCAAACATGGAAGTGGGTTGTCAATTATTGGTTCAGCTTGATGAAATAAATGAATCAAGCAGAATGATGTAGATTCTATTTTTTTATTCGGTTTTTAAGTAGCGAGCACGTACGTACCGATTAAAAATATCCACCCAATGTTCATCAAATTGTGATCCGACATTGGCATTAATTTCCGCTACGATACGAATGACTGTGCGACGATGCTCCCTGTCTGAGCGGGAATGTGACATTGAGTCAAATGTGTCAGCGATCGCCAAAAGTTTTGCGCCATCGCAAATTTCCGTGCCTTTTAAGTTTGCTGGATATCCTTTTCCATCAACTCGCTCATGATGTTGCGCTACCATCAGGCTTGCTTCATTCCAGCTCTGCAAACCCTTTAATAAAGTAGCCGCTTGATTCGGATGGTCAAATAACTGTTTACGTTCTTGTTCATCATAACGCCCCGTTTTATTGAGCAAAGATAATGGCAGAAACGCCATGCCTATATCATGGGTAAATGCAGCGCCTTTTAATTGTATTTCATCAATAGGATGTCCCGCGATCTGATTCATGGTTAATACCATTTCACAAATACGATGAGTTTTACCGGGGTCGCATACAACTCTGTTTTCCATGGTTTGCGCTAAATTAATAAATAAAACGATGTCTTTGTCAAAATCACTGGTTTCATTTAGTTTTTCTTCCTCGATCTGGCTGATACTAGCCTGGTATGTTGGATCGAAGATTTTGATTGCATTGATAAAGGTTTCATCATCAAATTTGCCACTGGATAAGTTGTTCATGGCTTTTTGGTATGTCGTAAGTTGTTCGCTAACATCTTTATGCGCAAAAATTTCAACACACAGAGATTCAAGTGAATCCATATTTAATAGGATTAAATCAGTTAGTAGTGGGCTAAAACGCATTTTACTTTTTCGAAGCGCATCCAAAACATCTTCTAATTTGTGAACCATATCTGACAAGCTATTTAAGCCCGTCATTTGAAGATTACCCTTTATGGAATGAATGCAGCGAAACAGAGCTTGTGATGCCTCAATATCCGATGGCCTATTTTCCAATGTTATGAGAGTGCCACGGATCTCTTCTTGCGCTTCCTCAAACGCCTCCATGAAGTCCTGAGCCAAATCTTCCTCAAACTCTTGTAACATTTCAATTCCTAATGGTTAGATCCCGCAGAGAATAGCGGTAAATTAGAGAATAACCTTTAGATAAAGGTAGGCTCGGGAGAAAAAGCAGGTGCAAATTGATTTTTTAAAAGCCCTTGGGCTATTGTATTGCCCAAGGGTTGGAATATGGTGGCTATGGCGGGATTCGAACCTGCGACCCCATCATTATGAATTAAAGGTTCTTGATATCTGATTATTTCTGAAATTTCCTTTTTGTTCTAAAAATACCCAACATATCAATTAGTTCAGGATACTATCTTCTTATATTGATTTCTGAATTTCCTTTAAAATTCTTTCAATTCTGAAAATATTGTAGCTAAATTGTAGCTAGTAATGAGGTGGAGGAATGACCGCTAATGTTTATAAATTTACAAAAAATCGAATTGAGGACTTTATAACCAGCTTTCCCGAGAATTCCAAACCAGTGTTTTATTACGATAGAGAGGTGCCTAGGCTTTGTGTAAAGATTAGTCGGAACAAAAGGGATGAGAAAAGAGGAGTATCAACCAATTTCTATATTTACATGCGTCGTAAAGGTGACCCGAGCTCGCGACGCTGGTCGATAGCAAGCTGGAATGACATTTCTGATTTGAAGTACATTCGTTGACAGGCCAAAGATGGAATTAAAGATCTAATAAAAGGTAGGCTCCCGTTTCAGAAAGATGAAAAGGAGTGGACGTTAGAAAAGGCGATGCATTTCTATATTGATCATCAGAATAAAAATAGACCTCTTGCTGAGAATATAAAAAAACGTTCGCTGTTCAGTAGATAAATATTTGTCAGACTGGAAAGAAATACCTCTTGCTGAAATAAGTCGCAAAATGGTGATTGAGCGCCATAAAAAAATTACCACGGAGGTAAAAAATGGTAAGTATAAAAAGCAATTAATCGAAAAAGTTCAAATGATTCGGGTGAGCAAACAGCCAACATTGTATACAGATTTTTTAGGTCGAGTACTGAAGGTTGCTCCTGACTTGCCGGATAATCCTTGTAATGCATTGACGTGGCCCCCAGATGTCAGGCGAAAAGCGACAATTAAGACTGGGGAGAATAGTAACGACTTGCCGATTTTGGTATGAGGACATTCAGTATTAGTTGAGCAAAGTTAAGCGAGATTATTATTTGTTTACTTTGTTGTCAGGGCTTAGGCGCAGAAATGTGGCAGCTATTCGTTGGGATCATGTCAATTTTGATCAAAAGGCCCTTTTTATTCCAATATCTAAGAGCGGAAATCCTTTTACTTTACCTTTGTCTGATAAGATGATTGAAGTGCTTAATGATCGCAAAGCTTATCACGATGTGAATATTAAGAGCGGCAATAAAAGTTATGGCTGGGTTTTTCCTTCAAAAACTTCCAAAAGTGGTCACATTGAAGAGCCTAAGCAAAAAAGCGGTTAAATGAACGCGATAGACTCTAATCCAGAGCCAAATAAATTTCGCGTTAAATTTAGCATTCACGACATGTGTAGATTATTCTCAGATGCAGCTAATAAGCTGGATATTAATCAATACAATCTCAAATAATTATTAAATCATGCGCTTCCGAAGGATGATGTTACGGTTGGATATTTGAGTGATGAAGATGTGGAGCATTTGCGAATTCCGATGCAGAGAATTACTGATTCCTTAATGTGTAGTGGTTCTCATGTATCGGAAGTTTGCAGATTGTAGATAGATCACCTTTTCCGAGCTATATAGTGTCGCGGGTGTTTTTGATTGTAAATTATTTTCGAAAAAAAACTTTTAGAAATATATTAAGTAATAATGAAAAGCTATTTGTAATTTTACTTAGTGATGAAGGTCTTTTTTTTTCTTCAAAATCGTTATTTTTCTCGTCTTCAAATACCTCATCTATTGTGTATAGTGTTTTTAGAACTTGAAGTAGTTGTTTGCGTAGTTTTAGTTGCTTTGATCGGCTGTACTTTTCAGAAAACAATATTTGGGCATGTGCATGATCATCTTCGATTTTAGCATCGTCTAAGACTATAAATGCCTGTCGGCCGTCTTCATTATTTATTTCTCGAGCTACAAGAGTGGGAAACTTTGCAACTCCTTCGCATTTCCTTTCGAAATTTTTTGACAAGTATGCGTTTACCATATTGTTGAAGTGAGCTTTTTTTTCATATTGTTTTCTAAAAACTGAAAATCCTCTGCTAATTAGATCATCACGAGATATTGCTCCTGAAATTAGTTCTCCGTCCTTGCAGTGGTCAGGGTCTATTATTGCCCTAATAAGTATCTCTTCGTTTGTAACAAATCCAGGGGAATATGTGGTGTGTTTTATTTTTTCTTTATCAAGCACGATTTTATTATTGAACGATTGTTAAAATTTCTTTGGGTACACCTTCGGTTATAGGAATATCATCTCCAAAAAACTCGTTTCCTTCTAGATCTTTCGCGTAGTATGAAAAATGATTAGGTGATGTAAAACTAATATCTATAAAAAATTCGTTCTCCCAAAAGAAACTAATTTCACCATCACCCGCAATGGCGGGTCTTGGTAGTTGTGTAATATTTTCTAATTTGTCTAGTAAGCAAACAGCGTCATCAATCATAGAGTTATTTGGAACTAAACCGCCATATCCATCCCAGCCTTCTTCATAGTTCCTAAAAGATTTTACTTTGTTCTTTATTTGGTTGATCATTAAATCAACTATGTTTTCTGAGTTCAAATGAAGAGTAAGCAAAGTCGGAGTTTTATTTTGATTGGCAGTAATCCATGCAGTCCCGTTTGATAGCAGGTCAATCGTTGAAGCTACAATATCATTAATAGCAGGATAATAATCTGGAGCAGGGTCGCGGTAACTATCAAGACCGTGGGTAGTATCCATCATTGATCCTCTTATTTGTTCAGCTCAATTGTATCTGTCATATAGTTACTTAAAAGATCATTTAGTAGTTCTTTGTTTTTATCATGTAACAATTCAAAGTAGTTATCGATGCGAGCTTGTTTTGATTCATCGCTTTTCTCGAATAATGTTTTAACATTGGTGAATGGCTTTGTTTGTTTTGTTATGCCTCGGTGTTCGATAGTGGTCTTATGTTCTTTGTCGGCAGACGCAGCATTTATGTTTAATATGTTTAGGATCGAAGAGTTAGAAAAAGCTTCTGTGTCAAACCAGCCTTGATGTAAATGCCAATATGGACCTGACGTTAATACTTTTTTGTTAAGGTATTGGGTATCTGGATTAAAAACATCAAAAATATCATAATTATTCGATGACTCTAATAAGAATTGATCCTGATAAGTCAGCGCTAAGGAGTTAATCGGATTTTGTGGTGAAATTAATTGCTCAGTAAACATTTCCAAAAGGCCCCGAATATTTCTCCAAACTTCTGACCAGCGAGAATATTTATAACAATTTATAATTATGGATCTTTTTTCGGCTCGTATCATTTTTATTTGGGACCCATCACCGGCAATTTCAGAGAATTTCAATCCCATTAATCTTGCAGTTGTTATACTTTGTTCTTTAATCCCATCGTCATCAAGTTTAAAACCAACACCTTTTAGCTTTTCCATTTTAGAAAACTGATCTTTTAATTTGTCTTCAAACGAAATGAGTTTTTCATAATCAGAATCGCCGAAGTATTTTGTGAATTGCAGAACAAATACTACTTCTGAGATGGAGTGTGTAGAATTGATTGGTTTGGTGTTACATTCAGTGGTCATAATAGTTTTAACGTTAAATTGGGCAATAACATTAGCTAATGTATTTATATCTAAGCATTATTTCGGCCAAGAATCAGGAACCACCTATTGAATATGATTGCGAATATTAATTTAAATTCAACTAAATAGAAACAAATCATTACGTCATATTCCATAAATTGGGCTAAAAGCCTTTTTTTTAGCCATATTTGTTCAACACCATGGCTTGCGTTTATCGCCTTTACATTCACGTGCATGGCTTATATTAATCAATGCCTCACCAAGATCCCGCCCTTTTGCTGATAAATTACCAAGAATACGACTAGCATATTATCCAAGTTTTACGTTTGAGATCCTGACGGTTTTAACATCTTTCAAGAATTTCTGTGTATAGTTAATTACTTTCTGTTTATCCTGCTTTTTTTCACAATCAGATATTTTCTTATTTCGTTTTTCTGGAGTGCTAATTCCTGAGGGTTGAAGCTTTATTTTGTTTATTTGGCTAGGCCAAACATGGATATTTAACTGATAGTATTGTCATCGACTACGCGAATTACGTCGGCTTGATAGGGATTGTAGGGCAGGACTGCTATGGCAATATTGCGCATTGAAAGAAGTAATATCAGTAATGCGCTTCTCATGATTTTATAAATTTTTAATATAAAATTGTTGTAGCGAATGTGTAGCGACTTAAAAAGAAAAGGCTTACGCGCAAATCAGTAAGCCTATGATATATATGGTGGCTATGGCGGGATTCGAACCTGCGACCCCATCATTATGAGTGATGTGCTCTAACCAGCTGAGCTACATAGCCATTTTGTCAGATTTTGCCCAAGTGATAGGGCTAAAAGGAAGCCGAATTTTGAAGTTTTGAAGACTACTTGTCAAGCTGTTTCAGAGTGAGTCAGCGCTAACTTGTGCCTTAGACATTAAATCGAAAGTGCATAACATCGCCATCTTGAACAATGTACTCTTTACCTTCTAATCGCCACTTTCCAGCCTCTTTTGCGCCCTGTTCGCCGTTGTATTTAATAAAGTCATCGTAAGCGATCACTTCGGCGCGAATGAAGCCCTTTTCAAAATCTGTATGAATTACGGCAGCAGACTGGGGTGCGGTAACACCAATTTTCGTCGTCCATGCACGGACCTCTTTTACGCCGGCAGTGAAGTACGTTTGCAATCCTAGTAAATCATAACCTGCGCGAATGACGCGATTTAAACCCGGTTCGGTTTGGCCCATTTCTTCTAGGAAATCACCTTTTTCGGCTTCTTCCAACTCAGATATCTCTGCTTCGATTGATGCGCAAATGGGGACCACAATCGCGTTCTCGGATTCGGCGAGTTTTTTAACGGAGTTTAAAAGAGCATTATTTTCAAACCCATCTTCGTCTACATTGGTGATATACATGGTCGGTTTTATCGTGAGTAAGTGTAGATCGTAAGTTTCCACTTGCTCTTCTTTGCTCAGCTCCAGTGAGCGCACAGGATGTCCTTCGCTTAAATGTGTTTGGATTTTTTCGAGCACTTTTTGTTTGGCGATTGCTTCTTTATTACCACTTTTAGCCGTGCGTTGAACTCGTGTAATGGCTTTTTCCACACTTTCCAAATCTGCCAATGCCAGTTCTGTATTTATAATTTCAATGTCGTGAAGTGGGTCAATCTTGCCAGCTACATGAACAATATCATCATTTTCAAAACAACGTACCACATGTGCTATGGCATTTGTCTCGCGTATATTTCCTAGGAATTGATTACCGAGTCCTTCACCTTTTGAGGCACCTTCTACCAAACCGGCGATATCGACAAATTCCATGGTGGTTGGCAAGACACGTTCAGGACTAACTATGTCGGCTAATGGCTGCAAGCGATGATCGGGTACGGGTACTATTCCAACATTGGGTTCAATGGTGCAGAAAGGGTAATTAGCAGAATCAATGCCTGCATTAGTCAGCGCGTTAAATAAGGTTGACTTACCGACATTTGGAAGTCCGACAATGCCGCATTTGAATCCCATAGTATTATCCTAAGATTTGTGAAGTTCTTGCATTGCTTGCTGAAAGTCTCCTTTGGCAAGCAATGGTATAATTTTTATCGCTGAAAAAAGTGAATCTTCAATCGCGTTACGATCAGTAAGATTTGGTTTGCCCAATACGTATTCGGTGACTTGGTCACTCGTCCCCGGGTGGTCAATGCCAATTCGTAAACGCATAAATTGCTTATTACCTAGTCGAGCGATGATATCTCGCAATCCATTATGCCCCCCGTGGCCGCCACCAGTTTTTAACCGGATTTTACCAGTGGGAAAATCAAGTTCGTCATGTGCGACCAATATATCCTCTGCAGGAATCTTAAAAAAATTAGCATAACTTGCAACACTTTGGCCGCTGCGATTCATAAAGGTCATGGGTTTAATGACTTTAAGTGTTCGGTTATCTAGGTTTATTGTGCAGGTATCACCAAAGTATTTTTTTTCTGTTTTGAATTGGCAGTTATATGCTTTAGCGAGTTCGTCGACAAACCAAAACCCCGCATTATGGCGGGTATGTTCGTATTGGCTACCGGGATTCCCCAAGCCGATGACAAGTTTAATTGAGTTAGACATAAAAAAGAAAACCTCAGCTCTTATTTAAAAGCTGAGGTGTATTTCTTTGTGTGATCATAAAAGTATCGTTGCAATCGCGACATACTTTCAGAGCCCACCTAAAGTGACTTATTCTTCTTCAGCAGGTTCATCACCAGCAGTTTCTTCGTCAGCTGCCATGCCGCGTGATTTATGAATGGCCACAACGGGTTGATCATGATCGGAACCATGTGCAAGTTCCACCGATACAACGCCTTCCGGCAAAGGTAAGTCGCTGATATGAAGTGTGTCGCCAATATTCATTGCTGAAACATTAATTTCGATATATTCAGGTAGGTCTTTGGCTAAACAGGATATTTCCACATCGTTCATATTGTGGGTCATTTGTCCACCGGCTTTAACGCCCGGTGCATTCTCGCCACCGATGAAATGGATAGGCACATGCATATGAATTTTTTCATTTTCACTAACACGTTGAAAATCAATGTGTAAAACCTTTGGTTTGTATGCATGGCGTTGTATGTCTTTCATTACCGCCTTGTTTTCATTGCCATCGATATTAATTGTCAGGATCGAGGTATAAATTGCCTCGTTCTCTAATGATTTAATGATGTCATTGTGATCCAAAGTTAATGATTGAGGCTCTGAGCCCCTGCCATAAATTATGGCGGGAATTGCATTCGCGTGACGTAGGCGGCGGCTCGCACCTTTCCCTATATCGTTACGCAATTTTGCGTTTATTGTAAAATTACTCATGTTAAGACTCCAGTTAATGGTTGATTCCCGATTTGGAAATCGTAACACCTTATTTGCGACCAATAAGGTAAACTTATGTATTTCAAAGACTTAGTCGATGAAAAGTGAGCTAACAGACTCATCCATGTGAATTCTTCGCATGGTTTCTGCTAACATTTCTGCAACACTGAGTTGCCGAATGCGAGAGCATCCTAAAGCGGCACTTTGAAGAGGAATGGTATCGGTAACAACTAGCTCATCGAGCGTTGATGCTTCAATATTCTCAATTGCGCGCCCGGATAATACAGGATGTGTACAGTATGCGACAACCCTTGATGCACCATTTTCCTTCAGCGCATCCGCGGCTTTACATAATGTACCGGCGGTATCCACCAGATCATCAACCAGGACGCAGGTTCTATCCTTTACATCCCCGATAATGTGCATAACTCGAGATTCATTAGGCTTGGGGCGTCTTTTATCAATAATTGCCAAATCAGCGTCACCCAGGCGTTTAGCAATCGCTCTAGCACGAACTACTCCGCCGACATCGGGGGAAACAACGATAAGATTAGGGTGCTTTTGTCGCCAAATATCACCAAGTAGAATGGGTGAAGCGAAAACGTTATCCACGGGCAAGTCAAAAAAGCCCTGAATTTGATCAGCGTGTAAATCAATGGTGAGGACGCGATTTGTGCCTACACTATGAATCATATTGGCAACTACTTTAGCGGTGATAGGAACGCGAGCAGAACGGGTTCGTCTATCTTGACGTGAATAACCCATATAAGGAATAACAGTGGTTATTCTGGCAGCAGATGCGCGCCTCACTGCATCTACCATGACCAATAATTCCATTAAGTTATCATTGGTAGGCGTACTTGTGGGTTGTACGATAAAGACATCTTTGCCGCGAACATTTTCTAGGATTTCTACGTTAACTTCACCGTCACTAAAGCGACCAACACTGATTTTGCCCAAATTCATGTTGAGATATTGTGAGATTTCGTAGGTAAGTTGCGGGTTGGCATTTCCCGAGAACACCATCATTTGGCGATCAGACACGGTGAGTTTCCTCTGAATTTGGTGTTCGGGTCCAGCGCATTTTTATAACTGCGAAGACAAATATAAATATGGCTGGGGTGTCAGGATTGCCGTGGGGTCTACTTTTCGCCCTATGGGCCGCACTTCGCGCGTTTAAATTGCTCCTGGCAATTTATCAAACCTTTATGGTTCTCATCCCGGCACTCTAGCAACGTAAGTCTAGAATTCGTTCTACTCTTTCATCAAGTTGATGCTTAAAAAATATGGCTGGGGTGCCAGGATTCGAACCTGGGTATGCAAGGATCAAAACCTTGTGCCTTACCGCTTGGCGACACCCCAATAAAACTTTTCAATTCGGGTTTCATTCAACCCTTTGGCAACAAACGCTTGCCATTTTTCTGGAACTTCTTGTGCTACTTTCTGAGCAGCCAGTTCCGATTCGAAGCTGCCGAATAGGCATGCTCCGGTACCCGTTAATTTAGCCTCGGTGAACTGATTCAACCAATTAATCGCTTCATTAACTTCAGGATACTTCGCTGAGACGACTGGTTGACAGACGTTTTCAGTAGATCCATTTAAGAAGTCGCGTATTTTGATCGGAAGTTTGTCTCGTGTCAATTCCACAGATGAAAAAATTGTACCGGTATTAATATGAATATTCGGAAAAATAACTAAATACCAAGGCTCCGGCGGATTAATCGTTGTTAAATCTTCGCCAACGCCTTCAGCCCAAGCCGCATTACCATATATGAACACGGGAACATCGGCACCCAGACTTAATCCGATCTTCATCAGTTCTTTTTTGCTCAGATTGATGTCCCATAGTTTGTTCAGGGCTAGCAAGGTCGTTGCTGCATCTGAACTGCCGCCACCGAGACCGCCACCCATTGGTAAGCGTTTTTCTAAAGTAATATTAGCACCGCAACTTTTTTCCGAATATTTTTGTAAAGCGTTAGCGGCTTTTACAATAATATTGTCATCATGATTGACAGAATCAAGATCGGGCTTAAGTTGAATTTTGTTATCTGGACGAGTTTCGAAATAGAGACTATCTCCGAAATCCAAAAACTGAAAAACTGACTGTAACAAGTGGTAGCCGTCGGCACGCTGCCCTGTTATATGTAAAAACAAGTTTAATTTTGCGGGAGCCGGCCAGTGAAAGGCGGGGCTGTCAAAGTCGATATTTTCGTCCAAAATTTAGCCCAGTAATTGCCAGTTTTTGATGGCAAGTCGTACGTCAAACTCATGGTTTTCGAGAAAGATTTTATTAGGTAAGGAAATATTATTAACTTTGGTGTAATTTCGAAAAGTGATTTCCCAGCCTTTTTGTGTGAGTTGGCTTAATAGACCATTGCTGCTAAGTGTGACTTTACTGCTTGAGTCTAAGGGCGAAGGTTTTCCAATTATCCAGTATCGAAGGTTGTTTATAGGTAGTCGTAGCCCTGTGTATGTTTCGAGTAATAGCTCAGGATCTTCCGCTTCGTAGATTTTATCCTTCTCGATTTGTAGCTTTGAAAGCTTGGCGTCACCATGCAAAGAAAAACTCCCGGAACTTAAAGGTCCGGATATATTTATTTGATATTCATCATTGCTTTGCACCCAATTGATGCTGCCATTCCATGACTCTTCCTCAGATTGTGCACCAAAGCGTCCGGATATTTTCCACTGTTTAATTCCATCAAGTGTAGACTGGTGTTGTTCCCAGTTCGCATTTTGCTGTGGAGTTGTTGGTGTGGGTTTTAATGTTTGAGTGCTGCAGGCAGAGAGCAGGACCAATGCAAACAAAATACAAAAGAATCTTCTCGGCAACATTATTGTTGACCAAATCGCTCCAAAGTATTTAGTAAAATTTCGTTGTCTTTAAATTGTTCTTTCGCTTTTTGCCAGACTTTAATGGCTTCTTCTTTTTTTCCTGTTGCCCAAAGTACTTCGCCATAGTGGGCAGCGACTTCACCGTCAGTAATTTTAGCCATGGCTTCTTTTAAATACTTTAATGCTGCTTCATGATTCCCTAATCTAAAGTTCACCCAGCCGAGACTGTCAACAATTGCGGCATCGTCAGGCTCAAGGTCTTTAGCTCGTTGAATCAATTTAAGGGCTTCTTCCAATTTGTCTGTACGGTCGGCTAGTGTGTAACCTAACGCATTTAGCGCGGCAGCATTTGTCGGATCTTTTTCAATGACATATGTCAGGTCGCGTATGACAATATCGACACGATTAATTCTTTCGGCAACCAGGGAGCGGTAGTATAAATACTCTGAATCTTTAGGGTTTTCTTTTAATAAATCGGTGTAAAAATCAAAGGCAAGTTTGTAGTGTTTGAAGTCACGTAACAGATTCCCTTCAAACAGGAGGACTTCACGCTTTTCTTCATCAGTACGCGGTGTTATCGCATGGAGTAAATCGCGGGCTTCTTCAATGGACTTCGTTTTGGCTGTGATGACGCTAATACGCAGTTGCGATTCGAGATGATAATCACCACTGTGAATTTGGGAGTACCAATTAATTGCACCTGTATAGTCTTTTTTCTGCTCGGCAATTTGGCCGAGGTAGTAAGTGACTTGAGGGCTGGTTTTGCCAACAGAGTTAAGTTGAGTTAAATAACCTTCGGCTTCGTCATATTCTTTAAATTGCATGGAAATCATGGCCAAAGGAAATAAAACTTCCTGATTATTCGGCATCTTAACCGCAAGCAATTCAAACTGACTTCGTGCATCATCCAGCTTTCGTTCGTCAACTAAAACACGAGCGTAACTCAGCCGAACGGTGTCTTCTTTAGGGTTGTTTTTAACAAAGTTTTCGAGATATTTAACTGCCTCGGCGTTTTTCCCATTTTCTTGCAGAATGCGGGGATACAAAATTACCGCATCAATCCAGTCTGGTCGGATATCCAAGGTTTTTTTTATGCTCTTTAGCGCAGCTTCATTTTGATTAATTTGAATGGCCAACGAAGCATGTACGTAATGAGATTCTGCTCGGTCTGGATATACTGTTACAAGATGTGCAGCGATTTTGGCAGCGCCTTCCTTGCTGGCCTCGCGTTGCAGTAAGGCGCCAGTGAGAAGGAGATTGCGTGAAGTTGCTTCGGAGTCCGAGTTTAATAATTTTGTTAATAATCCCTGTGCATCTTCGAAATTCCCATTGCGTAAATATAAAACAGCTAATACGCGTTGTGCTTCAGCGCTGTCAGGTTCATTCTCTATCCAGATTTTTGCAGCGGCTAATGCGTCATCTTTTTTGTTGGCAAAACTGGCGATACGTACCGCGCGGGATGCAATTTTGGGGTCTCGACTTTCTTTCGCCGCATCTACATAAAATTTAGAAGCAACTTCTGGTTTACCTCGTTGAGTTGCCAGTTCGGCAATTAAAATCTGATACATGATATCAGCGCTGGCATTGTCAAATTTGACATCGCCGGGTTCTTCTTTGAAAGGTTTTTGTACAACCGGTGTGCTTGTTTTTTGTTTTGCGGAATCAGGTGAGCTTTGGTCAGTTTGCATAGGAGTGGTGGCGCACGCTGATATGCTTAATACAGCGATACCCAGAATTCCCCTCGTTGAACAAACTTTCATTTAACCTTCCTTTTTAAAAAATACATCACTTTTTATAGAATGCCTAGCAGCTTAAAAGTGCAAGTTTTTCGCCTGTTTTTCGTTGTGCAAGCATTACGCCTCATTTAAGCAAGACGAATTATTATGTTGTTTGGTTGATTTGCACCCAATAACGTATATTTGTTGCTGGACGATGTTAAAATATAAGTTATTTATGAAGTACTTATCGTGCTTTTGGTATTTAGAAAGAACATAATTGTTCTTATAATATGTTGAAAAATAACATAGTTTGTTGGGTGTATATAGTTATTTGTGTCATGCTTTATCGGCACAAAAAGTAATTAAACAGTGGTGAGGGCTTGTATTAGATCTCAGTATTTAAGAAAATGATACATTCGCCCAAAAATTGACGTTTTAGAATAATTATTCATGGCATTGTTAGCATTCGGAATAAATCATAAGACAGCCCCGGTAGATATACGAGAGCGGGTTGCCTTTTCGCCTGAGCGTCTACAGGACGCTTGCCGGGATTTGGTTGCTGTAACAGATGTTTCTGAGGTTGCCATTTTGTCCACATGCAATCGCACAGAATTATATTGTTGCGTGAACGATGCGGAAGCAGTCAAAGTGGAACACTGGTTTTCCGGCTACCATCATTTAAATCTCGAAGATATTGCGCCTTATATATACAAATATCCGGAGCGTGATGCTGTTCGACATCTGCTTCGTGTTGCAAGTGGATTAGATTCTTTGGTTCTTGGTGAACCACAAATACTGGGGCAAGTTAAAACCGCCTATCGTGATGCAACATCTGCTGGGACATTGGGCACTGTTCTCAATAAGCTTTATCAGCACACATTTAATGTTGCAAAACAGGTAAGAACTGATACTGCAATAGGTGAGAGTGCTGTTTCGGTGGCTTTTGCTGCTGTCAGTTTATCCAAACAAATCTTCAGCTCATTCGAAAAACACACGGCATTACTCATTGGCGCGGGTGAAACTATAGAGCTTGCGGCAAGACATTTAAAAGAGAGCAAAATTGGCAATATCATTATTGCTAATCGTACGATTGAACGAGCGCATAATTTGGCCGAAGAAGTGGGTGGCTCAGCCATTGCGTTGGCTGAAATACCGGAGCATTTACCCAAAGCTGATATCATTATTTCATCAACAGGCAGTCAATTGCCGATATTGGGTAAAGGTAGCGTGGAAAGAGCGATTAAAGCGCGTAAGCACAAACCCATGTTGATGGTTGATATCGCGGTTCCACGAGATATCGAGCCTGAGGTGGGCGAGCTAGCTGATGTTTACCTTTATAGTGTTGATGATTTAAAAGAAATTATTGAAGAAGGTCTGAAATCTCGTCGCGAAGCTGCAGAGCAAGCAGAAGATATCATTGACAATCAGGTTGTGAGTTTCATGGGTTGGTTGCGATCACAAAGTGCAATTAGTGTGATACAAGATTTTCGTGGCAACATGGCCAGTTTACGTGATGCAGAATTGGAAAAGGCCATGAAAATGCTGGGCAATGGTCAGCAAGCAGAAGAAGTTCTGCGAAGGCTTGCAAACGCATTAACGAACAAGTTTGCACATGCGCCAACCACCAAAATCCGTCAAGCAGGTATTGACGGTAACAATGAATTATTAGATAACGCCAAAAAAATATTTGATCTTGAGGATCCTGAGAATTAAGTCATATTGATAATATGACTTATAACCCTCCCTTCAACGCTGAAGAAATAATGAAAGACATAAACCCAATTATTTTCATATCTTGCTGTGAATAAAACATTACTTGCCAAACTGGATACGATTAGCGAACGAGTTGAGGAAATCAACGCGTTGCTTGCAGATCCTGATGTAATTGGAGATCAAAATAAGTTTCGATCTCTTTCTCAGGAGTATGCTCAAATTCAACCTGTGAGTGAATGTTATGGCGAATATCAAACAACCATGGATGATATTCGAGAAGCCAAAGACATGTTGCAAGAAGATGATGCTGAAATAAAAGAATTAGCAGAGGCAGAGTTAGAGGAATCGGAAGCAAAGATAGAAACACTGGAAACAGAACTACAAAAATTATTATTGCCGAAAGATCCAGATGATGAGCACAATGTCTTTCTTGAAATTCGTGCAGGTGCTGGTGGCGACGAGGCTGCAATTTTTGCGGGTGATTTGTTTAAAATGTACGGCCGATTTGCAGAAAAAAATCGTTGGCAAGTAGAAATAATGAATCAAAGTCTGGGTGAGCATGGTGGTTTTAAAGAAATCATCACCAAGATTTCTGGGAAAGGTGTTTATGCAAAACTCAAATTTGAGTCAGGTGGTCATCGTGTGCAACGAGTGCCTGAAACAGAAACACAAGGTCGAGTCCATACCTCAGCATGCACTGTTGCAATAATGCCTGAAGTTGACGATGTTGAACAAATTGAATTGAATCCGGCTGATTTAAAGGTTGATACGTTTCGTGCATCCGGCGCAGGTGGTCAGCATGTTAATAAAACAGATTCTGCCATTCGAATTACACATTTACCTACAGGTACGGTTGTGGAGTGTCAGGATGAAAGATCGCAGCATAAAAACCGAGCTCGAGCCATGTCAGTTTTGGCCGCACGTATAATGCAGGCTGAAAAAGAAAAACAAGAAGCAGAAATTTCTGCCACACGCAAAAGCTTGGTTGGCAGTGGCGACCGGTCTCAGCGAATAAGGACGTATAACTTCCCCCAAGGAAGAGTTTCGGATCATCGAATCAATCTTACCCTTTATAAACTTGATGAGTTTATGATGGGAGATCTGGAGTTGGTGATAGAGCCATTAATTAATGAATTTCAAGCCGAACAGCTCGCAGCAATCAGTGATGAAAGTGTGGGCTAGTGTCCATGACGCTAGTATGAGTAATGCTACGCTGGCTGAAAAACTTAATCTTTCAACACAGTGTTTGGCTCATGAATTTGACACTGCACGTCTAGATGCTGAAGTCCTTATATCTCATGCGTTGGCAATTTCTCGAACCCAGCTCTATACTCGCTCTAATAGAGTGTTGAGCGAGCGAGAGGAGCAAGTTATTGATGACCTGATTGCTCGACGAACTCTTGGTGAGCCGGTGGCGTATATCGTTGGCAAGCAGGAATTTTGGTCATTAGACTTCGTTGTTACTCCTGCTACGTTAATTCCTCGTCCAGAAACTGAGTTGATTGTTGAGATTGCATTAACCCTAATTTCAGAAAACCAAGCATGTCGTGTTTTAGATTTGGGAACTGGCAGTGGCGCTATTGCTATTGCAATTGCGACCGAAAGAAAGTTGTGCGAGGTTGTGGCGATTGACAAATCTGAAAAAGCGTTGGCTGTTGCCGTTGTAAATGCAGAAAAACTAAATAGTCCTAATGTTGCTTTTATAAAAAGCGACTGGTTTGAAAAATTAGGAGACGATAAATTCGACCTCATTATTTCCAATCCACCCTATATCGAAAGCCATGATCAACATTTAAATCGGGGTGATGTTAGGTTTGAACCTAGTGCTGCGCTCATTTCGGGGAAAGATGGTTTAAACGATTTTCGTCAAATAATAAGCCAAGCTAAAAATTATTTGAAGCCATCAGGCTTTTTACTGCTGGAGCATGGTTGGGGTCAAGCAGCTAAAGTTGAACGACTCTTTAAGCAGTATTGCTACGATGACATTACCATGCATGCAGATTTGTCGGGAAATGAAAGAGTGACTGTGGCAGTGAACACATAGAAAAAATTTGAGTTTAAGGTAAACATAACAATGAGAAAAAAAATCACGCTTCCGTTAACAATCGTTAATCAAATCTTGGCGCATGCGCAGAGCCAGGAGGATAACGAAATTTGTGGTCTAATCTCGGAAAAAGAAAGTAAAATCACTTCAATTTATCCGATTCAAAATGTATCCGAAAATACTGAAAATTTTTATAAAATGGATGGCAAGGCGCAAATTGATGCCATGCGAAACATGCGCGATAACAATGAGCATTTATATGGCATTTATCATTCCCATCCGCATAGTGAAGCTTATCCCTCTAAAACCGATGTTCAACAGTCTCAGTACCCTGATGCCATTTATTTTATTGTGTCATTGAACACAAAAGGTGTTTTAGATTTGCGTGCATATCAACTGCGAAAGGGTGATGTGGATATTTTGGAAGTTGATGTTTGAAGGAATTATTAATTTTATTGCTTTTCGAGAAAATTAATAATTTCAATAAAACATACTAAGTATGAAGTAATTTAATTAAGTCTTTTGTCTGCTTGATGTCGATGGGTTTGTTGAGGACATGACGAATGCCGATTGATTCTAATCCTGATTTTGGCAGATCTTCCTGATACCCAGTATATAAGATAATAGGAGTGCTGGGGTCGATTGAGCTTATTTCAGAAGCTAATTGCACACCGGTCATTTTGGGCATTGTATGGTCGGTTATAATCAATGAAAATTTATCATTCTGATGGATAAATGCATCGAGCGCGGTTTTTCCATTGCTGTATGCGCTGACCCTTAGTCCCCAGTTTTCAAGCAAATCTTGCATAAACTCCAGGACGTCAGATTCGTCGTCAACCAGTAATACGTGGCCAGCAATTTTTTCTGATTTTTCTATTTCAGTATTTTCTAGGTTCGTGCTTTCAGTTAGATGATGCTTAGTTTGATCTAGAGATTTAAAAAGTATTGATATGCAGCTACCGCTATTTGTTGTTGTTACTTTAATGTGACCATCATATTCGTGTACAATGCCGTGAACTGTTGAAAGTCCCATGCCACTACCTTTGCCGACTTCTTTGGTGGAATAGAAAGGTTCGAACATACGCTCCAAAACATCAGGCGAAATTCCGGATCCATTGTCTTTTACCGCAAGCTCAACATAGTTGCCAGTAAACGCCTGTTTGCAGGATTCGCAATTACATTCAATGCAGTCATGCTGTTTGACTGAAATTGAAATACAGCCACTACCAGCAAGGGCATCACGTGCATTAATGCACAAATTTACCAAAATCTGTTCCAGATGAGTCGGGTCGATCATTATTTGCGATGCGTTTTCTGAAATCGATGTTTCGATTTCCACCGAGGAAGATAAGCTTGCTTCCAACAATTTTATGGATTCTTTTACCAAAGGGCCTAAGGATAACGCTCGGGGTTCACCGCGTTGGCCACGACTAAAAGTTAACATTTGTTGAATGAGATTTCGGGCTTTTTCGCCGGAGCGGTTTGCACGTGTGAGGTATTTGTTCAGTTTAGGGTCGTTATATCGCTTTCCCAGGTCTTCAGCGAGAACAATATTACCCATAATGCTGGTTAATATATTATTGAAATCATGGGCAATGCCGCCGGTAAGATGTCCGATAGCTTCCATTTTTTGGGCTTGTCTTAATTGTGCTTCAAGTCGAGATTTTGATTCTTCCGCATTTTTTTGTTCAGTAATATCGCGTAAATAACCAATAAATATTTGACCATCGGTGCCTTGGGATACGTCAATTGCTAACTCTGCTAAAAATTCACTTCCATTTGCTCGTTGTGCAGTAACTTCAATTCGTTTTCCTATATTGTTTCCTGAGCCTGTAGAAATAAATTGGTTTAAACCATGTTGGTGAGCTTTTCGAAAACGTTCAGGAATGATTAGTTCAGCTAATTGAGCACCTACGGCTTGGGTGCGAGTATAACCAAAACAACGTTCTGCAGCCGGGTTGAATTCTACGATATCGCCTTTTTCGTCCATACTGATAATGGCGTCCAGAGTTGCTTCAAAAGTTGCTCGAAGTCGATCTTCACTTTTTCGAAGCGCGTCCTCTGATCGCTTTTTCTCGGTTATGTCTCGTGTAATTGTCAGGATACGCTCTACACCAGCAATGGTTGCACGCTTGATATAAACTTCGTCCCAATTGTTGTCACCCAATTTATTATTGCGACGCCACTCCAATTTTTGAGGTTCGCCTTGTCTTGCTTTTTCCATGCTGATTTTTACTAATTTATCGTCGGGTGTGGTCGTGTTGATATCGAGAGAGGTAAAGTCAGTGTTAATAAGGGCCGGTTTTGATAATCCAAAATTTGAGCAGGCCTTTGGATTTACATCTATAATTAGCCCAGTCTCTAAATCATGGACAAAAATCGCATCTTCCGTGGCTGCGAAAATCGAACGGTAACTTTCGTCAGATATACGTTTTGCTTCATCGGCTTCCATGCGCTCGATTTCAGCGGAGGCGCGTACGGAAAATATCTCCATTACGGAGCGAATAATGTTGGTCTCTGTGAGTGGGTTTTCGCTACCTATAGAGATGAGTCCTTGTTGGTTTCCTTTTGAATCAAAAAGTGGAAATCCTGCATAGGCTTCGAGATTTAATTCGCACAACATGCCATCACCGGGGTATAGTTGTTGAATATCTCTGGGAATAAATAGGTAATCCTTGCCTACAACGCCATCACACGGGGTGCCTTCCAAAGAGTAGGAAATATTTGGAATAATTTTCTCTCGATTATAAATTGATAAAGTTTCCACCGAATTGTCTGGCAAATGTCTGGCAATAAACGCAAGTTCAATATCCAGTGTTTCCGCCAAGTGATAAACAATTGAGTCGAAAACATTGTCGTAACTTGAGCCTGAAATACCAAGTGCAACACTTTTAAATGCATCGTCGGTTTTTTTCTTTACTGTTATGTCTGTAGAGATACCGCAAACGGCATAAACCTCATTGTTAATATCATAAAGGGGAAATTTAACTGAGGAGTAAGTGTGGCTTTCTCCATTAAACTCTACATTTTCCTCAAATTCCATGGGCCGTTTGCTAATAAACACTTTACGATCATTTTCCAGAAACATTTGAGCAATATGTTTTGGGAAAATATCAAATGATGATTGTCCTACAATATTTTTTTCATCAACACCAAACATTTTTCCAAATTGATGATTAACAAACTGGAATCGCCCTTGAAAGTCTTTGACGTAAACTACGGCTGTGGAATTATCTAACATTTGTTGAAGCAGCAATTTACTTTCGCGAATGGTTTCCTTGGCTGTGTTGCTATCATCAAGCGCACGAACTTGAAATACGAAATGTTGAGTGTCCTGGTGTTTGGTCTGGCGTTGCAGATTAAATATTGAATTAATGCATGAGCCGTCTTCTTTGAGAAAGCGCCATTCAAACGATTGCGGAAGTCCGTTTGATGCGGCTTTTAATCGAATATTAAACAATTGTGCAGATGTTTCACCGTTTGGTTGATACTGGGGTGAAAAGTCCAATATGGACATGCTTACAACATTGCTGGTGTCACCTGATAGGAGCGAAAGAAAGCTTTTCGAACACGACGCAATAATGTCATTTTTCAAAACGCCATGGCAGTCTGATGCAGTTAGTGGCTCGACAGGTGCTTCAGCGAAATTCATAGTTATGTTTCTTTTAGGAAGCCGAATTGGATTGTTTAATCGGTACGTACATATAACCTACACCACGAACCGTGCGTAAAATTTGTGGTTTATTAGCATCGGCTTCTATCTTTCGACGTAATCGGGTGATGCGAATATCTATGCTTCTGTCATAAGGATCCCAGTCACGATTTTGAGTAATATTTAAAAGTTGATCCCGAGTGAGTGGTCGATTAGGGCGTTCAATAAAGCTTTTAAGCAAGTCAAATTCCATGGCAGTTAGAGGAATATTTTCACCTTGCGTGTTGGTTAGTTGGCGTGTTTGCAGGTCTATGGAACAACAACCGAGCTGAATTTTTTGCCCAAGATTACTCGATTCATTTGTATGACTTGTGGTATCGGTTTTTTGGTAACGCCGAACGACGCTTTTTATTCTAGCGCGGAGTTCGCGTGGATCGAACGGTTTTGCAATATAGTCATCAGCGCCCACCTCCAAGCCAACAATACGGTCTACTGTGTCTCCTGCGCCTGAGATAACAATAACGCCGATGTCCAGTCGTTCACGAAGATATCGGGTTAAGGAAAGTCCGTCTTCGCCGGGAAGGCCAACGTCCATGAGTACAACATCTGGTACGGTCTGTTCGATACTGCTACGCATTGAATCCGCATCGATTGCAGATGTTACGAGAAAACCATTATCTTCCAGGTAATCGGTTAATAATTCGCGAATATCAGGATCGTCATCAACAATTAATACGTTAACATCGGTTGCCATTGGGGCTCTTCCTGTGCTTTTTGTTGTTTGTGGCGCACCATTTTCGTCTTCCACTTTATTCATCGCAAGCATTTGTTTTCGCCGATGTTACATATCAATGATGCGAGAATTAATACCACTTTTAACAAGTGATCGTTGGATGGTTGTCATATTTGTTTTGTCTGATTGGTAGTCTATAAAAATCAATGAGTTAACAAATCGTGAATGTGAGAAGCAAGTGATTCCACGTTGGATATTTAAGCACTCGCTAATTAACTCGTTTGAAATTTCTCCCAAGTTTTTTACATACAACAGAGCATCATTATTAGTCTGCATGGTGTTCTCCTTATGGTTAAGTCTAATTATGTCAGTTGGTCGTAACAGGGCTGTTTCACGAAAATGGATTTTTGTTTCAGTTTTGTAACAATCTTGATGGATGAGGAAAAGTTAATCGAGTTGAATGTAAATTAGAGAGTTCTATTGGTAATTTTAGTGAGAAATTCAATTCACACTCATCGGTGTGAATAATCCACTAAATGTGTTTAAAAAAATTCCGCAGAACTTGGAAGTTTGCGGAATTCAAGTGATTGCAGGCGAAGTGATAGCTATCTGATTAATTTCTTTCAAGCTACACCAATTAGTATGTTATGCGTTTTTGATTGAACTACTCCCACCAAATCCTGGGATTAACATAGGTACTTGGTTTTTATAGTTTTGGTATTTTTCTCCAAAATGAGTTATCAAATCACGCTCTTCAAATTGGATTGCAATAAATATATAACTTGTCAGTAATACCGCAATGGCCAAATGAGTCACAGTCATGACTGGCGTAGACCAAAGCATAATGACAAATCCCAGGTACAACGGATGGCGAGTTAATCGATATAGGAACGGGATTGAAAATCTCAAATCAGTGTAGGGCCTATTAACGAACGCTAGCCATACTTGCCGTAATCCAAACAAGTCAAAATGATTGATCAGAAAAGATGACAGGAAAACAAGCGCTGTTCCAAGAGCAAACGAAACGTAGCTTGAGATGATGACAGTCTCGTTTTCAAATTGCCATACCAATCCCTCCAACGGCTGCCAAAAAACCATTAGCGTCGTTAGTAGCGTTGAAGCAGTTAAAACAAAGGTACTTCGTTCAATGGATTGTGGAATTATTTTTGTGATTCGTTTTTTAAAAGCAGGTCGTGCCATTAGGCTATGTGGTAAGGCAAACAAAGTCACCAAGCCGATATCAATTACCAGAGCTTGCCAGAAAGGCAGTGTAGCCACTGCATCAATACCTTTGGGTACCCAAATATTTCCAACAAATCCGATGAAATAACAAAAGCTTATAAAAAATGCGAAGTAACTCAAAATTCCGTATCCCAAAATGCCAGTTCTTTTTAACATGATAATACTCCTTATATTCTTTAGTTAAGCTCCGCGATAAGCTGAATCACTCAAAATGATGAGTAAAGTCATGTAGTAACGCGAAACAAGTGTGTGTTTAATGTTTGAAAAACGTTTCTTCATTGTATGTTTTCCTTTTGTGTCGCCAGTGATCTGACAGGAGTAACTATAAGTTTCTGCTGTAACAGGAGTGTTTCTGTAAGTGAGGAATAAGGTTTATGTTTTGTAACAGTTCTGAAATAGCTAGACGTTACCAAATCAAAAAAAATTCTTTGGTGTGGAGAAAGTTTATACCCAGTGGTTGGGTGGAGAGATTAATGTTTGGTCTTGGAAGTCGGGTGGTGGAAATTTGTTGCAAATAATTCTTTCGCATCAACTTCGTCAAATTGATAATGTTCGTTGCAAAACTCACAATCAATATCAATGTTGCCTTGTTCTTTTAAAATATCGTGGACTTCTTCTTGTCCCAGTGTAACTAACATGCTTGCTACTCGTTCTCGGGAGCATGAACATTTAAAAAAATAATTTTCCGAATCTAGCAGGCGGACGTCATCTTCATTGAATAAGCGGTGGATAATTTCTTCGGCACTTAGCGAAAAGAGTTCGTCATTTCTAATCGTCGCTGCTATTTGTGTGGCGCGATTCCAGTTGTCTTCATCAGCATCAAATTCTCCGGGAAGTTTCTGCAGCAACAACCCGCATGCGTTTTCCTGGTCGGTTGCCAAAAATAACACTGTGTCCAGTTGTTCAGATTTTTGAAGGTGTTCTTCTAGCGCGACTTTAATTGAATCACCTGTTAGTTCAACAATAGACTGGTATCGTTCCCCCGTTTTTTTATTATCAATGGTCATGGTTAATCGGCCATCACCAAACAAGTCTTGTAGTGTGTGGCTATTAATAGGTTCTTTGTATTTTGCCAACCCCCGTAAGTGCCGATCGCTGGTGCATTCCATTACCATCAGGTTGACTGGTCCATCGCCTTGAATTTGCATGATCAGCGAGCCTTCCAATTTTAGGGTGGCAGCCAACAAAGCATTAGCCGCGATGAACTCGCCCAAATAAAAGCGAATGGGGTCAGGGTAATTTTTTCTACCCTGTAGGCTTTTCCACGTATCGTTTAGTTGAACGAGAATGCCGCGTATGGGTATGTTTTCAAATATAAAATGGTGTAGAGTATCTTTTTTCACTAGGGTTTTAATTTGGTTTTGAGAATTTCATTAACTTGTTGCGGATTGGCTTTACCTTGCATAGCTTTCATGGTTTGTCCGACAAAAAAGCCAAAGACTTTATCTTTCCCGCTTCGATATTGTTCAACCTGGTTGGGATTGTTTGCAATAATATCGTCAATCACTTTTTCAATGGCACCCGTGTCAGTCACCTGCTTCAAACCTTTAGATTGAATAATCTCGTCAGCGCTGCCTTCACCATTCCACATAGCTTCGAATACAGTTTTGGCAATTTTTCCGGATATTGTCTTGTCTGCGATTCGTTTAATCATACCGCCCAGTAATTCAGGGGATATTTTACATTCGGCTAAGCTAATGTTGTTTTTATTTAGCGCACCAATAATTTCGCCTTGAACCCAGTTTGCACTGAGTTTGGCGTTGCCTTCAGCAGCTTTGATTGTCGCTTCAAAAAAATCTGATAAATCTTTTTGCGCGGTTAACACATCCGCGTCAGCGGACTTTAAATCAAACTCCTGAATAAATCGTAGTTTTTTCTCACTGGGTAACTCGGGTAAGGTGGCCCTAATTGCTTCTATGGTTTTGCTATCCATTTCAATTGGTAATAAATCAGGGTCGGGAAAATAACGATAGTCGTTGGCCTCTTCTTTAGAGCGCATTGAGCGGGTTTCATCTTTATCTGCATCATACAGTCGAGTTTCTTGAACCACCTCACCGCCGTCCTCAATGAGGTTTATCTGGCGTTCAATTTCGTGGTTTATTGCCTTTTCAACAAACCGGAACGAGTTGATATTTTTTATTTCAGCACGCGTGCCAAATTCTTCCTGGCCTTTGGCGCGTACGGAAACGTTGGCGTCACAACGAAACGAGCCTTCTTGCATATTGCCGTCGCATATTTCTAAATATTGCACCAATGAGTGAATTTTTTTCATATAGGCGACGGCTTCTTTGGCAGAGCGCAAATCGGGTTCTGAGACAATTTCAATTAATGGTGTACCTGCGCGATTAAGATCGATGCCTGTTTGGCCTTCAAAGTCTTCATGCAAGGATTTGCCGGCGTCTTCTTCCAAATGTGCGCGTGTAATGCCGATGGTTTTTGTTGTGCCATCTTCCAATTCAATGTCCATGGTGCCGTGTTCAACAATTGGGTAGTGCAATTGACTAATCTGATAACCTTTTGGTGAATCGGGGTAAAAATAATTTTTGCGATCGAATATGGAGCGGTTGGCAATTTTGGCGCCGACGGCCAAACCAAACTTTGCACCCATCATAACGGCTTCTTTGTTGACGACAGGTAAAACACCGGGCAATCCCAGATCAACTGCGCAGGCCTGGGTATTGGGTTGTGCGCCGTAGGCAGTAGAGGCGCCGGAGAATATTTTACTTTTTGTGGCGAGTTGGGCGTGAATTTCCAACCCAATGACAACTTCCCATTCCATTTTTTAACCTCGGTGATTTCGTTTGAGGAGCATCATCTTGAATCGCTCAAAGTGTTCTGATGGCGTTAAAAATATATTATTTACCTTGCCAGAATACATTGATCAATCCAATCTGACGTTCATCTTTTTAAGCGTTAGTTCTAAATACAAAAGCATTCAATGTGCGCTTGTTTATATATTTTCCGGCACTTTTTGGTGCCAATCTGTAATTTGTTGAAACTGGTGAGCAATATTTAACAAGCGGCTTTCTTCAAAATAATTGCCAATAATTTGTAAACCCACAGGCATGTTATTGGCAAATCCAGCAGGTATAGACATGCCAGGTAAGCCAGCGAGATTAACGGCGATCGTATAAATGTCTGATAAATACATGGTCACGGGATCATTTGTTTTTTCGCCAATTTTGAAAGCTGTTGTTGGTGTTGTTGGTCCCATAATGACATCGGCTTTTTTAAAAGCTTGTTTGAAGTCATCACTAATTAGTTGGCGAATTTTTTGGGCTTTAACATAATAAGCATCATAAAAACCGGCCGACAAGGCGTAGGTGCCAATCATAATGCGTCGCTTGACTTCTTCGCCGAAACCTTCGCCACGGGAACGTTTGTACAAATCTTCCAAATCAACTGGATTTTCACAGCGGTAGCCAAATCGCACGCCGTCATATCGGGATAAATTGGACGAGCATTCGGCGGGTGCAACAACGTAATAAGCGGGAACGGAAAGGCCAGAATTTGGTAGGCTAACTTCGACTACGTTGGCTCCTGCTTTCTTATAAACTTCAATCGCTGCCTCAATATTTTTTTCTACTTCAGTATCCATTCCCTTTTCAAAAAATTCTTTCGGTAGGCCAATGGTTAATCCAGAAATATCTTTATTTAATTCAGCAGTGTAATCGGGCACGGTTTTATCAGCACAAGTTGAGTCTTTAGGATCAAAACCTGCCATCGCATTCATCATGATCGCTGCATCTTCTGCAGTGCGAGTCATAGGGCCTGCTTGATCGAGACTAGAGGCAAATGCAATCATACCGTAGCGGGAAACGCGCCCATAAGTAGGTTTTAATCCGGTTAAGTTGCAAAGCGCGGCGGGTTGACGAATAGAGCCGCCGGTATCGGTTCCCGTCGCAGCAGGTGCAAGTCGTGCTGCAACTGCGGCAGCAGAGCCACCCGATGAGCCGCCTGGTACGGCAGAAATATCCCATGGATTTTTTACTGTGCCATAAAAGCTGGTTTCATTGGAAGATCCCATAGCAAATTCATCCATGTTGGTTTTGCCCAACATGACCGAGCCGGCCTGGTGAAATTTGTTGATGACTGTCGCATCATAAGGTGCAATAAAATTATCCAGCATTTTTGAGCCGCAGGTGGTTTTAACTCCGTTGGTGCAAAAGATATCTTTTTGCGCAATGGGGATTCCTGTGAGTGCCGTTTGTTTACCTTGAGCAATTAGTGCGTCGGCATCAGTCGCTTGTTTTAGGGCAAGCTCTTCAGTAATCGTTATAAAGCTGTTGTATTTTTCATCGGTTTTTTCAATGCGCTGAAGATAGGCTTGTGTTAATTCGGTGCTAGAGATGGACTTTTTTTTCAAGTCCAGGTGTAATTCTGCAAGTGTTTTTTCGAACATGTAAACTCCAAAAAATGCAGCTATTTTCGTTTTATGTATCGGAACGAAATCTGCATATGCTCCACTAAAGTGTTTTAATTGTTGATATTTGTTAGAAAATCAAAGATTATTCAATCACTTTTGGAACAAGGTACAAACCGTTCTCAGTTGCGGGCGCAATCGTTTGAAAATGTTCTTTTTGATCATTTTCTGTAACTTCGTCAGCGCGTAAGCGCTGAGTTTCGGCCAAAGGATGAGCCATTGCAGAGATATTGCTGGTATCCACAGAATTCATTTGTTCCACGAGTTGTAAGATATTCGACAAATTGTCAGCGTAAGCAGGGATATCGTTATCGCTAATCGATAAACGGGCTAAATGAGCTATTTTTTCAACATCTGATTTTTGCAGGGACATTATATCGCTCCGAGCTGGCTGTTATTGTCTAGGATCTGAACCATATCATAGATGTTGACTCGCCCAAAATGTTTCCCAGTAGACACATTGCAATAAAAATATAGAAGGATATTCATTCAATGTTTGGACGTTTTCGAGGTATGTTTTCCAATGATCTTTCCATAGATCTTGGGACAGCAAATACGTTGATTTATGTGCGAGGCAAAGGCATCGTGCTGGCGGAACCTTCAGTGGTTGCCATTCGACAAGAGAGAGGGCCGGGTGGTCCCAAAAGTATTGCTGCGGTAGGCATCGAAGCTAAACGTATGTTGGGCCGAACGCCTGGAAATATTACTGCCATTCGACCACTTAAAGACGGTGTGATTGCTGATTTTACCGTCACCGAAAAAATGCTCCAGCATTTCATTTTTAAAGTTCACGAAACCCGATTTTTTAGACCAAGCCCTCGGGTGTTAGTTTGCGTGCCTTGCGGCTCAACCCAAGTGGAGCGCCGGGCGATTAAAGAATCTGCTGCTGGTGCAGGTGCAAGAGAAGTTTATCTGATTGAAGAACCCATGGCTGCAGCAATTGGTGCCGGTATGCCCATTGGTGAAGCGAGTGGATCGATGGTTGTTGATATTGGCGGTGGTACAACGGAAGTCGCGGTGATGTCATTAAATGGTATTGTATATTCCGAATCAGTCCGAATTGGTGGAGACCGATTTGATGAAGCGATTATCAACTATGTGCGCCGAAATTATGGGACATTGATTGGCGATGCGACTGCAGAAAAAATAAAACAAGAAATCGGAACCGCATATCCTGCCGATGAAGTGCGGGAAATTGAAGTCCGCGGTAGAAATTTGGCTGAAGGTGTGCCTCGCAGTTTTACCTTGAACAGCAATGAAATTCTTGAAGCATTGCAGGAACCATTGGCGGGGATTGTGGGTGCGGTACGAGGTGCATTAGAGCAAACGCCGCCCGAATTAGGTGCGGACGTGGCAGAGCGCGGTATGGTATTAACTGGCGGCGGTGCCTTGTTACATGATATTGATCGCTTACTCATGGAAGAAACAGGTTTGCCTGTTATCGTTGCAGAAGATCCGTTAACATGCGTCGCGCGTGGTGGTGGTAAAGCAATGGAAATGATTGAGGATCATGGCGGTGAAATATTCGTCGTAGAATAGTCTTTAAAGTGCCGGCCCATTGCAGATAGGATGTTAACAAGAAATCCAGGTTAGTGTCTGAGAGGGTGATCCTTTCCTAAAGGGTTATTTTTCTGAGTAATATTGACTACACTTGCGGACATTTGGCGATAGCATCAGGAGATGAACCATTAAACCCTTGTTTGCATTTGGGGAAGCCGCAAGTTTACGATTTTCCCTGTTAGTTTTTTTTTCCATAGCACTAATGACAGTTGATCATCGTATGCACTACTTAGATAGCGTGCGTACAGCAATTTCTGTGATTGCTTATCCCATTCAGTATATGGTCAATTTTCCTACCTCTGCCAGTAGTTGGCTCGGCGACAATTTAAAATCACGTGAAGAATTATTGGAAGAGAATGAAAAAATTCGTAATAAAAATGTATTTTTGCAAGCACAGATGCAAAAATTCGTTTCCCTTGAAATAGAAAATATGCGATTGCGTCGTCTACTGGATGCATCGGAGCGCCTAACTGACCGAGTACTAACTGCCGAATTACTTTCTGTTGATATGGATCCCTTCAGTCATCAAGTGATGGTGAACAAAGGTTTGCGACACGATGTTTACAAAGGTCAACCCATTTTGGATGCTGAAGGCGTTTATGGGCAGGTTATCCAAGTGTCACCCATTAGTAGCACAGTAATGTTGCTCACAGATCCAGGTCATGCATTACCTGTGCAATTGAACCGCAGTGGAATGCGTGCGATTGCGCAAGGCACCGGCTCAGTGGATAAATTAAAATTACTCCATGTCCCCAATAATGCAGACATAAAAGCCGGCGACATATTGGTAACCTCCGGTCTGGGTGGTGTATTTCCTTCAGGTTATCCGGTTGCGCTGGTAACTACCGTAGAGCCTGATAGCAGTCAGCCGTTTGCAACAGTTGATGCCAAACCACTTGCCTTGCTGGATCGTTCTCGAGAGGTATTGTTGGTGTGGCGGGAAAAAATCGCAGAAAAAGTTCGGAAGGAAAATGAAGCTGATGCAGCCGCAGTTACTCCTGCCGAAGAAAGTAATGCTGAGAATGAATAAAAACGATGGCTGAAATTAAAAGACAAGGCGGGAAAGTTGTTTTTTTCACGTTTGTTGTTGCGATGTTTTTAACCGTATTTCCTTTGCCAGAATGGTTACGTGCCTATCGTCCAGAATGGGTAACATTGGTTCTGATTTATTGGTGCATCGCGACGCCGACAAAAGTCAATATCGGCATTGCCTGGTTAGCCGGTTTATGCATTGATGTATTAACTGGGTCTTTGTTGGGCCAGCATGCATTGGGCTTGGCCGTTGTTGCATTTGTTGCGGTTAAATTACATAAACAAATACGGGTTTATCCACTTTGGCAACAAGCCTTAAGTGTTTTTACCTTGATTGCACTTGATCAGTTGTTGGTGGTTTGGGTTAAAGGCATTGTTGGTGAGTCTCCTCAAAGTTGGATTTATTGGGCACCATCCATCACGAGCGCAATTATCTGGCCCTGGATATTTGTGTTTTTAAGAGATGTGCGTCGAAGGTATCGAGTAGCATGATGCCTGATTATAGAGTCATTTTGTATTAAGGCCTGAATGTTGTGGAATTTGCGCGAATAAAACTCAAAGACCATTTTAAAGAAACGCAACTTTTTACAGGTCGCGTCATCTTGGCAGGTATCGGCGTAATTGTTCTGATTCTGATTCTGGTTGCTCGATTAATCTATTTGCAAGTTTTTAGTCACGAGCATTTCACCACATTGTCACAAAGTAATCGGGTGAGCATTGTGCCTGTTGCACCCACGCGTGGTTTGATATTCGACCGTAATGGAAATGTGCTAGCACAAAATCTACCATCGTTTACTTTAGAACTTGTGCCCGAGAAAATTGAAGACATAGATGCCACCATTGAATCACTAAAAAAAGTTGTAGAGTTGAGTGATAATGATATCAAGCGGTTTCACAAAGCTAAAAAACGAAAATCATCCTTCCGCTCTGTACCACTAAAATTTCGTTTGAACGAACAAGAGGTGGCTCGATTCTCTGTACGCCAACATCAATTTCCGGGTGTTGATATTCATGCCCGGCTAATGCGTCATTATCCCCATGGCAGCACGGCGGTTCATGCGCTTGGTTATGTGGGAAGGATTAGCGAGTCTGAACTTGGTACGTTAGATACCGCAAATTATAAAGGCTCAACGCATATTGGGAAAAATGGTATAGAGCGTTTTTATGAAGATGAAATGCACGGGCTTGTGGGTTTTCAGAAGATAGAGACCAATGCGCAAGGTCGAATTTTGCGTGTATTAGACGAACAAAGGCCAGTGCCGGGGAAAAACGTTTACTTAAGCCTGGACATTAAAGTACAAAAAGCGGCAGAAAAAGCCTTGAATAATCGCCGTGGCGCAGTGGTGGCAATCAATCCAAAAACCGGTGATGTTATTGCCCTAGTGAGCATGCCTGGGTTTGATCCTAATTTATTTGTGAATGGCATTGATACCCAATCGTATCGCGAACTTGCTACTTCGCCGGACCGACCATTATTCAATAGGGCGATTAAAGGACGGTATCCACCGGGTTCTACCATGAAACCTTTCATTGGTTTAGCCGGTTTGGAATATGATGAAGTTCATGGCGCAACGCATATTGATTGTGGTGGTTGGTATCAACTCAAAAATGATACGCATAAATACCGTGACTGGAAAATTACTGGTCATGGCAGAACCAATTTATTAGGCGCAATTCGCGAATCGTGTGATGTATATTTCTATGAACTCTCTTTAAAGCTCGGGATTGATAAGATTTATGCTTTTAACAAATTTTTTGGTTTTGGACAGAAATCCGGGATCGATATTCGAGGGGAAACTGCAGGTATTTTACCTTCGAGAGAATGGAAGCGCCGCGTAAAAAACGAAGGTTGGTATCCGGGAGAGACATTGATAACCGGTATTGGTCAGGGCTTTAATGTCACTTCGCCCTTGCAGTTGGCGGTGGGTACAGCCATCTTGGCAAACTATGGCATGCATATAAAACCACACCTTGCTTATGCTATGCAGGAAAGTGAAAGTGATGAATTGACCTACATCGAACCAGAAATTTTAGGTTTTGTTCCAGTTGAGAAAAAAGGAAACTGGGATTACATGGTTGAAAGCATGCGAAAAGTGGTGCACAGCAATCGGGGTACCGCAAGAAAAATTCGTAGTAAGAAATATCAAATTGCAGGAAAAACAGGTACCGCACAAGTTTTTGGTATCAAGCAAGATGAAAAATACGACAAAGAAAATTTACAGGATCATTTACGAGACCATGCTTTGTTTATATCCTTCGCACCTGTTGAAGACCCGGACATTGCCGTTGCTGTCATTGTAGAAAATGGAGAAAGCGGTGGCAGCGTTGCAGCGCCTATCGCGAAAGAAGTGATGGATGCTTATTTGCTGGAGAGTTCTTAATGGCCAGATCAACGCTTTCACAAGGATTGAACGAAACCACTCAGCCCGGTCCAGTGGGGATGCTGAAGGATTTGCATATCGATTGGCCATTATTTACGGGTCTCGTTGTGTTATCCATACTGGGATTGGTTGTTTTATACAGTGCCAGTGGTGAAAATTGGTCAATTGTAGTCCGGCAAATGATCTGGATGTGTTTTGCGTTTACGGTTATGTTTATTGCGGCTCAAATATCACCACACCACATTCAATTATGGACGCCGTGGGTTTTTATTGCGGGTTTGTTATTTTTGATTGCAGTTTTGTGGTTTGGGGAAATCGGAAAAGGTGCGCAACGCTGGTTGGATTTGGGCTTTTTTCGCTTTCAACCATCTGAAATGATGAAGTTTGCGGTACCGATGATGGTGGCCTGGTTCATTGCCGAAAAAACCTTGCCGCCAAGTGGAATGCGTATTATGGGCGCTCTACTTATTATTTTGGTACCAGTGGGTTTGATAGCAAAGCAACCCGATTTGGGAACATCTATACTGGTGGGTAGTGCCGGGATTTTTGTCTTGCTGTTTGCCGGTATCAGTTGGGTATTGATTGGTGGATTTGTTGTCACCTTGGCCGCAGCGGCGCCTGTTGTCTGGTTTTATTATATGCACGATTATCAACGGCAACGTGTATTAACTTTTTTAAATCCAGAAAACGATCCATTGGGCTCGGGTTACCATATTATTCAGTCAAAAATAGCCATTGGTTCGGGTGGTTTGTATGGCAAGGGCTGGTTGAACGGAACGCAATCACAATTGGATTTTTTACCTGAACGTTCGACAGACTTTATTTTTGCAGTTTTTTCCGAAGAGTTTGGTTTGGTCGGCGTTTTATGTTTATTGGCAATTTATCTGTATATTATTTTCCGCGGATTGATAATTGCGTATCAAGCACAGTCGACATTTGCTAGGGTGCTTGCTGGTAGTTTGGTGTTGACGTTTATGGTTTATATTGTGGTGAATATTGGAATGGTTAGCGGCTTATTACCTGTCGTGGGTGTACCTTTGCCCCTGGTCAGCTACGGTGGTACATCACTTGTTACGCTCATGATTGCATTTGGGATTTTGATGTCCATTCAAACCCACAGAAAATTACTCACTTCGTAAGAGAGGAATTAACTTTGTTAAACTTATTTCGAATAACTGTTTTGTTTTTTAGCTTGTTTATGGCAAGTATTTCTGTGCAAGCAACCAATGTAGTGAATGATCCGATTATCCAGGACTTCATTAACATGATGGTTAAAAAGCATGATTTTAAGCGTGATGAGTTAAAAAAGACCATGACCGATGCTAAACGTTTACCAGAAATCATTGAAAAAATGTCGCGTCCTGCCGAAGGCATGCCATGGCACCGCTATCGAAATATTTTTCTCAAGCAAAAGCGCATTGATCAAGGTGTGGAATTCTGGAAAGCTAATTCAGACATTTTGGAAAAAGCCGAGAAAAAATACGGCGTACCTGTCGAAATCATCCTTGGCATTCTCGGGGTTGAAACCCGTTTTGGTCGTATCAAAGGCGGATTTCGGGTAATTGATTCGCTTTCAACGATCGTTATTGATTACCCTAAACGCAGTAAATATTTTAAGAAAGAATTGGAGCAAGCGTTTCTACTCTCTCGGGAAGAGAAATTTGATCTTTTGGCTTTAGAAGGATCATACGCGGGCGCAATGGGCATGGCGCAGTTTATGCCCAGCAGTTATCGCCATTATGCGGTGGATTTTGATGGTGATGGAATACGAGATTTGTTAAATAATCCCGCCGATGCCGTTGGCAGCATCGCTAGCTATTTACAGCGTCATGGCTGGAAAGCAGGACAACCCATTACAACTCGAGCAAATGTTTCAGGTAAGAAATATCAAAAATTTGTTAAAAAGGGCATGAAACCAAAAGTAAAAATCAGCGAGATCGCGAGTTATAATGTGAGTGCTAAAGAAAAATATGCTGGCGAGCTAAAAGCGTCGCTCATAGAGTTAGAGCAAGAAAACGGTAATGAATACTGGTTAGGGATGGGGAATTTTTATGCAATTACTCGCTATAATCACAGCAATCTCTACGCGATGGCCGTTTTTCAGTTATCAGAAGAAATCAAAAAACAGAAAGCTCGGTTCTAATTCAACATCTTTTTCTAATTTGTATTAAAATGTGGTGCATGACGCGCTACGTTACTACTTTGAAGTTCTTAATATTCTTTATATTAGTTTTTATCCTCTCAGCCTGTAGTGGAAAAGGCAACCGAGACGCTGCGCCACGCAATGTCAATATTGATTTCAATTCCATCACTAATGCAGTTCCGAAAAATGAACCATTAAGCCGATACGGTAACCCAAAAAGTTACAGTGTTTTTGGCAAAACCTACTACACATTAAAATCCAGTCAGGGTTTTAAGGAGCGGGGGGATGCGTCTTGGTACGGTACAAAATTTCATGGTAAACGTACTTCAAGTGGGGAAACCTATGATATGTATGCGATGACCGCTGCCCACAAAACCTTGCCATTGCCTTCCTATGTGAGAGTGAAAAATCGGGATAATGGTAAAGAGATTGTTGTTAAAGTAAACGACCGTGGCCCATTTCATGCTGGCCGAATAATAGATTTATCCTACGTTGCAGCGTTGAAGCTGGACATTGTGAAGCAGGGAACCGGTCGAGTCGAAATTGAAACAATTGATATGGCTTCGAACCGACAACGCCAATCGGAGCAAGTGTTTATTCAGGTAGGGGCGTTTATGGATAAACAAAATGCGCAAAAGGTGCACGATAAGTTAGCACAAGCATCGATTGATAGTGACATTCACACAGTTGTTGTTAATGCGAGAAAGCATATTTATCGGGTTCGCATCGGACCATTTGAACAACGAACTGAAGCAGGTAATCTGGTTAAGGAAATAGAAAATTTAGGTGTTGGTGAGGCAAAAGTCTTTTCTGGTAATGGGGAATAAGTGTTTTAAAAATGCAAAAAATTAATTTTCGAATATTCTTTTTGTTGGGTTTCGTTTTAGCAACATTTAGCGTCAATGCTATTGAACCAAAATCTCCAAAAATTGGGGCTAAGTCTTATATCCTTCAGGATTTCAATAGTGGAAAAATCGTCGCAGAGTTAAATAGCACTAGTCGCATTGAACCCGCCAGTTTAACTAAGATGATGTCAAATTATGTCATCGAAAATGAATTAAAGCTTGGCAATATCCAGTTAACCGATGAAGTTAAAATCAGTAAAAAAGCCTGGAAAATGCCGGGCTCACGTATGTTTATTGAGGTTAATACCAAAGTCAGTGTCGAAGACTTACTGAAAGGCATCATCATTCAATCAGGCAATGATGCGACAGTCGCCATGGCTGAATACATTGCAGGTACCGAAGACGCGTTTGTTTCACTAATGAATGAGTATGCAAAACAACTCGGGATGTTAGGAACCCATTTTGTTAATGCAACTGGATTGCCACACGAAGATCACTTTACTACGGCAGAGGACCTGGCAAAATTGGTTCGTGCGATAATTAAAGATTTTCCAGAACATTACGCCTGGTATTCCGAAAAACAATTTACTTTTAATGGTATTAAACAATATAACCGAAACAAGTTGCTTTGGCAGGATAAATATGTTGATGGTGTTAAAACGGGACATACTGAATCGGCGGGATATTGTTTAGCATCATCTGCCTTGAAAGGTGATATGCGATTGATATCAGTGGTTTTAGGTACAGATAGTGAACGAGCGCGCGCGACAGAATCTCAAAAATTACTGACCTTTGGTTTTCGGTTTTATGAAACTCATCGGTTGTATGAAGCCAACGCTAAATTAACAACGGCTCAAATTTGGAAAGGCGATGTGGAAAGTCTGGATCTCGGTCTAAAAGAAGATCTGTGGGTGACAATCCCTCGTGGACAATACAAAACTCTCAAAGCTACCATGAGTCTGGATCCTAAAATCATTGCACCTGCGAAAAAAGGACAAGTGTTTGGCTCTGTAAATGTGAACCTGGAAGGTAAACCATTTCTGTCTCGTGACCTGGCTGCGTTATCTAATGTGCAAGAAGGTGGATTGGTTAGCGGCTTGATCGACGAAGTAAAAATGCTTTTTGATTAATTCAGTGAATAGAAAAGTATTGCGTTAGAGTATTCCTATGTCAGTTGTTTTTCTGAATGACGAATTTGTCGATGCTGATCACGCGAAAATCTCTGTGTTTGATCGAGGTTTTTTATTAGGTGACGGCGTATACGAAGTTATTCCTGCTTATGATGATGTGTTGTTTCGATTAGATGAGCATCTCAATAGACTCCAGAAAAGTCTTGATGAAATTCGACTGGAAAATCCGTATTCCCTCTCCAAGTGGAAAACAACGTTAAATGAATTAGTCAAAAGAAATTCGAAAGCAGATTTGTCAATTTACTTGCAAGTAACCCGTGGTGTTGCAGTACGTGATCATGCCTTTCCTGCCAATGCAAAACCAACAGTATTTGCAATGGCCAATCAACTTATTACAGCTAGCGGTGAGAAAGCGGCGCAAGGTGTTGCTGCGATAACCTTAAATGATAATCGATGGTCTCGATGTAATGTAAAGGCGATTAGTTTGTTGCCCAATGTCTTGTTAAGGCAGGAGGCAGTTGATCAGGGCGTGGTCGAAGCCATATTGATTCGTGATGGTGAAGTCACTGAGGGTGCAGCCAGCAATGTTTTTGCGGTTATCAATGGCGAAATAATTACACCTCCGAAAAGTCGGCATTTATTGCCAGGTATAACGCGGGATCTGGTGGTAGAACTTGCACAAATTGAACAAATCCCCGTTGCAGAAAAAAACATTACCGAAGCACAATTAAAAGCCGCAGATGAAGTCTGGTTAACGAGCTCCACTAAAGAAATAATGCCAGTTGTTCAACTAGATAGCACGCCAGTGGGTGATGGAAAACCTGGCGAAATTTGGCAAAAAATGTCGATAATATATGGCCAATTCAAACAATCTTTGCGATCTAATTGATCGCACTTCAATCTAGTAAATCTTACCTTTCCGCGAGAGCCGAATAAATGTACAATTCGGCCTTGTTTTATTTTTTTTAAGCACCAAATAGCGATGAATTATCCCAGAGTACCTTTTGAGCGGTATGTGTTGGATGTTATCAATCGAACTGCACTTATTTGCGAATTGCCTTTAGAGGTGCTCAAATAAAATTTTGCAGGCTGAACAGTTTCACAACGTTATTATGGTTTTAAAGCAATCAATTGCGGAATCTCGGATTTATGAGTGATTACGATAGAAATAATTTGATGGAATTTCCCTGTGACTTCCCCTTAAAAGTTATGGGTAAAAATAAAAGTGAATTTTCGGTTTATGTATTAACAACGGTTAACAAACATGTTGGTGGTCATTTAACTGAAAAGGCTGTGCAGTCCCGACCGAGTAAAAATGGAAATTACGTTTCAGTTACCATTACGTTCGAGGCCCACAGTCAGGTACAAATAGACGATATATATCGTGAATTAACAGCACATGAACTTGTCTTAATGGCATTGTGAAGTGGATGTCCAGCATGATCTTAGAAATTTGGTATTAATTCGTGAATATGGTTTAACGGATTACGAACCAATATTTGAGAAGATGCGTGAATTTAGCGAAAAGCGTGCACATGAAACAACAGATGAGTTTTGGGTTTTAGAGCACAATCCAGTTTACACGCTTGGCTTAAACGGTAGCGAAACACACATTCTTAATTCTCGTGATATTCCTGTGGTGAATGTCGACCGAGGGGGGCAAGTGACCTATCATGGTCCAGGCCAACTCATTATCTATCTTTTAATTGATATTAGACGAAAGAAGATGGGCGTCAGAGCAATTGTCACTGCTATGGAAAATGCCATTATTGAAGTGCTTAGAGACTTGGGCATTGAAGCAATCGCCAAGAAAAATGCGCCCGGTGTTTATGTTAACGGAAAAAAAATTGCAGCCCTTGGTTTACGTATAAAAAATGGTAAAAGTTATCATGGCTTGAGTTTAAATATCGATATGGATCTTGCGCCATTTAAAGGGATAAACCCTTGTGGTTATGAAAACCTCGATGTGACTCAAATTAGTCTATTAAATACTGCAGTATCGAGAGAAAGCATTAAAAATAATTTAGTGTGTGCACTAAAGAATCAGCTGCACTATTCATTAACAGAGAACAGAATAACAACATGAATAACAAACAATCCAACCCAAAAAAAATTCCCGGAGAAAAATTACGCGGTGCTGATAAGGTATCTCGTATACCCATAAAAGTTAAAAAAACAGAAAATCCACTGCGCAAGCCAAACTGGATAAGAACGAAATTACCGGCTACTTCTGCGGTAGCCAAGTTAAAATCTAGGTTAAGAGAAAACAGTTTGCATACCGTGTGTGAAGAAGCCGCATGTCCTAATTTGGCTGAGTGTTTTAATCATGGAACGGCGACGTTTATGATAATGGGTGATGTTTGCACACGCCGTTGTCCTTTTTGTGATGTGGGGCATGGTCGACCACTACCATTAGATGAAAATGAACCAACAAATCTGGCAAAAACCGTATTCGCCATGGCATTAAAGTATGTTGTTGTTACTTCGGTTGATCGTGATGATTTACGGGATGGTGGTGCGGCGCATTTTGTGGCATGTATTAATGCGATTCGCGATGAAAGTCCCAGCACAAAAATTGAACTCTTAGTGCCAGATTTTCGCGGCCGAGTGGATGTGGCGCTAGAAATTTTAAATGCATCCCCGCCTGATGTATTTAATCACAACCTGGAAACGGTGCCGCGGCTTTACAAAAAAGTTAGGCCAGGTGCTGACTATGAAACATCACATCAATTAATCAAAAATTTTAAACAACAATTTGCTGATGTGCCTGCCAAGTCGGGTTTGATGTTAGGTGTTGGAGAAAGAATCGATGAAGTTAAACAAGTCATGCGTGATTTGAGAGAATCGAACTGTGATATGTTAACCCTGGGTCAGTACTTGCAGCCAAGTTTGGATCACTTGCCAGTTGAACGTTATGTTACCCCTGATGAGTTTGATGAGCTTGCAGAGTATGGTTACAGTATTGGTTTTACTAATGTAGCCAGCGGTCCCATGGTCAGGTCATCCTACCATGCAGATCAGCAGGCGGCAGGTGAAGAAGTCGGCTAACAGATCACAATTGTTACCCGGGCAATCTAACGCTTCGGGTATTAACTAAATACAGTCTTGGGATCCATTGAATCTTCCCAGGCACAAAGTGTTTTCGCTATCAAGGAGAGTCGCGTGTCGAATAAGTTAACTGGTTTTGTATTGCTGCTTCTCGTTTTGTCATCTCCACTATTTGCCGAAGAAAAAAAATCAGGCGTTTGTGTTCCCGAAGGAAAGTGGATCACAAATAAAGGTAATAGTCATAGCATAGATGCCATAATTCACTCCTTAAGTAAAACCAAAGTTGTTCTGCTCGGCGAAGACCATGACAATCCTGAGCACCATCGCTGGCAGCTGCAAACCATGTCCGCAATTTATGCTCAGGAGCCAGGCATGGTATTAGGTTTTGAAGCATTTCCTCGTGCCACTCAGAAATATTTGGATCAGTGGGTTGCTGGAGATTTAACGGAAGAAGATTTTTTGGAATCTGTTGACTGGGATAAAATTTGGCGCTTCAACAAAGATTATTACATGCCCATGTTTCATTTTGCACGCATGAATCGAATACCTATGTATGCCTTAAATGTCGATCGAGAGTTGGTTTCAAAAGTGGGCGACAAAGGTTGGGATAATGTACCCGAAAGTGAAAGAGAAGGTGTCTCTAAACCTGCCGAGCCAAGTAGAGATTATATAGAAGTTTTAGCTGAGGTTTTCGCACAACACATGCCTAAACATGCTCACGCCGAAGAAGGCGAAGCATCTGAATTGACCGAATCGGAAATTAATGAAATTTTAGAGAAGGCATCATTTCAGCGTTTTTTACAAGGCCAGTTATTATGGGATCGCGCAATGGCAGAGATTTTTCATCAGTCGATCAAGGAAAAGAATCACCCTATGATTGTTGGTGTGTTGGGCGCTGGGCATATCATGGGAAATTATGGTGTTCCGCATCAGTTAAATGCCATGGGTATAAAAAATATAAAAACATTAATGCCATGGGACGGTACGATTGAGTGTCAGCAGCTTTTAGATGGCGCGATTGATATTGCATATGGCATTGTCGAAATAAGCCGAAAAACCTTAGAGGCAGAAGAAGAGCGACCACGTTTGGGTGTTTATCTTGAACATAATGACGGTGTGGAAATTACACGACTCGTAGAAAAAAGCGTTGCCGAAAAAACTGGAATTAAACAGGGTGATAAAGTTGTACAAATTGCAGGTAAACCCGTTGAAAAAGTTAGTGATGTGGTTGCCGCTGTAAAATCTACCGCGTTTGGAACATGGTTACCAATTGTGGTTATGAGAGAGGATAAAGAAATTGAATTGGTCGCTAAATTTCCTGCGAAATAATATTTTGCCTCTTATGTGATTTGATTTTTTTAACTTCTATCCAGCTGGAATAGAGTCAATCTAAAAAGCACAAAATTGCGAATTCTCTGAAGCTTTTCTGTAGTGTTCTAGTGACATTCAAGCTGTTTTCTAGTAGTGAGTGAAAACCACAGGCTCGCTCTGCCTCTCTTTTCCTTCCTTTATTGCTCAAACTGTGAAACACGTAATAAAAATACATGATTGTATTTATTGAACATTTTCCTAATAATTACAGCAACTTATGGTGTTATCAAAATAATTCGGGCAGACAGATCTGGAATTTTGCGGTCTGCTTCCGCTATTAATGTCAACCGGTTCAAGGCTTGTAGCCGGTGTTTTTGCTACATTTCGCTTTGGCATTATGTCTGCAGATACCCAGTCTGCCATTGAGTAAGTATTTCAATAATTCAGGCAACAATTAGTGATGTACAAATAGGAAGAGAGAAAAAATGAAAAACCTGAAGTTTATAATAGTAATGACTTCCATTTTACTAATTTCATGTAAAGCCAGTGATTTGGAAGTGGATGAAGAAAGAAGTGGTGATGCTAATTTACCAACGGCGGCGGCCAAACCGCTCAGCAGTACTAAATTCAATCAGCTTAGTAATGAAACTCAATACCAGGTGGCAAATAAATTAGCGGGAACGTTGTATAAAGGCGTTCCGCTTGATGCATTTTTTGATTTTAGTGCTAACGGTGATGAATACATCCTGGGGGAAGGTAAGGATTATGTCGCCAATGCGAGAGAAGAATTATCAAAGCGAGTACGCAATCGAGAAGGTTATTCTAACTTGATTGAGCTACGTTACAGCTTTGATGAAAGAAGAAAACCCACAGCATTGCCACTCGCCACTATTCGTGAATTTCCAATCAGTCGAGACCTGTTTGAAGCGTGGATGTCTTACAATCTGGCAAACACCATTCTTTTTTCTCCTGCGGAAGAAATTGACTCTGCAGATTATATCGATGTTCAGCGTATTTATACTGGTCTAACTAAAGCCATGAGTGATGATGCGAGTATTCGGGATATTATTTTTACTCATATGAAGTCTCAAGCTAACTGGCGCCGCTTTAGATCACCGGAAGATAACACGCGGGAAATGATTGAAATTTATCTCGGTTTATTTGATCGTGATGATGATGTCCCAAAAGCATCAATCGCCTGTAAGAATTGGTATCTCACTGATGGTGACGGGAACTATGAGTTAGTGATTGATGAGTTAAATGAAAACACTGAACCACAACAAGTGCTTGATCAGTGGGTAACGAGCTGTGAAGATTTTTACAAGGCAATTGCCAGTCATCCTCTCGTAATACCGCGAATTGTGACTTATTTGGTGGATCGATTTTTCCCAACGTATTCTTCGGAGAAACGAGCGGCAATCACTCAGGATATTGTTGCAACTGGGCCGGTTAGATTTCATGATGTTTTTACAGCAATCATTTTTTCTGAAGAATACTTGCTCAATAATGAAAGACCGAAAAGTTTTGAAGAGACATTTTTTAATTTAGCTGAGCGTGTTAGTTGGAGACATAATCGCGGCTTTCTGAATGATTTAACCAATCCAAATAGTGAGTCTCCTACACTACATAAAATGAAACAACCAGCTATGGCGCTCAAGCTCGGAAGATTTAAAGACCAACCTTTGGACTCATTGAGTTTTGCTTATTACCATTCTGCGATTAGGGAAAGGTTATTAACCAGAGCAAATGATAACTGGGGAAATTGGGGGTCTGCGTTTATCCGTCAAGGAGACTTCTTTGATCAGGATGGGTATATCAACTTTTTGTTTATGTCGGTGATTACCCGAAAAGCGTCAGAGAAAGAATTAACTGAATTGAAAGCTGTTTTTATAGAAACGGACAATGAAACAAACCGGTCGGAACAAGCGCGAATTGTATTTGATTACTTATCTCGATTGCCCGAATTATATTTTGCGAATGTGGTAACGGGAGGCCAATAAGATGAAAAGAAGAGAATTTGTAAAATCATTAGGTTTGTTTGGAAGTTCGGTACTCGTTCCATCGATGATGGGTAGTGTGGGATTGAGTTCTTACGCCAATGCTGCTTCGTTAGGTTCTCGAAGTATGATAAATGCAAGAGCTGCAGTGTTAGGTGAAGTTCAGTATATGAAGCCGGCTGTTTTACCTCAGGTTATTAGCATATTTCTTTATGGTGGCCCGTCTGAATTAGCGGGAAATATCACAAATATTGAAGACATCAATGCCAACTCGCAAAACCCTTATGATGCGTCGTTAATGCCGACAGGGCAAAATAGTTCGAGATACACCACAAACGGATTTTGGGGACGTCGACCAGATAACAATAATAACGGCCTTGATGCGGGTGGTAATGTTATGGAACGCATGCTCGACAAAAATCGGCTTTCTGTTTATCGCACCATTAATCGGGTTAAAGACGATACCAAGGCGCATCGCCCCAGTATCTTTTCAAATTTAACAGGTATGATGGGTGAAGACGATAGCCGGCCTGGAATAGCAACAAACTTGGCGGCGGTTCTATCTGCAAATGGCGCGATTTCTGATGACGCATTATTTCCATTTGTCACCTTCGAAGGTGATTCCGTTGTATTCAATCAAGGTGAAATGAGCATCCCATTGGGTTTAAAGCCTATCTCATTGAACAAAGATCTGAGAAACCCTTACGATAGAAGAGGCAATTCAGCATTAAACAGTGATTCGAGTGATGCCAATGCTGTTATTGAGGCATTGGCTCAAACAACTATGGCAGCTAAACAATCGCGTTATCAAAAGGTCGTAGACGCCTTTACTAAACGGGGTGAAATTGAAGGATTCATTAATCAACTAAATGCAAATTTGGAAAACTCATCATTACCAGCAGATCCAGATTTTGTGCCTACTGTTGATGAGCCAGACGCGCCGTTACTTGAGTATCCTGGTGGTTTTGGTGATCGTTTAAAAGCGGCTGTGAACTTGGTTATTAACAATCCTGACACCTTGTTTGTAAGTTTAGGAAATAATGGTCTGGGCGGTTGGGATGATCATAACTCCGCCGATGATGAGTACCCGGCCCGAATGCGAAACCTAATGTCTTCACTTGAGGTTGCTGCTAAACATTTAGAATCTGCCGGAAAAGACAATGTCATTATCATGGTCTATGGTGAATTTGGTCGAAATGTTAATTTAAATAATTCGCTTGGTTGGGATCACGGCAACAATCAAAACTTGTATCTAATTGGTGCAGGTCCGAGTGCTGGTTCAGGAATTGATGGTAATGTCCTTGGGAAAATTGTCGGAAAGACAGAACGTACTGGTCGGACGAAACAAAACCGACAATTCACAACCCCGACAGATGATAGTTATCAGTGCGAGCCTTTTGCCGTTGCTTCAACCATATATAAATACTATGGTATTCAAAATCCGTCTATTTTAACCGGTGAGTCGCCAATTGATGAAACCGGCACGCCGAACGAGAAAGTGTAACTAGCGTATAATGCGAAATTGCACCTCTTGAGCTTTTAGAAAAGATTGAGCACCCTCGCCATGTAAAATGGCGAGGGTTGATAAAATACCTGCTTCAATACACGTTGAGCCAATGACGGTGACTTGGCGAGGGGCGTTAATACTTGGCCAGCCTGTTTTCGGGTTGATGATATGGCCATATCGCTTTCCGTTTTGTTTAATAAACTTATGTAAGTCTCCGCTGGTTGTTACCGCTCCAGTATGTAATTGTATCTTTGTGTGTTTAAACGCTTTTTTGTCCTCAGGATTTTGTAAACCTATTTCCCAGGGTGAATTATTTTTTCGTGGACCCAATGCGACTATGTCACCACCAAAATTCACTAGTATGTTCTTGAAACCCGTTCTTGATGCGATTAACAAAGCAGTGCGATCAACCGCGTATTCTTTGCCAATACCGCCAAAGTCAATTTCCATCTTGGAAGGCAGTGTGATGGTAGGATTTTCCCAGTGAATGTTTTGCCAGCCTACATGCTGCAATGTGTCACTAATTTTCTCTTGTGAGGGAATCTTGCTGTTTGGCTTGAATTGCCAGATGGTCCGAAAAACACCGGAAGAAATGTCAAATAAACCATTGCTTATCGAAAAACATTCATTGGCATAATCGATGAGTTGCGCAGTTTCTTCATCAACTAAAATAGGCTTGCCTTCAGCATGATTAATTTCATAGATGAGATTATCTGTTCGGTAGCGACTAAATTTATGCTCTATCCGTTTGGCTTCAGTTTTAGCAATTTCATAACAGGTTTGTGCGAGAGATTTATCGGGGCTGTCAATAATTAGCTCGCAAGGGCCAGCCATAGCGCTAAAATTGCTAACCCAATAATTATTTGCGGAATTAAATGAAAGGCTATCCGTGGGCATTAGTCCTAGAGTGTAAGTTTCAGAATCAGCTGGGCAATCCAAACTTTCATGCGTGGCAGAACACCATTGTAGTAGTGTTGCTGTAGGTGTTCTGCGCGAACAGCAATGTCAAAGCGTTCGCCAATTTTTACGCCAATTTTAACACCTGCCGTCGCACCGATGAGTTTGCTTAATCGGGAGTCGGCACTGATGTATTTTGGTTTTTCGGCATAGTAACTGACGTGCCCGAAATCAGCGCTTATTTGTTTGTCAAAGAAAAAGGCTGCACTCTGTGTATAAAGGCGACCATGGCCTTGAATATATATGTTGTTATTAAAGTTGTACCGTAGTTTACCATCCAATGTGTGAGAGTTGACCTCCCAATCATCCCAAAAATACCGATAAGAGCCATTGAGGGAAATATTATCCACAGGTACGTGAACGAATTTAAAAAACAAACTGTTAGTGGTGCGTGTATCGGGTCGTTTTTCATAGAGCACGGCTGATTCACCAAACCCAGCCTTTGTCACACTGATTTGCTTATAGGGATCGGTAAGGTAACCACTTTCTACTCCCAGTGCATAATTGACTTGAAATAAGGTGCGCCGATTCCAAACTTGAGTGACACCAACAAGGTAGTCGGTCACGATTTTCTCAGCAGGTTTGTGTACATCCGGATCTTTATCGCAGTCTAGCCAAAGGGGAAAGTAGCTCGCCGGGCGTTGCTCACAACTTGTTAGGCGGCCTAGCCCTTCTGGTATTCCACCACCCGCCTTAACCGTGTCATTGGCGATAGCGGCGCCAAGATTCAATGTGGTTAGTTTGCGATTGAATTCAAATGCTGTGTTGATGCTGGCAGTGTAAGATTCATAGTCATCTTCGTAAGATATACCACCACCCAAAATACTGGTAAAGTTTGATGTGACCTCATGTTCCCATTCCAAACTGGCTGCAGTGCGGAAATCTTCAAATTCAGTTAGCCAGGTTTTTCTGCTCAGGTCTTCAGAGTCGTTAACTGTATCAAATTCAAAACCAGATGCGGTGGTGATAGAAACAGTGTCTTTGGTTACATCGTTTTCAGATTCAGAATAAATTCGGCCATTGGGCGATGCGCCACTCATGGTGTCAAGAATTAGACCAACTCGAACAATGTTATCGTCGTTAAGCGTTTTGGTATATTTTGTTTGTGCTTTGAAAACTTCCACACGATCTTGTTCGGAATAATACAAGCCGGAAAATGAAACGTCGTCTTCCTTTAATGTTGATGGTTCAGCTGGGATTTTTCCTAACGTTTCAGGATTTTCAGCATTGGATTGTAGTGGCGTGGTAAGCAACAAAGTTGATGTTGCGGCGGCAAGTTTTGCACGAATTGATTTTTGTTTTAATTGCACCCGCAACCTCCGCCACCAACGCCCTGGCCACCTTTGGACGCTTCTTTACTAAAATAAATGTGTTCATCTGCTTCATTTTCCAAAGCGTCAGGAACCAGCTGAGCCATGTCTTGAGCAAGGATATCGCGGTGCCAGGGTTTAATTCTTTCATAGGCACAGGCATTACAGAGTAAGATTGCGCCGGACAGTATTAGGAGCATTAAGTGACGAGTATTAATCATTTTGTGGTACTACTTTTGATTTAAGACGACTTTGATAATGTTTGTTGCAAAACAGCATTTTACATACCAAAAATACTTGATGCCGTGAATACTATCACATTTGTTGGTTTTAAGATTTAATCTATGGTGTGCTTGCCGAATAATTAGACTTCGTAGAATTATAATGTCGTGGAATAGCGAAATATTTCAGTAGGAAATAGTATGCTAGTTTTTCAGTGGAATCCCAAGATCATCCCATATTCTATCGACATGTTGTTTAACATCTTCAGCCATGGTGATTGGCTCACCCCATTCACGATGTGTTTCACCAGGCCATTTGTTGGTGGCATCCATACCCATTTTTGAGCCTAATCCAGATACTGGTGACGCAAAGTCAAGATAATCAATTGGTGTGTTATCTATGATTGTCGTATCGCGGCCAGGGTCCATACGGGTGGTCATTGCCCAAATGACATCTTTCCAGTCTCTGACGTTGACATCATCATCGACAACAATCACAAATTTAGTGTACATGAATTGACGTAAGAAAGACCAGACGCCTAACATAATGCGTTTAGCATGGCCGGCGTATTGTTTTTTCATGCTTACAACTGCCAGGCGATAAGAGCAGCCTTCGGGTGGTAAGTAAAAATCCACAATTTCGGGAAATTGTTTTTGCAAAATGGGCACAAACACTTCATTTAGTGCGACGCCCAATACGGCCGGTTCATCGGGTGGGCGTCCCGTGTAGGTGGAATGGTAAATGGGATTATCGCGATGTGTGATTCGCTCAATGCTAAATACCGGAAAATTGTCGACTTCATTGTAATAACCGGTGTGGTCGCCAAATGGACCTTCTGCTGCTACGTCATCGGGATAAATAAAACCTTCTAGAACGAATTCTGCGCTTGCAGGGACTTGTAAATCATTGCTCTGGCATTTAACCAATTCTGTTTTTGAGCCACGTAATAAACCAGCAAACGCATATTCTGAAATGGAATCAGGCACAGGTGTAACCGCGCCTAGGATAGTTGCTGGATCTGCGCCTAACGCAACGGCAACGGGAAAAGGTTCTCCCGGGTTTTCTTGTTGCCACTCGCGAAAATCCAAGGCGCCACCTCGGTGTGCTAACCAGCGCATGATGACGCGATTTTTTCCAATCACTTGCTGTCGGTAGATTCCCATGTTTTGACGTTCTTTATGAGGGCCCTTGGTAACAACGAGCGCCCAAGTAATTAACGGGCCGGCGTCACCTGGCCAGCAGGTTTGAATGGGAAGCTCAGCCAGATCAATGTTGTTTTTTTCGATGACATTTTGTTGGCAAGGGGCTTTACTCACCACTTTGGGTGACATATTTAAAACCTGTTTGAAAATCGGCATCTTTTCCCACGCGTCTTTCATGCCTTTGGGTGGTTCTGGTTCTTTGAGGTAAGCGAGCAACTTACCAACTTCGCGTAAGGCTGCGACATCATCTTCTCCCATGCCCATCGCCACACGTTTAGGTGTGCCGAACAAATTAGCTAACAGCGGGTAGTTTGAGTTTTTGGGGTTTTCAAATAGTAGTGCCGGCCCTTCAGCACGCAGTGTTCTGTCTGCAATTTCGGTGATCTCTAAATTGGGGTCAACTTCTTGTTTTATCCGAATTAGCTCTCCCTGGCTTTCGAGTTGATTAATAAAGTCTCTGAGGTCTTTGTATTTCATGGGCGCCACTTATTGAATGGTGTGTTAAATCTGGTTACAGTAACAGCAGAGACGAATTATAGCATTACTGTGCTAGCTGACGAATTAGTTTAACAATTGGTCAAAAGCAACATAAATGACGAACGAATTATAATCATATGGGATTGCGACATGGATAGAAGAAAATTTATTAAATCAGTAGGTACTGGTGCAGTAGTGGCGGGGAGTGGGTTAGCAGCGAGTACCACCGCACATGCGGCCAAAAAGATTAAGTGGAAAATGGTAACCACGTGGCCTAAGAATTTCCCTGGGCTCGGGACTGGGGCAAACTATTTGGCCAAGCTCATTAATGAAATGAGTGGTGGTCGAATCAAAGTTAAGGTTTATGGTGCAAAAGAACTTGTCCCTCCATTTGAAATATTCGATGCAGTGTCACATGGCATGGCACAAATGGGTCACGGTGCGGCGTATTATTGGAAAGGTAAAAGCGAAGCAGCGCAATTTTTTGCAGCGGTACCTTTCGGATTGAATGCCCAGGAGATGAATGCCTGGTTATACCACGGAGGTGGTATGGAGTTATGGCAAGAGGTCTACAAACCATTTGGTTTGATACCTGCCGCATCCGGAAACACCGGGGTGCAAATGGCGGGTTGGTTTAACCGTGAAATTAACGCCTTGTCGGATCTAAAAGGTTTAAAGATGCGGATTCCTGGATTGGGTGGGGAAGTCCTGAAGCAATTAGGTGGTACGCCAATCAGTTTACCCGGCGGGGAAATTTTTACTTCATTACAGTCAGGTGCCATTGACGCGACTGAATGGGTAGGGCCTTATAATGACTTAGCGTTTGGATTGCATAAAGCTGCAAAATATTATTATTACCCGGGATGGCATGAGCCCGGTACTACGTTGGAATGTTTTATTAATCAAAAAGCGTTTAATGAACTTTCAAAAGATTTGCAAGAAATTGTAAGACAAGCCTGTCGTATCGCTAATCAGGACATGTTGGCGGAATACACTGCAAGGAATAATACGGCGTTACATACTTTGGTGACCAAGCACAAGGTAAACTTAAAACCATTACCTACAGACGTTTTGAAAACCTTACGAAAAATTTCTGATGAGGTGGTAGGTGACGTATCGGCGAAGGATCCAATGTCCAAGAAAGTCTATCAGAGCTTTACTAAATTTCGTGAACAAGTGGTTGCGTGGCACGATATTTCTGAAAGGGCTTATTTAAATGCTCGCAAATTATGAAGCGCCGGCAATTAATAAAAACGTTAGGCGTCTCATCAGTTGCTGCGGGACTATCGGCGGCATACGTTACTCCTGCTGAAGCTAAACGAAAAATCAAATGGAAGATGGTAACCACCTGGCCTAAAAATTTTCCTGGCTTGGGAACTGGAGCCAATCATCTGGCAAATCTTATCACCACCATGAGTGGTGGTCGAATGAAGGTCAAAGTTTATGGCGCGGGTGAATTGGTGCCGGCGTTTGAAGTGTTTGATGCGGTTTCAAAAGGCACGGCACAAATGGGTCATGCTTCTGCTATGTACTGGAAGGGAAAGACACCTACGGCACAATTTTTTTCCGGCGTGCCTTTTGGGTTTAGTGGACAGGAAATGGATGCCTGGCTTTACTATGGTGGGGGAATGGCGTTGTGGAAAGAGTTATATGGGGATTTTGGATTGGTTCCATCCGCAGCCGGCAACACTGGCGTACAGATGGCTGGGTGGTTTAATAAGGAGATTAAAAGTCTCTCAGACCTGAAAGGCCTCAAAATGCGCATCCCTGGCATTGGTGGCGAAGTACTGGAAAAAGCCGGTGGCTCATCTGTTAACATTCCCGGTGGTGAAGTTTTTACTTCATTAAAATCAGGTGCCATTGACGCGTTGGAATGGATAGGCCCCTATAATGATTTGGCGTTTGGTTTTCACAAAATCGCCAAATACTATTATTACCCTGGTTGGCAAGAGCCTGGAACCACACTTGAATGTATGATTAATAAAAAAGCCCTGGAAACATTGCCTAAAGATCTGCAGAACATTGTGCACATGGCGTGTCGTAGCGCTAATGCACACATGGCGGCTGAATTTACTGCACGAAATGCGAGTTCTCTGGAGTTACTAAAAACAAAGCATCAGGTTGATATTCGACGTTTACCAGATGATGTTTTGTTGGGTTTAAGAGAAATGGCTCAGGAGGTTATTCATGATGTGGCATCAAAAGATTCCATGGCAAAAAGAGTGAACGAATCTTTCCGTAAATTTCAAAAGCAGGCGATGGCTTGGCATGAGGTTTCTGAGTTGGCGTATTTTAATGCGAGGTCTTGATGCCTTATTTAGAAATGGACTGGGTATACTGATTTAGTTCATGTAGTAAATTTGAGATGGGTTCGTAATTATTTTCGATGCACGCCTTGTTCATAAGACCGCAGATTTCAGTAATTTTGGGGTGATCCATGGAATCACCCAATCCCTTTAATTTGTGAGTCTCTTCTTCCGTTAATTTCCAATTATTCTCGTTTATTGCGTCGTTAATTAATTTAACGCGATTTGGTAGATCGTTTAGAAACCGGAGTTTAATTTTCTGTAGGCGATTTTCTTTTAGCTTGGGTTGCTCGTCATTTGCTGCTTTAGTTTGTGGTGCAAGGAATTTTGTTAAGGTGTGATTGAACGCATCTAAGTCTATGGGTTTAGAAAGAAAATCGTTAGCCCCTGCGGTTAAGCATTTGTCGATATCTGACTGCATGACATTTGCTGTTAGTGAAACAATTGGCGTCCCTATTCCTTGTTGGCGAATTTTCTGGGTTGCTTCAATGCCGCCCATAATGGGCATTTGCATATCCATTAGTACCAAATCGAATTTTTCAGACTCACAAATTTTCACCGCTTCCAACCCATTTTCCACAATGCTTACGGTGGCGCCGGTGTCTGTTACATACATCTCGATCAGTCTTTGGTTGTCAACAGTGTCTTCTGCAACAAGAACATGTCCTTTCAGGGAAAGTTGTTCGGTGTTTGATGTATTGTCATCTTCGAATTCGAGTAAGTTAATATTGTCGACCATTTTGAGATTATTGTTATTGCCGACATCAATTTCAAAATAAAAATTACTTCCGGTGCCAATCTGGCTTTCGCATTCCAGTTTCCCTCCTAATTTCTCGCAGAGTTGTCTAGATATTGTTAAGCCTAATCCCGTGCCACCAAACTTGCGTGTTGTGCTAATATCCGCTTGAGAAAAAGCGGAGAAAATATGCTTCATTTGTTCTTTGCTCATTCCAATCCCCGTGTCTATGACACAGAAACGTACTTTTTTGTCGGCTTGAGAAAAAGAAACAATGACATCGATATCACCGCTCTCTGTGAATTTCATAGCATTACTTGTTAAGTTTACAAGTACTTGTTTTAAGCGTGTAGGATCAGTTTCTATATGACTAGGGATAGGGAAGTCATAATGCATGTTGAATTGTAATCCTTTTTTCTGGGCGGGTATTCCGACAATACTTTCAAGCTCGCCTAATATTTTTGCCAATGGAGTTACAACGGTTTCGATTTGTAGTTGTCCAGCTTCAATTTTCGAAAGATCTAGAATGTCGTTTATAATGTCATATAAATGTTCCGCATTCCGAACAATATTTTGAGTGAACTCCAGTTTTTTTTGGCTTGTCATGCTCCGAGTAAGTATTGATTTTGAAAAGCCCATTATGGTAGTAAGCGGTGAGCGAATTTCATGGCTCATATTGGCTAAAAACATGCTTTTTGCATAATTCGCTTGATCTGCCAATTCGCTTTTTTCGACAATTGTTTTTTCTGTGCTTGTAATCTTCCGAGTGACATATATTGTGATGAGCGCGCCTAAAAAGAGGGCTAAGGCGCCCAGTGAGCTAATAACCAAATTAGACTCCTGACTGGAATCGTTGAGATAAGTTATGTGGTCATCCGTCAATACACGTACAGCTATGAGTAAATCGGTTAGGCTTGCCATGACTTCGTCCTGAGCGGGAATGATGTCATTGTTTAGGATGGTATATGCTTCTTCGGTTTTGCCATCTAAAATCAACCCAACAGCGAGTTCTTGTAAGTTGTAGCTAATGGAGCTGGATTTGAGGGCATCATCAAATGCAAATTGGACATCTTCGGGAAGATTCTTTTCTTTCAGTAAATTTGTGGCGTTAATAAAACTTTGCGCTTCGTTTTTATATTCCATCCACATATCGTCGCGAACAAAAGAGTCTGGTTCAAAAACAATTCGATAGAGTAACAGGGATCGGCGATGAGCCGCGTCTCGCATATTAAAGACCAAATGCGAAACAGTGTTATTGCCCGTTATCTTGTTTCCCTCTTGTATGATTTTAGAATTGCTGCTAACCGATACAGATATAATTATGCCTAGCAGTATAAGAACTATGGAAAATGAAAAAATTATAATGAGTTTTGAGTTGCTTTTCACAATGTTATTCGAGTTTGAATTTATTAATTAAACTTTTGTTGATCGCAATTTATTTAAAAGTGCTTGCCAATTTAAAGCTCGGTAACCGTTCGCCGTTACTGAGCTTAGGAATAAATCTTGTTTACGTTATCGGGAGATTATATGCATCGCTGAAGTATCGGCACTAACTGCCGTTAATTCTGGATCTAGTCTTAAGTTGCTTTCAACTCATTGATTAAATGAGTAAGTTCCAATAGAAAACCAATCAATAAATGTGTTTTGATGAGATGAGTGACATTTCTTTTTTCAGAAAATGGGCTTGATCCACGAAGGTGATGTTACGAAAACGAATTATGGTTTCTGGTAGTCAAAAAACGGGAGTTGGTATCTCGATATGCGCATTTATCTATGCGCTTATTTGTGTAAGTTTGTCTGCTCAATCCTTGAGCTATGGCGATACTAATCTCGAAGAATTCGGCCTTGTTATAATTGTTGTGACAACGATTTGGTTGTTGTCAATTTGGTTAGTTAATCAGGATGCTCAACCATCTAAGGGCTGGATAATCAGTTGTTCTGTGTTGTTTCAACTATGTTTATTACCTGCCTATCCTGTGCTAGAAAACGATATATTACGTTATATGTGGGATGGCTATGTCTTTGTAGAAACAGGGAATCCATACGCTGTATTACCAGCAGACTTTTTTCAGCGCGACGATGTGCCTGCTAATATGCAGCAAGTGTTGAATCTTGTGTCTTATCCGTTTACTCCTACAGTTTATGGGCCAGTGGCGGAAAGCTTGTTTGCATTATCGTATTTGATATTACCGGGCAGTGTACTTCCTATAAAATTCTTTTCCTTTATCGCCGTTGTTTCACTAACTTTATTATTAGCAAAAAAAGTATCTGTTCAACAATTATTATTGTTTTGTTGGTCGCCACTGGTCCTCTTTCAGTTTTCACTTAATGGGCACATCGATATTTTGGCTGTATTACTGGTATTTGCTGCTTTGACTTATAGCAATGTTGGCAAATGGTGGTTGTCACCAGTTTTCCTATCTTTAGCGGTGATGACCAAAATTGTTGCCATACTAGCGTTACCCTTTGTGCTGATATTAAAGCGACAATATATTACTACCTTGATTATATTGGCTGTCGTATATGTGCCTTTATTGCTCTCTGGTAAACATGAATTACTTGGTTTGAAAGCCATGGCGGAGTTTTGGATGTTTAACTCCTTTTTCTATTCGTTGTGGTTGATTTGGTTTGATAATTTATGGATAAAAATCATTTCTCTCATTATTTTTATGGGGGTTTACTTTAGCGTGGTATCTAGCAAAAAGTTCTTTATGACATTTGAAAATCGATGTACCGGGCTCTTCATTGTTTATTCGGTATTTTTGTTAGGATTGTCGGTGCTAAATGCATGGTATTTAATTTGGATATTATGTTTTGCACTATTTACCAATACGCGTTGGCCTTGGGTACTTGCCTGTACTATATGGTTGTCTTTGCTTACTGGGCTGAATTTAAATTATCCAAATCTTGGCTTATATGAAATTCCCTTGCCAGTTATCATTTTGGAGTACAGCGCTGTCGTAATAATCTGTTTATTAATGGGCTATTTTCAGAGATGGACAATAAAGGGTAAAGCGGCTTTCAGTGTGTGATTGCTCAGAATATTGAATATCGGTAACCAATAAAAAATATTCTGCTTTTCCCTGAGTTTCGTCCTTTGATTACCTGGGCGCTACCGAATGAAAAAGTATGCGCTGGTAAGAAAGTGTAGTCGATACTCAGTTCTAACCATTGTCGCTCTTCTTTGGTCTGGTGGAAAAAGTTAGGGTCAAACCCATTACCTTTTATGTCTGTTCCATCGAGTGCATGTTTTACGGCATAAAGTGCATTTATTCCGAATGATTTGTTAATGGAATAGTATATTCCGATGTTTGCGACAATATCATCGGGTACATTGTCGATTAATATTTTATAACCAATATCCAAATAAGCTGCGAAATTATCATGTAAAAATTTCCCGATTTGTAGTGATATTTCACCACCATTCGATTTGTCACCGGGTGAATGTGGATTTTGAGCATATGCACGATCATAAGTGCCTTTAATTATTCCCGTCAGTTTTATGGAAACACTTGCAATTGATTCGTCGATGAATTCATTTAACAGTTGATACTTAATGGATAGGCTGGAGTCGGCTATTCCGTTAAAGCTGCTGTCATTTTTTTCCCAGGACGTTTGTGTATAACCGAATGTGGCAGATAGTAAAATATCGTCAGTTATTCCATGAGAGTAATTTAGCCATGTGTTTTGCTGGGTAACTTTTGGGATTGATGCTTCTTTGCTTCCTTCCCATACGCGATCAAAACGATCATCGATAAAACTGATTGAAATAGATTGTTCACCTTTCGCATAATCCCAGGGAGTATCTGCATTAATGTTAAATGACAATATCAACATAAATAGTATAAAGAGAAGTTGAGTAAGTTTTTGCATAGTCATTATTTATGGTTTACTCATTTCAAATGATATCTACGATTAAAATAGGCGTTAAGCGACAATTGCTGATCAGTGTTTAAATGTTTGTAGCAAGGCGTGTGTAATTCGCAATTGCTGACGTATTCCGCAGCGCTTTGTTCTAATTTGCGTAAATCGGATCGTCGAAAACTTTTATGGCATGTTGTGCATGCTTTGTTACCCGCGCGACCTGAGTAAATTGCCTTGCCCTTGTTAAATTGCTCGCTGCCATATCCGCCGGAAAAGGGAGAAAAAGCGCCAGATGCAATAACAGCGTTAGTTGCGAAGCAACTCAGAACGAGAAAAATAATAGGCAGAATATAAGTTTTAGGCAGGTGTTTTGTGTGCATTTGTGTTGCAATTAGTCTAAACAGGCTAAAGCTTAAGTTTATCGCGTTAACAATTTGTGATTGATGGCGTGAATAACGATAAATCCCAAAATCTTGATTGAGGCAAGTATTGCACCAGAAACATGTCCGCTGATCCGAGAAGGCGAAGAGCCAGCTAAAGCAGATACTGGCAATTCAATTACTTTTAGTCCATTACTGATTGCCTTTGCTTGCATTTCAACCGTCCAGCCATAGTTGCGATCTTGCATCTTGAGATTTTTATAGCTTCGAAACCGAATGGCTCTGAATGGGCCAAGATCTGTGACATTAGCTCCCCATATTTTTCTTAGCAGAAACGTGGCAATTTGGGTTCCCCATTTTTGATGAACGGACAAAGCGCGAGATTCTTGTTGTCCAAGCATACGACTACCAATAACGAGGTCGGCTTTGTGTTCTATTAACGCGTGTAAGAGATTCTCCACTTCAGATAATTGCTCACTTTGATCGGCATTAACAAACAATAAAATGTCTGTGTTGCTTACTTGAGAAATAGCGCTTAGGCAAGCAGCGCCATAACCTTTGGTTTTTTCGTAAATCACTTCGGCACCGAAGGATACAGCGATATCTGCGGTTTTGTCTGTGGAGTTATTGTCACAGACGATGACTCTATCGATTAGGTTTTTATTATTATGCTGGAGTTGTTTGAGTTCATTGACCACTGTACCAATGGATCTTTCCTCATTTAGTGCAGGTATGATTGTGGTTACATGAAAGTCGAAATACATGGGTATGTTGGTAAAAAGTGAGGTGCACTTAGCATAAACCCATAATGTGAACTTTGCAAAGACATTGCTAATTTATTGCAGAGTTAGATAAAATGAATGCTCGGGATTATCTTCACGTCGTATAGACGTTCTGTAAGCTTGAAGGCAACCTCCATGTTGTCTGCAGAATCTAAATTCAAGGCATTGATTTCAATCAACCCTTTAGTCTCTGCTTGTTTTCGATGCAACGCGTAATTTATTCTGCATAAATTAATTTTGGTAGCCAGGTAGCGAGTCCTGGCCAGTTGGCGACAGCGCCCAATGCAATGAGTTGAATGATAATGAAGGGTATAACACCTTTGTAAATTTGCATTGTTGTTATGCTTTTTGGTGCAACGCCTCGTAAATAGAACAGAGCAAACCCAAAAGGTGGGGTGAGAAATGAGGTTTGTAAGTTAATCGCAATCATTACTCCTAGCCATACGGGATCAAGGCCCATAGCAAGTAATACTGGCCCTACTATTGGAACAACGACAAATGTTATCTCAATGAAATCTAAAACAAACCCTAAGACGAACATGATTAGCATTACGACTACCATCGCACCAAATATACCGCCAGGTAAATCAGACAGCAATTCTTGAACAAGCTCATCTCCTTCAAATCCACGGAATACCAATGAAAATACAGACGCGCCAATTAGAATCATAAACACCATGCTGGTAACCATGGTGGTGTTTTGAGTAACTGATTTGAGTAATGTTAAATTCAATTGTTTTTGACTTAATGCTAATAATATTGCGCCAATAGCACCAACAGATGCGGCTTCTGTTGGTGTGGCAATACCGCCCATGATGGAGCCAAGCACAGCAAAAATTAGTAGTAGGGGTGGTACTAAACCATGGAGTAATTTTAAATAATCCGGTTTATTTTCGGGTTGCGGCATTGCGGGCATACTATTGGGGCTGATGATCGCCACGACTATGAGATAAATTAAATACAGCCCAACGAGCAGCAAACCTGGTATTAACGCGCCTGCGAATAAATCACCCACGGAAATCGTGTCCGGTGAAAACACGCCCATATCCAGTTGAGCTTGCTGATAAGCCGATGAAAGAACATCCCCAAGCAATACTAGCACGATGGACGGCGGAATTATTTGACCCAGAGTTCCTGACGCGCAAATAGTTCCTGTGGCAATACTGGGACTGTAACCTCGTCTAATCATAACGGGCAGGGATAACAAACCCATGGTTACTACAGTAGCTCCAACAATTCCCGTACTTGCGGCGAGTAACATGCCAACCAATGTGACAGAAATTCCAAGACCGCCACGTAATGATCCAAATAAACCTGCCATACTCTCCAGTAAATTTTCAGCGACTTTGGATTTTTCCAGCATAACACCCATGAAAACAAAGAGTGGCACGGCAATGAGGATTTGATTACCCATGATGCCAAATAATCGATTTGGCAGCGCGAGCAAAAATGCTTCGTCAAATATTTCTAATTGATAACCGAGCAGGGCGAAAGCGAGTGCTGTGCCTGCGAGTGAAAATGCCACTGGAAATCCCGCGAGTAAAACAAGGCACACAGTGGCAAACATATAAAGTGCAAAATAATCCATTATGCGATATCAGAGTTTGTAGTTATTGTTGGATTTATAATATTGAAAAAATTTCGGATCATGTCGGCAATCGCCTGTAAGATCAGTAATAATGCCATGATTAAAATGCTTGTTTTTAATAGATAAATCCAGGGTAATCCACCTGCCTCTCTCGAGCTTTCTTTTAGCCGCCAAGATTCCATGACATAATCCCAGCTACTCCAAACAATGAAAATACAAACTGGTAGTAATAATAATAAATTACCCATAAAGTTTACGACGGCTTTAGTGCGATCCGACATTTTGCTATAAAAAATATCGACTCTTACATGGCTGTCATTTTTCAAGGTATAAGCCGCGCCTAACATGAATACGACGGCATGCATGTAACTAACAGATTCCTGTAAAGCAATTGAACCTTCATTTAAGATGTATCGTAAAATCACAATGCTAAACATGACTAACACCATAAAAAGTGTTAACCAGGAAATAGATTTGCCAATTGACTCATTTAGCCAATCGATTGATCGTGAAATAGTAAGTATTCGATCTTTCATATATTAAAGCATTTTAGGGTAAGTCTTTAAGCGCTTTCATTTTGTTCTAATGTAAAAAAAGGAGCTTGTGGCTCCTTTTTTTACAACTATTGCATGAGCCCTGTTTATTTGTGATATTGAGCGCTAAGTTCATGTACTGAATTAATAAATGCGCCCGCATGTTCTGGATCAATATGTTGATGAATACCGTGACCCAAATTGAAAATATGCCCAGAGCCATTACCGTAGCTAGCAAGAATTTCTGCCACTTCAGCACGAATTCGATCAGGTGACGCATACAAAATACTGGGATCCATATTGCCCTGCAACGCAACCTTATCACCAACACGTTTTCTCGCTTCGCCAATATTCAAAGTCCAGTCAATGCCTAAGCCGTCACAACCTGTGGCTGCCATATCTTCTATCCATGCACCGCCACCTTTTGTAAAGAGCGTGACAGGAACTTTGCGGCCTTCATTTTCTCGGGTTAAACCGTCAACGATTTGTTTCATGTAGTTTAAGGAAAATTCTTTGTAATCACGTGGTGTTAAAACGCCACCCCAGGTATCAAAAATCATAACTGCTTGAGCGCCAGCTGCGATTTGGGCATTGAGATAAGATACAACCGATTTTGCTGTGGTTTCTAACAGTTTATGCATTAGGTCAGGTCGGTCAAACATCATGCCTTTAACTTTTGCATATTCTTTTGTAGAACCGCCTTCAACCATGTAAGTGGCTAAGGTCCAGGGGCTTCCAGAAAAACCAATCAAAGGGACTCGGCCATCTAGTTCACGACGGATGGTGCGCACTGCGTTCATGACATATTGCAGTTCACCTTCTGGGTCAGGTACAGGTAATTTGTTTACGTCGGCTTCGGTGCGAACGGGATTGTCAAATTTTGGTCCTTCGCCTTGTTCAAAGCGTAAACCTAATCCCATGGCGTCAGGAATGGTCAGAATGTCGGAAAATAAAATTGCGGCGTCTAAAGGATAACGTTCCAATGGTTGAATGGTAACTTCGCAGGCCAAGTCGGCATTCATACAAAGATCCATAAAACTTCCAGCTTTGGCTCGTGTTGCACGATATTCTGGTAAATACCTTCCAGCCTGGCGCATCATCCAAACCGGTGTTGCGTCTACCGGTTGTTTTAGCATTGCTCTAAGAAAACGATCGTTCTTTAATTCTGTCATGATTATAATTCTCTATGAATGAGTCAGTAACAAACCTGACCTAAAAAGCTAAACTTCTAAATAATCTAAAATCCCTTCTGCTGCTTGCCGGCCTTCAAAAACGGCAGTTACGACGAGGTCGGAACCTCTGACCATATCGCCGCCAGCAAAAACTTTAGGGTTGCTGGTTTGAAATTTGTAATCTGAATTTTCTGGTGCTGTCACTCGACCGCGGTCATCGGTGTTTATTTTATGTTCTTCAAACCATTGTGAAGGACTTGGTTGGAAACCAAATGCAATAATAACGGCATCGGCAGGAAGGATTTCTTCTGAGCCTGGTACCACTTCCGGTTTGCGACGTCCGTTTTCATCAGCATCGCCGAGTTTAGTAGTGACAACTTTCAAGCCTTCTACTTTGCCGTTGCCAACAATCTCGACAGGCTGTCTGTTAAATAAGAATTCGACACCTTCCTCTTTGGCGTTGGCTACTTCACGTTTTGAGCCTGGCATGTTCTCTTCGTCTCGGCGATAGGCACAAGTTACTTTGCTGGCAAATTGACGAACAGCGGTGCGGTTGCAATCCATCGCGGTATCTCCACCGCCAAGTACAATGACTTTTTGATCTTTTAGGTTTATGTAGTCATTGTCGGCTATGTTGTAATTCATCACATGATTGGTGTTTGAGATTAAATAAGGCAAGGCTTCATGAACACCTGACAAATCTTCGCCGGGAAACCCGCCTTTCATATATTTATACGTTCCCATGCCGAGGAAGACGGCATCGTATTCATCAAGTAACGATTGGAATTGAATGTCTTTACCAATTTCAATGTTTAATCGAAACTCCACCCCCATTTCTTCCATGATTTTTCTTCGGTTGGCGACAACCGATTTTTCTAATTTAAATCCGGGAATGCCAAACGTTAACAAGCCGCCGATTTCGGGGTAGCGGTCAAAAACCACGGCTTTCACACCGTTGCGAGTGAGAATGTCGGCGCAGCCTAATCCTGCAGGACCAGCGCCAATGATGGCGACTTTTCTTCCCGTGTCTTCGACGTCTGATAAGTCTGGGCGCCAGCCTTGTGCGAAGGCTTGGTCGCTAATGTATTTTTCAACAGAGCCAATTGTTACAGCACCGAAGCCGTCATTTAGCGTGCATGAGCCTTCACATAATCTGTCTTGCGGGCAAACACGACCGCAAATCTCGGGTAAGGAGTTTGTTTTGTGAGAGAGATCGGCAGCTTCAAGGATTTTTCCATCGGCAACGAGTTTTAACCAATTGGGTATGTAGTTGTGAACTGGGCATTTCCATTCGCAATAGGGATTACCACAAGCGAGGCAGCGATCGGCCTGTTCCTTTGCATTGTTTTTATCGAAGTGGCCATAAATTTCGTCGAAGTCTTTCAATCGTGCGGATGCTGATTTTTTACTTGGGTCCACGCGTTGAACTTGTATAAATTGAAAATTGTTTCCCATTTTTATAACAACCTATTATGCAGCGCTGAGTAATGTGTCAAGCAAGGAATCCAATTCCGCTGCTTTGGGTTTGACTAGCCAAAATTTCCCAATAAAGTCTGAGAAATTATCTAGGATATGTTGACCCCATTCACTGTTAGTCTCATCGACGTATTCTTGAATCACATCGTGTAAATGATTTCGGTGGGCTTCAGCAGCTTCAATAGAAATACGATGTATTTCAATTAATTCATGGTTATAGCGATCGACAAAACCTCTGTCTGCGTCTAGTACATAAGCAAAACCACCTGTCATGCCTGCACCAAAGTTTACGCCGGTATCACCCAGGACTGTTATACAACCTCCTGTCATGTATTCGCAACCATGATCACCGATACCTTCTACAACAGCATGGGCTCCAGAGTTTCTAACTGCGAAACGTTCACCCGCTAGACCTGCGGCGTATAACTTACCGCCTGTGGCGCCATACAAGCAGGTATTGCCGATGATTGTTGTTTCATGGGATTTAAAAGTGCTGCCGGTTGGTGGGGTAATTGTAATTTTTCCCCCAGCCATTCCCTTGCCAACATAGTCATTGGCATCACCTGACAATTTAATGTGTAATCCACCTGCGTTCCATACGCCGAGGCTTTGGCCGGCAGAGCCTGACAAATTTAGTGTAATTGGAGAGTCGGCCATTCCTTGATTGCCATGCACTTTCGCAATTTCTCCAGACACTCTTGCCCCCATTGAACGATGTATGTTGCGTACATCGTAAGAAAATTCGCCACCAGTTTTGTTGGTTATGGCATTTGCTGTATCCGCAACGATTTGTTCGGCAAGTTCTGCTTTATCGAATGGTTCATTTTTTGGTTCTACGCAATATTGCGCTTTGCTAGTATCAACGTCACCATTTGACAACAAGGGTGCTAAATCCAAGTTGCGTTGCTTATTTGTTTTACCTTCGATGGCTTCTAGCAAATCAGTGCGACCGATTAAATCAGTGAGTTGTTTTACTCCTAATTTTGCCATCCATAAACGTGTTTCTGTTGCAACAAAGGTAAAGTAATTCATGACCATTTCGGGCAGGCCAATAAAGTGATCCATTCGCAACACATTATTTTGCGTTGCAACACCGGTTGCACAATTGTTTAAGTGACAGATGCGTAAATATTTACAACCCAGGGCCACCATAGGTCCCGTGCCAAAGCCAAAACTTTCTGCGCCTAAAATGGCAGCTTTGATAACATCAAGCCCGGTTTTTAGGCCACCATCAGCTTGCAATCGAACTTTATCTCTTAGTTCATTCGCGCGCAGTGTTTGGTGTGTTTCGCTTAATCCAAGTTCCCAGGGAATGCCTGCAAACTTAACGGATGTTAATGGGCTAGCGCCCGTACCGCCGTCATAACCTGATATTGTTATTAAGTCAGCATAGGCTTTAGCTACGCCAGCTGCTATAGTTCCTACACCGGCCTCAGCAACCAGTTTTACCGATACCAGGGCACTTGGATTGACTTGTTTAATGTCGAAAATTAGTTGCGCTAAATCCTCAATAGAGTAAATGTCATGATGAGGGGGTGGCGAAATTAATGAGACGCCAGGGGTAGAGTAACGTAATTTTGCAATCAGCTTATTTACTTTGCCGCCAGGTAATTGTCCACCTTCACCGGGTTTCGCACCTTGTGCAATTTTAATTTGGATGACTTCTGCGTTTACCAGGTAATGCGGAGTAACACCAAATCGGCCAGAGGCGATTTGTTTAATCTTGGATACTTTTTCTGTGCCATAACGCTCTATAGCCTCGCCACCTTCACCTGAATTTGAGCGGCCACCCAATCGATTCATGGCAATGGCTAGCGCCTCATGCGCTTCTGGTGATAATGCGCCGAGCGACATGCCGGCGCTGTCGAAACGTTTGAGAATGTCAGGTAACGCTTCTACTTCGTCGATAGCGATTTCTGAGTTTTCAAATTTTAACGAGAACATGTCGCGTAGAGAAGAAATGGGGCGATTATTAACGAGCTCTGCATATTTCTCGTAATCTTTGTAGTTGCCTGACTTAACAGCAATCTGCAGTGTGGAAATAACATCCGGATTGTAAGCGTGATATTCGCCATCATGTACGTATTTTAATAATCCGCCTTGCTCAATGTCTTTACGTGCAATCCAAGCAAGTTTACTAATTTGTTTTTGATCATTTTCAAGATCTGAAAACGTGGTTCCCTGAATGCGACAAGTTGTATCTTTAAAACATAAATCAACAATATCACTGCTCAAGCCAACCGCCTCAAACAGTTGTGCGCCACGGTAGCTGGCAATGGTGGATATTCCCATTTTAGAAATGATTTTATAAAGACCTTTGTTAATGCCTTTACGATAACGTGTAGCTAATCGCGGACTAACATTATCTTCAATGTCCCCATTGTGGGCCATATCGCTTAGGCATTCATAGGCCAAGTATGGATAGATGGTGGTGGCGCCATAACCAAGTAATACGGCGAAAGAATGAGGATCACGTGCTGTTGCTGTTTCTACAACAATGTTTGCATCGCAGCGTAAGCCTACTTCAATCAATCGGTGGTGCACAGCGCCCGTGGCAAGTAAGGCGTGAATAGGTAGTCGATTTTTACTGATGTTTCTATCGGATAGTACAATAATCACTTTGCCATTTTTAATGGCGTCAATCGCTTCGTTGCAAACTGCATTAATGGCAGTTTTTAAATCTATACTATTATCATAATTAAGGTCGATAAACGCGTGTGAATAACACTCATCATCAAGTGATAAAAGTTGGTCGAATTTGCCTTGCGACATGACTGGCGAATCAACTAACAAACGTGCTGCGTGATCTGCAGTTTCCTCGAAAATATTTTGTTCCTTGCCGAGGCAAGTCTCTAATGACATCACAATATTTTCGCGCAAAGGATCAATCGGAGGATTGGTGACTTGTGCAAACTGCTGTCGAAAATAATCGTAAAGTGATCGGGCGCGAGTTGATAAAACTGCCATGGGTGTGTCATCACCCATTGAACCGATAGCTTCTGCGCCGCTCTCTGCCAGAACTGCAAGTACTTCCGTGCGTTCTTCGCGTGAAACCTGAAACAATTTTTGGTAAACAGCAAATCTGTCGCTAGAAATGGACGGCCTAATTTCGTCATCACCGAATAATCGAGTATCCAGGTGCCGGACGTTTTCATCGAGCCATTTTTTATAGGGCTGACGTTTGCAAAGCATCTCATCAATATCTTCAGGTAAGATTAGTTTGCCTGTTTGGGTATCAACCGCCAACATTTGTCCGGGTTTCAACCGACCCTTGGCTTCTACGTCTTCAGCTTGGTAGTCATAAACACCAACTTCTGATGCAATGGTGATGTGTCTGTCCTTGGTAATCACATAACGTGCTGGTCGTAACCCGTTTCGGTCAAGTGAGCAGGCTGCATATCGACCATCAGTTAATACGATTCCTGCCGGACCATCCCAGGGTTCCATGTGCATGGAGCTATATTCGTAATAAGCGCGTAAATCAGCATTCATGGTCTCTACATTTTGCCAGGCAGGGGGGATTAGATACCGCATGGCGCGGAAAATATCTATACCGCCAGCCATTAGCGCTTCTAACATATTGTCTAGGCTGTTTGAATCTGACCCGGTGGTAGATACCAATGGCCGAATTTCTTCCATTGGTAATAGTGGTGTCTCAAATTTGTGGCCACGAGCAATGGACCAGTTACGATTACCTTGAACGGTATTGATTTCGCCATTATGGGCCAACATACGAAAAGGTTGAGCTAAGCGCCATTGTGGCCAGGTGTTGGTTGAAAATCGTTGGTGAAAAACACAAATGGAAGATGTAAAACGTTCATCATTCAATTCGGTATAAAACTTGGGTAAGTTTGCTGGCATTACCAAACCCTTATACGACAGCAATCTTGCTGACAGACTAGGGATGTAAAATGCTTCATCACTACTCGCCAAAACAATTTCAGTTCGTCGGCGCGCTATATAAAGGTGTCGCTCAAAGCTGTCTTCATCCATGTCGTCGGGACAATTGATGAATACTTGTTCAAATTTTGGCAAGCTCTTTAATGCTTCTTCGCCACACGCAGTTGGATCCGTAGGGACTTCACGCCAGCCAGCAACTCTAAGTCCTTCTTTGTTAATTTCGTTGTTGAGGGTGCTTTTTGCGATTTGTGCCAAACTTGGGTTTGTGCTCAGAAATACCATTCCGGCAGCATAATTTCTACCCAGTGAGATCTGATTCTCCTCGGCGACTATTCTCAAAAAGCTATCCGGCTTGCGCATTAAAATTCCGCAGCCATCACCAGTTTTGCCATCGGCCGCTACAGCGCCACGGTGTGTGAGGCAAGCTAATGATTTTATAGCTGTTTTAACTAGCCAATGGCTGGCGTCACCATCCATATGGGCAATCAGGCCAAAGCCACAATTATCTTTCTCAAATTTAGAGCGATACAATCCGGAGTTTTCTTCTTTACTCATTATTTTTGCTAACCAAATCTGTTTATTGATGAAATACTTGCGCGCTATAGGGATTTAACTTTCGCGAGGCAAAATAGCCGGAAATTATACTGCCGGTAGCCATGAGGCGCAACGATTCCTGGACTATATCCATAACTTTATGAAAATAAAGATAAAATTGGCTGTAATTAAGGCGGGCAAGGGTTTTTATGGGTTGGGGCAAGATCACAGATTCAGTCTCGTTTCAGTCAATTTATGAAAAAATGGATCACTCTTCACAAGACTAAAACTTGGTGGAAATTTGGGCGAAATGAGCCGGGTTTCAATAAAATAATTAAAATCCAAGTCAATTCAAAACAACAAAAATAAGTCGAATCAGAATTAATACGTACTGCAATTCGACTGAACTGTGCGGGTGGGGTTGCTGATGTGCATATGGATGTGAGAACAGATGTTCTTATTATTTTGTTTCGCACAACATTGTTACTCAGTGTTTGTTTGCTGCTGTCTGCCTGTTTTCATTCATCCAATCATCCACCAACGGCAAATGCCGGCACTAATCAAATAGCACCTCAACTGGGTAGTATAATTACGCTCGACGGAAGTTTGTCTTCTGATGTGGATGGTGACAACTTAACGTTCGCCTGGGAAATCATGGAACGCCCGGCAGGAAGTTCTGCTGAATTATCGGATCCGACTGCTGAAAAACCCACGTTGTTGATTGATCAAAATGGAAATTTCTTGATTCGATTAATTGTGAGTGATGGCAGTAAGCAAAGTAAAGCTGATTTCATCCGAATATTTGGTGCTAATCTGAAGCCCCAGGCCTTGTACTCGATGACCGCGCCAACACAGGGGAATAGTTATATTGCGGGAGATAAAGTTGAGTTTGATGCCAGTCAGTCAGTGGATCCTGAAAGCCAAACACTTTTCTACCATTGGGAAATTATTGTTAAACCGGATGGCAGTCAATCTGAGTTTAATAACAACTCTTCAGTGAGTCCGTTTCTTGTGGTTGATTTAGCAGGAACTTATATCGTTCATTTGGTGGTAGATGATGGAGTGAATAAAAGCCCATTTGCCACAATTCCGTTTAATGTCATTTCAGCCAATGATCCCCCGGTTGCAATTGCAAGAGATGTTTCCGATTCGAATGGTAAAAACTATGTGGCAGGAAGTACTTTGCGTTTGGACGGTACAGGGTCATATGATCCGGAAGGCCAAGCGCTTTTGTACAGATGGCTGATTGCGGAAAAACCCGCAAACAGTTTATCTCAACTCATCACTGAAAATGGTGCCACAACATCGTTCAAGACCGATTTCTCGGGTCGTTATATTGTTCATTTATATGTTGATGACGGAGTACATCAAAGCAAGAATGCGGTGGTTATTTTTGAAGTGGAAGAGCCTGTACGCTTAACGGACACGCGTCCTTTTGCTGAAGCTGGTAAGGATCAACCCCTTTATGGTGCTAATGTTTTAATTCAATTGGATGGAACAGCCTCGTATGATATTGAAAATGATCCACTAAGTTATCGTTGGGAAATGTTGACTAAGCCTGAAGGCAGTTTTGCCGTATTATCTGATCTCTCGTCACCCAAGCCATTTTTTACCGCCGATATTCTCGGCAGTTATGTCATTCAATTAATTGTTTCTGATATAAATGGTGATAGTCATTTAGATTCTGTGGTAGTCACACCCCACGCGGAACCGGAATTAGCTTGCGGGGATTGTCACAATAACGAAATTACTCGAGGCAAAGCCGCCGATCATTTGCTAAATTATGATGACTGTGCAGCCTGTCACTTTTCTGATACCTTTTCACCAACCAAAGGTTCCTTTCATGCTCATGGCCACAAGGCCAGGCCTTCGCAATGTGAGGTTTGTCATGATGGCGTAATTGCTAGTACAAAACATGTTGAACACATGACTACAGATAAGGATTGCAATTTTTGTCATTTGTTATCGAATGGCACGTGGGTTCCAGCTTTACGTGTGCCAGGCAATCCGGGTTTTACTCATAACGGTATTTTTTCACTTTGTGGTGACTGTCATGACAACCAGATTCAAAAGGGTAAACCAGAAGGTCACATGCCTGCATCGTCTCGATGTAACGCGTGTCATGCTGTCAATGCTTGGTCTCCAGCGCGTCATTTAGAACATACTCAAGCGTTAGGTGCCTGTAAAAATTGCCATGATCCAGATCAAGATAAACGAGTACAGCCTGACAACCATTTAAAAACGAGTAATAATTGTTTGGCATGTCATACGGAAGATACTTGGATTCCAGTTTTAAGAGTTGATCATAATGAAACGATCGGCTCTTGTGCCAGTTGTCATGAAAAACCCATTGGACATATTGATTCAAGTACATTTTGTGATAAATGTCATAATACATTCAAGTGGGCGGACACAGTGTTAGCGCATGATTTTTTTACTGGTGCGTGTATTGAGTGTCACAACGGGGTGGTTTCTACGGGCGCCCCCGATAGCCATGTTCTGATGACAGAAGTTTGTGAATCTTGTCATAACGAGATTAATTGGATTCCCAATGTTGTGGATCATTTGCAAGTCTTAGGCGAATGTGCAAGTTGTCATGATCAAATGGGAAATAGATTTAATGGCAAACCTCATATGACAACCACCAGTAAGTGTGATGCTTGTCATGGAACAGTCGTGTGGAGCCCGGCTACAACCGTCGATCATGTTGAAGTCATCGGTCAGTGTGTGGATTGTCATAACAACGTTCTAGCTAGGTGGAAGCCCGTGTTGCATGTAAATTCAGATAATACTTGCGAAGCGTGTCATGGCGTTAAGTCATTTCTACCAGCGTTGGAGGTGGATCATAATGTTGTCTCAGGTCTGTGTAGTGATTGCCACAACAGTAAAATTGCGGTAGATAAGTCTTTGACACATTTTCAAACTACCAGATCATGCGAAAATTGTCATGCAACAACGCAGTTTTCTGCAGTGATAACAGTAGATCATAACGAGCTACAGGGAGCGTGTGTCAGCTGTCACGATGGAACTGTTTCATCGGGAAAAGGATTTAATCATATAGCGTCTTCGGATGAGTGTGAGTTTTGTCATAATACGGATGCAATTCTGCCAGTTAGAATGGATCACGAATACGGTATAGGGACTTGTGCGAGTTGTCATAATGGCTCGGTTGCTTTAGGAAAACCAGTTTCGCATTTAGATACCATTGCCTATCCCACTCCCGATGTGTGTGAGCATTGTCATAATGATTATTTTTGGAATTTAAAAGCGTTACCGGCGGGGCATGAAGCGGAAGTAGCAAATTGCGCTCGAAGTGGTTGTCACGATAATAGCGAGACCACAGGGCAGCATAAAATCCATATTTCGGCTTCTCAAGCGTGTGAAGCTTGTCATACAAGCAGCGCCTTTTCTCCCATAGCTGAAATGGATCATAGCCAAGTTGATGGGATATGTAGCGATTGCCACGATGGGATCTCGGCAAAAGGTCAGGCTTCAAGTCATATAGCGACATCTGTTGAATGTGAAGCGTGCCATGCCCCTACATGGTGGATACCAACAATAAACGTCGATCATAAAGCGCTATTTGGCGATTGTTTTTCATGTCATAACGGCACTGATGCGCCGGGGAAATCTGTTACCCATCGGCCCAGTGATAATAACTGTGAAAACTGTCATGACAATTTCAGTTGGAGTAAATTAACTGCTTTTGGGCATTTCTTGTTGTCGCCAACAACGTGCTCTTCATCTGGTTGTCACACTATCGGTGTGCCCCATACGTCAGTCGTTGTGGAAGATTGTAGTAGTTGTCACATTGTCGCGAGCTGGTTAAATTGGGCTCGTCCTACAACACAACGCGCACCATAATTCATTACTTAAAGATAAAACGGTTTGCGGCTTGCTTAATATCCTCTATGATATTTGTTTCGAGCACTGTATAACATCAAACCATGGCCACACATTTCAAATACACAGAAACTCCCAATGCCCAAAGCAATGATTGGGTAAACATCAAATCACTAATGCCCTATATCTGGGAGTATAAGGGCCGAGTTTTATTCGCAATGATTTGCCTGATCTTGGCTAAAGTGGCCAATGTCGGCGTGCCTGTTATCTTAAAAGATATAGTTGATAGTCTAGATAAAGATATTCAACAGGCCGTGGTTTTTCCCTTGTTGCTATTGCTGGCATATGGCGCACTGCGGATAGCGAGTTCCTTATTTAATGAAATGCGTGACGTGTTATTCACACGAGTGCGCTATCGTGCCATGCGTCGTATTACAATTCGAACCATGGCTCACTTGCATAATCTGGCGTTGCGCTTTCATTTGGAGCGAAAAACAGGTGCAGTTAGTCGGGATCTACAACGGGGTGCTGCGAGTTTAAGTAGTCTGTTAAATTATTTTACCTTTAGTATTATTCCTGTTGTTGTGGAATTTTTATTGGTTGCGGTTTTTCTTCTCAGCGCCTACGACTTTATTTTTACCATTATTATTTTCACCTGCATTGGGGTATATGTCGCATTTACCTTGGCAGTTATGAATTGGCGAATTGAGCATCGGCAGGAGATGAATAAGCATGAATCTAATGCCAACAATATTGCGATTGATAGCTTAATAAATTATGAAACAGTTAAATATTTTAACAATGAAACGATGGAACGTGATCGAACAGATGGGCATTTAGCACTGTGGGAAAATAGTGCAGTCAAAACTCAAACGTCGATGTCACTTTTGAATTTTGGCCAAGGAGTCATTATTGCTGTCGGTGTAACTGTGGTTATGATGTTTGCTGCGCAGCAAGTCACAGAGGGATTGATGTCACTTGGTGATCTGGTTTTAGTTAACGCATTTTTGTTGCAGCTATTTATACCGTTAGGTTTTTTGGGCGTGATTTATCGACAAATCCGTTATTCTCTGACGGATATGGATAATTTGGTAAAGTTATTACAGCAAGAGCCAGAAATTGTTGATATTAAAAATGCAGCGGAACTACGAGTTACACAAGGACAAGTAAACTTCGAGCATGTGAGTTTTGGTTATGATGAAAATCGTCCAATCTTGAAAGATGTTGATTTCGAAATTAAACCGGGAGAAAAGCTGGCAGTGGTTGGCGCCAGTGGCGCAGGTAAATCCACATTAGCGAGATTATTGTTTCGCTTTTATGATGTAAACCTGGGAAGTATAAAGATTGATGGTCAGGATATTTCTCAAGTAACTCAGTGCAGTGTACGTGAAAACATTGGCATTGTTCCACAAGACACGGTTTTATTTAACGAAAGCATCTTGTATAACTTGAGTTATGCCAATCTGGATGCTAGTCGTGAAGAGATTATTCAGGCCGCCAAGATGGCGAATATCCATGAATTTATAGAAAGTTTACCTGATCAATATGAAACCTTGGTGGGTGAGCGTGGTTTGAAATTGTCCGGGGGTGAGAAACAACGCGTTGCCATTGCTCGTGTGATTTTGAAAAATCCAAAAATTTTGGTTTTTGATGAGGCGACTTCAGCGTTGGATAGTCACTCGGAACAAGCCATTTTATCCTCACTACACAATGCTGCAAAAAATCATACGACCTTGGTAATTGCCCACCGACTTTCGACAATTATTGATGCCGATACGATATTGGTAATGGAGGATGGTAGTATTTTAGAACAAGGAAACCATCAAAGTTTACTTACAAGTGGTGGTCGTTATGCTGAGATGTGGCAATTGCAATTAAAGGAAAAATCTAAAGCTGAAGCTGCGTCTAAGGAGTAGCTAGTGCTTTTATAAATTCTTCTTCCAGCGCTTTTTCATGTTTACTGCGAAATCCTTTGTGGGTCATGATTAAGTTTCCCTGGCGATCGATAAGATAGGAAGTTGGCATGACTTGAACATTGTATTCATCAGCCATATGCCCCTCATGATCGTAAGCAATGGAAAATAAGGCGGGGACTTTTTTCAAGAATTTTTTAGCACCTTTTCTCGTGCTATCTAAACTAATGCCAATAATTGTTAAACCTTGTGACTTGTATTTGGCGTGCATCTTATTCATCCAGGGAAAGGACTTTCGACAGGGTGTGCACCAAGATGCCCAGAAATCCACATAAACAACTTGCCCTTTTAAGTTGGCCAGACTAATACTCCCATCATCGGTAGCCAATTCAAAGTCCTTAGCTTGTGCGGCAAATGTAATGTTGGCAAATAAGAATAGCAGGAGTGTCGCTAAAAGTTTTATTTTCATTGTTTACCCCAGACATTAATGTCGAATGCGATATCTGACTCTAAATAATGCAGATTGTTTATTTTATCTTTGCTAATTTGTGATGCGTTCCAAAAAAATGGTGTCATCATGAATAAATTTTTGATGTCGGTTTCGCTCGTTAGTTTCATTTTATCGGTCAAGTGTTGAGAGTGGAGTGCTTTGTAAGAAAAAGGGCATATTTCTGGTTTATGCTTTTGAGCATTTTCGTATATGATTGATTTGAGCCCATTGAGGTGGTTTTCTCCAGGTGTCACGCTAATAATTATGCCATTGTCGGATAATTTCTTTAGGCTTTTCTCATAATTTATGGGCGCGTTAATTTTAAGTATGATGTCAACACTCTTTATGGGTAAAGGAATGTCATTAAAACTGGCGACGAACCAATTAATTGATTTATAGTTTTTTGCGCATGTTTTTATGGCATCTTTAGATATATCCATACCGTAGCAGAGTGTGGGGTGAGTTAATTGATCTTGGATTTTACTTGTGAAGTAACCGTCCCCGCAGCCTATGTCCAATAAGTTTCTGTTGCTTGGCTGTTGTTCCAAATTCTTGTTTATAATTTTTGCACAGGGTTTTATTAATAGATCATATATATGGGTGTTGAGGAAATCGCGGCGACTGTGAATCATGGTTTTATTGTCGCCGGGATTTTTTGATTTTTTCTGTTGCACCGGTAATAAATTAACATAACCTTCTTTTGCCACATCAAAGCAATGTGCATTTTCGCAAACGTAGGAATTATTTTCTGGGATCAGGTTATTTCTACAAATCGGGCAGGTGTATTGCGGGTTACGCATAGTGTAAGAGTGTCAGTGAGATTAATTATTTAATTTTAGACAAAATTCTGCCAGACGTTTGCCTAAAGCGCGACATAATCGTTTTTCTTCATCGCTAATAGCATTTTTGTTATCTTGCCCAGCAAAGTGGCTCATACCGTAGGGCGTGCCGCCACTGAGTGTATTATGTAAATCAGGTTCTGTATAAGGAATACCTGTGATTAACATGCCGTGGTGTAATAACGGAATCATCATAGATAGTAACGTACTTTCCTGGCCGCCATGAATTGACGAACTGGAGGTGAAAACAGCGGCGGGTTTTCCTGACATTTCACCCGACAGCCACAAAGAACTACTTGAATCGATGAAATATTTTAATGGCGAGGCCATGTTACCGAATCGTGTGGGGCTACCAAGTGCTAATGCCTGAGAATTTTTTAAATCCTCCAGCGTGACATACGGTGCGCCACTTTCGGGAATGTCATTTTCAGTGGATTCACACACAGTGGAAACTTCGGGAACTGTGCGGATTAGCGCAGTAATGCCGCTGATTTCTTCTGCGCCACGGGCTATCAGCTGCGCCATTTTTTCTGTTGCACCATGGCGGCTGTAATATAAAACCAGTAATTGCGGCATTATTGATCTCTTAATAGGTTGGCATCGCGGTTAGTTTACCTATAAGTGGTGGCTTTCGCTACTCATGCTAAGTGACCTAAGCTGAAGCTATTTTGCTCAAACTTGTTTGCCAATTACTGCTATTGGCCGTTAAAATGGCTACTTTAAAGTTTAAGGTGCCGTTGGTAAGTGGAATCCGTGTTCGAAAAAATCTTGTGGAATAGTCGTTATATTGTGTTGGCTGCGGTGGTTGCTAGCATGTTCACCAGTTTAGCCATGTTTTATATGGCGACAGTTGATGCCATTGTGATGATTTCTCATTTGGGCGAATATGCGATGCCGTCTTTAAGTATTGACGAGCGAGCGTTATTGCGTAGTACCACTGTTACTCATGTTGTGGAAATCATAGATGGATATTTGTTAGCAACGGTATTGCTGATTTTTGCCTTGGGTTTATACGAGTTGTTTATTAGTAAAATAGATGTCGCAGAAAATGCCAAGGTTTCTGGTAGCGTTTTAGTGATTCACAGCCTCGATGATTTGAAAAATCGATTGGCAAAAGTCATATTGATGATACTCATAGTGAAATTCTTTGAGCATGCTATTAGTATGAAATATACTGATGCGCTTTCCTTATTATATTTATCAGGTGGCATAGCCTTAATTGGGCTGGCTTTATATTTAACTCATGCCAGTGAGGCACACGGTAAGTCTGATTAAAAATATTGTTGAGAGCCAAATGATAAATAACTTGGACTGTCTCCGGAAGTAATCAACGCAATATCTATCCTGCCATTAAAACTGTAGATTTTTGGTGAGATAATTCTAATGCCGATTCCCGCACTATAGAATTGATTGCCTTGTTCTTTTAAATCATTTATTTCAATTCCGGTACTCACTGCATCGATAAAGAAGATATGTTGTAGTACTAACCAACTACTGCGGTAACTTGGTATGCGATATTCGGCATTGAATTGTGCGTAAGTTTTGCTTCGGAACTGCCCGTCATAATATCCGCGAACATTATTAAATCCGCCAATATAGTATTGATATTGAATGTTTTGGGTATTGGTCCAGCCCGCATTAAATCGTAGCCCTGCGTTTCCGTTATAGGGCAATCGCCAGAATACACGGTTTTTCCAATCAAATTGAGTGGAAGAAATATCTGAACCCAAAACTTGGCTGCTGTTTTTAATGCCGAGCTTTGAGAATTTTCCATCGACTAAGTAGTTGTCGTAATTCAATTTGCCTAACTCAATAAATACCGTGTTAAATAACGCGAGGTGTTCCTGGTTGTTAGCTAACAGATCTAGCGTTTTATTATCGGTGATTTCGTTGGTTTTATTTTCAATAATTTGACTATTGTTGATTTCAACTTCGGCGCCTAATTGAAAACTTTGTGTTATTTCCTTTTTTAGAATTAGCTTGAATTTTTTTGTTTCGAGTACATAGTTGCCTTGTGATTCGCCATCTGTCGTATAAAGTCCTCGAGCACGTTTAGTGGACCACAAATCCAATCCTAAAAGTAGTCGCTTGTTTAAAAAGCGTCGATCACGCATCCAGACCACACCGCCGTGACGACCGTTCCAGTTATCATACTGGATGCCAGTTTCAATGTATTTTCCAAAGGTATTGATGTCATATATTCCGGCGTAGGCATAAGTCGTCCCACCGCCAGCAGAGAGATTGGCGTAGGGAATGGTGGTCCATTTTTCTTCTAGTTCGAGAATAACTTTTACTTTGTTATCGGGTTTGAGTTTGAGTAAAGGGATTACTTTACTGAATATTTGTAAGTTTTTAAGACGTTGTACGCTGGTTATTAAGTCTTTAGTCGTGAGAGTATCGTTTTCTTTAAAAAGTAATTCGCGTCTTACGACTTTTTCCTTTGTTCGCCATAAGCCGGTGATTTCAATTTCAACCACTGTGGGCTTTGTTGAGTTGCTTGAATCCGAAGCTAATGCAGTGCCGCCCATTGTCAAACATATAGGCAATAATATGAATGACAGGAATAAGGATTTTAACATCTGGTTTTTACTAAAATTGACGCGTTGCAACTATTTTCTTTTGATGTCTTGAATTTTGATTCGCCACTCAGCAGGTCCGCTGTTATGAACCGAGTTTCCTTGGGTGTCCACTGCAACAGTAACGGGCATGTCTTCGACAACAAATTCATGTACGGCTTCCATGCCAAGTTCAGGGAACGCAATGATTTTAGATTCTCGAATGGATTTAGAAACTAGATACGCTGCACCTCCTGTTGCAATCAGATAAACTGCTTTATGTTTCTTTATGGATTCAATTGCAGTTGGACCGCGTTCGGCTTTACCTATCATGCCAAGAAGTCCAGTTTTTTCCAACATGGTGTCGGTGAATTTATCCATGCGAGTGGATGTAGTTGGTCCTGCGGGTCCAATGACTTCATCATCGACGGCATCAACGGGCCCTACGTAATAAATAAACCGATTGTGAAAGTCCAGACCATCAGGAAGTGCTTCTCCACTGTTAATTAAGTCCACCATCCGTTTATGTGCGGCATCTCGGCCGGTTAATATCTTTCCTGAGATCAGCAATGTTTCTCCAGGTTGCCATTGTTCTACCTCAGATTGGCTGATGTTATCTAAATCCACCCGGCGTACATCATCGCCCGCTTGCCAACTCACATCGGGCCAATCTTCCAGGCTGGGAGGTGTCAGCAGGGCAGGGCCGCTGCCGTCAAGTTCGAAATGAATATGCCGGGTTGCCGCGCAATTGGGAATCATGGCGACAGGTTTGGATGCCGCGTGAGTCGGGTAATCTAGAATTTTTACATCTAATACTGTTGTTAATCCACCCAGGCCTTGTGCGCCAATGCCCAAGGCATTTACCCGTTCATAAATATTAATGCGTAATTCTTCGGTTGCGTTTGACGGGCCACGTTCTAAAAGCTCAAACATATCAATCGGTGCCATGAGAGATTCTTTTGCTAATAAAACAGCTTTTTCTGCAGTGCCGCCAACTCCAATGCCCAAGATTCCCGGTGGACACCACCCAGCGCCCATCGTGGGTACGGTTTTTTCTACCCATTCGGCGATATCATCCGATGGATTTAACATGACAAGTTTGGATTTGTTTTCAGATCCTCCGCCCTTGGCCGCGACCGCAACCGTAACTTTGTTACCGGGAACCAAGCGCATGTGAATAACGGCGGGCGTGTTGTTTTGTGTATTTTGACGCTTACCTGCAGGATCACTAACAATGGAAGCACGTAATGGATTTTCTCGTGCGTTATAAGCGCGTGCAACGCCTTCATTTACCATGGCTTCAATGTCGGCGTTCGTTTCCCATGTTACCGACATGCCAATTTCCAGGAAAACCACTGCAATGCCGGTGTCCTGACATATGGGTCGCTTTCCCTGGGCGCACATGCGAGAATTTACCAAAATTTGGCCAATTGCGTCTTTTGCGGCGGTGGATGCTTCATTCTCATACGCTAAAGAGAGTGAGTATATGAAGTCGACCGGATGATAATAAGAAATAAATTGAAAAGCATCGGCGATGCTGGATATAAAATCTTCTTTTTTAATCAATGACATAGATACTCTCTGTGCTTAGGCACGTTTTCGTGTCGGGTGTAGATTTTGTATATCAAGGCCACGCTAAGAATTAGATAAACTTGGCTCGGTAGTATATGTGCTCCACTATATGAGCGGATATTCGGCGTAACGTGTAACTAACTATAGGAAAAATATGAAATTTATTAAACTTTTCCCAATTCTCCTCTGCATGTTTGTGATTAGCGTTGTGTATGCGAGTAATGCCGAATTTAATTTGTCCGATCTCCAGGGAAAAGATCATAAGCTATCGGATTATAAAGGAAAATGGGTCGTCGTAAACTATTGGGCAACGTGGTGCCCGCCTTGTGTTGAGGAAATTCCCGAGCTGGTATTTTTTCATGATGCGCATGCTAAAAAAGATGCCGTCGTACTCGGTGTTAATTTTGAAGATAGTACGGAAGCAAAAGTTAAACGTTTTCTCGAAGACTATATGGTGAGTTACCCAGTGTTACTCGCTGAGCCTGATTTTGACAGTGATTTAGGTAGAATCACTGGTTTACCCACCACATTTATCGTTTCTCCAGAAGGCGAGGTTGTGCATAAAAAAGTGGGTTCAGTAGACGCAAAATATTTAGAAAATGTGATTGCTAAACTCAGAATGTAATCACATCGTATTTGGCTTTACCTTATTAATTCCCTCCCCCTATTATAGTTTCTCTGATCACCATTTATTGATTTATGTTGCTAGCAGGATTTTTTCCTAGTTTAATGCCAGAATGAATGAAGATATTAGTTTATGCCAACGACCCTATGAAAAACTCACGCCTGATTTGGTGTTGGACGCTGTCGAGAGTTTGGGATATATCGCTAATGGCCAAGTGTTGGCACTAAACTCTTATGAAAATCGTGTCTATCAAATTGGTTTAGAGGATAGCTCGCCAATCATTGCGAAGTTTTATCGGCCAGGCCGGTGGTCTAATGATGGAATCCTAGAAGAGCATGGTTTTGCTATTCAGTTAGCAGAACATGATGTTCCTGTTGTCCCACCTTTATTAATTAATCAGCGATCACTACACCGTTATAATGATTTTCAATTCGCGGTATATGAACGTAAATTGGGCCATGCCCCCGAGGTTGACCAACTTTCCCAGCTTAATCAGTTAGGGCGGTTGTTAGGCAGGTTACATTCTTTCGGTGCGACCGATCGATTTGAGCATCGACCGAGAATTGATAGTCAACGATTCGGCCATACTGCCAGACAATTGATTTTATCGTCGCAACTGTTGCCAAATTATGTAGAAGAAAGTTATTCCAATATCACCGAACAGTTGCTCTTGTTAATCGATCAGCAGATGGGAGGTTATTTTCAGCCACAACATCGGCGCATTCATGGCGATTTTCATATGGGTAATGTGCTAACCAGAGAGAATGTTTTCTGGATAGTTGATTTGGATGATTGTAGCAATGGCCCAGCGATTCAAGATATTTGGATGTTGTTATCCGGTGATAAAGCGGATCGAGAGTCACAACTTAAAGCGGTGATGGAAGGTTATCATGAGTTTTTTGATTTTGACCCAAGTGAGCTCGGTTTAATCGAGCCGTTAAGAACACTACGTTTGATGAATTACGCCGCTTGGTTGGCAAGACGTTGGAACGATCCCGCTTTCCCGCAAAGTTTCCCTTGGTTTAATACACCGCGTTATTGGGAAGAGCATTTGAATACACTTCAAGAGCAGCTTTATATTTTACAAAACGGCGAAGAGACTTTGCAGTTAATACTGTAACTTAATCCTTTTCTGGTGGTATAAAAACTGGCGCCAAGATTGCATTTTTACTGAACAATGCTTTTGCTTAACTGTTTATGCCTATGAAAGAAATGATGACCATTCACGATGAAGATCTTCGTGGAAATCGCTACCATACAATCCGTTTACCCAATGAAGAAAATAGCATGTCTGTCGAGTCGTTGATTCGGCTTCGCGTTGAGAGCGAAGTAAAGCGATTTAATATGCAACGCCCTGTTTGTTTTTTCAGTTTGGTTCAGCCAGAAGATGTCGAAATTACAGTTCGTGGTTATCGATTAAGAAAACATCGGATGATAGACTGGAAAGCGCAGTGCGACATCGCAGTTGAAGCGTTTAACAAAAATTCGTTCCTAATAAGCTCTAATGGAGTCGATTACCAATCGTTGGATGATGTGGTTGAGATTGGTGACCGGGCTGAAATTTCATTCATTAAATTCATGGAGATTGTTGGCGGTTAGTGACCTGTGTAATTAGCTGCGACATATTTCCCGGTAATAGTCAAAAAAATATACAATATCTGATGTGACTTTTTTTTGATTTTTTGATTCTTAAAAGAGATCACCCACTCAGTTCCTTGAGGATATTGTCGAGTTATTGCGCTGGTGGCTTTTATTTTGTACCAGCTTCTATGGATTTTCTCTCCCTTCGCTAGTTTGTTCACCACAATCGATGCCGTCTTAATCGCTTGTTGCATGCTGACCGGTTTGTCATTGGTCTTTTTTGATGCAAATACACTATTGGTACTTATTGCAAAAATAAATAGGCATACAACAAAAAGTGATAATAAACGTATGACAGCCACGAATCTCTCAGCAGAATTTAATAAACGTTATGATTTTGTTCAGGAAGCATGAATTTAAACTGTGTTTCTGTTGTTTCCACATAATGTCCGGTTCTTTAAAATTCTATCAGACTAGTTAAGTCCATAGTCTGACACATTTTGTTGAAATATTAAACATGCCCCATTGCCGTAAAGCGTACACAAAGATTAGAGTTGATTGTTTTTAGAGCTTTATAAAAACTGAAAATTCAGTTGGCGTAATAGTTGGGAAAGACTACTATTGGTTTAAACTTTTAGCTGAGTTTGGTTTGTGTAAACACAGAATAAAGCTTAAGTTTAAAGGCAGAATATTTTAATTAAAATACATTTTATACACTATACTGGTATAATCGCGTCAGCTTAAGCATGACTCAAAGTGTAAAGTTGAATGTATTTTTGATCTGAAGTATTCATTACGAGCCGCACGTCTTAATGAGAATGTCAAAAATGGAGAAGTCAGTTTGCAAACTGAAGTAACTGAATCTAAAAAAGCTCATCAATCAAACGACACCGCTGTAGAACTGAAGGGTTCCGTTTTTACCCTACCTATCCTCCAAATTCAAACTACGTCAATTTCAGATATTGCATCGGAATTGAGTGAACGTTTATCAAAAGCCTTGAAGTTTTTTGATAATGCACCAGTGGTCATTGATTTAAAAGCCATTTCGGATTCTACAGAAAATTTAGACTTTAACTCGCTCATGCAAGTATTAAGTCAGCGGCATTTGATTCCGGTGGGCGTTCGCAATGGTAGTAGCCAGCAAAACAGTTTGGCGATAAGCGCAGGATTAGCGATATTAAAAGGCGCTTTTTCTGATCGAGTGATTGAAGATAAGAAAGCTGAAGTACAACAAACGACTGAAACTAATAAGAATCCTCAAACATCAGCGAATACGGAAGCTCAAACCCCAGTAAGAAAGTCAAAAATTATTACAACACCTGTTAGATCTGGGCAACAGATTTATGCAAGAGAGAGTGATTTGATTATTATGGCTCCAGTTAATCATGGCGCTGAAATAATCGCCGATGGCAACATTCATATTTATTCGAGCATGCGTGGCCGGGCACTGGCCGGTGTTCGCGGTGATGTTGACGCTAATATCTTTTGTCAATCTATGGAAGCTGAATTGGTTGCGGTTGCGGGTAATTTTCGGGTTTTTGAGGAAGATATGCCTGCTGAGATAAAGTCAAAATCTGTACGAATACATCTAGAAGGTGAGCATTTGATAATTTCGGAATTATAGAACAGATGCTGTTAAACAAATTTAAGGTAAATATAAAATAGGAACGAAGGAGATTATTTTGGCGAGAGTGATCGTGGTTACCTCGGGTAAAGGAGGTGTTGGCAAAACAACCAGTAGCGCAAGTTTTGCCACAGGCCTTGCTAAACGCGGTAACAAAACAGTGGTGATAGATTTTGATGTTGGCTTACGAAACCTAGATTTAATTATGGGTTGCGAGCGTCGAGTTGTTTATGATTTTGTTAACGTTTTAAATAACGAAGCAAATCTGAAGCAGGCTCTGATCAAAGATAAGCACTGTGATAATTTATTTGTCTTGCCGGCTTCACAAACTCGAGATAAAGACGCTTTTACTCTTGAGGGTGTTGGTCGCGTATTGGATGAATTGAAAGAAGAGTTCGATTATATCATTTGTGATTCACCTGCCGGGATTGAAAAAGGTGCCATCATGGCGCTGTATTATGCAGATGAAGCACTCATTATTACCAATCCTGAAGTTTCCTCAGTTCGAGATTCAGATCGAATTCTCGGCATACTTGCTGCAAAATCAAAACGAGCTGAAGAAGGCTCGGATCCAATCAAAGAACATTTAATAATAACGCGGTATGTGCCAAAACGTGTTGAAATGGGGCAAATGCTATCAGTGGAGGATGTGCAGGAATTATTAAGCATTCCTTTGTTAGGTGTTATACCTGAATCGGAAACCGTTTTGAGTGCTTCCAATTCAGGTGTGCCAGTAATTCATGATGAGATGAGTTTGAGTGGTCAGGCTTACTCAGATGTTGTTGATCGATTCATGGGTGAGGAGTTGCCATTACGCTTTTTGGAAGCTGAGAAAAAAGGCCTACTTAAACGACTTTTTGGGACCTAAATCATGTCATTACTTGATTATCTTAGACGTAAACGCAAACCTACCGCGAATGTTGCAAAAGAACGTTTGCAAATAATTCTTGCCCGTGAGCATGCGAGTCGGCATGAACCTGATTACTTGCCCGTATTGAAACGTGAGTTACTCGAGGTAGTTGGCAAGTATGTCAATATCGATCCAGCGGCAATAAAAGTAAACTTGGAACGCGATGGCGATTGTGAAATCCTGGAGTTAAATATCGCCTTGCCAGAAACAGAAGAAGAGGCGATTGCCCAATAAAAGAGAGCAATCTAACCTTGATTAGGTAGGAGCCAGCCAATGTTGTAATGATTGTCTGGCTTTTTCGTTTTCGGGCCTTGCGATGAGTCCGCTTGAATTAATGGTGATGTCGTATTTTGCACCGTGGCTCATGGGTAAATAAATTGCGTTTCCATAATAGGCGTCTAACCAGGGGATAAAGTCCTGATATTCGATTAACCACTGCCAAACAATCGTATTGTCATCATTATAAAGAGCGTAAATAGACCTATTTGAATTTTTCTCTTGTTTAATTGTTCGATAACGACCCGTTAATCTATCCAATTGGTATAGAGGCTTCAAGCCAGCCCAAGCAGCAGCGCCTTTCCATTTAATTAATCTTGTATCAAGTTGCCATTGATCGCCATGAAGTTCAAAAAAGACGGGATGCTTATTTGACTTTGTTAAAACCGCTTCGTAATGTTGCTGTCCAAGGCTGTGGAATTTAATACTTGCAATAGAATATTCACGGGTTAAACGTTCATAAGTACTCAAGTCGGTTACAAATGCTGCAAAAAAAAGACTTATGGAGAGTAAGAAAAGTGCAGTGCTGAAGTTAACCCAGAAGCGCAGAAATTGCCTGTTTCGAAATTTTTTCCATGAGTTTATTATGAGTAATATGCTGAATAGAATGCTTACTGATAATATGCCATATTCATAAATCATTGTAGTTTGACTGTTCTTACCTGTTCTGGTTTCGCAACAACCTATCTCGCCTAATGACGATTGGAATAAATTGAATGAAAAACCTATATCAACGTATCAAAATCACCATCATCCAACTTGTTTTATTATCTTTGAGTTGCTGGTCGATATCCGCGTTCTCTCAAACAATTGTACATCATGAAATGATGGTTCAGCTAATGCCGAGTACACACCAAATTCATGTGATAGATAAAATTAATCTGCCTCCCGAGAGCCAAGCACAAAATAATTCCTCAGCGTCTTACTCTTTTCTTGTACACCAAGGTGAGCAGTTAAAGGTGATTGAAAAAAATGTTTCATTGAAAAAACACGATTACTCGTATGCCAAACAAAAATTTCCCAGATTGATCGGTAGCGAAATGAGAGTGGGAAGTGTTCCTGTTGATGTTTATTCGCTGAACATGGCCTCCGGAGTTTCGGTAATTACTCTGGAGTATACTCGCTCGATCAATCATGCGATTGAAACTGGCGGTAAAGAATATGAGCGCAGTATTAGTGAATCCAGCGGATTAATTACGGAGCAGGGTGTATTTATTGCTAAAGAAAGTTTTTGGTTTCCTGTGTTTGGCGATGAGTTGTTAACGTTTAATCTGAGTGTTAGGTTGCCACCAAAGTGGAAGTCTGTGAGTCAGGGGGAGCGTTTGTATTCCGAGGACAATGAAAGTTCTCATATGGATACCTGGCAAGAAATAAAAGCACAGGATGATATCTACATTGTCGCAGCCAAGTTTGTCGAATATTCACAAGCGGCAGGTTCTGTTCAAGCAATGGCATTTTTAAGAGAAGCGGATGATTCGCTAGCGCAAAAATATTTGGATACAACCGCCCAATATTTGGAAATGTATCGCAACTTACTTGGTCCTTATCCTTATACAAAATTTGCGTTAGTTGAGAATTTTTGGGAGACAGGATTTGGAATGCCATCGTTTACTTTGTTAGGCCCTAAAATCATACGTTTTCCCTTTATTTTACATTCTTCTTATCCTCATGAATTGCTGCATAATTGGTGGGGAAATAGTGTTTTTATTGATTATGAAAAAGGTAACTGGGCGGAAGGTTTGACCAGTTATCTGGCGGACCACCTAATTAAAGAGCAGCGCGGGATGAGTACTAATTATCGACGCGCAGCATTGCAGAAATACACCAATTTTGCTAATGAGGAAAACGATTTTGCTTTGCAGAACTTTGTTGGGCGTACGGATGCTGTTACTGAGGCAGTAGGTTATGGCAAGACACTTATGTTGTTTCATATGCTACGCCAAGAAATGGGTGATGAAAAATTTAAAGAAGCCTTGCAGGTGTTTTATCGCCGCTATCGAAACAAAACGGCGAGTTATTCTGATCTGGAAAAAACGTTTTCAAAAGTCGCAGAAGTGGACCAATCAGAGTTTTTCAGGCAGTGGACAGAGAAACCTGGCGCCCCGAATTTGTTACTAAAAAATGTCAATGTAGAAAAAATAGCGAATAAATATCGTTTAGCTGGGGAAGTTGAACAAGTTCAAAAGGGTGATGGGTATCATTTAGCGTTACCGATGATTGTTAGTCTTGAAGGTAGCAAAACTGCCAACAAAGAGATGCTAACCATGTCTGCAAAAAGGCAAGGTTTTAGTTTTGAATACGATTCCCGGCCTTTACGTTTAGATGTGGATCCTGAATTTGATGTGTTTCGACGATTAGATGTTAACGAAACACCGCCTTCTCTTTCGCAAGTATTTGGTGCAAAAAAAACCTTAATAGTGCTCCCATCAGAAGAGTCTAGAGAAAAAAAGTCAGCTTATGAGAGTCTTGCTAATAATTGGAAAGAGACTCAGCAAGGCGAGATTGAGTTTCAATATGATAATACTTTAAATGAGTTGCCAAAGGATAAAGGAGTTTGGTTACTTGGTTGGAATAATAAATTTAAATCAGTCTTGTCAAGTGCGCTGAATAAGTACGGTTTGCTGGTTCGTGAAAATGAGCTTGATCTGGCTGGAAAAAATCTTTCATCTGATCAGGCGTCAATTGTGTTGGTTGGAAGAAATCCTCAACAGTTGAAGAATGGTATTGGATTTATTAGTTCGGATTCTGCCAAAGCCATTCCCGGTTTGGCAAGAAAACTTCCACACTATGGGAAATACAGTTATCTCGCGTTTGAAGGTTCGGAGCCCAGTAATTTTGTTAAAGGGCAATGGCCGGTTGTCGGTTCGCCGTTATCCATTATGCTCACCAAACAGCAAACTGAAATGGCGAAAACACCGCAGCGTGTTGCGCTAGCTAAAACCTCACCTGTGTTTTCTGAGAAAAAATTAGTGAAACATGTGAAATATTTATCAAGTGAGGAGCTGCAGGGCCGTGGTTTGGGTACAGCAACTATTGATAAAGCCGCTGCGTATATTGCTTCGGAATTTAACGCTGCTGGGTTGAAGTCTATAAATAGTGATGGTAGTTACTATCAGGATTGGACTCAAAAGGTTGAGGGTAAACCAGGCGAAATAAGGCTAAGAAATGTAATGGCGTATTTGCCGGGAAAAAATCCAAAATACAAAGGGCAAAGCATCGTTGTCTCCGCGCATTATGATCATTTAGGTTTGGGTTGGCCAGATGTCAGAAAAGGAAACCAGGGGAAGGTTCACTTTGGTGCGGACGATAATGCGAGTGGTGTCTCGATTATGATTGAGTTAGCGCATTTGCTTGCGAAAAAAGGCGTTGAACGATCGGTAATTTTTGTCGCTTTTACCGGCGAAGAGGCAAGTCGCTTGGGATCGAGGTATTTTGTAAATCATGTGCCGCAGTTTTCAGTGGACAAGGTTTTTGCAGCGGTTAACCTGGATACGGTTGGGCGGCTTGGTGATAACCCCATATTAGTGTTTGGGACGGGTACCGCAAGCGAGTGGGTGCATATATTTCGTGGTGTTGGTTTTGTTACCGGCGTTAAAATGAAATCGTTGGCAAAAGATTTTGGTAGTAGTGATCAAACCAGTTTTCACGAAAAAAATATTCCGGCAGTGCAGTTTTTCTCTGGTGTAAATGCGGATTTTCACAAACCGACGGATACGATTGAAAAAATAGATAGTGCAGGTATGGTGAAAGTTGCCGTTGCGCTTAAGGAAACGGTTGCCTATCTTGCTGAGCGTGAATTACCTCTGACAAATTTACTAAATAAGGACAAAAATAAGACCGCTAAAGCTAAGTCTCAGGCCGGTGGCCGACGCGTAAGTTTGGGTACTGTTCCAGATTTTACTTATCAGGGTGATGGTGTTTTGGTTTCAGATGTTGTGGCAAATTCCCCAGCAGAATCCGACGGGGTTCTTAAAAATGATGTGATAGTTGCGATGAATGGAAACAAAGTTGCAGATTTGCGAGATTTCTCAAATATTTTGCGGAGTCTGAAACCTGGCGATGAGATTACGCTTAATGTCCAACGTCAAGGTGAAACGGTTTCAATTAAAACACATGTTGTTGAGCGTTAAAATGATGAGCTAAATGCGAAGTAGCCTTGAAGCCCTCCATCTTCTTGAAAGCCGTAGGCTATACCGAGTCGTCCCTGAATGGGCATCATAAAAAATAACTCTGTGTGAAAATTTAATTCGTATCCGACATCATAGTGATAGTCGTCAGGACTATTGCCTGCATCCCATACGCTGGCACTTTCGAAAAAAACGGTCGATGATAAATGATGTATACCTATGGGTAACATGTCATGGGTTCGTTCATACCGTTTTATCGGCGATCGCCATTCAAGGTTATACAAAACCATACGTCGACCCACAAGTGATGCGGCGTCACTGGGGTAACCGCGCAAGGCATAACGCCGTTTATTGTATAGGCTGGTTCTAATGGGTTGACCTGAAAATTGTGATGCGCCAAAGTAATCACTATCTGGTTGACTGCCGCCTAATTGAAATGGCCTGGGGCTGACAAGTCCAAAACCACCGACAAAGCGAAAGGCCAATACATGTTTGGGTTTAATATTGATGTATTCTCGCCACTTGGCAATCAACACCTGCCCATTGGTATTGCCACCTAATACATCACTGGTTTCGGCAGTAAACGATAAGAGTCGGCCATTGCTAGGACTTACCGATAAAAGCGGGTACTTTCTAGAGTCATAAATGGCACCGATACCCATTAATGGATCGACGTTTTCTGATCGAGTGGGCGTACCGTTTTGCTCCGTGGTAATAGCAATTTCTTCATAGGCGATATTAACACCCAAAAACATTTTTTCATCTCGAGACAAAAAGGGAAGCAACATTTCAACTTGATAAGTATCTTCGCGTAAATTCTCCCTGCCTCTGGTTTCTAAATGTGTTTGAATTAATGGAAACCAGCGATCATAGCTGTAATTTAACACGCCAGATAGCGTGGTAGATTTAAAATCAAACGCAAGCGCTGCCTGATAGCTATGACGGTTTAAGGCATCTGATCCGCTGGTGAATGCACCCAATAATGCTTCGTTTTTACTAATAATAAATGTGGGTGTCCACCAGGTGGGTTTTAAGTGAGACGATGCGGCATATTCTGATAATTCAAAATTTGCTGTTGGTATGGTAGCTTGCGCCGTTTTGGATGTTGCTTTTAACTCCACGCTTCGAGAATCGAGTGTTCGTTTATTTTCCAATTTATAAATATCGTAACCCGTTGCGGAATAGCCGATATAATAAAGCTCACCTTTTTGATTGAGGCGTGGTGAGAACGCTCCGCCAAGTACGTTGCTGAGTTTGCTGATGCTTCCGGATGCTCTTTCGAGTTTCTGAATATTATAGATATTGTCGTAGTTGGCGCTAAAATAAATGACCTTTCCTTCGGCACCATATTGTGGTTGTACTTCTGAAAAAGCGTTTCGTGTGACGGCACGCCATTCACGTTGGGCAATATTAAATTCTTCCAGATTCCATCCCGTCTCGTTGCGTTTTATTGAGGCAATAATATATTTGTTGTCGGGCGCCCAGTCCATGCCAGATACATATTCACCTGGTTTTCCTTCCCAAAGTAAATCTACGAGATGGCCTTCATTGTTCAATAATACCAGGCTGTGTTTTCCCAGTTTATTATAAATTGCAAGAATTTTATCGCCTTCCGGGCTCCATATGGCGCTTCGAAAACGATCACCACGGGTTAATCGGGTAATGCTTTTATCTGCTAGGTCCACGTTAAATAAATCATAAAAAGCATTGGAGTTTCGATATATTTCAATTTGCGAAACGAGAATGCCTGATTTTGGGTGGGAGTCAAAAGTGGCTTCTGAATGAACCTCGACAATTTCTTCTGTTTTGTCGATGTTTAGTTTTTTAAGCAGTAGCCGTGGGGGATTAATAGCATCAGACTCAGCATACAGCAGATTGCCATTTTCTAAAGGCTGAGCAAACATTTTTAAATAACCGGTAGAGGTCATTTGGGTTCCTTCAACCAAATCCAATGATTTTATGGAATTTATTTCAGGCTCAAACTTATTTTTCAAATACTCGTCAAAGTCTTGCCACAACTCCTCAAACGTTTTTCCATATATGCGCTGAGAGGTGTAATTTAAGCGAAAGGGAATTAAATTTTCACTGAATCGTCCAATGTATCTTTCAATGCTGGCCTTACTGTAGTTTGCTTCTAGGAATTCGAAAAAATAGTAACCATATAGATAACGTGTAATGCCCACTGGCCATGTAGCGATGCTCATATTAACTTGATTGACAGGTTTGAGACCATTCGCAACCTCCTGGCGCATCATCATGTGGAAGATGCTACTTTGGCCGCGACCAACTTTTCGTTTTCGATTTGTTTCTTGATAGGTTGCATACCCTTCAAGCAACCACGAGGGTTGATAAAAGTTAGGGTAGAGTAAGTAGTGCCGACCAAAAATATTTTTGAGGTACTCAGGTTTTCCGGCAGATTTATCTAAATGTAAAACATGTGCTAACTCATGTTTTAGCAGTAATTCTAACCAATTATCAAAGTCAAAAAACTCGTCAGCGGCAGTCGGGAAAATGGTCATACGTAAATGAAATAATGGATTAACGAAACCATTAGCAAAATCCATTTCATCAGTAATTATAATTTCAATTACATCACTCGCTTGCCATTGGAGATTTTTTTGCAGTTCAGGCAAGAGATGTTCAGCCAGGTGGATGGTTTTCTCGGCCAGTTCTTGTTCGCCATTATGAAAATGCACTTCGAAATGCTTGCTGGTTAGCGTTTGCCACTTCAGGGCAATGTCATGAGACAAAGCTGCCTGACTGCCATTGGTGAGTAGGCATAAGATTGGGAATAAAATAGCAAGACAGATTTTAAAATGTATTTTTTTTACACTAGAAAAATATGTTTTGATTGAAACGGACATAATGCGAGTTTTATTTTTTTTCAAGTAAAGAATTCGTTGTGATTTGTAGGATTAGATTGCCGCTTATTATAAAGCAGGCGAAAAAGAAAAAGTAGTAATCTCCATATGGGTAATCTATGTCCAAAATTCTCAAATTTTTAGCGTTGAAATTGGCCAGAGATGGCAATGGAGTGGTGGATAATGTAGCGCTGGTTTTCTGGAATTCATCACGTAGAAATTCATACTAAGAGATTAAAGAATTGATACTGAATGTCGAAGTTAATGGTAATTCACTAGTCAGCTTCTTAGTTACATAGGATACCAAGCTATTATGGCCCAACAACAGCTTGCTGAAGAACCAGATCCCTTTGATGGTGTTGTTATACCCTCCAAGCCTCAAATACTTATTGATATTCAGGCTGCTGGAACTGATACGGAGAAAGTTATTGAATTAATTGAACAAGATACCGGTATCTCTGCCAGTGTCTTGAAAACAATTAATTCGCCATATTTTGGGCTGCGAGTGAATGTCAGCTCTATCCAAAAAGCCGTGCTGCTGTTGGGCATTGATTCTGTTATATCCATTGTCCGTAGTTTGGCTTTGCGTTCGAATTTGAATACTGGACCGGATGTGAATATGGAGGAATATTGGGACTCTTCTATGGATGTTGCCAAAGCAGCTGGTTCCATTGCGACCCAAACTAAAATATGCAATCGAGATACTGCTTACACATTGGGATTATTTCACAATTGCGGCATCCCAATTTTGATTCAAAAGTATTCAAACTTTTTAGATATTGTTAAGCAGGCATATGCAGATGAAAAGTTGGGGGTATTAAAAGTAGAGCGAAATGCCACCAAGCTTGATCATGCATATGTTGGCTATAAGTTATGCAAGTTGTGGAATTTGAGTGATAAGCTTTGTCAGGCTATTCGTTATCATCACCATGGTAAAAGCTTCTTTAAAGAAAAAAAGATAAGCGATGAGATTAAAATTTTGGGTGCTGTATTAATGTTCGCCGAGCATGTCGCAGAAGTCCACAGGACATTAGGTGGACAAGATCAGGACTATGTGTGGGATGACATTGCGCCAACCGTGTTGGAGATACTCGGTTTAAACGAAGAGAATTACCAAAATATCAAGGAGTATATTTTGGATACGGTTTATTCATAATATCTACATGTTGGGTGTTTAAACCACTCTCTGTTTTATTCCTCAGCGTCATATCCCAAGTTGGGTGATAACCAGCGTTCTGCCTCACGAATATTCATACCCTTACGTTTGGCGTAATCTTCCACTTGGTCGTGCCGAATTTTACCCAAAGCAAAATATTTAGCGTCAGGATGAGAGATATACCACCCACTAACAGATGCGGTTGGTAACATGGCAAAATGTTCGGTGATAGAAATTCCGGTAGCATTTTCGACATCTAACAATTTCCATAACTTACTTTTTTCAGTGTGTTCTGGGCAAGCGGGATAACCACTGGCGGGTCGAATGCCTTTGTAACTCTCTTTTATCAATTCTTGATTAGAGAGTTGTTCGTTTGATGCATAACCCCAATAGTCTTTCCTGACTTTCTCATGCATTAACTCAGCAAATCCTTCTGCTAATCTATCCGCCAGGGCCTTGAGCATAATGGCATTGTAATCATCGTGATTCGATTCAAATTCAGCAACTTTTTTATCAATGCCAATTCCAGCAGTTACTGCAAAAGCACCAATATAATCTTGTGCATTACTAGACTTTGGTGCGACAAAATCAGCGAGACACAAATTGGGTCGCCCTGGTGGTTTTTCCGTTTGCTGCCGTAAGTGATTTAATGTTGTTAAGGGTTGATTGCGTTCTTCATCGGAATAAATTTCAATATCATCATCGGCCACTTGATTTGCTGGGAATAATCCAATGATCGCTCTTGCTTCCAGCCATTTTTCATCAATTATCTGGCTCAACATCGATTGTGCATCAGAAAATAATTTTTTGGCTTCGACACCTTTGTCGGGATCATCCATAATTTTTGGATAACTGCCTTTAAGTTCCCATGAATGGAAAAAAGGTGTCCAGTCGATATAAGAAACAATTTCTTTAAGGTCAAAATTCTCAAAAACTTGAATGCCGAGCATTGTGGGTTTGGCCGATTCGAAGTGATCCCAGTCAATTTTGGCTTTATTTTTTCTTGCTTGTTCGAGGGTCAGCCATTTAGTTTGCGCGCGACGTCCAGCATGTTGAATTCGCACAGCTTCATACTGAGCTTTCAATTCTTCGGAAAACGGGGCTTTCGATTTTTCGCTCACAAGTTTCTGCGCGACACCCACTGCGCGGGAAGCATCTTTTACCCAAACAGTGGGTTCTTCATAATGTTCGTCAATCTTAACGGCTGTATGTACTCTGGAGGTTGTAGCGCCTCCGATCATTAATGGTATATCGAACTTCAGTCGTTTCATTTCTTTGGCGAGATGAACCATTTCATCCAGCGAAGGAGTAATTAATCCGGACAAGCCGATCATGTCAACATTGTGTTTCTTGGCTTCTTCGAGGATGGTATTAGCGGGCACCATTACACCGAGATCGACGATTTCAAAGTTATTACATTGAAGTACGACGCCAACAATATTTTTCCCAATGTCATGAACGTCACCTTTGACGGTTGCCATTAAGATTTTTCCGTTACTCCGTGTTTTCCCGTCTTTTTCGGCTTCAATATAGGGCAGCAAGTAAGCCACGGCTTTTTTCATTACACGTGCAGATTTTACTACTTGTGGCAAAAACATTTTTCCAGAGCCAAATAAATCACCCACTACATTCATGCCGTCCATCAGTGGGCCTTCGATGACTTCAATGGGTTTGCTAAAGCTTTGGCGTGCTTCTTCAGTGTCTTGTTCCACGTATTGATCTATGCCTTTTACTAAGGCGTGTTCCAAACGTTTTGCGACGGGTTGGTCGCGCCACTCTAGGTCTTCTTTTTTCTCAGAAACAACGTCGCCATGGTATTTTCCCGCAATTTCTAAAAGCTTTTCTGTCGCATCTGAATGACGGTTAAGAATGACATCTTCAACAGCATCTCGAAGCTCTGTGGGTAAGTCGTCGTAAACAGCTAATTGACCCGCATTTACAATACCCATATCCATGCCGGCTTGAATCGCATGATATAAAAATACAGCATGAATCGCTTCTCGTACTAAATTATTTCCACGAAAAGAAAATGAAACATTTGAAACGCCGCCCGAGACCATGGCATGCGGCAAGGTTTTTTTAATTTCGCGAGTGGCTTCTATAAAATCAACGCCATAATTATTGTGTTCGTCAATGCCCGTAGCTACTGCAAAAATGTTTGGGTCAAAAATAATGTCTTCCGGTGGGAAGCCAACTTTTTCAACCAGCACCTTATACGAGCGTGTGCATATTTCAACTTTTCGCTCAAAAGTATCAGCCTGGCCTGTTTCATCAAAAGCCATAACAATAACTGCTGCGCCATATTGACGAACCAGTTTTGCATGTTTAATAAAAGCTTCTTCGCCTTCTTTAAGACTAATGGAGTTGACTATACCTTTGCCTTGAATGCATTTTAAACCGGCTTCAATAATTTCCCATTTAGATGAGTCCACCATAATGGGGACTTTCGAAATGTCAGGTTCAGTGGCAACCAGGTTCAAAAATAATTTCATGGCCTCCAGGCCATCTAACATGCCTTCGTCCATATTGATGTCAATGACTTGAGCGCCAGCTTCCACTTGATCGCGAGCAACATCGAGCGCTTCGTCATACTGACTTTCAAGTATCAGGCGTTTAAATTTGGCAGAGCCGGTAACATTGGTTCGTTCTCCAACATTGACAAATAAGCTATCTTTTTCAATAGTGAAAGGTTCAAGTCCGCTAAGACGACAAGCGACATCAATCTCAGGTTTTGAGCGTGGTGGGTAATTTTCCACGGCTTTGGCAATAGCCTGTATATGTGCCGGGCTGGTACCACAACAGCCGCCAACAATATTTAAAAAACCGTTCTTAGCCCAATCCTCAATTTCTACCGCCATACCTTCGGGCGTTAGGTCATATTCACCAAACTCATTGGGTAGACCGGCGTTGGGGTGCACATTGACGCAGACATTGGCAACTCGTGACATTTCTTCAATATAGGGACGTAATAAATCAGGGCCCAGCGCGCAGTTGAGGCCAATACTAATTGGATTAATATGACGTAAGGAATTATAAAATGCTTCAGTTGTTTGGCCTGACAAAGTACGTCCACTGGCATCAGTGATGGTGCCGGAAATCATGACTGGTAATGTAATATTGTGAGTTTCAAAAAATGATTCGATAGCGAAAATTGCCGCTTTAGCATTTAAGGTATCAAAAATGGTTTCTATTAATAAGATATCTGCCCCACCATCAACCAGCCCTCGAGTTGCTTCCGTATAGGATTCAACGAGCTGGTCAAAAGTAACATTACGAAAACCTGGATTATTAACATCAGGGGATATGCTTGCTGTTCGGTTTGTTGGGCCAAGAACACCCGCGACAAATCGGGGTTTATCCGGTGTTTGTTGACTGAATTCATCGGCAACCGAGCGGGCAAGTTTTGCTGATTCGACATTTAACTCATAGGCCAGCTCTTGCATATCATAATCAGCCATGGAGATAGAATTGGCGTTAAACGTGTTAGTCTCCAAGATATCGGAGCCCGCTTCCAGGTAAGCCTTATGAATATCGCGGATAATAGTGGGTTGAGTGAGTGATAATAAATCGTTATTACCTTTTAAGTCACTTTTCCAGTCGGCAAAGCGATCCCCTCGATAATCAGACTCTAGCAGTTTATATTGCTGAATCATGGTCCCCATTGCGCCATCGAGAATCAGGATTCGTTGGCTTAGGGCGGTTTCGAGGCGATTATTACTGGAATTAGTCATTTTTGTTCTCGGATTAACTTAAAAAAACGGCGTATTTTAGCGGGGAGTCAGCTACTTTACTATCATTATTAAACGTTATTGCGCTAATTTAATGGCGAAATTACACGCGATATCGGTGTTTTTTTGAGTGGCTATTTAGCCTTGGCTAACACTGCTCCCAAGGCAGGCCTTCGTGACGCCAGCCGCTGACAGTGCTGCGGTGGTGATCATCATCTAAGGGACCTTCAAATCCACCTTCGATGTTTAATACTTCATCAAATCCTTCCTGGACTAAGTGTTTACCTGCTTCAAGTGAGCGTTTACCACTACGGCAAATCAGCAGGACGGGCACGCAGCCGTCTTCGGTGCAGCGAGCGCCACCAAGCATTAATTGTCGAATATGTGTGGCAAAATGGGGGTCAATCTTCCAGTCGGGTTCATCAATCCAGGGAATGCTAATAGCGCCTTTGGGGTGGCCCACAAATAAATATTCCATGGATGAACGCACATCGACCAAAACCGACTGTGGTTGATCTTCTATGATTTGGCAGGCTTCTTTTGGTGTTACGGATTTAACTTCGCTCATGATAAATATCCCTTTTTTCGTGCATTGCGGTAAAATGCAATTTATTATCCGATTTTGTTTAGCTTAACCTTTGATTACCTTAACCTAATTGATTCAGCTGGTTTCAGTAGTTTATGGCAAAACTGGCAATTGTCCTAGTCTGTGTTAAGTTTACTTTCGATTATTGTTTAAAATGAAAAAAAATTATTTGGAATAAAATGAATAATGTATTTGATGAATTAAGTTGGCGCGGGCTTTTATACGATGCGACCGAGGGTATGCAAAAAATCCTGGCCGAAGAAAAAATAACAGTTTATACCGGATTTGATCCAACCGGCGATAGCCTTCATGTAGGTAGCCTGGTGCCCCTTATGGGCTTGGCTCGATTGCAACGTTTTGGTCATACACCCATTGCTTTGGCAGGTGGTGGGACGGGCATGATTGGTGATCCCAGCGGGAAAATGCATGAACGACAACTATTGAGCAACGAGCAAGTTAAAGCAAACGTTGAATCCATCAAAAAACAATTAGCGCGCTTTTTAGATTTTAATAACGCAACGAATCCAGCCAAATTGCTGAATAACGCAGATTGGCTACTCGATATGAGTATGATGGAATTCTTGCGTGATGTGGGTAAGCACTTCACCATTAACTATATGATTGCTAAGGAATCAGTAAAATCGCGAATTGAAAGGGAAGATGGCATATCGTATACCGAGTTCAGTTATATGTTGCTGCAAGGTTATGATTTCATGCATTTGTTTGATGAACATAATTGCACGGTACAAGCTGGCGGCAGTGATCAGTGGGGCAATATAGTTACAGGCATGGAACTTGTTCGTCGCATGCGTGGTAAAAAAACCCATGGTATTGTTTTTCCTTTAATTACAAAAGCAGACGGCACAAAATTTGGCAAAACTGAATCTGGCACTATCTGGTTAGATGCTAATAAAACTTCGCCTTATCGTTTTTACCAATTTTGGTTGAACACGGGTGATGCAGACGTTATCAAATATTTAAAATATTTTACCTGGTTAAGTCAGGAAGAAATTAACGAATTGGAAGTTGCTTTAAACGAACGGCCAGAACAACGCGCCGCACAAAAAGCGTTGGCAGAAGAAATGACGCGAATTGTGCATGATGAAACAGCGTTATCAAAAGCATTAACTGCATCAAAAGTTTTGTTTGGTGGCGAAATCGAAGGTTTGTCTGCAGATGATATAAAAGATATTTTTTCCGATGTTCCCTCTCATGAAATCAAAAAAGCTGATTTGGAAGGAGGAGGCTATTCGTTCGTCGATTTAGTGGCCGATAGTGGCTTAACCAAATCCAAAGGCGAAGCGCGTCGTTCAATCCAAGGTAACGGAATCGCAATGAATAATGTCAAAGAGGCTGACATTGAAAGAAAAATTACAGCAATCGACAGTGTCGATGGTCAGTTTATCGTATTGCGTAAAGGTAAAAAGAATTATCACTTGGTAAAAATCGTTTAGTTGTCATTCAGCCTATCTTGCTTCGGTAAAGTAGTCGCTCATTAAGGATGGTCAGCTTTAAGCTCTATCCTTTTAGTGATTTCATAGGTTCATTGTGCTCTGCGTGACAAAACGCGCATGACTATCCTAATTTAGTCTCTCTTCGCAGATGTAAGCTTAAAACTTACCCTTATGCATTTTATAAACTCTCAAGCTATCAGTAGCTTACCATTTCGGCCTTTTTGCGTTAAAGGGAATTAATTAATAGCCGAATACAATCCCACTCCCACCAGTATTGTGGGGAGTCGTTTCGTGTATAGCGTTAAATGAGAGGGTTTGTGAGTGAACAAAATAAGCATAAAATCAAAACTGTACCTGGTTGCTACGTTGGCTGGCGTAGGCATGTTGTTTATGGCGCTAAATCAGTATTGGACCTTAAACCATGTGCAAGCACTGCAGGATATTCGGGTTTTGGTTAGTGATATTGAATCCTCCATGTTAATGCTGCGTCGTAATGAAAAAGATTTTCTAGCCCGTAAAGACCTGAAATATCGTGAAAAATTTACCGCTAACTATGAAAAATTACAAAGCAAGAGCACAGCGTTAATAACAACATTGGAGAGTAAAGGTTTAGACTCCAGTATTGCCTCCAGTATGGGTGACATGTTTGTTGGGTACAATGAAATATTCATGGCCTTAGTGGCGCAATATCAAGTGATCGGTCTTAATCCAAAAGACGGTTTATACGGTTCTTTGCGTAATGCGGTACATAATGCAGAGTCATCAATAAAAGATGAAAACAATTACAAACTCATGACGGATATGTTGATGTTACGTCGACGTGAAAAGGACTTTATGCTGCGGTACGACCTAAAATACCTCGCCAAGTTCGAAAAAGATTTTGCCTCAATGACTCAGCACATAAATGAGGCTGAGATAGATGCTAATACCAAGCAGAAAATTAGTGGTTTTATGGAGAAGTATGAAAACGATTTTCAGGCGCTTGTAGCAGCGACTAAAAAAGTAGGCTTAAATTCAAAACAAGGTTTGCGTGGGGAAATGCGAGCCCAAGTTCATGAAACCGAAACAATGTTTGGGAAGTTGAGTGAGGGTGCAGTCCAAGAAATTGGTAATCAAAATATTCAATCAGCGATCGTTGCACTGGCAATGATTGTCCTGATCTCGGGATTTGTCGTATTTATTGCGCGACAGATTCTGATGCCGATTAAGAGTTTGTCGACAATTATGAGTCGAGCAAGTGCAGAGCAAGATCTGACCTTGCGCGCATCCATTGAAGGCAAAGATGAAATTTCACTAATGGCAAATAACTTTAATCATATGATGCAAGAGTTTGAGGGGCTTTTAAGAGAAATACTCAGTTCGTCAACACAACTCAGTTCTGCTGCTGAAGAACTTACTATGATTACAAAAGAAACTGATGAGCAGATGAAGCGCCAAAATCTTGAAACCGATCAGGTAGCAACAGCAATAACTGAAATGACATCAACAGTGCAAGAGGTGGCGCGACATGCGAATGAGGCAGCAAGTACTTCGCAATCTGCAAATGATTCGACTAACGAAGGTATGGAAGTTGTCGGTCAAAATAAACAGCATATAACGGCATTGGCAGAAGAAGTCTCTAATGCAGCTTCAGTTATTAATGAGCTAAGCGTTGATAGTGAGAAAATTGGAACTGTACTAACAGTAATTCGGGAAATTGCCGAGCAAACAAATTTGTTAGCCTTGAATGCGGCTATTGAGGCAGCTCGAGCGGGAGAGCAAGGCCGAGGATTTGCGGTCGTTGCAGATGAGGTAAGAACCCTCGCGCAACGCTCTCAAAGTTCCACAGCAGAAATTGAGCAAATAGTGGAGCGTCTTCAAACGAGTGCGTCAAAAGCCGTTGGGGTCATGGATTCGGGAAAAGAGCGGGCAGATGGTAGTGTGTCTCGAGCTGAATCGGTGGGTTCGTCCCTAAGCGAAATCACACATGCAATCAGTGCAATTAACGATATGAATTTTCAAATTGCATCTGCAGCAGAGGAGCAAGCATCGGTTTCGCAAGAAATTGATAAGAATGTGGTCAACATCAGTAATATTGCAAAAGAAACTTTTATGAATGCGGAGCAAACTACACAGACAGCCAATTCACTCAGTAGTTTGGCGCATTCGCTTAACTCAATGGTATCGAGATTTAAAGTGGGGTAGGAGAAGTTTTTTAGGTTTAATACACTAGGGAACCTCTGATTAAGTCATCTAGCGAGTGTTAACTTCGTTATATTGAAACTCAAAATGCTCATTTACTCGAGTAAACTGCGCTTTCTTGTGCCGGTTGGTATTCGTTTCAATATGCCTTGTTCCCATCTCACTATCTAACTTAATCAGAGGTTCCCTAGCTGTTTATAAGCTAAGTGGGAAAAAGGTGGCTTGAGTAATCAAGCCACCTTTTTTGTTTTAGACGATGTTAATCGTCATCATGATGTCTTTTGGACTTTTTAGTAATTGCCCAAGTGCCATCACCATCTTCTGCAGCAGAGTGCTGAATATTGACATACAAAGTTTTAGGATCTGTAGGGCTGAAATAAATGCCAGTACCTTCTGCGCTTGGGTCAGATAAGGAGGCGAATAATTTCACTTTTTTTGATGCGCCATAATCATTAACACGTTTAGTGCTTGCAAACCAGATATCAGAAGGTTTGTTATCTTCAATCATGATTAATCGACCGTCCGGAGCCTCAGCTAAGTTGTCAACACTATCAAATCCAGTTTGAAAACCTTCCTCGCCAGGTTTGCCGATTTCAACAGCCACGTTAACATCGGCTTTCACAAAGTTAGCCACTTCAAGAGTCTCTAAGTTGATAGAAATAACACGACCTTCGTAGTATTCCTTGCCGAACTCATCTCTTGGACCTTCCGTAATTGCAGCGTAAAGCGTGTCGCCTATAATTTCTAGATCCTCTGGCCGTTGGTAGCTTTGGCCGCCAAATTCAGTCCCCGAAATGCGTGCGTTTTCTGCGTCAATAGGGCCAACCCATTCGCCTTGGCCTGTGCCATCAGGTCCAGTAACTTTTAATACATAGAGCTCACCAGCAGACAAATCGCCATAGCTATTGGGTACGAATTTATATATTCCGCCCCCACAAGGTGTCACGGTTTCGCATCCCACGGTGCGACCGCGATGCTCGTCAACAATATAAATGTTGCCCGTTTCATCGAGGTCAATGCCTTCATGTGCTAATCGACCAACGGCAGGTCTATCATTAATTGCCTCGGCTGACATCATGTCGTCACTTAATTCGATTTCAAATAAACGACCACCAGTTGTTTCTTCTGCAAATAATAAGGTTCCCCATGGTGTCCAGCGAATGCCATCTAAGGCATTCCAGCTAGGATCTTGAGCTAACAACCTTGTCTCACCTGTTTTCAGGTCAACAACGGAGATCGAACCGCCTTCGGGTAAACTGGCAGGTAAGCGCAATTCATGAGTGCGATACATAAATCGTCCAGCCATATCGCCAGTTTCATTGACAACATTCATATCGTGCCAATCATCTCTGCCGTCATCATAAATGTTTAAATCTGTTTCATCCGAAACAATTGTTTGAGTATAGCCTTTTGGTAATTTCCATGGGGCTGATGCATCCCAGTCTGCGGCGTTTGCTGAAGACTCTAGGCCCTTGAATTTGAAATGACCAGTTTTTCCTTTGTCTGCATGAGCGCTACTGACAGAAAATCCTAACAAAGCGATTAGTACGCTTGTTCTCATTACGTTACTTCTATTCATTGTAAATCCTCTGGGTTAAATTTTTTGTGTAAAAACAGAAAAGGTAAATACGTATACTAGAATGTCCCAAACTGTTTCTGAGTTGATTATGAAAAGGGAATGTGACAATAGTTTTTCAGCTGTATGTCAATTTTATTAAAATGCAGGATAGGCACATCTTATTTAGTGTGTATGTATGTGGCGTTGGCGAGAATTCAGATGTGTAATAAAAAGTTCATAAAAAGAAAATAAAATTGACGCAACATGAACCGATAATAAGTATTGTTTATTTAATAAAAGGAGAAACTCATGAAAAAAAACAGCAAAGGTGAATTGAAATTAATGGTAAGTGATGCGACTGATGAAATTGTCGTTGACGCAGGACTCATAGATTGTATTAACATGCTAAATCAACTTCGGGATACTCAAAAGCTCGGCGGAGTTAGCAATAGTATAAAAATAGAGAAAAAAGAAAAAGATGTTTTAGTTCAAATTCAACAAATCAGTGCTGAAATGCGTTGGTTTTCGCAATGGCTCACCGCTAAAGTAAGATCAGCCGCCTAACGCTGACTATAGTGCTAAATTCATAAAAGCTTAACGAGATGTTCAACAAATTGTCATAATCTTTGCCGATATTGAGAGTTATGATAAATAAGGAGATAAGAAAATGAGCGCGGAGCTATTCTATTTAGTTGGAAAACCGAATCGACTAAAACAAGCACTAATTTCAGTTATGAGAGAAACACTGTCCGATCATCGATCGATAATCGTACCTCAAATATACACAACTAACAAAGAGGGGGCTGAGAGTGACAATTATTGCTACGTCGACGAGCGTAATTTTTTGCTTAGAGAGTCAATGGGCATTTACAGCCTGCATTGGAAAAAGAAAGATTGCTATTTTGGTGTAAGTGGTGACCTGACTCACCGACTTAACTCAGGTGTTGACGTAATATTAAATGGCTCGATTCATAATCTTGAAGCTGCAACAAAACAATTTCCAAATCTAAATGCTGTGATTATTCAAAAGCAAGGTAATTTAATCCATCGTACTGTCGATTATTACCCTATCGCAGAAGACGCGGATGTGAGATTGGAGTGGAATAGTAAAGATGCCAGTATGGGTCACCCTTATGTGTTAACACTGCTATCGGAAGACGGTATGGATCGAGCAAAAGAGATGCTGCTTAATTTAATTTCTTACAATCGCTATAATTTGGAAGACGTCGTATAGGGTCTAATGCTAAAACAGCCTAGATTGATAAACTCAATCTTAGCTGCTTCCTTTCGCTATCCAGTCATAAACGTTCTGACCACTGGAACTCATTTCTTTTAAACGTAACGTGTTTATCCACTGAAAAGCCATTATGAGAGAGCTTTGTAAGCATGTGTTACGTCATTATATACCTGAAAAAACTTCGAGAAATATGACGGTTTAGTTACTGAGTGCCGACTGAGCTGTAATAAAACTGTCACAATTATTTACCACTTGAAGTAGTTTTAAATCAAATTAGATTGACTAATCAATCGCTTAAGCTGATTTGCTCCGCAATTTTAGTTTTGACGGTTGACTTTGTGTCGAGGTTTTATGAGCCACTTTTGTAATACATTTGTAATAAATGCCTACTAATATAACAAACCGTAACAGAAACAATTAGACGCTCTGCAATAGCACGGGTGATGAAATTAAATAGCGATAAAGTGGTTGATATGAAAAAACTGAGAGTCGGAATTTGGGTGCTAATGTGCTTCGCTTCCCCAATTAGTTTGGCTGAAACCGAACTTCAATCCTTAGAAAATATTTCTCAGGAACTCGTTAATATCCGCCAACAAATTGAGGCCTTGCACAATAAGATAACATTTGAAAAAGATTCCTATCGCGATCAGATGCGTTCTTATTCCAGCCAAAAAAGTGACTTAAACGTTAGGGTCAGTCGTGCTGAATTGAATATTAAAGATATTCAACGAGAGCTTAAAAAACTCACTGATGTTAACAAGGAAAAAAATCAGGATCAAAAGAAAATTCTTCCAATTCTCAAAGTTGCTATTGAACAAATTCGAGAGAGTGTCACGGAATCTATACCATTTAAATTAGATCAGCGATTGCAAGTACTGAAAGAGATAGAACATCGGTTAGGGGCGCAAATAATCTCACCGAATAAGGCTACGAATCAATTGTGGGCATTTGTTGAAGACGAGCTGATGTTGGGTAAAAGTAGTGGTATCTATAATGAAACGTTAGAAATTGAAGATAGAGAGAAACTTGTTAAGGTCCTCAGGATTGGCAAGATCGCCATGTTCTTCAAAACGCAGGACAATCAATATGGCGTGATGAAAAGAAAAGGTAATGCCTGGTATCAGGAAATGGTTGGTGATACTGATAACGTATCCCAGCTCAGTTATTTATTTGATTCGTTTGCCAAAAATATCCGCAACGGCGAATTTTCTATACCCAATATTCTTCCCAAGAGTTAGTTATGCAGTTATTTGTTATTTTATTGATGGTTTTGGTTAGCGCACTGGTGAATGCAGGTGAGCTGGAGCAAGCTTATGAGAAAGAGTTTGCCTACTTAGTTGCTGAAAAAAATGCACTTGAGCTCCGTCTCGAGGAGCTGAAACATCATCAAAACAAAAATCTAAAAACTGTTACAAGTGAAATTGATACGCTACAGTCGATTTTTCTTAAAAAACAGAATCAAACGGATCGATTAAATCGCGAAATTGTAGATGCTTCACGTGATGTGGATCATAAACAAAATGATGGCCTATTGCTCGATGCCACGATTAGTCAAGCGACAGAAACATTAAAAAAACTGAATGTCACGATCAGTGAAGATATGAGTTTTCATAAGCAACTGGCTCATGCTTTTTCTCAAGCAACAAAGGTAATGACAACAGACGGTGAGGTTAATCAAACCGCTGGTCAATATTTTATGCCGAATGGTCAGTCAGTTGAAGGTAATGTGATAAGTGTTGGAAGAATCGCAAAGTATGGGGCAAACCCAGCTGGTGGTGGAATTCTTGCGCCGGCAGGAAATGGACAGTTTAAAGTATGGAATGCACAAACTCAGTCAATTGCGTTTCAGATAACAGAAAATTTGTACCCCTCAAACATCGATATTTTTCTGTATGACAGTATTGAAAAAGGGATAGATAAAGATGAGAAAAAAACCTTCCAGGATGATGTGAAAGCATCTGGTATGGTTGGAGAAGTGATAATTGGATTAGGTGTTGTAGGTCTGATTCTGGTTTTAATTAGAATGTTTTTTCTTAATAAAGCCAGCTCAAACATCCATAAGACAGTTGGCTCTGTTAATAGGGAAATTGAGAATAGTGACGTAGATCAGGCAATTGAAGTTTGTAAAGAAAATGCGAGTGCGGTTAGTAATGTGATAGCTGCGACACTTCGTAGTTTGCATAAAGAAAGAGATCATATAGAAGATATTATTAGTGAGTCGATATTGCATGAAAGTTCGGTAATCGATCGTTTTGGGTCCGCGATTCTAGTGATAGCAGCTATTTCACCGCTACTCGGACTATTGGGCACAGTTACAGGCATGATAAGCACTTTTGACATAATTACTGAATACGGTACCGGTGATCCAAAGCTGCTTTCTTCAGGCATTTCTGAGGCATTGTTAACAACAAAATTTGGACTGATCGTAGCGATTCCGTTATTGGTAATGGGTAATCTACTTTCAAGTTGGGGACAAAGAATTAAAAACGAATTGGAGCAAGCGGCCCTTCATATCATCAATACACACAAAATATAAAATGTCTGTTCTGCCTGATTTATTAACGCTATCAAATTACTATGAAATGGGTGGATTTGTTATGCCACCTTTGGTTTTGGTTGGAATATTTATGTGGTATGCATTGTCGTTCAGGTTGATCAATGTGCAAGCCAGTAAAAAAGGTCCTCGAGAATTAATCAAGCGGGCGAAAAAAAAATCTATTGAGCCAAAATCTATTACGGCAAAAGCAGCTGTGATAGCAGTTACCGCATCTCAAAATGCTGAAACCAGAAGTCAGTTAAAGTCGATGCTGAATGAGCAATTTGCTGAATTACGAAAGGACATTAATCAATATCGATCACTGGTACGTGTAATGGTTGTGATTGCTCCATTGTTAGGTTTGTTGGGCACAATCGACGGCATGATTGAAACATTTGAGTCTCTGGGTGATATGACCTTGTTTAGTCAAACAGGCGGTGTTGCAGGTGGAATTAGCCGCGCCTTGTTTACAACTCAAGTTGGATTGGCAATTTCGATTCCTGGATTGATGATAGGACGAATTCTGGAGCGGAAACAAAATAACATTAACCGAGAGCTGGATCAGATAAAGGATTTGGTTTGGGTTTACAAGAATTAGACTCATGAGGCATTGTGAATATGCGGTATAGAAATACGCAAGAGGAAGAAGCGACTGTTGATATATCTCCATTGATAGACATGGTGTTCATCCTGTTAATATTTTTTATGGTAACAACGACATTTGTCAAAGATATGAAACTGGATCTGGAGCGCCCCAATGCATCAAGTTCGTCTGCAGCTTCAACGAAATCGATCCGAGTTTTCATTGACCAGTATGGGGATCTGTATGTTGATAATCAACCGGTCAGAATATATAGCTTGCAAAGCAAATTACGGGATATGTTGCGCACAAGCACGGAAAAATCTGTATTAGTGGTAACAGATGAAAATGTTACCGCAAAATTAGTGTTAGAAGTTGTCGATCAAACACGCTTGGCTGGTGCGACTGATGTTGGCGTTGCTACTGAGCAGGAATCTGGGGGTTAGGGAACGTTAGTTCTCGATGAGTCATGTTAAAACGTTTTGTTGCGATCTGCTCAGCGCTAACTGTACCTTTTATCATATTTACACTCGTCATTTCACTAAATGAATCCTCTTTAGAGCAAGAAGATAATGAAAAAAAACAGGCAAAGTTTGACGTTAAAAAACAAAAAAAAATAGATCAACCGAAACCCAAGCCGAAACCCAAGCCAAAACCTCGATCAGTGGCGAGACCGCTGCCATCCGTAAAACCATCGAGCGTGGGATCTGGGTTGTCTGGATCAGGCTTGAGTTTTGGTATTCCGCAGTTCGACGAAGCCAAGTTTTCTGATATTAATGATGGTGGCTTACTCGATAGTATGTCGGGGCAAGCCATGGACAAAGAAACAGTGGACACGTCGCCCAAAGTCATTAAGCGTTCACCTGTGGTTTATCCCGAGCTCGCAAGAAGGCAAGGTATCAGTGGGCATGTCACCATGAACGTTTTAATAAATGAAACTGGCAACGTAGAAGATGTTGAAATTGTGGAAAGCAAACCCGAAGAAATATTTGATCTTAAGGCAGACAATACCATAAGATGGTGGCGATTTGAGCCCGCAACATACAATGGTAAAAAAGTGAAAGTCTGGGCCTTGCAGAAGATCGTGTTCAAACTGGATTAAACATGAAAATATTAATACTGCTTTTTGTGTTTAGTGTATGGACATCAGCGTTTTCTGCAGAAAAAGTAGATTATGTCAATCTTGGTGCGACCTTATTAAAAGACGGCTATACCCAGCGGGCGAAAAAAGTACTTGAAAAAGTAGATGTTACAAAAAAAGATTTCGATTTTGCTCGCTATTATACGCTCAAAGGTGTCTTGCTCCACAAACTTGCTTACCCAACACTGTCAAATATTTTCTTTGAGGAATCTCTGAAGAAAGGCCAAAAAAATCTCTCGATTTTGTTGTATGTCGCAAAAAATCACTGGCAACTTCAAAACTATGCCGAAGTGGTATCCACCTTGGACAAGGCGGGTGAGATTGCCCAAAGAGACCCCCAAATGCTGGTAATTAAAGCAGAGGCGTATAAGAAACAAGGCATGATCAAGGCAGCCTGGTCTGTGCTTGATGAAGGTATATCCTTGTTTCCAGATTTTTCTCGATTTTATAGTCAGAAATTCTATTACTTGATGGAGCTTGGCTTCTACCAACAAGCGGCAACTTACGCTGAACAATATTTAAAAACACAAAGCTACTCTCCCAAAGATTATCTCACCATAGCATTTGCTCTGCGGGAAAATAATCAACATGAGGCTGCCGCAAAATTACTGGAAGAAGCGGTAATTAAACACAGAAACGATGAAAAATTAATTGAGTTACTCGGCCAAGTTTACGTTGATCAAGAGCAATATTTAATGGCCGCACTGGTTTTTGATTGGGCGGCGATCCAGCATCCAAAGTTTTCGAAAAAGGCAGCAGCCCTTTATCTTAGCGCTAAACAACCCATACGCTCAATGCAATTAAATCGACGAATACTGGAACAAAAAGAAAAATTCAGACAACGATTAGGAATAGATATATATCTCGATGACTATGAGACTTTAGTGGCAAAAACGCCGGCCTTAAAACGTTATGATTTACTCAAGGATGACAAAATCGCTTATGCCGTCGGATATGGATATTTTAGAAACGGTGATTACGTTAATGCAAAAAAATATTTAAAACAAATTACGGATAATCAGTTGTTTAGAAAAGCATCCCATATTTTTCAGCAAATAGAGAAGTGTCAAAGTGATCCAGTCGCCTGCTATTAAGTGGATTCTTACTTTTGTGTTGTGCTGTTTATGGGGAGTGGCGCAGGCTCAGGATAATTTGTACATATTCGTTTTTAAAAACGGTGAAGCTCAAAAAAATGTAACCATCAGTGTTGGAGGGCAAGAAAAGATAACTAATGAGTTTGGTTTAGCGAATTTCATGCTACCTGCGGCAGAATATGAAGTTGGCTACTACAAAAAATCCGAATTATTCGCATTAACAGAAATTAATTTACTGGCCGACCAGCAAAGCCAGATCTTTTTAACGCTAACAAAAGATGGCGAAAGAGTAGAACTTGATCTTCCCTTGGAAGCATATGAACAGAATTTTGAACAAAAAGATATTAAAGAGCAAACAGGGCCGAAGGGTGTTTTGAAATTTAGACTGCAGGACGCGAAATCTGAAAAATCGGTCGCAAACGCAAAACTATTTTTTAAGGGTTATTCCATTGAGGCTACTTCGGATGAGTCGGGAATCGCAAATGTAGAGTTATCTGAAGGAAAGTATGACATCTCAGTTATCCATCCAAAATATATTATGAAAGTGTTGAAGAATATAGAGGTCAAAGCAGAGTCGACGCAAAATGAAAACGTAAAATTGGTGAAATCTGATATTGTGTTAGATGAATTTGTGGTGAGTGCACCATCTGTAGAAGGTAGCCTAGCCTCTAGTATTGCAGATTTGAAAGATAGTGATGTTATGGCCGACGCGATATCCAGTGAGCAGTTTAGTAAGTCAGGCGACTCTTCAGCATCGGGCGCGTTAAAGCGAGTGACCGGGATTACTGTGGTGGATGGCAAATATGTTTATATTCGAGGTCTTGGTGAACGTTACAGTACGATATTACTGAATGATTTACATATCCCATCGCCGGAACCCACTAAACGTGTTGTGCCTCTGGATATCTTTCCTACCAGTGTAATACAGGAAATGAGTATCCAGAAAACTCATAGCAGCAATTTGCCAGGGACATTTGCTGGCGGAACAGTACTTATTGCAACCAAAGATATCCCTAAGGAAGACAATTTTGTTAAAGCTGCCGTCAGTTTAAATGTGAATGCAGCGACGGGTAAAAGTGTGGCTTACAACCCAGATAACAGCAAAAGACTGCCGTCAATTATCTTAGACTATAGTGACAATTTTGGAGAGCTTACTAAAGAAGTAAAGCTGGGTTCTGAGGTAATAGCCGAAGGATTAACTGACGAAGAGCGGGATGATTTATATCGGCAAATGGTGAACTATCGATCCTACGGATTAAGCAACAGAAAGCTGAAGCCGGGTAAAGGCATTTCATTTTCTCTCGGGCAATCATTTAAAACCTCAAGTGGTTTAAAATATGGTGTAGCTGGCTCGCTTTATTATACAACTAAAGAAAAGTCGGCATTTATTGAAAAAGATGAGTATCAATACAGTGATACTAATGACAGCGATACACATATTGAAAGCGCAGAGTTTGATGTTACTAAGCTAAAAGAAAAATATGGTGGGCTAGTGAGTGTCGGCTTGGATAATCAAAAGGGACAGGCTGCAAAATACACCTTTCTTTCTCTGACGGAATTTGAAGAGCTAACAAATTCTGGCAGAAAAAATGATTTGGACGACGAAGAGTTTAATGAAAGGGTTTATCTTCAGTACACCGAGAAAAGGCTATCGGCTCATCAATTAAATGGTCAGCACGAGTTTGGTAAGTCCAAAGATAAATATTTTGACAATATTGTAATTAACTGGGGTGCGGAGTTTGCGAATGCGTCGCGTTTAGAGCCTGGGACTTTTGAATATGAGTATAAAGAAGAAAGTATCGGTCTGGTATTGGATGCAAAAAAATTATTTTATCTTTATTCAGATTTAAGCGATGAGGTGATTAATTATCGAGTAGACTTTAAATTACCCTTTAAGTACAAAAATCGCGACAATCACACTAAATTTGGAATATTTGATTATCGAAAATCCCGAAACCTTGATAATCGGCGGTTTAAAATAAAGTACAGTAAAACCATGGATACCAGCTCTGTTGATCAGGCGCTGTCAGAATCCAATGTGGATAATGGTGCAATTGAAGTGCTGGATTCATACAAGCCAGATGATTTTTATACGGCAGAGCAAAATGTATTAGCATTTTATGTAAATCAATTGATTTCTCCCATGGAAAAGTTGGACCTCAGTCTTGGCCTTCGTAAAGAATCTTCAGTTCAAAAACTTCAGGTTGGTGAGGAGGAGGATGTTTATGAGCTGGATACCAGCGATATATTGCCATCTTTAGGTTTAACATGGCGCTTTAATAATGAAAGACAAATCCGTTTTGCCTACAGCAACACAATAAGTCGTCCCGATTTTCGTGAATTTAGTCCTAACCGATACAAAGACCCGCTGACGGGCAATATCATATTTGGTTATGCCGAATTAAAATACACAAAAATTGATAACGTTGATTTCAAATATGAATGGTATCCCAGTTTTGATGAAACGCTATCTATCGCGCTGTTTGGCAAAAAATTTACCAATCCCATTGAAACCGTTAGAACCATAAGCGATGTTGATATTGAAACTTCTTATCGAAACGCTAAAAGTGCCACAAGTATTGGCTTGGAATTGGGTTTCAGGAAAAACCTTCAGGCTTTATCAAAAAAACTCAAGCATTACTATGTAGGCGGAAACTATACCTATATCAAATCAAAAATAGACCTAGATAAAAACGCACCGGAAAATATAAACGATCAGTTCATACCAAATTTGACCACAGAAAAGCGTGCTATGCAGGGGCAGTCTCCTTATGTGATTAACTTTCAAATTGGTTATGACAATTTTTTTACTCGGCGAAGCGCTGTTCTTCTATATAACGTCTATGGTGAAAGGATATCAGCGTTAGGTATAGATGGTAATCCAGATATTTATGAACAACCATTCCATAAACTGGATTTTGTGATTAAGTGGGGATTGAATGATACCTATGACGAGCAGGAAAAAAAGATTGGATATGGCTTGTCGTTTAAGGCGTCAAATTTACTAAATAGTGCGATTACTAGGAAGCAAGGAAACCAGACCTCATATAAATATCGGCCCGGTAGATCCTTTAGTCTTAGTTTTTCCATGAAGTACTAGAGAGAAAAGAATGAAAAAAATCAAGCTATTACTTGTGCTGACTTTGCTATTGCTGGTAACAGAAAGCAGTTTTTCACAAACAGCCAGCGGTGGAGAAGTTGTCGGTAGAAATATATTCGGCTTGGCAACTGACTACCAAGGTGATCCGGTGTTAATTGAGGATCGGCCACTTATTTATAACAACAGTGCTTTCGAAGAAATTATAACGATTAAAAAATCCAATTTCTTGGTTTCAGGATTTAACAATTTGATTGGTGGGATTTACCTTACGAAGCTGGGAGAAGACAGAAGCCAAAAAATTGATACGATTCCATTGAAATTAGTCAAAATGGATGGCCTCACGTCACCTGCCGGTGGAAAAATTACTGATTGGAATACAGTTTTATTTTCTGAAACTGGTTTGATAAACGGTGCTGATTCAACACAATTTGTCACAGACTTTAAATCTTATTTTAAAGGTAAAGCTAATCTTGTAAATCCCTATAAATATGGCTGGGTGTCTGAAGTGATTGTTTTAAACGACCAAGGCCAAGCTAAAACCATAAAAAACTATTCGCTTGGTCGATTGTTTGCGAATCAGGTTGTGGTCATGCCAGATAACAAAACCATTTATACAATAGATAAATTAGGCAATCTTTATATGTTTGTCGCAAAACAAGCACGCAGCTTAGCGAAAGGAAAACTTTATGCGGTTGTGCGAAACAATGACCAAGTCGACTATGCCTTGCTTGGTGCGCAAGCCGCGCTGAAAGTAAAGTTCAAGCTAAAGCGCGCGAAATTTAAATCAATATTTAAATCGAAAGTCCCCAAAAAACAACGTTGCTCAAAGATGTATACCTATGTTGAAACAATTTATGGGCAAGAATGTTTGATGGTCAAGAAGAAATATAAAAAATATGCGGGTTTATTTGAGCCAATTCGCGTAATGGCCATGAAAGGTTACTCGGCTTTTGTCGCAGCAAATAGTCAAATGGATTTCAATCAAGAAAATATGAAAATTACATTATCGCACGTCGATCAGAATGAATTGATTTTAGTGCTCGGTGAAGATTTAAAATTAAACTCTAAATATATCATTAAGGAGTCGTTATGAAAAACCTCTTATTAATCTTGGGTGTCGTAGCAACAATAAGCAGTGTTGCCGCTAGAGATCAAATTAAAATTGTGGGAAGCTCCACGGTTTATCCTTTTTCAAGCTATGTTGCAGAGGAGTTTGGCAGCGTTTCTCGTTACCCCACCCCCGTGGTAGAGTCTACTGGAACGGGTGGTGGGATGAAATTATTCTGTAGTGATAATAGTATAAATTCGCCAGATATTACCAACGCCAGTCGACGGATTAAAATTAAAGAACTTAACCTTTGTCATCGAAATGGCGTGACAAATATTACCGAAGCTATGTTTGGTTATGATGGCATAGTGTTGGCACAATCGAATGAAACCAAACCTATTAGTATTACCAAACAAGAGTTATTGTTAGCGGTCGCTAAACTGGTCCCGAGCAAAAGTCAGGATAAGCTCGTAGCAAACCCTTATCAATTCTGGGATCAAATAAATTCTAAACTACCCCATCGAAAGATTTCGATCTACGGGCCGCCTGTCAGCTCCGGTACTCGTGACGCTTTTGAGGAAATGGTGTTGCAATATCAAACGGAAGAAATGAAGGTTTATCGCGATGCGGGATTAAAAGGGTATCGAATTATCCGTAGTGACGGTGTTTATATACCAAGTGGTGAAAATGATAACTTGATTGTTAAAAAGCTTACCAAAGACAAGCAGGCATTGGGTATATTTGGTTATAGTTTTTTGATTGAAAATGAAGACATGCTGTCAGGTGTCAAAATTGATGATGTTGAGCCTACGGCGGAAAATATCGCAAGCAAACAATACCCCATATCAAGAAGTCTATTTTTCTATATTAAAAATGACCACATTAAACACGTGCCGGCAATGAAAGAATATACCGAAATGTTTTTGAACGTTGATTTGATTGGTGAAGAGGGATTGCTGACTGAAATAGGATTAATACCTTTGTCAGGCGACGAAATTAACCAAAGCACAAAAAATGTGACCAGCCTGCATAAGCTGTCGCTCAGTCAGTTAGATTGATATATAGCGTTGTGATGCCCATAGTGGCATCCAATCAGAATTTAAAGCAATCTAATGATTAAAACCAAAATCAATCATGGTGAAAGGCTAGTTCGTAGTTCGCTGGTCTTAGCCTCGATTATTTCAATTGCAACCACTATTGGTATCCTGTTTTCGATTTTGTTTCAGGCTGTCGAGTTTTTTCAATTGAAAAGTTTTTGGTATTTTGTTTCTGGTGCTGAATGGACACCTGGCCAACAGGATAGTCGGTTCGGTGCTTTACCGATATTTGCCGGTACATTTATGATTACCGCGATTGCGTTGATGGTTGCAATTCCTGTGGGTGTGGGTAGCGCAATTTACATGAGTGAGTATGCTAGCCGTTTCCGGCGAGGTTTGCTTAAACCTATTTTAGAAATATTAGCGGGTATACCAACCGTTGTTTATGGTTTTTTTGCAGCCTTAACAATCGCACCTGCAATCGTTAATATCTTTGAAACGATGGGCATTGATGCGGCCTATAATAGTGCACTCGCCTGTGGAATAGTGATGGGTATTATGATTATACCTGTCATCGCCTCTCTTAGTGATGATGTGTTGCGAGCGGTACCTAATTCACAAAGAAGTGCATCTCTGGCGTTAGGGATGACCCATAGTGAAACCATTCGGCATGTAGTGGTTCCCTCGGCCATGCCTGGAATCATATCGGCAAGTTTGTTAGGGCTGTCGAAAGCTATTGGGGAAACCATGATAGTTGTGATGGCGGCGGGTTTGCGACCAAATCTGACTTGGAATCCATTAGAAGATATGACAACAGTTACGGTGCGGATTGTAGATTCCCTGGTTGGTGATCATGCTTTTGATTCACCTGATACGCTATCCGCCTTTGCCCTTGGGCTTGTGTTATTTGTTTTCACACTAATTCTAAATATGTTGTCGCTTTCTCAGATTCGAAAGTTCAAATTGCGATATAAAGTAAACACCTTATGAATCCAAATCCATTTTATGATCCCAGTTTAAAATACAGGCATCGATCAGCAAACCTTTTTAAATGGTTTACTCGAGGTTCAATACTGTTTACGTTAGCTTTCTTGTTATTTTTTCTGTTTGATATGGCTCGCACGGCTTATCCGGCGTTGTGGCAAACTTATGTGAAAGTAGACGTGTCTTATAACGATAAGTCAGCCAGAATGACGGCAAGGGCTGTAAGTAAAAAATATCGAAAAATAGTAAGTCGCGCGTGGTTAAGAACCATCCCTAAGCAATTGGAAGAGTATCCAGAATTGTTAGGAACAACAGTAAAGCAATGGGTGCTCGCCGATGACCAGGTAGATCAATATTTAAAAGAACATCATCATAATTTAAAACAAAAAACAATTTCAGTTGTTGAGGAGTTGAAAATTAGAAATGAGATCGAGCTACAGTGGAATGCTGTTTTCTTTTTCCGAGGCGACTCCAAAATACCAGAATATGCGGGAATTTTATCTGCTCTGGTTGGATCTGTGTTAACACTGTTGGTTACCATGTTTATCGCGTTTCCTGTAGGTGTTATGACGGCAGTTTATTTAGAAGAGTTTTCCCGCGATAATTGGCTGACTCGCTTAATTGAAGTGAATATTAATAACCTTGCTGCTATCCCTTCGATTCTGTTCGGCTTATTAGGTCTTGCGGTTTTTATCAATCTTTTTGGTTTGCCGCGTAGTTCCCCGCTCGTTGGGGGATTAACGTTGGCACTAATGACGCTGCCCATCATTATAGTAAGTTCCAGAGCCGCGCTACGCAGTGTGCCAGACTCTATACGGCAGGCAGGGTATGGCTTAGGCCTTACAAGAGTGCAGATTGTTCAAGGCCACGTATTGCCAATTGCCTTTCCTGGCATACTCACAGGATCAATCATTGGTTTAGCGCATGCAATGGGTGAAACAGCACCGTTGATTATCATTGGTATGATCGCATTTATTCCTGATTCACCAACGACAATAACCGATGCGGCAACCGTATTGCCCGCACAAATATTTACCTGGGCGGGTATGCCAGAACGAGCATATGTGGAGAAAACGGCTGCAGGGATTATGGTCATACTGCTAATACTGTTTTGTTTAAATGCAGTCGCTATTTATCTTAGGAAAAAATATGAAATTAAATGGTAAGCCAGATTCTGATATTAAAATAAAAGCGAATGGTTTGAACCTTTGGTATGGGGAGAATCATGCGATTCAAGATATCAATATGGCGATACACAAAAACAAAATAACGGCTTTAATAGGCCCTTCTGGTTGTGGTAAATCGACTTTCTTGCGTTGTATTAATCGCATGAATGACTTGATCGATCAGGTGAGAATTAAAGGCGAAATTCAGGTGGAGGGAAAAAATGTTTACGATAATGACGTGGATGTGGTGGCAGTTCGTAAACGAATAGGTATGGTTTTTCAACAGCCTAACCCTTTTCCGAAATCCATTTACGACAATATTACTTATGCGCCGCTAAAGCATCGCTTGGTAAAAAAAGGCTATCAATGCGATGAGCTTGTAGAATCTTCTCTAACTGCAGCGGGCTTATGGTTAGAGGTAAAAGACAAACTTCATTCGCCGGGTACAGCTTTGTCAGGAGGCCAGCAACAGAGGCTGTGTATTGCACGTGCTATCGCTGTTAAACCTGATGCGATATTAATGGACGAACCTACTTCCGCATTGGATCCAATTTCCACAGAAAAAATAGAATCTTTGATGATGGAGCTTAAAAAAGATTACACGATTGTTACTGTCACCCACAACATGCAGCAGGCACATCGAACGGCTGATTACACGGCTTATTTCCATTTAGGTAAACTAGTGGAATTTAACGAGACGGACGCGTTATTTTCAAATCCTAAACACGCGCTAACGGATTCTTACATTAAAGGAAGGTTTGGCTAACACATCATAATTCTATGTAGGCACACGCTTGCGGGTAAATAGTCTTAATCACTTTACCCAGCTATCTAGAGTCTTTATTCAGATTCCAAAATTCGTCGAAAAAGATATTTTAACTATCTGAAACACCTTTCAGATACCTAATATATATCAGTCACTTATCTCTGTTTTTTCTATACGCCATTGTTGCCGTTCCACTAAATATGACATATGTAATATGTGTGTAATATATCTGAAATAGTTGTGTAATAAAGTCTGCCTATCATTAGATCACTGTACAAGTAATAGCAAATGAATTTGAGTCAGTATCTTAATTGTTTATTTTTAAAATAATTAGTTACAACTGTAAAACTCAAGAGATTTAGATAAGTTAACCAGGAGTGTAGTAAGAATGAAGTTACCTACTATTAAAACCCATGCGGCTATCGGATTGTTGGCCACAGGATCAATACTAAGCGGTTGTTTTCACGATAGTGATGATAACAATAATAATGACGTGGTCTCCGCTGCCAAAGGGACAGCTGATTACGTAACACAAAACACCGAGTTAAAAGGTGACTTTAACGAAGACGTGACGTTGGACCCGACTAAAGTTTATAAAATTGATGGTGAAGTCAATTTTCTTGAGGGTACAACATTAACAATACCGGCAGGCACAAAATTATATGGGGGATCTGGCTCTTCCTACTTGGCGATAAACCGTGGTGCGAAAATCATGGCAGAAGGTACAGCTGCTGATCCCATTATTTTTACTTCGGCTCAAGATGTCGCAGGAAATGCTGGAAAAAATGATCAAGGTCAATGGGGCGGTTTAACCATATTGGGTAAATCTATCAATAATAAAGGTGAAAAAACCTATGAAGCAGGTTCTCAAAAATATGGTCCTGTAGATGGCTTGACCACAGCAGATGATGACAGCGGAACGTTAAAACACGTCATTATTAAATACTCAGGGTATGAAGTTGAAGCAAACAAAGAGTTAAACGGATTATCGTTAGGTTCTGTTGGCTCCAGTACAATCATAGAAGACATTGCGATTATTGGGTCTGCGGATGACGGCATTGAAATATGGGGCGGGACCGTTAATGTGAAAAACCTGTATGTCTATAACGCAGGTGATGATTCAATAGATACCGACCAGGGTTATGTTGGAACAATTGATAATGCTTATGCCCAGCAAGTTATCGTTGATGACGAAACCGATTCGCGCGGTATTGAGGCAGATGGTTATGACGCTGATAATGCAATGGATCCTGATGGCGTTTTACCTCAAGTTGCAGCTTTAGTAACGCTAAAAAATGCAACATTAGATACCATTGGTCGTGCTATTCGATTGCGCGAAGGAACGGGATATGTGTTTGATAATGTGCAGGTTAACGTTAAATCAAGTTCAGCCGATCCGGCTTCTGCAGATTATCACAAAGATATTGCAGCGATTCGCATCAGTGACGACATTACTTTTTCTGAGGCAAATATTTCGACCGCAGGCACAGCAGGTATCGCAATAAAGAATGATGCTGTTGGCTTGGTAAGTAATAAAACTGAAGCCGGAGATATTGGGGCAGATGGTAAAATTACTTCTGGTAAGGGAATTTATCGCGATGATAAAACGCGAGATTACTTTCGAGCTTTAACAACGGCGGTAAATGAAGTAGTTGGTGTATCAGGGGATATGGTTGATGAGGGATTTCTTGATTCAGATGGCAGCGCTTTTGTTACGGAAGTAAGTGCTTCTAATAGTGTCACTGGTGCGGATATGACTCAATTCGATTGGGTTTTAGAAGAAATAAACAGTAAAGCGACTTCGTTTTTAACTGGTGATATCACGGCCGATACAACACTTTCTGCAGATACGCTTTACGGTATTAATGGCGAAGTTAACGTAGTAGATGGTGTTACACTAACGATTCCAGCCGGAACAACGTTGTTCGGCGTAAACGGTTCCTCATACCTTGCGATAAATCGTGGTGCGAAAATCATGGCCGAAGGTACAGCCACTGATCCTATCGTGTTTACGTCTGCGCAAGATATCGCTGGTTCAAACTCGGGTGACGAACAAGGCCAATGGGGTGGTTTGACCATTTTAGGTAAAGCCGACGCCAACAAAGGTGAAAGAACCTATGAAGCGGGTTCGCAAAAATATGGCCCTGTGAATGGTGTTGCAGACGATGCTGATAACAGCGGAGTTCTGAAGTATGTTGTTGTTAAGTACTCAGGTTATGAAGTTGAAAAAGACAAAGAGTTAAATGGAATTTCCTTAGCAGCTGTTGGCTCGGGAACTGTCATTGAAAATATTGCATCCATTGGTTCTGCGGATGATGGTATTGAATTATGGGGTGGAAATGTGAGCATTAACGGCCTTTACGTTTATAACGCGGGTGACGACAGTATCGATACCGATCAAGGCTATCGTGGCACCATTGAGAACGTTTTTGTAGAGCAAAATGTTGTTGATGATGAGGTTGACTCTCGGGTTATTGAGGCCGATGGTAAAGATGATGATGAAGCTGGAAGTCCTGCATCATTAATCAAAATGAAAAACGCGATTCTAAACGCTAAAGGTCGTGCGATACGTCTGCGTGAAGGAACGGGTTATGATTTCGATAACGTGCAAGTCAACGTTGTTTCTTCAACGGATACTACAACGGCTGCAATTCGAATCAGTGATGATATCACTTTTACTGAGTCAAATATTTCAACATCTGGTGCGGGGATCGCGATTAAGAACAATGCGGACGCTGCAGCGCTATATCGCGATGATAAAACTAAAACATATTTCCAGGATTCTAATAAAATGGCCACTGTTTTAGAAGATGATGACACGACACTAACGATTACTGAATACGATCGTAGTTGGATCCCTGGTTGGACTAAATAAGCTTGGTGTTCCCGTAGCTGATAACGCGGGCCAAAGTTTACATCAACCAAAAATTGAAAGCCCACCTGCTTTTAGGTGGGCTTTTTTATTTGAATCCGGTAATCCGACTCTGTAATAAGTTTAGAAAATAGTGATTTTCTTTAAATTCATATAATACCTATAGATTGCTGTTGTAATTAATAATTCTGATAGCGTTTTTCGCTTGAATTATTGTCTATTTTTTATCAACTAAATTGTGTTAAATGTAGTTTCCAAACCCAAAAGTAAGGTCGTTTCTTGAGTCGTTAGAATTAGTGAAGACAAGGGATTAGAATTTTGAAGTGAGATCTAATGTTTTGAATTTAACTGGTCACGAGAACTCTAATGATGTAGAAAGGGTATGTTCTAAAAGTTGGGATAATTCATTTGATTTATTGGAGGAATATTTGATCATGACGAAAACCAAAAAAACTACTCGACCAAAAAAAACGGTATTGCGAAGTGTCGATACAACTGATGTTGCAGTAACTGATGAGCTTACTGAGTCTTTGATTTCAGATGAAGAAAGGTTAGAAATGATATCCGAAGCCGCTTATTATAGGGCTGAAGCGCGTGGATTTAAACCCGGTGATCACGTGAAAGACTGGCTGGAAGCTGAGGAATTGGTTGATAAAATGCTAAGTGAGTCTGTAAAGGAAGCACGTTTCTGAGCATCTTGGTATAAAGCGACAAATATTTTACTGAATTGGTGTCGTCAGTGATTTAGGTCGCAGGGAATCGTTTTGTTTGGTTCCATTCCTCTGCCGATAGATTGACTTTCGTGGGTTTTGCGACTAACACAGTGCTCGAGCTGGTCTCTCAATGATCGATAATGTCTTGTTGCATTAATTTATCGGTGGGTACCGTTCGTCCATTTATATCAATAGCCCATCGGGCATTATTAGACTCAATGATGATGCCCATGGGATCTGCCGAAGCTGTGATTGAAAGGCCCTGAGTATTCGAGTTGCCACTAATGACTGTTTTCTCAACTGCTGTAATGGAATAGTCGCCGATTTGTATGGTATTGCAGCAACGTATTTTATTCATGATCTAATTGCCTTAGTAGCAGCGATAAAAGCGCGAAAACACGCCTTTGAAAAAACGAATCTTAATATTGCCTGGAAAAAACGAATGGGGACGATTTTCAGTCCAGCAGCAATTTCAGCCTCAAATGAACTACGATCGAATAGTGGAGTGACCGCAAAGTTCACTCTGGGAATCGCATACAGAAATGCAAACAACGAAGACATTAATCCGTAAAAACGACCTGTATCCGCAGGATCGCCCAAGCCGAACCCGAGTTGTGCCTGTAGCTGTTTAATTTCTGCGACAGTTAAAACATCGCGTAATAATTTAAGACTTTGTTTTAGAAAACCGTTACTCCTGATTATGGCTAAAAATATTTTAGCCCCTGTTTTGTACCTGGAAGGTGTTTTATGTTTTTTTTTTGCTTTTTTTCTCTTTGGGATTTCGGGCTTTAAATCGATGTTACGCGCATTCCCCTCTATCTTAAAATTAACCAAGCCAAAAAACCACCTAACCTTGGTGATGGACTTTTTTGGAAAGCGATTACTAAATTCGTAGTTAATCTCAATTGGTACAGCCAGTAAAAATATCAATACACTAACAATGCAAATTAGTACAAAAAACAGAGTTAACATTAATCCGATGATTTTTGTTTATTTTCTGATTGAATTGCTTTTCCAATTGCGGTTCCGACACTTTCAAACGCGGAAGAGGCGCCACCTTTAATGGTTTCTATTCGTACGCCTTCTTTGTCGATGATAATCATAGCGACGGGTTTAATGCCTCCACCACCGCCTGTTCCAGCGCCTGCGCCTTCTCCCTCGCCTTTCGCGCCACTTGTAGGAATTTCTCCTTTGCCGCTACCGCCGCCTGCGCCAAATCCAAAACCTAAACTCACAAGTGGGATCATGGTGACATCGCCCACTTCAATTTTATCTCCTACCACAGTATTAGTGCTCAAAACGCGCTCAATTTCCGCCATCGAGGTCTTGAGTAATTTTTCAACATCTTCCATTTTGTTTCTCCTTTTGTCCTACTAGTCATTGTGACTATCAAATTTTATTAAAGTTGATGTTAAGAGCAAATTGGTTGTTTTAATAAAAATAAAGTGATGTTAGCTCACGTTTGTGCACGGCACGATTTGATTGATTAGTTTCAAGAAAGCATTTCGGGTATTTCTAAAAACAAACCATTTCATTCTCTTTTTTTGCGATGCACTTTTCTACACCAAAAACTAAGTCAATTTCTTGTTTTTGGTCAGATTTATTATTTGCTACGCTAATTCTTAAGGTTTGAATATGTGCGTCACCGGTTTTTTTAATGGTAATTGGGAATCTACTGATGGTGTGGTTGCTTTTCACTTGTTTATGCTCTGCGCTAAGATATTTGGATTTTTGTATTTTTCGCCACTTACCAAAGTCGCCATACTTATAATTTATATCTGCAATTGAAAAATTTAATTTATCGGAGCGCACAGAGATATCGTAATAAAATGTTTTTGGCTTAGCGATTTTTTCTTTCAATACGGATTGAATACCCCAGCTATTATCTGCGTTGCTATAATTTTGAGAAACGTTTAAATTTGGATTAGCATGAATAAAAAATGTTAAGGATTTAGTGTTATCGGGTTTGTCGCCGATTGCTGCGCAAGCGCTAAGAAGTAAAAAAACTAGTGTCAAGAATAGTGTTTTCATTTTATAGACTGATATTTCCATTTTATTAACTATTGGCTCGTATAATATTTTCTTTGCTTAAATGTGGGGAGAGCCAACGAAAAAAATCATAAATATATTCACGTATTAGCTGATCTCGCCGAAAGCCAATATAAGTTGTGCTGTCCTCGAACAAGTGACCAACATTGATTTTTCGCAGATTTATATCTGTTTTTGGATCAAATGCCATGTTCGCAAGCAGGCCAATTCCCAAACCGAGTTCAACATATGTTTTTATGATATCAGAATCGAGTGCAGTCAGGACAATATTTGGTTTCAACCCTTGTTCATTAAATGCGTGATTGATTGCGGATCGACCTGTAAATGCAAAATCGTAAGTGACGATAGGGTGTTCAGCAATGTCTTCCAGGGTAATTTTTTTTCGTCGCCTTGCTAATGAATGTTCTTTGGGTACGACAACACAACGGTTCCATTGATAAATGGGTAGAGCAATAAGTTGATTGGATTGAGCAACACTTTCCGTGGCAATCGCAAAATCAGCTTCGCCATGAACTACCATTTCCGAAATTTGTGTTGGGCTACCCTGACGTATGCGCAGTTGTACGTCGGGGTATCGTTTTGCAAATTTTTTTATCACTGGCGGCAACACGTAACGCGCCTGAGTATGGGTAGTGGCTATATCCAGCGTACCTCGGTCTTTGTCGGAAAATTCTTGGCTGACTTCTTTTATCGCCTTTATATTGAATAAAACTTCTTGAGCATAGTGAAATACACTTTCACCCGCATCAGATAATCCCGTAATTCGTTTGCCATGTCGTACAAAGAGTTTGACATTTAACTCGTCTTCCAGGCTTTTTAGCATAGCGCTTATACCAGGTTGGGAAGTAAACATGGCATCCGCTGTTCGAGATACATTATAGTTTGCTTTTACCATTTCGCAGATCAGCTGCATTTGTCTTAAGTTCATGATGAGGTTTTCTCATAGTGGATTGTGGCATCGCATAGATTCCCTTTATATGTTAAATCATATATAAAAATAAAACATTATTATTTCTATTAATAAGCCTCTCTCACTATATTTCATCTTAGTAAGTTATTTAATAATGAATATCTTAAATATATTTATTTAATCAGGAGAAAAAGTATGGGTATCAACTGGGGAATCGTTAATCGAGATGAAATTCATCGATTTAACCTTGCCCTGAATCAATTTCGCCAGGGTTTTTTGAGCGAAGATGATTTTACCGCGCAACGATTGCAGTTTGGCATCTATGGTCAACGTCAAGATAATCAATACATGGTCCGGATCAAAATTCCAGGCGGCCTACTTGAATGTGATCAATTGCATTGCATCGGTCAATTGATCGAAAAATACAGCAGTGCCGAATTTGCCAGTATTACAACTCGGCAGGATATCCAGTTACATTTCATTAAACTGCAAGACGTACCGAAAGTGCTATTACGTTTGTCAGATGTTGGACTTGTTACACGAGAAGCCTGTGGAAATACCGTTCGCAATATCACTGCTTGCGCATTGGCAGGTGTGTGCCCAAAAGAGCAAACAGATATTCGCCCTTTGTTAAATAAAACCACGCAGCACTTTTTGCGGCATCCTTTAACGCAACATTTGCCCCGTAAATTTAAAATGAGTTTTTCAGGTTGTGAGACTGATTGCGCAATGGGATTGATTCATGATCTGGCTGTGATTGCTGTGGAAAGTAAAGGCAAAAAGGGATTTAAGATCCTGGTAGGGGGCGGTCTTGGGCATAAACCGAGAGAAGCAATTGTTCTGGAAGAATTTGTAGAAGAAAAACAAGTGATTCCAGTGATTGAGTCGGTGATAACACTTCACAACCGATACTCTGATCGGAAAAAACGTGCAAAATCTCGTATTAAGTTTTTGGTCGATCGCTTTGGTGAAAAAGTATTTTTGGAAAAATATCACGAAATATATGCCTCGACTGGAATTCGGTTACAGAAATCGATAGAAGAAAATACCACTAACACAAATCGCTATATGCAGTGGTGCAAATTGGATTTCAAACCTGGGGCAACGGCAAAACGAAAACTGGAAAATACACTGTCGTTAGATTTGAAGTTGGGTGATATCCGCCCAAGGCAAATTCGAAAGATCACGGATGCAATGAACGGATTGGGTTTAACAAAGTTGAGGACGACACAAAGTCAAAATTTATTAATCGTTGATTTGAGCAAAGAAGAAAAGCAAGCGGTAAGCCAACGACTGGGAAATATTAATATTAACGAACCACTTGCGCGCGCAAGTGCAGTGGCTTGCCCAGGATCATGGACGTGCCGCTTGGGGATAACAGCTTCACGTGAACTGGCAAATTTAGTTAATCAGCAGGTGAAAATGCTCAGTGTGAATATAAGTGGCTGTCATAATAGCTGTGCCCAACCGCAAGTGAGTGATATTGGCTTACATGGCGAGGGCCGGCGTAAGCATGGAAAACTGATTCCATTTTATCGGATGTACCTGGGTGGTGATGGTTCTATGAATGGTGGGTTTGCGTTAAAAGGTCCTGAGATACCCGCTAATCGTGTACTTCTGGCAATAAAGACCGTTGAAGAATCATATATAACGGATGTGTCCATGGCGTTGAGCTTTCGGCACTGGGTAAATGCAAAAGGGAAAGAGTTTTTTATGGATTTACTAAAATCCTTTGCTGTTGTTTCTGAGCAGGACGTACCATCCCTCATTCAGGATTTGGGCGCTAGAAATGATTTTAAAGTATTGCCGTTAGGTGGTGGCGAGTGTGCAGGCGTATCGGAAGAAACAGTCTCCGCGTACTTAGCAGAGGCAAAGTACGAGCAGACTTACAGTGAAACATTTTTCCGCCAAAATGAATTCGTCGCTGCCTTAGAGTGTGCCGAGAATAGAATGATACTTGCTGTAAAAAGTTTGTTTTTTGTTGCAGGTGAGATTTATTCAAGTAACCCGGATCATATCAATAACGCGCTAAGTCAGGGCATGAAACACCATAGGAGTCTTTTATTTCGCTTTCAACAATTGTCTCAAAAGGTTGAAGAGATCAAGCCGATTTTCACAAAAGATTCAGTCCAGGATATATTGGGCGCGATAAACGATTGGTTTAATGAAATTAGCCAACGAATTGAATGGATTCAATTAGGGGATTTTGATATCAAAAAAGGTGTTCATCGAATTGATCTGGTTGCAGATGCGAGTCCAGTCCAATTGCTAAAGATCAAGCAAGCGTTAAAATATAGCGATAGGGTCGAAGTGAAGTTGAAATCGGATGTGGGTGAAAATTTGATTGTAAATGGATTGTTGAATAGTGGTTATGAATTGCTTGGGAAATCTGAAAAGGAGGATCCAGCTTATACCATTCTCACCATTGCGAACGCCTCTGACGAAGTAGTTGATGATAGTCTTATTGAGGATGTCCAAACTGCGTAAAGCTGTAATTGTAAATTGTGATTAGTAATCAGGAGTAATGCCATGGATGGTAATAGTAAGTTGGAAAAAATATTGGAGTTGCTGTCAGAAATATCTAACAAGTATGAGGCGCCGTGTTTGTCAAGCAGTCTAAGTGCTGAAGATATGGTAATTACGGATCTTATAGCTACTCATAAATTTCCTATCTCTGTGTTTTGCATTGATACAGGGCGGTTGCATCACCAAACATATGAGTTAATGCAAAGGGTAAAAGAAAATTACAGTTTAGACATAACTGTTTATTCGCCTGAGGCTGATGACTTGGAAAGTTATATTAATACCAAGGGGCCGAATGCGTTTTATCAAAGCGTGGATTATAGGAAACTGTGCTGCCATATTAGAAAAGTAATTCCCTTGGGTCGGGCGTTAAAAGGGAAGTCATTATGGTTAACTGGGCTTCGGAAACAGCAATCTTCCACGCGAACTGAATTGTCGGTATTTGATTGGGATGAAAATTTTAAAATAGAAAAATGTAATCCACTTTTGGATTGGGCAGAAGATGAAGTGTGGGATTATATTCATGCCAAGTCAGTCCCTTACAATAAATTACACGATCAAGGGTATCCAAGTATTGGTTGTGAGCCTTGTACTCGTGCGATTAAACCAAGTGAAGATGTTCGTGCAGGGCGTTGGTGGTGGGAATCGCCTGAGTCAAAAGAATGTGGCTTGCATGCAAAGGGAAAAGTGGGCGTAGCAAGTTGAGGCTTTCGTGAGAAAATTGATGGCTATAGTTTTTTGCTATAGCCGTCAATGCGGATTTTCTTATTGTTTTCTGCAATGTGATTTGAACTAGGTTGTTTACAAGCCCAGTGGATTGTTCTGATCTACACCATCCATAAATAAAAGATTTCTATCACTGTTTGTAATTTGATATATTTTACCAATCCAATTATTGAGAACGGCTTCCGCGGTGTCGTGCCAGGTATTATCAAGCTGATCTAAAATGAGTGTTTCTGGGAATGCTGGTAATTCGTCACCTGATTTTTTTGATTTGAATATTTTGTCTCTGTATTCATTAAATATAGCTTGTGTTTGTAATGAGAAATAATTGTTTGGAAAGGGGGGGTAAGTTTCGCGCCCACCATTAGCAAAAAGCATGACTTCGCGTTTGTATTCTTTAAGTAAGCTGATCATGTCGTATTCTGGGTGACCTTGAAAAAATACAATGCGGAACTTGTCCTCACTCACGGCAAGGTGTACACCAGCTTCTTCGCTTTCCGCCAATACGTGCAGACCTGCACTTTCAAATTGTTCCCGAGAAATAGTATTGTAGCGAGAGTGTGGGATATCGAATGTGGTGTTTACGCCATTTATCAGTGGATGACTGCGGTCGAGAAGTCGGTGCTGGAACACTCCCCACTGTTTGTAACCTAGGGGTTGGCGTTTCTGACCATAACGAAACTCCATGACAGCATGGGTCGCCAAACAAGAGCATAAGGTTGAAGGCACGTTGTCATATGCCCAATCAATGACTTCAATTAATGGTTGCCAAAAGGGTTCAAGCGAAAGTTCTGGTTGGCTAACATTGGCGCCAGTGATAATGAGTGCATCTAAGCCCTGCGCTTTTATTTGGTCAAAGGTTTCATAGTATTGCTTAATATACTCAGCTGCTTTTTGATTTCGTTTTAATTCGGATAATGTAAATGGGTGCATATAAAATTGCGCAATTTGATTGCTTTCACCAACTAACCTAAAAAACTGCCGCTCTGTTGCGCCAATAGCGGCATCGGGCATCATATTAAGTAAACCAATATGCATTTCTCGAATATCCTGATGAATTGCATGTTCGTTTGATAATACAGTTTCGCCTTCAATTCTAAGGCGATTAAATGTGGGTAATGATGAATTGGCAACTAAGGGCATTTTGGTCTCTAAATTATTCTTGGCGATTGATGGCAGTTTCGATCATGTTTAAAAAGCTGGCCTCGTCGGTAACATTGGCAACTTCTTCAGTTGTTACCGTATAGCCAAATTCTGAGGCAATTTTTTCATAGCGTGGAATTCGTGAATAAAAAAGTTTGGGGAAAATCCAGCGAACAAATTCATCTGGATCAATCAGCGCAATATAATCGATATTTTTTTCTTGCCGGTAAATCTCAAGCTCTGCATCAAGAAAGGCTTCTCGGTAATACAGCGGTTTCGGATCGCTTTGAGCTCTTTTGATTAATTCATGTTCGTCTTGTTCGCTGGCTTTGATGTATAAAATTAACGTGTGTTTTGAGAGGAGCTGTGTGACTTCTGGATCGTCCAGTTCACATAAACTTCCGCCGGCGTCATTGATGAAATGTTTGTAACCATAAATTTCATGAGATTTGTTAATGAATTCGGGTACATCTTTCATGGATGCAATTTCTGCAAGACGATGCAGTTCCTGGCGACGTTTAAACTCTTCCAATGGCAATCCATGTTTTTCAGGATTACCCAACATTCCCAAGAAGCTGGCGACGGGTGCTAAATTGTAGACCGAAATATTGTTTTCGATATATATGGAATCTGAACGTAACAAATCTCGAAGAAAAGGGACTTTCATTGCTTGCTGTTTAATGTTGTCCAATATGGGTTCGTCGAGGTAACGCGTACCAATTCGATAGTCACCGGAAAAATGAAACCAATCCCGGTTCATTAATATGTTGGATAGTCGTGTTTTGCCAACGCCAGACATGCCTAGTAAGGTAATATTTTTATTTTGCCATTTCTTAAATTCGTCGACACTAAGCTTCACGAGATATCCTTTGTTCGCGGTGGATTAATGAGAATTATACAATAAAAATTTGTGGGCGTGTGATTTGTAATCGTTTTCGGTTTTTAATTGGAAGGCAAAACTGCTGGAATCGAGCTAGGTTGGTGGTCTATTAATGAAATTGGGTAATGATCAAATGTGGGGTAGGATAAAAAATATTCACTCATCACAATCTATCCTGAAAATTAAATTTGTTGGGGAATTTATTTGCTAAACTGTTGTTCTATATTAACGGTGGTAAAATCCTTACGCTAGAACCCAATTGCTTATAAACACTAAAGGAATACAATATGGCGCTTTATGATAAAGGTTCTCCCTACGTGATTGATGTGGAGGGAGGAAAAACAGTTTATTTGTGTCAATGTGGTAAAACGAACAATGCACCCTATTGTGATGGCAGTCATCAAGGATCGGGTAAGGAACCGTTAGCGCACACGGCAAAACACAGCGGCAGCGTTTTCGTCTGTGGTTGTGGGAAGAGTGAAAATATTCCATTTTGCGACGGCAGCCATAATCGATAGAAATTTTTGGATACAATTCGTTGTTTATTACCCTAAGGAGAGAGGAATGAAGAAGTTAATTATTGGTAGTTTAATCCTGTTGTTTTCGGCCGGTCAGGCAATGGCGGCAAGTTACAAAATTGATCCAACACACACATACCCTAATTTCACCATCAATCACCTTGGTTTTTCTACTATGCATGGACACTTTGCCAAAACTAAAGGTACATTAGATTTTGATCAATCCTCAGGCACAGGATCTGTCAATATTACAATTGATGCGTCATCTGTTTATACAGGTTTCAAAAAACGTGATGATCATCTACGTTCTCCTGATTTTTTTAATGTTGTTGAATTTCCTGAGATTACTTTTAAATCTACCAAGGCTAGCTTAAAAGGTGGCAGTGGCACAGTAGATGGCAAACTTACAATTATGGGCGTTACGAAAAATGTTACGTTAAATGTTTCGAAAATCCATTGTGGAAAACATCCTTTTAATCCAAAAATTGCGGAAGTCTGCGGCTTTGATGCAACAGCAAAAGTTAAACGAACCGACTTTGGTATTAAATACGGTATCCCAGCTATTGGAGATGATGTAACAATCTCTCTTGAAGTTGAAGCTACACGATAGACGAAATACTTGCAATTTAGCGAAAAGGCCAGGCTTTTGTCTGGCCTTTTTGTTTTACGACAAAATAGATCGAAAAAGTTGATCGTAACTATCAATCCGAGATTCATGAAATAAATAGACTTGTATGCAACAAGATAAACAATGGCGTATACAAAACTGGTTTTGCTCGAACTCAGATAGCCTATGAAAAAGCATTTGATCAATTATTCTCCGCATTGAATGTAATTGAAAAGAGATTGGCGCATCAAAAATATTTGGTGGGGGATGAAATTACGGAAGCTGATTGGCGCTTATTTCCGACGCTGGTAAGATTTGATCCCGTCTATGTTGGTCACTTTAAGTGCAATTTGAAGCGAATATCCGATTACCCTAATTTGGGCAAGTATCTTAGAAATTTCTTTCACCAACCCGGAATTGCCGAAACAGTGAACATGGATCATATAAAGACTCACTATTACTGGAGTCATGAATCGATCAATCCCAATCGTATTGTGGCGAAGGGGCCAGAGCTCCAGTTCGATTTATAAACGCTGGTCGATGTTTCATACGATAAACGGCATTAGTAGGCCTCAGTTTTTAGTTTTAGTCCTAATCTTTTCAAATTCTAAAATTCCTCCATCTAATTGATAAATAATCGATATTGTTTGCCGATATAAGTCCTAGAGCAATCGAATTTTGATCATTGATTACGAAACGATTGTCCAGTTTTTTTGTTTGATACTCAGATTAAGTGTTGGAAAATGGCAACAGTTATTGGATGTTTTTGTAAGTGAAAAAATACAACACATTTTTTCTAGTCATGTTAATTCTTGTCAGCGCAGTGTTGTACTGGGTCGCTGACTTGCGCATAAAAGAACTTCACGCATACCACCTGCAAAGTTCCGTGGAGTCCAGTCGCTCAGCGTCAGAAGCGATTCAACTTTTTGTAGAAGACCGACAACGCTTACTGCGTTTGTTTGTACAAGATCATTTTGACTTGATACGCGATACTCAAAAATTTTCTGAAGATTTTACTTATCGGGAACAGCTTGAAATTGCAATTTCAAGTTATTTTCCTGATTACTACGCTTACACTTTTACGGATAATCGTGGAAATCTACAGCTGGATAATTCCCTCGGCCGTATTAGTAAAATGTGTCGATCCGAAATTAACAGTTTTCTTCATGGTGATGTGCATGAACCGCAGATTCATTCTGGTACAAAAGCTCATCATTTTGATGTGATGGCAGAAATAAGAGATGACGAATTGTTTGGTGTTTTCTTATTAAGTTTTCGCGCCGAACAATTATCGAATATTTTACATGGCGTGGAGAATTGGGGGCATCAACAATTATTGGTAGATCCTGCTGATAATAATGCGATAGAAGTTGGGTCGGTAGATTCAACAACGGGCTCCGCCCGATATAGCACTAAACTAACTGCTTCAGAAAACAAACGAATTTTATCACGCTCGGATGTGCCAGGAACCGTATGGGAGGTTGTCGATCTTTACGAGCCCACGATATTCTCTGATTTTACTTATAATGTATTTGTGGATTCGCTTATTGTGCTGGGGTTGTTTGCATTTGTATCAGGAACCTTCATTCGATATTTGATTGAAGAGGATAAGAAGCGGATTATTGCTGAAAGAGCAAAAGATGACTTTCTTTCTGTGATGAGTCATGAGCTACGCACACCATTAACGTCCATTCGTGGTTCGTTAGGATTAGTGGCAAATGGCGTAACGGGGCGTTTATCGGAAAAATCTGCTGAGTTGATTAACGTCGCCGTCAATAATTGCGAAAAAATGATTCAGATAGTTAATGACTTATTGGACGTGCAAAAAATAGAAGCAGATCGAATGCACATGGATAAAAGGCCCCTCAACTTGGTTAGTGTGGTCGAAAACGCGGTTAATGAAAACGGGGAGTATGCAAAGAAATACAATGTCACTTTTGTATTTAGCTGTTCACATCAAGAAATCATGGTGCTTGGAGATGAAATGCGACTTTTCCAAGTAATGTCTAACTTGCTTTCCAATGCGGCCAAATTTGGCAAATCCGACGACGAAGTAATCGTGATACTTACCAAAACAGAAAAGCAGGCTAGGGTAAGTGTTATTGATCATGGCTCAGGGATATTGCCTGAGTTTCAAGGGCAAGTTTTTGCAAAGTTTACCCAGAGTAATATGGGAAGCTCCCGAAAAGTTGGTGGTTCAGGTTTGGGGTTAAGCATCGCTAAAAATATAATGATGCAGCACGGAGGAAACGTGGGTTTTGAATCTCAACTTAATAATGGAACAACATTCTTTATCGATATTCCGTTGTTAGATGCTGAAGATTAAGTTCTTTATTTTCCGTGTGATATTTTCGGCCAGTAGGTATCGATACTAAAATCAGGGCTGTGTTTTTGCACATGACATTGGCCACATATCTTGGTTTTACTCCATCCTGCATTTCCAATCGCTTTTTTTCCGCCTGATTTTACATGCGTTTTTGAAGGGCCGTGGCAGTTTTCACATTGCACATGCATTAAACTCTCAGTGATGGCGGGATCAATAAAACCACCTGCGGTTTCAAATCCAACTGTATGGCATTTGATGCAAGCGGGATCGAACGCTTTATTCACGTCTTGCAGTGCGTAAAAGGCTTCTGCATGGCGAGAATTGTTCCATTTTTCGTGTTCGGCTTGATGGCAATTTTTGCAAGTATGCTCTCCCGCAAACGGACTTTCACCTGATTCCAATTTTTTTCGAATAGCAACTCTTTTTTCGTAATCCTTTTTTACTTCAGCATTATACTCTTTATACCAATCCTCCATCCGTGGTGCGTCAGCAACTTCTGGAGGCAGAGCAATTACTTCGTGTTTCCATTTTAGAATTTCCCCGTTTGTGCTAACAGTCATGTTAACTTTGCCAATCCTCATGCCACGCGAGCCGGGTTGTAGTACTAACATGTTATCGACGTATTGAGGTTCGCCAAAATGTTCATAATTGGCTTTTATTAGTAAAACATCCACATGTTCCAGTGGGAGTTTTCGTTTCGCAAGTTTAAGTGGCAGCGTCGTTGACAATATCGTTAGCTGTTTTCTTGATTTAGCAGTTTTTAATTTTGTAGCCAAGGATTTTGTGTCGTCGGTAACCAGTTCACCTTGCATTTTTTTCTGTGGATTCCTGGAGGGGTCCAACCAACTAAAAAATGTGAGTTTGGCATGTTTATGATTAATAATACTTTTGCCAAAAAAGGCTTGATTGGTATTGTTGCTCATAATAAAAGGTAAGCTGGATTTGGTTAGCATCTCAGAACCAAAAGACAAATCTTTCCATTGAACTCCGACGGCGTCGTAATCTAACGCTTCCATGCCCTTTAGAATATATTGGCTTTTTAGCTTATCTTGAGCAACTTCACTCATGATTAGGCCGCCAGAAGAAATTAAATAGAGTTTGGGATCTTCCTTCCTTAAATCATCCAGCGCTTGTGCTCGTCGTTGTATGCCACCTTTATTGCCGCCTTCGCTGCATCCGCAGGGTTCTAGTTCGCCATCCAGGTTGCCGGTGTACACGAGTGTGATGTCATGGCTGCCGGTGTGTGCAATACTGCTTGAGGTTTGTAAGGCCAGGAAAAAAAATAAACAGATTAGTGGATATAACGATTTGTTTTTCATGTTTCAGTAACCTGTGATTTGGTGGCCAGGAAAAAAGAGTTGTCAGCATTGTAAATAAGCTTACTTCGGTAAGCGAAAAATGTGTTCCAATCCATTGCTAAATTTTATTGAAATTCGACTTTATCATAAATAACTAGTTCATCTAAATTAAGTCTTGAAAACTTTTAATCAGATGGTCGAATAATTTCGTTAGTGATGCTATGGCGAATCTCGCAGGCTTGCTTTTGGTTTCCCAACTCTTCTTGAATTAGGTAGTCAATTTTATTTAGGAAGCTTAGTCGGGTTCGTATTGCACTTCTGGCAGACGGCCTACCACTTAAGTTTGCACTGGTAGAGACAATGGCGCCGCCAAACGTTCGGCATAAATCACGAATTACTGGGTGTTCGCTAATGCGCACTGCTTGTAATTGATGTTTGCCGCGCAAATAGCGTGGTGAAAACGGATTTGCCGGAAGTAGCCAGTTTACCGGGCCGGGCCAAGATTGCATAATTTTGTTAAATGTTTCTGTTGAAAGTGTCGCGATGTAAGGTTTGAGTTGTTCCAGATTGGCGGCGACGAGAATCAAGCCCTTGCTCATGGGTCGTTTTTTCAGTGTTAATAAATTTTCTATTGCTGATTGATTCATAGGATCGCAACCTAAACCGTAAACCCCTTCGGTAGGATAGGCTACGATCCCTCCAGCATGTAATACTTGGCTAGCTTTGCTGAGCTTAAGCCTCAAGTTGTTTTTGCAATGCGGCATCTTTGGCTTCAATTTGCTTGGCGTTTTCTTCTCGTTCAGCTTTAAGCTTTTCAGCCATACTCGCATCAGATACAGCAAGTATTTGGGCAGCAAGGTAAGCCGCATTTTTTGCACCGGCCTTACCAATGGCAACACTTGCTACCGGAATTCCACCAGGCATTTGTACAGTAGATAACAAGGCATCCTCGCCATTAAGTGGACCGCCATCCATGGGTACCCCAATAACGGGTTTTACTGTTAGGCCAGCGACAGTGCCAGCCAAATGCGCCGCCAAGCCTGCTGCGGCAATAAAAACGGCGCAACCACGTTCATCGGCGTCTTTTACATACGCATGTGTTCTTGCAGGGGTACGGTGGGCAGAAGAAATTTTAACTTCACAACGAATGTTGAATTTCTTTAAAGTGTCTATGGTTGATTGCATAGCGGGTAAGTCTGAATCAGATCCCATTAGAATTGCGACGAATGGTGTACTCATTGGTTATTTCCTTCTTTAAGTATTTTCTCGGGTAATTTCTCGGTGGCCAATGTCGGTTCGGTAATAAACATTGCCCCAGTTAATTTTTTTTGCCAATTCGTAGGCAGTAGATTGTGCTTCTGAAACAGAATTGCCCAAGGCGACTGCACAAAGTACACGGCCACCATTGGTAACAATTTTTTCGTCCACATGTTTGGTGCCGGCATGAAATATTTTTTCATTTTTGCCATTAGCAGAATCCAATCCTGCAATAACGTTACCTTTTTTATAATCGGCAGGATAACCGCCAGCAGCGAGAACGACGCCAACCGCATAACGTGTATCCCACTCAACAGTGGTTTGATCGAGTTTTTGCTGTAGTGCAGCTTGACAAAGTCCAACCAGGTCTGACTGTAGTCGCATCATAATCGGTTGGGTTTCGGGATCACCAAAACGACAGTTATATTCCAGGACTTTGGGTGTACCGTCCGGCGCTATCATTATTCCAGCGTACAAAAAACCCGTGTAAGGATGACCTTCTGCAGCCATACCTTCAACCGTTGGTTCAATGACTTCTTTCATAATTCGCTGATAAATTTCATCAGTAACAACTGAGGCGGGTGAGTAAGCACCCATGCCGCCGGTGTTAGGCCCTTTGTCGCCATTGTCTCTGGCTTTGTGATCTTGAGAGGTTGCTAACGGTAAAATATGTTTGCCATCTACCATGACAATAAAACTCGCTTCTTCACCATAAAGAAACTCTTCGATGACAACACGATGGCCTGCATCGCCAAACGCATTGCCGGCGAGCATGTCGTTAATCGCGTCAATAGCTTCCGCTTCGGTTTGTGCGAGTATCACACCTTTTCCTGCAGCTAATCCGTCGGCTTTAACAACAATTGGAGCGCCGACTTTTTTAACATAATCTGTTGCTTTTTGGATATCAGTAAAATTGCCATAAGCTGCGGTGGGAATATTGTGTCGAGCAAGAAAATCTTTAGTGAAGGCTTTTGAACCTTCCAATTGTGCGGCGCCTTGAGTTGGGCCAAAACAGGGAAGATCCGCGTGATTAAAGGCATCAACAATGCCTTCTACTAATGGTGCTTCCGGGCCAATGATGGTGAGTTCAATATGATTGTTTTTGGCAAAGTCCAAGAGCTTGTTGATATCAGTAACACCAATATTCAAGTTTTCCAGTTTTGGTTCAAGGGCAGTGCCAGCGTTTCCCGGTGCAACGTAAACTGTTTCTACCTGGGGGGATTGAGCCGCTTTCCAGGCCAATGCGTGTTCTCTGCCCCCACTACCTACCACTAAAACTTTCATCTTATTTTCTCGACCTAATAAAATTGGAGCCAAATATTAGCATACTGCGCAAGCCTCTATAAATATGTTGAGAAATTGGGGTTATTTATGATTAGCAACCGTGGGAGGAACAGTATTGCCACTGGCTTGCATGTTAATAGCCTCTGGGTGCGTTTGATAATGTTTTCGAACAGCGTTTGCAAGCTTCTTTTTAGTCTCTGTATCAACAAGGCAGATGTCATCATCTGACAAACTATCGACTAGTGCGAGTAATAACTGGTCTTGCGGTGCTTGCATTTTTTCTTGCCAAGATGCCAGTAAGGTCTTATTGATATGAGAAGGAATCGAGCCCATAATTCCTACGTCATTTTGGTCATGCACTAACAATCCAGATGTTGTGCCTCGGTCCAAGGTCAGTACTTGAAATAAGTAAAGCGTGTGATAATCCAATTGTTTTTGTGTTTCTTCAGCGGATGCTGTTGGATTGTCATCTAAAACACTATTGAGAATGTCTGTGTAACAATCCATGGCTGATTCACCAACTTTTTTTACCAGCTCGAAATCGGCTTGCGCATCGCTACTATTGTAGGACTCCAGGTAAAAATGAGTTATTCCACGATGGCGGCCAAGAGCAGGAATATAGAAATAGCAATCACCTTGTGCTGAGGCTTCATCATATTGTTCCGGCGCGGCTTTTTTTAACATGTCAGCAAACATTGCTTTGTGATCAAGGTTGTCATTGGATGGATTTAAGTCAGCCATTAATCGCCAATAGCCTTTACCATCTTTCATTTCGGTCCAACTAAAATGCATGTGAACAGAGGGTGCCAAGGGATTTTTTGGGTGAATGATGGTGGAAATGGCAGTTGCTGAAGCCAGGCTTTTTGCATCGTCATCATCATATTGGACTTGCGATACATTAACTGAGGCGCGATTAAATACGATTTCGTCTTTACCTTCATAACGGACACCGCCGCCATGTTTGCCGTCGTCGCGAAACCATTCCACGGGAGAAAAGCCATCACCTGAGCCATATTTTTTACTGGTTCCGGTTAAGTTATCAACAAATCTCATTTGTAAACTTGTCACCAGGTCATAAGCAGCGGCTGCGCTTGCTGACTTCGCTCTTATTCTGTCCATTTGTTGATACCTCTATTGTTCAAGCTGTTAAATTGCGAAAAAGCGGATTATATCCTGTTTGACTCAGGCATGGGATTACCTTGATGACATAGCTTAGGTAATTTTTTCCGTAGACTGATAGCTACAATTTGGTTTAGGGGTCGACTTTTCGGAGTACGATAATTATTTCACCATAATTAGGGTGAAATATAACCTTCTATGTTTAAGTAATTGATTTATACAGCCGTTATTAGAAACAAGTACAAAGTGAATGCGACCCAGGAACCGTCATGAGTCAAGCACCTGAAATTAAAAAAAACGCCATGTATCAATTGCTCAGAGTTGGCAAGATCAAAGAGTTTAACCATCATAAGAAGAAAGGTAAGACTTGCGACCTCACACATTGTGACTTTCGAGCGATTGATCTGCAGGGTCTGGATGCGTCAGGTCTGGATATGAGTGGGTGTTATTTTCGATTAGCTGATCTCAGAGGAATTGACTTTTCAAGTACAAAACTCGCCGGTGCCAGCATTCATGATGCGAAAATATCAGGTACTTATTTTCCTAAGGAATTCAGTTCAGATGAAATAACAATGAGCATGATTCGTGGTACCAGAATGCGAGAAGGTTGTTAAATTCATCGCAAAGCAGGAAATAAAGCTAAAATACCGTCTTCATCCCACCCATATGCAGCACAAAGTTTATTCAGAATAATTTAGGTATAAATTGTCATCTCGATAACTTCTGAGTAAATAGCAGATATTTTGTTTTTATCGCAATTCTTCGCCAACAAACTGAATGGTTAAAAAACAACAGCTCTCATTAGAGCGTATAATCCCAATGTAATGTTGTAAATTATTTTGGCAAACAGTGCTTTAGCTTTTAATGAAATTGAAGTAACTTAAAAAACAATCAAGATTGCACCTGGGTTAGAAAAAGAACATTGCGGGTAAAAATGCGTCAAATTATTAAGGGAGAAATAAAAATATGTCTTTCGTGAAGGCATTGCCATCCAATACTTTGTATACATCCTGCGATGTCTCTAAGTTGCCGTTTGAAATTTCCTCTGAACTGGATGATTTGACCGAAATCATTGGACAGACTCGTGCCCTCGATTCCATGCGATTTGGTATTAATATGCGTAAGGATGGATATAACCTGTTTGTACTAGGGCCATCTGGAACCGGGAAATACACAATGGTAAGGCAGTACCTGGAGCAGCAGGCTGAATCCTCTGCTACCCCTTCTGATTGGTGTTACGTCCATAATTTTAAGCAACCGCATAAACCCATTGCCTTGGAGTTACCACCTGATATGGGTTGCGTCTTTAAAGAGGATATTAAGCAGTTGTTGGAAGACTTGCGTAGTTCACTTCCTCTTGCTTTTGAAACGAAAGAATATCGATCGCGAATTCTGGAAATTGAATCAGACATTGAGGAGGCTAGGGATAAGGAGTTAGCCGAACTAGAAAAAGAAGCCAAAGAGCAGGATATTGTATTGGCCCGCACGCCAAGTGGATTTATGTTTGCACCAACTAAAGATGGTAAAACGATTAAGGCCGATGAATACAATGAATTACCTGAAAAGGAACGCGAAAAATACGATGCTGCAATGAATACGCTTCAGGAAAAAATGAATAATTTTATTCAAAAAATTCCGGTGGTCAAACGTGAAGCTCGCGACAAAATTAAATCGCTAAATCGCGAAGTTGCTATCTTTGGTGTAGGCCATTTGATTAGCATGCTAAAAGATAAATATAAAGATCTCCCTGAAGTTATCGAATATCTGAATAATTTCCAGGAGGACGTGGTAGAGAATGTTGAGGATTTTCGCAGCCAGGAAACGCCGAAAAATTTTTTAGGTATTGGTCTCGAGCAAGAAAAGTCTTTTCGAAATTATAGTGTTAATTTACTTGTTGATCGCAATGGATTAAAAGGTGCGCCGGTTATTTTTGAAGATAATCCAACTTATAATAATCTGGTCGGCAGAATCGAGCATCTTTCCCAAATTGGCGCATTGGTGACTGACTTTACATTGATAAAACCAGGCGCGTTACACTTGGCAAATGGTGGCTTTTTAATTTTGGATGTCAGGAAGTTATTATTACAGCCTTATGCTTGGGATGGTTTGAAACGAGCGCTTTATTCAAAACAAATTCGTATTCAATCATTGGGTGAAATCTTTAGTTTAATCAGTACAGCTAGCCTGGAAGCAGAACCCATTCCTCTCGATCTGAAGATAGTATTGCTCGGTGATAGAACTCTCTATTATCTTTTATTGCAATATGATCCTGAGTTTCCCGAATTGTTTAAAATAGCTGCCGATTTTGAAGACGAGTTGGAGCGCTCTGATGAAAATAATTTGCTGTATGCAAAAATGATTGCGACGTTGGTAAGGAAGGAAGACTTGCTGGCATTTGATCGAAACGCTGTAGCTCGAATTATTGAATTCAGTTCTCGTCAAGCTAATGATGCAAGTAAATTAACAACGCATATGTTGGGTGTTGCTGATTTAATGCGGGAGTCTGATCAATGGGCAAGAGAAGATAATGAGGATATAGTAACCGACCACTACGTTCAAAAAGCAATTGATAAACAAATCCAACGCGTTGATCGCATACGGGATAAAATTCAGGAAGAAATTCATCGCGGCACCCTATTAATTGATGCGACAGGTGGAATGATTGGTCAGGTTAATGGATTATCCGTTATTCAGCTCGGTGGTTTTTCATTTGCTTTGCCAACAAGAATTACAGCAACAACATTTATTGGTGACGGCAAGGTGATTGACATATCGCGTGAAGTCGATCTTGGTGGTGCGATTCATTCCAAAGGTGTTTTAATTTTATCATCTTTTCTCTCGGCTCGATTCGCGACTAAAAACCCACTATCTTTATCAGCTAGTGTTACCTTTGAGCAAACCTACGGTAAAGTCGATGGTGACAGCGCTTCAGTTGCTGAGCTTTGTGCGCTTATGTCGAGTATCGCAGAAATACCGATTAAACAAAATCTGGCGGTTACCGGTTCCATCAATCAACTGGGAGAGGTTCAGGCGATAGGTGGTGTCAATGAGAAAATTGAAGGTTTTTTTGACACCTGTAAAGGGCAAGGATTAACTGGCGAGCAGGGAGTGTTAATCCCATCGAGCAATGTTAAACATTTGATGTTGCGAAAAGAAATTGTTGAAGCAGTGGATGCAGGAAAATTCCAGATCTATCCAATAACATCCGTTGATGATGCAATCTCAATGTTGACTGGGCTAGATGCGGGTGAAAAGCAAGTCACCGGAGTTTTCCCCAAAAACAGTGTAAATGAGAGAATCCAGGCACGGTTTGATAAGCTTAGGAAAAATCGTAAAAAATTCTCGAAAAATACTAAAACACCGGCCCAATGATTGCTGTATGCTAATGTTTAGCGACTGCCTTTATAAATGGATGAAAAAAGGAGGCATTATTAATGACTAAGAATTCAAAGAAGTTGGTTAGTTTGGCCGCGTTAGTCCTTTTAAGTTGTGTATCTATGGTGCATGCCGAAGATATCGATCGAGGCAAATTGTTGTACGAAAATCATTGTGGTGGTTGTCATACCTCCGCTATTCATCAGAGAGATGACCGCAAATCAAATACCTTGGTTGAGATGAGTAAGTGGGTAATTCGTTGGCAATATCACTTGAAATTGGGCTGGTCTTTTGAAGAAGTCCGCCAAGTGGTCGGTTATTTAAACGCAACCTATTATCATATTGGAAGAAGCCCATCTGAAAAATAACGCTGACCTAAACGGTGTGGTATCGTATTTGATGCTATGCTGATCGATTGGGTGGGCGGTTTACTGTTTATAATTGTAGTGGGCGTGAGTTAACAACCCATTCATTGTTTTTTCTGTCTGTTTAGAAACAGATACTCCTGAATTCAATTAATAACTCGACTCCTGGTTGCTGATTTTAAATCCAGGGTATTCATTTCCCCCGATCCTTTAGTAAAATTACGGCTTATATACAAGAGAAAAGACGTAATTTCTACTACGTTGGTTAATAAAGATAAGTATCTTGGATCGATAGAATAAAATGTTAGTCTAATACTTACAGTGAATACGGTGTATATTTTATAAATTCTGTATGACCTCTCCACGAAAAATTGTTGGTTCTTTGAAAGAATTTGCTGAGTCGATAATCTCTTGATTAAAAAAACACTACTAGCTATTTTCCTCTTTTCCATTAGTCTATTTTGTTTTGCTGCGGAAGAAACCAATCGTGATGCAGCCAGTAAATTAGTTTGGGCAGAGGTAGACGATAAAGGAATTGCTCAGGTCAACTTGTATTTTTTTTGGAGCGAAAAATGTCCTCATTGCCTAGCAGCAAGACCAGTAATATTAACCTTAGCTCAGGAATTGGAATGGCTGACATTACATTCGCTGGAACTTTCAAAACACCCAGAAAATGTTGATTTATATCAGAGTGTGGCTGAAAAACTTGGACTGGAGCGGATTAGTGTTCCGGCCTTTTTGTTTTGTGGAAATGTTGTATTTGGATTTGATAGCGCGTTAACCACTGGCCAATATCTCAGGAAAAACTTGGAAAAGTGTCAGACGCAGGCGCAAGAAAAAGTCCTAAGCAAAATGGAAATGACAAATCCAGCTCCCGATGCACCAATTAGAATACCGGTCATTGGTGAGTTGCAAGCAGACAAATTTTCTTTGCCCGTGTTTACTGTCATTATTGCCATCATGGATGCATTTAATCCATGTGCTTTTTTTGTCTTGCTATTTTTGCTCAGTTTATTGAGTCATACTCACAATCGAAAAAGAATGCTTTTAATTGGAGGTGTATTCGTTTTTATCTCGGGTTTCGTCTATTTTTTATGCCTCTTCAGAAAAATCTATGGGTCGATTCCGGCTCTGGAAGTTTCCCCATCGTATGAAATAACGCTATTTCAAGCGTTTCGTACTGTCTAAATCCATAGGCTTTTCTGGTGACCAAATT